>Ga0233441_1000002_pt1 | contig 715628 bp, 607 predicted proteins | sample SI_123_September_4_FD_182781 | JGI IMG/M metagenome (GOLD analysis project Ga0233441, IMG submission 182781) | Seawater microbial communities from Saanich Inlet, British Columbia, Canada - SI_123_September2016_135_MG | ecosystem: Environmental > Aquatic > Marine > Inlet | place: Canada...
CCAATTTTTGGTGGAGTCGGGGCTACGGTTGTGGTGATCGCTGGGCACCAGTTATCGGCTCCGTTGTTTTTTGATAAAGGCTTAATTATTAATTTAGTTTATCCCGCGCTGGCACTTTTGGCCGCGTATTTAACAACCACCCTTTACAAATATATGACCGAAGTTCGTGAAAAAGCCCAGTTAAAAGGCGCTTTTGGGAAGTACGTAAACAAAGACTTGGCTAACAAGATTTTGGAAAATCCCGAGATGTTGAAACTAGGGGGAGAAAAGCGGGTGATCACAGTTTTCTTCTCTGATATTGCGAATTTTACGCACTTTTCTGAGCAGTGCGAACCAGAGGCTTTGGTGCAACAATTAAATGAATATTTTGATGTGATGGCCGGTATAATTTTGAAAAACGGCGGGAATTTAAATAAATTTGAAGGTGATGCCATTATGGCATTTTGGGGCGCTCCACTCGACCAACCCGATCACGCGGTGCTTGGGGCCAAGAGTGCTCTGGAATGTCGGGCGGCTCTTACCAGTCTTCATCAAAAATGGCAGCAACAAAATAAACCGCTTTTAAATTTTAGAGTGGGACTTTCTACGGGTGAGGTTATTGCTGGGAATGTTGGGTCTCATGAACGGTTTGATTACACGGTCATGGGTGACATTGTTAACCTGGGAGCTCGCTTAGAAAGCGCTAATAAAGAATACGGCACACACGTTATGATTCCGGGAGCTACAGTCGCCGCAATAGGGGATTTGTTTGAGCTCCGAAGACTTGATCGCCTCCGGGTGAAAGGAAAGGAGGAACCAGTTGATGTTTATGAACTTCTAGCACACAAAGGCCAATTAGCAGAGCAACATCGAACAATTGTGGATCAGTTTCATCAAGCAATTGAATACTATCGAAATCAAAAATTCACCGAGGCTGAGGCCCGTTTTCAAGAAGTTCTAAAACTCGCACCCAACGACGGCCCAACCAAAACTTACTTAGAACGTTGCGCTCACTTCAAAGCCAATCCACCGCAAGGCTGGGACGCAACTTGGACCTTAGACCATAAATAAAGGTCCTGCGCGTTCGCTGTTGTTCCTTCTTCAACAACACCGTTAACAGGTTCAAAAACTCAAAAAACATCCCAAAATTCATCGTTTCCTAGTCAAACTATTGACTTCACCGTAAGCTAATCTCCTTAGCGAACCTCCATGAATCCTAAGACCTTTCTCAAAGTTGTCGTTTACGTTCCCAGTGACTATGTATATCTGATTCGCGAAATCCTTTCCGATATCGGTGCTGGCGCAACTCATCATTACGAATTTTATACTTTTAGTGTGAAAGGAGTCAGGCGCTCTCGGTCCTTAGCTGGGCCACGCGCTTTACTTGGTCAAACTGATGAAATTGAATTAAAAGAGGAGGAGCGCATCGAAAGCTTTATCCCGGCAGAACGCAAAGAAGCTCTCTTAAATGAGATTCGTAATGTTCACCCTTATATCCACCCTATTGTTGACTTTTATCGGGTTGAAGACAGCACTTGTTTTAGCCATTTTGAGGAAGAGTAAATTTAACGCGTAAAAACTACATTTTCAGGTTAAAACGCGCTTTTTGGGTGTTTAATAGGCTTTAATAAAATATAATAAAACATTTCACAATATAACCCAATTTAACACAACAAGTTAAACATAAAATAGGCTTGATTTAACTAACTAAAATATAATAGAATTAACTCACTAACCCAACAACTCGGACCCGCTTGCCAGATTTCCAAAGTTAAACGATATGGGAAAAAGACTTTATACAGCCGAACAGGTGTCAAAGATCCTCCAGGTCCATCACCTAACGGTTCTCAAACTCATTAAGCAAAAAAAGCTTAAAGCGGTAAAAGTTGGTCGGGTCTATCGAATTACCGAGGCCGCGCTCAACACGTTTATCGATAACTATTCTACTTAAAACCCTCGCCCTCCTCCTATTATGCTCTTCAATTGCATTAATTGTTGCAAAGCTATCTCTTCCCAGGCCACGACTTGTCCTTACTGTCTGGTGGGCACGGACCACGCTGTTCGTGAGATGGCCCTAAATGATGAAGACCTAAAAATACCTATCACCCTAGCTGCCAAGCGCAAAGTAGCACGTATTAAGCGCTTAACTAATCGCGTCAATCGAGTTCGCAAAGCCTTCCCCGGGACTATTACCGAAATTGTGACTAACGTGCAAGTTCAAGACCGAATTCAACGGGCCTAAAGCCAAAAGAACGTCCTAATCCATGGGAGTAAGCCACCATAAGAATAGAGGGCGTTCTTTTTATTATGAAATTTTACCCCCCTGCTTTTCCGGAACCAGCTTTTTTATGAATTTCCTTAGCCGCTTGTTGTAAACCTGGTAAAAAGCTTGGTACTTGCGAAGAGTTATCAATCACTCCGGATAACTCGTAAATTGAGCTAGCTAATGTTGCCCCAATATCTCCGTAGTTTTCCTTATAAAGTTTCCAGTAATTGCCAATTAATTTAGAGCCATCATAAGCATTTTTATATCTTTCCTCCTCTCCAATCATTAAGTCCTGAGCCGTATTAAAGGTTACAAGCCCTCCACTTTCTTCGGCTAATTCCGTGGTAGATTTAGGCGGATCAATTTCTTGCAGCCGAATTTTAAAATGTTTTTTAAAGAAATTGCCAATCGCTTTTAATCCTTTTGGTGGGCCATCTTTTTCACCGCCAGACGTGGCTCCGGTAGCTTCTAGTTCAGCTTCACGCTCTGCTTTAGTATCTTGATATTCCTTTTGAATTTCCGCAGCTTGTTCTTTGAATGAATTCAATTCGTTAAAAGCCGTGAGAGTTTCCCAAAACTCGATTGCTTTGTCTGCCACTTCTTCCCACGGGGAAACAGAGCACCCCCAGTATTGTGGGATGCGGTGTTCGTAATCAGAAACCCAGCCCTCTACTAATTCTTCCAATTCTTCTTTGGTTTCGACCCATTTCTTTTTTTCCACATACCGTTCATTCATTTTATCAATTACATTGGTCGTATCAATTACCATCCCATCACTAGTTGTAGAAACATAACGGGTATCAGATTTTTGCTCAGCCGCGGCTTGAGCGCTTTCTTCATCCTTTTTGTAAATGCTTTTTTCATCAAATTCAACAATATGCCGCACAAAATACATTTCCATTTTCTTCATTCTAATATCTATCTTTAATTGAGGTATTTCCTCACTAGCACAGTGCTCTACATATTCATTTCTAAGTTCATCCAATAGATTTTCAATTTCATCATCAAGCGCAAAAATATCATCCTGCTGACATTGATTTCTAACAAAATAATCCTGCCAATAATCTTCAAAAGCCATGGTATCAAGCAGCGAAATCAAAAAATTTCCTAGCTGATCCATACAGTCAGATGCATTCTCGCCAAAAGTGCTGTCGTCCTCCGCCCGAACTACCTGCCCTCCTAGCGAGAACCCAATCAGGAACAACAATATGAGAATAGAAAAACGTTTCATTAGCTTACGGTTGGTAAATTATTTTTAAGGTCATTAGCCACTTCTTGCGTAAGTCCGATTAAGGTTCGGTAACTAGAGAAAAAGAACACCATCTGATCCAGTTCGTACTTCATGCTTTGATAAAAACTTTGGGAACCAGAGGCTCGGGAGTAATTAACTATTTGATCAAAAGTTTCGTCAATTTCGGCTAAAGCATCTTCATAACCAGACATGGCATTATTAAAAATTGATTCATTGGAAACCGTGGAACCACTTATGGTCGCTTGTTGTTTGGCTCCTTTTTCGTAGAGTTGTTCAAAGAAAGTCATAATCTTATATTCGTTTTCTTCTTCCTCGACCTCAACCCCGCCTTCGTCACTAGATTCTTCGTCTTCTTCAATGGCAAAGTTTTTAGCATCATCCAAAGGCCAAGTATCTTCTATAAAGTCTTTGAAACTATCTTTTAGATTAACTCCACTAACAATATCATCTGGGGGGGGAGTACGGATTGGCATGGCAATCGGAATAAAGTTCAAACTTATTCGTCCATTATTCAAAGCACTTTTTTTACACATGGCCGGCTCAAATAAATTCCCAGACAATTTACCTGGATTGAGCGAAACAGAAGTAGTTTCGTCCAAGCCTTTAGCAATGTAATCCACGTGACATTTCACACAATTAGAAGCCGTGTCATATTCAGGATCACCACGATCCACAAATCGAATCACCAAACAGAACACCGAGCTACAAATTTTTGGAGTAGTCCAATTTTCAGTCTGATCACTAGCCACTGTAGTTGCGTCATCACCGTAAGTCCCACCTGACCCCGAACCATCGCCACTACCACCACCAGAACCATCATCATCATCGTCCTCGTCGTCTGATTCAGAATCATCATCACTATCTTCGGGGACTACAGCGCCAAAGGCCGCTTGCACATCACTATCCGCAATACATTCAGAGGGATCCATTGATTCTTCCTCTTCCTCTTCGGATTCTGCTTCTGGATCATCTTCATCTTCCTCAGGTTCTTCCTCTTCATCCTCGGGGTCCACTTCTGGTTCGTCTTCTTCCTCATCTTCGGGGTCCACTTCGATGTCTTCGTCATCATCACCCCAATCGCCCATGCCATAACTGCCACCTGAGCCAATAGTGCTGTCTTCACCAAACAAAATATATTCAATAATTTCTAAATCATACAAAACATCAAATCCAGAATCTTCAGTGTCACCATTTACAAAAACTTCTTGAGGGAAAGTTTCTAAAAACAACTCTTGTTCAAAAGAAGCCACATCCAAAGCTGTATTATAATCATCTTTTAAGCTTTCCACTTGGTCTAGTAAATCTTCGGTAGAAAAAGTCTCGTTATAAATAGTAGAAAGTAATTGGTAGTTACCTCCTAGAATTGAACAAATCTCAGTTTCGGTCATTTGATTTTGTTCAGCCGCGGCAGTTAGAGCGGTGTCACTTGGTGCAGTTTTCATCTGTTTATAAAGGCTTATGTAGAGATTTTCGACTTTTGGTTTTTTCTGAGTACCGCCAAACACTTTTGAAAAATCTAAATCAACATTGATTCCTCCTTGCTCAAAAATTTCTTCCATCATGCCCGCTCCATTTAATTTAAAAGCAAAACATAATTCCTCCATTTTTTCGGTATCAGCATCTTCTTCCGCGGACACCATTACCGTTCCTGAGAGGAGAATCCCGCTCAAGATCAGGAGAACAGCACTAATTGGATAAAGATATTTACTTAGGTGCATTCCGTGGTGGTAACGTTATGGAATTTATCTGGATATTTTTCAACTTGGAAACGAACATCAGAAAGAGCATCGCGATATTCTTCTAAATCTTCGATTACGCCTTCGTAAGCCACGTGAAGTTTGTAATACATCAAAAGTTGGTTATAGGTGGCGAGTGCCACATTCATCACATCTTTGGCTAACTCTTTTTGGTCTTCGATTAAAGCAATTCTTTGCGTTCGACTTTCCATCAATCCTTCAAAAGTAGAGGATTCATACTCTCCGTCAGTAATATTAAAAATATCAAACCATTTTTGATAAAATTCAGAATTAACCATACTTTCGACCGAATCACGGTAATTTTCTACAAATTCAACTTTGTCATAAGAATGTTCACTATGGCTCGCGTCATCATCGCTATAAAGCGCTTGTTGGAATGCCAAATAATTATTCACCATTTTCACAGACAAACAGAAAGTACTCACATTCCCATCTGTACAAGCGGCTTCCATTTCTTTTGGATCACAGGCCTCCCCATCACAAGAAGGTGGGTTAGAGTCTTCGCCATCAATTAGTTTTTCCGTGAAATCATTCATCAAATCATTCATGTCATTGTGGTATTTGGTCACGGCTCGGCGCAAGACCACGTGTTCGCGATCATAACGTTCCGAAAGGCTATCAACTTCGCTTTGGTCATAAGCTCCCACGGCTGGTAATTGGATGATTGAAATCACAAACACTCCTAAAGCAAACACAAAAAACCACACTTTAAACGGAATTTTTTTGAGAGCTTGAGTCATAATTATTTAGTTACTCCAGGGAGATTATCAGATAAAGTTTTGAAGCCAGCATAGACTTCACCAAAACTACGGTTCATTTCGCGGAGGCCTTCATTAATTTCTTGCAATTTGCGTACCAAAATATAGGAAGACTTCGCGGAGGCTGTTTTTGTGTTTTGGCTGGCAATCAAGGCCTCCACGGTTTTTTTGTGCTGATCAATTAAAAAGTCGCAAGTATTTACTTCGGCTATATAAGATTCAATAGTGTAGTCTTGAGGCATTTCGCAATTAAACTCTTCTTCGGACTCTTTACAAGTTATAGACATTTTTTCTGCCTTTTTTTCATTAATCCAATTAAATGTGTCCTGAAATTCTTCATTCACATCCGCAATAATTTCACTATTGAATTTTTCTTCTTGGAATTTATCGGAAATATAAGCAATGAGTTCGCCTTCTTGATCTTTTACGATCCCAATAATGTCTTCGGCGCACGGGGTGTAGTTGGCGACAGAAGTTGTTGTAGTAGAAGAGCCACTCTCATCTTCATCAGCCAAACTATAATCAGCCCACGGTACCCTAAACCATAATCCAAGCGCTACCATAATTAGCAGAATGCTTAAACTGTTAAGCCACGAAATTTTAAGTTTAAAGAAACGCATTTAGGAGGGTTATTCTGTAGAAATAATATCAGTAACCGAGACTTCATTGCTAATAGAAAGTACTTGAGTATTCGCCATGTCCATAATTGCGGCAAAAATTGCATCACCAGGAATTAAGTCAGCCGCGTTTTCAATGCTTACCGGACAAGGACAAGAATCACATTCATAGGTAATTATATAAATTCCAGGATCTACATCTTCGATTGCATTTTCCTCTTCTATTACACTTTCTTCAAGATCTTCCTCCGTGGCAATTTCTTCGTCGCCCTCGTCGCCGGCATAATCATCCTCTGGCGTACTAATTGGTTCGGTGCCGGCGGCCACTTCAGCGCCATCATAAACACCACCATCATCCGTGTCTGGGTCATATGGATCTGTGCCGTAAATGTTTTCTTCATCCGCGTCAGTTAAGCCATCGCCATCTGTATCATCATCACTTGGCGTACTAATTGGCTCGGTGCCGGCGGCTATTTCATCCCCATCAGAAACCCCACCATCGTCAGTATCTGGATCATATGGATCTGTATAATAAACATTCACTTCATCGTAATCAGATAAGCCATCGCCATCCGTGTCAATATCTGCGTAACAATTATAGAAATCCAGCACCCTAGAGGCGATCACCACAAAATCATATCGCGTTAGCGCCTCGGAATGATAGCGTGCTTCATCTTCGGTAATTACATAAATTTCACCCTCACCCAGCGTCGTGTCATTTACTAAGTACGGACCTACATCTTGCGCTACTTCTAAATAAGGAAGATACCATGGCTCTCCCACTGTTACTTCACTAATATCAATCACACCCAGCGTATTCAAAGCTTCCAAAATAATCTTGGAGCCCTCGGCGCGACTAATCGTAATATCTGGTTTAAATGGCGCCATGCCCTCTTCATTTAATTCACCCAAATAACCATAAATAAATTCTTGGAAGAAAGATTCTTTAGTAATTGGGTAGTACCATTCTTCAGTGTCCAAAATATCGTAGAAAACATTTGGTAATTCATAAGCTTCGTCCCGCGGAATAATACATAGCACTCCCAACAAAATCTTAGTAAATTCAGCTCTTGTAATGTATTGGTCTGGCATAAAGTAAAGTTCGCCATCAATTTCATAACCATCAATAATTCCCAACTCCGCTAAATTTAAAATTTCATCGTAATACTCATCATCCGCTTCTATGTCTATAAAACTAGAATCATCAGCTATTAAAGGATCAGTGTCTCCGTAAACTTCTTCGTAGTCCGTGACACCATCATTGTCAGTGTCTGCGTCATTTAAATTTGTGCCTTCCGCCGCTTCTTCGGAATTAGTAAGCCCATCACCGTCTGCATCGTCATTACCATCATCCGGGTCATATGGATTCAACCCAGACTGTAGTTCCTCTAAATCAGTAATTCCATCGCCATCCGTGTCTGTATAAGCCGCATCCTCATCAAGAAGATCAGAAACATCTTCTTCTAAGCCGAGTTCTGAGCTCTCCATGAAGTCTACCTCGGATTCATCATTTGAAGAGGCTCGTGGTGCAATGTAAATCTCGAGCCAGTCGCCTCCCACGGTAATTACAATTGGTTCCGCATCTTCTTGGTCCGCGTCTTCACTAATTGAGCCTAAGCTCTTAACATCCAGTGAAATATCGGTTAAACGGTAAATATTTCCGTCAGTATCAATCACAGCCCAACGTTTTTCGGATTCATCAGCAATGGCCACGCCACCGGTAAAGAGTGGTTCATTGGACGGGATTTGTTCTAAGTGTAGAGTTTCGGGTAAATTAACATCTTTAACGTGCACTCCCACCATTTCGGCGGTGCTTTCTAAATCATATTCAACCGAATCCTCATCAATCTGCACATCCACGTTAGAATCCGGAGTAATAAATATATAAAGCAAGCGTTCTTGAGTGGCCACATCAACTAGAGCAATTCTAGTTGGCCATGGTAATTCCGCACTGTGAACTTGCACTTCTACGGAATCATCCAAAATCGTTATTTCACCAGTTTCGGGGTCAATCGAAGCTACTTCTTCGTAGAGTGAGTTATAAACCACCCAACCCTCGGAAAGCTCTAAATCATCAACCACAAACGCGCCATCATCATCGGTATAGTACTTACTATTTGTATCGGCTGAAGGCGTGACAATTAACTCAAAAATCCCATCTCTTTCCCGCGCAATAACTATTGGAATTTCAGAATCTTGGGGATCAATTTCACCATCCACGCTACCAGAGCGGCTCGAAGAAACACTCAAAGCAACGTCTGGAACGTAAACACTAACATAAGCCGTAACTCCCGAAGAATTTCCAGCTTCATCTTCTACCCAGAGCTTGTATTCACGAGTTTCTAAATCATCAAACGGACCTACTTCCATGGTTGGATCACTCCAATCATTAGTCTTAAATCCATCGCCATCTAAATCTGTTAATGGATCATCATCCGCGTAATAATCCGCATCATTTTCACTGTCTCCATCACCATCAGAATCAGTTTCTAAGTCAGTGTCATAGTAGTATTTAATAATATCGCTCGAAGTATCAAACGAACCACCACCATCAATAGTTATGGTTTTAAATACCGAGACTTCGTAATTAGATCCAACATTCGCGTAAGGGGGATCATCGTCCGCACAAACTTGCGGTGCAAACAATGTTGTCTCGCCCCAGGTGCCACGCGTGCTATCTATTTGAATAGAGCGAATTTGGGAGTAGTAATCACCATTTTCTAAGGCAATATCTGCGGCTGGGTTGTCCGCGTCTGGAACTAAGTGCCACGCAAAATCTCCGGGTTGTTCAAACGTAGTTTCTACCTCGGCCACTGTGGAGTAGTACGAGACAGTTAAAGAATCATCATAAGTAACCAAATCTTTTTCAAACAGCATCATGCCTTCATAAATAGTTTGTGTTTCTTCGGATTCTTCCAAACCAATGACCTCTACTTCTCCGCTATTAACTCGCAGGGTGATTTCACCATAATAAGCATCCGAGATTACAAATAACATGTTTTCTGGCAGTTCAAGCGAGAATTCTCCACCCTGTTCTACTAAGGTGATAGTTACTTTACTATCGTCTAAGGTGTGAACTTTGTAACCTGTTTCAACTGACATTTCTCCGGAAGATTTAATAATTGTTCTAGTTAATAAATCAGTAACTAGCTCGGCTTCGCCACCAAAGTCAGTCACTCTCATAACAGGATAGCTAAGTTGCGGTAGAGATAATTGAGTGCCGGTTTGAGCCACAATTTCCGCGTCACTGTCAGTATAAGTCACTGTAATATCTGCATCCTCGGCTTTTAATAAAGTCCCACTCGATAAATCATCCTCGGTTTCCAAGACCACATTATCTTCTTCGTTTAATAAATGTAAGAAATGAGTTTGCTCTGGTTCATCTAAATCAAAGTCTGGAATCGCCTCGAAATAACGCAGCTCATAACCAATCACTTCATCCGCTGCCAACCAGGAAACAGCCGCTTCTTCATTGTCATAACCATTAGCCCGGTAAATATCCACAGCCGGGGCCTCTGGGAGTAAATCTTCCAAACTTACAATTTCTGGGGCATCTGTTACATAGTCATAACCATCATCTTCGGTAAAGTTTTCTTTAAGGAAAATATCTGAATCATAAGCATAGAAAATATCGTCATCATCATCATTATCCACGTCCGTAAATATTAGATGAGATTCTTGGTCGGCATCCGCTGTGTTGGCAATTAAACGCTCATTTACACCATCCACAGAATTATAAATAAAGATTCCTTTATCTAGTACAATCGGGGAACCAAGATCATTACTACTAGCTTCATCTTCGGTGGCATCAACTAAATAACGCTGCTGTTCTTCTTCTAACTCTTCTAAATTAGTAGCAAACGGAGTGTCTTTCCCAATTGTGGAGAAAGTATCTACTAAATAATCGCTCATAGCTTTGACCGCGGTCTCGGTACTAAATACATTAGTATCCGCCTCACGAGAAACTAGGAACGTGCTATTAACAGGTTCAAAGCCGCCTTGCGATCCACTTTCATCAACCCAAGCTAAGAAACCATCCCAATTGTTTTCGGTCTCTAAACCAAGTTCTAGAGAATCAGTTTTAAATTGTTCATCTTCAAAGTAAGCGAGTAAATCATTGCGAAGTTCATCCACGTAAACATCATCGAGTTCCATTAAATCACCCGCGTAGTAACTGTTTTGAATATCATCAAATTGAGTCTCAATTTCAGAGTCTGTAAATGATAGGAATCGTTCTTCGGCTTTGATGTGATGTGTGTCGGGGAGTGAGGCAACATAAGTTTCCTGTTCAGCAGCAAACTCTTCTAAATTGCGCATTTCTACCTGCCATTGCGCAATATAAGGACTCACCATTGGATGATTACGTAAATTATCAATCATGGCCGTTCCATCACCATCTAAATCAACATCAATATCTGGCGAAGCAACTTCATCTACCGCATCCATGCCTTCTTCTACAAATTCACCAGCCATATCAAATGGTGTTTGCATCCCTTCATTAGCTAATTCCACCAGGTCAGTCACTAGACTATTTGCTGTATCCGCGGCCAATTCTACTAGTTGCACAATGCCATCAAAACTCATTCCTAAATTCACGTAAGCAATTATTTCGATAGTGTCTTTAAAGTCTGGGCCAATGCTTGGGAATTGGAAGTTAACACTTAAATCAAACGGCCACACCACGTCCAACGGTCGTTGGGTCATATTTTCAATCTGCGTCTTAAGCATTGCTTCATCCGTTGGGATAATAGCGGTTTGCACCAGACAAATTATTTTCATAATCGCTTTCAAAATTTTGAGAGTCACTTGAACCACATTTGGCAAATCTGGAATCTTTGGTGGAGGAGGAATGTCTGGCAGATCCGGGATTGGAATACCAGGAAGTTCCGGTAAATCAGGAAGTGGAGGCGGAGCTGGTAATAAAGGAATTGTTGGTAAATCCAAAGATATCGATGGATAGTCTGGTAGCGGAATTAGTGGTAACTGAGGAATTAACAGCGGCTCAGCCACAAAATTAAGCTCCGGCCAAGTCACGGTTAATCCGGCTTGGATTTCGGAAATATCAAATACAATGTCTGGCCAACTCGGAATTGCTATTATGGGAGGCTCTGGGATAAAGGCAAACAGCTTAGCTAAGAGTTCATACAAACTAAAGCGATCATTTGTACATTGATCACACGAAGCCTGATAATCAACTACCAATGAGAAAATTAATTTCCAGGATTCAAAAGCTTCGGCCACGTCATAAACCGCCTGAATCCATTCGAGAATTCGAGCACGATTAAGTAATATCCAGCCGCCAAACAGATTAATAATTGCATCTAAGTAACAAATAATTTGTTTAATATAAAAAGCTTCAACTCGGCGCCATTTAAGCAGTTCTTTCGGGAAATCTTGATAGTCTTCTAAGACTTCAATATTTTGTTCCACACTTGAAAGCAAGTCTTCTAGTTCTTGAATGGCGTCTTTAGCCGAGTCTTCCAAGGCGTCGCCATCCCATTCCCACGGCTTCACACTAGTATCAATGCCCCATTTAGTTTGGACCTGATCCTGCATTCCTTCTACCCACCGTTGGAAGAAAAATTTCTGTTTCATGATTTCATCTTGAGTGATCCACGGAATTTTAAAGGTTACCTCTTCAGTTTCAATTCGAAGGAGCGGGAATGAACCTAATTGCGCCAAAATTTTATCTAATCCACGTAAGTCAGCCTTTTCAATTTTAGCTACATTTTCTGGTTTAAAAGCCCCAACAATAGACTGTGGATCCGGATAAATAATATAAATATCCGGTAAGTCCGTTAGTTTGGTAATTAACTCTTCCCCCTGTTTACGGAACCATTCCGCAATTGGTTTGGGGAAACCGGGCACCCGAACCTTGCCCCCCGAATCAGAGGCGACCGCATACGATCCCAGGTTATAATTAATAACTCCACCACTTTCACTTCGTTCACCTCCTCCTGATAGCTTTCCAGCCAAAGAAGTTACTTTATTAGCGCCTTCTTGAATAAAAGCCGTGGCTTTGGACATCACCGCGGACAAGGCATTATTAATGGCGTCACAAACTCCCAGGGCCTCAAATAAAGGGATAGCAATGGACCAACATTTACCAGCCATATATGGGTTAACACAAACTGATAAAGTAGTTCCCAAAGTTAAAGTAATCGAGAAGTAAACTCGAACCGCTGTAGACCCTTGGAAAGGGGATGGTGGCCAGAACGGAATAACACTTGGCACTGCCGCGGCAAAAATTGGAATATGCACTGGATCAAACATCGATGCTGGAATGCCCATGGCATTTATTGGCCCAGGGACTAAAAAAGCGTAATTAACTGGCATCGCAATACAACCACCACCACACATTAATTGGGCCATCAAAGACTCCAGGCCATCGGCTACCATATTAGCTACTCCTTCTGCAATTTTATAACCAGCAGCAGCTCCAGCCATTATATCGGTAACACCCACATCATCACTATTAGTCACATGATCAGTATTTGCATCCCATAAGTTAATTGCAGCCTCATTCCCTAATTCATTAATAATAGCCGCAATATCTTCCTCTTCCTCCTCATCAGGTTCCATAAAATCAGGAACATCATTTTCATTTTCATCTAGCTCAAAATCAAATCCAGCCTCTGCTAAAGCATCAATCGCATCTGTGGCTTTTACCTCTTCTTCGGCCGCAGAAGTTTGTTTAGTGTAATTAACTTTTGTAAATCCATCCTCGGAATAAGTTCCATTAGAATAAAAGAAAATCATTTGTCCCGAAGGATTGTCCTCTGGAGAAGCCCCAATATCCGGCAAATAATCATCTGGATAACTAGTATCCAAATCATCACCTACAAAAATATTAACCACTGGCATGGCCATTCCAGCCACAGTTCCTTGGTAAGAGATTTGCGCTGAATCACCAGCCCCAAAATTCAAACCACTAACCACAAATGGCCTCAAAGCTTGTCCACTTTCTATTACTTGCCAGCCCGCACATTCCGCTCCAGAACAGTCAAAACTATCCCAATCTAATTCAATCATGCTCGACACCACATCTGTTACAGACAAGCCAGTTACCGGTGTGCCACCAGAATTTGTAATAGTAATAGTATATTCCACGATATCGCCATCTTCTAAATTACCGCCATTTAAGTCCGAAACATATTTAGTCGAAGTGTATAAGTTTTCATCTAAATCAGCGTAAAGGAAAGCCACAGTCTCCGTCACCACAGTCTCATCCATCTCATAAATCAGGGTGTCAGAACTGCTCTCAACCATAGATGACAATTCATCCATAAAGTCAGCGTCAAAACCACCAGTTGAAAAAGTCGACATGGCCTCTGCAAATTTATCTTCGTAATCCGGCGATGATTCGCCAGTTGCCACGGGGAATTCTTTGTACCAACCATCATCTTCCGGGGATAGAGGGTCTTCCTCGGGCATCTCATTGTAATAGATCAAAATTTCTTCGATCAGATCTGTTTCTTCATCCATTTGTAAGCCAACATCACCAATTTCCTGGCCTTTGGTTTGCATCACACCATCTTCATTATAAAAGACATAAATCACACCATTAATATCCGAAATAACCAAGTCCGGATAATCATCGTAGTTCATATCATGGGCCACGATTTGTTTAATTTGTGAACCATCAATTTCTAACTCTAGGTTTTCGCGTACAAAATTTGAATCATAATTAGTGTATTGATAAATACAAATTTCACCAGCAATACAAGCTTCATTTGTCGCTATCACCAGATCAGTTTGACCATCTTGATTAAAGTCCGCTTCATCCAAATCAATAATTCCATTAGTTAGATTCATTAGTAATCCCTGATTTTCAAAGCGAGGATAAGCCTCTTTATTTTCTAGTAACTCAACGGCTCCGTTTTCAAAAGCCACTAACAAATCATCCAAACCATCGGAGTTGTAATCCAAAGTTGTCATGTCTTGAATAGTTTCATTACCCGCCAAAATCAATCGTCCTACTCCAGACGTAAAGCCGGTGCTAGACACAGTTTGCGGATTCCAATCTGTTAAACGAATAGTTGGATCACCCAAAACAATCCCAATATCCGAAGCATAGTACTGATTTGCTTCACCCACAGTTGAGCCATCCGCAAGCAATAACATAAATTTATTATCGCCTTCAAAACCAATTCCCTGCGCATCACCAGCTGTTTCTAACGAACTGTTTCCAACTCCTGGCTTCTGACTATTCGCAAGAGTGGTTGTTTTATCCACCACAAACATTCCAGTGGGGGAGGCAGAAGAGTTTCCGCTATAAGCCGTGGAATAACCATATTTATTGGAGTTTATTCCGGTGAAATAAACACCTGGTGTTAATAAAGTCCAATCTTCCCAGGCAAATTGCTCGTCTAATTGGGTTACATTATTTTCAAAAGTTTGTTTAAGCAATACGCGTAAAACTGAGCTTTCACCCAACATCAAATCATAACCAAAATATTCATAATCTTCGTTAACTTCTAAATAATAGGTGGGATCATAAACCTGAATTTGGCCATCTGGTTCTAAGCGAATAATCTCGTCACCATCTTCCAAAAAGCTCACATTCCCACGGAATTGTTTAACTTCGTAATTAGTGTTTTCCGTTAATTGTTGAACGTAAATACCATCATCTTCGGCCGTACTTAAATCATAATCATTCTCCACAATATAGAAATCAGAACTATCCAAAACAATCATTCCTTCGGCCACGGTAATCTGAGAAAGAAGATCTTTAATTAAAAAGCGAGTTGGGAAAGCCATACTATTAGCGGCCACTAATTTAAGATCCACAGCATTGCCATCTAAGACCGATAACTTACCTTGTGAATCCATCAGAGACAGTTGGGAGTTAGGTTCTGGATTAGCTGTTAAACTAACCGAAGCTTGAGTTTTACCAGTAAAAGTAAACCACCCAGCCCAGTAATCTTCTTGTGTTACTTCTCCAAATGGCGCCCCTAGCAAGGCCGCAAACAACACCTGCGGCTCTATACTTTCAAACGAAGTTCCTTCTAATTCTAAAACCGTATCCATGCTTAGCGTTCCAGAAACAGCGGTTCGATCACCATTGGTTTGACCAGTGGCCACAATATTAACCGGCCCTGTTAAATCATCGGCCGTTACATTAAACGAACCTAATCCGCTAGAAAGTGTTAGTGAGCTAGAATTAACATCCCCGAATTCCTCGGACGCATCCGTGACTCGCATAGTGACCGTAGTCGAGGAATCAGTGTAAACAAAATTATCATAAACATCATAAGCTTTTACAATTACTTCTGCGGATTGACCGGTTGGAATAACGCTAGAATCAGACGAAAGTTCTAAGCGATAAGTGTCATTTGGTAATAAAGTAATTGGGAGCGTTCCGGGATCAAAGCCAATCATCGAAGCCGTTACGTACGCCGTGCCAGACACAGTCGAAGCCGCAAAATCAACTTCAGCCTGCCCATTACTTATTTCCGCGGTTATCACACTTTCTTCATCTGTTAAAGTCCCATACAAATCATCCACCATCGAGAACGTCACACTGCCATTAAAGCCTTCTAGCGGCGCCCCAGAATCATCCAGAACCGCCCAAACAGTAATCGTAGTTGTTGTCGCTCCATTAGCCGTCATTTCATCATTTGCTGTAAATAATTGCAGTTCAATATTGTCGTAAACTCCAATGTTCAAAGTTTGTTCAATGTTTTCCAAAGCCACTGTAATAGTGACGGTTCCTTCATCATCCCCAGAAGTTAAATCAAAGTTAAATCCACCTTCGTAAATCGTTACCTGGGTGCCAATTTGTTCAATGTCCTCATCCAATCTTTCATCAATTGTTCCCGGTCCATCAACTGTGATTGTGGCGCGGTGCGGTGACATGTTGGCCACGTTTCCATAAAAATCTTTTAACCGGATTTCAACTTCAGTCTTATTTAAACCACCAGTTTTTAAGAAATAAGAATCTGGTTCTAAATCAATGGTATACGGCTCGCCTGGATAAACATGCACTGTTGTATCCATAATTGGCAGCGCTGTTGGTAGGATCTCCGCGGTAATATCAATATAGCCCGAGACAGTATTAGCTTGGATTTCAGTTTCTGCTAAACCATTTGTAACTTGAATTTGTACACGTAAAATTTCAGCGTAAGGCTGGTCTGGATCCACGGCCACAAATTCCACAATACTTTCATTGTCATCGTAAATACCAACTCCGTACTCATCAATTATCTGCGCTTTTAGGAATAATTGAGAAGTCCCATCCGCCGGCATTTCTTTAGTAAAAATTTTGGTCTCATACAAAATCTCCTCAGAAATAATTTGATAAGCCGAATCACGCGTTAAATAAAGACCACTCACATAAGCTCCAGCATCGTAATCTAAGTCAGTGGCTTCGTCTGAGTCGTCTAGAGGATCACTGCCAGCTAAAACTTCGTTCCCATCGCTAATTCCACCATTGTCCGTGTCTGGATCATTTGGATCAGTGCCATAAATCTCCTCTTCAGAATCAAGTAGTCCATCCCCATCTGTATCGACATTAGCATCCTCGGGGATCACAATTACAACATCCCCATCCCCATCATCGTCATCATCGGTCACCACCGCCTCTTCCGAGTCATCATCTGGATCATTAATCGCATTGGTGTTGTTTACAACCTCCACAAAATCACTCACTCCACCATAGTCCGTATCGGGGTTGTAGGGGGAGGTCCCAACATTGTACATTTCAAAATTATCCGAAAGCCCATCCCCATCAGTGTCGTTATCACGACAATCTTTAATTCTTAATAAATTACCCACCATCATGGCAAATTCACCACGGGTAATTGGATCTTCGAGCCAACTCTTAATAGAAGTCTGACCCTGACTTGGATCTAATTCACTCTTAATCCAAGACTCAAAATCACTGCTCGGGTAAGTATCTAATTCAAGGTAGCGATCTTCGGGATACAAGCCATTCTCCTGCGCCTCAATCACGTAATTGGTGTACCACGGCAAAGTAAAGTCCGAAATCTCACTAACCGCAAAAGAAGCAGTTTCTAAGAGCACCTTAGTAGCCTCAGCGCGACTCATAGTATTAGTCGGAAGGTAATAACCCTCGTATTCACCCCATTTATAACCAGAAATCAAAGTTTCGTTGCGACTATAAGCCACACAGTAATAAAGAGTCTCATCGATATTATTATCCGGGAAAGCGTGCGTGGCATAAGTTTCTTCAATCGATTCCTGGGCCGAAGTTATAAAAGCCGTACAATCCAAACAAATCGCTCCTAAATTGAGTTTAGTAAATTCTTCACGCGTGATGGGATTCTCGGGCCTAAACGTGCCATCTGAGTACCCGTCAATCACACCGCGCGTAAATAATTCCACTACATCATAAAAAGCTTCGTGCTCCACAAAAATATCACTAAATAATCGTGCTCCTGCCTCACGCGGATCATAACCATTCATTAACTCAGAATAATCTTCATAGCCATCACCATCCGAATCCACATCATACAAATTAGTCGAAATTGTCCACTCACTTAAATCATCCAAACCTTCTCCGTCAGAGTCATATAAATCAGACAAAGCATAAGCATATGGCATTGGCTTCATTACCAAGGTGTGCACCCAGTAGAAAAAGTGTGTAACCCGGTTAAACCAGGAAAGTTCACGGCTCTCCATGTCAGTCGAGGACAAGGCCACCACTTGATCAGCTTCTTCTAATCCCAACATCTCTAACAAGCTGGTGTCTGTTCCCATTACAATGTCAAACAACACACTTTCGCCAACTCCCACGGTAAAGTGAAGGTGTGGGTTAGTAATATTTACATTCGTATCGCCTAAGCCTAGCTCAACCACGTAACCTTCTTTTAAATAAACTTGTCCGTCCGATTCAATTAAGCCCACTTGAACATCTTGATAAAACAAGCCAGCCTGAGTTTCCTCATCATCCATAAATGACACTTTCCAATCATCCGTGGCATTAGAATCAATCACCCGTACATTATTTACAGTTCCATCTATATAAGGAGAAGATTGCAAAATAATTTCTTCAACATCCGGGGCAATAAAGAACTCTGCCATAACTAATTCACTTTCGATATGCACAATTCCTAGAGCGGCTGGTTGGCCGTCTTTTCCTTCTATGGCGGTTAATTTGTAGTTAGTGGAGTCTTTTAATTCTACGGCTCCATTGCTCGCCCGGATTACGGCTACTAAGTTGTCTAGCGCATCTAATACCAAAACATCTTCTAGCGTTTCGGTGGTGTAAGCAGCGTCCTCTGTGACGTATTCTTTTTCGTAAGTTGATAGTTTTAAGTATTCGCGTTTGCTAGTTAAGCTCACGGTGTTTGAATAAACATCCTCAATGTTTTCACTAGTCCCTACAGCTTCCAAAACAAAAGTCCCGCCTTCTTGCGTGCTGTAAACATCAACCTCTCCTTCGCCTTGATAAATTTGTACGATTGGGGAGGGGATACTGACATAGCTTGATCCCTCGGCTACTTCTACTACGGCCGTGGAGTAAGTGTCGTAACTGTTTTTAACACCTCTTAAATTTAAAGCCTTAACCGTTAGGGTCGCTTTAGTTTGACCATTAGCTAGTAATACTTCAGTCCCGTCTGATTCCAAAGAAAGTTTAACTGTAGTGCCCGCACCATCTGGGATGCCGTCTTTGTCTCCGTCCGTAGAATAAGGTTCGTCATCTTCATCATCTGGGATTCCATCAGCATCAGTGTCTTCAATCGGGAGTGGTGGACCACAAGACAAAGTCATGCCTCCTTCCACTGATTCCACCACTTCAGCCACCACATCAGTTGTGACGCTTTCGCCTAAATCAATTACCCAATCAATAATTCCTTTAATCCAAATAAAAGGGAACCAGTAAATAGTCGTACTATTTGGGTCATTGCTATACTCCACTTCATCGTCCTCGCCAAGTCCGTCATTGCTTTCATCTTCTTCCTCGGCGGCGCAGCTAGCATCCGGACAAAGGTACTCAGGGTCTAATTCATCTGCCACAATATTGGCGTAAAAACTCATGTTCATGCGGTCTGATTCTCCGTCCGCCACCATGTAAAAAGTTTCATAACCATTGTCTGGCTTAGCCACAAAAGTCTTACTGTCTGGGCTTAGATATTCCTCCATCACCCATAAATGCTTTTGATCTAAATTCATGTTCCGCCACGCAAACGCATCTTGCATTTGCTCGTAGAAAATATCTTCTTCTAATAAGTCAGTTAAGAAAGTCGGACTTCCAAAAATAGCCCACGGCACTTCCATGATTTCAGACTGCGCTGCTTCTAATAAATCTTCTAATTCACCCCAGCTTTCCAAATCAAAAACATTTGGATAATCAATTTTTGTATAAACACCTTCTTGATCGCGGAACGTGATATGACGCGGATTATCAACTGGCAAGGCCATACTAAACTTAGCTTCTAGTTGTTGCGAGATGGTGCTGCTGGTTGGTTCAACGTGTTTTAATGTACTAGAGAAAAAGTAAGCATCACTAATATCATCGGTGATGTCAGAGCTAAAAGGAGAATTGCTTTCCTTTATATACTCGCGTGAAATTTCCATGCTAATAGACGCAATACTGCTCAGGTCATCCACATTAAAAGAATAAGTATCTTCTCCGTTCACAAAAAAGTCACCGATCTCTTCCTGACTATCTTTGTTAACGGGATCTGCTAAATCATCAAAAAACGCACCCAAAGTGTAATAGGTTGAATCACCCGGTGCCCCAAATAAATAGATGTCATCAGCGGCTTTAGTTGGGATGTTGTAGGCGTCATCATCATCTAGATCATTCTGAATATCAAGAACCTCCAAGGCAAAATCTTCTTCGTCATAAACCCCATCATCAGAGTCTTCATGGTCATCTCCATCATCTTTGTCACCGTCTGCTATGTCTTCTAATAAATCCACATACTCCTTCAAAAATTCATCGGCATAGTACCAGTAACCTTCCACGCTATCGTCATAGCTACGGTCACTATCACTTCGGCTGGTACCAATAAACTCCTCACTTTCTTTGAAGTTATAACAAGACCGATAATCCACAAAAATATTTTCCGCCTCACTATCAATAACGTGTTTTGTTCCTACGGTGCTGCGCACTGGTTCTTGCGCTAACTCCGGAAAACAATATTCAGGACCACCTTCCGGATCATAAAAATTAGCAAAACAACCCGCGTAATCTTCGCCCTCTTTGGCCTCATCATCATTTTCATCGCCCCAGGATCCCGAGGTGTTAAAATCATATAAACGCAATCCATAAACTAATTGTCCCTCACCATCGTTATGGGATCCACGATAAGTTGAACATTCCCCCGGAGAAGTGATTTCATCTGGAGTTTGGCCATAGATATAAATCTGATCACTACTGGAGCGACTTTTCACACCATGGTTAATAAATTCAAAAGTGAATTCTTCTTCTGTGGCCTCGTCATCACCCGCAATCACAGTTCCTTCAATCAAAATTCGCCCCACCATCGGAATGTCAGTGGCCAAGTTGTAATCACTAATAAAATCATCCACCGTATCTTCGATAATCTCATTTACCGCCCATAAAGCTAGTTGCACGTATTCATCTCGTTTTCCAATTAAGCCGGGGATTGTTTCTCGATCACTAACGGTATTTCCGTAATCATCATAATAATTATAAAGATAACGCCCGGTGTAATCCGTCCAAATATTAATATTCCCCAAAAATTTCCTAAACATCTCGGGATATTTTTTGAAAAACGCCTCTACTACTAATTTAGATTGAATGTCTGGTAAATAAGTAAAGTCATCACCCCCATCATCTTGGTCACCAGCTCGGTCTTCATCAATTAAACCATCACCATCCGCATCATTGTCAGCGGTAGTATCTTCATCGCAAAGGCCATCTTCATCATCGTCATTCGTCATGTCCCCATTACAAGCCGTGGGCATACAACGTGTGCCATCACGCCGTGTATTACTAGCTACAAAAGATAAACCATCATAATCACCAGGGTCTCCTCCGTCTGGTTCCGGGGAAAAACAATTAGGATCATAAGTCGGATATTCCTCATCTGTATACATTTCTATTAAATCTTCTTCCTCCTGATCATTTGGTTTATTCCAAAAAGGACTCCATTTGCTTTCGTGATTCGAGTCAAACACCTCAATTTCCCAACCATTAGGCCAACCATCACCATCCCAGTCTTGCGAGTCTCCATCATCATCCACTCCACAAGAACCCACACAACCATCGCCATTCGAATCGCCAGGTTGATCCTCGTCCATTAAATTATCTCCATCATTATTATTATCATCCATTCCATCTTCATCCACAAAATTATCCCAAGCCAGAGTGATAATTCCGTTTTCATCCATCACCCCTGGGCCACAAGGAACCCCATCCCCATTACTGTCCCATAAGGATTCATCCTGTTCCCAACAATCCCGATCATTATCAATTCCCCAGTAAAAATTTCCATCATCCTCATCAATTAAGCCGTCATTATCATCGTCATAACCATTTTCTGGATCTTCATCAGTTAAGCCATCACCGTCATTATCAGTGCCATCACCACCTTCAAGTTCCTCGTTTACTTCCATATACAGTTCACGCGCTAAGTCGCTGGTGTAGCGTTTATAAGACACGTCTTCCCAGTGTTCAATGAATCGTTCGTAAGCATTTACACTAGTTTCGTTTAAGGCGTCTTTTTCTGCCAAAGTGTCGGCATAGAATAATTTTTGATCAAAATCCGCGAATTCGGAATACCCCAACCGGTACAAATAGTTTTTATCAAAATAGTCAGCCAGCAACTCGTTACCATCCTCTCCAGTTTCTGGAGCCCGAATTACCCCGTGCCAAATTTCTGGTTGGGGGTTAGTTAATGACGGACTCGTCTCAAAATCACCAGTCACACTATTATAGAGGTAAACTTTATCTTCAAAATCCGTATACGGATACAAGCTGATGTAGCGGTTTTCGTTTTTATTAACCACTGGTAGGGGAATCTCACCAATAATTACCAATCCCGCCAGTTTAGTGTTGGCACTAGTGTCCCCATCACCTTCGAAATAAAGTTTTTCCAAAGCTTGCGAAATATCCACCGGACTAGAATCCGTGTTGGTCCTTATAATAAGAGACTTAGTCAGCGGCATAGCCTCCTGAACATTTTCAGCGTAACGATCAATCCGCGCTTTTAAGGTTGTATCACGAGCTCCGGAGTATTCATCCGAAAGCCCCACATAACTAGTAGAGTTACTATAAATGTCTTCATCTACCAAAATCGCCACTACTCCGAGGTTTTGTTTAACCCCGCGTCCCTGCGAAAGGTCGATGTTGAGCATTTGTGTTCCAAGTAGGGACACAAGCACCCAGGTGGTAATAACGCGGTTAAAAGTAGGAGAGAGGCGCATAATTTTGGTTACATAGCGCAATGTTCAGCCGGCACAAACGGCTGAAAAGCTAATTAATGGCTTAGGCAAGCCAAAAAGCGAGTTTTTAAACTAACCAATATTATACCTTAACCACCCTCTAAAAATAAAGTGAATAACAGGTTAAAACCCCCATTTTCCCCAAATAAGGTGTGGACAGGTTAACGTAATGAAGTGTGACTGGTTAGTGGTAGTAGGTGTAGTAGGCGTAATCTTGCGGGCAATAAAAGCCAGAGTTATCAATTGTGCCAGAAATATATGAACTAAGATCATCATGGCCAAATGATGTCCTTTCGATATCATCACAGAAATAACCATCGGCAGAATCATCGATGCTAGTAATTTCCATTTGCGTAATCATGGCATAAGCCGATGGGTTTGTTCCTGTTGCCGAATAAGACATTACTTGATAGTAGTATTCGCCTATATCACAATTCATAGATTCAAAAGATCCGGGAGCAGTTGGGATACTGATATAAGGGCTAAGAGCTGTATCAATTACTCCGCCGTCATTAATGCAATGATTTTCATCATAACCAGATTCATTCGGATATTCCCCATTATCTGCATAATAAAGTTCCATCGCTGTCGCTAACTGTTGAAGGTCTGCTTTCCTTTGAACATCTCGTGCTCGCGCTGGACCAGAAGAAATTCTCGGAACTAAGGCCACCGCCAAAATTCCAATAATCGTAATCACAATTAAAAGTTCAATGAGAGTGAAGCCTTTACGAGTTTTCATAAATTATTAATGGTAAACAGTGTAGTAGGCAACGGGGTCAGTCCCGCAAGGATTATTAGATAAAAATGTCTGATATACGTCTTGAAGATCTACAAAGGTATAGGGAATAACCTTTTCAGTCGCTAAACAAAAATAACCACTAGAATCTGCACTTACTGAGGAAATTTCCATTTCTGCAATCAAAGCATAAGCCGAAGGAGTGGAACCACCTGAGCTATAAGCCATTACATGATAATAGTAATCATTAGTACATCCCATTGGCGAACCTGAACCAGGATCATCAGGTAAATCCATATAGTTTCCTAAGTAAGAATCAAGCTCTGCGCCCACACAAAAATCTTCAGGTACAGTTCCCGCGCTATTTGGATATTCCCCATTATCTGCATAATAAAGTTCCATGGCTGTGGCAATCTGTTGTAAGTCTGCTTTCCTTTGTACATCTCTAGCTCTGGCTGGACCAGAAGAAATCCGTGGCACCAACGCCACCGCCAAAATTCCAATAATAGTAATTACAATTAAGAGTTCAATTAGGGTGAAAGATTTTTGCATTTTCATGGGAGGGGAGAGTTACATCATTCAGATTATAAACAAAAACCCCCCAATAGCAAAGATTGAGGGGTTTAGAAGTCGAAAAACTATCTTTCGATGGCGTAGTAAACAGTTGTTAAATCTCCAGTAGCACATGCTGTTGCAACTAAATCCCCATCCGCATCATACCAACTAGTAGGGGTGTCACAGTAATAACCAGTCGTAGTAGCCAAAATCTCCATTTCAGCACCTATTGTGTATCCAGCTCCATCTGTACTCGCATAGTAATATTGAAGACCACAAGCTCCTTCAATAGCTCCGGGAGGCGGTGTTGGAGCAGTCCCACCTAAATAATCTTGAATATCTTCTCCAGGGTCTCCAGAGGCACTAGATAAACATTGAGCAGTTCCTGATTCTATAGGATAACTACCTGTATCTGCATAATAAAGCTCCATTGCGGCCGCAATATTATTCATGTCCGCCTTTCTCTGCACATCTCTAGCCCGAGCTGGACCTTGAGAAATTCTTGGAACAAGCGCTACAGCTAAAATACCGATGATCGTAATCACGATCAAAAGCTCAATCAGGGTAAAACCCTTTCTTTTTCTGATAGGAACGTTCATATTTGGGAGGTTACAAATTTACGTTGTCACTATTCTACAATAACCTCTATTACCTGGCAACGTTTTTAGTTATAATAGGCGCAATATGACTCTCCCAATTAAAAAAATACGTGCCTTTACTTTAATAGAGCTTCTGATAGTAATGGTCTTGCTCGCGATCCTCGCCTCGGTCTCTTACACCGGCATTATAAACGCTCGCAACCACGCCAGACTCAAAAGCGCGACGGATACAGTAATAGGAATGATTCAAACAACTCGCAGCTACGCCCTTTCTAATATGGAGTTGGATGTGGGGGGAGTAGATTGTGAGGCGATTTCATATTACGTGAAATTTGTCGGTTCAACTGGAGTAGTTAATGTTTATGCAGTCTTAGATAGTGATTGTGGCGGCGAAGAATTACTCGATACAGAAACCATCCCCGAGGATATTGAAATGACACTTCATGGGGCTACCACTATTTACTATTACCCACCATTAGCAGAAGTAGAATTCACGGGAACTATTACCATTGAACTCGAGACTATTGACGGAGCTTTCACCAAAAACATCGAGGTCTATCCCATCTCCGGCTTTCCCGAACTCATCGATTAAAGCGTGCCAACCACGTCCAATAGACCGAAAATTGGTTGCATTACCGCTACAATCAAACCTCCTACAACCACGCCCATGGTCACCATAATAAGCGGTTCTAGTAATTTCGACATATTCGCGGCCATCTGATCAACTTCGGCTTCATAATAATCCGCAATTTTATCTGCTACTGGCGCTAGTTCTGCGGTTTGTTCACCAATCGCTAGCATCGAAACTAGCATTTCCGGAAACAAAAACTTACTATCCGTTAAATTCTCAGCCAAAGGAATACCACGTGACACATCTTCCGCTGCCAACAATAATCTCTTCCTGTAAACTTCATTCCCCACGGCCTCGGCATCAATTTGCAAACTCTTTACAATTGGAATCCCACTCTGAATCAAACTACTCAAACTTCGTGTAAACCTCGAAACCGCCACATACCTTAATAACAATCCAAACACCGGCAACCTCAAGGCAAAACTATGCCAAGCATATTTCCCAGTTGGCGTCTTTTTCCAAAGATAACCTAAACCGCCAAGTACCACCAATCCAGCCCCAATTATTGGGTAATAATTAACCACCGCATCACTCATCCCCATCAAAATTTGAGTCGACATCGGTAATTCCGCGTTAGATTGCGTAAATAACTCCATAATCTGCGGCACCACAAACGCCAAAATCACAAAAACCGCACCTAGCATAATCGTAAACACCACAATCGGATAAATCATAGCGCCTTTAATTTTCGAAGTAATGGCCGCGGTCTTTTCAACCTGTTTTGCGATCTGTTTAAGCACATCATTCAAACGACCAGAAGCTTCACCAGCCCGCACCATTCCAATCTGCGCATCTGTAAAAATTCCTTCATAATCAAGCATGGCATCCGAAAGAGTTTTTCCACTCTCTACTTTCATGGCCATGTTTCGAACTGACATTTTTAGGCGAGGATTGCTAAGTTGTTCCGATAAAACGTAAAGTGCACGAATCAACGGCACTCCCGCTCCAATCATAATTGCTAGTAATTGAAAAAAGCTAACTTTGTCTTTGGATTTAATCGCGGTCATTGAAACCTGAACTTTTTCGTTTAAAGCTTTATAAGAAGCCATAAATCCGCCACTTTTTTTCTTTTCTTTTTCGGTGGCGACTTGTTCGGCCTCGGCCGCGGCACCAATTTCTAGGATATCGACCTCATTGGTGATTTGCTGAGCTGGCGCTGGGTTTTCAGTTGAAGTTTCCATAATAAATTAATTAGACTTCTGAAGGTCTAGCCACACGGTAGACTTCGGTTAGAGTTGTTTTCCCTTGTAAAGCTTGGAGGATTCCACTTTGTTCAAGTGTGGTCATGCCTCCGTTTATAGCGGCCTCTTCAATTTCCATAACCGAGGCTTTTTTGATTAATAGTACGCGTAAATCATTACTCATTTGTAAAACTTCGTAGAGACCGACTCGGCCTTTGTAACCAATGTTGTCACATTTTTCACAGCCTACTGATTCGTAGAAAGTGAGGGTTGAAAGGAGCGCTGGGTCGTAATTCTTTTTTTCTTCCTCCGAGAGTTTTCCCAGCGCTTTATCCACTGTAATTTTGGTTGCCTCCTCAATTTGAGTTGGTTTTTTACAGTCTGGACAAAGCTTTCGCACCAAACGTTGGGCAATGATTGTGTTAACCGTAGCGGTCATTAAAAACGGCGGAACTCCCATATTATCAATACGAGTTAAAGTCTCCACCGCGCTATTTGTATGAATTGTAGAAAGCACTAAGTGACCTGTTAACGCGGACTCAATCGCCACATCAACTGTTTCTCGGTCACGGATTTCTCCCACCATCATAATGTCCGGATCCTGACGCAAAGCCGCGCGCAGCCCGCGCGCAAAATCATACTCAATATCCGGATGCATCTGACTTTGTGACAAACCATCCATCTGAATTTCCACTGGATCTTCAAACGTCAAAATATTTACATCAATTTTATTTAAAATTTCTAAACAGGAGTACAAAGTAGTAGTTTTACCAGATCCAGTCGGACCACTAGTTAGAATAATTCCATTTGGTAAGGCTAGTGATTTTTTGAGATTTTCTAGTCCCACACCACTTAACCCTAGGTCTTCTAAGGCTGGAATTTTGCGAGTTCTTTCTTGAATACGCATTACCACTTTCTCTCCATTTACAGTTGGTAAAGTAGAAACACGAAGGTCCATTTCGCGACCATCAGGTGTAGTTACTTGCGCTCGACCATCCTGCGGAATTCGTTGTTCATCAATTTTTAAATTCGACATAATTTTAATACGCGAAACCACAGCCGGGTGAATATTTGTTGGATACTCCACCACTTGCCGCAAAACACCATCAATACGATAGCGAATGCGAACCGTATTACGGGCTGGTTCAATATGAATATCAGAAGAGCGCAACGTCACCGCGTGTGACATAGAACTCATTACCAATTGCGGAATATTCCCCGCAATAATCGAGTCTTGCAAGACTTTTAACTGATCTCCCATAGCCACATCAGCTGCCGTTTCCTCAGACGTTTTTTCTACTTTTGGCGCTGGAGTTGGTGGCGGAGCCGGAGTCGGAGTTGCGGCCTCCTTAGTAGGCTCTTCCGGAGCAGCCCCATTTGTCTCCGCTGTTGCCAAACCAGGAAACAAAGCTTCGTCCGCTGGAGCTTTTTGATCTGTTACTGGTTGTTGGACAGGAGGATTAGGCACTTTGGAGATAAGCGTTAAGAGATAATTGAACACGCATAGTTTCGTCGTCTTCATTTACTTGAAGAGTCAAAGTTTCGACTGACATCAATCGCACTCCACTTTCCAAAGATCCAGAAGTCTCAATAAATTCTAAGAACTTATTAAAGTTTTTTTCCGAAGCTTCAACTGTCATATTAATTGGTAAAACTCGGTAGCCATCTTCGGTTTCCGTTACGGTTCCGTAAGACATTTGACTAATAAAAAACGGATTTGAACTGTAGTGATTTTCAAAAGCAAAATCATCCAACACCCGCGTCAAACTAGTTAAATCTTCATCATACGGAAGAATGGTTGAAATTTTTTCAGTATTAGCATCATATGTTTCAACATAGTCTTTTTTAGCATCAGTATATTCATCCAAAGCATCACCGCTTTCTTGTTCTAGTTCTAGCAAAATATTATCAGCCAATGCTAATTGTTCGTTTACATCTGTAAGTTCATTGAATCTTGTGTAGCCATAATATCCAGTCGCTCCCAATACAATCAGGGCCAGAACGAGTGTGATTTTACTTGGTTTAGAATTGGACATGGTTCAAAAGTTTAAAAATTATGAGCGGGGGACCGGTTTGAATTCATCTTCATTTTCCCCAAAGAAAAGGTCACGCAGAACATTAAAAACATTCGCAGAACCAGTATTAAAAGATTTTTCTGGAGCAATTGCCACCTCTTCTACTTCTTCGGCCTCCTCCTTTTCAAGGACTACTGTTGCCTGAGCATCACGCTCATCTTCACCTTCTTGTAAAATTAATTCCAAACTAAACGACGCAGAAAAGTCGTCTTCAGAGCCTTCACTTTTACTGAATGAACGAGTGGTCACATCAGAGAAATAAGTAGATAGTTCTAATTGATCCACCAAATCAGAAATCAATGAAAAATTCAAAGTATCATCTGTTCGAGTGTCGCCACGAAGACTTGCTTTCCCACTAGTTAAACTAAAAGACATATTGGAATATTCAATGTTACTGCTAATCCCACTCCCAAATAGTGGGTCAATTTTCTTAGTAACACTTTCCACTTCATCTAATACAACTTCCCAATCCACACGACCGTTCCTGATCGCGAGAATAGTAGAAGTTTGATCTTTACTGATTTCCGTAGTTTGTTCAAAAAGTGATTCCACTGTTTCATTAGCTAAATCTTCTTCTAGGTCTACGGCTTTAACTTCACGGAGTAAGGCAGTAGCATTAAGCAATGCCAACGCTCCATCTAGATTATTTGATTCTTGGAAAGATTCTTCATCTTCAAGCCCACGAAGATCTTGTTTTTCCTCGCTAATTTTAGTTTTTAACAGGCTTGTATAGGTTGCTTCTAAGTCTATCACTGACACCCCGCCACTCAAAAGCTCCACCGGGTAAATAGGCTGGCGAAGTTTTTCCTGAGCCGTTCCAAGAGCTGCGTGCATATCATCTTGCAAGTCAGTTAAACCTTCTTCTAAGCTATCCAAGTCACTAGACGCGGTGTTATCAGATTCATATTGCGACAATTTCACCAAATACGAGTCAGCCGCACTGGTAAAGTCATCAAGTGCAAATTTAGTCATTAACAGGTTATAAAAGTTAACTGAAGTTTGTTCAGCTTCGAATGAGGATTGGTAAACAGCAAGTTCCTGCGCTGGATTCTTCCCGAGGAATTCAAACGTAGGTGAAAGTTGGGTGTAGAAAAATCCAAAAATAAGTAAGCCAAGAATAATTGAAAACTTAAAAAGAAAGCTTCCAAAATTAAAATGACTCGAGCGGACATCAAGTCCAGCACTAGTTTTTGGTTTAGGGCCAAGGATTTGGCCTTTTTCTGGGTCGTTTTGAGAAACAACCGCGTTAACCACACCAGACTCAGCTGAGGCTGGAGTAGTTTGTTGAGCAGCTGGCTCACCGAACAGGTCGGGAGTCGGTGCTGTTTCAGTTGGGGGCGGCGGTTCTGCAACCGCGGCCACCGCCGGCGCACTAGGCGCAGCATTCTCCTGTTGGAGATCCGGGAAGAGAGGTGACTCATTCATGCCGTTTGTTTTTATTTTTAAAATTCTATATATTTTACCAAAAATCAGGAGAAAAAGCAACCATTAGACCCCATCAAAAAAGCCGGATAACCATTTACGATCACCCGGCTCTTTAAATTTGCGTGATTATTACACAAGATCAACAGTAGCACCAGCTTCCTCAAGTTTTTTCTTGAGTTCGTTAGCTTCTTCTGTTTTGACACCTTCTTTGATAACTTTTGGAGCGCTATCAACAAGTTCTTTGGATTCTTTAAGACCAAGTTGAGTGATTTCTCGAACAACTTTAATAACAGCGATCTTTTGAGATCCAGCATCTTTAAGTTCGATATCGTAAGAAGATTTTTCTTCTGCACCACCAGCGTCACCACCAGCAGCAGGAGCAGCAGCGGCAGCTACAGGAGCAGCAGCGCTAACACCAAATTTGTCTTCCATGGCCTTTACAAGGTTGGCAAGATCAAGAACAGTAAGTTTTTCGACCATGTCGAGAACTTTTTCTGCGTCTTTTGATAGAGTTACTTCGTCAGACATTTTAAATAGGGTTAAATTATTTGATAAATAAAATTAAGATGCGTCCTCGGCAGGGGCATCATCTTTAGGGGTTTCTTCAGCAGCAGGTTCTTCTGCTGGTGCCTCGGCCTCTTCAGGCTTTGCATCTTCCTCGGCGGGAGTTTCCTCGGCGGGAGTTTCCTCAACAGGAGCATCAGAAGTGGTTTCTTCGACTGATTCCGCGGGAGCTGCTTCGGCGACCGGTTCGTCGCCAGCTTCCTCAGCCTTTTCAGCGGGAGCTTCTTCAACAGTCTCTTCAGGCTTAGCTTCCGCCTTTGGTTCCTCGGCTGGTGGTGGAGTTTCGCCTCCTTCTTCCCGTTGTTCACGGTAAGCATTCAGCACACGGACAAATCCGCCAGTAACTCCATTTCCAATACCAACAAAACCAGTGAGTGGGCTCATCATTGAACCCATCATTTGTGCCAAAAGTACATCGCGTGAAGGAATTGAAGCGAGTTGTTTAACCACCTCAGCGTCAATCGCCTTCCCTTCCATAAAACCGCCCATAATACTGAGCGACTCAAACTTTTTGACAAACTCGTAGATTTTTTGGGCCGCGACAATCTCATCATCAAACCCAAACGCAACTCCAATTGGACCATCCATCACCTCTTCAGGGATGTCATAATCCATCTCTTTAGCTGCTAGTTTAATGAGAGTTTTTTTCGCCACCTTATAATCCACGTTCGATTCGCGGAGACCTCTGCGAAGTTCTTGAGCATCTTCCACAGAAAGCCCACGATACTGTGCGAACACAATACCTTTGGCATCCTGAAACTTTTGCTTAAGCTCATCGAGGATCGCCGTCTTTTGATCTCGAGTAATGGCCATAGTTAGGGGATAAAGATAAAAAAAATCTCGTGCTTGAGACACGAGAGCAATTGGGTGGGCCATCCTATCTTTTAAAGGGAAACCCGGCAGGTCCAATTTTTATGCCTCGGCAGGTCTTATTTGAATGCCTACTGTCTCAAGCAAGCGTTATTCTACCTGTGCGCTTCGAGAAGTCAAGTTTATTTTTTTGTAATGCGTGAAAGTTTTGAGCGTGGAGACTTTTTCGTGAATTTTTGTGATTTTCTATGGAGTTTTTTGAGAAATATTTCGTAATCACTAAGCTAGTCTTGCGCGCAGATTTTTAACCTGTTAAGGTAAAAGCACACTCACCTTAATAAACACCCCATGAAATACAAAAAATTATCAAATTCCGAATTTTATCAGCTCTGCAAAAAACGCGGTCGTGTCGCCCTTTTATCAAAACGTCATTTTGCCGCTTTGTTGCCCGAGGCGAAACAACGTCGGATACATCGTCGTCACGGTTGTAGTTCAATTCACGAATTTGCCGCTAAATTAGGAGGCATGAGTCATGCTAGTGTCGATAAAATCTTAAATCTTTCAGCAAAATTAAGGGATAAACCCACTTTACGTGCGCAATTAGAAAGCGGTGAACATGGTTGGAGCAAAATTGAAGCGGTTGCCTACATTGCGACACCAGAAACCGAAAAAGAATGGGCGCAAAAAGTAGAAGATTTACCAAAAGTCGCTCTAGAACGTTGTGTGCAAAATTACAGGTTACAATTCACCCCCGGGGGTGAATCTCAACCTGAAAAACGTGAACGTCTATCCTTCGAAGTAAACGAAAAAACCGTCCTCAAATTTCGCCAATTCAAACAAAAAATTGAAAAAGAGCGTGGCGAAACAGTAAGTTTTAGCGAAGTTCTGGAAGCGCTCCTTACCGAACCGTCTCAATCAGAAAAACAAGCCACTATCCAACTTTGCCCAGACTGCGTAAAAGAACGCGCGCGTAAAAAAGCCGAAAACTACCAGGTTAAAAGAGCGATCCCAACCGAAATTCAACGACTAATCCAAGCCCGTCAACAAAACAAATGCGATACTTTAAATTGCAACCATCCCATCGAAGAATTCCACCACACTAAGCGTTTTGCGCTAAGTCAAAATCACGACCCAGACTTTATAGTTGGACTCTGTAAAAAATGCCATAATCTGGCCCACAGCAGTCTACCTAACATGAATGCGCTAAAATGGGCCATCGATCAAAAAGTCCTAAACTACCGCCGTGAAGCAAGCCTTGAACCGCGGGCTGGGCCCTAAATTGCCAAGGAGCCTGTAAACCGCTAAAATGCCGACACTATGCCAACTATTGAACGTGCTCGCACATTTTTATTGGAAGCTGAGAAGACGGGTAAAAAGCCTTTGATTGTTATTCTTGGGCCTACCGCCTCTGGGAAAACCGCGATTAGCTTAAAGCTAGCGCTTGAAGTTGATGGTGAAATTATTTCTACTGATTCACGTCAAATTTATCGTTATATGGATTTGGGAACTGATAAAATTTCTAAAAAAATTCGTGAAAAAGTAAAACACCACATGATTGATATTCGTGATCCGGATCAATCATATTCTTTGGCTGATTTTCAGCGCGAGGCCAACCGGGTAATTAATGACATTCATCGTCGGAATAAAGTGCCAATGTTGGTTGGTGGCACGGGTCTTTATATTAGTTCAATTGTAAATAATTATCAGTTACCGTCTGCTCCTCCTGATCCAAAAATTCGCGAAGAATTAGAGCAAGAATTAGAAAAAGATGGAGCTCAAGCTCTTCACAAAATGCTCGAAGAACTCGATCCTCTCGCGGCTAGTAAAATTCACCCAAACAATCATCGTTACCTTATCCGTGCGCTCGAAATCAACCTCACAACTCAAAAAACCACTGACGAACAAAAGAAAACAAAAGAGTGTCCTTATGAAGTTTTTCAAATTGGAATTAATTGGCCGAATGAAGTTTTATTTGACCGCATTAATCGTCGCGTCGGTGAACAAATTGAAGACGGTTTAGTGGAAGAAACACAAAGTTTGTATAATCGCTACGACAAAAAATTACCGTCTATGACGGGGCTTGGATATAAGCAAATAGTTCAGTATTTGGATGGGGATTTAACTCTGGAAGAGGCCGCGGATTTAATTCGAAAAGAAACTCGTGAATACGCTCGAAGACAACGAACTTGGTTTAAACGTGATCAATCAATCTACTGGGTTAGTGGGGAACAACTTGCCAAAGAAATCACCAAAGGCCTCACTCAGGACGATGCCGTGGGTGGTGCTCAAATTAACCAGATTAACGAAGACTAAATGAAAGAATTTGATGAGCTAATTCGCATTGCCAAAAAACTCCGCGCTCCGGGAGGGTGTCCTTGGGATCGATCACGGAGGTTAGAGGATTTAAAGGAAGATCTTTTGGAAGAGGCCGAGGAAGTTGGGCAAGCACTTGATAATAAAGACGACGAAAATTTGCGCGAAGAGTTAGGGGATTTGATTTTTAATATAGTATTGGCCGTGGTTATTGCCGAGGAAGAAGGACGTTTTGAATTCAAGGATGTATTGAGTGATATTGCAGAAAAAATAATCAGGCGTCACACCTGGGTTTTTGGTGATGATAAAGCCTCGACCCCCGAGGAAGCCCTAAAAATTTGGGCAGAAAACAAGAAAAAAGAAGACGCCAAAAAGCGTCAAACTAATTCATAAATCATGTCAGTTTTAGGAAAAAAATGGGTTCTCAATCAAGGGAAAATAAGTGATCTACTTACGCAAAATTTAGATAACGAAAGCGTGACTTTTCATGACCCTTTTTTAATGCCAAACATGGAACGGGCTGTGGAACGAATTAATAACGCTATTACTAATAAGGAGAGAATTATTATTTTTGGAGACTATGATGTGGATGGAATTAGTGGGACGGCGATTTTGGTAAAAGTGCTCCGTGAGTTAGGGGCCGAAGTTTCTTATCGTTTGCCAGATCGGCAGGATGGATATGGACTTAATGTAAATTGGATTTCTGAGCTTAAAGAAAAAAATATTGATCTTTTGATAACCGTTGATTGCGGAATTTCTAATCGCAAGGAAATTGACGAGGCCACAGCGCAGGGCATGGATGTAATTATCACTGACCATCACACCATCCCTGAGAAAATGCCAGATGCTTACACAATTCTTCATCCAGCTTTGGGGGAGAATGGCTATCCTTTTCCTCATCTTTCAGGTTCGGGAGTGGCGTTTAAATTGGGGGTTGCGCTGATGGGAGATAACGCTGATATTTGGCGCGATAAATTAGTGGATTTGGCGAGTTTGGGAACAATCGCGGATTGTGTACCTTTAATAGGCGAGAATCGTTGGATTGCCAAGCAGGGCTTAGATCAAATTCGAAAAACTGAATGGGAAGGATTAAAAACACTCTTTAATAAGGCCGGTGGGGATAATTCAAATGGGCATGATAGTGATTTGGTTGGATTTAGAATTGCACCGCGCTTAAATGCAGCCGGAAGAATTGAAACTCCTTATTTTGCGTTGCAACTTTTGTTAAATGAAAATAATAGCGCCCATGCTTTGTCTGAAAAATTGGAGCAACTTAATGTGCAAAGGCAGCATTTTTTGGAAGAGGCCTTAAAAAAAGCAGAAGAACGCATTGAAAAACAAAGCCTCCTTAATAAGAAGGTGTTGATTTTGTGGGATTCAGACTGGCGTTCCGGGATTGTGGGGTTGATTGCGGCTCGGCTTTCCGAAAAAAACCATCGCCCAGCTATTATTATGGAAGAGCGAGGAGAGGAATTAGTAGCCTCTTGTCGGAGCCCAGAAACTTTTAATATTGTGAAGGCTTTGCAGTCTATGGCTGAGTGTTTTGAGACTTTTGGGGGGCATGCGGCAGCCGCTGGTTTTACTCTGAAAACTAGTCAATTAGCGCAGTTTGTGGGAATGATGGAGGAGTACGCCGAAAAGCATATTAGCGACGATGATTTAGAGCCAATTTTGAATGTTGATTACGAAGTTGATTTGAATGAGATTAATAAAAGTCTTTTGAGCAAAGTCACCGCTTTGGAGCCGTATGGAGAGGGGAATTCAAAACCTCGTTTTGTGGTCAGAGGTGTTCATCCGTTAAGTTTACAAACTGTCGGACGAGAACACAGTCATTTACGTTTTAGAGTGCAAACAGCCGACGCTCCAGTTCAGGCAATTGCTTTTCGGTTTGGACCGCACTACGACCTTCTTCAGAAAGCTGTTTTTGATCAACGAGCAGTGGATATTGCTTTTGAATTTAGTAGAAATGTGTGGAAGGGCCGGGAGCAAATGCAATTAAGAGTAATTGATATAAAGATTTAGCGAGGAACTTGACAAAATAAGACAAAAGGCATACTATTCCGCCTCATACGCGGTAATTTAGGTAGTGATGGGTTGACATGAGACGTAAAAAGACTTAGAATATAAAGATTACACTTACATTTTATGCTTTCAATCGAAGATCAAATCATCAAACAGTTTCAAAGGAGCAATCATATCCTGATTCTACCGTCTGCGCCTGCGGATGGGGATTCTCTCGGAAGTGCTCTGGCTCTTTATCAGGTTTTTACTAAACTTGGGAAAAAGGCCACGGTGATTTCTGCTGAACCTGTTCCACGCGATCTTAAGTTTTTGCCAATGATTGAAAAAGTTGGCGAAGAGTTTAAGTCAAATAGTGATTTTGTGATCACGATTCATGCTCATATAAAGGACATCAGGCATAAAATGACCCCTGGAAAAGTAAATATTGTGCTTACTCCGGAGGAAGGCGCGGCAATTACTGCTTCGGATGTTTCTTTTCACAATCAGTTAGATGATTTTGATTTAATTGTCACCGTGGATACCGCCGAGCTACATCAGCTCGGGAAATTCTACGAGCATCACCCAGAAATGTTTTACAAAGTTCCAGTTATTAATATTGATCATCACGCAAGTAACGCTGAATACGGGACTATTAATCATGTTGATATCACTGCTTCTGCGGCCACCGAAATTCTCACTCCGCTTATTCAAAAAATCGAGCAAGTGGTGGGACAACCTTTATTAGACGCGGATGTTGCGACACTTTTATTAGCCGGAATCATCACTGATACCGGTAGTTTTCAACATTCCAACACCACACCAAAATCTTTTGTAGTAGCCGCGGAACTATTAGATAAAGGCGCTCGCCAGCAGGAAATTATCAAACATGTTTACAAAACCAAGAGCTTAACTACTCTTAAATTGTGGGGACAAGTGCTTTCTAAAATCCAATTCGACAAAGATCACAAATTTGTATGGTCCACAATCTCACAGCAAGACCTACTTGATACAGGCGCTTTAATGGAAGAATCCGGCGCCATCATCGACGAGCTTTTAAACAACGCCCCGGGCGCCGAAATAGTCGCCTTACTCAAAGAAAAACAACCCGGACTACTTTCCGGAAGTCTCCGCAGCATTAATCCAGAAGTTGATGCTAGTGCCATGGCCAGTTTATTTGGCGGTGGCGGACACAAACAAGCGGCTGGTTTCAAAATCAAAGATGTAAAATTTGAAGAAGGCGTAAAAAGCGTCATTGATACTGTTCGCCGCGAACAAGAAAAACGACATGGAATTGACCGTGAGGTCGCGGCCCCCACCCAACCCCAGGATCTTGATCTCGGCCAAACGGAGGAGTAAGCATTGACAAAAACAGTAATAGGCGCTAAAAATAAGAACCTGTCTTTGTTAAACCACCACTCCACCATGCCAGTCACCCCAACCTCTGGCGATGCGCCAGATATCCAATCCGAACAACCCACGATCCTCGCCGCTATTAGAGGCGTTATTGCGGAAGACAAAAGTTTAAGCGAGCCCCAATGTCAACAAATTGTCGAACTTTGCTTAGGTTTTATTCTTGAGCAAGGCGGTGATTCGGTTGAGGCTTTAAAAGCTATTTCACAAGCAACGTTTTTCTCTGGCACCGGTCGCTCTAGAGAAAATAGTAATCGTATTCAAGCCATGAAAGATGAAGTTGTTAAAGGTCTCGCTGCTAGAGCTCACGCTGCCACGCAAATTGATATGAACGTTCCAGAGGAAATAACAGAACAAGCAGCTGGAATAGCCGATAGAATTGAAAGCATGTCCGCAGGCTATCATCATCATTGGGACAAGGTTATACGGTCAGTTTTTAGATATGTACAAACTGGCCCAGTTGATGAGAATCCATCTGGAATTTCATCAAAACTAAATGTAGATGGTCTCGAAATAAGCTATCCTTTCCCAGACCGTGGTGCTTTTTCAAGAAACGACGGAGATTTAGTAGGTTGTCGTTTTAGAATCCATAATCAGGAGCACATTGACTACATGGTAAGAGCAATAGGTGGATCTGACTTTGAAATTCACGTAGTTCAGGAAAAAGCTGATATAGCTGACATAGAAATCGTCTTACCAAAAGAAGATTTCTTGGCCTTAGTAAGTAGGCGCGTAGATGACGACCCGTATTAGGCCACTTCCTCCAGAATCTCCTCCGGAATATCAAAATTAGACGAAACATTACTCACGTCTTCGTCTTCTTCCAGAGCATCCATTAATTTGAGAATTTTTTTGGCTGTGGACGGATCATCAACTTTTACCGTGTCTTTTGGAATATAAGAAATATCCGCGCTTTCTACTTTCATTCCCGCTGTTTCGAGGGCTTTTTTTACTTCCATTAAATCTTGGTAAGCTGTGAAAATTTCCATTGTTCCTCCTTCCACACTCATATCATCTGCCCCAGATTCAATTACGGCCATTTCCACTTCTTCCATGTCCATCCCTTCTGTATTTAAAATAATGACGCCCTTTTTTTCAAACATCCACGCCACACAACCATTTGCCCCCAAATTCCCACCATGTTTAGTGAAAATATGACGAACACTAGCCACACACCTATTTTTATTATCCGTAACCACTTCTACAAAAATAGCCGTCCCTCCTGGGCCGTATCCCTCGTAAGTAGTTTCAGAAATAACATTACCATCTTTAAGTTCACCCGAGCCCTTTTTAACAGCTCTCTCAATATTGTTATTCGGAACATTATCCATCTTAGCGCGATCAATTGCTGATCGGAGTGAAGGATTCATATCTGGATCCCCACCACCTTGTTGTGCCGCTAGCACAATCATTTTAGCGTGTTGGGTAAAAAGTTTTCCGCGTTTAGCATCGGCTGCTCCTTTTTTGTGTTTAATGGAGTGCCATTTCGAGTGTCCTGACATAGTAGCCGCATTATAGCAGATTGTTTTCTAGGTTCAAATAGGGTATAATTATTTGATGAAAAAAAACAAAATACCAAAAGGGACTCCACTCGTTAGCATTGTTATCAGTGTGTATAACGAAGGGAATTGGCTAAAAAAAACCATCATAGATATTGAGGATAAAACTCAATACAAAAATTATGAAATAGTAGTGATGGATGATAATTCTACAGATAAAAGCTGTGATTTTTTAAGAAAAAAGAAAAGAAAAAATATCCGTCTTATTACCAATAAAGGGAAAAACCTCGGTGTTAGTCGAGGTCGTCACAAAGGTGCCAAAAATGCTAAAGGTGAATTATTAATATTCTTAGACGGCCATATGTTAGTAGAAGAAAAATGGCTTACAAAAATTATTAAAGAATTTCAAAATAATCGGAATATTGGGATTTTAAATCCTATGATTTATAATGCTCATAAGCCTACTCAAAAAAGAAAATTATCTGGAGGATACACAAATGCCTCTATTAGTATGTGGGCTCCAGTTTGGTTAAAGGGGAACCCCTTGCCTAAAAAAGCAATTCCCGTGCCTTTTTGTAGTGCTTGTACTTTTTGTATTCCAAAGCATGTTTATGAAGAGATTGGAGGTTTCCCAAAATGGATAAAAGGTTGGGGGCCAGAAGATCGCTCTTTCAGTATTCTTGCTTATTTAAGAGGTTACACTTGTTATCAAACCCCTGCAGTTTGGGTGGGTCATTTCTATCCTGAAAATTTAAAAAATGACAATCCAGAATTGTTAAACATGAGGAGAGAAAACATTGCTTTAAATTGCTTAAAATCATGTTATTTGCTTTATGATAATAAAGATTTTGGTTGGGCTCAAAAGCGTTTAGAAAATTACGCAGAACCCTTTAAAAAATTTAAAAAGGCTCTTCCGCAACTTAGGAAACAAAAAGAAAAAATTCAAAAAGAATCCGTCCGAGATTACCAAGAATTCACAAAACAATTTAAAGATAGACTCCCGTACCGCAACATAGAGCATTTTTTGGCTGGGAATGAACACCAAAAGAATAAGAACTTTATAAAAGCTCTAAAAGGCTTCAAAAAAGCCAGCCAGATGAAATATGGTGTAAAGGACTACGAACCCCACAAAATAAAAGCTCTATCATTAATTAAAATAACGGAAGTTTTAGTTTCGCAAAAAAAATATGACAAAGCTTTAAATCAAGCCTTGCAAATTCTTAAATTAAAAGAGCCTCACCCAGCAATGTTATATGTTTTGATGGGAAGGATTTTTTGCGCCCAGGAATTATGGGGTAACGCTATTTTTTGGCTTAAACAAGGCGAGAAAAAAAAGCTAACAAATGATTACAAAGATTTAGTTAAGTTTAATGAAAATGATTTCAAAAAAGGACTTTATGATTGGTGGGGTTATGCCTTATTTAGGAAAAAGGATTACCTAAAAGCTATTGAAAAATTTGATTTAGCCTGTAAGTACGAAAAAAACCAAAAAGAGGTTGAACGTATGAGGAAAAATAAGAGGTTATGTTTGAAGAAGTTGGCTTGATATAGCCAAAAAATAATGGTATACTTATAAGAAGTAAATTCATTTATTATTATTTAAAACAAACCAAAATGAAAACCTTCCTAAAATACTTTTCCAATCTCGCCGAAAAAGGCGGGAAGTTCCTTTTTGTAAAGGAAAAACCAAAAAACGTTCCTAGTTATGCTTATGATACAGAAACTGGGGAAGTTAACTGGGCAGCATTAGAAAAAGATAAAGAAAGACGAGAATTTTATCATTCTTTATATAACAAAGAATCAGTTAAAGCCGCAGCTACAAAAGCTCGTGCAGAAATTTTAAAAGATCAAGCAACCGCTGTAAATTACAAAGGAGGAGCCGAAGTAGAAATTAAACGAGGAATGACACTTGGAAAAATCATTAAAGAAGTTGCCGGAGGTGATGGGTCTTTAATGAGAGAAGGTTTATGGAATTTGCAGGATAGAGGATTACAGGTTGATCGCATTATTGTTGGTGATAAATTAATTATCAAAAATAATAGACTTACTATTCTTGATAGTGAGGGAAATGTAAGAAAAGACAAAGATACGGGAGAAGAAATCAAAGATTTCAAGATTTTTAATCTTGAAATGGCCGAAGAAGTAGAAACCACTGCGGAAGAAGTAGAAACCACTGCGGAAGAAGTAGAAACCACTGCGGAAGATGTTGAGACCACCGCGGAAGAAGTAGAAACCACTGCGGAAGATGTTGAGACCACCGCGGAAGAAGTAGAAACCACTGCGGAAGAAGTAGAAACCACTGCGGAAGACGTAGAAACTACTGCGGAAGATGTTGAGACAACTGCGGAAGATGTTGAGACAACTGCGGAAGATGTTGAGACAACTGCGGAAGACGTAGAAACAACTGCGGAAGACGTAGAAACAACTGCGGAAGATGTTGAGACCACTGCAGAAGATGTTGAAACTACTGCGGAAGATGTTGAGACCACTGCAGAAGATGTTGAGACCACTGCAGAAGAACTCACAATCGAAAGCATTAAAGTCGGACAAGAGATTAGCTATGAACAGGCTTTGGCTTTAGGAATTGCAGATAATGCTAATAATTTAGTAGAGGAAGGAGTTACTTGGGGGTGGGTAGCCCCAACAGGAGGTGATGGTCATCCTAATAACTCTGCTCCCATTAATGAATGGAATGTAATAAGACTAGCAGAAGATGTTGAGACCACTGCAGAAGATGTTGAGACCACTGCAGAAGATGTTGAGACCACTGCAGAAGATGTTGAGACTACCGCGGAAGATGTTGAGACCACTGCAGAAGATGTTGAGACCACCGCGGAAGAAGTAGAAACCACTGCAGAAGATGTTGAGACCACCGCGGAAGAAGCCGAACATCTCACCTTTACTGAAAAATTCACAGCTACCGCTGTGATAGATGCCATGAAAGCGAATGTTCAAATGAGTGGAAATAATTATCAAATTCTTGCAAAAGATGGAGAACCTGGTACATATGTTTACAGTGCCGATGATGGTAAATCAGTAGAGTTTCACTTTGCTAGCATCGATGAAGCAGCTCCTGATAAGGCCACAGTTATTTTGCATGGAGTTTCTGACGATCCACAGGCTATAACAGTTTTGGAGGCCATGAGATTAGCTGACCTTGAGCAGTAATAAATTTTCTTTCTTAAAATGTTTCTCTTACCTAAACGGCTAGCTTTCCAGCAAGCCGGTGATGTGCCGGATTTCTGTGAAGTAAGTAGTCAGCAACAGGATTGTGTTACTGAAAATCAAATTTACCTAAATACTCTACAGAGTAAGATTGATTTAGCAGAACTTTTCTTAAGTGAAAATCCTGATAATGAAAAAGCCAAAAAATTAAAAGAATCAGTTGAGAAAGAAAAAAAGCAATACATCGAAATGATGGATCGTTTAATGGATGTTCTGCGAAAAATTGATGAGCTTACAAACGACAATTTAAACACCGACGATGGAAGAAAATTAATAGGAACAATTTTTAGTATGATAGATCTAGTAGATTTATTATATGAAGAATCCTCCAAAAAATATCCTTCTCAGCATGAGAAATATAAAGAGTTAAAAAAAGTAATAGTTTCTCGCTTTAGAGATATTGAAGGTAATATTGAAGACGTTCTCATCCAAAATGATGTCCGTGTTTTTGTTGGGAGACCTCTTTTACCAGAAAATTTGGAGAGGCTACGCGACCGAGTCGATGGACAAGACGTGGAGCAGTTTTTCCCTTCTGTTGATGGGTTAGGACATTTAGGCGAGGGAGTTGCCTATTATGCGCTTAGAATTCCAGATGCTTGGGACACCCCCAAGGAAATGTCTAAAAACATGGGCCTAGTTTGTAATTGGAAAAAAGTTACTGAGTATAATAAGGACGTTGGTCGAACAATTGAGCCTGGGACAGCTGTCCATATTCCTGCTTATGCTTTTTTAGACGAAAACCTTCGTAGCCATCGACAAGTTAGTTTTTTGGAACTTACGATAGATGAAGCTAGTTCTGATAAATTAGATCGGGTTTTAAAAGCCATGTGTGAGCCAGATGACAATTTAAGTACGAAAGTAATGCTTTTTGGTGAGAGTTATTTTTACGGAAAGCCGCATCCTCGCAATCGTTACGCAATTCCGGTTAGTATGCTGCGGGAAGATTGGCGGGAGCATTTAATGCAGGAATTTCCCACAACAGCAGTTACTCTAAGAAGGAAGGATTACAAAAACCCACAATTATTTAGTCGGATGACAGTTGAGGGCTTAAATCAGGTTCATCCGGAGTCTTTTGAAAGTATGAAAAAGCGAGGATTAGTCAGGAAAGTTGCTGATAGTGATAACTTTGTGTGGGGGTTAAATGGCGCCGGGAAAAACGAATTCCCAGAAGATAATCGCTATTTAACACCTTACGCCGAAGATGTTCTAAACGAAATAGGTAGCAATTTTAAGCAAGCTGCAGGAGGAGATTTCTTTCGAGTCACTTCTATGTATCGCTCTAGACAGTATCAAAAAGATTTAAGTACAAAATCAACAGGCACCGCCGCTGCCTTTTATTCAACTCATTTTTTTGGTAATTCGTTTGATATATCTAAAAAGTATTACTGTGGATCTGGGGGGACGGATTTATGGGCTCCTAATGGGGACAAGATAAAAGACTCAGGTAGACTAAGTGCTAAACTTTTAACTGTACTTTCTGATTTGCAAGAACAGGGGAAAATAATGTTTATTCTCGAAGGGGGTTGCTACCATGTAGCAGTTCTTAACCCAAATGTTCACACTGGGATAGAAGAAAATTCTCACATTGCCCGCCCACATCGGCCAATTAGCCCGGAACCAGAACGAGCGCAAATTTACGAAGAAAATATTCCTGAAAATTTTGATCCTTTAGCAATTGAGGGCTTCGAAGAGTTCCAGGAACAATTATTAACTGAAATGAGAGCACGGAAAACAGCTGGGAACCCAATGTCACTTAGCGAAATTCAAGCTAAAATAGTGAACGATTTATTGCCAAAAGTCAGAGCGGCTGAATTAGAGGAAACAGCTCGTTTATTAGAAGGTAGAAGTTGGGAGGTGGCACATGTTTACGCCATTTTGATTTCTCGACACGAGTCACAGGATTCCAAGGCTAAATCACGCCGACATCATTTATTTGTTTATGATGAAGATCCGGATGTAGGACAAGATTTAGCAAGTTTTACAACTTGGAGAAGGCAGTATGGGTGGTTTGAAAGAGGTAAATATAACGCTAGCGAAAGCTTGACTATGGCTACAGCCCAGGGAAAACCAGCCGGACGTTACGAAATGTATAAGTACTTAACAGAATCAAATGTTAGTGAGTTTATTGATCCCAATTTGTTAATGGCTTTAGCAGCGCGTGAAACTGGTTATATTGGTTTGGATGGCGGTGGAGAATGCGCTTATACAAAAGGCCCAGTGTTTGGTTATTTCCAAATTACCGGGCTCCAAGGCGAAAAAATTGAGACCAAGGCTAAAGTAATTTTTGATCAACTTGATGACAGTATTCCTGGGGAAACCTGGAATTTTAAAGAATTTAAAGTAAATTTTAATGGGCAGCAATATTCCCTTAATCCTAAGATGGAAATAGCCTTGGCTATTGCAATTCTGCAGCATAATGTAGATGTTTTAGCTGACACCAACCATAATCAAGAACTTCCTGACCAAGAATTACTATCTTTAATTTGTTATAACGGGGGACGGGGGCCTATTGAGTATCTGCTTCAATTTGGTGTATATGTAAACGAGCACCCTAAAGCCAGTAGTGGTAAATACAAATTAACCTACGTAAACCAGCAGGGAGAAGTGGTTGTGAAATGGGTTAGTAAAGCCGCTCGCGATAGAGTGTGGACATATTTAACTAAGGCGATGAGAGCTGATAATGGTAGCATTCAAGAAGAAGAGCAGTTATTTAGCATGAGACATTATTTTAGAGAAACACTATTCCCAAGTATAGATGATGGTCCAGTTAGCCAATTCATTGCTGGTAGAGAAGTTAATCTTCGATCTTCAGAAATCGAAAAAGCTTTCACCTGTAAACCAGGAGTAGTAGGACAAGTTTATATTAGTGAAATTGTTTCTTACGCTATTCAAAATCAATACATGGAGGGTACGGGGAATTATGATGCCATGCATGAAAATGCACTGCGCGACACATTAATATTACTTGGCTCGCCAGGAGATGTGATCAGTGAAGAAAATCTAGCGCAAATAGGAGCCTAACAACAACTTTTAACGGCCTCGGCCACCGCCTCGGACACGCCTTTTTCTGATATTTGAGGGATTATTTTGTCAGCCTTCGGGTCAGCTACCAGCACTGCCAGAGCATGGGCGGATTTTAAGAGCATTTCAGGATTAATGGCTGTGGCGCGGCCGTCGAGTAAGCCTCTAAAAATTCCTGGGAACACCAAAGCATTATTTATTTGATTAGGAAGGTCGCTGCGGCCCGTTGCCATAACTAGAGCGCCACCCTTTTGCGCCTCATTTGGCATGATTTCTGGAGTGGGATTCGACATTGCAAAAACAATGGCTTTGTCTGCCATACTAGAAACCATCTCAGCCGTCACACATTCCGGAACCGAAACTCCAATAAAAACATCCGCGTCTTTCATAGCTTCCGCTAAATCTCCTTTCACTCCGCGTGGATTTGTAATTGCTGCCATTTTCTCCTTATACGGATCTAAATTTTCGCGCCCTTCATAAATAACTCCTTTTGAATCACACATCACCAAATCACTAACTCCGGCCTTAATTAATAACTTAGAAACCGCTATTCCCGCGGCTCCGGCTCCGTTCACGACTATTCGTATGTCTTTAATTTTCTTATTTACAACTTTCAAAGCATTTAATAATCCAGCCAAAGTTACAATTGCTGTTCCGTGTTGATCATCATGAAAAACAGGGATATCCAATTCTTCACGCAAACGTTTTTCAACTTCAAAACAACGTGGCGCAGAAATATCTTCTAAATTTATGCCGCCAAAAGTTGGGGCAATAGCCTTTACGGTGGCCACGATTTCATCAACTTCCTGCGTTGCCAAACAGATTGGAAAGGCATCCACATCCGCAAAATGTTTAAATAAAAGAGCTTTCCCTTCCATCACCGGAAGACCAGCTAAACCACCAATATTTCCCAATCCCAAAACCGCTGATCCGTCAGTTACCACGGCTACTAAATTTCCTTTAATCGTATAGTCATAAGCAGCGGCTGGATCTTTAGCTAGCAAGCGACATGGTTCTGCTACACCTGGAGTGTAAGAAATACTTAAATCATCCAGAGTTTCTAGAGGAACTTTTGACGCGATCTCTAGCTTGCCCCGATGTTCTTTGTGAACCTCAAGGGAACGTGAAAAATAATCCATAATTTTACATTAGTCGGTAGGCGGCGGAGTGGTTGGTTGGGCTACTTCTTCCAAAGCTTGTTCTTCGGTCGGAATCATAACAGCGCTTGATGGGTCTGCATAAATAATTTCATCTTCTTCAACAATTTCTTCATCACTAGTTCCGTGTAAATCTTCCTCTATAGGAATTGGTTCGACCTCTTTGTCACAGCCAGTAAGCATAAAAATTAAAAGTCCAGCAGCAAGTAGTGAAAGTAGTTTTTGCATGATTTAAAAGGTTAAAAAGCAGTAGTTTGGCCTTCTTCAATGTCTAAAATAACATCAAAGGATCGTTCATATTTTAACGTAACATTACCCCACTCGGAATAGTAATAATCCACGGGCCCAGTGCCAACACCAATTGTGTCGGTTTCAATCAATTCTAAATCTTCGAATAAATCCAACATGGCTTGTCCTTGTCCGTCTACTTGAATATTTTCACGCGCCTGGGCAACAATTTCTTCGGGGATTAATTCGGGCTCTACGGGTTCTACGACTGGAACAGGCGAATACACAATACTTTGTTCAATTGCTTCTACATATTCATAGAGCTGGTCTTTTAACAAACCAGTGCCAAAAGTTCCCTGAATAGTTACAAAAACATCGCCCATCTCGATTACTACATCTCGAAAGCCTTCATATTCTCCTAAATAAGTGGCTACCATAGAATAATAAGCTTCGTCGTTTTCCGCGGTAGTGGTTACAATATTCAAATTTTCGTAACCGATTAATCCGGCTTGGGTCGCTGCAAAATAAGTAGTTGAATCTGTTAATTCTTCATTCAAATCTACACGCACAGTTATTACAGCTGAGCCTTCGGTAGTACGATCCCAACTTTCTTGTCCGTTTTCTGTGTCTTGATTCCATAAAATCAAAGTTCCATCATCACCAATAATTTGTTGCCAGTTAGTGGGAGTTTTAATTTTGTAATCAAAAATCTGACTTTGAAGTTCTGGCCAGTTTGTGGAAAGAGAAAACTCATCTAATTCATAAGTTTCGGTAAACATGAATCGATAGATAATCTCAGCCAAATCACCTCGATTAACCTCTAATTCTGGATGTAAATAACCATCTATTTGGGCTTGAATGAAATTTCTTTCCTGACAATACGCTACATACGGCGCAAACCAGTCAGTCGTAAGAACATCCTCATAAGGATCGCTTTCTGGGGCCTCGGGCTCAATATCACGCGCCAGGGCAATCATTTTTAAAGTCTCGGCTAGATTTACTGTTTGAGCCGGTAAAAATGTGCCGTCTTCGTAGCCTTCGATAATTTCTAATTCCGTGGCTTTATAAATATAAGGCGCAAACCAATCATCAAGCGCAACATCGGAATACAAGATTTCTTCTTCGCCGGTTAATTCTGGAACTTCAATTTCACTTCCTAGTAAAATAAGTTTAAGCGCTTCCGCTCGATTTACTTCGTTATCAGGTTGAAAAGTGCCATCCTCATAACCTTGGATAATGCTACGACCTTCAATCCATTGAATCGCAGCGTAGTGTTCGTGCTCTTCAGTGACATCCTCAAAGTTAGCCAGGGCAGTATTTATAAAAATCATTGCTACTAAACCGAAAATTGCCAAAAAACGTTTCATAGAATTTTAGGAATAAACAAGTTCTCCCGGAGAGTATTTATCAAGATTCTTTTCGCCAATTAATTTCACCACTTCATCAATTACTGTGTCAAAAGGAATAATTCTTTGTTGCCCCTTGGCCATGTCACGAATAATTATTGTATTTTCGCGCACTTCGGTAATTCCCAAGATAAGGGTATAAGGAACATTAAATTTATCAGCCAATCGGAGTTGTGCTTTCATGCTGCCTTTTCCAAGAGCTCCTACAGTTTTTACCCCTCGTTCACGTAATTCCCAGATTAGATTTAGACATCTTTTTTTAGCATCATCACCTAGCTGCGCTACAAAAATATGTAGATCATCCTTGGAGGGAACATGAATTTTTTCACGTTTCATATTAAGAATAATTCTTTCCATTCCAAAAGCGGCACCTAATCCCGGGGTGTGAGGACCGCCGATCATTTCCATTAAACCATCATAACGACCACCACCACCAACTGCGTTTTGGGCTCCTTGTGTTCGATCCCAGAATTCAAAAACCGTTCGAGTATAATAATCCAAGCCCCGTACTAATTTATCATTTTCTACGTATTTAATTTCTGAAGCTTCCAAGAATTCCAGCACTTTACCGTGAAATTCTTTACAATCCTTACAGAGGTACATTTTGAGTTGGGGAGCTAGTTGCGCCAAAATTTGGCAATCTTCTTCTTTACAATCAAGTAATCTAAGCGGGTTTTTTTCTAATCGACCCACACAGCGATCACAAAGTGAGCGCTCTTTGCCCACGTAATAGTTTTGTAATTGCGTTATATATTCTTCGCGACACGCGGCACATCCAATCGAATTAATTTGTAGCTCCAGTAAGTGAGCAATTCCTAAGTCTTCAAAAATTTTGTGAGAAAGCTGAATAACTTGAGCATCAAGAGCCGGATCTGATTCACCAATTATTTCGTATCCAAATTGCCAGAACTGTCTATAACGGCCTTTTTGAGGACGATCATATCGAAAATGTGGTTCAATATAATAAAGTTCTACTGGTTGGGGGAGTTCTTTCATGCCATGTTGTAAGTAAGCACGCATCACGCCAGCAGTACCTTCTGGTTTTAGAGTAAAACTGCGATCTTTACGATCTGTAAAGGTGTACATTTCTTTTTGAACAATGTCGGTGGCATCGCCAATACTACGTTGAAAAACATCGGTAAATTCAAAAACTGGAGTTGTAATTCGACGGAAACCACTTTGTCGGCAACGGTGACGAACAACTTTCTTAATATGAGTGTAGTAAAGCTGATCATCCGGGAGAATATCAAAAACTCCCAGCGGTGTTTGCAGTTTACGGAGTTTTTTCTTTTTGGGCTCAGTCGGGTCGTCAGACATGAAGAAAGTAAGTTAAAGGCCGATAAGAAATAGCACTCTTTACCTTATCACCAGATTGGATCAGAGGCAAGCCTCAGCCTCTATGTTTTGCCACGTAGCAAAAGACTCTGGTTTTTTCTGATATTCAAAGTAACCAGCCCCCGCAATCATGGCCGCATTATCCGTACAATAGACTGATTTTTGAGGGTAACGAAAACCTATATTTAAACCAGATGCCATTAAGCGTTTATGAGTTAATTCACGCAAACGCTTGTTAGCTGACACTCCGCCAGCTAAGTGGATTTCTTGGGCGCTGAATTCCTCGGCTGCACGGAGTAACTTAGCACTCAAAACATCACAAACTGCTTCTTGAAAAGAGGCTGCTAAATCAGCGTGATTAAGTTGCTCTCCTTCTTCCTGAATAAGTCGAAAAGTAGCTGATTTTAATCCGGAAAAACTAAAATCATAGCCATCGCGGATCATGGCGCGCGGCAATTCATAACGTTCTTTATCTCCATCCTCAGCTAAGCGCGAAATCTCTGGGCCGCCAGGGTAGGGTAGCCCTAATAAGCGCGCCACCTTATCAAATGCTTCTCCCGCGGCATCGTCTCGCGTAGATCCCAAAATCTGCAAATCTCCATGATTTTTAATCAAAACAAGTTCATTATGTCCTCCCGAAACAGTCAAAACCATCATTGGAAATTTAATTTCATCTTCTAAATCTAACCAATTCGCATAAATATGACCTTCAATATGATTTATCGGAATAAGCGGCTTTTTACCAATCAAAGCCAGAGTATTGGCCGTACTAGTTCCCACTAATAATGACGAAATTAAACCTGGTCGTTGCGTCACTGCAATTCCATCAATTTCGTTTATGGTAACGCCGGCCTCAGTCAGGGCTTCATCAATTACTGGTAAAATTTGGGGGACATGTTCGCGGGCCGCCACCTCTGGGACTACGCCACCAGTCTTTCGGTGCAAATCAATTTGCGACGCAATAATATTGGAACGAACAATTTGTCCATTTTCAACTACTGCTGCCGCTGTTTCATCACAAGATGTTTCAATTCCTAGAATTAGCATGGACCTAAGATACCAAAAGAAACCCGCAAACCCAAGGCTTACGAGCTTCTTTAAGATTTAAGAGAAATTACTCAGTTACTTCTTCAGCAACTTCTTCAACTACTACTTCTTCGGCAGCTTCTTCAGTTACTTCTTCAGCAACTTCTTCAGCAACTTCTTCAACTACGTCCTCAACAACTTCCTCAACAACAACTTCTTCAACGTCTTCGACGTCTTCAGTAGCAGGAGGTAGACAACCAACAAGAGCGAAAGCGAATACCGCTAAACCTAAAAGTGCAAGAAATTTTTTCATAGCAAATTGGCTAAAGTATAAAAGGTTTTTAGGGTTGGCCCATTATTAACATAAAGTTAGCTTCCTGGTATGGAAAATAACTTGCAAAAACGTCATCTTATTATAAAAAACATTTTGTGATAAGATACCTGTAAATGGAAAAAACCTCGATAAAAATTGTAAAAATTCTGCAAAAAGCAGGGCACGAAGCGTATTGGGCTGGAGGGTCAGTTCGCGACATGTTACTTGGGGTGGACCCCAAAGATTACGACATTGTAACCAGTGCCAAACCTGATGAAATCGAAGATTTATTAGAAAAAACCATTCCCATTGGAAAAGAATTTGGAGTGATTTTAGCAGTAGAAGGGGATCATCATTTCGAAGTGGCAACTTTTAGATCCGATAGTGGGTATTCGGATGGCCGCCGTCCAGATGCCGTTATTTTTACGCATGCCGAGGAAGATGCAAAAAGGCGTGATTTTACCGTGAATGGCATGTTTTATGACCCTCTTGCGAAAGAAACCTATGATTACGTCGGCGGCCAAAAAGATTTAGAAGAACATTTAATTCGCTTCATCGGGGACCCGCACGAACGCATTTTAGAAGATCATCTTCGAATTCTGCGCGCCATTCGTTTCAAAAACACTCTCGATTTTCAATATCACCCGGACACGTATCAAGCCATTCTGACACACGCTAAATTAGCGGACAAAGTTTCTGGTGAACGTCTTCGCGACGAATTTAGCAAAATGATTTCTTGTGATCATGCGTTAGAGGCTCTCGAGGATTTGTTAGAAACCGGAATTCTCGAGGAGATTCTCCCGGAAGTTTATGCCATGAAAGGTGTGGCCCAACCTTATCAATATCATCATGAAGGTGATGTTTGGGAGCACGCCAAAGGGTGTCTTGACTCATTGGCCAAGTACTCCAGCCTGAATTTGCGGTGGGCTACTTTTTTGCACGATGTGGGTAAACCCGTTACTTTTAAATTAAAAGAGCGCATTCGTTTTGATAGCCATGCCCAAGAAGGTGTTAAAATTGCGCGTAAGATTTTAAATCGCCTCAAATTCCCCAAAAAGGACATTGATCATATCTGTTGGCTAATCGAACACCACATGATGCTTCCGAATTTTCTTGATATGCCCTTAGGTCGCGCACGTCACTGGTTTCTTCTCCCTCATTTCAAAGATCTCCTCGCTATTTTCGAAGCTGACATCGCTGGCACAGACCCAGCCAACTATGAACTTTATACCAAGGTAGTAGAACTTTACGAAGAAACCATGGAAAAGATCCCCGAAGATCCCGCCCCCATTCTTACTGGCACCGAAATTATGGAACTTCTTAATATCAAACCCGGTAAAAAAATTGGCGAAATCACCATTGCCTTGCGCGAAAAACAACTGGCCCACGAAATTAACACCAAGCCTCAGGCGGAGAAGTGGGTTCAGCTTGAGTTTGGTACTTAAGTTGAATTGCAAAAACATCAGCAATATCTTCGTGTTTCAAAAGAATCTCAGCAAACATTTGTTGAGCTCTATCCGGGCACTCAAATCCCAGATTCATCAGCATTTTTAAAGTTGGTATATCACTAACTCGCGTTGTAAAAGTCGTCGATTTTTCTTTCCAAGCCTCCAAAATAATGTGTTTAAACCACAGTTCAAAAGCTTGCTGAAGCGCTTCATCAGAGTAAAAGTCACGATTCAGCCCTTCTTGCGAAGCCATTAAACTAAAAGAATTTTCTTCGTTTTGTAACATTGCAAAACGAATAACGGGGACAGTTACTCCTTGTCCATAATAAGGTCGGTCACCTTCTTCAGCCGCCACTTGATGCAAAAAATCAAATTGCATTACTCTCCCCATATCAAACCTAGGGGTTGCTTGAAGAGTAACAGCATCATCATCTGGTCCCCCCGACATACTTAAAGCAAGAGGGTAAGGTGTAAATCCATTCTTTAAAAAACTAATCAAGGGAACTTCCGCCGCTGCTTTGACTCGGTCAATATCAACTCGAATATTTGGGATGCGATTCTGCGCGGGCAGTAATTCTGGCGGCTGGCTCATATGATTAGTTATTTTTGTGGCCGCAAATATAAGGTTTAGGTTGTAAAAAGTCAATACACGCATAAAACATCTTGCCACTTTTGCAAAAAGAGATACAATTATATCCAACCCTTTAGCCACCCACCTCATGTCCCCTGAACCAACCCCCTTAGCTTATTCCGGAACTGACGATCAAACAGAGTTCCATAATTTAGCTAGAGTTGAAGAGGGACTACGAAAGTTTTGGCCTCAGTCATTAGTCGATAGAGGGCAAGATTTTGAAACTGCCAGTGAGGAAGTTTTAGGTAGGGTTAGAGAGAAAATGGAAATGTGGATTAAGAAGCTCAAGGTTTGGCAAATCGACAATTATTTTTTGGGGCAAGTAGATGGCAAATTGCATTTTTGTTTTGAGGGTCCAGTTACTAGCATTACAGGAGGGGATGTGGGTAATGATATTTTTGTAACCAGTGACGATATTCAGCCCATTAATCCGGAGGCTAATGATTTTTATGGTTGTGCAGTGAGTATTACTTTTGATCATACTAGTGGAGAATGGGATTTTGGAGAAAGGCTAAAACACCCAGAAGTATCCTTAGGCACTCATAATAAAATAGAGATAACCGGCATTTACCGAGCTAAAGACTTAAGTCCTGCCCCCGCTCTACCACTTGCCGAAGCCTAGCCCTCATTCAGAACCACTTTATGTCCGTCTTTTTCAAGCATGGCTTTGATTTTTTGTACGGATTTTCCGGCTGGAGGCTTAACGCCTTTTAATTTGTAAGGTTGCTTTAATTCTTTCCATTTAAACACCCCAAAAGTGTGATAGGGGAGTAATTCAATTAACTCAAAATTCACTTCTTTTAAAAATTTGCGTAAAGCTGTTAGATTTTCTTTAGTGTCTGTCCAACCTGGTAAAACCACATATCTAAACCAAATTCGCGCCTTCTTTTTACTCAAATGGCGAATATTAGATAAAATCGGTTGATTAGTAACACCAGTTAACTGACGGTGTTTTTTATCATCAAAATGCTTCAAAGAAATCATCCACAAATCAGCAAGTGGCAAAAGTTCATCCAAATGACACGGCACTGTAAAACAAGATGTATCAATGGTGGTGTGGATTTTTTTCTTTTTACAAAGCTTAAAAAATTCCTTGGTAAACTCGGGTTGCATAATTGGGTCCCCGCCAGACAAAGTTACTCCGCCATCAGAATTCTCAAAATAAGGTTTATAGGGAAGTACGGTGTTTAGTAATTCTTGCGGCGTCAATTCCTTGTAATCCACCATGTCCAGCATGTCCACGTTATGACAATACTGACACCGAAGAGGACACCCTTCCATAAAAACCACAAACCTAAGACCTGGACCATCTAAAGTTCCAAATGATTCAAAAGAATGAATTCGACCTTTTAGCATATTAAAAAGTTTTATGGAAAGTTCTAGAAATTACCTCTTGTTGTTGTTCTTTGGTGAGTTTAATAAAATGTACCGCGTAACCAGATACTCGAATTGTAAGTTGCGGATATTTGGCAGGGTTTTTCATGGCGTCTTGAAGGACTTCGCGTTGTAAAACATTCACGTTTAAGTGGTGACCTCCTTTGTGAAAATATCCGTCTAACATGCCACGCAAATTAGCAGTGCGTTGTTCTTCGGATTTTCCAAGACTAGAAGGTGTAATAGAAAAAGTATTAGAAATTCCATCGCGACAGTATTCGTATTTAAGCTTGGCCACGGAATTGAGTGAGGCCAGTGCGCCGGATTTATCGCGGTTGTGCATGGGGTTGGCACCAGGAGCAAAAGCTTCACCTTTGGCGCGTCCATCAGGAGTAGCGCCAGTGTGATGTCCGTAAACTACGTTGGCCGTAATTGTGAGTAGTGACACGGTATGTTCAGCGCCACGATAGGCTGGGAATTTACGCAAAGATTGAATAAATTTGCGAATAACTTCCACTCCAATTTTATCCGCGCGATCGTCGTCGTTACCAAAAGCTGGATAATCACCTACGATTTTGAAATTCTTAGCCACCCCTTTTTTATTGCGAATTGGCGTAACTTTGGCGTGCTTAATAGCTGATAAACTATCAATCACAATCGAAATCCCAGCAATTCCAAACGCCATATAGCGGTGAATAATAAGATCATGCAACGCCATTTGTTCAGATTCATAATTATAGCGATCATGACTGTAATGAATCGTATTCATAGTCTCGACGTATTTTTTACAAAGCCAGTCCATGCGTTTAAAAAACTCTTTTTTAACCTCTTCGTATTTAAGTGGTTTTTGGTGCTTCATTTTAGGAACACCTTCCACAATTAACTCATCATCCATCTCGTCACGGCCTTGATTAATGGCCAGCAATAACAGTTTTGGTAAATTACATCGTGCCCCAAAAAACTGCATTTCTTTACCAATTTCCATGGCCGAAACACAACAGGCAATCCCGTAATCATCCCCGTGGTACGGCCTCATTAACTCATCGTTTTCAAACTGAATTGAGCTCGAACTAATCGAAATTTTGGACGCATAATCCTTAAATCCTTGCGGCAGTCGGTGTGACCACAAAATTGTTAAATTTGGTTCTGGAGCTGGACCAAGGTTTTCCAAAGTATGCAGTAAACGGAAGGAAGTTTTGGTAACCAGAGTTTTGTTATTTTTGCCCATGCCACCCAGTACACAAGTCACCCAAGTTGGATCACCAGCAAACAAAGCGTTATATTCTGGCACGCGTAAGTGCCGCACTAGTCGGAGTTTTATCACAAAATCGTCCACAAAATGCTGAATTTCGATTTCGCTATATTTGCCACTCGCTAAATCCCGTTCCGCATAAATATCAATAAACCCGTCAATTCGCCCAAAACTCATAGCGGCCCCGTCTTGTTGTTTAACTGCTCCTAGATATCCAAAGTAAAGCCATTGAATTGCCTCTTTGGTGTTTTCGGCCGGCCGACCAATGTCGCAGCCATAGGAATCAGCCATGGTTTTTAAATCTTTCAGCGCCTGAATTTGATCATGAGCCTCGTCCCTTAATCGTAAATTTTCGTCATTCATGTACAGACACTTGGCATTTAACTCTTTCTTTTTTTCAACAATCAAATGATCCACCCCATACAAAGCAACCCTTCGATAATCACCAATAATCCGACCCCGACCATAGTTGTCAGGGAGTCCAGTAATAATTCCTTTTTTGCGGAATAAATTGTGCTTTTCCGGAGTATAAAAATCATCCCAATTCAAATAAATATCAAAAACCGCACTGTTATGAGTTTTTACATGATCGCGATAAAGAGCCTCAACTTTGGGATCCAATTTGTAGCCATAAGATTCACAAGCTTTGCGAACTAACCTCACTCCACCCAGTGGCTTAAGTGCTCGCACCAATGGCTTGTCGGTCTGTAATCCCACAATCGATTCATTTCGTTTATCAATATAACCTGGCTTGTGGCTGGTTACCGTGGAGGCAGTCTTGGTATCAATTCCTAGAACTCCACCTTTTTTAAATTCTCGTTTTTGGAGTTTTTCCACTTTTTTCCAAAGTCTCTTAGTTTTGGCAGAGGGACCTTTTAGGAAAGATTCATCGCCTTTGTAGGTCTGATAGTTTTTTTGAATAAAATCCCGGACATCAATGGCTGTGAGCCATTTTCCAGGCTTAAATCCCGAATAGATTTTCGGGAGTTTGGATTTTTTAGAAGGCATATTTAAGGGAGGTTTATAAAATCCCTTCTAATATACCATTCTAAGATCTCCTATCAACAATTTCTTGGGCTATTTTGGGAATTAACTCAATAACAGGTTTTGTATTTAAATACGTTTCAAAATGATCAGGTTTTTTATATAGAAGAAGGCTAACCCCTTTTTCTAGAAGATCCTCTACGTCCCCTAAGTTAGCATAATTGATATCTCGATCAGCAAAAGTATTGTCATCTGCGAGTTGTTCTACATCATCAAGGAATTCCTGAAATTCTTCACGAGTTAGTCCCTTTTTACTTACTTGATTTAGAACCGCAGTACGAAATCTGACCCAGGCCGAAATATCTTCTCCTTTAAAATTTAAATCATTCCCTCCAAAAAATTCATTAAACATATCATCTGCTTCGGCCAAGCTTATTTGTGCACCAAGAGCTTCTTTGCGTTCTGGATCATTAAATTGAGTTGTATTCACATCCCCAAACTCAATAGGGTTTCCAGTGCATGAGTCAGGAGTTTCGGAAGCTTCTAGGTGTTCAGACATTCTATTTCAATTTTAGTATCTTCACTTAATTATAACACATTATAAGATCTCATGCAAGTACATTGAATGAGGAAATATAAATAAGTGCACAATCACCCAGGCAATAGATAAAATACGCACTGGCCAAATAATTTTTGTGTATTTTTTGGCAATTACATAACCCAAAATCATGAGTAAGGGATCCGCCATTATTCGGTTCGGCCAAAATTCTACTCCTTGAAACCAATATTCAAGCCATGCTCCTCCCAACCCAATTTCTAGATAATGCTCGATCGTTTCCCATAAATATGCCACTGCCGCAATCCCCATAATTCCAAAATAATAGGAATGAAAATCATGTTTTTTGCGCCCAAGGAGCTTGCCTAGAATTTTATGATTTTTCTTTTTAACAGCACTCCCAAAAGAAATTCCACTTAAAAGATGCTCAATACTCCAAACATCAAAAATAGCTAGAGTTTTGATTCCCCAAATTATTTCTAAAAATGGCATGTGTGGGGTGGGGGTGAGGGTGGGTGAAAGCTTTACAAGGAATTAGCTTTAATAAGTTCTCGGTAAGTTGTGCGTAGCGCCAAAAATAAAGCGCCAGCACCAGTAATAAAGAAAACAAAGCCAGCAATCCATCCCAAAACTGGCACAAAGGAAATAACTTTTAAGATCAAAACACCTAGTGCTAGCACACCAAAGTGTCGCAAAAACACTCGCTTTTTCTGAGTTCCTTTTTTGGATTTATCACGGATAATTAAAGTTCCAATAAAATAACCCGCTGTCACACGTCCCAATTCACCAAGTACAAAAAGTAAAGCCATTACAATAAACGCCAACTGCACGCCAATCACGGTAAAAGCCGCTATCACCGACACAGTCCCGCCCAAAATGAAAACTAAGAATCCTATTCCAAAAGATTTGGCAGCCTTAGTTTTAATTCGCGTACTTGCCCGGTGTAGCAGATTTGGGAAAAACCCAATGAAAAGTCCACCAATCAAAAGCAATGAAAGATAGCCCCATAATTTGCCAACAATTGATCCACTAGAAAGCAGCCCTCGCACCCCTTCTTTCACCTTATCTGAGCTCGATAAAATTTCGTTAAAAGAAACCTCACCATCAATTACAGCCCCATGATCTTCAATTTTTTCCGGAGCAAAATATTTAACATTTCCAACCACATGAGCGTCATTTAACATTACTAATTTTTCGGTCACACGGACATCAAGATCACCGTTTATTGTTCCGCCTAAAACCAAACGCCCCAAAATTCCACGCACACTCTTATTAACTGTTCCGTACAGGTTAGTTCGACCAGAAAGAGAAATCACATCACCAGCAATTTCCGCGTCTTGTGCTAAATCCATAGTCCCTCCAATCAAAATTACATCACCACCCACATTACGATTCAAAGTCATGGCTCCTCCAATTACCCGCACATCATCCAGAATTTCTTCGTTAATCAAAATATTCCCACCAGCCACAAACAAATCACCGTTAATAATTCCATTCACTGTCACATCACCACCAGCCACAAACAAATCTCCATCAATATCCTGTTCAATCGTCACATTCCCACCGGCTATATACACATCTTCGGTTACATATTCATCAAAAAATAATTCATCACTAGCCTGCAGAATTAAAGCGTGTGCTGTGGTCGCCATAATAAGCGAACCTAAAAGAGCCAAACTAAAAATAGCAGTAAATTTGCGGGTAAGAGACATTTGTTGGGAGGTTAAATTTTGTATTTATAAAATGACGGATTTTTACCAGGAAGTCAAAGAAGGAAAAAGAACTTTAGTTTCGATATCGGGAGTTTGGCTATTCCAGCGATAGCCAACTCCCTGCGCTCTCAACTAAACCTCTTTTTCTTGGTTTTACGCAAAAAATATCCCCAGAATACGTCCAATTCATTCAATTGAGCTAACAGGTTAATTCTGGTATACTTAACAGATTAAAAATACACATGAAAAACAAAAAACTATTTCAAAAAACAAAATACTTTCTTCTGCGGTCATTTTTGGTGAGTGAAAAGAAGAAAAAAGCGCTTCTCAAAGTCTTACCAACTTTTAGTGAAAAGCAGTTAAAAAATTTGCAGTCAGCGTTACTTGAATATGAAAAAAAGGCAGAACCGCTCCTAAAAGAAGCCTTACAGGGAGAGCGGGGCGAGGACTATTTAGCAGAACTCAAAAAAACTTACAAAGATTTAAAAAGAAAAACCTATAAGCAACTAGAAAAAGAGGATTCCTCAAAAAGGGATCCGGACAAGGAATTCCAAAAACTACTAAACAACTTCTAAATTATGCAGTTAGATGATTTACATGATGAAATAGATGAATCACAAACGCGAACTGCGGACAGTGATTATGAATTAATAGAAGCCGCTGAAGATATTTGGCAGGGAAAGGTAGACCAAATTCAAGCTTTTTGTAATGAACACGCTCGCAAATTAGACGACGACACAGTTTTAGAGGAAGGTTTAGCCAAAGTTGGTAGGATTTCTTTTGAGTTGGCTAATGCTTCGGAAAGAGAAGGTGAGCAAGAGTTAATAGTAACCAGACTAATTGGCGGTTTAGAAAGGAAAATAGAAGAAATAAGGTCAGATGTCTCGGCATTAGAAGGAGAAGACGAGAGGAAAAGAGAGGCCGAAGAAATTTTAAAGCCTAAGTCTGATGAGAGTGGACCCCACCATTTTGGAGAGGTCGAAGAAATGAGAACAGAATTTGATGACTTAATGGATGAGATTGAAACCGATGACCAAAGAAAAGTTTTTTTGGATGAATTGATAGAGGGAATGACAGCCGAACAAGAAACCATAAACTTATCTGAGCAGCAGCAGTTAAGAGTCGAGCAATTAAGACTAGTTACTGTTTTGTTTCAGTCAATGGTTCAAGAGTTAGAACATTCTACGACCTCAGTTTTTTATAGCGGTTTATCTGAGAGTGAAAGACTAAATTTAATTGGAAGGTACAACGAAATTGTTGAAGATGTTATTCCTCGGGCTACAACTGAAATTATTCTAAATCCAGAAGCAAGTTTAGAAACAATACAACCGGAATTAGTGGGGAGGGTCAGAGAAGGAACAAGAATCTCTGGTGACATGAACCTAATTTCTGTTTTGATGGCAACTTTGCGTAGCGTTGACCGTGACAATATGATGATTAGTTTAGTGAATGTAACAAGCATGTCTGATTTACAGGAGCAGAGAGCGCAGGTTATGATTTATTTACAAAGCTGCAAGCAGTACGAAGGCGTTAGAACAATTGCTGAGCAGGCTTTGGCCAAAGAAATAAAAATTGCTAAAAGAAAAGTTGGTGATGTAAGGAAAGCAGAAATTGAAGATGAAGCTGGTGAGTACGTTCGTAAAAAAGGAGAAAGGTACCGTGCTGATTGGAAAGAGCAAGGAATGACCGATGAACAAATAGATGTCTGGCTAGAAGAAATGAAGCAAACTAAAATTGATCATGATTTAACGGTCGACGCGCTTAAACCTTTTACTTTTACTCCAGCGTCAGATGTTCCGCCTGGCAAGCAACATATTTGGGAAATCTATAACGAAGTTTTTAATCCGCAAGATCAGTACTTAAATATGGTGGAGGATGATTTTGATATGGTTTTAAGAGAGATAATGATAAATGCGCCACTGATTGTTTTGTCTGGAGGAATAGCAAACGCTGGTCGTTCAATGGCCAGAGGGGCGCTCAGTATTGCCGCTCGGAATCTTATTGCAGGGACACGACTAGCGACATATGCGAGTCGAACTTATAAAGCATCTAAGTTTGTAAAAGGCGTAGTGCAAGTAGGGGGATTTATTGGTGGTGCAGCCACTGAAGGATTCTTATTTGAAAGCGCTCATAGTGGTATGGCTCGATCTATCGGCTTAGAAGAAAAATGGTTATTTGAATTAGAAGGTAATGAAGCGTTGGGACGAGTTTTTTGGACCAGTGTAGCCTTAGCGGGTTTTCACGGAGTAGGAAGATTTGCCGAAGGAGCTGGCAAGCAGATTGATAGACATTTAGCCAAGCGAGTACTTCGTTTTAAAGGAGTCGCAAATCCCGAAGAATTTAAAATGGCTATAGATATTGTGGCCGGAGAGATTACTAATCACGCTGCTCGAAAAGTCATCCAGGCTTTGGTGGTTAGTGGGAATTTGGAAGCCGGTCTTATGTTGCTTTTAGCCGCCGTACAGGAGGGGTTTTATAATGGGACATTGGAAGATTTCTTTGAGAATTTTGGAGAACATATATTTCACTCTTACATGGCTGTTGCCTCCCTCAAAACTTCGGGAACCGTTACCGGAAAAGTCATGGGAAGATCCACGGCTCCTAAGCCCAAAAAAGCAAGACCGACTGCTAGAGCTACTCGTCCCCCTACTGATGTTGGACGTGAAGCCAGGGAAGCGTCTCAATCATCAGTTAAAATAGCAGAAGGAGAATTATTACTAACTTCTGAAGGAAAGGTGTCTATTATTCTCCGAGAGGGAGACAACTTTGTGATTTCTTTTCAAGATAGTAGAGGCCTCACTAGAATGCCAGTTGATCAATTACGAAAAATTGTAGATGCGGTCCCACGTGAAAAACAAGAGGCTTTTCAACGAGAATCCAGAGAAGCTAAAGAAAGAGATGGAGCTGAAGATCAACGCATGGTGGAAGAAGCAGGGGGAGAACTTGCTCTTGAAATGGCCTCAATCCCGGGAGCTCATTCACCGGAATTAATTGCCAAAATTCCAAGTGGCATTAGTCCCAACGAAACAGTTATTTATAGAGGAATTACAAGTGACACTTTTGTAATTGATCCAAGCTCAAAGTATACACAACATTTTACTGATAACTATCAGGCTGCCAAAAAATTTGCCGGGGAAGAAGGTCAAGTTGTGGCGATTGCCGTAGATAGAGGAATGCTAGGCGAACGCGTTTCTGATAGAGTTGGAGGAACGGAACATCATGGTGGTTTTGGAAATTTTGAATTTTCTTCTAAGGAAATTTCTAGGCTTCATAAAGAAGGGAAAGTAGCGGTTGAAAAATCCATAGCAATTAAAGAGGGAAGTCAACGACCAACTGAAATAGTAGAAGGAGAATTATTACTAACCCCTGAAGAAACGATATTGGTTCTTAGCCGAGAGGGAAATGACCTTATTGTTCAGTTTCAAGATGGGACCCTTCCTTTTAGAATGCCAGTTGATATATTACAAAGAATGGTAGATGCGGTCCCGCGTGAAAAACAAAAGGCTTTTCAAAGAGAACAGCAAGAAGCTAAAGCCAGAGAATCAGGACGGTCACGAACCGAAATAGCACCCGACGTCACTAGATTCGAGGGTGGGGAAAAAGTTTTAACTTCTGAAGGAGAGGTTTTAATTGTCAGTTTAAGAGGGGGTCATTTTGTCGTGAGGTTTAAAAATAGGGGGTCTGTGCTTATTAAAGCTACTGAATTACAAGCTCTTATAGATGCTGTTCCCCCTGCTGAAAGAGCTGCTTTTAGGCAGAGACAAATTGAGTCGCCAACAAGTAATGTTGATGCTCCCCCCCAAACAATATTGGAAAGTAGTAAAACTTATCTTACAAAAGATGGCACGGTTAGTATTTTAATGAGGGATGGAGACGTTTTTGTTGTGACTTTCAATAACGGAACAGGAATACAAAGAATCCCGCCTAGAGAGTTACAAAAAATAGTAGATGCAATCCCTCCAGAAAAACAAGAAGCTGCTCAGAGAGAATCCAGAGAGACTAGCGAAAGATTTATGGAAGAGCATGAACGTAAAGTTGAAGAAGCCGGTGGGGTATTAGCTTATGAAATGCAAACCAGCCCTGGGGCTCATTCCAGAGAATTAATAGGTAGAATATTGGAAATTGCCCCTAACGAAACAGTGGTTTACCGTGGAGTAAAAAGTGATTCATATGTTGTTAAGCCAGAAACTGGACCTCATGACCGAATACAGCATTTTACTGACAGTTATAAAGCCGCTAAAAGCTTCGCTGGTCCCGAAGGTCAAGTTGTGGCCATAGCTATAGATCAGGCGAGGTTATTAGATAATCATTTGTCCACAAGAGGAGGAGGCTTTGAAGATCGCAGTGGGGCCCTTAATTTTGAACTTAGTTATGAGAATATTTATGGTTTATATCAAAAAGGAAAGATAGCTGCCGAAAAAGGGTTACAAGTTAGAGAGCCTGGGCAGCCTCCTAAAAAAAGAATAGCTCCCAAACCTCCAACAGAAGTAGCCCAAGAAAACGCTAGTTTAGATGATCACGCTCGTTTAGTAGAGGCTCAAAAATATGTTGTTGAAAAAGATCTATTAGATACAGAAGGGACTCCAACAGAACACGGGAAGGCTGTGTTAGCTGCTCATGAAGTGGGGCTAGGAAAAGAAGGCTCTTATTCATTGGCCGAGATTGGAGAAAAAAGAGGGATTCTAGGAGAAGCCGGATTTAGTAAAGCGGAAATGAGAACCTTAATGGAGTATGGATTTGTTGGAGAGGCAGGGCGATTAACAGGCGCCGCTTCTCGACGCCCAATTGAAGAAATAACCAGAGATTTTGAAAGTGCAATGAGGGGGGATAAATTGGTTTTAAGTAAAGCTGGTTCTGATCATGTCATGGAATTTGAAGTGCGTCGTTTCGACTCAGAGAGAGGTGCTTTTTGGGTGAATCATAAAGGCGTGAATTATAGGGTTACAGTCGAAATGAATGAGACTGGCAATTATGATGTTGTTTTGAAAGGGATAAAAGAGCGCAGAATATCACAAGTTGGCGAAGTAAGTATTGAAAAAGGTGAATGGCGCGCCCGGTTAGAAAGTGAGAAGAGAGCTGAGGTAATGGAAGCTGAGGCTTACTTACGTTACCCAGGGATTATAAGAGAAAAAACAAGAGATTTAGGCGGTAATGAGGTTCATAATGAACTAGGTGAACCAGTTGAAGGAATGGTTAGGGTTGGGACGGGTACTGGAGCTTTAGTTCCTAGAGGTCAAGAAGTTATGACAAGTGGAGTTTACAGTTGTATGGCAGTTTTTGTGAGAGGCCCAAAAGGCAACGCTTTAATTCATTTAACCCCATCTGGGGCTGGAGGGACTTTAACTTATTCTCCTCGAACTTTATCTAAAGAAATTTATCCGGAAATAGCCGATAAATTATGGGAAATAGGAGAACCAAATGAATTAGAAGTGACGCTATTAGTTAACTCCGAAAGTAATCATCAGTATCCAGTTAAAAAAGCCGAATGGGAGACAGCCAGACGTCTTTTCCAACGCGAAGGGATAGAAAATGTTGCTCTAGTTGAAATGCCGTTTTCTGAAGGTACTCATTTATATTATAGTCCAGATAACCCAGGTGAAATCATTGCCGTGGGTGGAGAGGCCAGAGTAGCCGAAACAGGCATGCTCACTGGGGCCAGAACAGTGGGGGTTACCACTCGAAGAATTCGTTTAGGCGAGGATGTGAGAATGGAAAGGCCAGCTCTCACGTCAGATCAAATAGCCGAGGCCATGCGAGACATCCCTGGTAACAACGACTTTAAAAGAGCAAATTTAGCCGAACAAATAGAACTTAGTTTAGAAAGCGGTGGCGGAGCAAATCCCGAAAATGCGATTTTATATGGGCGAGTTTGTAACGATTTATTAGATGGGATGAACCATTCTTATGCTGAGTTTGGCAAACGTTATGATCTTTATTACGACAAAGGTTTACGTCGATCTATTACTGAAGGCATGGAGAGGGAGAGCGCCGGAAACATGCTTTTATCAGACTTATTTCACTCTATAAACGGTATAGTAGGTATGAAGTCATCTTTTGAAGCAAAAAAAGATATGATAAGAGCACAATTAGAAGCCACTGTAGATTCTTTTGGCAAATATCAACAAAATCCAACTGAAGAAGCTTTTTATATAAGCCAAAGTGCGGAAGGTCTTATTAGGGAGTTTGGACGGGGGCAAACAGTGGATAGTACCCTGACGGGGCAGGACACCGTAAGAGCTCCTCACAAAATGCTCCAGAGTATATTATATAATTTATATAAAAATGCGGCGAGTGTTTCTAAACAACATGGGTATAATGATAGTTTAGAAATTACTTATCGTGGTCGTCGAGTGGGAGACAACATTATAATTTCGATATACGATAATTTGCCGGGATTTAAGCCCGAGCAATTAAGTAGTTTATTTGACGGAACAGTTGAAAGTACAAGTGAATGGGGGCACGGGACAGGGCTTCATCGCATTGCCAAACAAGCTGAGTTAGTTGGAGGGACAATTGAATCTTATCATTTAGTTCAAGAGGGAGGGCGGGAAGTTTGGAAGCGCAAAGCACCAGGAAGTCCACCAGAAACAGTTCCTCGACCAGAAGGTGTCCCCGAAGGCTCTACCAAGTTTTTTGTTCTCAAATTACCAGCTGAGCCAATTGTTGTAGCTCAAGCTGAACCTTCAACAAATCGAGGTCCACTATTGGAGGATTAACACCGCCACATTTTCAATATGATAGGTGTGTGGGAACATATCGACTGGTTGGACGTATTCGAGTTGGTAATTGTTTTGAGTAAAAATTTTAAGATCGCGAGTGAGGGTCGCGGGATTACAGGAGACGTAAACAATTCGTTTGGCTCCAAGTGACGCTACTTGTTCCGGAATGTCGCCTTGAAGGCCCGCGCGCGGCGGATCCACAATTATTACGTCCGGCTTTGGAAGTTCATGTTCTTTTAGTGCTTTTCCAGTGTCTCCTACAAAAAATTCAGCGTTTTTGATGTTGTTGCGCTCCGCATTTTCACGCGCGTTTAGGATCGCGTTTTTGTTAATCTCAATCCCCACGACGCGCGCGGCCTGGTGCGCACAAAACAGTCCAATTGTGCCTGTCCCACAATACAAGTCATAGACTATTTCTCCTCCTGTTAAATCAGCGGCTTGGAGCGCTTCGGCGTATAGTTTTTCAGCTTGATGAGTATTGGGTTGAAAAAAGGCGTCTGGAGCAATTTTAAACTTTAGGGATTCGCCGGTAGGAAGGTTCATTTCTTCGAAGATGGCGCCGCGGCCAGCAAGGGTAGTGTATTCACGATAAGTTGGGGTGCCGCGGCGCTGCATTACCGTGGACCAAATTAAAGAAGTAATCCGTTCATCGCCTTTAAACAATTCCCGAAAACTATCCACACATGGAAAAGAATTTTCACTTGTCTCTAAATTCACCATTAATTCTCCGGTGTTTTTGCCTTCTCGAATTATCAAATTTCTAAGCAGTCCGTCTTGATGATGATTATCAAAAACCACTAATTTTTGTTCGTTAGCCCAATCCCTAACTTTCGTCACAATTTCCGCTGCCACCGGCGCACACAAATAGCATTCTTCCAGATCAAAAACATCATACCGTCGTTTTGGTAAATGCAGCCCTAACATCACTTTTTCTTCTTCCATTCCAAAACTAAATTCCATCTTATTTCGATAATGCCACGGCTTTGCACAACCCAAAATTTCCCGCACTTCATCTCCCGAAAACCCACCCAAATGCTGCAAAGTTTCACGCACTTGTTCTTCTTTGAATTTCAATTGATCTTCGTACGATAAAAACTGCCAAACACAACCGCCACATTTTTCAAAATGCTTACATTTCGGAGCTACTCGGAGCTCTGACGATTCCACTACTTTCGTAAGTCTTGCCTCCAGTCTTTTCGGTTTAATCTTAGTTAACGACGCTTCCACCGTATCTCCCGGCACCACATCATTCACAAAACACACCCTTCCTTCCCATTTCCCAATTCCCTGGCCCCCAAAGGCTAGTTTTTCGATCTTTAAGGTGATGATTTCTCCTTTTTTGAGTTGCATACGATAGGTTAAGCCATCTAAGATAAGTGCATGAAGATTACCATTATTCAAGTCGGGAAAACAAAGGAATCGTCTTATCAAGAAATCGAGCAGGAATTTTTAAAACGCCTCAGGCCCTATTGCGACCTCCAAACCATCACTATTAAAACCTCTGATCAAAAGACTGAAAATCAACAAATCCAACAAAAAATTCCCAAGGATCAAGTCATCATCGCCCTAGACGGTCGCGGCCACCAACTCACCTCCAAGCAGTGCGCCCAGGCCCTAGAACGATACCGCGACTTAGAAGGGGGCAAAATCACTTTTCTTATTGGCGGGCCTCACGGTCTTACCCGAGAAACCCTGTCAAAAGCAAAATTCATTTTGTCATTCTCCAAAATGACTTTCACCCATCAAATGGTCCGCTTGTTTCTACTCGAACAACTCTACCGCAGCTTTATGATTTTAGCTGGGAAAAGTTATCATTATTAATGACCGCGTGCGTCCTCCATACAATCCAGCCAGTCCCATCCAATATCCGGATCGCTGGCAAATTCATCAAAAGTGGCCTGTCCCATACAAAGGCCATGATTAAGCACAAAAGTCGGTTCAAAATAATCATCTGGTCCTGGGATCACAGTATCTAAATTAAGTCGAGTGCCATCAAGTATGATTGAAACTGTTTGATCAGATCCGAAATTTAAATTGGGCTCTTTGTATCCAAAGAAATAGTAGGGCTCAGTATGCCATCCATAAACATCTTCTGGCTGATAAACATCCCAAACAATACCTACTCCTTCCGCATAGTTTCTAGTTTTATGCTCTGCAACTTCATCCCAAACTGAGGGGTTATCTAAGGCTGTCACTAAATTGCCACATAAGGAACTAGAACCTTTTTCAGATTCTGCTAATTCCTGCATGGAATTAAATGGTCGTGAAATTATAAATTCACTTTTACCATTAGGATTTTCTTCCGCATTCCCTTGAAAATCATAAAAAGGGTAAGTTTCAAACCAGGCGTCTTTATAAGGAGATTCTCCATGACGTTTAAGCATTTCTTCTCTTTGAACAAGGTCTGCTGCCTGTTGACCAGAAACAAAAACCGTAGAGTAGCCAGTTCCGTGACACTCAAAACTAGGAAAATCTGTATCCGTACAAACTTCCCCCATAAAACCAACTGCATAGGCCCGGGGGGTGCCATCTTCCGCATAGGAAGTAAATAGCACTTGCTGCGGAACATAATCCAAAGTCGAAGCTTGCGCCCCCACTGTTTCCACCGCAATTAGTCCACCGGCATGAGTTTTTGCGCAGTCTACTAGTTCTGCAGTCGCTTCTTTTTGCGTTGTCTCTTCATCTTCTTCGTCTAAAAAACGAGTCACAATGCGCCGTCCAAAAAAACCACGATGTCTATCGGGATCATCTGAAGGAGGCTCAGCCAATGGGGAATCAAGTGAAAAGCCACTGCTTTGTTGAAAATGATCGCCAGTATCACATTCCACGGCAGTTACGGCCACAGCCGCTCCAACAATACAAGCCGCTGGCCAACGCCAATCAAGCTTTCTTGAACTCCGATCTTCTGGGGCGGAAGATGGTTTTAAAGTCATATTGTAAATCTATGTTTGGAGAACATGAAAACATAAAACAACAAAAAAGTCAAGGAGTTCCTGGGACGTTCATTTTGCTCTACAATAACCTCATGAAAAATCTTCTCCAACTCGCCCTTTCCGCCTTCTTCCTATTTGCCATTACCCTGGCTGGGGATGGGTTTATTCAAAAATGGGCTGAGCTCCCTACCGCAATCCTCGATTTCCGCGATCAATTCACAACTGAATCCAAAATTCGCGATTATCAACCTGTTGAAATAGTCGCTTTTGGAGATTTAATGTTAGGACGTTATGTGTGGGTTTTGATGCAGCAGAATGGACATGATTATCCTTTTGAGTTTTTTCCCGAGTTGATCGCCACAATGAATCCAGACCCAGACTTTTTGATGGCTAATCTTGAGGGTCCCATTTCTGATTCTGCTTACGTAAATCCCGGCACTGCCATGGTTTTTAATTTTCGCCCCGAAATTATTGAAACACTTCAAAAATATAATTTTAATCTGTTAAATCTAGCTAATAATCACGCTTACGATATGGGCCAGTACGGAGTTGATCAAACCCGCACTCGTTTAGCCGAAGCCGGGATTCATTATTTTGGCGACGCTCGCACCATCCGTACCGAAACCACTTGGCTCACCGAAGTAGATGACGTCACACTTGCCTTTGTTGGGTTAAATGACACGGTCCAAGATTATCTGGATTATGAGGCCACCACAAAACTTATCGCCGACCTTGAGTCGCAGGCTGATTTCACCATAGTTTCCATTCATTGGGGCGAAGAATATCGCACTAAACCCACCGAAGAACAGGTTCAACAAGCCCACGCTTTTGTGGACGCTGGCGCTGATGTAGTTCTTGGTCATCATCCCCATGTAATTGAAAGTTCTGAGTGGTACGCTGGCCCAGATTCCGTGGGTCGTCCTATCTATTATTCACTCGGGAATTTTGTTTTTGACCAATATTTTCAGCAAAACGTTCAAGAGGGGATGGGTGTTACTCTCACTCTTCAAAAGGATCTTCAGGGTGGGCCGCCAATCATCACCGCATCCGAAACAGTTTTCGATATTATTGATTCCCAAATAAAAGTTCGCTCTAACCCTTGACAAAAAGTAAAAAAATCCTTAGAATTCCTGCCCAAAAAATAACAGATATAAATGCAGGAGCTTTTAAGCGCTCCACCCCCAATAGATGCCAGTTTAGAGTGTGCCAAGATTCTTGTTGAGGAACTAGATTTAAGGGTTTGTTATGCTCAACAAAAGCTAAGTGAAATCCGTGGTCGCGAGATGCCTCTTCAAATGGCCGATTACATTTTGGGTACTTATTATGGTGAAGATGCCGGAGTTTTATGGCACTCCCAACCTTTTCGTGATCGCGTTCGAGATGCTATGCCTCCAGATGTAATTGATGGTTATAGAAATCCTTTTCGGCGTTTAGTTGAATTTGGACGGCAAAGAGTAATAAAAATTTTTCCAGATGGAACAATTGTAAAAAAGGGGTCACCTCCTTACGCTACTTATCACGTTGAACCAGATTCTCAACGCCATTTGTTAATAGAAGATCCTCGTCCAGCCATAGTCCGTGCCATTCAGCTCCGCGTTCGTGAACAAAACCCAACAGTTTACGTTAGTTCTTTTGATTGGGATTTAATTGAATTACCAGCCAGTTTTGAGATTCTAGGGCAGACTATTCTAGTTCCCCCAAAAGAAGAATTACACGCTTTATGTCGAGAAATGGAACAGGGACCATGGGTAGTCTCGCAGGAAGCCCCGCCCGAAGAAGAGCCACCAGAATTAGAACCTATCACTCCTCGATATTCTATGGATGAGTATGAGGAAGTTTTTGATGAGTATTTTCCAAGAAACGGTTTTACTCAAACTAATACCATGGCCTTACAAAAGATGGAATTAGAGGAAGAGACTCCAGCCTATGGATTCCAAGACAATGCTTTTACCATCATGATGGAATGGGCTAAAAGACAAGGTTGGATTATAGAGGCAGAGCGGCTACTGAGGTTAAGCGCCCCTTTGGCTATGCAGGAAGTTCTAAAAAACCGCAGTCAGCCTTGCCCAGAACAAGCTTTAGAAATAATTGAACAAGTTGAAAATGAATCTATTCCTAGATTAGAGATGTTGCTTGAAAAAGCCACTGAATATGCTCGTACCGCTGAGATAGAAAAATCTGCCCGCACCAGACATTGTAAAAGAAAAAAACCAAAACTAGCGTCTTTTGCCGAGACCCCCTATACGTCTGATCAGTATCAGGAAGCAATGGCCCGTCTTTTCCCAAGGGGGTATAGCGGTAAAAAGACGCAACAAAATAAAACAAAAATTAAGTTTACTGGACGCTCAGCTGATGCAGTTCTACAAAGGGCTGCCGAAGCTGTGACTTTAGCCACCACTATGTTGGCTATTATCAGGCGAATGGCTGAGCGCGCCAGTGAACACCCTAATGCTTTTATTTGTTTATTAGCTCATCACGGCACGCCAGAACTTTTTGAAGAGACTTTAAAAATGATCAAAACAAAAGTTCTTCCCATGCTCAAGGAGCAAGTCGAAGCTACTTTAGCAGTGCCTCCTTTACCCGAGTTTCCAGACAAACCCAGTTATTTTGATTATTTAAATCAGCATCGTTATCGGTTTGTGCCTTTTCAGTTTGCCGTCTTACAAGTTTTAGCTCAAGTTTCGGATAGCGAGCATCCACACCGTCTTAGAATGAAGGAAGTTTGTGATCGATTGCCAGCTGATGCCGATCACTCCCAGGTTAAAGGGATTTTAGGGTCCATGAAGGAAGTTTTGAAAGATATTGGATTAGAGTTAGACACCGGCATTCGCAAAGTTAGAGACGGTTCGGACCGTTATCATGAGCGCATTACATATCGTCTTAAATACACAGAAGAAGGAGCCAAAGAGGAGGTCGAAGCTCCGCCCCTTTTACCACATCAAGAACTTACCGCTAATCCGAGAAAATTAAATGTAACAGAACGTTATTTAAGGTTAAGGTTTGCTCTTAAATTAATGATCTCCGCTGGAGGAAGGGGGGATATTAATGGCGCACCTAATGTTGTTTTGGGTAAATTTTGTGAGTCCGAATTAGGTACACCTCTTTCGATGGATGACTTAAGAAGAGAAATGCTAAGTTTCCCAAAATATCAAAAAAGACCTCGCATGATTGCCGCGGCTCTAAGTCATAATCGAAAAGGAATCCAAAAACTTTTGCCAGTTAAATTTCATCGCCATCGTCAAGGAAATGATATTCGATGGAGTATGACGGCTGAGGACTTAGAAGCACCTTCTCCAGAAGAAATTAAAGAGTGGGTTATCGAAATTTTGAGAGAAGTAGCCACTGAAAATGGCTATGGTCAAACTCCGTGGTTAGCACCCTTTACTTTGCCAAGTAGTTTGACTTTATTTGGTCAAAAAATTCTTTTGCCGGACAAAGAAACAATTAACAATGAGTTAAAACCTCCGGCAGGCGGTCCAGTTAAAGATTCTATTGATAGAGAAGTACATAAGGCAGGAATTAAAAATGTTGGCTGTCGTCCGGTTGTTAGCTGGGATTTAGCTAATAAAAGTATCAGAGGAGTAGGGGTAAAATCAGCTGTTACTCATAAATCAAACACTACTTCTACTCAACCTCCAGAGTTCAGTTCTGATCTTATAAGTAAAATTAGTATTGAGAGAGCAAAGTTAATTTTGAGACCAAATTTAGCACGTGGCCGTCATCAACTTAGTGTTGTTGGTCAGACCACTAATTTATACAAAGATCTTCAAGAAGAGCCTTTTATTCTTTTGCGCGGCCTTCAAGATCATATTGATTATGATGCCCTAGCTGAAAAATATGATTTAGCTAACAACCCCGACGCCTTTTTAGTTATAAATCAGCATTCATGTTTACGAATTGAAGATTTAGCACATATTGAACCTTATTTTGATAAAAAATTACTCCGTCCGGAATTCGCTGGGAAATGGTACAAATTAAGCCCCCAAGGTCGCCAAAGGAGAACATTTTATACGCCTTTATTTGGGAAAAAAATAAGAGTTTTAACTAGTCCAGAAGATCATCCTGGGTATGAGGCCCGAGCTGTAAAAATGAGTCTAGATAAATATCCACAACGGTTATTAGTCGTCACTGAAGATGATCCCGATAAGATTCATTTAGTGGTTAGTGATCGTGATATTCAAGTTATCCAAATCCCTAAAGAACCTGTTGATGATGATTTAGCTGAGCTTCAAGCCGCTGTCCAAAGATTTGCCTTAACTCCAGATCTTGAAAGAGCGTTTTACAGAAGTGGACGCAGTTCAACTAACCTAACTTCATTGAATGGTGCTGCTAGGAAGGATGAGGAGTAACCTCTGTTGTAAAACCACTAAAAAAGTGGTATAATAATAGGAGTAACCCTCTTTAAAATGAAATTAACCTCCCATGGCGCCGCTGGTGGTGTAACTGGATCCAAACACTTGCTTGAAGTTAATGGCAAGCGTATTTTGCTTGATTGTGGCATGTTCCAGGGCCGTCGCAAAGAAGCCAAAGAACTTAATCACAAGTTCCCTTTTGATCCAAAATCTATTGATGTGGTAGTGCTTTCGCACGCTCATATTGATCATTCTGGGTCTTTACCAAGATTAGTAAAATTAGGTTATGATGGCCCAATTTTTACTACTTTTGCCACCCGTGACTTTTGTAATTACATGCTATTAGATAGTGCTTACATCCAAGAAAGAGAAGCCGAATATATTAATAAGAAAAAGCTTAAAAAAGGCGAACCCATGGTGGAGCCAGAATACACACAAGAAGATGTGATCGAAGCTTTACATCAATTTCATGGAATTGGTTATAAACGGGCTTATCATATTGCTCCTGGGGTAAAAGTTACTTTATACGAAGCTGGCCATATTTTGGGTTCAGCTGTTGTTTATTTAGAAATCGATGATGAGGAGGATGGCCAACATAAAACAATTTTGTTTTCTGGTGATTTAGGTCGTCGTGGCTTACCAATCTTAAAAAATCCTTATCAAGTTGAAAAAGCAGATTATTATATTACGGAATGTACTTATGGAAATCGTTTTCACGAGGCCATTACCGATGTGGATAACAAAGTTGCTGACATTGTAAATCGTACTGTTCAAAAAGGTGGAAAACTTATTATTCCCGCTTTTTCACTCGGACGAACTCAAGAAATTGTTTATACCCTTCATCACTTATTTGCCAAAAATCGAATTCCACATGATTTGCCAATTATTGTAGATAGCCCGTTATCTGGGAATGTTACCGAAGTTTTCAAAGCTCATGTGATGGATTTTGATGAAGAAGCGCGCAATGAATTTTTGCGCAATCAAGAAAATCCGTTTGGTTTTGGACGGCTGCATTACACGCGTAATGTCGAAGAATCAAAAGCTTTGAATAACAGTCGCGTTCCTATGATTATTATTTCTGCTTCTGGAATGTGTGAGCATGGTCGTATTTTGCATCACCTTCGAAACAATCTTGATGATCCCAAAAACGGAGTTTTGATTGTTGGCTATATGGCTCAACACACCTTGGGTCGTAAATTAGTCGAAGGCCAAAAAGAAGTAAATATTTTTGGTGAACCACATCAAGTTCGGGCCGAAATAAATATTATTGATGCTTTTTCTGCGCACGCTGATCGTAGCGATTTACTTGATTACGCCGTTAAAATTAAAGGTCTTAAAAAGGTTTTCTTAGTTCATGGTGAAGAAGAGCAAGCTCTTTCTTTCAAAGAATCTCTGGCTGAAAACGGAATTACTAATGTGGAAATTCCTCAACCTCAACAAACCTTTACCTTGTAATTGAATCTAGGCAAGCATAGTATAGTTCCATGCTCCCCTGGATTACTATTGCCATTTTCATTACTGTCTTTGTTCTGATTGTTTTTGAAGTTTTTGACAAAGCCGTACTTGCCATGATTGGCGCAGTTTCCATGGTGCTTATTGGGGTACTTGATTTTGAATCCGCGATTCACGCTATTGAATTTGAGACAATTATTTTGTTAATGGCCATGATGCTTCTGGTAGAAGTCTCGCGCGAATCCGGGATTTTTTCGTATTTAACTGTTCGAATAGCACAGCGATCTAAAGGAAACCCACTCCTGTTATTTTTACTTTTTTGTGGTGTGACGGCGTTTATGTCTGCTTTTTTGGATAATGTAACCACTATTGTTTTGGTGGTGCCGATAACAGCCACCCTTCTTAAGGGAATGGGGCGTGATCCTAAGCCCTACATTATTGGAGAAATTATTTTTTCTAATATTGGTGGGGCTATGACCTTAATTGGTGATCCTCCTAATATTATTATTGGTGGTGCTACTGGACTTTCGTTTAATCAATTTATTATTAATTTGTGGATTCCAGTGCTCGGGTCAATAGGCTTAATTGGCGCTGTTTTTGTGGCCACTCATTGGAAGCATCATTTAAAACCAATCACCAGCGATCTCAAAAAACTTTTTGTCAGTCAATTGTTGCTCAAACAGATTAAGTATCGTTTTGAAAACCTTTATTTAAACAAGGCTTTTATGAGGAAGAGTGTGGCTGTTTTAATTTTAATTGTTCTGGGATTTTTGTTCCAATCTTACTTAAATCTTTCAGTTGCTTTGATCGCTTTGGCAGGTGCGGTTTTGCTTCTTCTTATTGCGGCCAAGGAGGCTAATTTAGAGCATTCTTTGAAATCTATAGAATGGTCCACCTTACTGTTTTTTTGTGGTTTATTTGTTATGGTTGGAGCCATAGAGCATGTTGGATTTTTGGATATTTTGAGTGAGAAAATTCTTAATTTAGGCGGAGATAGCTACATTGTGCTTTTACTGGCGGTTTTGTGGATTTCTGGCTTTGCTTCAATGATTTTAGATAATATTCCTTTTGTTACTTTGATGGTTCCGGTTATTTTTAATATCCAGGCAAGTCTAATAGGTGATGTTGATCCAAATTTATTATGGTGGGCATTATCGCTTGGTGCATGTTTAGGGGGAAATGGAACTTTAATCGGGGCTTCAGCCAATGTTATTGGATCGGATTTAGCCAAAAAAGAGGGTGTAAATATTTCCTTTCTTCAATTTATGAAATACGGATTACCTCTTACTTTCATTAGTTTAGTGGTTTCTTCGTGTTATTTGGCCCTTCGCGTCATTCTCTAATTTTTTTAAATGCCCGAAGCTTATCAAAAACGACTTTCTGAACTTTTCCGCGAAATAGAAGTGGATATTGGAGCTACTAATCTAAGTTTGTTAGTGCTCGAAAGTTTTGCGGACGCAGTCCGAGGATTAAAAGGACAGAATCATCATGGTTTTTACGAAGCCCTGATCGGACTCACTGAGTTTATTAAAAACACCGAGCCTAAATTCGCCATTATTATTGATAGTTTTTACGAAATTTTAAAACTCGCCCACGACGAAGAAATGCATCACTTAAACGAGGATTTCCCCTTAAAAAAGAAGAAGTTCCTTAAAAGACTAAAAGACTTAATCAAAGCAGAACGGGCCGAAGAAAAAGCCTTAGTTAAACATGCTTTAGAAATTGATGTAGAAGGAAAGGAAATTCTTATTCACGACAATAGCCGTACTATTCACCGCGTGCTAAATGCCCTTAAGCGAGCTGGTAAACATTTCCGGGTAATTGTGGCTGAGCAAGACCCAGACAAAACCGGTCCAATTATAGAGGCCCTACATAAAAAAAGGATCCCTTTTCGGGTGGTCCCCGCGTATATGATTACTCATGTGAATGAGCATATTGATATGGTTTTTTTAAGTGGACTTACCTTAAAAAGTACTATGAATTTTGTAATGGATCCCGGTACAAACGGATTGGTTTCGCAATTTCATTTAATGAAAAAACCAGTGTATTTGTTTATGGTCACTTCCAAGTTCAGTATGTGGAAAGCCAAGAAAAAAATTGGAGTGTATTCGCATGTCCATCGTCGTCGGCATCATTGCAAACCTATTGATTTTGAAAGAATTAAATTTTCTCACGATCGAGTCTCTGCCAAACTAATGAAAAAAATAGTAACCGAACAGGGGGTGTTTACACCTAAGCAAATTGAGACGATTTTTAATAAAAAGTTACAAAAAAGACTAAAACTTGATAAAAAGTTCCACCAAGACTTAAAGCGTTAAATTAACACAAGCTTTGGCAATTTTTTCTGGAGAAATTCCCGCTAACTCATAGAGTTCAGTGTGTTTGCCAGATAATTGATATTCCGTGACTCCCAGCATCTTGTAATCTGTTACGGCAATCCCGTTGGATTCTAAATAACGCGCTAGCTGTCCTCCTAAACCAGAATAAGTATTGTGATCCTCAACAGTGAGTACTTTTTCGGTTTTCTCAATGGATTTTTGCAAAGTTTGATCGAATTTTTTGATAGAAGTAGCCGCCACAATTTCAACTGAAATGTGTGGCCTGGTTTTTGCTAGAATTTCACGAGCTTTTAAAGCTTCGTTAACCATTGATCCAATAGCTACAATGGTTAGATCTTCGCCTTCACGAATGACATCACACCGTCCGTATTTATATTCGTAATCTGGACCATAAAAAACCGTACCATCTTCTTTCAAAATAACTGGCATTTTGTGACGGCCCATTCGAACATAGAAATTTCCATAATGTGAAGCCACATAACGGATTAAACGATCGGTCTGATTAGCATCACAGGGCTCAAGGGGGCGAGTGTGAAACATCCCCAAAAATGATCCAGCATCATCAATTGCTTGGTGAGTTGGACCATCTTCACCAACTGATAATCCACAGTGGGTAGATACCATTTTTACATTACAACGATTAATATCATTTACTCGCGCTTGATCCTTGGCTCGACTACTCATAAACGCCCCAAAAGTTGAACAAAAAGGAATGAATCCTTCTAAGCTTAATCCTCCAGAAACAGACACCATGTGTTGTTCCGCAATCCCACATTCAAAATGTTGTTCCGGAAGTTCTTGATGTACAAATTTAGTCATTACTGAACTACCTAAGTCAGCGGTTAACGCCAAAACTTGAGGATTGTGTTTAGCTAAGTCCAAAAGTGCTTTTCCATAAGCACCCCGACAATCACAAACACTACCTGGTTCATAAACAATCGGGGTTCCTAAGTTTAGACCCACATCTTCTAAGTCTTCCTCAAAAAACGGGTCTTGAGGTCGCCATTTAATATCTTTTTTAAAATCTTCAATTAAGGCAACTTCTTCTGGGGTTGGAGTTAGTGCCAACAAAGATTCAACCGCATCATCTGGGTTAGGTGCTTTCCCATGCCAGGTTGGTTTTAAGGCTTGGCCATCTTCTTCCATCATTTTCACCCCTTTACCCATAATAGAATGTCCCAAAATAACTACTGGCTTCCAAGTCACAGTTTGAGCCTCGGAAATGGCGTTCCATATAGATTCTGGATCATGCGCATCAGCTTCTATTATATGCCAATGACCAGCTTCGAAAACTTTTTTAATATCAATGTTTAAAGTTTCTTCGATACTGGCGGTTAATTGAACTTTGTTATAATCCACAAACAAAACAAAATTATCCAAGGCATAATGCCGCGCAAAATGAATCATTTCATGGACTTGCCCTTCTTGCGTTTCACCATCTCCCATGAGTGCGTAGACTTTTTGATCTGATTTTTTGAGGCGTTCCGCAAGTGCAAAACCAGTGGCTGCCGAAACACCTACTCCAAGTGGTCCAGTTCCTATTAATACTCCTGGAACGTGCCGAGTGATATGTCCTTCCCAAATAGTGCCGACTTTTCGAAAATTCTGAACAACATCTTCTTTATCAATGTACCCTAGTTCTCCCAGGACACTATAAACCGCTGGCGAAATATGTCCGTGCGATACAATCACTGATTCTCCAGTTTGGCTAATCACAAAAGCGTACAAAAGAGCCAAATAATCTAATGAAGAAAGTGACCCCCCGGGATGTCCGCTTTGGGAGTTTTTTGTCATTTCTAAAATACTGTGACGGCAAGATTTAGCAAAAGCATTAAAAAAAGCAATTTGTTCTTGATCAAGTGGTTGGCCAAAAGTTGGAACAGCCATGATTTATGAGTTTAAAAGTTGAAAAGTAATTTGCTTGGAAAGTTCTACGCCTGGTTGATCAAAGGCGTTTACTTCGAAAAATTCTCCTAAAAAGGCAGTAATGCCTTCAAAGAGCATAAACAGCGCTCCCATAGTTTCTTCGTCAAGGCGCTCAATATTTAGAGTTATGTTTGGTCTTTCGTTTTTAGTTAAAGATTGGACAGTGCCTTCCATTTCCGTGTGTAAAAGTTCCGTAAAAGTTAAATCATCAAGATGTGTCGGAAGATCAATTCCCAAATCTGCGATTTTGAGAATCATCAAAAATTTATCATTTGGCCCCTCATTATAAAGTTGATTTTGTGAATGCTGATCAGTTGCTCCCAGGGCACGAATTGGAGTTAATCCTTTGCCCTCTTTTCCAATACTTTCGGCAAGTAATTGTCGCCACCATTCTGTAAAAGCTAAAAGTCTCTGACAATATGGCATCATCACGTGTTGGTTTTTGCCTTTTTCACTCAACAAAAATTGAATAGCTGCTAATTGGAAAGGGAGGTTAGTTGAAAATTCCTCGGAAAGAAAACTATCACGCATGGTTTGCGCTCCTTTGATAAGCGCGCGAATATCTAAGCCCATTAAAGCCGCTGGGAGTAAACCAACCGCTGTTAGGACCGAAAAACGTCCACCTACATTTTCTGGGATAATAAATTTAGGATTAAGCTCGGTGTCTGGCCCAGTAATAAACACAAAATGTTCGTCGTGATCTAAGCCCGACTCTTCGATTTTTTTTGCAAAATAAGAATATTGAGCGCGCGTTTCAATGGTTTTGCCAGATTTAGAAATTACTAAAAATAAAGTTCGTTTTAAATCTAATTGAGCTTCTTCATCCGCAATAAAAGCCGGGTCAATATTATCCAAAACATGAATTAAAGGCCCGTTTGAACCCAAAGTCTCGAGTAAACAATAAGTCCCTAAGGCTGATCCTCCAATTCCCAAAATCATAATATCGTCAAATTTCCCCTCTACTTGCTTTACAAAAGACTCGATTTCTTTAAGTGTTTCTTCTTCATCAATAACTTTATAAAAACCTTGATCATGCTGCTCAATATTTTTAAGAAAAGAAAGAATTTTAGAAGACGCATTCTCTAATTCTTCCCCCGAAAGCCCGTGAGCACTTGGGAGAGTGTGTAAATTGCGGAGATCAAACGAAATCATAAGGTTTATTTAAGGCGCTCGAATTGTATCATGCCAGGTCAATTCGTTCAAAGTAAGCCGCTATTTGGGCTAGAGTTTCTTGATGAGCCTGAATGTTTTCTTCGGAAAACCCTGGTGATGTTACTTGAGCTCGTAAGCCTTTATCTGTTAAACGAAAATGCCAAGCTCCTTCAAATTCTAAATAACCTAGCTTTGCTAAATGGCGCAGATGACTACACCAATTTTCATCGGCTCCCACAAACCAATGATGAACTTGGTGAATATCAGCTAGAATAGAACTAGGTTCACCAGTTTTTTGATTAACACTCATAGCCGCGCATTGCGCCCGAAAAAGGACATCTTGAAGAATTGGATCTGATGGGGTGGCTGGAGTTTGAAGCCTTAAAAGAAAGGGACCTTCAGCCATGATGTTTTGTTTAAGGATGTTATTTTAAGGTGCTTTCCCCTATCTGTAAACCTTAAATTTGTGGTATAAAAAGGGTAATTATTTAGTAATGCAAACAAAATGGTTAAAAAAGAAGTTAATCCGGGAATTAAGGCAATCCAGGAAAAGGGGAGTCGAGTAGTGGCCGAAGGGATGCATATGATGCCAGCCGCTTCTTTGATGAGGGGAGCTGGAGTTATAGGAAAAATGTCAGATCGAGAAAAACCATTTATTACGGTGATAAATTCGTTTACCACCCATATTCCAGGGCACGCGCATTTGGATGAATTAGGAAAGTTAGTGGTGCGTGAGTTAAAAGAAGCGGGGTTTAATGTGTGGTATTGCAATGTTGGTGGTGCAATTTGTGATGGAATTGCCATGGGACATTTTGGGATGAAGTATTCTTTGCCTTCACGGGAGTTGATTACCGATCAAATTGAGACAATTATTGGCGCTCATCCGTGTGATGCTTGGATTGGAATTGGAAATTGCGACAAAATTGTGCCTGGCATGTTAAACGCCATGGTGCGAGTGAATATTCCGGCGATTTATGTAAGTGGGGGACCCATGTTAGCTGGGAAAGGGAATATTGATTTAGTTAATGTTTTTGAGGGAGTTGGGAAAAGAGCTGCGGATAAGATTTCGGATGAAGAATTATTTGAAATTACCGAAACAGCTTGTCGAACTTGTGGTAGTTGCGCTGGCATGTTTACAGCTAATTCCATGAATTGTTTAGCCGAGGTAATTGGGTTGGCTTTGCCTGGAAATGGCACTGTCCCAGCCGCGCGTTGGACTAATAAAGAAAAAATGGAGTGGGAGATTAATCCAGAAAGAGAAGAGTTGGTGAAGAGGGCGGCCGCCCGAATGGGAGTGCTTTTGAAGGAGAAAATTCGGCCGCGTGATATCGTGACAAAAAAAGCCATTGATAACGCTTTTATCCTTGATATGGCTATGGGTGGCTCTACAAATACTGTTTTGCACACTTTGGCTTTGGCTAAAGAAGCTGGTCTAGATTATCCATTAGAAAGGATTGATGAAATTTCCAAAGTTACCCCCAATGTTTGTAAAGTTTCTCCTTCTCGTCCGGAAATTCATATTGAGGATATTCATGAGGTTGGTGGGATCCCAGCAATTTTAAAAGCAATTCATGAGTTTAGTGATGCCCCTTTGACCACGGATAACAAAACTTGTTATGGCACTTTGTTGGACGGTTTTAAAAATGCCCCAGTGGCTGACGGCGATATAATTAGAGTTGGTGAACATGCTTTTTCACAGGATGGAGGATTAAAGATTTTGTATGGAAATTTAGCACCCAAAGGAAGCGTGATAAAAACAGCCGGAGTTGATGAAGATATGATGGTTTTTGAAGGTCCAGCCAAGGTTTATGAGTCACAAGAAGAAGCTCTTGATGCAATTTTAAAAGGAGAAGTAACAGATGGAGATGTAGTTGTAATTCGCTATGAAGGACCAAAAGGGGGTCCTGGAATGCAGGAAATGCTATCGCCGACTTCGGCCATCAAAGGCCGTGACATAAAAGCGGCTTTGCTTACCGATGGACGATTTTCTGGTGGCACGCGCGGATTATGTATTGGACATATATCACCCGAGGCTGCCGTGCGTGGACCAATTGCGGCTATTAAACAAGGCGATAGAATAAAAATCAATGTCCCAGCCGGGAAAATAGAAATTGATTTACCAGAGGAGGAGATAAAAAAACGCCTAAATGAAGTTCCTGAATTTGAACCCAAAGTAAAAGGCGGCTGGTTAGGGCGCTACGCCGCACATGTCACTAGTGCAAATACCGGTGCTACTATGGATAATGTTTAAAATCTTTAAACAAAGCTAATTTTTATGTTTTTTCACGACATTTCACCAATTTTATTCGAGTTAGGGCCACTATCTTTGCGTTGGTATGGTTTATTTTTTGCCTTGGGATTAGTAATTGCCTACTTTTTTGTGCGTCATTTAATAAAAAGAAAAGGACATAATCCCGAGATCGTTGATAGTGTAGTTTTTTATTTAATTATTGGCGTCATAATCGGAGCCAGACTAGGACATGTCTTTTTCTATCATCCTCTAGATTATCTGAGTAATCCAATTTCTATTTTGTATGTTTGGAATGGTGGACTTTCTAGTCACGGGGCTACTCTAGGTATTTTGATTTCTTATTTAATTTGGTTAAAAGTTCATAAAACAAAATTTGCCGAGCATCTGACAGAATTAGTATTAGGAATTCCAATTGTGGCCACTATGGTTCGAATTGGTAATTTTTTTAATTCCGAAATCATTGGGATCCCCACCAATAACGAATGGGGTGTAATTTTTCATCGTCTTGGCGAAGATTTCCCTCGTCATCCAGCCCAGCTTTACGAAGCCGCGCTTAACTTAGCTTTATTCGCGATTCTTTATTTACTTTATCGTGCGCGCGCCCCACACCTCCCCAAATCCTTCTTTTTATTCCTCTATCTACTCCTTTATTTCGGTGGCCGCTTTTTTATCGAGTTTTACAAAGAACGTTTTACCATCCCCGCCGAGATCCCGCTTTCTATGGGGCAATTCTTAAGTTTAGTCCCAATTTTGATCGCTATTTTCTACTTTCTCTTCCTTGCCTTCCGTCTTAAAAAACGGTAAACAAAGGTAGCTAAATAATTAATTCTTTATGTTCACTTCGGCTTTTGTTGTTGCGTTTGCTCTAACTCTATTTGCGGGGCTTTCCACTGGCATTGGGAGCGCCCTTGCCTTTTTCACTAAACGCACAAACACCAAGTTTTTATCTGTTGCTCTTGGTTTTTCCGCTGGTGTGATGATTTACATTTCATTTACCGAAATGTTAATGGAAGGGCAAAGACTTTTAATAGAATTATATACTCCACGCTTAGGTATGACTTTTGCAGTCACAGCCTTTTTTGTGGGGATGTTTTTGGCGGCTTTAATTGATCGACTTGTCCCGCACGAAGAAAACCCTCACGAAATGCATCATATTGAGGAAATGTCTGACAAAAAAGAAGCTGAACGTCAAAGAAAACTCCTTCGCTTAGGCATCATAGCCGCCCTGGCCATTGGCTTACATAACCTCCCCGAAGGACTAGCTACCTTTGTAGCGGCTATTAATGATTTAAAACTTGGAGTAGCCATTGCCTTGGCTATTGCCATTCATAACATCCCAGAAGGAATCGCTATTTCTATCCCTATTTACTACGCCACTGGAAGCAAAATAAAAGCCTTTAAATACTCTTTCTTATCCGGTTTAGCAGAACCAATTGGAGCCTTAATAGGTTGTTTAGTTATTTGTAATTTCTTTGATGAAAATTTAGCCACGGGATTTCTATTCCCAGCTGTGGCTGGAATCATGGTTTTTATCTCTTTAGATCAACTTTTACCCGCCGCTCGTGAATACGGCGAACACCATTTATCAATTTACGGCTTAGTTGCTGGCATGGCAATAATGGCTTTTAGTTTAATCCTTTTTGTTTAATGAAAGTAATAATTTTTGATACCGAAACCACTGGCCTCCCAAACGGAGGCAATGATTTAGATTTGCAACCTTATGTTTGCCAGTTTGCCGCTATTACTTATGAATACGATGGTGCTTCTTGGCAGGAAGTTGAGGTCTTAGATCTTTTAGTCCGTCCCGAAATTCCCATTCCTTTAATGGCCACCACAATTCACGGAATTACTGATGAAATGGTAATGGACAAGCCAGCTTTTACCGAAATAGCTTCTCAAATTGTAGAGGCTTTTCAAAAAGCAGATGTGGCCGTAGCTCACAATCTCTCTTTTGATCAAAAAATTCTCGAGATCGAATTAATGCGTGCCAGTCTTTCCAAACAATTTCTTCCTAGTCAAACTTTTGACACCATGACTGAAACCAAAGAACTCTGCCAGCTCCCCGGACGTCACAGTAATTTCAAAGCCCCACGATTAATGGAGCTTCATCAGTTCTTATTTAGTGAAAAATTTGACCGAGCTCACAATGCTTTAAATGATGTCAAAGCCACGGCTCGCTGTTTGCAAGAATTGGCTGTGCGTAGCGTATTTATCGCCGAAGAGCCATCCCAGGGGGCTTTGTTCTAATCACTACTCTTAACCTAGCTTGGGGTTTCAAAAACAGTGATTTTTTGGTATAATTAAATGAAACAAATGTAACCAAAAACAAAATGAAACTCCCTAAAGTTAAAAAATGGCTTAGCTATGGAATTCTAATGGTGGTTTTAACTATTGCTGTGGCGGGGATGACAACCGTAAAAAACAATAAATATCTTTCCAATGAGTCAGCTTTAGCCTTAAAAGACCTGAATAGCGAGTATGACATGGTTATAACCGAAGATCTTTTAAATGATCACAGTAGTTCTCGTTTAATGGCTAGTTTATTACAGGCTAATATTTTAACCTCTTCCGAAGAAGCCCCGGTTAATCAGGGGTTAATTGTGACGTTTAAAGAGAATGAAAATGGGATTCTTTTGGTACAGCCAACCGAAAACCTTTCCGAAGATGAGCTAAAAAAAATCGCTGACAATTATGAAGAAATTATCCCTGAAGCTAATTTTGAAGTAGATCAAAATATTATTGGTGCTAATTCCTTAGAAAATTACGTTTCTGTAAGTATTATAGAAAATCCAGTGCTAAGAGAGCAAATGGAAAAGGAAATAGAAAAAAACTCAATCGAAGTTGCAGTCATTGATAGTGGAATCCAAAAAAACCATAAGCAATTTGAAGATGTGAATGTTTCAGTTAATTTACAAGCAAATTTGTTATATGGAGGAGAGGATGTTGCTGATGACGTTGGTCACGGTACTCACGTGGCCGGTATTATTGCCGAAAATGCTCCGGAAGCCGTGATTAAGCCTTACAAGATTGTTGATCAAAATGGAGGTCGACTTTCTCACGTTATCAAAGCTGTTAACTTAGCTATCGAAGATGAAGTAGAGGTAATTAACATGAGTTTTGGAGTTATGGAAAATTCCTATGCCTTAGAAAATATAATTAAAAGAGCCGAAGAAGAAGGGATTATAGTGGTTGCGGCCGCTGGTAATTTTGGGTCAGATCAAGATTTTTTCCCAGCTGTTTATGATGGAACAATTGCGGTTGGGGGAGTTTATGATAATGGTCGAAAAATGCGTTCTTCTAATTATGGTGACTGGGTTGATGTAGCGGCTTATGGTTATCGGGTTAATTCTTCTGTGCCCAATGATCGCTATGGATATAAAGATGGAACCTCGCAATCTACTGCTTTTGTTAGCGCCGAAATAGCCCAACTTATGATCGAAAACCCTAAGTTAAATTCTGAAGAGATAATGGAACTCCTTCAGGGGAATAAAAAAGTTAGAAGTGGTGAATTTGTAGGTCTTCCAATTATTAGCGGTTCAACTCCTAAATAATTTTAAATAGAAAGAGCGCCCCTTTAATTTTGAAAGGAGCGCCCCCAAGCCGTAAAGTGCTAAATAGTCTTTTTAGTAGTCCGAGTATTCCATAATGAATTCCATGAAACCACCACGAGTTATTGTACCACCACCAGTACCATCTGCGGAAAGCATAACACTTTCACCAGTGATACGTCGGAAAATAACTTTCACTTCATAGATAGTAATTGCTTGATGTGGTCGGAAATAACCATCACCATATCCGTTTAGAATTCCAGCTTCTGTTAGAGCTTCAATATAAGGAGCAACTTCTGGATCTTCTGCGTCAACATCTAGGAAGTAGTCACCAGTAATGTCAGTAGTAGTGTAACCAAAGGCATTGGCAAATACTTTAGCTGCTTCACCACGAAGGATTAATTCATTTGGGTAAAAGAAGAGAGCTCCACGTCCGTGGACAATTCCTAAACACCAAGCCTCATAAATCGGAGTGTAGTAGCTAGCTGCTTCAGAAACATCAACAAAATCAATGTAGCCACAGTCTATACTTCCGTCTTCAGCTAGGACAACAGCATCATCAGAAGAGCCACTAGAACCAAATGGGTAGCCAGTTCCGCCACCTCCAGTTGAGGATCCGCCAGTGCCAGCTAGAGAAGTAGAGTCATCACCGTCATCAGTGTCATTAGGGCCGTTAGCAGCACCACCCCCACCATCGTCATCACCGCCTCCGTCATCGTCACCGCCTCCGTCATCGTCACCGCCTCCGTCGTCATCACCGCCTCCGTCGTCATCACCTCCTCCGTCGTCATCACCGCCTCCACCATCGTCATCACCGCCTCCATCATCATCACCACCTCCGTCATCCAGAGCTATGGTTACTTGTAGACAGTTATTAGTTTCATCACTTTCAGAAACTACATCAGAAGAGTCCATACAAATCATAACTTCACGGTCAGCAGTTGCTGGCTCAAAAACCAAAGGTTGAAGGTAAGAAATTCCACCAGCCTCCAAAAAGGTTTGATCACCTAGATCTTGCCAGTTGTAAGTCTCAGCTGGAGTCTCCATGTCATCAACATAGAGAGTAGTTTGACCGTCAGTTTCTGAAGGGACAGCTTCTCCGCCGATGTTAGCCATTTCAGCAGTCAAAATATTACTTTCATCAAGATAAATATCATTAACTGTAAGGTCTGGACCATCAGTAGTAGGTTCTCCCGTTCCTGTATCAGTATCAACAGTTACTTGGAGACAGTTATTAGTTTCATCACTTTCAGAAACAATTTCAGAAGAATCCATACAAACTTTAATCTCACGTGTGCCGCTATCAGGGGCAAAAACTAATGGTTGAAGAAGAGTAACTCCACCAACTTCCATAAAGGCTTGATCAGCTAGATCTTGCCAGTTGTAGGTTGCTTGTGGAGTGTCCATGTCATCTACATAAAGAGTAGTTTGACCATCAGTTGTCGAAAGAACATCTTCTGAACCAATGTTAGTCATTTCAGCGGTCAAAACATTACTTTCATCAAGATAAATATCATTAACAGTAAGGTCAGGAGCTCCAAAAACAGACGTCACACAGTTGTTGTCTTCATCAAGTTCAGCCACGGTGTCAGTAGCATCAACACAAGCCATTATAGTGTGCTCTTCTCCATCAAGAACCATTGGTTGAATAGTAGAAACTTCACCAACATTAAGGAAGTCATCATCATCCAACATGGTCCAGTTATATTTGTACTTGGCATCTTCTAGATCATCAATATAGATATAAACATAACCAACAGTGCTTCCACTTACATCAACCGTACCAATATTAGTAAGGTCAACAGAAAGAAGTCCGCTTTCGTCTTCGTAAACATCAGTTACGGTAAGATCCGGACCAAGAGTAATTTCAAAACAGTTGTTAGTTTCATCTGTTTCCGTAACTACATCAGTAGCGTCCACACAAACGTAAATGTCATGGGCGCCTTCTTCTAAGTTCATTGGTTGCATAGTAGAAGTTCCACCTGCGTCTAAAAAGTCATTGTTAGCAAGTGTATTCCAGTTATAAGTTTTCTCTGGAGTCTCCATGTCATCAACATAGATGAAGATAGAACCTTGAGTTTCGGTTGGATCAACATCAATATTTCCAAGGTTAGCTAAGTCAATGGAAAGCAAAGTTCCACTTAGATAAACATCAGTTACTGTTAGGTCAGCCCCAAAAGTAACTTCCATACAGTTATTTTCTTCGTCAGTTTCGGCCACAACGTCAGTTGGGTCAACACAGACCATTACGTCATGAACATTACTATCTAAAGAATGACTTTGAAGTTCAGAAACACCACCAACTTCTAAGAAAGCTTGGTCATTAAGTAAACTCCAGTCATAGTTTTTAAGTGGGCTTTCCATGTCATCTACATAAATGTAAACACGGCCACCACTTTCTGGATCAACATCAAGAGTTCCAAGATTAGAAAGCTCAGTAGTTAAAACTCCGTTATCAAGGTAAACATCAGTTACTGCAAGGTCAGCCTCAAAGGTAACTTCCATACAGTTATTAGTTTCATCAGATTCATCAACTACGTCTGTAGCATCCACACAAGCATAAACAGTGTGTGATTCATCCATTACCAAAGGTTGAAGTTCAGAAACACCACCAATTTCTAGGAAGTCTTGGTCATTTAAGTTAGACCATTTGTAGGTATACGCAGGGTCATTCATGTCATCAATATAGATGTAAGTGAACCCATCTTCAGTTTCTAAATCAACCGAAGTATTACCTTGGTTAGAGACTTGAATAGTTAGTTTGTCAGTCCCTTCCTCAAGATAAACATTTTCCAAAACAAGATCAGCTTGAAAGGTAACAGTCATACAGTTATTAGTTTCGTCAGATTCGTTCACCATTTCACGAGCATCAATACAAGCCATAACCGTGTGTGAACCATTTAAAACCGCTGGAGAAAGCTCAGACAAACCACCAACTTCTAGGAAGTCAGTATCAGCAAGAGTTTCCCAATTATAGGTATAAACCGGGTCTGTCATATCATCAATGTAGATAAAAGTTGTCCCAAGCTCAGTGTCTGGGTCAACTGCTACATCACCTTGGTTCCCCATTTCTACAGTTAGAAGCTGAGAATTCCCATCAAGAGTAATGTCATTAATATAAAGATCAGGTGTGAATTCAACTTCAAGACAATTGTTAGTTTCATCAGATTCATCTACAACCTCATATGCATCTACGCAAGCCACAACTGTGTGCTCGCCAGTAAGAGGACCTATTTGAATAGTTGATGTTCCACCTGGTGTTAGGAAATTTTTATCACCAAGAATTGGCCAAGAGTAGGCGTGATGATCATCTTCAACGCCATCTACATATGTATATATAGTGGTGTGACCTTCAGTTGTTGGATCAATTGCACCAGTTCCATTATTAGTAACATCAATCGAAAGAGTATCACCAGCACCATTTAGGTAAACATTAGTGACCTCTAAGTCCGCGTAAAAGTAAACAACTGCACAGTTGTTATTTTCATCTGCTTCGTCAGCTACAACATCAGTGGCGTCTAAACAAACCATTACTTGGTGTTCACCGTATAGTTCAGAGATTTCAAAAGTAGAAGAACCACCAGCCATTAAAAATGCCTGGTCAGAATGATCAGACCAATTAAGTTCGTAAGCTGGAGTGTCAAAATCATCGACGTACACGTAATTAACTCCGTCATAAAGAGCTGGGTCAACATCTAGTGTGCCGATATTAGAAGCTGTAAAAGAAAGCATTCCTGCTTCCGAAACAGTAATTGCATCAATAAAAAGATCGGAAAGATCCTCGCCTTCCGCCATAGCGGAGACCGGAATTCCGAGTGAAAGGATGGTAGCAATAGATGCGCTTGCTACAAATTTTTTGAATGTTTGCATGTGTTCCATGGGTTAGGAAACAAGTAAGTTTTAAATAAAAGAATCTGTCAGCTAATTAGGTCTAGTCGACAGGTTAAATTGAGGAAATAAATAAGTTGTAAATGAGTTCTAAATTTATGCATAAAAATAAATAAAGGTACGAAATATACCTATTTCTTGCGCGTTTGTCAATAGTATTTTTTAATTTAACAAAATAAGAGGAATTTGGGACGTTTCGTTCGGAAACACCCCACTTTCTCTTGGTTTATCCCAAAATACCCTTATTTCACCGGCAACATTCGGCCCCAGGCTACTTCGCCATCTATATAAACACGTAATAAGCGTCCATTTCGCACAAAAAGTGCCGCGTTATCAGGAGTAATTCGAACATTTAAAGGTAAATCTGCGCGGTAGTTAATTTCAATCGTATCCCCACTTTGGTAGGTTATCGTGATTATTTCGGTGGTTGTGTCCTCGCTGTAGGAATCAATGTAAGTATAGTCTGGAGTGGCAACCACTTCTTCAAGATTGCTGACAGTTGGAAAATTCTCATAATAATAAATTTCACCAGCATCTTCAGCTACATAAATCGTCGTGCCATCAAAAGCCACCCCTTCCTGGGTATCACCCTCTAATTCATAGCGAAGATCAGTGCCATATTCATCCTGCAACACAATAAACGTTGTCGGGGCTGCTAAATCATCCACCTCCATTAAAGAAATTCGGTTATAACTATCATAAACTGCATAAAAAACGCCATCTTCGTAGTGAAGACCGGCAATATCAGTGTATCCAACTGGGGAATCAAGCTCCGCAATAAAAGTAACTCCGCCACCCGCAGTTAATTCAAAAACAAAAGTATGGCCGTCTTCCTGCAAACCAGCGTAAAAATAGCCTTCCGCATAGGTAAGAGCTTCTAATCCAGCGTTGTCTGAACCAGTCATATAACCTGTTAAATCCCAGGTTTCTCCTGTTGCGGTACCAGTTGCAGGGTCAACTTCCATCACTCCATCAGGATTTTCAATCCCCAAGTAGAGATAGCCATCCACAGTAGTAATTGCTTCTAAATCACCACCCAGAGAATAGGAGGTTTTATTAGAGCCATCTAGCTCCATAGACCATAAATAACCACCATCATCAACAATCCATAAGGTACTATCTAAAATAACGGAACCACTTGGCTCTGCAACCGAGGAACTATTAATTTCTACACCTGAATCAGCCGGCCAAACACTAGCGGCCAAGGCAATAGATGGGAGGATGATTAGCGTTACAAAAAATGCACATAAACGAAATGAAAGTCGGGGGGACTCCATATTAAATGAGGTTAATAGTAATATTTTTTAGAAAAGGCAAGCGTCATATTATCATAACGATTAATTCTTTGGAATACTTAAGGTCTATTTGCCTTTTTCGCGGTGCACAACACAGGGGAGAACGCCTTTTTGGTTAGCTTCTCTATAAATTCCTCTCATTCGACGCGAATAACGAGATTTAGCCTGTAAAAGTTGGCCAATAGTTCTAGGAAGGCGATCCATTAAACGGGTCACCCCACTACAACCCCCCTCCATGTTGTTATCACAGGGAGAAACTGTTCTATCTGCTCGGATAACAGGAGGTGCACCTCGCTGCAAACGACAAAAACCAGAGCTGTCTCCACCTTGAGAAGCCTGTCGAGTGATTTGTCTTAAATTTTCTAGGGCATCTGGATTATCAGACCAACGTCCTCCGGGATACATAGGAGCCATTACTAAACGCACAGAAGCTTCACGCAAACCTAAACTGTGCGCTGGGGCAAAATTATTAACTTGCGTTCCTTTGTGATTTTCCGCTCCTGCAAAATCTAAGCCTAAACATCGCAAGTCATTTACTAATGGTTGAATATCATCCTGCATCTCCGCTAGGCGTGGAGCCGTAAAATGAGCCTTAAAAGGGACATTTTGTTGTACTAAAAAAGCCGCTGTTTGCGAACTTCGACGTTTTCCAAGAGCCCCAAATTGATTGTTAATACTAACCGTTATAGATCGGATACTTCCATCATGAAGCATTGGTAAAAGCTCTTCTAGTTGCTCTCTTTCGCCGCCCGAAGTATTAAGAGTAAAAGGAACCTTGAGTTCAGAAAGAAAGCGACATATTTCAAGTAGTTCAGGGTGATCCATAGGTTCTCCTCCGGTAATGGCTACTTGTCCAACTTCTTCTAAAATCGGTTGAAGTGCTCGAAAATCATCCATGGTTAACATTTGCCACTCATCCGGGTTTGCTTTGGTGTCTTCCGAACAAAACTGGCATTGTACCCGGCATCCATCCAGAATTTTAATTCCTAATCCCATCATACGAGGGAAACTCATTTTAGATTTAAAACGTAGTTGGTCTAGATCAGTTTCTGGATTTTGCTTAAAGGTTTTAAGAAGGTTTTTGAAATCCGTAGCTGATCGGCATAATGGGCAAAGTTGAGCTAGGTTTTGAAAAACTTGAACTCTAGATTCTAAAACCGCATCTATAAATAAATGCAGAGCCTCAAGAGCGTCTATTTCACCAGTTAGCCGGCGATTTGCAAAAATATCAGCCAGAAATCCAGTGATTTGCAAAATAGGACAACTCGTTTGCATATGCATCCGCATGATTTTATTTTGAAGCTCCTTGGCCCGAGGCATGTTTTCAATAAAATAAGACAGATTATTTGTAAAAATAGTCTGCGTTGTTAAAAAAGGTGCTTCAGTAGCAATTTCGTGCAACAAAGGCCCAATTTCTGCTGGGCTGCGGCCATCAATTATTTTATTTAGAACCACACTTTGTAGGGGGAGTCCTAAATATTGATTAGCAGCAGCATGTTCAGGCATTTCTAATAAGTCAGCGTGATCATCTAAGTGCAAGTAACGTTCTGGAGTCATAAGGTTTTTTAAAGGGAAAAACCATAAAATAAAAAACTTAAAAAGTCAAGAAAAAGGAAATGCCTTTAGAATTGATCTGCTAAACGTCGGTGAATTTCACAAGGCAAAACACCCTCGCGATCAGCTTGTTCATAAATAGTTTCCATTTGTTGTTCAAATTTTACGCGAGCTTCCACCAGTTCCTCCAGCGAAGTTGGTAAATGATCTAATAAGCGGGGAATTCCACCATTCCCACCTTCCATTACATTATGACAAGGCGCTACAGTGCCGTCTGGTCGGACAGATAAATGACAAGTTCTTTTGCAAAAAGAACGGGTGCTGCCCTCTCTCTCTAAAAATTGACGAATAGCCAAGCGGGTATTTTCAATTGCATCAGGATTATCCTCAAATTGTCCGGTGGCATAAAGAGGAGCACAGAGTAATTGAACTAGTGAATTACGATAATTAATCCCATTAGGATTTAAAAAATTACCATTCTTACCCGTCAGAGGGCATTGGCCAGAATGATAATGTTTTAAACCTAATTTATGATCTAAATCAGCTATTAAAGGTTCAGCAAACTCTTGTGCATCACGTATTCTGGGAGTTAAAAGCGTAATTGAAAATGGAATATTATTTTTAACTAAAAAAGCCGTAGTTTGCGAGCTGCGACGCTTCCCTCGGGCTCCATAAAAATCATGCACACTCACGTCTAAATGGCTTAAGCTTCCTTCTTTCATCATCGGAAGTAATTGTTCTAAATCTTCTAATTCGCCTCCGGTCGTATCCAGTGTGAAAGGAACATTAATACTTCTTAAATATTCACAGATTTCAATAAGATTTGGATGATCAAAACATTCGCCACCAGTAATTCCTAGAGAATGAGCCTCTTTTAAAACAGGTTCCATTCGGCGCAGATCATCTACAGACAATAATTTCCAATCCTCCTGGCAGGCTGTAGCTTGTTCGCAACAAAAACTACACTGAATTGTGCAGCCATCAAGTATTCGTAGCCCAATATGATCAAATTTATAAGGTTTAATCCCGGAGCTTTCTTTTAGCTCGGCCAAGTCTAGTGTTTCGCGTTCTTGCGCTAGTTCGATTAGTTTATCAAATTCTGTTACGGAGCGGCATTGAAAAGCTAATTCACTAAATCTCCCCATGTCGTCACCGGTAATCTCAATCTCAGGAATGCAGGCTAATCTCAGTAAAACATCCGTGAATTTATGTAAACACTCTAGTGTGCCACCTTCAAATGTCACACGACGATGTTGGGCTAATTTTGCTAAATTATCTCCAATTCTTATTAAATTATGAGTAGGGCTTCCTTCTAACCTATGGACTAGTCGTTGAACTTTTGCTGACAGTTGTTTAGTTGATTCAAAATTCTTAAAAAAATAAACTAAATTATTTATAAAAAAAGTCTGCAACATCAAAATTGGGGCTTCTTGAGCCATTTGGGCAATTAATCTGCAAGCCTCTTCTCCCTCAAATTCATCAAAAACTGGTTTTAGAGCAACTGAATAAGCAGGTAAACTCATTGCTAAATTACTACCTGTATATTCATTTCCTTTTAAATCAACAGAGTCATCTAAATTAAGGTATTCGGAAGGAATATCACAAGAGCTCATAAGAGATTTTAGGTTTTGATAAGGCGAGCACAATAAAACAAAAAATCTAAAATGTCAAGTCTAATAAAACTCCTTCAAGTATGCTTCTTCACTCCACACAATTTCGGGACGATCTGGGGAGTAGGCGGTTTTAATTGGAGCGCCAGTTTTCGCGCAAGTCCGATCATATAATTTAGGTGGATTTCGGAAAGCCATGCGCTCCTTATGGCGTTGATCTGGATGTTTGCGGGGGAGTGGGAGGCCGTGTTCACGGTAGTATTTAAGTTCCTGGGCCGTGATTTTAAATGGTTTGCCAGTCACCGTGCATTTAATTATCCAATTTATAGCATTATCCGGCACATCTTTGATGGAGTCTGGGAGGTCGGTTGCGGATTTAAATTCGCCAATTTGTGGGTTTGGCGCCTCATAATTAGACCATTTATAGCCTTCTTGTTGCGCTTGTTCGCGGGAAAGCGGGAAAAACTCATTTGCCAGAGTTTCGTTGTAAGCAAAAGGAGAAAGTTCCGGCGGTAAAAATTGTCCCCATTCTCCAGTTTCCTTCATATGTTCGATAAGTTTTGCAGCCATGACGTCATATTCTTCCTTGGAATACTTCTTATTAAGAATGGAATAACGGCCTTTGTGCAGTCCCGCACAGCCAAAACAGTTTTTTGAACCTGGAGAAAGCACTGAATAATAAACATCATTCACTCCATTCCAAACATACATACAAAAAGCGGTTTTTACAGATGGAACGCCCACTACAACCGACGCATAACCTAGTTCTGTTTGCTCTACCCCAATCACATCTTGGCAATCTTTTAATGGACCACTACCTAACCACATTCTTTTACAATCCTCAGCCCCACTAGTATCAAACGCGTCATGAGTATTTTTGGAGTTTTTCAAAAAATCACCACTACAATTTTCAGATTGTGTAACCCTAGAAGCACGCATCGGGTGTTTTAAACGGTGCGCTGCAAAGAATTCTTTTCCTTGCTGAACTTGCTCATAAGAATCGAGTTTGATTTCGTTCACTTTCTTCTCATAATCCTCCTTAGAAAGTGGTTGATTCATGTAGTGATATTTTTTGCCCACCAAATTCACACAGCCAAAACAATCTGTGCAACCCTGGCAATTTTCACAAAATTTACAATCTTGGCAATTCACACAGTTTCTACAGTACTGACAGCTATAACATTTACTAATATCATTGCATTCGTAGCAGAGCTCCGAATCAAATCCCTGCACACAGTCCACACAGTCATTACAACCCCACATGTAACTGATGTAATAGCAGTCTTGCGAGTTGTTAGTAGCGTAAACTAAATAGCAGTCTTTAATGTTATTGCAAAAATTCGCGTAATCACTGTTAAAAGTCTTGTCCACGAGTAAATCTAGCCATGGGACTTCGTCAATAAGTTCTTTTAATTGTGGGAAAAACGGCCGGCTAAAATCAATATCACGGCCATAATCACGTGCTTCCCATTTATCACTCCACCAGGCTTCTTTTTTATAAACTGGTTGCGGTTTATCAGGAGAAATCCACGAAATAATTGGTTCGCCGGTTAAGTCGCATTTGCGGCTGTGTAGGCCTCGTTCATTTCGCCACACAAATAAGTGTTTTAAACGGCAATCTCGACATAAATCTGGCGGTGGGATCATATATTTTTGCCCCCTATAAGTTGGTGAAACACGGTCATAAAAATCAAGATCTTCAGGAGGAATTTCGTATTGGGATTGGCAAATACGACAGGATTTTTGCATGAAGGAAATTTAAGTAAGTTAAATATAGAATACCGCCTGATAAGAAGCAAACATCTTATTTTCATTTCTGTTATAAAAATATATAATCAGCACACCTTAACTTTAAAAAAATGATTACAGTTTGGCTTTACACCCTCGGTAGCGTCTTACTAATTAGTATTATCTCTTTGGTTGGGATTTTTACGCTTTCTTTGAAAATGGAAAAACTCCAAAAAATGCTGATTTATATGATTAGTTTTGCGGCGGGAGCACTACTTGGCGATGCTTTTATTCATTTGCTTCCCGAGGTTTTTGCAGAACGTGGATTTGGAGTAGAAATTTCACTTTATGTATTACTTGGTGTGGCCGGTTCGTTTGTAATGGAAAAAATTATTCACTGGCGCCATTGTCACCACCCAACTTGCAAGGATCACCCGCATCCGTATGCCAAAATGAACCTGTTTGGGGACCTCGTTCATAACCTTATTGATGGGGTTATTATTGGAGCTGCTTATCTTGTTAGTATTCCGGTTGGAGTCGCCACCACGCTTGCGGTTTTATTCCATGAAGTCCCACAGGAAATTGGGGATTTTGGGATTTTAATTCACGGTGGTTATTCCCGTAAAAAGGCGCTGCTTTTAAATTTTGGAATTGCCTTAAGTGCGGTTTTGGGAGCTATTGTTACTCTGTTAATAGGTGTCCACATCGAGGGAATTACTCACTTTTTGATTCCTTTTGCGGCCGGTACTTTTATTTATATTGCCACCGCCGACCTTATTCCTGAGCTACACAAAGAAGTAGCGATTAAACGATCATTACTTCAGTTTTTCTGGTTTATGATGGGAATTTTAGTAATGTTATCACTGCTGTTAATCGAAATCCCAGGTCATTCTCACGGTCCAGATTATGATTACGAAACGCACGCGGAATATAGCCACGTTGATTAATGAAAAAACTTTATCTCTTATTTTTAATTATTCCCTTTGCTTGGGTTTTAATTTCGTATTCACCAACTATCACTAATGAATACGCAGAAGCTCCTCAATACGAAGCCGTAGTTTTAGATATGGTCTACGAAGCAAAAATGGCGAGTAAGGACGGAATTGTTTGTGAACAAGTTTTTACCGCCAATTTAAATGGGGCAAACATCACGGTTCATAATAACGTCAGCTCTTATTGTTACGAAATAGAAGACACCATATTAGTAACCAATGGAGAAAATGGTTCTTATGTCGCAATTAGACCTGTTTGGGAGATTAATTCCACTCTTCTCTAAAATTCTGCCTTCCACAGTCCGTGCAAATTACAAAACTCACGCGCTGTAATTTTCTCGGCTGTTATTTCAAATTCAGCCATTGGGAGTTCACCTGGTTTTAAATATTTACGGTGAATTTGTCCGTCCGCCTCTAGCTCAATCCATTCAATAAAATGATCATCTTGCATGGGGTGTTCGATGGACCCTACTGTTACTTTATAACCAGTGGCAGTTTTTTCAATTATTGGAACGTGTTTTTCTTCGGCGGCATCTTCGGTGTTTTCCGTAAGAAGTCGCATTGGTTGATTGCAGCAAACAAGTTCGCCGGCAGCGGGGTGCATTACACCCACAATATTGCCGCAAACAAAACATTTATAATTTTCATTTAAATTAGTCATGATTTTGGGTTTAAAAAATTAAGCTTTTCCAAGGGTTTCTTTCCCTTTATTCCAACCAACTGGGCAAAGATCACCAGTTTGGAACGCTCGAATTAGACGAAGTAATTCATCTACATTTCGTCCTACGGCCAGATTATTAACCATATAGCATTGCAAAACGCCATCCGGATCAATCAAGAAAGCACCGCGCAAACTAATTCCCTCTTCTGGAAGGAGAACATTATAGTCAAAACTCACTTCCTTAGTCATATCGCTTAGTAGGGGGTAGTTGAAATCTCCTAATTCCTTAAGCCAAGCTTCGTGCGAATAAACACTATCTACACTAACGCCAAGCACTTGGGTGTTTACTTCTTCAAAGTCTTTGTGGCGTTTACTAAGTTCTACTAACTCAGTTGGACAAACAAAAGTAAAATCTAGTGGATAGAAAAAAAGCAGAGTCCATTTGCCCTTGTAGTCAGCCAGTGAATAGCGTTTTTTATCGCCTTTGAAATAGCCTTCCATCATAAAATCTGGAGCTTTTTGGCCAACTTGGAGTGGGGCTGAGCAGCCCTCATCACAACAGTCATACATGGTGGTTTTTTTTAATAATAAATAATTTAACAGCCGCAACATTCACGGCAAAGTCCTGGGATTTCTAAATAATCTAGGCACGGACAAAAACCTAACTTTCCAATTTCTTTAGAATCAATTTTTAGTTTTTCAACATCAAAGCAATCCGAAACTCGGCCACATTTTTTACAAACTAAATGGCAATGTTGAGTTAAATCAGCGTCATAACGAGCCTGCTTGCCACGCGCTTTTAATTTAATAACCAACTCCTGCTCCACCAAAAAATCTAAACTTCGGTAAACCGTGGCCAAACTGACACTTTTATCTTGTTTTTGAACTAATTCGTAGACCTCCTGCGCCGTAGGATGAGTGCAAACTTTTTTAAGTTCCTCTAACACAATTCTACGTTGCGGAGTTACTCGATAACAGGTTGATTTAGGTATATAAGACATTTACTATTGATAATGATTCTCAACAAGAGTATAGTCAATTTACAAATCTTTGCAAGCTAATTTTATAAAAATGTTCAATACTTTTGCCGAGCTAATTACCTACAACCTTTTGGCCCTTGATCCCGAAACTTCATTCGGCATGAGCGTCCATTTTTTCATTTACGATGTGTTCAAAATCATGGTCTTAATTTTTACGGTCATGACAGTGATTGGATTTATTCGCACTTACTTATCCCCACAAAAATTAAAAAACTTCATGGCCAAATCACGATGGGGGATGGGCAATTTAGCTGCTTCAACTTTTGGTGCGGTAACGCCCTTTTGTAATTGTTCTTCGATTCCGCTTTTTCTTGGATTTATTAAGGCCCGCGTGCCCCTTGGGATTGCTTTTTCTTACCTTATAACCGCTCCTCTTGTAAACGAAGTTGCCTTTGTAATTATGGGAGGCTTGTTTGGTTGGAAGTTAGCGGTTCTTTACGCTGCTACTGGTATCGCTCTTGGTGTAATTATTGGAATTATTCTTGGAAAATTAGGACTCGAAAAACATCTAATTTTAGAAATGGAAGATGCCAAAATTCACGAAAACGCCCTTCCCAAAACTTTCACTAAAAAACTTTTACACGCCCTGCGCGGAACCAAGCTTACCCTCAAAAAATTATGGCCATATGTGGTGGGGGGTGTAGCGGTTGGGGCAGCTATCCATGGTTATGTCCCGCAAGAATTTTTTACCAACACCATCGGTAAATACGAAATGCTTTCCGTGCCAATGGCAGTCCTCCTTGGAGTCCCAATCTACGCTGGTTGCTCCGCCGTAGTCCCAGTAATTTTTAGTATCACTGCTAATGGTGTTCCACTGGGAACATCACTAGCTTTTATGATGTCTATTGCCGGCCTTTCCCTACCCGAGGCCGTCATCCTTAAACGCGTTATGAGCATGAAATTGCTCGCCATTTATTTCGGTGTAGTTACCGTCGGAATTGTGATCATCGGATTATTGTTTAACCTCCTCTTATAATGCTTAAGCTAAACCAAAAAGCCCCTTACTTTACTCTCAAAAATTCAAATGAATTTAACATCAAACTATCCGATTTTATCGGTAAATGGGTAGTCCTTTATTTTTATCCCAAAGACAACACTCCTGGCTGCACACTTGAAGCTTTAGCCTTCACTCAGCTTAAACAGGATTTTGCGCTCCAAAACGCCGTAATTCTTGGTATTTCCAAGGATTCCTGCGCTTCTCACCAGAAATTCACCGAAAAACAAAACCTCGGCATCGAACTCCTCTCTGACCCCGACAGTGAAGTGCAAAAAAAATACGGCGCCTGGCGTCCCAAAAAATTCATGGGTCGCGAATTTATGGGGACCGTACGTTCCACGGTTCTAATCAATCCCAAAGGCAAAATCATCAAAACTTGGGATAATGTCAAAGCCAAGGGACACGCCGAGATAGTTTTAGAAGAACTAAAAAAATCGTGACCCCCATTAAAGAGAGCCACGATTTTTATTGTCCGAATTTTATTCTAACGTTTACCGCCGTGTGGGCCACCGCGATGTCCTCGGAATTCTAGTCCTAATTCCTCAGTAATTTCTCGGGCAGCTTCGCGATCATGGTTTTCACGAGCCTCCATCATTTCACCAAGTAGGTAAAAGTTATCGGCATTGATAACCTCTAGCATTGCTTCGGCTCGGGGGCTGTCTTTTTCAGCCATTAAAATGGCCCAAGTTTCATAATCACCATCTGTTACAGCGGTATGAACTTCTTCAAATTGCGCTTTCATTTCTCCGTTTTGACGATTTTCTTTATCATCACAAGCCGAAGCCACAGCTGTGACCGCAGTCATCGAAACAACAAGGGCCAAAACAATGAGAGAAGCGAATTTTATTTTTGCTATCTTCATAGTATTAAAGTTAGAAAGTAGAGATAGGAAGACTCCATGGCATCTTCACTCACTTACTACGATCTAGGACCAAATTTTCTTTCAAAACGATCACCTCTAACCTTAATTTCAGTCGCCACAAACTCACTTTGCGCTGACTCTTCACCCATTATAAAAGCTCGATCTCCAGGCTCAACCCCCAAATCTTCATCAGTAAAATGGATTGTCCAATTTTCACCATTCATATCCTTTAAACTAAAACTGGTTTCCGAAATTTCAAGAATTTCTCCCATTAGAACTCCATTTTCCGGGGCCACCCACATGGCATCGTGTTTTTGATTAAATTTTGCGTAAGGCCCAAATCCTTTCATTTGTTCATGCATCCCGTGCGAAAGTTGCATTTGATAGACAAACAGCCCCAACAAAAATGATAAAAACACACTAATCCCAATTACCAATAAAGGGCGATATTTATAACCCTTTTTTGTCTGGGAAAAGGTTTTAAAAGAAATAGCCACCATCACTCCCAAAACACTAAACCAACAGATATAGGGAAGGATTAACATCACTCCATAAAAAGGTGAAATCATACCCTTGTGCATAAATCCCCATTCCGTCCCAAATAGTTGATGAAAAATCATTCCAAAAGCGCCACCTCCTACAAAAACTGACAAAATAAAAATTATCCAAAACAACACACGCCAGGCTACAAACTGCCATTTAGGGCGTGGCCTAAGCCCTGCTTTTTTAATTTTTTCCAAAACCGATTTACTTAAATTATTCATGGAGTAAAAGGGTTAAATGATTTTTAATAGCCAATTCCTTAAACTTAGTTTTAGCTCGATTAAGGAGTGTGGCTACGGTTCCCATGGGTTTTCGGAGTACATCAGAAATTTCAGCATAATCCAATTCTTCCAAAAATCTCAGAACTAAAACTTCACGATATTTTTGCGGTAATTCCCCCAAAACCTGACGAACTTTTTCTCTAATTTCCATTTTTTTCGCATCATTAACCACATTTGCATCACTTTCCAAAACATCAAGCAGATTAATCATGTCCGGATCATTGTTTTCAATCGTTACTGTCTCTTTTTTCTTGTTTTTGCGTAAGTAGCTTACCGTTTCATTATGAGCAATTCGATACACCCAACTTGAAAATTTTAAATCCCCATCAAAATCATTCAAATTTCGATAGATTTTTAAAAAAGCCTCCTGTAAAACATCTTCAGCACATTCTTTTGAAAGTCCGGCAAAACGTCGGATATAGCGAAAAAGCTTCGGCTCATAACGCTCCACAAGGGGAGTGAAATAGTCAGGGTTTTGAAGCGCTAAGGCAACAAGTTCGGTGTCCGCGGTTTGGGAGTCATCGTGCATACAAAAAAGCTAGAGCTCTATAAGTATAACGTTAGTATCACCATTTTTCTTTCAAAAAAGTCTGTATAATGCAGCCATGCCCGAACTTCCTGAAGTTGAGACCGTTCGCACAGATTTAAAAAGAAAACTCTTAAATAAGCGTATCAAAGAGGTAGAAGTCAGGCTACCCAAAATTGTGCGACCTAAAAACTTTGCCGCCACTCTTACACAAAACTCTTTCGTCGACGTAACTCGCCGCGGGAAATTGATAATTTTTCATTTAAAAAAGAAAGGGTTTATGTTGGTACATCTAAAAATGACGGGCCAATTAGTTTTTCGCGACCACGATCAGTTCACTGTCGGCGGTCATAGCCAAAAAGGGATGGGTATGGATTTACCCAACAAATATTCGCACGTAATTTTTAAATTTGAGGACGAATCGCAGCTGTTTTTTAATGATTTGCGGCAGTTTGGGTATTTAAAAATCGTTAACCAAACCGAACTCAACAAAGTCCTCGCTAAGTTTGGAGTAGAGCCACTCGAGCCAGAATTCACTCCTGAAAAATGGCAAAAACTCACCGAAAATCGTCGCACTAACATCAAAGCCTTTCTTCTCAACCAAGCCGTCGTTACCGGCATTGGCAATATTTACGCAGATGAGGTCTTGTTTGCCAGCCACGTTTTGCCCACGCGTACAGTCAACACCCTCACCACGCGTGAGAAAACCGCAATTTACAAAAACATTCGCTTAATCCTCCAGAAAGCCATTGATCACCGTGGCACAACTTTTAACGATTATGTGGATGGAGACGGAAAAAAGGGGAGTTTTATCCAATTTCTAAAAGTCTTTCACAAAAATGGAGAGCCGTGTCCAGATTGCGGCGCCATTATTCAAAAAACACGTGTGGTCGGGAGAGGGACTCACTTTTGTAAGAATTGTCAGGTGTAACTAAAAAGGCCCCAGTTTTTCCAAAACGCGCAGATTTGACATATTTTAGGCGTAAAAATTTAAAATAAAATTCAACCTGAATGTTTGTGCCCGGGCACAAACTCTTCTCTGTTAAATTAAACCATAAAAGTATCTGCTATTTATTAAGATTAAGATTATTTGGTCAAATCCGTGCATACTCATAACAGGTTTACTAAAAAACTGGGGTCTTTTTAGGGTGTAAGGCTTGACAAATCCTTAAAAATAAGTCAAAATAACCTCCTTTCCTTTACCAAAGCCATATGTCCTGTGAACCAGCCTCAAAACGCACTCACGACGATAATGTTCGTTTGGCCACAGCTATTCATCACGCACGTCGCTTAGCTCCAACGATAGTAGGCGAACACGCGCAAGTTGCCGACGCTTATCGCCAGGGTGACACGCATGGACAGATTGTAGAAGATTTTGAATTAGATCAATTAGCCTTAACTAGTGGAGTGGCTCGTTTGGCTCTCCAGTATGCTTTGGAGGATTTAATTCCAGATCATGATGAACGTACCAAATTAGGCAAAGCTCATATGAGAGACGCTAGCCTAAGAAACGTTGCAGCTGGGATAGGGATTAATGGTATGAGTGAAGAAGAACGCCAAGCCGCTGGAGCCAAAGGAGGAGCCAAAGTTGTTGAAGAGGGTCTTGGTATTCACAGCTTAAGCCGTGAAGATTTGCAAGAGGTTGGACGAAAATGCGCAAAATTAGGTTTAGGAATTCATGGGATGAATGACGAGGAACTTAGACCAGGAAGATCAAAAGGAGGCCAAACTACTAGAGATGAGGGGCTAGGAATTCATGGTTTTTCAGATGAGAGACAGAGTCAAGTAGCTCAACAGGGCGGATTAAAAGCCCACGAATTGGGAGTAGGCGCCCATGCTCTGACTACCGAACAATTAAGCGCCGCCGGGAAGAGATCTCATGAAATGGGAGTTGGGGCACACGGATTTACAGTTGAGCAACGAAAAGAAGTTGGAGATGATACTGTTCGTCGCAAAGTTGGTATTCACGCTCAAACAGACGAGGAGCGTAAGGAAGCCGGCCGACTTAGAGCTCTCAGCATCGGCCGAATTCCCTGGGAAGGTTATGTCGTAGAGATCAAAACTGGGCTTGATGAAGGTGATTACTGTATGAAATTAGCTGGTGATCCTGAATTTCATTTTCAAGCTGGTTCAAGTGCCGGTCGTCCAAATTCTTCAAAGATCGCTCGAGCTTTAAACGAAATATTTAATCAAGATAGAAAGCCAGTTGCAGTCCGCAATTACATTTATCGTCGTCGCAAAAAAGAAAGAGCTTAATTAATTCCTTATCCCAACTCCTCCTCCACCTCTTCCGAGGCTTGGCGCAGTTTTTTGTCTAATTTAATAATCATCGGATCCACGGAAAGTGACATCTCGTTAATCCCCAAAAGCTCTATCCCTTTTAATGATTTCACCCTAGAAAGCGCCACGTAACCCATTCCCGGAACAAACGAACGACTCAAATCAATTTCTGCAGCATCCAAACTCATGCCCTGACTCTTGTGAACCGTGATAGCCCAGGCCAAACGCAATGGGATTTGAGTGATTTTTGCCTTAATTTCATCGTCCTCTTCAATCGCCCAAGTAACAGGTTTAGCTTTGATTTTTTTGCCATCGTAAGTCTTCACAATTGGAAAGTTCTCAGCATCAAATCCGGTAACCTTTCCCAGCGTCCCATTTACATAGCCTTTTTCAAAATTATTCTTTACAAACATCACCATTGCCCCTTTTTTTAGAACCAAATTTTCCGAAGTTAAACAGTGCTTTTTCAGCGCATCTACCAAAACATCCAATCCGCTCGAATTCATTAAATAATATCGCGGATCATCATCAATTTTATCCAATTCCGCGTAATTAATTGAGTCCACATCAGCGTTATGAGTGTAAAGTTTAGTTGCCCTTTTTTTAACTGATTGTTGCGTTCGTTCTTCAAGTAATTTTAGACTTTCCTTCGACACCTCATTTGACCTAATTTCATTTAAAATTTTAAGGAATTTTTTGTCGTGCTGACGATAAGGTTCAGTTAAATAACAGATTTTAATATTCATGTCTTTCCAAACATCCGAATCGTACGCAAACCTGGGGCTAGCTCCATTTTTAACAACTGGCGGTAGCTGAAAAAAGTCACCAGACAGCACAACTTGCAGCCCCCCAAACGGAAGATCGCATTTTCTAAATTCGCGACAAATAGTGTCCACGGTATCAAGTTGCTCCGCGCTAAGCATGGAGATTTCATCAATAATAAGAACTTCGGTATCAATTATTCGCTGACGAAGATAATGTCTTTTGCGCAGTTTTTTAATATCATCATGGCTAAGTTGTTCTCTAATTCCCAGCCCAGACCACGAGTGAATGGTAATTCCATTTAAATGAGTGGCCGCAATTCCCGTGGAGGCCGTTATTCCAACCATCACCATTTCCTCTTTTAAGTGGTCTATAAAACGATTTAACAAATGGGTTTTCCCGGTTCCAGCCGATCCTCCCAGGTAAACGTTGTGCCCAGATTGAAGTATGCGAAAAGCAGTGTTTTGTTTCATATTAGATTTAGATTCTACATAAAATCATCTAGATCCACAATTTCCCACTCCTCCGTATATTGTGGTTTTCGTCTAAGTTTCATTTCTACCTGCGGCATATCTAGTTCAAGAATTTTTGCTTGGTGGCCGTGTCCCTCAACTTTGGCATCTTGGACCTCGCGAGTAATTATAAAATCAAAACTTGCCAGATTAAATTCGACAATTCGTTTCTCTCCAATGTCATAATTGTCTTCACCCATGGCGCTATACATTGGTTCGTATTCATCTCTTTTGATTTCTGCTCCCGCGTCTTTTACTTTTTGTAAAATTTCTTCAAAGCGATCGTCTGCCGCTGATTGGCGAGTCTCATCAATTTCTTGATAAGCCCTTTTTTCTCTTCCTGATCCCATAATTAAAGAGGTTAAATTCTTATTTGAATTAAATCATAGGAAGGGGGAGCCGCACAAGTTAAAGCTTAGGACTTGACTTATATGGAAAAAGCGTTAAAATCAATTCTTGTGAATTTAAACCAGATATGGATTCAAAAAAATCAATTGTACTGGCCAACCCTCCACTTCCCTACAGAGACGGACGCTCGATGGTTCCTTTAGGTTTAGCCTCTTTACATGGGTCATTAGTGCAGGCTGGTTATGAAAATGCACACATGATTGATGCGGAAAGGGACGGACTCGATACCATGGAAGCTATGGTTCGAAGAATTAGAGAATTAGTTGGCGACAAATTAGATTTTATTGGAGTGGGGGTTTTACCAGCCGCATTAGTAGCGGCTAAGGATATGATTGCTACGGTTCGAGATGAATTTGATGACCCCGAAGTGTGTGTTGGTGGTTATTTGCCAACTTCATTTGGAGCACAAACTTTAGATCATCTTAATGGGGAAAGTCGCCCGGATTACGTGGTTGGCGGAAGAGGAGAAACTGCTTTGTTGGATATTCTAGAGCACGGGAAAGCACGCCCCATTCCCAACGTTATTACCACTCACGCTAGTGGTGAAATTTTAGATGGTGGACGAGAACCAGTGGATATTTCGAATTTAGCTTGGGCCACGCGGGAGAATTTAGAAAATGGCGGACATGTAATGATTAACAGATTACTTGGGTGTCCGGGAAGGTGTACTTTTTGTACGGTTCATAAGTACGCCCGTGATTCTAAGGGAAGAAAAATCAATCAGAGACCACCGGCAGATTTCGTAGGAGAAATCAGTCATTTGTACCATGAATATGGGACAACGGGTTTTGATATTGTTGATGATGATGCCTTTGGCGACAACCCTGAGGAGTGGCACGACATAATGGATGAAATGGATCAGCAGGGATTAAAAGGAAAAATTAATTTTTGGTTACTAACTAGATTAGAAGCCGTTGTTAATAATCCAGAGCTTATTAAAAGGATGGCCGAGTATGGGATGACTTCCACGTATTGTGGTTTGGAATCTTTAAACGAAAGGCAACTTAAATTGTATGCCAAAATGAGTAGCCGATTATCCACGGTTGATTACCCAACGTTCTTACAACAAGCCGCCTCTTCCTTACAAATTTTGAAGGAAAATGGTGTAATCCCTAAATATGGATTTATTCCTTTTGACGCCGAAGTTACTCCAGATGAAGTAAGAGAAAACATCGCCCTCGCTCGAGAATTAGGACTACTTTATTACGTTTCAGAATTAACTAAGCGGTTATCAATTTATAGGGGAAGTGCCATCCAACGACAATATCGTCGCAAGGGTTATTTGACCGAACCAGTCGGAGACAATGACGAAGCCTGGTTAGTGCAAAGATATAGTTATAGATTTCAACATCCAGCTATCGAAAGGCTTAGATCTTTTTTAAATATTTGGGCTCGAGGAACTTATCGTGCCAGACTATTTACCAAAGGTGTAAACCGCAAACGGTTTAACAATCCAGATGCACCAGAAAGCAAGGCTGCTTGGGATCTTTACAAAGCCCTCCGTGATATAGAAGCCTCGATGGTTGAGGAAATATTAACCTTAGCTGAAAATGGAGCCTCAAATGAGGCTATTATGGACAGATTAGGCCATTGGATGGGTCAATATAACGAAATGCCGGGGAGGTTTTATTAAAATCTCTTCAATCGCAGCGCATTCAAAACTACCGACACCGATGAAAACGCCATAGCTCCAGCCGAGATGGCTGGATTTAACATGCCTAGCGCGGCTAGTGGAATTCCCACGGAATTATAAATAAACGCCCAGAACAAGTTTTGTTTAATGTTGCGAAGTGTTGCACGTGATAATTGAATCGCGGTGGCTGCTTTTTGTAAATCACCCTTTACCAAAACCAAGTCTCCGGTTTCGATTGCTACGTCTGTGCCAGTTCCCATGGCAATTCCTACATCTGCTTTGGCCAGGGCAGGGGAGTCGTTAATACCATCGCCTGCCATAGCCACAAAATAGCCTTCTTTTTGCAGGGTCTCAATAATTTCTCGTTTACGGTCTGGCGTGACCTCGCTGTGGACCTCATCGATGCCAACTTCGGCTGCGATTTTCTGTGCCACTTTGTCGTTGTCGCCGGTGAGCATTACGGTTCGAATCCCGTGTTTTTTAAGTTGAGCGATCGCTTTGCGAGAGCTTTCTTTTACGCCATCTTGAACACCAAACAACGCCAAAATTTGTTTGCCATCCGTTAGACACAAAACAGTGTAGCCCTGATTTTCCATGGCTTCTATTTGCGACTTGGAGTTTTTCAAAACTTTCAATTCCTCCATGTAACGGCTATTACCAAAATAATAAGTTTTGCCTCCGACTTTTCCACTAATTCCAAGTCCCGGCAGAGCCTTAAATCCATCCACTTTAACAGATTTAGCTTTGGATTTTTGGGCAAACTGAACCACACTTTTTGCCAGTGGATGCTCAGATTGTTCTTCTAGCGAAAGTGCGATTTTAAGAGCCTCTTTTTTGTCGCTATTTAGCACCGAGAATTCTTGAACTTCGGGATGCCCTTTGGTGATCGTCCCAGTTTTATCAAAAGCAATCGCTGTAATTTTATGTGCTTTTTCTAGACTCTCTGGTTTTTTAATCAAAATTCCAAGTTCAGCTCCTTTCCCAGAACCAACCACAATCGAAATTGGGGTCGCTAAGCCCAAGGCACACGGACAAGCAATAATCAAAACCGCTACGGTCGGAATCAGCGCATTTGCCGCACCTCCCAAATAAGTCCAAATCCCAAAAGTTAAAGCCGCAATCACAATCACTCCCCACACAAAATACCCAGCCACCACATCTACTAGTTTTTGAATCGGGGCTTTACTCATTTGCGCTTCCTTAACCATCTTAATTATTTGCGACAAAACTGTATCTGATCCAACTTTTGTGGCTCTCATTGTAAAAGCAGTGTTGCCATTTATCGTAGCTCCAATCACTCTGTCGCCAACCTGTTTATCCACTGGAATGCTCTCGCCAGTAACCATGGATTCATCAATCGCGGCGTATCCCTCAGTTATAACGCCATCGGTTGGGATTTTTTCACCAGGCTTAACGCGCAATAAATCATTTAACCCCACTTGATCCGCTGGAATATCCTCGGTTTTGCCATTCTTAATAATCCGATGTGCAATTTTTGCAGAAAGTTCTAGCAGTTTTCGAATCGCGCTACTGGCACGCCCTTTGGCCCGACTTTCCAAATAACGTCCTAACAAAATAAAAGTCGTAATAATAGCCACATCCATAAAATATTCCTCGTGCTTATCAGTAAAAAACGCCAAATAGCTGGAGTACAAGAAAGCGGCCCCCACACCAAGTGCCACTAACGAATCCATTGCGGGCCGCCCCTTTACCAAATCCGGGATCCCGCGCAAGAAGAAGTTCCTGCCACTATAAATCAAAATAACCAACGATAAAATCATCATCACTTCCATGCCATATTCAATTTTCCACACAAACCCAAGTGACAAAATAATCACACTCAAAATCGCGGCTACCAAAAGCTCCCGCAGTTGATGATTAGTTTTATGTTCATGCTTATGCTGTTCCACGCCATCATCCACTTCAGCGATATACCCAGCCTTTTTTATAGATTCAATTATATCCTTGGCCTCTAATTTATCAGGATCAAAAGTCACGCTTCCTTTCTTAAGAGGTAAATTAACAACCGCCTCAGTAACTCCATCCAAATCTTTTAAATCATTTTCAATATGCAGCACGCACGAGGCGCAAGTCATCCCCGTAATTTTAAGTTTAATAGTTTCCATAATTTAGTTAGTTACATTAAATTGCCCACCAATCATTCCCATCCAACATGAGAAGGGGATTATACCTTCCTTTTCCGGCGTAAACTCCACCACATTCAAGCCTTGATTGATTTTTTGGCGAATATTTAAGGACGGAATTACAATTTCATTGCTGCATCCCGATACATTAATTCCATTAATTTCCCAGCGAACTGGAATGCCTTTTTTAACTTCAAATTGTGAGGGCTGAAAACTCCAATCCACATCCATTTGAACCACTTGCACCCCGTCTAAAATCTCAGCCGCTGCTGAGTCACCAGCTCGATTCCAAAAGTCTAACGTATGCTCCGATCCCGCCAAAATCAATCCTGAATTAAACGAATAAACAGAAAAGAAAATAATCAAAACACCGATCACTTGGTAAAAGAAATTCATCTTTTGTTTATGAGCATATGTAGATCCAATCCCAATCGATAAAAGTACGGGCAGCGTCCCAATCGCGAAAGCTCCCATAATCAACGCCCCATCCAAAAAACTCTGCGAAGACACGGCCGCCAGTTGCATAGTTTGCGTAAATCCACAGGGCAAGAAAAACGTCAGCGCCCCAATTAAAAGCGGGGCTGCGTGGTGATCGTTCCCTTCTAAGTCATGGATTCTTCGCGATAAAAACTTAGGCAAATGAAAACCCAATTTCGTAATATTCGGCACAATATTTAAAATTTGGAGACCAATATAAAACATCACCACCGCAATCAAAATTGTTAGATATCCAGTAAACGTAAGTGAATAATTTATTTTACTGCCAATCGCTCCTAAAAGTCCTCCCAGTACAGCAAAACCACCAATCCTTCCGACATGAAAGTAGAGGTGAGGAATGGCCCGGGCCAGCAAATGATGCTTGCGCCCTTCATGAACATGCGCCGTCGCCCCAAAGCTCATCACAATCCCTCCTGTTAAGGCCAGGCAGGTCGAGAGCGAAGCCACCACCCCCATAAGTAGCGCAATAAATAAGTTAATTTGGCTGCCAAAGTTCGGCAAAAAGCGCGTGATTTCAATTTGACCCAAAATAATAAATATTAATCCGAGTCCCGCCACGATCCAAGCAATGTCGCTATAATTTGGTTTCGCTGTTTTCTGGTGTGGTCGTTCTTCAGTCAGGCTGTAGCCGCACTCGTGCACAACTTTTTCTAGCTGTTCTTGAGGGATATTGCCTTTGGAATAGATCTCAGCGTCACCGGTTTTGTGATTAACTTTACACTTGCGTAGGGTAGGAATTTTTTTGAGCTCTTTCTCGAGCAAAATTTCACAACTCACACAGTGCATACCTTTTATGTGGAATGTTTTTTTCATAGTTTATTTAGTTTGGGCGATTTTGAGAATGTGCATTAATTCATGCATTTTTTCTTCGATATCCTTTTTGCGACCTTTCTCGCAAGCGTCTTTAATACAGTGATTAACATGACCTTCGAGCAGGCCAGTATTCGCCGAACGAAGAAGACCAATCACTGCCAAGTTTTGTTGAATTACATCAACGCAATATTTACCATCCTCGATCATTTTTATAACTTTTTCGAGTGATGTTTTCGCTTTTTTCATAGCGATGAGTGTTTTTTGATTATTGTGAGCCATGATTTGAATAAGTTAAATTTAGTAAATTAAATGACCTACACCTATGGTATAGGTATTCGACAAGAAAGTCAATAAAAAAAGCCGTACAAATAAAAGCCCGACACTCAACTCTAAACTCTACCTATCCAACAACACCCCTGCATCCTTAAAGAATCGAACAGTTTTTTCTCTCGCTCCAGTAACTTTTTCTGCTAAGGCATAGTGGTAGAAAATTCCCCGGTTAGTATTATCAAAAACTCCAAATATTAAAGTCTTTATAATTTCCAGTTCATCAGTTATGCGGGAATGTGGATCTAGTTTATCTAAAACTAACCGCCGAAAGTCTCCCACAAATTCATCAGCAATCTCATCAAATAATTCATCCATTTCTTGCCAAAGAGGATCCTCAGCAGCGTTCGGACCAAGCGCATTTTCTTTATAGTGCAAGCCCTCATATGGCGCCACCGCCGAAGTTTGATGCCTAACTACAAATTCATTAAATTCCTCAACCAAATCCTCAACATAATTCTCTAAAATATGACGAACAAGCTGTTTAAACGTATCCCGCGCATTTTGAACAATATTTTGAGAAATTTCTTTAGTAATTGTCGCAATTTCATCTGGGTTATCGTATAGGTTAAGAAAATCATCGTCAGCAAAATGAGTATCTTTCACTCGTTGTAAACGCTCTTTTTCCTCTGGGCTAGCATTCGAAACATTAAGCATTACGCTTTTTTCACTGAGTTCCCTAACCCAAGTCGCGACTTGGGCGTCATCAAGGTCTTTTCCTTCTTTTTTAAGGTAAGAAATGTCGGTCGCAAATTTCGGAATTTGCTTTATATAAGGTTGGTCTAGAACAGGTTTTGCGTTCATGGTTGCCATTTTAACATAAATCCCAAAAACGTCAAGAGCAGAGTGTCGCAGTCAAAGACTTACACAACAAACCCAAAGTATCCAAGTAGAAGGGAAACTGCGATTACAACCACTCCGATCCATTTACTATCTTTGGAAAACCGAGAACTCATGGCTAGAAAGGGCTTAGGAATTGCCAAGAAAATAGTTCCTTTAATCAAAAGCGCCCAACCAATAATAGTAACCAATATGGTCCAGTCTTGAACCCAAAGATTATGATATTGAACCAAAAGGGCCCCAACAATAATCATAAAAAACCCAGAAACAAAAGTAAGTCCTGGTGAGTCTTGAAAGTTCTTGAGCATTTTTTTTGTGTCCACCTGGCCACTTAAAAAGCTAAGTCCAATGGCCATATAAATAAGCGCCATTGTTTTTGCTACAAATATCGAAAGGTCCATGTTTAGAGAGGTTATTTAAATGCTTATCAAAGTATATCATATTAAGGTAAGCTCTTTTTATGAAGAAAATTGTAATTATTGGAGGAGGGGCAGCCGGCATGATGGCCGCAGCGGGATTAGCCGAGATGGGTCACGGTGAAAAAGTTATTTTGCTCGAAAGTAATGATGTTTTAGGTAGGAAGGTTGCGATTTCGGGAGGAGGACGATGCAATGTCACGACTGGGTTATCTGATATAAAAAAAGTACTTTCTAATTATCCGCGTGGCGCCAAGTTTTTGCGTCATGCGATGTATGAATTTTCTCCTAATGCAATGTGTGAGTGGCTAGAAAATCACGGAATCCCTCTTAAAACCGAAAAGGATAACCGCGTTTTTCCAAAATCAAATAAAGGGGAGGATGTGGTGAAGGTTTTTGAAAAAACTCTTGTTGAGAGTGGCGTTGAAATTCGTTATCAATCCACCGTTAAAAGTATTCAAAAAGGCTTTGTTGTAAGCTTAGAAGATGGAGAAAAAATCAAGGCTGAATCTGTAGTTATTACAACCGGTGGTCAGGCGTATCGAGAAACTGGCTCATTAGGGGATGGGTATGGATTTGCGGAATCACTTGGCCACACAATCACACCGCTTGCTCCAAGTTTAAGTGCTTTTACAGTCAAGGATGATTGGGTGAAAAAATTAGCTGGCTTATCTTTTTCTGAGGTTCGATTGCGGCTTTCCGGAGCTAATCGTTATGAATTTTCTGGGCCTATTCTTTTTACACATAAAGGGATCACTGGACCGGCTGTGTTTGCTCTTTCTTCCTTGGCCGCCTACGAAATTCTTACGCCAGATAATCCGACTCGACTGGCGATTGATTTTTCCCCGAACGAATCTTATGAAGCTCTTACTCAGAAACTTGTTGAGGCAATGCAGACTGCTCCTCAAAAACGTCTTTCAAATACGCTTGGTAAGTTTGTTTACAAGTCCATGGGTCCCACATTATGCGCTTTAGCCGATATTTCCGAAAATCGAACAAATGCCGAGGTTGGTAAAAAAGGTTTGGCTAGGGTAGTAGAGTGTTTAAAAAACACCACTCTTACTGTGAATGGGCGTTTGCCCGGGGAAGAATTTGTGACTGCCGGGGGCGTTACGCTTACCGAAGTTAATCCCAAAACCATGGGATCTCTAATTTGCCCCGGGCTTTATTTTGCCGGAGAGATTTTAAATATTGACGGTTTTACGGGAGGTTACAATTTACAAGCAGCCTGGTGCACAGGGAGGTTTGTAGGATTGTGCACGTGCACAGATTTTGAGTAACCAAAGTTCAAAACTTTTCCCACATCATCTCAAAAAACGCTTGTTGGGTTTGGGCTAAAGAACAATTCACGATCTCGGTAGCACAGACTTCTTTATCCCCATATGAAACCATATAAATGGTATTAGAGCAGATAATAGTATCCGAAGGAAAAGTTACTTTTCTAGGTAAAATTTTGATTTGGTGCTTGGTTGAATTAAACCTTTTCTTATATTCTTCAGCGGTTTTTGATCCCACGACAAATTCTCGAGCCCAGCCCTTCTTTTCTTGGAGAACTTCTCCAATCTTAAAAATATATTCCGGGATAGCTTCTTTCATCAGTTCGGGGTTGAAGGCGGCACAAAATCCGGGATTCTTAAGCACCTCTTCATACATTTTCATGATCGCTTCTTTTCCCTCTAAAAAGCGCACTTGCGGGGTGATACTTAATTTATTTTCTAGAGCCTCAAGTTCAGGTAGTTTTTCCTCAAGGATTTGAAAAGATTGCTCTAGTTTTCGCTCTTTGGTCTTAAAAAGGTCAGCAAGGGATCGTGCCGGGATGCATTTCACATAGGTTATTCCTCGGCGCTCAAACTCTTCAGTGAGATTAAGGTTTTTTAGTTTTTCAAGAATGACATAAGTCGATGAACGCGGTAATCCAACATGCTTAGCTATCACACTGACGGGTTGTGCTCCCAGCTCAAGCATCTTTAAGAAAACATGCATGTCTTTTTCGTTGGCTCCAAGATTTTGGAAAAGGTTTTTCATATTGTTGTCATAATATGTCGACACATAATTATAGCACTTTTTAAGATTAAAATACAATATTAAATTAGTATTTAGTCGTAGAATCTTGACAAATATGAGGTTTTAACATATATTCATCTCTTAGTTTTAATTTTTTAATTATGGATACTCTAAAAGTCGACGACAACCCAGTAGATAAACCACAACAACAAAGATCATGGGTGGAAACCCAGTTAGTCCCTCGCATAGAAGCGGCAGGGTGTCTCCAAGGAACAGTAACCGCGCCCTATGTTAGTGATGATTGGCGTCCTTTCGTTGAGTTTTCATTGACAGTGGAAATGGTAGGCGAGGACCTCGTTATCAAAGGGGAAAATAGGATCAAAGGTGTCTTCATGGGAGCAAAAGACGATACAGAGTCATTTGAGGTAACGATCTCTCCCAGTGGCTACGTTAGCTATGGTCTTAGTAATACTGGCGAAAGAAACATGTTTGATGAACGTATTTACGCGGTTTTGTTTGCGGCCAATGAAGTTAGATAAGGGGAGGGGTTGACTTTTTACCTTAAAGTACTATAATCAAGCCTTGTCAATTTCACAGATAAAGCCACAATGGACTTAAAGCGCGCTGTTATTAATACAGTTAAATATGCTCCCTTATGGATTCCCGGGTGCCTAACTGGCGTAACTGGTGCTGGAGTCACTGGATTTGGAGCCTTTGCTGAACGACATGCAGCTGAATTTGCCGAGACACGATGCATTTGTGACGAAACTCGTGATCGCATGAGTTTTATTTTAGATTCGGAAACAGCTGAAGAAAGTTCATTAGATCAATATCGGGCAGAATTGAAAGGTGCGCGCCATATGGCTAAGGATCGTTATAAGTATGACCGACATCAATATTCATATTTTTACGAAGCATTCCATCTTTTAATGTCAGATGCCATGCCCGATCGGGAGACATCTTTATCCAAAGAAGCAGAGCAGAGATCTCGCCAAGTAAATCGCTATTTAACTCTTTATAATGATGTTTTGGAAAGAGTTCCCCATTTAGAAAATGAAGATGATTTTGAAGATGTAACAAATCGAATTAAAGATGATTTTGAGGATGAAAGAAAACAGGTATTAGATTTATTAGAATCTCAAGGAAGGCCAGATTTAATTGAAGCAGTGGAGTTATTTGAAAGTGAAGGTCAGGTCTTAAAAAATGTGACTGATGGGTGGGAAGAGAATATAGATGATTTATCGTTAGAGTTTGTAATTGAGCAAAAAGAATTAGCAGATATTAGTTATGAACATTTTGTAACTTTGTTTGTATTAGGAGAAAATCCATTAGTTGATGAGTCTGTCCCCAGAGCGTCTTCTTATGGTGATTTACAACGCAAATATCATAAATACATTGACCCTCCTGAAAGTCCTAGCCGGGTTGAAAGAGGTCTTTTGGTGATGCATTATTTAACAATGTTAGCTCAAGGTTGGGACGATTATTATGGTCAGCATGCCGATCAACGCTTTGGGATTTTAAACTTGCCGACCTACCGGCAGGCTCAGGGCTTTTCTCAAGATAAGATTTATCAAGAAACTGTTAATTGGGCTGATTATTATGGGTGTAGTGCTTTGTCCTTAAAAGCCAGCCCTCGCTTGTTTATGATTATGGGATTAGGGATAGAAAAAGGCTTTCCAATAATGCTCGATAGATATCGAAAGGGATCAACTAAAATGCAAGACCAACCTACTCATTGGATGCGAGTTCAGATGGCTGAAAAAGGTTATTTTGATGCAGAGTAAGTAATTTGAAAAGCAAAATAGGACTTTGTCCTCTTTGCGTGTGGAGCGGGTGGTGGGAATATCCATTTGCTTCGCAAATGTTTTACGGCGGGCGTCACTCAAACATGGTCAAACAAGTTTGCCCGCATTTCTCGTTCCTACGCCGCATCGAACCTCCGGTTCTCTTCCCAATCACAATTAAAAAATGCTGGCCACGAGGGCCATCATTTTTCAATGGAGCGGGTGATGGGAATCGAACCCACCTCTTCAGGTTGGAAGCCTGACATAATAGCCACTATACGACACCCGCTTAATCTGATTGTGTGCATATTATAATGGGGATTACGTGAAATACAACATTATTTACACTTGGCGGAGAGGCGGCTTTCTAATATGATGGGAACCGGCCCCTAACCCTCTAAAAATGAAGCAATACTTAAGTCTTGTTAAAGAGATTCTAGAGAACGGTGAAAAAAAAGAAGATCGCACTGGTGTGGGAACTATTTCGATTTTTGGGGCGCAACGAAAATATGACCTCCGCGAAGGGTTTCCGCTTCTTACTACTAAAAAGGTTCTTTTCCCGGCGGTATTGCGGGAACTTTTATGGTTTTTAGATGGCTCCACCAATATCAACAACAATTTAGCCGAGCACACTCCAATTTGGAATGCTTGGGCTGATGAGGACGGTGAGCTTGGCCCGGTTTATGGATACCAATGGCGCAAGTGGGAAAGTTTTACCAAAAATGAAGAAGGGGAGTGCGAAAAATCACACCTTGATCAAATTCAAGAGGTCATCGATACCATCAAAACCAATCCAGATTCACGTCGGATTTTGGTGAGCGCCTGGAATGTGGCTGACGTTCCACGTATGAAATTGCCACCTTGTCACTTGTTATTTCAGTTTTATGTGGTGAATGGAAGGCTGGATTGCCAACTTTATCAACGTAGTGCGGATGTGGCGCTGGGTGTGCCATTTAACATCGCTAGTTATGCGACCTTAATGCACATGATGGCGCACGAATGCGACCTTGAACCTGGGATTTTCACTCACACCACCGGCGATACTCATATTTATCTCAATCACGTGGAGGGAATGAAAAAACAACTAACTCGCACTCCCGGGGAGCTCCCAACCTTAAAAATGGCTAAAAAACCATTCTGGGAACTTAAGTTCGAAGACTTTGAAATTGAAAATTACAAACACGACAAATTTATTAAATTTCCCATCGCAGTATGACCAAATTTTACTTAATCGTAGCTATGGATGAGAACCGCGGCATTGGCAAAGATGGTGATCTGGCGTGGCATTTGTCCGAAGACCTCAAATATTTTGCTCGGGTTACCAAAAAAACCAAAGACCCCAACAAGCAAAATGCCGTGATTATGGGCCGCAAAACCTGGGAATCTATTCCTGATAAATACCGCCCTTTAAAAGATCGTCTTAATATTGTGCTTTCTCGAAATGCCGATTATATGGTGGTGCCAGACATCAAATTAGCCCGTACTTTTGAAGATGCACTCGAAGTGGCAGAAGAGAACAAAGTTGAAACAGTTTTTGTAATTGGTGGGGCTTATGTTTTTGAGCAAGCCTTAAACCGCCCAGAGTGCCAAGGCGTGTATTTGACCGAAATCCTGAAAGGCTTTGATTGTGATGCCCATTTAGCGCCTATTGATAAAAAAAGCTTTGAAAGAGTAGAAGAATCCGAAATCCACGAAGAAAAAGGCATTAAATTTCGTTTTGTAGTTTATCGCACCAAGTAAATCTCATGAAAAAAGCATTCCACATCATTGTTATGAGTTGCCTTGCTGTCGGATTTTTAGTCCTCCATGCCAGTGGGTTAATTTTGTACGAACCCCAAATTGACCCCGAAACCGGTGAAAAAGTAATTTCCATGGCCACACCAGCTCCAAAAGCCAATCTTTTAGCCAGCTTATTGGATTTAACTTCTAGTGATGAACCCACCGAAGACTTTAATATTTTGGTAGCTGGTAAACACGGCGCCAATGTCGACACTATTATTTTTGCCAATGTAGATTTAGACGAAGAAACAGTTCATCTAATCAGCATCCCGCGCGACCTTCATCACAAAAATCGCAAAATTAACAGTGTTTACGCGGATTATGGCATGGAAGAAATGACCAAGCGCATCTCTGAAATCAGCGGTCAAACAATCGACCAGTACATCCTGGTTGATATGTATGTGTTCAAAGATTTAGTGGATTTAATTAATGGGATCGATATTACTTTAGAAGAAGATTTAATTGACCCTTCTTACAAAATTATTGATGAAAACGGCGAAGAAACCACTCTTAATTATCCAGCCGGAGATTATCATTTAAACGGAACTGAGGCTCTTCGAATTGCTCGTTCCCGCCATACAACTTCGGATTATTCTCGGGCGGCTCGACAACACATTATTCTCGAAGGAATTCGCTCCAAAGCCGCCACTTTGGGCTTAGGTGATGCGGTGACTGTTTTACAAATTATGCAGACTGTTCTTGCTAATACCGAGACTAATATTGGCCTTAACAAGGCTTTTAGTTATTACCTTAAATACAGTGGATTTGAGTTAGATTATGGTTATGTTTTAAGTACTGGGAATGCCTTAGATATGGTGCTTCTTCCGGTTGATTACGAAACTTCTATGCAAGTTGAGGTGTGTGAAGAAGTTGAGGGTGAGGAGGTTTGTGAAATGAAATACGCGATTTACACGCTCCAACCACGTGAGGATAATTGGGATTACATTAAATGGTATTTTCAGGGTATAATCTAGCGCGTGAAACCTCTTATTATTTACACTGACGGCAGTTGTTTAGGAAATCCCGGGGCCGGAGGATGGGCCGCGATTATTCAAGATGATCATGCGGAGGTGATTTTGTCTGGAAATGAAACTAAGACCACCAATAATCGAATGGAAATGATGGCCATTATTCAAGCTTTAAAGTGGGTCCGCGAGCACTATCAAACAGATCGAAAAACCAAACTTTATTCAGATTCTAGTTTAATTATTAATACGTTGAATGACGGTTGGAAAAGAAAAGCTAATACCGATCTCTGGGCTGATTTAGACACGACAAATGATGGTCTAAACGTTGAGTGGAACTGGGTTAAAGGGCACGCTAATAACCCGTTAAATGAGCGTTGTGATCAATTAGCCGTTAAAGAATCCGAAAAAGCACAAAAAGCCACTTCTGATTCCGATGATTCCGAAGTTTCGAGTAAATCAATGCGCGTGGCTTCTCATTCCGAGGGGCAGTTTTTATGTGCTGCTTGTGGGACTTCTTCCCCTGGATTACTAGGTTATATGGAAGAATCTGACATGATTCGTGTGGATTGTCCGCATTGTGGACGCTATATTAAATTTGCTTCTCCTACTCCGGAGAATTTGGAAAGAGCCAAAAAAAGACCTTTAATCAGTAAAGAACAGATTGCCGCCCTGCAAGCCAAAGCCGAAGCAGATGGCAAAACAATTTCTGATCGCGAGCTCAAACAACTCAAAAAAATGACTCAAGCCGAGGCTGAAGTAAGAATCGAAGCTGAACAAACACTGTTTTAAGGAGCCGCTTTAGGACGCCAACCAACTAAACAAGGGCGTCGAGCTTTTTAGCAAGCTCTTCTTTGGGTACAAAACCAACTGCTTGGTCTACCACTTCCCCTCCTTTTACAAAAATAATAGTTGGAATACTCATTACACCGTATTTACCAGCGGTCGCGCCAGCTTCATCCACGTTAACTTTTCCAATTTTTACTTTTCCTTCGTATTCGCCGGCTAATTCTTCGAGAACTGGAGCTAACATCTTACAAGGCCCACACCAATCCGCATAAAAATCTACTAAAACCGGGATATCTGATTTAAGGACCTCTTCTTCAAAATTGTCATCTGTAAAGTGGGCAGCTGCCATAATAAATTTGGGTTAAAAATAAGCATAATTATTATAGTGAAAGGCCCGCGAAAAGAAAGAGAAATTTTCCAGGGGGTAGCTATTGCATGATAAGATTAAATATGTTATAATTTAATAATGGTTTTTTAATATCTAAACAAAAATAAACATGGAAAACCAGCCAAAACATAAACGTTTAAAGGTGTTGCTAGCAGTTCTCGGAATATCACTAGTCGCCTTAGGCACATCTCTTGCTTCCAGTGGAAGCCTTTTTCAGGGGACATTGAGTGTTGGTGATGATCCTGGTTATATCACAGTTGAACCAGCTGATCGTGTGTTAGATGATATTTCAATAATTGCTGGTTTAGATTCAGATACGGACCCTCTTTTGGTAGGGAATTTTAAGGTCTACGCTAATGAGGAATCTTTCGTTATTGACGAAATAGCCCTTAATTTTGATGGTACGGATACCAATTCTATTGATTCAGTGATTTTAAAATATCCAACTGATTTCTCTAGTCACGCGTTTGACGGTGAGTCAGAAAGCATAATTATAGATGATAAAGTCGGATTCGCAAATTTAGATATTGCTATCCCAGCATCAATTGACAGTGAAAGGAGTAGGATTATTTTGATTTATGCGGTAACCAATGAGGTGGGCTCTGGTGCCGATTCAGGCGATGTTGTTCAATTTAGCTTTGATTATGATTACGGATTTAAGGCGATTGGACAAGATTCTGGCCAAACAATTACTCCAGACAATAGCGTTACAGATTATGGTGTAACAGCTGATATTTTGGGGCCGGAAATTACTTTATATGAGGCCGGAAAAATTACAATTATTGAACCAGATAGAGCTTTAGAGGGTAGAGATGTAACATCTTTAGATGATGAAATATTGGTGGGACGCTTTAATATTGCGGCTGCCAGAGAAGATTTTGTTATAGAAGAAATGCAATTTGTTTATTCCGAAGAAGGAGAAGATCTTAATATTGACGTGGCTGATATGATTTTAAGATATCCAACTTCATTTGATGATCCAACTTTAGATGGGGAAAGCACTGTAACGTTTGATGGTCGTGCTAATTTTGATAGCTTAAATATCGCTGTTCCAAAGACTCAACGTGGAGTGCTCGTAGAGCTTTACATAGATATTCAAAGTGCTCCAGGAGAAGGAGATATTGTTTTTGAATATGATTATGATGATGGGTTTAGTGCTGTTGGTCAGGAAAGTGGAACTACAGTAACTGATGGCTCTTCAGCTGATCTTTACGGGACTACCGCTAATATCTCTGGCCCCACAATTCATGTTATGGAAGGCGCTATGGTGTTATCTACAAACACAAAAAACACTAATTGTCCTACAGAGCTTCTAGCAGCTGGAACAGAAGTAGCAGTTTACTGTTTTAAGGCACAAGTTTATGGGCATGGTAGCCTTTATGCTTTTAAGCTTGATGTAGATCCTTCTTATCTCGAAGATGGAACTAATATTAACGAATTAGGAGAAACTGATGGTTGGGTAATTTATGATGGAACCGATTTAGGAACCCCGCTTGGTTACGGTACATATGCTAGCAATGAAGTTGAAATAACCCTTGATTCAAATATAGGACTAGAAGATGAGTGGAAAGTATTTGTAGTAAAAGCCCCAGTTAATTTCGATTCTATGCGAAGTGTTGCCGCCACCTTATCTACACGTTTAGCAGAAGTTAAAATTGATAATACTTGGAATGATTCTAATGATCTAGATTCACTCCCAACTGATTACTTAGAGCTTGCTGAATAATTAGGTGAAACTTTGACCAAAGCGCCCCCAAATTTTGGGGGCGCTTTTTGTTGTATAAAAGAGTAAAAACGAGTATAATATATAGATTTTAAAAAGCTTTTTTATGCGAAGAACTTTGGCCCGGATTGTATTAGTTGCTGTGTTAATTGGAATGATTTCTTCCGTGGAGATGGATTTTGCGCAAATGAAAGCACCCGAATTTGCGGGGGGAGGGGTGCGCGCGGACTCGATCTTTGTGCCTGACACCATCGAACTTCCCGCGCGCCTCAATGTCAACGCCTTTGATTTTACCCCTGCTTACGAAAACGAAACGCAATTTTTATCTCCTATCTTAACTCCAGACTTTGCTTTTGATGCCGTCGGTGTTTCGTGGGAAGAGGTCCGACCAACCAGTACCAACATCAATTTTCAGGTCAGATTTCAACACCAAAACAATCAAAAATGGGGTGATTGGAACATTCTACACCCTGATCCTGACGATAACCCCGACAGTCTAACTGCCAGCACCATCGACGAAATAGTCAGCACAGTTCGTTCCCGCGCCATTCAATACAAAGTAATCCTCGAAAGCGTCTCTTCAGACGTAACTCCCCAGGTTAAAAATGTAAATTTTCACTACATCGACGGCGCCTACAACGACACTCAAGATGACGCCCAAGGCACTCAAAAGCTCGGCCAATCCCCAGATGCTGAATTAAAAAAACTCCTCTTTGCTGATGGCTCGTTCAATATTATTTCACGTTCCGAATGGGGCGCAGATGAATCTTGGCGAACTAATGACTTTTTTGGTTACGAGCCAGATGAAAGTATCGAAGAAGTGGAAACCGAAACCGAAGACATGAGCCCTGATAAAGAACCCACTGTCCAAGAGCTTTACCCCGAGGAATTCGAACTTCTCGACACTATTACTCAAGACAAAGATGACAATGATCTGTATTGGCCTCAAGAATACGCCAAAAATGTCGACAAAATTATAATTCACCACACCGCCGGAATTAATGGTGCTGAAAATGCCGATGCCTCGATTCGAGGTATTTATTATTATCATTCTGTTCGTAAAGGATGGGGCGATATTGGGTATAACTACATAATTGATACCAATGGAAATATCTATGAAGGCCGCGCCGGTGGAGAACGTGTGGTTGCTGGTCACGCGCGCGGTAACAACACTGGTTCCATCGGTATTGCAGTCATGGGAAATTACGAGGAAGAAAGCCTTTCCTACGAAGCTTTAGAATCTCTGGCCTACCTCGTTCAAGACAAAGCCGAACTCTACAACATCAATGTTGATGGATTTAGCAAGTTTCGTGGCGAATCTACGCCTAATGTTGGGGGACATCGTGATTTTGGCTCCACTTTATGTCCGGGAAAGAACCTTTATTCCATGCTTCCAACAATAAGAGACATTATCGATTCTAACCTGTTAGACTACGAAACACAGCTTATTTTAGAAGGTTCAGACGATCCTTATGCTTTTGCAAATACTAACAACTACGAAGCCTTAGTAATGGATCCCGAAGATTCATCTACTTTTACCCTAGAGCTTAAAAATATTGGCACTGAAACTTGGGATTCCGAAACTTATTTAGTCGCGAACCGCAACACCAATGCCGAAACTCTAATCCATCTCGTAAAATCAGATTCTAATAGTAAAAGTATTGCTTTTTTGAACGAAACCATCGTTTCCCCAGGAGAAACTGGGACTTTTACCATTCAAGCCGAGGCCATGATGCGCGGGGGATTTGAATCTTTTTCAATCACTCCAATCTTTAATGGTACGAAAAAAACCAGCCATTACTTAACTTTGCCGGTTTACGTAGCGGCCCCACTTCTGACTTATGATGTTTCGGCCCTTACCCAAGACAAAGATCGCGTCGAAGCCAACGAAATAATTACTGGAAAAATCACGCTTAAAAACACCGGAAATGTCGATTGGATGCAAGACGGCCTATTCCCCATGACTTTATCTGGGATGACCCTCTCTGAAGAAGTAATTGAACCTGGGCAGTACGCCACTTTTAACTATTCTTTTGAAGCTCCAGAAACTCCAGGTACACACACTGAATACTTTACCCCCGTAATCGAAGGTGGTGATTCTTTTGAAGGCAACTCAATCGCGGTCAGTATCCTAGTTTACGACAAGAGCATTCAAGCTCAATTCATAGACGTCAGCTCTGACGACCAATTTGAACCTGGTGAACAAAAATCTGCTTGGATTGACTTAGAAAATGTAGGTTATTTAACCTGGGAAAACAGCGGTGATGACTCATTTAATATGGGAGTAATTCACCATCCAGACATTCGTGTAACCACTCCAACTTTACGTTCCACCAGCGTCGAACCTGGCGCAACCGGCCGCATTCAGTTCACGATCACTGCCCCCGAAACACCTGGTAATTACATAATTTATCTACGTCCTCGCCTTGGTAAACAGAATTTAGTTCAGAGACCTTTCTATTTTGAATTCACAGTCGCGGATACCACGATTACCACTAACGAATCCGTCACCGAATCCACCGACACCGACATCGTTACCACGACCGCTTCTTCCGACCTTGATCAGGAAGAAATTCGCATAAAATTAAGTTATGATACAACCACTTTTGGCGATCCAATTATCACGGCAAATGGAGGTTTTGATGTTTACCGCGGAGATACTTTATTTCTAGACTTAGACGCTGGTGATGAGGTTGAAGTTCGCGTCAAACCAGAAAATTATCAGATTGTTTACGATGCTTATGCTTGGGTTGTCGATGAAGAGCCTCGCTTTGTCCCACGCGACGAAGACACAGTCTTAGAAATCACTAATTACGAAAACCGCCCAAGTTGGAATACAGCTTTAAATGATAATCAGTTTCGTGGCACGCTCGAAGTTCGCAACATCGACGACGAACTCACCGTAATCAACGAACTCCCGCTCGAAATGTACTTACGTGGCATTGCCGAAGCCACTAACTCCGAGCCAACTGAAAAGATTCGTACTATGACAATTTTGGCCCGCACTTATGCTCGCTGGTACATGGAATCTGAAGAAAAGTTTCCAGGTATGCCCTACAACCTCGATGATGACCCTGATGTTTCTCAAAAATATTTAGGTTACGGCTATGAAATGCGCGCTCCCAACCTAGTCCAGGCTGTCGAAGACACCGCCGGCCTAGTCGTCACTTACGAGGACGAAATCATCAAAACTCCATACTTTAGCTCTACTGACGGCACCACTACCCGCAGCGCCGAAGAAGTTTGGGGATGGACTTTTACGCCTTATTTGCAAAGCGTTTCCGATGAATTATGCACAGTCGGATACTTTAGTGGACACGGGGTTGGACTCTCGGGCTGTGGCGCTACTGCCGCCGCTGAACAGGGGAGTACTTACGAAGAAATCATCAAATATTATTATCAGGGGGTGGAAATACAGGTTCGCTAAAACAGTTCATTTTCTTTTAATCTTTTGTTTAAATTTTCGTAATGTCTTTTTGCTAACGTGAAATTGTTCAGTCTGGGGATGGCAAGGCTGCACTGGTAGACTTGACATCTAGCCGGTAGGGGTTCGATTCCCCTCATCTCCACCACTGAACAACTGAAAGAGTCCCTTCTTAAGAGGGGCTCTTTCGAATGACAGGCATCGGCAGACTTGACAATATTATGTTATCATATTTTTGCTCTAAAATCCATTTATGTCTCTAATCCTTGCCATTAACACCGCCTCCAAAAAAAGCGCGCTTGCCCTCATTAAGGACAGCACGGTTTTGGCGGAGCATAGCTGGGAAAGCAATGCCAACGAATCCCAAAATCTCCTTCCTGGAGTTTTAAAGATGTTCGAAAAAATGCAAAAAAAGTGGGAAGATTTAGACGAAGTTTTTGTAGTGAAAGGGCCTGGTGCTTATACCAGCCTAAGAGTTGGAATTGTGATTGCCAACGCCATTGCCTGGCAGCTCAAAATTCCTATGCGCACCGCAAATGTGTTTGAAATTTGGGAGCAAAGAATCCCCAAAAAAGGAATAATTGCCATTCAAGCCGGCCGTGATAAATACTTAATAAAAGGCTCCAAAATCCCGCAATCTGTGGAAGAATTAGAGAAATTAGGTGAACTAATTTATGGCGAAATCCCGTTCGAAAGCCAGCCTCAACAGGTTGAAATTACCTTCGGAAAAGCAGTTGCAAAATTAGACTTTAATAAAATTAAAACTCAGTCCTTAGTTGAGCCTTTCTACGTGCGGGCCCCAAATATTACGACCCCTAAAAAAAGTGTCAACAAATAATGTTGACAAATTCTAGATATCATGTAATATTATTTGCCTTACTTCGTTTTCTAAACGAGTAAGTGTGCATTCCCTCTCATTTGTTACTACAAAACGGTTTTCAGATGGCGAAGGAATGCCAATGCTCATTGAAAACCTGCACGAAAATATTCTTACTAGCTAGCAGTAAGGGATGAAGCTCAGGGAGGGGGTTTCATCTCTTATTCCTAGCTGGTAAGTTCGAATTATCAACAAACCGGTTTTTGCCGGCCTTTCCGCGTGTTTGCGGCGAGGTCGGTTTCGACAGAAGCGCAACTTAGGCCCCTTCGGGTTTGGGTTCACCGAGAGGAGATTCTCACATGCGCTGTACCACACTGGCCTACCTGGTGCTGGCCACACCTCTGATCTCCAGCCTGACCGGCTGTGAGTGCCTCCGCAACTGCCAGATACCGACCACGGAGTGTGACGACACCTGCGATGACCCCACCGTGGACCTGGATGGCATGGAGCTGTACGACTGCACCGAGGTCGAGAAGGCGGGCTACGCCTACGACCCGGAGAGCGGCCACTACATCTTCGACGTCCTCATCAACACCTCCGAGTGCTTCGTGAAGGACGGTATGAAGGTTGCCCTGTGGGGCATGTCGAACTCCGCCGTCTACGACTACGAGGTGACCCAGGACAACGCCTGGGTGTACGCCAACGGTGGAACCACCTACGTCGTGGCCGGTATCAACTTCCGCTCGGAGTGGTACTACGCCCCGGCCTGGGGCTTCGACGCCGCCACCATCGCGCCCTACATCGCCCAGCTCAACCAGGTGAATGGCTTCCACGACTTCGCCCTGTGGTGCCCGGACTCCGACGCCCTGTCCTGCGCCGTCACCGTCTGCACCAAGTCGGCCTACACCGGCTACGAGTGCCTCCGCGAGTGCGTGTACATGGACGGCTACCGCGTCTGCAGCGACGAGGAAGGCTACGAGGAGGCGCTCGAGGAACTGGGTATCGAGTAGGCGGTCTGGTCAACCGTCTGCCACGCGCCGTCCATTGGGGAACCCCTGGGGCGGCCTGGTCAGCTGTCCTTTGGGGTCCCCCTGGGGACAGTGTTTGTTGTCATTTACAACTTCGTGCAGGTTTTCACCGACACTTCTAAGAGAGCCACCACAAAAGGTGGTATTTTTGTGGTCTAATTTTCAGGTTGCAATTCACTCTTAAGAGTGAATCTTTCTCTGTAAAATCGTCAAAAATGCACCATAGTTGTCAAGACATTGCATTATTATTAAATCAAGTTGTACGTGACCGTATGCGGTGAATTTGCAGGTTAAAAAATGGCAAAACCGCCCTTTCAACACATCCTTTCAACAAACCCCATTCCCCGTTCACAAAAATTTAATTTTCATTTCATCTTTTTGTTAAGTTTTCGTAATGGGTGAACTGCTAACGTGAAAGCAGGTTTTTTTATGTACGCCAGTTTTCATGGTAGCGAAATATCATCCATCCCATGGCGGACTTGGCGTCAAATGATCTTTGAAAGTCTGCACGAATAACCGTGAGGGGGAGGAGTCCCCCTCACGAGCTCCCCCACAAGGTTTTCACGAAAATAAGTTTCGCAGAACTTCGCTTTTTCACATTTGGGGCCCACAAGACCCAAACGTTCAAAAGCTCGTCGTGTGCTTAACTTTTTTCGTGAAGTCTTAATAGTAGGTAGAACCGGCCAACCTCACAACAAAGGAGAACTAACATGGCCAACTTGCGCGCGCGCGTTTTCTTCCTCAGCTTGCTGCTTGGCAGCATCTTCGGGAACCTGGGCTGTACCGAGTACGGACTCCAGGCTCTCTACGGCATGCCCGAGGGCATGCACCTCGACTCCTACCGGGATTGCACCCAGGTCATTGGCTCGCGGTACGGGTACGTGGATCACACTTTCAGCGTGGTCATGATGTACTCGGGCTGCCTGGCCGACAACTACCAGGCCTATCTCCTCATCGAACACGAGTTCGAGGAGATGGACATGCAGTGGACCACCGCGGATTACGTCACCACCAATGGCGACACGATCACCGTGGACGCGGTCTACTACAGCCTGGATTTCTGGTACAACCCCGTGGACATCGAGATGCAGGTGATCCCGTACGTCGGGAACACCGCCTACGGCATCCACGAGTTCTGGACTGACTGCTCCGACGACGACGCCGGCAGCTGTCCGGTGGAGTACAACGGAGCCGTGGGTCCCGGAGATCTGCTCTAGCAGCAGGTGAGGAACGGCCGATCAGGGGAGTGGTGCGGGGTAAGGGCGCCTTTGTGTGTCCGCCCCCGCCGCTCGTCCCGTTTATCTCGTGCAGACTTTCTTGAGGTGAATTTAACTCTAATAATGTAGTGACAATGTATTTACAAAGTAATGACAACTATGGTATCATGGGAGTAACAAAATCTTTTAAATCCCATCTCATGGCTACCATTCAAATTCGTATCGACGAAGAAACCAAAAAATCAGTCCAAGTAGTTCTCAAAGAGCTAGGCTTAGACATGTCCGCAGCCATCAAACTATTTCTTAAACAAGTTGTCATTCGCAACGGCCTTCCTTTCAAAGTCATCACTGAAAACGGACTTACACTCGAACAAGAAGCAGAGCTTTTAAAGGCTTCCGCCGATGCAAAGAAGGGGATTGGTGTTAGTGGGCCTTTTGAAACCATGGAAGAATTTATTAATTATTTGGAATTAGATGAAGATTAAATCTAGAAAAAAGTTTAATAAGCATTTCCGAAAATTGCCTCGAAAGTTGCAAGTTTTAGTAAGCAAAAAGTTACTTTTATTTAAAAAAGACCCTTTTCATCCTAGCCTCAAAAACCACGCTCTACACGGCCAAATGCAACACCTTCGCGCCATTTCTATCACACGTAATATAAGAATAATTTTTGAAGAATACGATAATTACGCTATCGTTCTAATGTTAGATATTGGTAGCCATAATCGCCTTTACGAATAATGCTCTCCATCGTTTCAACTCCCATCGGCAATCTCGAGGATATGACCTTGCGTGCCATCCGAACCTTAAAAGAGGTAGATTTAATTGCTTCTGAGGATACGCGGCACACTGGTCGTCTTCTTAAGCATTTTGAGATCACAACGCCCCAAATTAGCTTTCACGCTCATAGTGGTCAGGCTAAGTTAGACAAAATCATAGCCGCGCTTCATGATAATCAGCACGTGGCCTTGGTTTCTGATGCTGGAACTCCGGGGATTTCCGATCCTGGATATTTGCTAATTCGTCGTGCCATTGAGGAGGGGATTAAGGTTGAGCCAATTCCTGGGCCCAGCGCCCTTTTGGCCGCGTTGGTCACGTCTGGTTTACCTATGGATAAGTTTGTTTATTTAGGATTTCTGCCAACAAAAAAGGGCCGAAAAACGCTTCTAGAAGGCTTAAAAGACGAAAGCCGAACAATTATTTTGTACGAGTCTCCGCATCGCCTTCAAAAAACTCTAAAAAATCTTATGGAGTATGGATTTCAAGATCACCAATTAGTAATCGCGCGTGAACTTACCAAACTTCACGAAACTATTTATCGTGGCTTAGTTTCTGAACTCGCCCAAACATTAGAAAATCAGAAGCTTAAAGGAGAAATGGTCCTAGTTTTGCACAAAAACACCAAAAGTTCATAAAAAGTTCATTTTCATTTAATCTTTTGTTTAAGTTTTCGTAATCTCCTTTTGCTACGCTAGTAACGTCTAAGTAGGAAGGAGTTTTTTATAAAGGAGGTTCGGTTTATAAGAAATGACTAAACAAGGCCCAAACATTATGGCCTTATTCTAAAGCCGGCAAAAAAGCTCCTTCCTACATCCTCTTGATTTCAAGGTTAGATGTACGCTATAATGTACATACTTTCTAACTACTAAATCATGAAGAAATTCCTATCCGCCACCGAGGCTCGTAAACAACTTTTTCAATTGATAAAAGCTCTAGAACAACCAGATTCCGAAGTGGTCATCACTGTTGATAGTAAACCCAAAATAGTGATGATTTCGTATGATGAATATGAAGGGCTGCTCGAAACTTTAGATATTTTGTCCGATCCTAAGGCTATGAAGGGCATAGAAGAAGGAGAGGCTGATATTAAAGCCGGACGAGTTGTTCCGTGGGAAGATGTCAAAAAGGAGCTTAATCTATAAATGTAAAATGTTTAAAGTAATTATTTCAAAAAGAGTTTATCGACAACTAAAGAAATTTCCCCAAAAAACAAAATCCCGAGCATCCTTAGTGATCAATAAATTAGCTGAAAATCCTTTCCAGGGGAAAAAGCTAGGGGGGCAACGCAAAGAATCCTATTCAGTACGAATGTGGCCTTATCGAATTATTTATAGAATTCACAAAAAGGAAGTTTTAGTATACATCATTGATATTGGACATCGTCGAGATGTTTACAGCTAACCTTTCACTACAAAACTAACTAGTTTCCCCGGCACAAAAATCTCTTTCACAACTTTTTTATCTTCTAGAAATCGCTGCACGTTTTCTTGCATGTAGGCGAGCTTAAGCGCGTCTTCTTTGGAAACGTCACTCGCGGCTTCCACTGTCCCACGAACTTTTCCATTTACTTGCACCACTAATTGAATCGTTTCTTGAGCTGTAAATTTTTCATTAAATTTAGGCCATTTAGCATCAAAAACAGATGTCCATGTCCGAGCAGAAGGCTTCAACCCATTCAATTCTGACCATAATTGTTCAGCTAAATGTGGAGCCATTGGCGCAATCAACTGCACTACAATTTTTTTGCTTTTTTCATCTAAACCTTCTTTAGATGCGGCATTCATGAATTCCATCAAAGCTGCCAAAGCAGTGTTAAATTGCATGGCCTCAATATCCCCGGTTACTTTTTTAATAGTGCGATGCACAAGTCCTCGCGTATCAGGAGAGATTCGACTCAAACTAGGTCCAGTCACAACTTTCCAAAACTTTTGCACAAAACGGGCCACCCCAGTAATTCCCTTGTCATTCCAATCTCCACCTTGCGTGAATGGTCCCATAAACATCAAATACATGCGGAAAACATCACTACCATACTTTTCCACAAAAGAATCCGGACTAACCACATTTCCTTTGGATTTAGACATTTTTGCCCCATCTTTGGTCACCATTCCCTGGTGAATTAGACGTTTAAAAGGTTCCTTATGCGCAATCAAATCAGCGTCAAACAAAACTTTGTTCACAAACCGAGCGTAAAGCAAATGCATACAAGCATGTTCCGGCCCACCAATATACATATCAACCGGGCTCCAAGCTTTTAAAGCCTCTTTATCAAAGGGTTTGCTCTTTAAATGAGCACACGGATAGCGCAAGAAATACCAACTTGAACACACAAAAGTATCCATTGTATCAGGTTCACGCGTGGCTCGACCCTTACATTTAGGACAAGTAGTTTTCATAAAAGCCGCACTTGTGGCTAATGGCGCTTTGCCCTTTGGTTTGTAGTCTTTAATTCGCGGTAAAACCACTGGTAAATCTTTTTCTGGAACTGGGACTTCGCCACATTTTTCACAATTAATCACTGGAATTGGTGCACCCCAGTATCGTTGGCGTGAAATCAACCAATCACGTAAGCGAAAATTCACTGTCTTTTTACCCATTCCCTTTTTCTCCAAGAAATCAGCCATTTTAGGTAGAGCCTTGCGATTGTTCATTCCATTAAATTTCTCGGAATCAAACAAAATTCCGTCCGCTACATGAGCTTCATTCGCATCTTTTGGATCATGTGGTTTGCCATCCTCTGAAATCACAAATTTAAGTGGAATTTTGTACTTTCGTGCAAATTCAAAATCACGCTGATCATGCGCATCTGCCATAACCACACCAGTCCCGTACATTAAAGCAAAATTAGCAATATAAACTGGGATTTTTTCGCCATTTACCGGGTTAATCGCGTATTTCCCAAGGAAAGCTCCTAATTTATCTTTTCCGCCTTCGGAAGTACGTTCAATATCAGTTTGTTTACGAATTTTGGACGCAACTTCTTTTACATTTTCGGCATATTTAGTCCCTTTAATAAATTTCTTTACCAAAGGATGTTCTGGCGCCATCACAATAAAAGTCACACTATAAATTGTATCCGGACGAGTTGTATAACAGGTTAAAACTCCTTCTTCGTCAGCCAAAGGGAAATCAATATTTACTCCTTCACTTCGACCAATCCAGTTTTTTTGCATGGTAATGGTCTTTTCAGGCCAATCTAATCCTTCGTAATCCAATAATTTATCTGCATAATCGGTAATTTTCCAAAACCACTGGGCTAGATCTTTTTTGGAAACTTCTCTTTTACACCGTTCACAAACTCCTTCATGAACCTGTTCGTTAGCCAAAACAGTCTTACAACCTGGGCACCAATTTACCGGCGATTTCTTTTTATACGCTAAACCTCGTTTATACATTTGCAAAAACAACCATTGAGTCCACTTGTAGTATTCAGGCGCGCTGGTATTTACCGTTTGCGACCAATCATACATCGCGCCCAGCGCCTTCAACTGCTTAACCATGTATTCTACGTTTTTAGCCGTACTAGCAGCCGGTGGAATGCCAGTTTTAATCGCGTAATTCTCCGCTGGTAGCCCAAAAGCATCAAATCCCATCGGTTCAAACACATTATGTCCCTGCATGCGCATAAATCGTCCCCACGAATCTGCTGGCCCAAAATTATACCAGTGCCCAATATGGAGCTTATCCCCAGAAGGATAAGGGAACATCACCAGGTTATAATAAGGCTTTTTCTTGTTTTTAAGATTGATGTCGTAGAGTTTTTTGTCTTCCCAGAGTTTTTGCCACTTTTTTTCGTGTTTTGGAGCGTTATAAGGAGTGGAATCTGATTTTGAATTCATGAAAATAGGTTAAAACAGCGTGCAAAGTATACCTGTTGGCAGGAGTAGAGGCAAGAAATAAAGGTGCAGAGAAAAGAATTTCGGTGTTTTTTCGAAAACGTCCCCGAAGGAGAGGGGTTCTTTTTGAATCATGTATCCAAAAAGGTTCCCTCCAGTTAAGAGAAAATAGCCGGGATTCTTTTCTCTGCCATCCTCCCTAATCCTCCCACATATCTGAATCTTTCTCAATTCTTTCATCCTGCGGTAATTCGGCCTCGTCATGAGAACCTGCTAAAGCGTGCCATACATAATCTAAAATTGCTTCCATCTATTAGTGAGTTATATGAACCGCTTCTGAACTGTGTTTAAGAACATCCGCGCTCAAAGCATCTTGAGGGGTCCCATCTGTTCCAAAAACCAATAAACCAAGCGACAAACTAATTAAAAAGATAGACAACGCAATTATTACAAGCTTTGCCTTAGGGCTTAACGTGAAGTTAAACGGGTTTGTCATTTATATTTATTTTAGGGACCTTACATATAATAATAAAACAAAAACAACATAAAGTCAAGGTAAATAAGGCTTTCTAAGCCTAAAAATCCGTATAATAAAGCCAAATTTCACCACAAAACTTATGGAAAACACCACAATCCTACCAATTCTCAAGAAAATCCCCCTTTTTGCTGAGTTAACAGAAGAAGATCACGCTGAAATTATCAAAAACATTACTTTGAATTATTTCCCAGTTGATTACACTCTTTTTGAGGAGGGCGCTCCTGGAGATAAGCTTTATATTATTAAAACAGGAATGGTAAAGATTTTTCATCCGTCAAACCCTGATGAGGCAGTTGCCATGCTCAGCCCCAATGAATTTTTTGGTGAAATGGCTCTTTTTGAAGATACGCCTCGTACGGCCAGTGCTATGACTACCGAAGAATCCGAAGTTTTCCTCCTTGAAAAGTCTGATTTTTATAAATTAGTTCTCAAGAATAAGAGCATTGCCGGAAAACTCAGCGAAGAGTTTTTAAACCGCATTCAAAGCAACAAAGAGTAAGATTATTCAACATCAACATTTACTTCTTCGTCTTGTCCCGCAACCCAGCGGGGGCCTTTATCGCCAACTTCACGGGCACTAGTTTCACCCTGAGCAGTTAATTCAAGGAATGTAAAAACCCAAACTGAACTAGAGAAAACTTCTAAAATCGCTCCCAAATAAGCTGCAAAATACATAGCAATAATTCCCAAAACAACACCTACTACGAAACCTATTTTAGCCATGGCTACGGCTGTTAATAGGGCCGTAGAAACAATAATCAAAGAAGGAATCAAAAGAACCAAAATAATATTCAAGAAAATTCGCAGTGTAATTAGTAACATCAAAATAAACATCAGCAAGGTGTGTTGCCAGTGTCGAATAACCAGCCGTGCACTCGCTCCCATAGATTTCATCATCCCTTTTCCATCTATAATAATGTAGTACTCAGAATAGGTAAATAACAGGAGTAATAAGAGCCCAATAAAAAACACCAAAATAAAGGGGAGTACCAAAATTTCAAAGGCTCCAGCTCCTAAATTTCGAATCACAAAAGACGCTTCAGTTAAAACCCCAATCAAGCTAAAACTTCTAAGCAATAGTCGGTATTCAAACAAAGGTAAAAAATGTAAAAACCCATAAGAAACACCATCCACTGCTTTAACAGATTGTCCGTTTCTCATTCGCGCAATCAGTTGCACCAGTGAGGCTTTACAAAAAATAGGCAAGAAAAAGTAAAAAAGAATTGTAATGGCCGCAATTACAACCAAAACAATGGCCCACGAGGGAAAGTCAGACCAAAAATTTCCCACAAACAAAAAAGCATCGTGCATAAAAGAAGAACCTTCATACTCGTGAAAAACCGGAGATTTATAAAAAGACATAAACTGGTACCCCAAATAAAGCATCCCAACCACTAGCCCAATTAACTCTGGAATAAAGGCGTACCACCACATTAAAGGTTTATTCTCTTGCGTTAGATGCCAGGCATCTTTAATAACGGCCTTGTAATTCATGCGCCAATTATACGCGTGGCTTATAAGGAGCGCAAATTCGAAAAAAAATTTCTTTGAAACGCCCCTTTAATGTATATTTACACCATGAATAAAACTACTCAAGTCAAGCACGGCAAAATTACTTGGATAGATATTACCAATCCAACCGAGAAAGACACGGCAAAACTAGAGAAAAAGTATAAATTCCATGAGTTAGATTTAGAAGATTGTCTTTCCGAGAATCAACGTTCAAAAATCGATGAATACGATGATTATTTGTTTATTGTAATGCATTTTCCGTACTACGATAAAAGGCGCAAAAGGATTGTGACCGAAGAAATTGACTGTTTTATTGGCCAGGATTATTTGATTACTCTTCATGATGGTCGGCTCAAAACCATGGGTCGCTTGCTTGAACAGTGCCAAAAAAAGAGCTATTCCAAAGAATATATGGACCAGGGGACTGGTTATTTTTTATATATTATGATTAGGGAATTGTTTGATGATTGTTTCCCGTTAGTAGATGATATGGAGCGGTCTGTAACCGTGATTGAGCGCGATTTGTTTGAAGAAGACACAGAGCACGATATGGTTCGCGATATTTTATGGCTGAAAAAAGATGTGATTAATTTTAGAAGAATTATTTCTCCACAACGTGCGGTTATTGCTCAGCTTGAACATAAGAATAAAAAGTTTTTGCCCGAAGATTTGGAAGTTTATTTTGATGACGTTGTAGATAAAATCGAGAAAATTTGGAGTAATTTAGAGAACCTCAAAGAGCTTACCGAAACTTTGCAAGACACAAATGAAGTTTTGATTTCTCATCAAACCAATAAAATTATTAAAATTTTGACAGTGTTTTCGGTAGTATTACTGCCACTTACTTTGATTACTGGGTTTTTTGGAATGAATGTGAGCTTACCTTATGCGGATCATGGATTAGCCTCGTTTTGGATTACGATTTTGATGTTTGCGATTGTTTTGATTATGTTGGTTTTCTTTAAGTGGAGGCGATGGTTGTAACGATTTCTCGAAATAAAACTTGCAAAAAACCGTGTTTTTCAGTAAAATTTCTCTTGTAAATTTTTAATCATTAATTTTTTCCTAAATGAAGCGTGCGCAAAAAAAGAAAGTTATTAAAAAGCACTCAACTCACGATAGTGATACTGGGTCTCCACAAGTTCAAATTGCGATTCTAACAGAGAAGATTAAGGAACTCACCGAGCATCTTAAGACTCACAAGAAAGATAATAGTTCACGTCGTGGTTTGCTTGGAATGGTTGGACAACGTCGTAAATTGCTCAATTATCTTAAGAGTCGCGACCCAGAAAGTTACGACCAGCTCGTTTCTAAGTTGAAAATTCGTACTTCTAAATAGCCGATAGGAAGCGAAGCGATCCCATCGGCCCGCCGTGGTAGGCGGATTATTGATATTTTATAAGTTTGTCCCGCAGCGTTGCGGGACTAAAAAGCCCTTTTAGACCCAGAATTAGCGCCAAGTCACAGGCTATCTCTCCTCCAAGAGATCAACCTGAAACTTGTCACTAAGATCGGGTAAAGGGGGCAAACCCTTTAACCCTTTATTTTATGTCTAACGCAAAACGCGTGGAATGCGACCTGGGTGGTCGCAAGCTAGTCTTTGAGACTGGCGTGCTTGCTAATCAAGCACATGGTTCAGTTACAGTACAACTTGGTGATTCAATGGTTTTGGCTACCGCCACCATGAATTTAAAACCAAAAGACTTTGTCGCTTGGTTCCCTTTAACCGTAGATTTCGAAGAGAAGTTCTACGCGGCTGGGAAAATCAAAGGTAGCCGTTTTATTAAACGTGAAGGTCGCCCATCCGATAACGCGATCTTAGTTTCTCGTATGATTGATCGTCCAATGCGTCCTCTTTTTCCAAAAGGGATGACCAATGACGTTCAGTTAATAGTATCTTCTTTGTCCGCCGATATGGTGACTCCACCAGATGCAATTGGTATTACAGCGTCTTCAACCGCTTTGATGCTTTCTGGGATTCCTTTTGAGGGACCAGTATCCGGTGTTCGAATTGGTTATGTCGCTCTAGAAGAAGGTGGCGAGGAGCAATTAGTAATAAATCCAACTTACGAACAAATTGAAAAAGGTCGTCTTAACTTGATGGTTGCCGGTAAAAAAGATGCCATTACTATGGTAGAAGCTGGTTGTAATGAAGTTACAGAGGAGGTGTTGCTTCAGGCTCTCGAAATGGCGCACGTTGAAATTAAAAAACTTTGTGAACTTCAGGAGAAATTTGCGGCCGAAGTTGGCGTAACTCCAAAAGAGCCAAGTTTCATGAAGAAAAACGAGGCCGCTGAGACTGCGGTTGACGCCATTATCACCCGCGAAATGCTCGACGGGATTAAAGGTGTTGGCAAAAAAGAGATCAAAGTTAAATTCGATGAGCTCGAAGAAAAGTTATTTACTACTTATGCTGAGCAACTTGAGGCTGAAGAGTACTCAAAAGGTGATTTAGCCGAGATTTTGAACGATCGATTCGAAGTTGTAATGCGTGACAATATTTTAAATAAAGAAGAACGCATTGATGGCCGAAAACTTGATGAGATTCGTCCAATTGAAATTCAATTAGATCTGTTGCCACGACCTCATGGCTCCGCTCTATTCCAACGTGGAGAGACTCAATCATTAACAATTACAACTCTTGGAGCTCCTGGTGCTGCTCAAATTATTGATACCATGGATACTGATATTGTTAAGCGTTACCTTCATCACTATAACTTCCCGCCTTACTCAGTCGGAGAGTGTAAGTTTTTGCGTGGCCCATCTCGCCGCGATATTGGACACGGTGATTTAGGAGAACGATCTTTGGTTCCAATGCTTCCTTCTAAGGAAGATTTCCCTTATACAATTATGTGTGTTTCCGAAATTGTAACCTGTAATGGTTCTAGTTCGATGGCCGCAGTTTGTGGTTCTACTTTGTCGCTAATGGCGGCTGGTGTGCCAATCAAAAAACCAGTGGCTGGTATTGCCATGGGATTGATTGTAAAGGACAAGGCCAATGCTTCCGCTGGATACAAAATTCTGACTGATATCCAAGGGATGGAGGATTTTGCCGGTGATATGGACTTTAAAGTAACTGGTACTCGTGATGGTATTAATGCTCTGCAAATGGATATTAAGGCCAAGGGGCTTTCTATCGACATCATGCGTGAAGCTCTTCAAAAAGCTCAGGAAGCTCGCTTCTTCTTACTTGATGAAATGGCTAAAGTTATTCCAGCGCCACGCACTGAATTGTCCCAGTACGCACCACTTATTATTACCATTCAAATTCATCCTGATCAGATTAGAGAAGTGATTGGTAAGGGTGGCGAAACTATCCAAAAAATTACTGGTGAATGTGGAGTAGAAATGGATATTGAAGATAGCGGATTAGTAATGATTACTGCTCCAGACCAAGAAAGTGGTCAAAGAGCTTACGAATGGGTAAATAAAATTACTTACATTCCAAAAGCTGGCGAAGAGTTTGATGGAGAAGTTGTAAAAATCATGGATTTTGGAGCTTTTGTTCAATTCTTACCTGGTAAGGATGGACTGGTTCATATTTCTGAACTAGAACATCACCGTGTCGAAAAAGTAGAAGATGTAGTTAAGCTTGGCGACAAAGTAAAAGTTAAGTTAATGGAAGTTGATGGCCAAGGTCGTTATAACTTATCTCGAAAAGCTTTATTGCCTCGACCAGAACGTTCTGCCGGTCCACCAAAAGGTGATCGTCCGGGCGGTCCACGTCCAGGAGGACCAAAACCAGGAGGACCACGTCCACCAGCTGGTCCACCACCGGCCGCACCTCCTCCGTCTCCAGCAGCTCCAGCGCACGATCCATCTGATCCGGCTGGTCCGCCATTGGCGTAAGTTTCTGTGAAAAATTTGTACATAAAAAGGCCTGCTCAATGCGGGCCTTTTGAGTATTGACAAAAATCAAAATCAATTTAAAATAAAAAAGTCTAAAGCACTAATATGTCTGTCGAAAAAGCCACTCATATACCGTCAATTTTAGATTCTGAACTTTATCAAAAGCCTCAGGATTTTTTGGAACAGAGTATAAGTGCTTTGCGCTTGCCAGCGGCTATTAAAGCTAAGTGGGATGAATATGTGGCTCCGTTTTTAAGTAGCGAACAAAACAATCCTCAAGATCCAGGACATCAAAAGAGGATGAAAATAATTTTAGATGACCTTATAGAAAAGGGGATGAAGGAAGAAGCTGGGTTGGTTTTGAATATGCACCGCGCTTTCACTAAATTTAAAGGTTACGACCCTAATTATGAAACTAGCGAAGATGTCGGCGCCTGTTTTAACGATGAAATGCCAATTCCCTCAAAAGGAATGATTGTGGTGGATCATTTTGTGACACGTAATTTGGCCGCTATTGTAAAATATTGTAAGCCGCGTGGGCTTTTGGATCGCATTTTAGTGCGAGTTCCAAAAGGAGTTTGGGCTGTTCAAATTATGGGGCTTTCCGGGGCTAAGAAAACTGAGTTTGAAGAGGCTTGTGCCGAGCTTAGGGAAGATCAGTTTTTAATCGAAGATGTTAATCATGTTCAAGATATTAAGTTAAAGAAAAAAACAGCGGTGTTGTTTTCACCTCGGACCGGCTCTATTTATCCTAAACTTCACGCTAATTCCGAACGTAAAACTATCAAAAATTACCGTCGTTGGATTAAGCAAAGAATTAGTAATCTTGTTCCTGGTGGGCGAATGTTTGCCAACCTAGCTAAAGTAGAAGATTTTGTGCCACCACAAGCCGAGGTAAATGAAAAAGAGCTAACAAAATTAACTTCTAGTATTTCTGATAAAGTAGCTCAAGCAATTTTAAGACAAACCAATCGCAAGGGAGCAACAATTCTCAAAAATGGAGAATTTACCTTGCCCGAAGATTACGATCATTCGAAAAAAATCATAAACTATCACGTGCAAAAACCAGAATCTGTAAGAGATAGGATTCGCAATCGATGGAAATTTTGGAGGCGCAAAAAAGATCAAGAACCAGATACCGAATAAACAGCAATATCTCGCGAGGGTTTTCCAGGACTAGCAAAGTTAGAGTAGAGCAAGAGTTTGCCTTCTTTGGTAACAATGGCGTCTAAATCTCCTAGGCCATGTTCATCAATAGAGAGGGGAGTTTCATCAGCCTCCTTAAAAGAAATTGATTCCATCGGGGACCAATTAATTCCATCGCTAGACGTGGCTACCCCCTGACTCTCCTTTAAGTAGGTCGCGTAAATTAAATATTGACCCTCATAGTAGACCACAGCTGGATCATGCCAATCTGCAAAAACTACTTTAGATTCACTCCAGTTAAGGCCATCTTTTGAAGTCGTCACCATAATATCGCTGGGGCCATTATCATCTACAAAATTAGCCGTAATAATCCCTATATAAAGCCCCTCGTCATTTATAAAAAACTTAGCGTGCCCAATTAATTGGAATTCGGAATTTGGTTCATGCGGTTGAATTTCCATTACTACATCTTCTTCGCGCTCAAAAACGGTGCCATCTTCTGAAATGGCACTTCTAATGTGATAGTCCGGCTGACCTTCGTATTCGTCCTGACTAGTTCGGTAATACATACGGTATCGTCCGTCTGGTAATTGAATTACGCTGGCGCCACCAATTACAAATTCGCGATCACTCGGATCCGTGGCCCCAGCAAGAGACGTTCCTAAATCTTCCCAGGTAATAGCATCTTCAGAATCCGCGTACCGAATTTCTGTAAAGTTTGGTGAATTCACCGTGTAATACATGCGGTAAGTATCATCATTTAACTCCACAACATTAGCCATAATAATGCTGCGGCCTTTTAAATCCATACCTGTTTGCTCACCAAGACCAAGGGTTTCCAAGGTAAACTCAGTGGGAGCAGCTAGGGTGGATTCAATTTCAAGAAGATTTTCTTGGGGGATGTCTTGAGATTCAGAGCCCAAAAGTAGATAACCAGCAATGAGCCCCGCCAAAATTAAAGGGGGGAGTAAGATTTTTTTACGCATAACAAAAGATTAATTTTAAAAAAAGTATAGCACAAGCCCGCGTGCCCGGGCACAGATTCCCAAAAATCATTTGAAATCCGTCTCTCTCTCAGCTATATTTACTGTCGCGCCACACCTGGCGCCTGAACATTTTCAATTCGCGGGTATCGTATAGTGGCTATTATATTGCCTTGCCATGGCAGAGACACGGGTTCGACTCCCGTTACCCGCTCCAAAATAAAAAGCGCCCAATAAGGGCGGTTTTTTATTTTGTGGTAAAAGGGAGCGAAACCCAAAGGGGTTCGTAATGTCGAGCGAGCGAGGAATCGACCAAGTTTACTTGGGCAGTTTTGAGAGAGTGATGGCATCAATATTTGTGAAACAAATATTACTCCCGTTACCCGCTCCATCAAAAAGATTTACCCCCCCCCCTCAAAACATGGTATTCTCAATAAGTCACTCATATTAGCTTTAACCCCCTCCCATGAACAAATTAAAGAAATTCACAGCTTGGTCCATTCTGACCTCTCTTTTAACGTTATCTATTGTAGCGTTACCAATATTTGCGCAAACCGCTTTTGCAGCGGCTATTGAGAGTGTCTCCTACACCCCTTCAGGCGATCAGTTTGATAATAACACCTATGTTGAAGTTGAATTTGATCAAGCCGTAACTAGCCAGGGACATAATGTTGCTAATTGCGGGGAGTATGGGGGCGCGGACTATTGTTATGATGTGAGTGATATTACTTTTAGTGGAAATGGATGGGATGGCGACCCTACTGTGGCTTTTGCTTATGAAGGAGAGTTCGGCATACTAATTATTTTTGATGCAGCTAATGCGATAGATGATTTAACCGATGTAACTATCTCGGCTTCGGTAATAGCTGGGGCAGGAAGCTGGTCTACAACACAATCAGATTGGGTTATTGATGCAGATAGAGAATTGCCTAATGCCGTTATGGATATAGATAATGATGGTGATAATGATACTACGCTTTTATTAACTTTATATAATGGAGGTGATGGCATGACTAGTGCCGATTCAATTACCTGTCCAGGTTCAGGTCAGCCCATTGACTTACAAACCGATCCAATAGTAACCCTAGACTATTGTTATGATCCTGCTGACATAACATTTACCATCATAGATGGCAGTACATCTTTAGGGACGCCTGACGCGCTTGCATATTTTTATAATGGAGGGAGTCAAACTCATGATTTGTTTGCTGTTTGGGATAGCTTAAACCCAGTTCCTGCAGCTCAAGATGAGGATGCCTGGGAGGCGGAAGTGACAGGTTTTGGTGGAATAGTCTCTCCTGGTTTTACTTATGATATGGAGTATGTTGAACCTGAAGGCGGCGGTGGAGGAGCCGCCCCCGAAATGGGTACCTGGGCTTTAATTCTCACTGTCCCAATGTTAATGTTTGTCGTTTATTCAGTTGCACCTAAGGGAGTTCAAACTGCTTAGATTAATCCATTCTCCCCCCTTGCATTTTCAAATTCATCAATTATGATGTGGTTAATTGTTTCGCCCCAATTTTCATTCTTTATGAGTTAGAAATTGGCCAAACAAGACTTAGTAAAACGCATATTTGGACTTGTGGACGAAATTAGAGAATCTAAAAACGCCATAAAAAAAGCAAATTTAAGACATAGTGTATTATCTAGAAAACAACGAGATTTTGATAAACTAAAAATCAAAATCATTAAGAAAAAATTACAAATTCATTAAACCTTCCTTATCTTATGAATAAATCAGTCCCCGCAACCACTACTCACGGCTTAGAAGCCACTCCAGAATCAGAAGTTACTTTGCAAGAAGCCCACCGTGCTTTAATGGGAGTATTAATCGGAGCTGATGCCCTAAATCCAGCTGGAAGTGTTGATCCACAACGTGCTCGTGAAATAGCGCAACAATTATGCGGAGATCTTGGAGAAGTAGGTGATGAATCATGGGCTAAGGCCGCGGAACTTTTAAAAGCTCTTCCTTCTGCTGACATCTTTTCTTTAGGAATATTATTAGAGACGGAACTTTCCCGGCTGGCTGATAAAAAAACCAGGACCAGTGAGTATTTGCGTTTAGAACAACGTCGTCGCGCTGTGTTTACCACTTTGTTAGAAAATTTAGGTTGTGATTTCAGCATCCCATACGCCTCATCATTTTTGGCTCATTACTGTATTCAAGAATATTTTGAAGAAGGGGAGGTAGTTGATTATGACCAGTTACGGCAAAGAGTAGAGCGTTCTTTGGACGCTTTGGTTGATACTTCTCAAGCCAATTTCCTCGATAAATTAAAAGCTGCCATTGCCAATTATTTAGAGAGCAAAGAGCTTAAACCAGCCGAGCGAGCACTGGCTGCTGAATATGCAGTTCGTGATATTGAAATGATTGCTTTGGTCGGAGATTGGGTAAACATTCGGGCCGCCATGACAAAGGTTGTAGAAGCTCAGGCAAATGATACTTTTACCACCGCCGACATCCCAGCTTTAATTCCAGCCTTACGGGAGGCTGCCCAAGCAGTCTCAACGCAAAAACTAGACTTAGAGGCCACTAACTTCAAACAAGATTTAACAGAGTTAGAGGAGCTTTTTGCAGCGCATTTAGCTCAAGGACCAATGTCCAAAGAAGAAGCAGCTACAATCATAAATGACGGGCAGTTTTATATGTATGAATTAAATATTGGAAATCCTGGGCTCTACGGACAATATCCTTCTGAGGCTATGTTCCAGGCAGTCGTGGCTGATATCACAAAATGCAGTGGTTATGAGCATCACGCCGGGGCCGAAAGAGTCAAAGAATTAGCCGCGGAATTCTATAATTTATATTTCCAAAATCAGAACGCCAATATGCCAGAAAGGGCCATAACTCCTCGTGAAATTGTGGTCGGAAACGGGGCCAGTGAAGTGATTCAAATTTTCCTAGAAGCATTAGTTGAAAACGGTGAAAATGCCATTGGGACTTCGCCGATTTATCCTTTGTATTCTTCTATTATGGGGAAAATGGGGGAGGAATTAAAGACCATAACCTTGGACGTAACAGAGGAAGGCGGTGTAAAAAAATGGAAGTTTGATGTTGAGGGATTAGCTGCTCTTATTGATTTTAATACCAAAGTGCTTTGCATAAATTCACCCAATAATCCGACGGGAGCTATTTTTAGCCGCGAATCTCTGGAAGCAATTTTGGATTTAGCCGAAGAATATGGATTGTTTGTTATTTCCGATGAAATTTATTGTGAAGATTTGTATGACGAACAAGCCCAGTCCGAATTTTGTTCAATGGGGAGCTTAGCCTACGAAAGAGGGGTTCCAACTGTAGTAATTAGTGGGATTTCTAAAGGTTTAGGAAAAGCCGCTGGTTGGCGTTGTGGATGGGGAGTATTTATTGACCGCGATCATAAAGCGGACAAAGTTTTTGATGCTGCTAATACCGTGGCCACGGCTCGCCTTTGTCCTAACACTCTTGGACAACGAGGGGCGATCCCAGTTTTGAAGGACTTAGTTGATTATGAACAAAGAATAGCCGGCAATCTAGAGGCTGGTTCCGCGGAGCCAATTGACCGCAGTGATTTAGACACTTTGGCTCATTTAGACCACTTAAAAGAACTAACTGGTCAACAAAAAGATGCCATGTACGAGGCTTTTAACCAGGGTCCTTTGTCCATGCCTAAACCAGATGGTGCTTATTATGGATTTTTCCAAGTTGAAGGAATTGATAATTTTGAAGATGAAAAAAGATTTGCCCGTGAATTGCTTATTCAAAAAAGAGTTCATCTTGTGCCCGGGCAGGGATTTGAATTTCCTCGACCTGGTTGGTTTAGAGTGGTTTTCTTGGATACTGCCGAACGAATCAAAGAGTCTGGCCAAATTGTTAAGGAGTTTGCGGAAGGCTTTTAGACCAGTCGCGCAATTGACAATTACGAAGGTATATTGTATATTATTCGCCAAAAGTAAATTTAATTATGGGAATAAGTTTTTTACGTGGACAAAATAGTCCTCAACATCAATCAGAAAAAGTTAGAACTTCAATGCCACGCGGGATTGTAACTGCGCAAAGAATCGCGATGCTCAGCATGATGATGTTGGCTTTGTTAGCGGTAAAAAAAACAGATGCCGAAATGTTGGCCACAGATCCAAATTACGTACCTCATCAGGGTTTGAAATGTTTAGTCGCTGCTTATCCAGATCAATTGCAAGGAGCAGAGGGCAATACTCTTATCTGGAAAGACGGCACCCGCATGCAGTATGATGATGGTCGTTTTAAGGTTCACGAAGAGCGTTTAACTGACGCGGATTTAGAGGATCAGATGTTCCAAAGGTATATTCCAGGGCCCAACTATTCACCTTTACCAGAAGATTTTGACCCGGGGCGGGCGCGGGATGAGGAGTTTTTTCGAAAAATGTACGGGGATAGTGAAGCTGAGGCAAAAGCAAATTTAGTTCCGGTTAGATGGTTTGGGACAACTGTAAAAATGACCAATATCAACGGAGTAGCCGATCAATTGCAAAAAGTAGCCGATGAATTAGAAGTTTTATGTACAACTAACCCAGACTTAAGACCTTTTTTAGAAGCGAGTGGGGGGACTTTTAATTGGCGCCTAATTGCTGGGACCGAAAGAGCTAGCACTCATAGTTTTGGGATTGCCATAGATATTAATGTTGCTAATGGCAATTATTGGCGTTGGGCTGAGGGTGACAATCCTGAGCCATACGTAAATCGGGTGCCAATGGAAATTGCGGAGGTTTTTGAAAAACACGGGTTTATTTGGGGTGGAAAATGGTATCACTACGACACTATGCATTTTGAATATCGACCAGAACTTTTACAGGAGGGATGTACTGCAACGCGTGATGATTTAAGTGAGGGCCCAGGAGGTTGGAGATAATCCAACAGTGCCATCCAACAAAGCTTCCCTAAAAAGGTATTTTCAGGTATAATAATAAGATTTAACAAACAAAAATTCAAATAAAATGAATAGATTTTCTTTACCAGAATGTTCAGATAATGACGATAGTTGTGAAATAATTAACAATCAAATTGAGCACCGTCTCGAACAATTAAGTGTACGCATTATTAATCCGGAAGGTCGTGAAAAGCCGCCTCATTACGCTTATCGGCTAGAGGAAGTTCCACTTACTTTTGAAGCCGTGGCTACTCGAGCGTGGGGGATAGGTGATAAAAATTTAAATTGGAAAGAGGGGATTGAAGATGAATTAGGAGATTTAACAATTAAAGTTAATGTTGAGCATGTAGAAGAGGATTTAGAAGCCACGGGAATTTATAGAAATAGAGACAATTTTTTGGCGGTAAATATTACTGAAGGGGAACGTTTAAGTTACGCTCGATTTCCAAATTTAACCGCTTATATTAACGGGGAAGATGAAACTGTACAGAAATTAGCAACGGTCCTTACTCAAAGGTGTGATTCCAATGAAGAAAAAGCCGCAGTTTTGTTGGCTTTTGTGCAATCTTTAAAATATCACCCAGACGATGATAAAAGAGCTAATTTTCTTCAGCCTCCATCTTTTACTTTAGCGTATGGAGGAGGGGCGTGTGATGATTTAACAATTTTGTATGCTTCGTTACTAGAATCAGTTGATATTAATTATAGAGTTATTATTTCTAATATGCCTTCAACAGAGGAAGGCGGTGGGACTGTCAGGCATGCCACGGTTGCCGTGCAAGGTGATTTTGAAGGGTTTTATAGAAAAAAACAGGCTGATTCCTGGGGACCATTCCCAGATCGTCCCGATAAAACAGTTATTGATGGAGTTACTTATTTTTACGCGGAACCAGCTGCTAAAAATAATTTAATTGGCCAAAAAATAGAAGGGCAAAGACCTTGGTTTGTTTTGAACGGAGATGAACCAACTACGCAAGAATTAGAAGACAGATATAGGAAAAAAATGAGAGAATCATAGATTAGAACCTATTTTTGTTGACGCAAAAGGGGTTTTATGGCTTTTGCATTGACTTTTATCAGGAGGAAAGGTAGTTTTTTTACCTAAAAAAAATTAGTAGAAAACAGCCGCCCCACGTGCCTGTTTACGTTTTGATTTTAAAACAACACGCACACTTATGAGCGGTTGTTTCCTGGTAATTTCTATCAGGTTCTGCAGTGACGCTTGTAGGGGAGTTCCCTTTCTATGATAGGCGAAAGTCCCTCAGCACGAGCAGAATGAACCTTAACAGCATGGAAAGTTAACAAATTCTTTTTTAATAGAGTTTTCTTTGTGTGGCTGGCGAGAAGTTTCTTAGGTGCTATTCATCTAAGCGATTCCTCGCCAGCCACTCGTCATACGGGAAAGCTGCCGGCGAAAGCCTAGAGGACGCCCCATTGTGCGCCTTCTCTACGTTATAGCCATCAGGCAAAGACAAGGTTGGATACGCGTCTTGCGTAGTCTGCTATCCCAGTCTCAACAACCCGAACAAGGAGGTGCCATCTTGGATGGCCATTTCCGGTGCGAAAGCACCACCACCGTCGGTCACAGCGGCCTCATCTCACCTCAGAAGGCCCCGCTGACCACCTCGAGCCTCCAGCGCACCCTGGGTCCCGGATACGTCTCCGTCACGCCCATCGCGCTGCTGAGCAGCTGCAGCTAGGCCTCGCGGGCTACATGCGCAGCGTCCCCCTTCCCTCCTCGGCCCCCATGCCAATGAGGAGGGCCCGGGAACCGCCGTGGTAGAACACGGCCCCCCGGGTCACCGTGACACGTGATAATAAGATGCGCGAGAGAGACATAAACAGTCGGCTCCTTATCTGGCCGAGACCCTAGTCGGATTGGGTACGATCCCCAGCGCTACACCCTCATCGCCTTAGATGAAGCCTTCCCTCTACTAGTCGCTCCCCCTTGTATCAAACGAGCCTTCGGGCCATGACCTTTGGTTTGGGAGACTCTCGTCGCATCCAGGGGTGGGCGGCCTTGGCCGCCCACCCCACCCCGTCGTCCCCGAAAACTCTTAAGAAAGTTCTCTGTCGAACTTTCCATGCTGTTCTTCACTTTATATATTCAATTTAATCACAATAAAAATGGGTTTAGGAAAAGCAGCTCCACTACTTGTCGGATTAGCAATTGCTCCATTACAAGATTCTCCCTCACACGCCACCACTCCTACTACAGAAGCGAGCCCTCACATTGAATTAATGGACACTTGGCCTGAACAACCGCGCGACGAAACCCCTCAAGAAGAAAGGCACGCCGTGGTCCCCACTGGTGCCCGTTTAGATGAATGGTTTGAAGAGCTGGCGAAAAACAGAACATCTTTTGAAAAACCCAACGGCCCTGGTTTCCCAGAACCACGTGGTCGAAAAGCCATAGGGTCAGATCCTAAAGGACATCATCAAGGAAGAGTCCCACCTAATCATGTTCCTTGGTACTCTCGCTAAGTAGCCATTGCAGCGGCCCGTCTTCTTTTTGCTGCTTCACGTTTTTTTCCGCTAAACTTGCAAAAAACCGCTTCCTGTTGCTAAATCCGTCTATTATAAGCTATTTTAAGAACCTGATTTTCTTCTCACTTCACGTGGCGAAGATAGTCGAAGATCCTTGAGATTTTGCTAGATTTTAGTGTCACGGATTTTGCTGATTTTTAAAGTCAGTAGAGTCCGTGGCACCATCAAACGGAAGGAGAAAACCATGGGACCGAGTGAAGAGTTCGAAATGTGGGTAAAGATCGGCTTATTGACCTGGCTGATCGGAGCAGCGGTCTTAGGAGAGCTGGCCGCGGTCATCTTCCCCAAGAAGCCCCTGTCTCTCGGCATGGGCGCTGTCATGGGCTGGCTCTGGCCCATCGGCCTGGCGGTGTTGATCCACCAGGGCTACAAGGCGCTGCGGAAGCGCTGGTTCTCGAACCACGTCTCCCGCGCTTCGCCCACCCTCATCCTCTAGCAACCTCAAGCCCGGCGGCGCGATCGAACATCGCGCCGCTTTGCCAAATCTGCTAAACTACATCCATGCCTCCCATTACTACGGATTTACTCTTCATTCTCGGCACTAGCGCTCTCATTTTTTTAACCGGAAAAAGGTTTATTAACGCCTCATCGAATATTGGCGATTATTTTCGTCTTCCTAGATCTGTTAAGGGTGCCACTTTGGACGCCATTTCTAGCTCTTTCCCAGAGCTCATGATTGCGCTTTTTTCTGTGATTGCTTTTAAACGTTTTGAAGTTGGAATTGGGACGATTGCTGGCTCCGCACTTTTTAATCTTCTCGTTATTACCGGGATTTCTGTGCTCGTGGCCCCCAAAGTTTTCAAAGTCACCAAAGACGTTCTTACTCGCGACGCATTCTTTTACATAATTTCCGTACTCGCTCTCCTTATCGCTCTTTACGCTTCCAGCACATGGAACTTAATCGTTCCCTTGGTTTTTCTCTTTATTTACATAGTTTACTCGCGCGAAATCATCAAAGACACCAAAGAATTCCGTCACAAAATCATCGATAAAGTCCTTCGTAAAATCAACATTTACCGTGAACTTGGAATCGCATTTTTTTGTATGGCAACTATTGCGTTCGCCAGTTATTTTTTAACTGAACACTCCATCTCTTTTGCCGAAATAATTGGGGTGCCACCTCTGGTAATTGCCTTTACCGTGATGGCCGCTGCTACCTCACTTCCCGATGCTGTGATTTCAATTGGCAATGCCAAAGCAGGCCATGTTGACGATGCCGCTGCCAATGTTTTTGGGTCTAATGTTTTTGATATTCTTATTGGACTTTCAATTCCTATGTTACTTGCCATGGCTTTTGTGCGCGGTCCCATTCAAATTGATTTTGATTATCCCGAAATAGTGATTGGACTCCTTGGTTCTACTCTCCTTTTGGTCGCCTTTTTAGCCGGGGGGTTAACCCTTACTAAACGCCAAGGTTGGTACTTGCTTGGTGTTTACGCCTTGTTTTTAATTGCAATTTGTTTTATAAATTAACTATGAAACACATTTTATTTAATCTTCTGGTTTGTTGTTGCCCCCCTGGGGCTTAAAAATGTGTCTTTTTACAATTTTTATTTAAGCCCTTTCCAAGTAATAGGAAGGGCATTTTTTAATATCTCAAACCATGAAAACTCCATTAATTACCCTCGACGGGATTCACACCAAACTCGAAACATACAACTTAACCGGCAGTATCAAAGATCGTATGGTTACTTTTATAATTAATCAGGCCGAAAAACGCGGTGAGCTTAAAAAAGGCCAACAAATCATCGAAGTTACCTCTGGAAACACCGGAATTGCCTTAGCCGCCATTTCCGCTCAACGCGGTTACAAATTCACCGCCATTATGCCAGAATCCATGAGTCTTCAGCGACGACAAATGATGCAGGCTTTTGGTGCCAACTTAATCCTCACTCCAGCCAAAGAGGACATTGTTGGAGCAATCAGCAAATACAAAGAATTAGTCGGCTCAACCCCCTCTGCGTACCTTCCTAAGCAATTCGAGAATCCAGACAACATTATGGCCCACCAACTCGGCCTCGGCCCTGAAATTCTGGCCGACGTACCACAAGTTGACGTTTTTGTAGCGGGGGCCGGCACCGGCGGAACACTTATTGGAGTAGCTAAAGCTTTGCCCAAAACCACCAAAATTATTGCTGTTGAACCAGCAGAATCAGCGGTTCTTTCTGGCGGCAAGCCTGGAATTCACGGCATTCAAGGTATTGGCGAAGGTTTTATTCCTCATATTTTAGAAGAAAATCGTCATTTAATTGATGAAATTATTATCATAAAAACCAAAGACGCCATCCGGGCCAGCCACGATCTTGCTCAAAAAAATGGTGTTTTAGTTGGCATTAGTTCGGGCGCCAATTTCCTTGCTGCACAGTCGCTCAAAAATCGCTTTCGCCACATCGTGACGGTGTTCCCAGATAGGGGAGAGCGATATTTTAAATAAGCCTACAATCTCACAATTTTAGAACCATGCGGATTTGCCGCTAAATCTTCAAGACCTTTTTTAATTGCATTGGCCACACTTGGAGTTAGCATCACCGTAATTTCCCCATCAAATAATTCAATAGATTCAGCCCTCAAAGCCTCCATTGCTTGCTGTCGATAGCCTCCAACTTGGTCTGTGAGTGTTGTTTTTGTCCTATCTCCAATGGCTTCTAAATTTTGATCTTTATAAATTTGGGCAAGCGCAGGCCCTAAGGTTTCGGCGCGAAATTGTTTTAGAGGAACAACCTCCAACATCGCTTCAGAGGGATCCATAGTTCGGAAATAAATATTGTCTAGTACATAATGAGTTAGGTCAGTCCTAAAAGCTTCTACTAATTGTTGCATTACAGCCTCACTCTCCTCCCTCTTCATTAGCTACAGCTTGTCTAGCTGTTCTTAAACGGGCAAATTTACGTCCTAAACCACCTTCGGATCGCCATTTTTTAATCGCCTCAGAATAAGCGGCATCCATAATTTGCCTTGTATCAGTAATTCCCAGGGCTTCTAATGTTTCTTTAAAGTAATGATTTCCTCCATATATTCCTACGTCAGCAGCAACAGCATTAGCACAATCATCAGATTCTAAAAAGGCATCAATCCGGTTTTGAACTTCTTCTCCCGCTTCACGCCAATCCACGGCCTTAACCATTCCCATATTATTAGGCCCAAAACGATTATTATTCACTGCTTCTAGTACTTTCATGGCCATATAATTTTTAATTTCATCCCAACGTTCTTCCGTTAAATCATATTCCTTCACCAAGGTTTGATACATTCTTTGCAATACCTGCAACAGTTCACTTAATGATTCAGGATTAGAAAGTGTATAATCCGCCATAATTTCCCATAAAGAAGGCCCATTAATCTCATCTCCTTGTCCGTGAATCGGTTCATTAACAATGCTTAAAACCATTGGGTCTGGAGGGCCGGTTTCTTCATGCCTACTCCTGTCCCAGGCTTGCATTCGAATTCGAGCCAAATCCGCTACGTGAGAAATATCCTCCGCCATTGGAGGAGTGTTTACCTCTATTTCTTCAGTAATATCATCAAAATCATCATCAGATTCTACCATAACTGGCACAATTTGAACTGATTCTTCAGTAATTTCATCATCATCATCAAGGTTTTTTCTAGGAACAAATGGTTTTGCCATAAATAATAAATTTAAATTTTAGGAAAGTTTTTGAATGGTTGATAAGCTCCGATGCCAAACACTTTTCGTCCTTGCGGTTTTGCAAGGGTTTCAATAAGTGGGTTTTGGGATCCTTTGGTAAATACCACTAATTGTCCGTCAAATAATTCCACGGCTAAATCTGTTAAGCCAATTACGGTTGCTTCCCAAGTAAGCTTTTGACATTCTTCCGAGCATTCGCCCCAAGTTTTTGGGTAGGCCGGCAGATCAAAAATGTGTTGCTGGATTAAGTCCGCAATTCGATCTGCATTTTCATCAAAATACGCCGCTAAAGCGGGAGCAATTTCCTTAGTTCGTCGCCAAGTTTCTGGAGTTGTTACGGCGCCACCTATGAAATATTCGGCTAAGTCTTTGCGAAAAGGTAAGACTATTTTTCCTAGGAAATCTTCCTCATAACCATCCTGCCCATAAGGTTTATCCACTGCTTTTTTAGCCGTCCTCCTAGGCGCAACTTTGCGCCACACCGATTCTAAAATCCCCAGAGCACCAGTGCCTTTTACTTCTCGCCAAGCCCCAATTTCTTGGTCATAAATTTTATCCGCAGAATATCCTGTTAATTTTTCAAAATGAGGTCCAAAGTCATCCTCTCCACCGGTTAATTCTGTGGCGGTTGCGAGGGCAATTTCCCTTTCGAAAACCGGAAGAGCCATTTTGGCCTGGAATTGTCTTTCAATAAGACCCGGGACTTCATCTGGGAGCAAAGCCAAAGTGTGGACATCACTAATTTGCCCAGATTTAATAGCTTCCTGCAAAAGGGGAGTTAAATGAGCACTAATTTTCGGCCAGCAATTCGCACACTGATGATCACATAAATCTTGGTACATGTTTCTGAGCCCCTCCAAATAGTCATTCAAAGTTTGTGGCGGATCATTACAATAATCCATCATCACTTGCGCTAGATTTGGGTTTGGAATTCTTTCCTCCAAAAAATTTAAGACTTTAGGTCTGGTAGATTGAAAAGTTTTAGATCTTAGAACTGCTTCATATTGCCTAACCAAATTCACCACTGGAGTCGGGCCTGCCTCTAAACCTTCAGTGATATCAGTTGAATGCTCCCAATCAGAATCTTCTTCGGGATCAAAAGCAGCACCCTCAACAGTAGCCGCTTCATCATCAGTTAAAGCATCAGGGGGGTGGACTCCATTTGTATCAATGGGTCCGATCATAAAATTAGTTTATTTAGTGCTTACTTATATCGAAAAACAGGGAAAGTGTCAATCCTCTAAAATGTCAGATTTTTCCATGGGCGGTGGGGTGAAGCAAGCTTTACGAAAAATCAATTCCAACGTAGGATGAAAAAAATGACAACCTTAAAATTATGAAGGAGAGAATAATAGAAAAAATAATCAGGAAGACAATTTTAAAATCCTTTTTTTCACTCGATCTTTCGAGTGCTCAGGAAGAAATAGCTTCCACAGCAATAGTAAAAAAATACGCAAAAGCGATAAGAAGCGCAGCTTTTAAAGCAATTCTTATTATACCGGCAATTGCACTCCTTGATATTGGTATTATTGTTTCAGTTCTTATCCCAACAACCATGGTTGTTGGTGGAGCTTGGTTCGCAATTTCTTTGGCTAATGTTAAGAAGAAATTTGAAAGTTTTGGACGGGAGTTAACAACATCCTTATTTGATGCTTTTATTTCTGCTCTATTAGTATTAGGGTTATTAACCTTTTTCTCTCTGAACACAGCCTTGCTTGATTTTTTAACACAATCCATAAGAGGCAACTTATATTTAGAGATAATTTCAGGTTTATTAGGGGCTTACGTAATGATGAGTATTTTATATGATCTTTTTTCAGGAGCACTAAAATATGACATCAATGATGCCATGTTAACAGGTCAAGCCGAAGCCGCTGAAATATATTTTAAAGATTCTTTATCCAGCTTAAATATTACCGCACTCTCCTTGAGAGAGGGAAAGAATTTAGAAGTTGCAAATTATTATTTGGGAAAAGCTTTTGAGTATCTGTCTTTTGAAATAAAAGAATTATCCCACTCAACTCCTCCAAGTGTATTGGGAAAGATGGAAAAGAGAGTTAGCGAACTATTAAAGAATCCACAAATGCCTCAGAAGGAAGCAGATTTAATAAGTACTTCACTAATAGAAGATTTCATGGGTTTATGTATAAATATAGGCAATTCAAGGGAAGATAAAGAGGCATTTAAATCTATTAAATTCGAAATAAAAAGAATTAAAAAGAACCACGAGCCACAGCATTTAGTTGATACAAGGTTTGCTACAATTTTAAAGGATATAGCAAAATTACTAGTTAATAGAGGAGAAATATTATTTAGAAAAAATTAGAAATGCGAAATTTTGTCATCATCTTTTTGATGGTGTCCGTTGTCTTGACGAAAACAAAAAAGCCATTTAAATTAGTTGGGAAAAATGTTAAATACAGATCAAAATTACGGAGCAGTTGAAAATGATGGTGATTTGCCATTATCTACTGACGTACTTAGAATTGGGGTAGAAGATATTGGCTTAATGCCCCCTCAGGAAGTAATAGAGATAGCTATAAAACTAAGAAGATGGTTTTTTGGTAAAGCCAAGTCAAGAGGATTAGATGAATATGAAGCCGAAGACGTATTTCAAATGGTTATGCTTCAAGTTTGTGAGCGGGGCCGTCTAGTTAGAGATCAAAATCCACAAGCTTGGTTAAAAAGTCGCTTAATCGGAGAAATAAGAGACGAATGGCGGCGAAAAGATGGTTTTGGTAAACGAAGAACAAGAGATCTAACAAAAGAGGTGAAACACTATATGACCAGACAAGGCTGCACCTTAGACGAAGCTTTAAGTAGGGTAGGGATTGATCGTAAAAAATGGGAAGAACTTAGAATGAAATTAGAACAAGGATATTTAACTGAATATGGGGGAAATGAAGGTGATGAGGGACAGGATCCAGAATCAATATTTGATAATATCCCTGACGACGCTCGAGGAGCCGAAGAGGAAACAATGCGTCAACGGTTAGCCGAAGACCTAATAGAAGTGGTGCTAGATCTTTTTATGGAAATGCCATTTAGAGACGCTGTTATTTATTTTTTATATGAATGGAACGGTAAGAATTTGCGAGCAGTAGGAGAGGTAATAGGGCTTTCCGGTTCAAGGGTCTCTCAATTAAAAGCCCAAGTTGAAAAATCTTTGAGAATAGCTTCTAGGCGGACAAGTGCAAAAAATCAATTAGAAGGGGCCTTGGAATTAGAGGGATTAGGTGTGAGTTTAGGCGAAGAAGTAAGAGATTTATTATTGAATCGTTGTGTCACCGAAGCTGATCGTCTTCTTTTAAATCGTTTAGCTCTCGCGGTTGGCTGTGCTGAAAGATTTGATGTTTTAACAGAGGTCTTTAGAGTTGGTGGAGTCCAAAATGTTTCCGATGAGTTTTTGGAAATAGTGGGATATCAAAAAGTCAAAGCAAGAAGAGGGGGCCGCAAAAATGGAGTTTGTTGGGAGATTAAAAAAGCAATTCCAATGGAATGTTGAGAGAATTATTCCGTAGTAGTTCCTGCTTGAACTCTTGATCGTAATCCCTGTAGAAAAACTTGAGCATCCTGTTCAGGATTTTTTCCTCCAAGGAAGGCAAATGTTGCTTCCGCCCCCTCAAGTTTTACTCGATGACCTCCAATTGCTTGCTCAATAGCAATTAGTGACTCAACAGATAGATCGTCCTGAGGGTCAAGATCTCCTGCAGATTTTAGGCAAACATGTCTAATAGCTAGATTAATTAACTGGATGGAGAGAGTATCCAAGCAAGGCGAGCTAGCGGCTTCATCAGAAACTTCAGCAATTTTCATGGGGTGTGGGGTGAAAAGTGAAAAGGTCTCAAATAATTCCACAAAATAAAAAACCTGTCAAGGTGGTGCCGGGGGGCAGGATTGAACTGCCGACACCAAGATTTTCAGTCTTGTGCTCTACCACTGAGCTACCCCGGCTAAATTTGACTCAGCAATTCTAATGGAGGTCTTTAAAACAATCAAATGAAAAATTAAAAATAGCTTTTGATATTGAGGTAGTTCTCGGAGCGCGGCTGGCTTGGTCTTTTGCGTAGCAAAAGCAGCCGCGCGAGAGTACAGATAGTTGATTCCCGCTGGAGGAATCAAACTATCGGTACCGAAATAGCAATAAACTGTTTTTTAATTTTTATTTTGGTATTATTAGCTCACTTTAACCCTCTCACCATGCTTTCTCTTAAATTTCTGGCTGTTTTGCTCGGGACATTTATTGTAGCCACCCGGTTACCTGGAGTTTTTTACCCAAAGCCATTTATAAAAGTTTGCAAAGGCTACTTAAAAGATGAAAAATTTCTTCGCGCTGCGGCTCTGATGCCTCTTGGTTTTGCCGTGGCTATTTTGATGCAAAAATATGATTTTACTCAGGATTGGGAAACCGTAATGTCTGTGTTTGGTTGGTTGATGCTACTGGCCTCTCTTTATATGTTATGGGAGCCCAAAGTTTTGGAAAAAAGAGCTCTTAAAGTTCTTAAAAATAGAGAAGCTGTGCAAGGTTTATGTGTGGTAGGCGTAGCCATTGGTATTGCTCTTATTTATCTTGGGTTGGTCGTATATTAGAGGTGAAATTGTTCAAAATAAATTTGCTCCTCGGGGATATTCTTCTTGAGGAGTATTTTTTTTGCGTCATCAATCATGGGTTTACCTCCACAAAGATAAAAATCTGTGTCTGAATCAAATTCAATTTTTGGCAAAATAGCGGTTACTCGGCCTTTTGATCCTTCCCAACCCTCTGCTGGCTGCGATAAGGTTAAAACAAACTCAAAATTCCCATACTTTGTCGCCAGTTCTTCAAAATCTTTTTCATAAAAAATATGTTCTTGGCTTCGAACGCCAAAATAAAGCGCAACTTTGCGTTCGGGATTTTCATTCAAGACAGTTTCAATCATTGCTCTTAGCGGCGCCACCCCCACACTGGTAGCTACAAAAACTAAGCTTTTTTCTGGTGGGGACTTAAGTTTGAAATAGCCAAACGGACCTTGAACATCAATTTCTTCGCCAACTTCAACCTGATCTAATAGGGGAGTTAAACGACCATCCGGGATGATTTCAATATTTAAAATAAGTTCACAACCTTGCTGCGGGGCCCGGGCAATGGAATAAGCTCGGCTCAATTCATCACCAGTTTCGGGGTGAGGGAGTTTAATTAACACAAATTGACCAGCTTCATATTCAAAATCATTTCCATAACACGGTAATTCCAACACAAAATCACGCACCTTATCTGTTAGGGTGATTTTTTCTTTTAAATGAGCTTGGTAAGTTGCCGGAAGTGACATAGCCACCTCATCATAAGACACTTCTTACTTGCAGTAAACAAGGTTTCTGGTTTACACTAAAAAGCCCAAATCCTTTGTTTATGAATGTTATCAATGACATTGTGGCGCGCCTAATTTTATCTCTTTCAAATTTAGGGGAAACGTTCTGGGAACATCTCACGCTTTCGCAGTATTCATTTTGGCAAACCGGTGTGGATATTTTTATTGTGGCTTTCTTGTTTTACTGGTTAATTATGCTGCTTAAGGGAACTCGGGCGGTTCATATTTTAACTGGACTCGCAATTTTGGGTGTTTTTTATACTTTAAGTCGCTGGTTAGAATTGTTAGCGGTGAATTGGATTTTGAGTCGAATTTTCCCAGTTATTTTGTTGGCTATTCCGATTATTTTTCAAAAAGAATTACGCCGGGGATTAGAGCATTTAGGGAAAACTCCTCTTTTGGGGAATCAAATTGAGGGAACAGATCGAATTATTAGTGACATTATCGAGGCTTGTCAGGAATTAGTTAAGCATGGCCATGGGGCTTTACTAGTTTTTCAACGTGATATCAAATTAGAAGAATATTTAGAAACTGGGGAAGAGCTGGATGCCCATATTTCCAAAGATTTGTTGGTAAGCATTTTTCAACCAAAATCTCCGTTACATGATGGGGCCGTGATAGTGCAGGGAAGGCGATTAGCCGCTGCAGGGTGCACTTTGCCGCATGATTTTAAGAGATACGACCCTAAATATGGCACTCGTCACAAAGCTGGTATTGGTCTTTCCGAAAACACAGATGCTGAAGTCATTGTTATTTCCGAGGAAAGAAAAACGATTTCGCATGCTTTTGAAGGAAAAATTAAAGAACTCACCACCGATGAGTTACAAGTTGTTTTAGAAAATATTTTCAAACCAAAAAAACCATCTAAAAAATCATGATTAAACGTTTTTTTACCAAGAATGTGGCCATTAAATTATTAGCTTTAGGAGCGGCCTGTTTATTTTGGTTTTTTGTTTTAAGTAGCGAAAATACTTTCTATCAATTACCCGGAGAATTAACTATTGAACCCTTTAATGTCCCCGAAGGTTTAGCGGTTGTAAATGAACTTGGAGAAGCCGAAATCACGATCCGGGCCTCTCAAGAAGTTTACAAAACTCTGACCTCTGACAACTTTACCGTTTACGTGGATTTACAGGGATTAGCAGCGGGTAGTAAGCAAGTTGATATCGCGGTAAATTCCAAAAAAACAGACGTTAGTGTGGTTAGTGTTTCCCCCGAAAGCGTACAAGTAATTTTGGAAGAGTTAACGACCAAGGAAGTGCCCTTAACTTACGCCCTTTCAGGCGAACCGGCCGAAAACTACACCGCTGCACTAACAGAAATGCCATCCACCACCATCGCAATCAGCGGCGCCACCAGCCTTCTTTCCGAAATCGAAACTGTAATAGCCACCCTAGTTTTACAAGGGGACGAAACCACAGACTTAATCCGCTCCGCGGAAATCACCATTTTAGACGAAGATGGGCAGGAATTAACCACTTTAGAATCAGATCCTGCCAGCATTGATTTAGCAGCCCAAATTACCCTATTAGAATCCCAAAAAACCGTAGGTGTCAAAGTTATGGTCGAAAGCCTTCAAACTGGTTATTTAGATTCTATAAAAACCACACCCACTACCATCCAAATCCAGGGTGACGCGGATTTATTAGAAGAAATTATTTATCTAGAAACAGAGACTTTAACTGTCCCAGCCGGGGAAGAAATCTACAAAACCACGGTACAATTAATTTTGCCCGAAGGGGTTTCCTTTGTTGACGAAACAAACACCATCGAAGTCGTGCTTTCTATTAACGAGGATTAGTCGGCGCCCCATCCAAATTTTTCAAATAAAGTAGTTGCGTTGGATAAGCAAATTCAATCTTTGCTTTTTCAAAACCTTGTTTAATCTTAAAATTAATCTCGTTTTGAATTTTTTGACCCTTTTCTAAATCCGTATCTTTAATCCAATAACTCAACATAATATCCAGCCCGTGTGCCGAAAAAGTTTGAAAATTAACTCGGCAATGATTTTCAACATCCTTAGTGGCCGTAATAATATCTTTCACAATTTTAATACCCTCTTTCATCTTGGTATTAGATGTTTCGTAAATTACCGAAAGCGTTACATCAACGCGACGTTTGGGACGGCGAGAAAGATTTTCTACCACCATCGAAGCTAGTTGACTATTTGGCACAATCAACTCTGTGCCATCTACTGTATCTAATCTCGTACTTCGCAAACCAACCGCTTTAATATTTCCATCAAATTCCTTGGTTCTCACATAATCACCCATCTTAAATGTCTTATCCGCAAAAATCGAGATCGACCCAAAAAAGTTCGATAAGGCATCCTGCGCCGCCAAAGCAATGGCCAAACCACCAATACCTAGTCCAGCGAGTAGAGAGCTAATATTGTATCCCAGATTACTCACAATCATTAACGCCACAATGGCCCAGATTCCTAACTTTACCAGCCGGTTCAAAGTCGGCACCATTGTGCGATCCAAAATTCCATTTTTTGAGGCATACGGCACTAAATAATGACTTACAACAAAATCAAAAATCTTTAAAAACGCAGCCGTAACCTTAATCACCACAATTACCAAAATCGCTCTTTCTACAAAAATATCAATCTGTTCCGCCAAAGTTAAAACTCGGGTCGCATACAAAAAAGCCATCACAAAAATCACAAAATTCCCCACGTTTTTAAAAACTTCAATCGCAAAATCATCAATTTGAGTCGAAGTTTTGCGTGTTAACTTAACTACATAACGCCCCAAAATAAAGGTAAAAATTCGTGCTGTCGCCCAACCAACTACAACAATCAAAAGAGCTAGTAACACCTGGTCAAGCGTGTTGTTTAAAAAAGAAATCAGTCTAAGCGATTCGAGGCTCGCTACCAAACTGCCTTGAAGGAGGGAAAGAAAATTCATAATTTTAATCTTAAATAATACGCTTTTAATCTAAAAGGAATCCCTTAAAAACACAAGAGCCCTTTCCTTAAGGAGTCTGTTTTTGGTATGTTTAGCGCGCATCATTAACTTGTCTTATATGTCAGCGCTCCATTGTATCCCTGTGCAAGAGAAAACCATGCAAGATTTAAAGCAACGGTTAGTAGCCGAGGCTCATCAGGCAGATTTAGTCGAAGTTTGGTTAGATTCAATTCAAGATCTACGTTTAGCCGAAATATTTTTTGAAGAAGCTGATATCAAAACACCGTTTTTGTTTGTGAATAAAGTCCCGGCCGAAAGAGGAGATTTTATGGGAACTCCAGAGGAACACGCCGAAATTTTACGCGAATTGTTTGAAAGAGGAGCACACTATGTAGACGTAGCTTTTGAGACTGAACCTAAGCACATCAAACATATTTTAGGTGCCAAACAGGACTATGCCAATTTGATTATTTCGTATCATAATTTCGAGGAAACTCCAGAATTAAAAGAACTACAAAAAGTAGTAAAGCAGGCTGTCGAAAGTGGCGCGGACATTGTAAAAGTAGCTACTTTTGTGAAGGAGCGGCCAGAAAATGTTGTTTTATTTGAACTTACAACGTGGGCCGCGGCACAAGGAATAAAAGTTATTGTGGTGGGGATGGGACAAGAAGGTCGCTTATCACGTATTGTTTGTCCCTTGTTAGGTTCTGAGATCTATTACGCCCCCTTGGAACACGGTACGGAAACTGCTCCCGGACAAATAACAAAAGCAGAATTAACTACAATTTGGGAAAAAATGATTTAAAAAAATAACTATGGCTCTTCAAATCGGAATTGTCGGCTTGCCGAATGTTGGGAAATCTACAATTTTTAATGCTCTTACCAAATCTGGCGGGGCCGAAGTTGGGAATTATCCCTTTTGTACAATTGATCCCAATGTTGGGATAGTAGAAGTCCCAGATCCTAGGCTTCACCAGTTAACTGAACTTGTTTCTTCCGAAAAAACAATCCCTGCGATTGTGGAATTTGTAGATATTGCGGGTTTAGTAAAAGGCGCGTCCGAAGGGGAGGGTTTAGGTAATAAATTCTTATCTCATATTCGTGAATGTGATGCCATTGCTCAAGTTGTTCGATTATTTGAAGACGAAAACGTGACCCATGTTCATGGAGACCTTGATCCCAAAAGCGATCGCGAAGTTATTGAATCAGAACTTATTCTGGCTGACCTCCAAACTTTAGAACGACGCCTTCAAAAATTAGAAAAAGAAGCCCGCAGCGGTGATAAGGATGCTAAAGAACTTCTCGACTTTTCCCAAAAACTCCAAGCCGAACTTAACGAAGGAAATTTAGCTAGTCATCTTAATTTAACAGATGAGGAAAAGGATCTTATGCGACAATTACAGCTCATTACTAGCAAACCTTTTATGTACATTGCCAATGTACACGAGGATGATATGACTTCTTTTGATGAGACTAAAATCCGCGAAGCTCTTACTATTCATCCTTCCGCTAAAATTGTTCCTATTTCCGCCAAAATTGAACAAGAAATTGGACAGCTCTCCGATGAGGAAGCCAAAGAATTTTTGGATGAATTGGACTTAAAAGAACCGGGATTAGATGCTTTTATAAGGCATGCTTATGATCTGCTCGGATTACACACTTTTTTCACTGCTGGCCCCAAAGAATCACGCGCTTGGACTGTCCGAAAGGGAGCCAAAGCGCCGCAGGCCGCTGGCACCATTCACACCGATTTTGAAAAAGGTTTTATTCGGGCCGAGGTTATCCCACATAATCATTATTTAGAGCACGGCGGCGAACAAGGTGCCAAAGCCAAAGGAGTTATGCGCCTTGAAGGAAAAGACTACATTGTCCAAGATGGAGATGTGATTTATTTCCGGGTTGCTTCTTAATTCAAAAGATCGGCAAGTTGTTCGATAGCAAAGGGACGCATTGTAGCAGCTAAATGGCGAGAATCCTCCGCTGTTAGTTCCTTATTAAAAAAGCGACTAATTTGTTCTTCATTACTAAAAATGCCACTCTCTCTAAATGTAGAGGCTATTTGTTCTTGAGGAATATCAGACTTAAATTGGGATAAAATCTCTCCCGTAATTTGATAAGCAATCTCTTCTAGCAAATGATCCGGGAGTCCGTCTAAAAAACCAGCAAACTCTTCATCTGTGGAATTAACAACAGTATCAAGAAATTCTACTAGTTGATCTTGTGGAATCCCTGAAACTTCACAGGCTTCCATCAAAAGTGGATGGTTTGGGTCAAACTCCAATTTTTTTTCTGAGTCTGTTTCACTAGATGTTTCCGCCGTATCATTACTAGCTCTAGAAGTTCGCGGTACTTTAGGAATATGATAAGTTACTTCTCCATTGTCTATCCAAAGATAAGCTTTTCCTTTGTTTTTTTCAAAAACATAAGCCAGCCCAGCATCCCCCATGTAAATATGTGAATAAGAAAAGTCCTTCTTCATAATTTCTATGAGCCCAGGAATGTAATTAATCCCTACTTCATGGAGATTCATTTTAGCCAAAAAATCAGCCGCCTTTTTTTCATATTCAGCTTGTTTTTGTTCAGCTTGCTCTTTTAATTCAGTGGCTCCATCATGCCAAGTTCGTTTATATTCATAAACTTCACCAATTGTGCTGAGGATTAAATCATCATGTGGAGTACCAACATAAGATGCTAAATCCTCCAGATAGTATTTTTCAAGTTGTTCCAGAGGCATAGTACTAGCAATAGTCATAATTAAATCTGATGGAGTTTCCACAAGACCTTGATCAAGATCTTCAAGAATTTGATTAAGAGCTTCGAGATCATTCACTTGATTTAAAACATTATTAAAAACTTCATCTTCCTCGGGGCTAGCGTCAAAGAATTTTGATTGGTATAAATCACGAACATCATATTGTAAGCGACCAACCTCTTCTCTTTGCTCCATTTCCTCACTCACCTCGAATGAAAGAGGAGCACCAGTGTCTTCAAGCGAATCAGATCTTGTTTCCGCACCATTAGAAAGTTCAACCATGGGTAAAATTATTAAAATAATCATCTAATAATACCACATAAGAACAAAACAGTCAAACGCATAAGGTTAGAAGTGATCTTTCCTGTTCTTGCACTAAATCGTAAAATATGTTAAAATAATTAGATAGAATTAATAAAAATAAAATGGCTACGCCTCTAGAAATCTTTCCAAAAAAACCAGGTGGCTCTGACCGCGATGTCGAGTCTTTCCTTCTACATAAAAAAGAAGTTATGGGGATGGAGGCTAGCCCCACCGAACAAGACGCTAATTTAGAACGCTTAATTCAAAATGACTTAGATGATCTGCTGACTCTTTATGCTGATGACGGTACAGTTGGGGATTACACCGAAGCTTTTGCTGCTTTTGACGTCGAAGTAGATCCTAACGAAATTTTACATTTAGCCCCAATTGATCCAGAAATGAAGCCCTTAAGGCCAGCCCAAAAGCGCGAGGAGGTTAATAATCGTTTATTTGGTGAATTAAGACCTGATGAAGCCCCAGAGACACATGTGCAACGACGATTAGTTACTAACACCTTAAGTGGAAATTCATTTGAAATAGATCCACAAAGTCAAAAAAAGCGAATTTCTGGTGATACCACTCGCAAAAGTCAGCGTCGTCGCATGGTTTACAATCGATTTTTAGAAAAAATGGAAGATGAAAAAGGAGATCTCCGACATTTATCTGAAGGGGAACGTCGACACATCAGAGAGCGTGTACACCGAGAAATAGCCGCTCATGATAGAGTTCTAGACTTAGCCGAGGCTGACATTGAAGCTCAAGATCAAGTTAGTGGCATTGTTAGTGAATACGAAGCCCTAGAAGCATCTAATCTTTCAGATCAAGAATTAGCAGCAGCAGAAAGTGATTTAGTAACTCAAGTGAATGAAGTTTATGAAACTTACGAGATTGGCGTAGCCGCGGTTGCTGATAAGTCTCAAGAAATAGATGAAGAAATAGATGAAGAAAATCCAATAACTGATCAGGAAACAGCCACGGTTATCGAAGCTTTAAATCTTACTCCAACCCAAAAAATCCTTGGGAAAACCGAACATAACGACGTTATTATTGAGGCAGCTACCAATGTTACCTGTGCCTGCGATTTACGGACTGGAAATTTGGAGTGGGTTAAAATTAATATTGATGGAACAGAGTATATTCGTCGTCTTCCTCCAGATATTCATGCTACTCCACAGAATTTCCGTCGCGAAGTGGGGATTGCGCGTTTAAATGGAATTTGTGCGCACCGTGAAATTCCTCTTGGTCAACCCGCTCAAGAACGAATGGTTGAATATTTTATGGAAGGAACCAATTCCTTTAACTGGGATTTATATGATCAGCTAGAAGAAGATTTTAAGAATTTTTTGCATGATTTAGCTCCTCGTCGGGAAGACACGGTAGGAGTGCTTACCTCTTTGGGAATATTAGATGAACAAAATAAATTAGGCCCAGCTCCAGTTTTTGAAAAAGTAGTTGCTGCCTGGCGATCTACTGGCGAAGATCTTGATATCAGTAAGTTAATCGCTGAAAACTAAAAATGTTAATAATTCCCGCACTTTACATTCAAAAAGGACACGCGATTTCTCTCTACAAAGGGCACGAAAACGAACAGAAAAAAATCTACAAACGATCTGCCCTAAATTTAGCTCGGGAATTTGAAAAAAAAGGCGCCAAGTTAATTCAAGTAATAGATTTAGACGGGAGTTACGAAGGCCATCCAGTTAACACTGGTTTGTTAGAAAAGTTTGTCCGAGAACTAAAAACCCCACTGGAAGTAGGCGGGGGAGTTCGCACTATGGAAGATATTGATCGATTAATGAATATTGGAGTTTTTAGGGTGATTTTAGGAGTAACTGCTCGTGATCTTTTACCATCTGCTCTAGAGAAATACGGCCCTGAACGCATTGTGTTTGGAATTAAAGCCCGTCAGGACATGATGGTGGACTCCGATAGTCTCCGCGACAATTCTGACGAAGTAATTGAAGTTGGCCAATCGGTAGTGGCCATGGGAGTAAAGCATATTGTTTACAAAGATTTAGAGCGCGAAGGTACTCTTTATCATCCAAATTACGATGACATTGACCGCTTAATTGAAGGATTAGGTCCCAGTGTTAGCATTTATTCTTCGGGAGGAATTGTGATGCTAGATGATCTTCGAATTTTAGAAACCATAAAAGCCAAAGGAGTCGTGGCTAGTCGCGGTTTTATTGAGCACAAAATCAGCCTAAAAGCAGCCATTGACCAGTATCAAACCACTCAAGACGAAGCCACAGTTTTAGATTTCTTTTCTGGAACACGATAAGTTTCCTCAACTCCTTCCACCGCCTCAATTGCATCAAAAGCTTTTTGAAGTTGCTCAAAATTCATAACTTCTAGCGTAATAATAACGTGGGCATAACCATCTTTGCCATGTCGTTCACTACTAACTTTAATTTGATAAATATTTGCTCCTAGGTTGGCCAGTTGCATTCCAATGTCTCGTAAAAATCCAACTCGATCCACGGCAAGAATAGAAATCTTAACACGATAATAAGGAGTTCCACTGTCTTCTTCGTTGGTTTTTTCCACTAAGCGGGAACGACTTTTGGAATAATGTGTCAGAGGAGTTCCCTTCCCACGACATGGTTTTCCTAATAATTGTGTCGAAGTATAAAGCGCTTTTATAAATTGCTCTTCTGTGACCGTGCCATCACCAATTTTTCCTAAAAAGTCTTTCCACGTTTTGGAGTCAAAAGTTTTAACCAATTTATTTTTTTGTTTTTCAGTAAGATTGTCTAATTCGCCGCAACCATAGCGATGTAGTTCCTTTTTAAGGAAATCATGGCCAGCGCGATATCGTTTACTAGCAGTTTGCTTTTTTAGAGCAGTTTGGATTTTGCTTTTAGCAAGGTTAGTCGTGATCTTTTCTAACCAGTCGCGACGAGGATATTTTTGGGACTTAGAGGTAATAATCCGAACCGTATCGCCGGTTTTAAGCGTCGTTGAAAGAGGTAGTTTAAGCCCATTTCGGTACATTCCCACCGCTCGATTCCCAACATCAGAGTGGATATGATAACCAAAATCAATCCCATTAGAACCCTGTGGCAGATCAATCACATCTCCCTGTGGTGTAAATACAAAAATTCTATCTTGGAAAATATCAATTTTAAGGTTTTCCAAAAAGTCATAATTATTTTTGAGATCTTTTTGTAATTGCAGCACTTTTTGAACCCAAGCTGATTGGCCTTTTTTGGCTCGTTTTAATTGAGACTCGTGCAGGCGACTTTGTTTATAAAAATAATGGGCCGCAATTCCATATTGAGCCTCAAAGTGCATATCATGCGTACGGATTTGAAATTCTGTGGGAACGCCTTCAACTCCAAAAACCGTGGTGTGTAAACTCTGGTATCCATTTGGTTTAGGCACGGCAATAAAATCTTTAATTCTTCCGCTACGAGGTCGGAAAAGAGCGTGAATTATTCCTAAAACGCGATAACACATCTCTTTATCATCAATAATAATTCGAAGCGCTAACAGATCATTTAAATCTTCTAAACGTTGCCCACTAGACACCATCTTTCTAAAAATACTGTAAAGCGTTTTTGGGCGAGCCTCTACTTCGGCTGGGATGGAATGTTGTTTAAGAGAGTTTTTTACAATTTGAACAGTTTGCTTGAGTAGTTTTCGCTGGTGATCAGAACTGCGAGAAATTTGTTTTTTAAGATCAGCGTATTCTTTGGGGTAAATATATTGAAAGCAAAGATCTTCGAGTACGGATTTGAATTCCCAAATTCCCAGTAAATCAGCGATAGCTACGTAGATTTCCATGGTTTCGCGAGCAATGCGTAATTGTTTTTCTTCACGTACAAATTCGAGTGTCCGCATATTATGCAATCGATCCGCCAGTTTAATTAAAATAATGCGCAGGTCACGCGCACTATGCAAAAAGAATTTCTTCAAGGATTCAACTTGTCGTTCCATCATATCATGGCGATACTTAACTTTGCTCAATTTAGTAACTCCATCCACTAAAAAAGCTACTTTTTTCCCAAAAAGGTTTTCTAAATTTTCAGTAGTGTATTCCGTATCCTCTGGGACATCGTGCAATAAACAGGCTACTAACGTGTCTTCATCCACGTGTAACTCTGTCAAAATCATAGCTGCAGCCAGGGGATGAAGCACATACGAAGAGCCATCCATTCTCTTTTGGCCCTTGTGTGCATCGCGCGCAAATTCATACGCTTCCCTAAGTCTTTTTTCATCGAGGTCAGGAAGATAAGTTTTGGCCCTTTTTATTAAAGTCCCAATTTGCATACTGCAAGGCTAGATGATAGAAATAATTATGCCATATATTAGGATAAAAACAAAAGATTTCTTTTAATTTAGTTTTATGAAAATTGCCATCTTACTTTCCGGAGGAGTTGATAGCTCCGTCGCTCTAAAACTTTTACAAGCAGAAGGGCACGATCTAACGGCTTTTTATTTAAAAATTTGGCTCGAAGATGAATTGTCTTATTTGGGAGACTGTCCGTGGGAAGAAGACCTAGCTTATGCCCGTCAAATTTGTGAAGAAGCAGCTGTCCCACTCGAAATTATTTCTATGCAAAAAGAGTACTGGGACGAAGTTGTTTCCTACACTATAACAGAAGTAAAAGAAGGTCGAACCCCTAACCCAGACATTCTTTGCAATCAACGAGTTAAGTTTGGTGCTTTTTACAATCACATCAATGATTCATTTGATAAAATCGCCACTGGGCACTACGCTCAAACTAAAGAAAAAGATGGGCAGACCTATCTCAAAAAAGCCGCCGACTCTTTCAAAGATCAAACTTATTTTTTATCTCATTTAAGTCAGGAACAATTAAGTAAAGCTTTATTCCCAATTGGTAGCTTACAAAAAAGTAAAGTCCGCGAATTAGCCCAAAAATACAATCTTCCCAATCAAAAACGTAAAGATAGTCAGGGAATTTGTTTTTTAGGAAAAATAAAGTTTTCCGAATTTCTCAAACATCATTTAGGTGAAAAAACCGGCGATATAATTGAATACGAAACCCAAGAAAAATTAGGAGAGCACCTTGGCTTTTGGTATCACACCATTGGTCAACGGCAGGGATTAGGGTTAAGTGGTGGACCCTGGTATGTAGTAAAAAAAGACATCCCGCATAACAAAGTTTATGTTTCCCGCGAATATCACACTCCCGAAAAAAACCGCAATGAATTTGAAGTTGGCAAGCTAAATTGGATCACAAAAGCGCCAACTAACCCCGAAAAAAACATAAATTTACAGGTTAAACTTCGTCATGGAGAGACTTTTCACGAGGGAGAAGTTAGCTTTATTAAAAACGACACAGTTCTAGTTAAAATCAAAGAATCAGATCAGGGAATTGCCCCCGGACAATTCGCAGTTTTTTACGAAAAAGACATTTGTTTAGGCGGAGGAACAATCTTGCGCGAAATAGATTGAAAAATCAGGTTAAATCAGGTATAATAGATAGATTTAAAAAATCTTTTTATGGCTGATGATGAACTTAACGAAGAGTTAGATCTAGAACCTCAGGGACAAGAACTCCCTGCGAACCTAGAAGAACTCGATGTAGATTTAGAAAATGTGCCAACCACAAACGAATTTCAAAAAGAAGTTTTAGAAGATTTTGATCCCGCTGATTTTGAACTTCAGAACTTTATTTTGGATGGCGAGGTTGATGTGGATTTAGTTTATAAACACAAAGACTATATTTCTGCCTCTGATTTAGAGGTTTTGAATCAACTCAGTCCCGGGATTTTGTTTGATTTATTTGTAGAACCTTTAAGTGACAATGAGTATGTTGTTAATTTTGGAAATAATAATGAGGCGGATCAATATATTGGTTTAAGCCAACTTTTACGGGGCTATGCCGACGGAATTGCCGGTGGTCGTTTAGAAGGTATTAGATCAGTTTATGTTCAAGAATACCCTGGCGGAGAGGTTAATTACGCTGAAAGAGTAGGGTTAGCTGGTAATTTTTACGAAGACAGCACTGCTGGTCGCCAAGCTTACCAAGAAGTTCACACTAATTACGTGTTCGAAATAGACCGAGAAGAAGATGTCACTGTGCTTTTGGATGATCTTCAAGATGAAGCTCAAACCGAAGTCCAAGCAATTCTAGAATTAAATTATTTAAATGACTTTGATAACGTTGGGGAAGCCATTGATGTAGCTCATTTCCAAACTGAGGAAGCGGTAACTTATGATTCACGCGCTTCCAAAGAGGAATTTCTTAAGTACTTATACGTTGAAGCCAGTTTAAATGATGTTGACCCGTTTTTTGCCTTAGCTTTAACCGAAAATGTAGTTGAAATTGCAGATTTAAATCAATTTGAAAATGATTTTCAATGGACCATGCGTTCAATTAAAGAATTTGAGTTTGTTTACGAAGAACAATACGGTGAACCAGCCCGTGATGACTATGGTTACTACACCCCAGAATTTGTAGCTCGAATGTTACGCGACAATCCTCTTAATTTATCGCCCGAGGATGCTTCTTTGCTATTTGAATCTTATGGTTACTTAACGGGAAAAGATTTTGAAATTCCAGAAGATATTAGCTTAGATAACCCACGCCCAGCTTGGGAAGATTTAGATAAGGTAGATTCGTCTGGAGTACGTTCAATTGTGCCAAAGGGTAGCGCTGGATCTGGTTTTGGATATCGCAAGCCAGTTTTAGGAGGTTCTCCTTTTCACAAAGGGTTAGATATTGGAGCGCCTGCTGGATCACCGGCGTACTCATATGCGGCCGGGAAAGTAGTGCGTAGTGGCTGGGGCGATGTAAATGGAAATCACGTCTTTATAGATCATGAAAATGGTTGGAAAACCATTTATTTGCATTTTGAAAGTCCTAGTCATTTAAAAGTAGGGGACACAGTCGAAGCTGGGGAGTTAGTTGGAAAAATTGGTAGCACAGGACGCTCTACCGCGCCGCATCTTCATTTCGAAATGCAGTACAAAGGAACTTCTGTAGATCCGCTTCATTATTTATAAAATATGCAAGATTACTACGTTATTCCCGAGTTAGAAGCTGAGAGGGACACCCGTTCCAAAGGATCTTTTGTAAAAGATTTAACCTCCCAAATTGGGTGGATGACAATTTTTTCTTTAATGATTTTTACAATTGGCTTTTTTACAATTAATGCCGAAGCTTATTCCGAAATCATGATGACTTGGGCTAGTAAGGATTGGGCTCAGGCCCAGGAACAGGCCATGAGTGAGGTCGTAGCTGAGCAAGTGGTAGAACAACGCACTTTGGTAGTGCGCAGTACTCCAGAAACGCAAAAATCACTCATTCCAGACTTAAATTTAGATATAACACCGCCTGATAATCGACTTATTATTCCCAAAATTGGTAAAAACATTCCAATTGTAACCACTGACCCCGAAAAACTTATTGGCGCTGATTGGAAAACCCTAGAACAAGCCTTCCAAGAAGATCTTAAAAACGGGGTTATTCACTATCCAGGCACGGCTGACCCAGGCGAAGTTGGGAATGTGTTTATAACTGGACACAGCTCTTATTATTTATGGGATTCAGGAGATTACAAAGATGTTTTTGCCCGCTTGAATAAGTTAGAAATAGGCGATGAAATTGTTGTTTACCATGACCAGGATGAGTATCGCTATATGGTACGTGAAATGCGTGAAGTCCGTAACGAAGACGTAAGCGTGCTTGATCAAAGTAATGAAAAAACACTTACCTTAATGACTTGCTCCCCAGTTGGAACAAACTTTAGACGTCTAGTTGTAGTCGCTGACCAAATCTAAGCAGTTTCTTCGGTTCCTTCTTCATCTCCCAAGGCTTCCATTTGTTCAAGCAGTTCTGCTTCGGCGTCTTTTTCTTCTTTTTCGGCCTCGACTTCTTGTTTTTTAAGAGTATCGCGTTTTTCTTTTCGATCTTGCTCTTTCCATTCCATGATGTGTTTTTGGTTGAGCTTAGAAAGTTCAGTCTCGTATTCTTTGTCTAATTTAGCGAGCTGTTCTTTTTCGTGAATAAGAATGCCACGTAATTTTTGAATTTGCTTATCTGTCATGATAGGCAAAATCTGGAACCAATACTCACGTTCCTCGTTAGTCATGGATTCAGTTTCGTTGATAAGTTGCTCTAAGTTTGGGTATTTTTCGCGGATATAATCAGGTACGCGGTGCTTTTTTTCGTCTTTTGGTTGTTGGCCAGCACCGGTGCCAGTATTTTGTTGAGTTGATTTAGGATCGTCAGCCATGATTTTGAGAGTTTAAGTACGTTAGGGATTATAGCGAAAACTTAACTTGCAGTCCAAGCCATCTGTTTTTCTTTTTTAGGAGTGTTTTCAGTCAGGAAGTAGGCAAAAGATAAATTTTCATTTCCTAGATAAGTAGGCTCATTAGCTGATTTCCCAGCTTCACTAACATTAGCATCAGATTGGAACACCTCGGCCATCAGTTTTGCAAAAGCAGCAGAATTGTCAGTTCGAAGGTCTTTAATAACTTTTAAGTCTTCTGTAACAGCTTCTTTATGTTCCGCCTCCACATTTTCCAAAATAGTATCAAAATCTGCTTCCGAGTCTTCATTGTAAAGGGCGGCACAAGAAGCCAGGCTAAATATATGCACTCCCAGTAATTGTCTGCCCTCCTTAGGTTTAAACCCAAAGTGATCCTCCATTAATTTGTTAGGAGATTCAAAGGTAGATTTTGGTGTTTTATTTTCCTCATCATCACCACCAAATAAATCAGTAATTGAGGTTATTCCTCCGGCCATCATAAATCTAACTCCCAAAAATACAGCAGCCCATATTCCAAGCGTAGCATGTTGGAAAGCAAATTCATTAAAAAATTCCATAATATCTTTTTCCTCCAAAATCCGATTAATAGCATCCTCATCTTCTTTGTTTTTCCAGTTTTTAACATCTTCGATAGTCGAAACCTCGCTTAAGGAAAGGGTTTGTCCACGGTGCGCATAAATAACATTCTGCCCTTCTTTATCCAAAGAAAGCACTTTATAAGCTGGTTGCGCTAACAATCCTTGCACCGCCGCAATGCTGATTGATTTTTTGTCTTTAGCATCCTCATCGGCCTCCTTTTTTTCTTGGGGTTCTTCTTGAGGTTCTTCTTCTGCCGGTGGAGGTATGACTTCTACTGGTTTAGGTTCTTCTTTTGGTTTTTCCTCAACTTCTTCCGCTTCTTCAAGAGGTAGCTCCGTATACCACTCATCTTCATCTACATCTCCCCCTTCATCTCCAGCTAAGTAAGATTCATAACTAGTCCATTGTTCAGGTTCAGTTGTATGAAGCCAGGTGTAATATTCAATAAAATAAATCGGATGAGGAATTTTATTTTCATGTTCCCAGAGCTTAATCATTTGATTCAATAATTCATTCAACCGAGGGTCTTCGCTTAATCCTTCAATCTCTCTGCGAAATTCTCTCAAAGTTGCTTTTGTTGATTCTGTTACAACATCAATGTAGGAATTTACAAAAATATTCAAATACTCTTCATAAGTTGGGGGTCTGTCTTCCGAGGCATTATTAGTATCTTCCATCCCATCAATCACCGCTGATTCAAAATCGTCAAAATTATCTTCATTTAGCAATAATATTCCTTCACCTATTTCGTGACCACTTAAATGATCTGTAAAGAAAACTAAAATCTTTCCTCTCCAATCATTTGCGTCAATATCAGTTCTATTTTCCCCAATCATATCAATAAGAGTTTCTAGCCGATCTGTATGATCAGTTAGAATTTCGGGATCTGCCGTTAATTCTGCTTGAGAAATAAATGACATTTATTTTTGTTTTTTAAATTAAATTATATACACATCGCCTAACTCTTCTTCGATCCTTTCCTTGGTAAAGCGAATGCGATGAATCTCTGTTTTAATCTGATAAGTAGGGGACGGATTAGCCTCCCAGAGTTCATGAATGTTACGGAGACTAGTCAAAATATTAAAAGCGTTTTGATCAGCTTTGCCTTTTTTGGCGTCATCTAATGTGTCGTAAACAGATTCATTCAAAAGTGAACTTGGTTCATGCGGACGGATTGTTTCGTCCCTAAATTTATCCATAACTTCTTGTAAAAAAGCCTCATCTCCCGCATCAAAACCTGTAGGGTCAGCTAACGGCTCATTTAGACGCTCTTGAACCTTGTCATCAATAGGAGCATCATCGGTCGCCGGATCGTAGAGAGGATTTAAATTATTCATGAGTAAACTTTACTTATTAGCAAGTACAAATTATCATCTAAGTATACCAGAAAAAAGGGTTTCCAACAACCAGAACTTGCCTTATTTATGAAAATGTCTCATACCCAAGCTGAAGAAAGAATTAACAAGCTCCGCGAAGAAATTCGAAAAAGGAACTATGAGTACTTTGTTTTGGATGAATCAAACGTGTCAGAGGCTGTTCGGGATTCTTTAAAAAGAGAGCTTTTGGAACTAGAAAATCAGTTCCCGGATTTAGTGACCGAGGATTCCCCAACCCGCCGGGTTGGTAGCGCCCTCTCTGGTAAATTCGCCAAAACAACCCACAAAACACGTAAATGGTCCCTAAAAGATGCTTTTTCTGAGGAAGAAGTGCATGAGTGGGGTGAAAGGTTAGGAAGATTTTTGCCAGGTGAAATTTTTGATTTTGTGTGTGAACTAAAAATTGACGGTTTAAATGTGACCTTGTGGTACGAACAGGGAAAATTAGTAAAAGGATTAACTCGAGGGAACGGAAAGGAAGGGGAGGATGTGACACACGCCATTCGCACAATTAAAAGCGTGCCTTTAGTTTTAGAGGAGCCCATTGATTTAGAGGTTTCCGGTGAAATTTTTATTTCAAAGGCTAGTTTCAAAAAAATGGAAGAAGATTTTGTAAATGCCAGAAATGCCGCTGCTGGCACAGTTCGGCAACTAGATCCCAATGTCGCCGCTAGTCGTGATTTGGATATTTTCTTTTACGCGATTGGTGAAAATAATTTAGAAAATCCGCCAAAAAATCAGGTCGAGTTATTCGCTACACTAAAACGATTAGGCTTAAAGGCGAACAAAAATTTTGAACATAAACAAACAATCGAAGAAATAGTAAAATTCTGCCATTATTGGACTGAACATCGCGATGATTTGCCCTACGAAATTGATGGGGTAGTGGTAAAGGTAAATGACTTTGAAAAACGACAAAAGCTGGGCTATACCGGCAAAGCACCGCGTTATTCCGTGGCTTACAAATTTCCAGCAGAACAAGCCGTAAGCAAAGTTCTAGATATTATTGTCCAAGTGGGACGAACTGGCGCGCTCACACCCGTTGCGGTCCTAGAGCCGACCTTCGTCGACGGATCTACAGTTTCGCGCGCCACCCTGCATAACGAAGACGAAATCATTCGCAAAGATGTTCATATTGGTGACACAGTTATTATTCAAAAAGCTGGGGACATCATTCCCGAAGTAGTCGAAGTTTTAAAAGACATGCGCACTGGTCAGGAGCAGGAATTCCAATTTCCAACCGAGTGTCCAGCCTGCGATGGACCAGTCCAAAGAGCAGAGGGCGAAGCGGCCACTCGCTGCATAAATTCCAATTGTTACGCCATCAAACGTCGCGCCTTAATGCATTTTGTCTCCCGCGGGGCTCTTAACATCGACGGTTTAGGCGATAAAATCATTGATCAACTTTTAGACGCGGATTTAGTTAGTGATGTGGCGGATATTTTTACTCTAACTTCTGAGGATTTTTTAAGTTTGGAGCTTTTCCAAGAAAAACGCGCCGAAAAGACGGTTGCCGCGATTAAAGCGGCTCGCAAACCAGTATTAGAAAAGTTTTTATTTGCCTTAGGCATTCGTCATGTTGGGGAACAAGCTAGTGAATTAATTACCCATTTTTTGCAAGAAAAAATGCAAAACCAACCTGTTACACCGATAACTATCAGCGATTTTGCGCAGTTTGTTTTCAAAGAAGAATGGGAAGGAATTGAAGGCGTTGGCGACATTGTGGCTCAATCACTTTACGATTGGTTTCAAAATATTGAAAACCAAGAATTACTCAAAAAATTAGAAAAAAATGGCTTAAAAATCGCCACGGTCAGCACAGAAATTCAAGATCAAACTTTGGCCGATAAAACATTTGTTTTAACTGGCACGCTTTCTATCTCCCGTGATCAAGCTAAAAAATGGATCAAAGAAAGGGGTGGGCAGGTTAGTTCTTCGGTTAGTAAAAAGACGGATTATGTCCTCGCTGGCGAAAATGCCGGTTCCAAACGTGCCAAAGCAGAGACTCTAGGAGTCACGATTTTAGAGGAAGAAGCCTTCCGAAAACTCCTGTAATGTGGTAAAATAGAAAGATTTTAAAAACAAAAATCAAATAGAATGGCTAAATTTGAATTACATACAGATTCAGAAAGTGGTAAAAAATATAAAGCTCCTAAAGGGAGTTGGCACAATCTAAGTGAACAAGAAAGTTCCGAAATTTACCAAACACATCGAGAAGCTTTAGCCGGAGATTTATCTGATTATCGTGAAAAGTTACGTGGCGATATTTGGGATGACATTGCTAACCCTGACAATGTTGATTATCAATTAGAACGCACTGCTACACCCAATGGGACTCCAATAAGTTCGCTTTTACTAGATGCTTTTACCAGTGAATCAGCTCGAGGGGGGTTAGGCGGCCGAGACCCTCACAAAGTTATGTATTACTGCCTGGATTACCTTCAAAACGGCAAGGAAAATCAGGGGCATGTTCACAAAATTAATGAAGTAGACCCGGGTGAAAAAATAAAGATTTATTTAGATGGGGAACCAGCCCGATGGAAATTGAAAGTAGCTGGTCGATCCTCTTCTCGAGAGATAGATGGTTATATTTTCCCGGCTTTTGAAAGAAATTTTGAGGAGGAATTAGATTTAGTCGAAGAATTTCACGATGGACAAGAGAATGATGAGGATCCAGTAGAGAACGAAGATCCAGTAGAAAATGAGGATCCAAATTCAGATCCGAGTTCAGACCCAGATTTTCGCGCGGAAATAGCCCCACTACTTACTGATACTCCCGATGAAACAGCCGCAAGAGTAAAAATCGAAGCTTTAGGATTACCCTTTTTTAATAGCCGAGAAGCTTATGTAATGGCTCAAAAAGGAGAGGGAGGTTTAAGTTTAGGTCCTGATGGCGAAATCCAGCTTCAATTAGGAGTAGAATGGTTAATGAATCCGCCAAATTACGCCACTATAGATGTCACTGATACTCCTGCAGAAGCAGAGTATCGCAGTCAAGCCGAAGAAAGAGGCGAACGGTTTTGGAATTCTCGCCAGGCTTTGTGGGCTTACATTCGTGGACAAAGAGGTCTAATTTTACAAACAAGTGGCAATTTTGATTTAGAAAAAGGTTACGATTGGGTTGGTGATGCTCCTAATTACGCAACTTATAAGATTGGAGTTGCTCCACCAACTCCAGTTGATGGAGAAGATCAAGCAGAAGAGCCGGGTGAACCAGCAGTTGAAGAGGAACAAGAAATAATTGAGGTACCCGATGCCTTGCCACCACGCCGAGAAAAAGAGTACGAATACGAGGAAGAGTATGAGGAAGAGTATGAGGAAGAGGAGGAAGAAGAGGAGGAATATGAAGAAGATCCACCACCAAGTGATGAAGAAGTAACTTCATTATCAACAGAGGATCGAAAGGAAGCATTAAAAAAGAGCTTAGCAGGTCAGATAGGAAATGTAATAGATCTTAATGGGAAAGGAGTTAAGTTTGAATATATTCCAGCTGGAGCAACTGAGCCCGTAAGTTGTAGATTAAACGATAAAGCCTTATATGTAGGTGGGAAACGTAATGACATAACACTTAGTACTAATAATTTAGAGCTTTGGGGTATACATAAAGAAAAGGAGTTACGCGCTTTAACAATTGGTAAATTTAAAATTAAAAAAGTTGAAATAGGCCTAAATAGTATTAGGCCACACACCATTCGTTTAGAAGATGTTGAATTTGGAGATGTAAAAGCTTTGCTTGGACAAGATCAACTATTTGCCGCTTTAAGAGCTAATGATATTACTATTGTTAAGGATAAACCACCTATGATTTTAGAGTTTTTAGCTCCATCAACTTTGTTGGGAGCTGATGCCCTTATTTCTTTTGATAAATTATTTAAAGCGCTCGAAACGGGGAAAGGGACTTTAGCTAATCCAACTTACAATCGAACTATAATTGCCCCACCACTCACAGCTCAACAAAAAAAAGACAGAGAAGTAAGAGATCCCGCTAATCTTCGTGGTGGCTTTTCTATGGAAGTGGCCTAAAAAGCCTCGATTAACTTGAAAGATCCAGTAACACAAATAGGGCTGCGGCCGGCTAATTTGCCTGCTTTTTGCCAAGCAATGCGCAAGTTGTTAGTGATAGCGCAGGTGATGTTTTGGTGGCGCAGCATGTCTTTGATTTGATCTTGGGCAATGCGGGCGGGCAGGGCGCGTGGGTGATTTATCTGGGTTAATACGACCGCATCACCATAACGGCATAGTTCACGCACAAAGCCAGTTACATCTTTGTCTTTTAAGAATGCAAGAATGAATGTAATTGGTTCACCTCCATAAATTTCAGCTAGAGTTTTTCGTAAAGCAGCCGCGGATTCTGGGGTGTGAGCTCCGTCTAGAATTACTTCTTTTCCACCTTGAATCCGATATTCAAATCTGCCAGGCAGAGTTAAGTGTTCAAATACATCCAGGACCGGTCCGGGGTCAAATTCTGGTAATAATTCATCCAGGGCCGCCCACGCTGTCATGCTGTTTTGGATTTGATGTTCACCCAAAAGAGCTAATTTAATACGCGGGATGCGACGCGTTGGCGTGGTTAAGCGAAACGAATAATTATCAGTGGTGCGCTCCAAAATAGCGGCTTCGTACCGGTTTGGAACTACAATGGGTTTAGCTTTTTTCTGCATACAAGCTGTCCGTGCAAAATCCAAAATCATTGAATCAGCTTGGTGCGCAATTACAACCGGCGTATCTTCGCGCACAATTCCCAGTTTTTCATAAGCAATAGATGTAATACTGTTCCCCAAAATATCAGTGTGTTCTTTTTCAATCGGACAAATTATAGATAAAATAGGACTTTCAACCGCATTAGTGGCATCTAACCTTCCTCCTAAACCAGTTTCCATAATCGCAAAATCCACATCTTCGTCATGAAAATGTTGCAAAGCCATGGCCGTCAACACCTCAAAAGAAGTTACAAAATTTGCTGGAGCCAAATCATCAATCACTTTTGAATATTGTTCAAATAATTTATCAAAAGTTTGCTTTGTCATTGGCGCTCCATCTACAAAAATTGCTTCTGTTGGTTCACGCAAATAAGGGGACATAAAAACTCCCACTCGCTTGCCTAGCGCTTGCAACGCTCCTCCAATCAAAACACAAGTTGACCCTTTTCCTTTAGATCCAGCCACATGAATAACTGGTAAGCCTTTTTCCGGATTTCCAATCTGATCTAAAAATCGCTGAAACCGCGATAAATCAAAAAAATCATCTTGCCCCGGCGCTGGTCTAGAGCGATCAAAAGTAGGTAACTCCAGAAATCGTTCAAATCCAGTTTTAATTTCTGTCATAGCTTAAAATTTAATCAAGCACTTCACCGCCAAAAATTTCCGCTGCCTCATCCACGATTTTTTCCATGCTAACTAATTTGGGCACCATTTTAACCTTTGATCCAAATACACTTTGAAAAGCATCTTCAATTTCTACTTGGCTAACCGTGTTTTTTACGTTTCCTAAGTAGAAATTAGATTGGAAATCTATGAAAATTTTATTTCCCTCAACTCGGTTAATCAATCCAGTTCGGAAAGATTGGCGTACGGATGGAGTTTTTATGGCATCCAATACTCGCGGGAAAAGATCTTTTACATTATCTAGTGATAATTCGGCCACTGGTCCCTCGGTTTTAGTTGGAGTTTCGGCTTTTTCTTTAGACGCTGGTTCTTGAGGGATTGGGGTTAAGCCGTCACCAGAGCTTTTAGCAGTCTCTTTTGGAACTTCTTTTGTTCCCTCTTCTTTTTTGCCACCTAAAATTCCACCAAACCAACCAGATTTAGCTTCTTCTTCTGGGGTCATACAACCTTTGATCACCGCAATTTCCAATGGTAACTGCAAAATAAGGCTGTTTTTAAGTTCTTTAGCCGCCTCTTGAAACAATCCAATCCAACGTAAATATCGTTGCATGTTCTCTTTTTTCCCCAAGGAATCTAAAAGTTTACGACGCAAGTGATCCAAAAAAGCCTTATTAAATTGGTACAAGTCATGTCCTTCTTTGTGAAGGTTATGAATTTCCGCCAAACCAGCTTTAAAATCAGCTTTTTCCAAAGCTTGAAACAGTTTTTCCAAAGCAGCGTGTCCACTTAATCCCAATACTTGATTTACATTTTCTAAGGTTAATTTTCCATTACTCATAATCTGTTCAAAAGTCGAAATCGCATCTCTAAGTCCGCCTTCAGCAGTCTCGGAAATAAGAGTCAAAGCTTCGTCTTCGGCCTCAACTTGTTCGTGTTTAGCAATGTGCTGCAAACGTTTTACTATGGTTGTTCTTTCAATCCGGTGAAAATCAAAACGCTGACACCGTGAAATAATAGTTTCTGGGACTTTATGTGATTCGGTGGTCGCTAGAATAAAATAAGCATGAGCTGGAGGTTCCTCCAAAGTTTTGAGTAGCGCATTAAAAGCCGGCGTAGTCAGCATGTGCACCTCATCAATAATGTAAACCTTGTGTGGAGCTTGATTTGGTGCGAATTTAATCTTTTCCCGAAGATCCCGAATTTCATCAATTCCTCGATTAGAAGCAGCATCAATTTCAATAATATCAATTAGTCTGCGGTCATTTACTAGCTGACAATACTCACATTTATTACAAGATTCACCGCTAGCTTCCGGATTAATACAGTTAATCGCCTTAGCCACTAACCGAGCAGTTGTAGTTTTACCAGTTCCCCGTGGTCCACAAAACAAATAAGCATGAGATAAATGACCAGAGTTAATCGCATTCAAAAGAGTAGATCGAATATGGTCCTGACCAACAAGATTTTCAAAATTTCGGGGTCGATACTTTCGGTAGAGAGAAATGTCCGCCATAAAAAAAGTTAGGTTTAAGAGGGAGCCTTATGATAGCACCAGTTTTTCAATTCCTTCAATGAAATATTTTCGGTCAAATTTTTCGGCCTGTTTCCGGATTTTGACTGGGTCATAGCGAGATTCATTCACTAACAAGCGTGCTAACCCGTTTTCCATGGATTTTATGGTTGGTTCCTCAAAAAATTCTCCGGTCATTCCCGCAATTACACTCTCTGTAACTCCGCCTTTACGATAAGCCAAAACTGGTTTCCCGCAGGCCATTGCCTCCACTGGCGTCATTCCAAAATCATCTTCCCCTGGGAAAATTAAAGCTCGACAATTTTGCATATATTCCCGCACCACTTCATCTGGTTTAAATCCTAGAAAATCAATGTGTGGACCGGCTATAGATTCCAGTCTTTTCCGATCACTCCCATCTCCAATAATCACCAATTTTTTGCGAACTTTATTAAACAAATTCACGGCTAATTCAATGTTTTTATAAGGAGTAATTGTCGAAACAATTAAAAAATAATTCTCATGATTTGGACTTAATTTAAATCGCTCTAAATCTATGGGTGGATAAATCACAGTGGCGTCTTTGCGGTAGTACTTTTGAATTCTTCGGCGTACGTTTTCGGAATTAGCAATATAGTGATCTACCCGATCCGAAGAATAATAATCCCAAAGACGAACGTTTTTTAACAATCGGCGAGACACAGCTCGTTTAAAACGGCCCATGTTTTGTTCCTTCAAATACTCATGTGTCCAATCCCAAGCATAACGCATAGGGGAGTGACAATAACAGAAGTGTTTAGTGTCCGTATTAGTCACAATTCCGTGCGACATAGCCGTGTTTGAGCTAATCACCACGTCATAGCCACTTAAATCAAAACTCTCAATTGCTTGCGGCATTTTGTGGAAAAAATACTTGTGACGTTTGCGTAAAAATTTAGGCAAATCCTGCAAACTAGAAGTCCGAACTTGAGATTTAGGAAAAACATGACCCACCCGCGCTTCGTCATAAAGAAGGGTGTAAATCGGAGCATTCGGGAACATATCCGTTAGAGTTTTAACAACTCTTTCCGCACCTCCCAACTTCACCAAAAAGTCATGAACTATAGCAACTTCCATATTAACTAATTAATAGTTTCCAAACCTCACGCGCTGCCTTTTTCCAGGAATAGGCAGAGACTAAATCACTTTTTTGCGGCACAAATCGCTTGCGTGCCAACATGTCTAATCCCTCAGCAATCGAATTTGCATCTTTCCCATCCACAAAAACATCTACAATTTCCTGAAAATCTAACAAAGCCGGAATCCTAGAGGCCAAAACCGGGGTTCCATGACTAGCGGCTTCTAAAATCGGGAAACCAAAGCCTTCCGAAAGCGACGGAAAAGCAAAGATCTTGGCGTGACGCAGCAAAACATGCTTCTCATCCTCGGTTAAATAGCCCGGCAAAATTACGTGCGTCATAATCCGTTCTTTTTCGAGCGCTTGCAAAATCGCCCTAAAACCAATTCCTCGTCCACCACCAAGAATCAAGCGCCATTCCGGGTACTTTTTGCGAAATTTTGCAAAGGCTTGCACCAAACGAGCCAGATTTTTCTTAGTTTCTAATCGTCCTACAAAAAGTATGTAGGGATCTTTTTTAGTCAGATGAAAATTCTTTAAAAGACGCCGCTCCTTGTCCGCGCTAATTGTGTATTTCTGTGGCCGAAACCCGTGCGGAATAATCACAATTTTATTTGGATCACACTTGTAGTATTTCTCTAAATCACGCTTAGTCGCGGTGCTGGGAACAATAATTTTACAGCCGTTTTTAACCGCGTATTTTGTGCTGCGATGCAAATACCAGTACTGAAAAGCCGAGTAAGCATCCGGAAACTCCTTAAAAGCCACGTCATGAATAGTGATGTAGGATTTTTCAGGATGATTTCGCGGAAAAACATGCGACGGCACAAACAAAACATCAACGGGATTCTTTTTTAATTCGCGCGAAAGATGAAATTGCGTCCACAATCTCCCAAATGGCAACACTTTTTGAATTTTGGCTGGGATTCCTTTTAGTTTTTTCGGAGTAAAAAACACAATTTCGTGCTTTTCCTGCTTTTTAATAAGCGGCAACAACCCATCAATAATTTCGTCAGAGTAGAACTCCACTCCTGTGGGACGAGCATGCTGATAGCGGGAGGCATCGATTCCAATCTTCATGCTCGTAGTTTACCTGTTATCCCCGCGCTAAGACAAGCCCCCAAATTTTCCTTGCTCCGGCCGCGCGCAAAACCCGCGCGCATTCATTAAGTGTTGCGCCCGTTGAGCAGACATCATCTACTAGTATAATTTTTTTGTTCAACAAGTCACGTTTAGAGCTTATATCAAAGGAATTCTTAAGGTTTTCTAAACGATCTTTTCGCGATAATTGAGCTTGAGGAACAGTATTTCGAATGCGCCTAATTAGGTGCTGTGGCTGACCAACTTGCCGCGCCAAAAGTTCAGCTTGGTTGTAGCCGCGGGATTTTTCTCGAAGCGGGTAAAGTGGGACTGGAACAATCAAAATGTCATCTGATAAGTCTATTGGAGTCCAATGATTCGCCATCCACGCTCCAAGAATCCTACACAAGGAATGTGCCGCTCCGTACTTCATAGTTTTAATACAGGTTTGGAGAAGTGATTTTTGCGAATAGGGAGCCACCACAAAAAGACCATCTAATGTCCAGCCTGAGCAAGTTTCACAAATTTTTCCAAGCAATGATTCACGTAAACAAACCGGACAATGTTGAGTTTTATGAGTAGGAATTGCTTCTAAACAAGCTCTACATAAGAATGTTCCTGATTTTTTGCATCCCAAACACCGCCGCGGAAACAAAAATTCTAAAAATCGATGAAATAACCTGATCATGTGCCTATCGTAGCAAACCGAGATGAACAAAAATTAACAAAAACATTAAATAAAAATTAAATGTTTTGACTTTAGGGCTAAGTTTTCGTAAATTTGTTGGGCAGAGTCAGGGCGATTAGCTCAGTTGGCTAGAGCGCAACATTGACGTTGTTGAGGTCACTGGTTCGAATCCAGTATCGCCCACCACACACGAAGAGGACGAAAGTCCTATTTCGTGCAAAGGCGCGCTTCAAAGCGCGCCGCAACTTTTGCGCGGTGTTTGGAGTACCAGATAAGGAAAATTCCGCGGCGGAGTGAAGACTCCACTCTGGATTTTAAAGACCCTCAACTTTTTTAGCTAATTTAAGCCTTTGTTGAATCAAGTTAGCTAGAAAATCAGTTAAACCTTCAGCCAAGCCTGACCAGCCAGGAGCCCAATTAATTTCGGTAAAAACTAAACCGTCAGGACCATATAAAAAATCAATTCCCCCAACATCTACAGGGAAAGTATCAATAACTTTCTGAATAATTCCTAGGTCTTCTTCGTTCAGTATGGGATTTTCTATATATTGTCCTCCTCCTGAGACATTCGAGTGGAATTTACCAGGTGCCGCTTCTCGGCCAAGTGTTAAGACAATTTTCCCATCAACAACTAAAATCCGCAAATCACGCCCGTGGCTAGTTTCAATATACTCTTGCGCAACAACTTTTAATCCTTTTTGGATGCAACTCTGAAAAGCCTGTTTTGCTTCAGTAGCGGTTTCACAGAGATGAACATCGATACCTCGTCCACTTGGATGGCCTTTAATTACAATTGGATAATCAAAAGAAAAACCGTCATCAATTTCAGAAATATCACTTATTTCCACAGTTTCTGGGATGGGAATACCCCCTTTTTCTGCTAGCTGATAGTCTCGCCATTTATCTCCTAAACTTACGTTTGGATTACGAGCGTCATTAATAACAGATCCTTCGGGAAATGAGTCAGGAAGATTAGAAAAAACATCATGGTTTTCTTCGTCAGGTCGTGAGCGATAATATGGCCAAACTACGCAGTTTTGAAGAGCCTCTTGCGAAGCTTCAGGAAGTTGTTCAAGGAGTGCAATGAATTCAGCTATCTCTAAAGCAATTACTTCAACACAAGGATCCTCTCCTGAAGCAGTTCGATCCAGAGCTTTTTGCAAAGACTCTACATAAGGTAGAGTAGGTGGGCCAAATTTAGAGCGATTCTCTGAATTTGCCCCGTCTGCTGCGACAAAATAAAATTTAGCTGATTCAGTTGACATAAGAGCAAATTAAAAGTCTTATACTGCATTTTACAGTATTTTAGAAGTTTGTCAACAGCGGGCAATAATCCTCACGAAGAGTCCAACTCCACGGCGGAGGGGGTGGGGTTGACAAACTCAAAATAACACTTTATCTTAATCCTAAGTCCTCCGCCCCAAAGTGGTAGACTTAACCCAAAAAACATGTCATCACACATCGAGAGATACCCCTCAGTATTTCCTTTTTGGAATAAAATATTGTCTGTTTTGACAATAACGATGTTAATAGCGGTTACAGTAGGAAGTAACATAAGTGCCGCGACATTCACGCCACCTACCGTCCTTGTAGTTACCAAAACAGCCGACACTGCTGATGGATTTTGCGATATCGCAGATTGTTCTTTGCGCGAGGCAATTATAGAAGCAAATAATGGCTCCGGAGATTATTTGATCGAAGTCCCGGCCGGGACTTATACAATTTCAATTATTAGCATCTCTGGAGATGAGGATGATGGTGAGGAGGGCGATTTGGATATTGGAAATTCAGACGGCACCATTACGATTCAAGGAGATAGCGCCTCAACTACTATAATTGAGGGAGATGGCACTTATAACAGGGTAATAGAGATTTTAAGTAATTCTACCGTTGAATTAGAAACATTAACTGTAACCGGGGCTAACACTAGTGAAGAAGGCGCTGGAATTATGGTTGATGAAGGGGATTTAACTCTAACCGACGTTGTTGTAAACTATAATTACGTTAATAATAACCAGGGAGGAGGGATTTCAAACATAAGAGGAGTACTAACTATTTATGACTCAATAGTCTCTGATAATTGGGCCGTTGCAGATATAGGAGGAGGGATTTATGCCACATATGCTGAAACCTATATTTTTTCTTCAAAAATAAATAATAATTCGGCTGGTTCATATGGTGGAGGAATTTATAGCGCCAATGGAGTTCTAGAAATAGAAAATAGCGAAATTATTTTTAATACAACTGAAAGTAGCGGAGCAGGGGTTTTCAATTCTAATGGGGATTTAGTGATCACTACTTCTACGATAAAAAGTAACTCAGCCTTAAATGTTGGTGGGGATGGAGCTGGAGTATTCTGTGAAGGGAGCGCTTCTAATTGCGCAATTTCCGACTCTATAATTGAAAAAAACATCGCTAGTTATGATGGAGGAGGGATTTACAATTCAGATAGTATTCTGGAGATAGACAATACTCTTATTTCTGAAAACTTCGCCGGTGACGATGGTGGTGGAATCAATGGAGAGTACGGCGGAATCATGACTATTACAAATTCACTAATTACCGACAATGAAGCCTATGACGATGGTGGTGGGATTTATAGTGATGAAAACGATCTAACCATAGACTCAACTAACATTGATAACAATGACGTTGTTACAGGTTATGGGGGGGGGCTTATGAACGAAGAAGGAGAAGTGTTTATATCTAATAATTCGTCTATTAGTTACAACACAGCTGAACGTTATGGAGGAGGAATTCATAATGATAATGGTGTAATAGAAATTGAGTTAACCGATATTATCGGCAATGAATCACGCACCAGAGATGGAGGAGGGATTTATAGTAGTGAAGATGGAGAAATAAGCCTTTCAGAGGTTTCAGTTTTCGACAATATTGCTTACGCAGACGGTGGAGGTATTAGCAATTTAGGCCTTCTAGTTATAGATAGTTCTAATATCGAGGGTAATCAGGCGGGAAATGATGGGGGAGGATTTACAAATGAGGTTTACGGCGATATAACAATTACCAATAGCACTGTATCCCAAAACATTGCTGGTAGTGATGGAGGAGGGTTTTATACTGAAAATGAAACAATAATTACTATAGAGAATTCGGATATAACCTATAATCAAGCCGGAGAAAGAGGAGGGGCTGTGTATAATTCTTATAGGGAGGATCCAGCGGTAGTATCAATTGAAAATAGTGACTTAAGTTACAACACTGCGGAACTAACAGGAGGAGCTATTTATAATGAAAATCAAGTCACTATTAGTGGCTCAACTTTATCTTATAATGACTCCAAAGATGGTGGTGGAGCTATTTATAATGATCTTTGGGCAATTCTTGATATCGATACCTCAACTTTTGACCACAACTCTGTTAGCTATCAGGCTTCTGGGGAAGGTGGCGGAGCTTTGTTTAATGAAGGGACAGCCTTAGTTCAAGAATCATTGTTCGTAAACAATGAGAGTGTTAATTCTGGTGGTGCAATTTACAACGCTTTTGATTTAGAAATTATAAATACCACTTTTTATGAAAACATAACTGTTGATCCAGACACTTATGGTGGGGCTATATATAATCAGGGCGACGTTTTAATTATGTCTTCTACAATTACCGAGAACCTAGCCTGGACAGATGGGGGTGGAATTTATAGCATTGGAGGTAACGCTGAAATTAGAAATTCAATTTTGGCCAATAATTTAAAAGCAACTCTACAAAAAAACAATTGCAGTGGTGGGACTATCACTTCCGAGGGCTACAATCTAGAAGACATTAACACTTGCGGATTATCAAAGCCTGGTGACCAATTTAATACTTATCCTAAATTGGATATAGCTGGCTTACAAAATAATGGCGGGTTAATAGATACGGTGGCGCTATTTGAACATCCTTACGTTCCTTCGAAATCATCTCCAGCCATTGATGCGGGAATTTGTACGGATATTGGAGGGACGGCCGTTACCGTGGACCAACGTGGTTATGCCCGCGATGCTAAGTGTGATATTGGGGCTTATGAGGTTTTGTAAAATATGGCTCTAATTCTTTTTTTAATGCTATATTCCATTCATGAACCCTTTAGTAAGTATTTTGATGCCGGCTAAGAACTCGGCCACTTTTCTGGCGGATTGTTTACAATCTGTTATTAATCAAACGGAATCCGATTGGGAATTGATTGCGATAAATGATCATTCAACCGATGAAAGTGGACAGATTTTGGCTGATTTTGCTGCCCGAGATGAGCGCATCAAGGTTTTTACAAATGAGGGGGAGGGGATTATTCTGGCCCTGCGATTGGCTTTTTCCAAAAGTGAGGGGGAGCTTATTACCAGAATGGACTCCGATGACCTCATGCCTCCAAAAAAACTCGAAATTTTAAGTCAGAATTTGCGTTCAGCTGGGTCGGGGAACATTGCTCTGGGACTTGTAGAATATTTTGCCGCAGAGCCCTTAGGAAAGGGCTATAAAAATTATGAACAGTGGTTAAATAAGCTCATCGAGAAAGGCGCCAGTTTTGACGAAATATATAAAGAATGCCCAATCCCGTCGCCTTGTTGGATGGTTTATCGAAAAGATTTAGAAAATTGTGGCGCTTTTAAATCCGATAAATATCCAGAGGATTATGATTTGGCTTTTCGTTTTTATGAAGGTGGCCTCAAGTGCCTCCCTGCAAATCAAGTATTACATCGTTGGCGAGATTATTCTTCTCGAACTTCACGAATTTCTACAAATTATAAGGATAACCTGTTTTTAGATCTTAAACTTCATTATTTTTTAAAGCTTAATCGCGACGAAAAAAGGCCTTTAGTTATTTGGGGTGCGGGGCGTAAAGGTAAAGTCATTGCTCAAAAACTTTCAACTCTTAAACATCCCTTTAGCTGGGTATGCAATAATCCGCAAAAAATTGGGCAAAGGATTCATAACTGCACTTTAGAGGATATTTCTTCGATCGAATCTTATAATAATCCGCAAATCATTATTGTGGTGGCCGGCCCAGATGATCAACAGCAAATTCAAGATCAGCTTCACCAAAAATCATTAAAACCCATGATCGACTATTTTTTCTTTTGTTAAGGTTTTGCTATGTGGCATGTATACATTATTGAATGTTCAGATGAGACTCTTTATACCGGCATTACAACCGATGTTGATCGGCGGATAGAGGAGCATAATACGTCTTTGAAGGGAGCTAAATACACCAAAGGCCGTGGTCCAGTAAAGTTAATTTATTCCTGCAAAATAGGGGATCGGGCGGCCGCCTCAAAAGAGGAGTATCGAATTAAGCAGCTGTCCCGCAAAGAGAAGCTAGCACTTGTTCGCGGATAGGCTAATAATTCTCTTCCTTTACTTGAAAGTGCGCCTGAGGGTGAATACAGGCTGGACATGTCTCTGGCGCTTCCGAGCCCTCATGAACATGACCGCAGTTATTACATTTCCATTTTACAGATTCATTTTTGGCAAAAACCGAGTCATCTTCAATGTTTTGCGCCAATTTAGCAAACCGGGCTTCATGCTCTTTTTCCACTCCTGCAATATGACGGAAAGCCATGGCAATTTCGGCAAACCCTTCACTATCTGCTACCTCTGCAAAATGAGGATAAAGTTCAGTCCATTCTTCATTTTCACCCTCGGCTGAGGCTTTCAAATTCTCTAAAGTTGTCCCGATTTTTCCAGCCGGATAAGTCGCTGTAATTTCAACTCCTCCACCTTCTAAGAATTTAAAAAACCGCTTCGCATGTTCCTTTTCGTTTAAAGCTGTTTCTGTAAATATGTTTGAAATTTGCACATAACCATCTTTTTTGGATTGGCTAGCAAAATAGTCATAACGCATGCGAGCCTGCGATTCTCCGGCAAAAGATTTAAGCAAATTTTGTTCAGTTTGGGTTCCTTTTAAAGTAGTCATTTTGTAGAGGTTAATAACAACATAATAAGCTTAACATAAAAAAATAGTATCAATAATCAAATTAGTCTTGCATTATGAATATATATTCATTATAATTAGTATGTAATTATCATTAACACAATTTAAAATGCCAAATTTTGATGGGACAGGACCACAAGGTCAAGGGCCACTTACAGGTCGCAAAAGAGGCGAGTGCCAATCAAATGATTTAGCTGGCCCTGGACAAGGGAGAGGGTGCCCTCGTATGATGAACAGGGGAGGAGGGTGTGGCCGCGGTCGTGGAGGGAGAATGGGTCAAGGGCCTCAATCCGGAAATTAACACATTTTCATGGTAAGACCACGAAGAAGACGTCGTATTCAAGGAAGCCCTGAGGTAACTTATTTTAAACCAAATGGGGTTCCTAAATGCGAATTAGAGATAGTCCCACTAGAAATGGACGAATTTGAGGCAATCCGTCTAAAAGATTTAGAAGAGCTAGATCAAAAAACAGCCGCACAGGAAATGAAAATTTCTCAGCCTACATTTCATCGTTTGTTAAATTCTGCTCACGCTAAGATTGCTGATGCCATTATTAATGGAAAAGCAGTTGAAATTAGGAATACTTAAACACAACTTTTCCTGGCTTAATATGGTATAATTTAGTACTATAGCATCTAGTGCGATAACATCGCTTTATATGCCTTGCAAAAATCCCCATTGTCCAGGAGAACCCGAGTTTGAACCCACTATTCAAGAAAGGCGTTTTTATGATGAGTTTGGGATTGATCCAGTGACGATTCCTTTTTGTCGACAATGTCGGGAAATTAGGCGTATTTCTTGGAGAAATGAGCGCAATTTATTTCAACGCAAATGTGATTATTCTGGGGAAGATATCTGGACCACCTACCATCCTGACAGCCCCTTTAAAGTTTTTGATAAAAATATTTGGTGGGGAGATGATTGGGATGCCCTTACTTATGGTAGGGATTTTGATTTTGAGCGACCTTTTTTCCAGCAGTTTTACGAAATGATGCTGAATGTTCCTCGTCCTTCCCTTGTCCAAGCCAAAAATCAGAATTCAGATTTCTCTAATGATGCCAACAATAACAATGATTGTTATCAAGTTTTCACCTCAGATGATAACGTAAATTGCCATTACGGGACCTTTATTAATTGTAAGGATTGCATGGAATCTGAGGATCTTCATCACTGTGAACTTTGTTATGATTCTCGTTTTTGTAATACCTGTAACTCAGTTGTTGGCTCTGACCACTGTGTTAATTGTTCTAATGTTTATTTTTCCTCCAATCTGGTAAATTGTCATAATTGTGTTTTTTGTTTTGGTCTTCGCGATCGCAAAAATTGCATTTTTAATACAGAAGTAAGCCCAGATGTTTTCATGAATTTTATTATGCAGCGCCAACTTTTCCGTCGTCGTTCTTATAAAAAATCAAAAGAGATGCACGAAATGTTTTTAGAGACCGTGCCGCAACGCTATATGTATTTACTTAGAACGGATAATTCCACTGGAGATCGCCTGATTAACTGTAAGGATTGTGAAAATTGTTATTTTATAGAAGAGGCTGTGGCTTGTTCGAATTGTACTTTGTGTATTGAGATTAAAGATTGTATGGATTGTTGGGCAACGGCTTATGGAGGACAAAAAAGTTTTGAAAATCAAACCGTACTCCGAGGAGGAATGAATTTTGTAGCTAATTTTTCCAATGATTGTTCTAACTGTCTTTACATTGATAACTGTCAAAACTGCATGGATTGTTTTGGGTGTGTGGGGTTGAAAAGCAAAAAGCACTGTATTTTTAATAAACAATACAGCCCAGAGCAATACAATGAACTCAAAGAAAAACTCATCGAGCATCTCAAAAAACATAATGAATGGGGCCAGTTTTTCCCGCCTTGGATGTCACCCTTTCCCTACAATACAACAGTTGCTAATCTGTATTTCCCTCTAGAAAAAGAACAATACGAGGATTTTGTTAAGGTTTGTGAAGAGCTTTGGCCTCCGAGCGCCAAACTTGATAAAAACAATCTCTGGATGGATCACGTCGAGGGAGGAAAAGAGGGAGTCGAAGTTATTTCACCGCCAGATTCACTATTTGAAATTAAAAACAATGAAGAAGTATTAACTACCGTGTATACCGATCTCATAACAAAAGAACCCTTTCGTATTATGGGGCGCGAACTTGGCTTTTATCAAAAAATGAAACTCCCACTCCCTGATCGCTCTTTCCGTAATCGTTACTTAGAACGGCTTCGTTGCTACAATCCTCGAAAATTAGATGATCGCAAGTGTCAGAAGTGTAGCGCCAAGATTAAAACCTCTTTTGCGGAAGGATCACCTTATATAGTTTTCTGTGAAGAATGTTTTCAGAATTCCATTCAATAAATACTATGCAAAAATATCTCTACATCAAAACGCCGCCGTCTGAGAAGCATGACCACGCTACTATTGAAAATTTTGGACGATTAATTGATACTTTGCGAAAAGTTTTAAAAGGAGGAGAAAGTATCTCTTTTGAAATGTTTGGGAATAAAGGAATTGTGTATTTTTTCGTTACTTTAGATGAAAAAGTAGTCACTAAATTTCAATCTCTTTTTTATTCAATTTTCCCTTTTGCCGAAATTTTGATGCTAAAAAAGGATCCATTAGCTATAACTAGCGATTTTGAGGTTACAGCTTATACTCTCAAGCAGAAAAAAACCTATATTGTTCCTATAAAAACCTTCAATACTCTGCGCATGGATTCTGTGCCGGATAAAGTGAAAGAAACTTCGGCTGCTATTCAATTTTATAAAGATTCACTCTCTCCAATTTGTAGTTTTTTGGCTGAACTTCGAGGCGATCAAAAAGGTTGGATTCAATTAATCCTAACTAAAAAGAATGAGCACTTCTTTTATTTAATTCAAAAGAAATTAGCCAAAGTTTGGCATTATCTTAAACGCAAAATTAGAATTCGTGATGCTCGAAAAGAAGGCTTGTTTGATAAAGAGACGGAATATTTAAATGAAAAAATGAAACACGATCATATTGGAGTGAATCTCCAGATGGGAGTTGCTTCCTCAGATGGAGACGCCGCGGAATTAGCTCAAACATTTTTTCAATCCATTCAGGCCTATTACTCCAATGAATCGACGAATAAATTGATGATTCGCAGCACGTATAAGGGGAAAAATGCTATAAAAATGAGCCAAACTCGTTCCACACAAAATCGTATGGTTTTCAACGTGGATGAATTTATCACCCTCATTCATTTGCCGACCCCCACTGACATTCCTCATTTTTCAGCGGTGATTTCTAAAAAAGCCGAACCTCCAGCTGATTTGCCATTTGGGGAGGGGAGGAAGGATATTTGTTCCTTTGGGATGACAAACTATCATAATAACTTCCGCAAATTCGGAATTATGCGCAAAGATCGCGGTCGTCATTCCTATGTTATTGGTAAGTCTGGATCTGGTAAATCTAAGATGATGGAGTTGCTAATCAAAGAGGATCTTGAGGCCGGGAAGGGTGTTTGTGTGATCGATCCGCATGGCGATTTAGTAGAAAATGTTCTTACCTACATCCCCGAATCACGCAAGAAAGATGTGGTGGTTTTTAATCCTTTGGACACTGAGCGTCCGGTCCCGTTCAACCCTTTAGCTGGAGTAGACGAAAAACTCAAAATGCAGGTGACTAATGCCTTTGTAAATATTTTTAAGAAATCTTTTGGAGCTGGATGGAATGCTCGGCTTGAACATGTTATGCGGTATAGCGTTCTCGCTCTGCTCGACACTACTGATGCCACAGTTTTCTCCATTGAAAAATTAATTTCTAATCGAGAATATCGCCAAAAAGTAATTCGCACTATTAAGTCTGATAGTGTGCGTAATTTTTGGACTAATGAATTTCCATCTTGGACGGAGAAATATAGTTCCGAGGCCATAAATCCGCTGCTAAATAAGATGGGTCAGCTGGCTGGTAACACTATGATCAAAAATATGATTTCCATCACAGAGAACACTTTTGATCTCCGTGAATTTATGGATCAAGAGAAAATTCTTTTAATAAAACTTCCTAAGGGAATTCTTGGAGAGGAGAATATTCAGATTATGGGGGCCATGTTTATCACCAAAATTTATCAAGCCGCCATGTCACGTCAGGACATCCCCGAAGAAGAGCGTAAAGATTTTTACCTCTACATCGATGAGTTCCAAAACTTTACCACCGACACTTTTACCGAAATTCTCTCTGAAGCCAGAAAATACAAATTAGTGCTCAATGTAGCTCATCAGTTTTTAGGTCAACTTTCGGAAAGTATTAAGAAATCAGTTTTTGGAAATATTGGATCTTTTATTTCGTTCCGTGTCGGAGGAGAAGATGCCAAGCATTTTGTGCAAGAATATACCCCTGTTTTCATTGAACGTGATTTGATTAATCTTGGGGTGCGTGAGTTTTATTGTAAGATTTCAATTAACGGCGAAATAAGAAAAGCATTCTCTGGACAAACTTTATTTCTCAAAAAACCAGAAAAACATTTTGCCGCTGAAGTTGTAGAATTGAGTCGTCAAAAATATGGCGTGGACATAGAAGAAGAAGCTCGCAATCAAGCGAAACAGATGATTATTGATAGTGGGGGAATGATTGAGGAAGAAGTAAATGTTGACCCTGCTTTATACGAAATGCCTTTCCCAGAGCCGTTTGCTATGGTTTAGGAGTTTTCTTTATGCCAGCTCTGCAGCCTTTTTAACAAATCCTCCCACGGGTTATCTTCTTCAAGATCTTCCCGCGTAAATAAAACTTCTTCATCTATAACGCGATAAGTATGTGGGTCAAAAGTAATCGCTCGAAAACGTTCATCCTTGTCAAAAATCACCACTTTACGTCTAACTTCATGAATGTACTCACTGTACAGAAGCGATTTTAAAACTAGTGTGTGACGAAGCAGTCTAGAAAGCGGTTGTCCAGCTCGTGCTAGAGGTGTTTCTTGAGTTAACCCTTCAAAAGGAACCGAAACTCTTCCTTGGTAATAATCCTTAGAAACATTTCCCCAAACCACATTATTTAAGCCAAAAGGTTTAATTTGCATACACGATCCACTATCAATGCCCTTTAGCGTAGGATCGTCAATAACGTGTCCTTCCCGAACCTTTTTAGCTAGAGTCGTTCCCAAATCTACAAAAGCGCTTTGAGTACGCGCCAATGGGCCCCTTTTGTGAACTACGGTATATTGATCGCTTAAACAGGCCTTATCAAGGTTATAGATATTGGAATGATTTCGTGGGACACCACTAATCCCTACACTAAGATTCGGAGGGATTCCCGCTGCAGTGACTTCTTCCTCTCTAAGGGTTTCTTCTAATTCAGCTAATGTTTTATCAGGGATGCTTCCAGTTTGAGCCCATATTCTGGCGATAGCTCTAACTTCATAAACCAATCTATGAGAGACATGAGATAATGAATTGTAATCATCACTCTCATAAGCTGAAAGTAAAATTTTTATATCTCGAACTTTCCGAGCACTTTTTAGGGCGGTAATAAGGCCTAAAAAACGATCTTGTGAGCCACGTGGCAAGCTGCTTAGAAAAGATATAGTTGAGATACCAGTACATTTATAAAAATAGGCAAGAAGTTTATCAACATCAGGCTCATTCATTGGATCAGAATCTGCGTACCAATAGAACTTATCTATAAATTTTCGATATTCAGCCGGAACCTTATCTAAGCAAGAAGCCAACTCATCAATAAAGTGTTTTTTTTGGCCCCAGGGTATTGGTTCAATATCCCTTGATTTTACAGGAAAAGCATCTACCCCGCACTGTTTACAACCACCTGAGCAGCCGTGAACTGTGCCCATGTCGTTTAAACAAGCCAGAAAAAGCAACTGCCGCTCAAAAGAACCCTCCTCAGGCATGTCCTCAAGATTAAGAGCAAAAGGAGTTTTGTAAGAATCTCCGGTTTCATCATATTCTCTTTTTATTCTTATTAACTCAGCCCGAATAGCCTTAGCCATTTGGGGGTCTTCTAATAAAAGCCCTTTTAAAAATTGCTGAGCATTTTGGCAGCAGGTAGTGATTTCTGGAGGAGGGGTTTCTCCAGGATGAGCTAATAGATAAGCTCCTGCTTCTCTGCCTTCAGCCATAATAGGCTCATAAGCACGATTGTCGTGATGTTCTAAATCTGACATGGAAAATTTTTCGTATTTGATTTGAGAAAGCATTGTAATGGTAATTGATGATTTGTCAATTATTTTTATTCCAAAAAAATACTCCTCTTGACTAAAACCTAAAAATAGTGTTTTCTGTTATCTGAATTCTTTAAAGAAAATTTCATGACTGATCCAACAAACCCCAGTGGTCAATCACCACAAGATAATCAACAAAGCAATCAAGGAGGAGGAACTCCGCCGCCGCCACCGCCACCAGCGGGAGGCGCACCAGTTCCACCGCCAGTTCAACAACCACCAGCTGCACCAGGAGCAGGGGCTCCGCCGCCAGCTCAACCAGGAGCTTATGCACCACCGCCACCAGCGGGAGGCGCACCAGTTCCACCGCCACCAGCCGGAGGCTATCCGCCACCAGCACCAGGAGCATATGGAGGTTACCCACCAGCGGGAGCTGCTCCCGGGATGGGAGCGCCAGGAATGGGAGCACCAATGGGAGCCGGAGGAGGTTACGGAGGACCAACTCCGCCACCGCCACCACCAGTTGATCCTAATTACAAATTTGGCGATCACTTAAAAAACTTCAAGACCAGCGTAAAAATCCCTACACACGAGCTTAAATTCGATGAGTTTTATTTTATCAAGCTTTTAGCTGGTTCAATTTCTTTAACTCGCGATGAGAAAAAGAAAATCATTGAATCTGTTCCTAAACTTCGCCAAGAACAAATTGACGAACTAATCGACATCCTCGAAGAGGAAAAAGAAAAATTCATTGAGCTTTCACCAAAACATTCAGCGCAACTTAAGAAACTAGAGCAAAAACACGCGGCCGAGTGGAACGATCTTGAGAACATGGTTCAACAGGAAAATCAGAAAGGAGAGGATCAAGGAAAAGCCGATGATATTCGTAAGCAGTTAGGACTCTAGTTTATGAGTATAAAAGAAGCTGTTAAACCCTATATTCCGTCTAAACTTAGACCTTTTCCTAAGTTTTTCCTTCGGGAATTACAGGTGTTAAGGGCAATATTTGACGAAAAATTCAAGAAACCAATTTTCTCTCAAGCTTTACCCCCGCCCAGGCTTAGGTATCGCGTGCATGGTGTAGCTAATGCGCGTAGTTTTATAGATGTGGGTCAGAAATGCGCTCAAGATATTATTAAGCACTTAGAGCAAATTAATAAACCACTATCTCAGTTTAGAGAGGTGCTTGATTTTGGGTGTGGATGCGGACGAACTTTGCTTCATTTAGAGCCCTACAAAGATCAGTTGAAGTTTTCTGGGTGTGATATTAATCCGCCACTTATTAAATGGTGCCAAAAACATATTCCTTGGGTCAAAACAATTATTAACAACTCTTTACCTCCTACTCCTTATAAAGACGAACAATTTGATCTTATTTACGCTATTTCTGTTTTCACTCATTTAGACGAAAACTATCAGTTTAAATGGTTAAAAGAGTTAAACAGAATTACTAAAAAGGGAGCAATTCTTTTAATTTCAATTCATGGTCCTTCAATCCAAGGGCGATTAAAAAGAAATAAAACAGCCTCTTTGGTAGATGAAGAAGGGTTTCATTTTGAGGTGGAGGGAGTGGGTTTATTTAAACAAGATGGTTTACCAGATTTTTATCAAACCGCTTTTCATACTCAAGCATATATTCAACAGAACTGGAGTAAATATTTTAAAGTTCGTTCTTACCTTAAAAAGGGGATGAATAATGATCAGGACCTAGTGATTTTGGAAAAGCTATAATCCTCCCTGCATAGCCAAAGCTATAATCTTGGACGCTTGTCCGCGAGTCATTGAGTGTGCTGGGTAAAAAGAACCATCTTCATAGCCATTTATAAGCCCATAATCATGGGCTGTTCCTACATAATCTGCAAACCAATCTGCGCTCGAAATATCCGGGAAAGTCCCAGAATCATAACTGTCTGCATCCACCGCAAAAGCCTCGAGAATAATTTTCATAGCCTCGGCTCGATTGACCGAGTTGTTTGGTCTAAATGTGCCGTCTCCATACCCGTTAGCAATGCCCATTTGGGCTGCAATTTCTACGTACGAATAGTGCCAGTCTGTGGCCGCCACATCCGAAAAATAACCTTCATAGGAATGACCGTATTTATTTACATCCGTGGCTTCCATAACCATTTTGAGTAGCTCAGCACGTGTCACTTCGCGGTCTGGTGCTAGATCGCCACCTGAATAGCCACTAATAATTCCGTTATCTTTTAAATAATCTAAATACTCCGAAGCCCAATGCAAAGTCACGGTGGTAAGATCATAAGAAACCTGATCTTCCTCATCTTTTACCTCTACTTTCACTACAATTTCACCAGCTTGATCAAAATACTTAGTTTTGGTTTCTGCCTGGCTCCAGGAGGTATCGTAAATAATGTCGTTTTCACCAGTGTAATCAAAATCCCATCTAAACCAGAGATCATCAAATTCGGTTTCACTATCATAAGAATCCGAGGCATCAAAATGAAAAGCCGTTGAAAAATCTCCAGAAGTTTCGTCTACTGAAAGCCGTGCGTGTGGCGAAGTAGAAGTTTCTACAAGAACAGTTTCTGATGTTTCGGAAGTTGAACCTTCTGGGTCTCGAACTTGCAAAGTAACAGTGTAAGTTCCAGCTTCTTCGTACTGATGAGAAGTAGTTTTATCAGTTTCAAACGAGGTGTCATAATCGCCATCACCATCCCAATCCCAACGTACATCTAACTGGTAAGTTTGGTACTGATTATCACTGGAATCTGAGGCATCAAAATAAAAAGTTGTTCCTGGAGTCCCGGCGGTCGGGGAGACTTCAAAATCAGGAATCGGAGCGTCATTATCCACAATAGTTACCGTCTCTTCCGAGGTGTCTATTAGACCTTCGGAATCAGTCACTTCTAAGATAACGGTGTAGGTGCCAGCGTCGCTATAGCTGGTCGAAGCAGAGCGGGTCGTAGAATAAGTTGTATCCCATTCATCATCTCCATCAAAATCCCATCTAACCTGTAAATCATAGTAAGAATCTTCTTCATCGGAAGAGTTAGAAGCGTTAAAAGTAAAAGTTGTTCCAGTTGTACCCATGCTGTCATCAGATAAACCACTATCTGAACTCACGGAAAAAGCCGCTTCTGGGGCATGATTGTCTTCGCTGATTGTTACGGAAACATGAGCTTCGTCGGTATTTCCTTCGTCATCACGGACTTCCAAAGTAGCCTCGTAAGTACCCGGAGTATCGTATTTGGTAGTGGGGTTTTCTTCACTACCCCAATCGTATTCATAATCGCCATCCCCGTCTAAATCCCACCTAAATTCATCCGTATAATAAGAGTCAGAACCATCAAAGTAAAAAGTGGTGGCCGTTGATCCAGAAGAGGGATAAACATTAACCGACGCGCCTGGATTATTATCAAAAGTTACATAAAGATAAGTCACACTATCTGGATCATGGTCTTCAAATCCATAAATTGTGACCGCTTCGCCATCTTCACTTTTAATTTCCATTCTAGGGTTGTAATAACCCGTGTCATCATAAGTGTGATAAGCAATCAAAGTGTTCTCATAATCAGTGTCCCACTCGGAATCTCCATCAAAATCCCAACGAACTTCATATTCAGCATCACTAGATCCACCTCGTTCCGAAACATCAGCTTCAAAAGTAAAAACCGAGCTGGTATCACCTTCTTCCGGAGAAACATCAAACCAAGCAGTCCAACCACCAGTTTCCCAAACCGTTACAGCTCCGTAAGTTCGATCGGTAAAACCATCGTCATCACGCACTTCTAAGGCAATGGTTTTATCACCTTCGGAATCATATTCATAACTACCTGAAGAAGAGGAGCTCCAATCTGTAAAATCAGTGCTTCCATAGTCAAAATTCCAACGGTAATCAAGATAGTTAGAAAAACCACGTTGGTCATACGAGGCCGAAGCATCAAAGCTAAAAGTCGTATCTATCGAACCACTGCTTGGGCTGGTAGAAAAAGAGGCCGTCGGATCGTAACTAGAGGCAAAAAGTAGGGAGTGGGATAACCCCAAAACCATAATCAAAGTCGAGCCAACAATAAATCCTGTTTTACAGCGGGCTGACAGGAGGGGATTAAGCTTCATAAAATTTGGTTAGTTCTGAAATTAAGTCATCTTCAGCTACAATTCGACTTTCTTCTTCAGATCTAATTTTCCATTCAAATCCACCATTTTCAAGCGAGCGATTACTGATGACTAGTCGCACCGGAATCCCGATTAAATCCGCATTATTAAGTTTTTCGCCGGCGCGAGCGTCTCGATCATCGTAAAGTGTTTCAAAACCGGCCGCCAGCAACTTTTCGTATGTTTCACGAGCTTTCTGCGCGGCCCCCTCATCATTCCCTAATTGCGTCATATGAACCTGATACGGCGCCACATTTTTGGGCCAAACAATTCCCTTGTCATCGTGATGAACTTCTACAATTGTGCCCATGGTGCGTCCTACTCCTATCCCATAACAACCCATATAATAAGGCTTAGCTTTGCCATCACTATCCGTGAAAACAGCCTTATCCATTTTGGTTGAATAGTGGGTTCCTAATTGAAAAATATTTCCCACTTCAATCCCACGACCTTCCACCATTTTTTTGCCATCTTCGGTCATACAGCCTTCTGGAGGAAGCGCAATATCCGCCAAAACATCACATTCAAAATCTCGACCATAATTTACATTAAAGGAATCAGTTTTTTCTTCTTTTTGACCACCTATAAAGTTGACCACAGTTTTTAGGGAAAGATCTCCAACCGTCGTCACTCCTTTATATCCCCAGCAGTGTACATACCCTGTTTTAGTACCAATAGTAGCTAAATCTTTATCTGTGGCCGGCTCTAAACCGCCAACCGCTTTTACCGCGTGAGCGACTTTAATAGGGTTGGCCTGTAAATCACCGCGCAAAGTTGCAATGATTAAGCGACCATCTTTAGTTTTATAAACCACGTTTTTTAAGAATCGACTAGAAGGAAGCTTATAGTGTTTTTCGTTATCTTCCATGGTTTGCACCCATTCTGGTTGCTCAATAATTTCCATGGGTTTAGGCTCATCTTCTGGATTGATCATCTCTCGCTTAAACACAGCGACCTCTTCATGAGCCGCATAACTTCCATCTTCGGTCATTAAAAATCGACTTTCACCAATCTCAGAATTTACTACAAATTCATGACAATAATCACCACCAATATAGCCATTATCAGATTCAATCGGCACGGTCTTCAAGCCCATTCGATCAAAAATAGTAGAGTAAGTTTGCCACATTTTTTCGTATTCTTGCTTAAAGTCTTTTTCGTCTGCATGGAATGAGTAACCGTCTTTCATTAGGAACTCGCGTACCCTAAGCAATCCACCGCGTGCCCGTTTTTCATCTCTAAATTTTGGGGAAAACTGATAGATATTAAAAGGAAGATCTTTGTAACTAATATTAAATTTACGAACCACATCCACCATCATTTCTTCGGCCGTGCCACCCAGGGCAAATTTTGCACCTCGCTGATCTTCGATGGTCATGAGTTCAAACCCCACACTCGACGTCCGATTTGTCTCCTCCCATAGTTCTAGAGGATGTAAAACCGGGGTGATCATCTTTTGAGCCCCAGCCTTATCCATTTCTTCCTCAATTACATCCACAACCTTGTCCCGAACTTTCATCCCCAGCGGCAAAAAATAATACCTCCCAGCCACGGATTCTCGAATAAAACCAGCCTGCAAAAGCAGCCGGTGACTTATCAGTTTAACGTTCTGATCAACGTTTTTAATTGTCTTTCCAAAAAGGGTCGAATAAAGCATGCCAAATAAGTTACAAAATCATATGTAACTTACCAGAAAAAAGGATGACAGAGAAGTTACTTGTTAAGAAACAAGTTCTTGGTCTGGGATAACAACTCTAGCTACCAATACCGACTGGCCCTCATGCTTAGCCCCCCAACGAAATTCAATCTCTACATTAGGAATATCTGAGGATGGGGAGTCTGGATAGTCAGTCATTTCACTACTAATAAGAATAGTGAGAGTAACGCCATTTTCATCCTGTTCAATTTTAACAATATCATCAGCTAAATTCGGATGTAGATCTTTTAATAAGTCTGCCATAAGTGAAACAGCTTGCTCAGATTTGGCCTTATTAATAATTGATAACCATTGTGAAGCCTGTTGGCGTCGTTGTTCTAAAATCCTTTCTAACAATTCAATAGTTTGCACTTCTAGATCTAAAGCAGTCATAGCTGTAGCCGGAGAAGACAAATCTTTTGATACAAGTTGTTCTAAATTTTCACTGGGTAAACGAACAAGATAGTAAACCAGCTTTTCATTAGCAGATGGAAGTTGAGTAATTTCCCCCTTTGGACTTTTAAATGATTCAGGGTAAGTTTGTTTTTCTTCTCTTTTATATGCCACCACCGCATAAGGAGGGCCAAAAGACCTTTCATCCCCCGGAGCAATATTATTCAGTAAATCTGGATCAATATATTGAACTGTAGCTGGGTCACCCAAAAGAGGAACTAAGTGTTCATTAATTAATTCGGTGGCCAATATTTTGGTAATCTCAGTGACACCTCCCTCTAAAGAATTCATCGCAATTCCAATATTATTGAGGACTGCTCCCATAGAATTTCTTTCTTCTCTTAAAGATTCCAAGCCTTGTAATAGAGAATCCCGGTCAGCTGAATGGGCCGTAGTGTCAATAGACATAAAAATCGAATTATTTTTGTTTGGGGTGTTTGGAAAACATTATAAAACCTCACAATAAAGTGTCAAGGATTTTATAATTTAATCAGAAAAAGACTGCAGCCATGCCTCATCAACTTCGATCTTAATATTCTCAAGAACCGTGGGGATAGTTGGGGCCCACATCGGCCAACTAGATATCGTTACTTTATTAATTTCAGATAAATTTTGAACGTAATCTTCGGCCTCTCTAATTTGTTTGCCGGCAATGTGTTCTTTGATTTTTTTCACTAATTTAGCACCACCTTCAGTCTCGGGATTAATAGCGTAGGCCTCAATTCCCTTAATAGTAGCCGTGATTTTTAATTGACCAGGGGATTCATCTTTTTCCACGATTTCATACGAAACAGAGCTAGAATCAATTTTGATCAATTCTTTATCCGGACTTTTACGATCATTAAGAGCTTTTTCCAAAATCCTTAAAAACTCATCGTGATCAAAAGCAATTCCTGAAACTTGGATAGACCCAGTTACATCAAACTCATCTTGCAAAGACTCTAAAAGATTAGTCGGAATACTGACCGAAGGATCACTCATTTCAATTGCTCCGTAACCTGTTAAAAGGTCTAAATTAGTTTCATTCAAAAGATTTCGATTACCTACTTCATTTTCTAATTCATCCGCGGTCATATCTTCGAGAGTGGCTTTCATTAACGATTCCGCAGCATTTAAATCTTCTTGAGAAACTTTCAAAGTTACCGCTGTTACACCACCAGTCATAGCCGCGTCACTCCGGGCATAAAGGTCTTTTTGGCTAGCTTCTCGCAGGCCAGGAAGGAAAAACGAAGAAGCCCCAATATTGCCACGATCACCAATTGCCCGACCATAAGCATCAATTTCATCAGCCACCACAAAAGTTTGAACTGAGCCCGGGCCATTTGCTCCGCTAGCGGGCACAGTTACAGAATCTTGAATTCTAAAAATCAATCCATCCTCAGTTTGTAAACGCGTTAGGGCTACTAATTCCCAGTTAGAATCTCGTTCATTAATCATAGTCACGTAACCACTGGCACTTGTTCCAGTAAAAATTTGACCAGTTGAAGTGTAAGTTAAGGAATTTTCAATGGTCATATCAATCGGATAGTAAGCCAAGGTATGACTGCTTCCAATCGAAGGATTTGTTCCGTAAATAGAAGCATCAGCAAAAGTGATATTTACACTTTGTTCAATTACATTAAATTCTGGGGTAACAGTCACCGTGGCCCCTGGTAGAGCCACATAACTAATCAAAAGCAAAACCGCCAAGCTAGCCACTACCAAAGTTCCCATAGTCTTTCGACTAGGAGCTCCTAGCGCAAATTTAGACGGCTCTTTAAACATTTCCGCATCTTTTCTTTTTTCTAAAAACTGGCGCATTGCCCCCAGTGAAAACGATCGGTTCCCTTTTTTCTTGCGCACAATATCAAAAATAGACAGCTTCTTTTTAGTTAAACGGGTGGGGGCGTCATCTTTAATTTCATTACTCACCGCCGAGATAGGCTCCACTGAAAAATCCTCCAAAACGTCTTCTTCGGGCTGTTCTTCTTCGATTTTTTTTGGCTTTTCTAACTGATCAAAAACTTGAATTTCGGCTTTGTGAGCCAAACGAATTCCAATTGGGTCTTTGGTTATCAAAGACAGTTTTTTCCCTAAATCATCTATTTTTTTCTTTAAAATACTTAAATTCACGACACTTTGAAAAATAGCCGCCCTCTCCGGTACTACCAAGTAAACATCCATATAATTTAGCCTCTCAACTCGCTCAAAAATAGAAGTAATTTCCTCGTCGAGTTCTACGTACAGAACTTTGCGTTTTGAGATTTGGCGGATGGGTTCATCCATTCTTAGGGAGGTTAAACTTGCATTAAGCGTACCACTTTTCTAAGGAGTTTCATCAACACTTGTTCTTCTCCAGCTAATTCTAACCCAAGATGAGCCAGAGCCATAGGGGTAATATCTTGTGGGTCGTGTAAAAGATTAGTTTCGTCTTTAATTGTAGGGAGGTCTTGAGGATGCACAAAACGAATTTGTGGTTTCTTTGGGAAGGGAAGGTCTTTCCACCAGTCATTTTCGGATAAAATATTCTTTATTTCTGGAAGATGTGATCCTCCTCCAAGCAAAAGAATTTTGGAAGGAAAAGTATCCAAATTACTAAATTCACCCAGAGTTAACGACATTCCAGTTAACCAAACATCACAATCACCTTTCAAAGCTTTATTTACAATTTTATGAGATTGCTTTTCGAGACGTGAACCAGCGTAAGCCAGTTTGATTTCCTCTGCTTCAGAAAAAGCCACATTCAGATTTTGGGAAAGTCTTTTCGTAAAACTACGACCACCAATGGTAAACATTTTTGTTCCAGCCAGAGTGTTGTCATTCACAATCGCAATATCTGTTGTGCCGCCACCAATATCCACAAAAATAGCATTCAAATGGCTCGCTTTATCCGCAGAAATCATACAACGCGAGACTGCATAAGGCTCAGAAGTAATCGCCAAAAGAGGGATGTCCAGTTCGGCCGCAATGGTTTGCAAAGCTCCATAATGAACCAGTGGCGAAAAAGCATTAAAAACCGTCATTACCACTTCTTTTCCCTGAAAACCAATAGGATTAGCCACGGTATAACTATCTACTTTGACATTCACAATAGCCGCACTAACTAATTTTACATCAATCTCGTTATAACCAGTTTCGTAAGCTAGCTCAGAACGAATTTGTTCAAAAGCCTTCCATTGAACTTTGTGAATAATATTTTTTAATTCTTCAAAGTGAATTTTGGCATGTGGTTCATGTCGACGATATCTAATTGTGCGAGTTGATCCTTTTACTAATTCTCCGGCAATCCCCATAACTAGTTGATCGGCAATTACTCCAGACATACGTTCGGCTTCGGCAATAGCTTCCTTACAATTTGCAATTACGGCGGCTATATCTGTAACCGCACCATTTTGCATGTCTCCTGGATTTTGACGTGATTTTCCAACTCCAAGAATTCGTCCTTTGTTCCCATCAAGTTGAACAACAAGAGCTTTTACAAACTCAGTTCCAATATCAAGGGCCAACAATGTATTCCCGACTTTTCGGGAACGACGTTTAAGAAAAGAAAACATAGCAGAAGTAATCTATCTTAAACCTGAGTTGAGTGCAACCTGAAGAGGAGGGGAAGTTTTTGCTCGGTATCGAGAGTTGATCGCTCCAGCGGCGATCACTCTCTGCGCTCTCGCGGGACGACTTTTCGTAACCGAAAAGACCAAGCTCGTCCCGCTCCGAGAGCTACCTCACAAAAACTCACCTCCCTCTTAACTTTCATTAGCACAGAGTGACCGACTATCGATACTGAAAACAGACCTCCCTCCTACTCTTGAAACCAGTCACTTTCAGACTCAAACGTCATTTTTAATTTTTCCTTGTCCTCATGTCTTTTAATTGCCAATTGAATTAAGCGATCGATTACTTCAGGATAGGGGACTCCGGCGGCTTCCATTAATTTGGGGTACATGCTGATGTCTGTAAATCCAGGAATAGTGTTGATCTCGCTTAGATAAATTTTGCCGGAATTTCTTTCAATAAAGAAATCAATCCGCGCAAATCCCGCACAATCCAAAGCTTGATAAGCTAGTCGGGCTACTTGCTTAATTTTTTGAGCCTGATCTAGAGCAATGTCCGCTGGAATTTGTGTTTCGGAAACCCCATTCACATATTTATCATAAAAATCATAAAATTCTCCGCCAACCAAAACTTCTCCCGGTGGCGAAACAATCAAGTCATCTCCATTACCCAAAACTGCAATTTCAATTTCACGGGCTTCAATTCCATCTTCAATAATAATTTTGTCATCAAATTGGTAGGCTAATTCAATCGCTTCATGCAATTCTTTAGGATGCTTAACTTTGCTTATCCCGACACTAGAACCTAAATTAGCTGGTTTTACAAAAACTGGCATGGAAAAATCTTCGCCGACCAGGTTTAAAATTCGTTCTGGATCCTTGTCCCAACTTGCTTTGCGAACTCCTAAATAATTTACCTGTGGTAGTTCCCATTTTTCCCAAATAGTCTTGGCCATTAATTTATCCATAGCCGCGGCTGAAGCGAAAACTCCAGAACCAACATAAGGGATATTCGCCATTTCAAATAAACCTTGAATAGTCCCATCTTCCCCGTAAGGGCCATGCATAACCGGGAAGACCACATCTAAATCTTGCAGCATAAGTTGTACATTTTGACCGGTGTTTTGGAGAGTACGATGCTCGCGACCCATCGCAATTACCCCAGTTTGTTTGGGGTTAGTGTGAAAAGTTGCGGGGTGCAAATTACTAACATCACCAGTTTTAAGAGCTTGAATTGTATCTGCTCCAACAACCCATTGGCCTTCTTTGGTAATCCCAATGGGAATCACCTCGTATTTTTCTTTATCAATCGCGTTAATAACCGAGTTTGCCGAAACTAAAGAGACTTCGTGCTCTCCTGAGCGGCCACCAAAAATGATTCCAACTTTTGTCTTAGACATGATAAGTAGATAAGTAATCGCATTTTAGCAAAACAGAGTTGTTTCGCAAGTTACTCGGCGCTTTTGTAGAGAATTTGTTTGTCATAATGCTTGGCCCACTCTTTATCCCCATAACTAAAATGCCACCATTCATCCGGATAATTAAAAAATCCCAAGGGGACAAGCACCTCATAAAGAATCATGCGGTTTTTATGAAAATCATATTCTGGAGTTCCTGGAGCGGCATTTTGAAAATGAAAAGTATAGGATTCCTTATCAAAGTGATCAAAGGCCGTGCCCATGGATAATTCTTCTTCATTTTCGTCCACAATTGTTAAATCTACGGCTCCGCCTGTGTTATGAGGCGCCGCCACTAAAGGATCTTTAGTTGGTTCAGCTACAAATCCCAAAACTGACTCATGCAATTTTTCATGGGTCCATTCCGGATTTTCTTGTACTAATTTTTTGTACAAGTCATCATAAAGCCGCTGTTGAACTACCGTGGTCCGAAAGCCGTCCCATATCTTAAAATTCCAATTTTTCGGCAATGTTTTACGAGCCTTTTCCAGCATTTCCAAAACAGTCTGCCTAACACGCACAATTGGATCATCATGTAATCCTTGCTCAAAATATGCTGGCTCAATCAAGAACCCATACTTTTTGGCAGCTACAAGCGAATCATTAAATTTCTTCATAAATTCATATAAATTCAAATTCACACAGAAGTCAACAGGTTGGATAGTTTATTGACATATACTAATATATGCGGTAAAATATAATTGTACATTTGTACTTAAATAAACAAAAACAAAATGAAATTAAAATAGCTTCTTGCCATCAGGGCTGTTCGACTGGGAATAATGGCCGCGTTCGTGGCCACCTTTTTCGGAGCTCCTGCCCTTGGCTATATGACCGGGAACCAAACCCTTCAAAAATTGGATTTAGTCGAGCTAACGGCGGACGTTCTTGGTGTGGATGGGATTGAGGGAGTTGATTTAAGTACCGGCACAACCGGTACAACCGAGCTTAACGGTGATGTAACAGCAGATGGCGCTGCTGCAACCGTTGTAATTGTGGATACTGATGGAGATGGTATTCCTGATGAAAGCGATGCTTGTCATGACGTAGATGGTCACGGTTCAGCTGATGGCTGCCCAGAAGACAGAGATAGCGATGGAGTTTATGATTACGAAGATCAATGTGCTGATGATTACTGGGATACAGCTGATGGCTGTCCTGGAGACACGGATGGTGATGGCATTTATGACGATGTTGATTTATGCCAGGATGAAGCTGCCGCCACACAGGACGGCTGCCCAGAAGAAGATCCATATGATTACTACGATGGTGACGGAAATGGCCATAATTATGGCGAAGAAGGTTGCTTCCCGTTCTACGACGCTGCTGGCGTCTATTACGAAGCTTGGTTTGACCAGTCAGGAATTGAAAATCTCTGTGAAGAAGAACCAGTAGCAGAACCGGCAGAAGCGCCAGTAGAAGCGCCAGTAGAAACTGCTCTTCCCGATTTAGGAGTCAGAGAACTTTATATCGACAGTGATGGACAGGTTTTTGCAGAAATAAAAAACTACGGCGATGGCCCGGTAGATTATGAATACTTTTGGATTCATTTGAATATTGATGATGGCACAAATGATGCCATTTACTGGACTTATACTTTGAGCACACTTTCCGATAAAGACTGTCTTGATGCTAATGGAACTTGTACGATTAACCCTTATGATTTCTACGTAGATTTAACTCAAGATCACACAGTTTCTATTGAAATTGATCCGTATAACGAACTAGAAGAAGCTGATGATACAAACAATTACGCTGACATGTATTTCGAAGGTTACGGCGAAGAAGAACCTCAAGATGATGACCCTCAAGACGAACAACAAACTTACGACCTTCCGGATTTAACTCCTCAAGCAATTTACATCGAGGACAATGGAACCGTTGTTGTGGAAGTTGAAAACATTGGTGCTGGTGAAGTTGAAACCGAAGATTGGCATATTTACATCACCATTGATGGTCGACGTTGGACTTATAGCGTAGCAACCCTAAGTGATAGCATCAAAGGGTTCCTTCACTCTGGAGGAAATGGGTCTATTAGCCCCGAAATTGTAAGCACTGACGAGGATCATGAAATTGAAGTTCAAATTGATCCCAATAACGATATTGAAGAAGAAAACGAAGATAACAACTATGATTACGGCGTGATTTTCCCTAATAACTACACTGATGATGGGAGTGATGATAATTACGGTGCTGCTGATGAGTGTGGTGGTAGCATTGGTTGGGAAGCTGATGATGGTTATTGCGAAAGTTTTGGAGCCTGGAACTGGTTAAATGATCAGTGGTGTACTATTTACGATGATTGGAGTTCAGAGTGTGATTATGATGATGGCGGTAGTGAATTTGTCTGTGGTCATGATGGTATAACTTATGACTCAGAAGACGACGCTCTTGATGCTGGGACAGATGTAGATTACTGGGGTGAATGTGGCGTTGCTAGCCGCAGTGAACTCTATGAAATGGAACGAAGTTTAAACAATGATTACGTTGAGTTTGATCAAATAATTAGTCGATCCGAACAGATGATCGAAAGAATTGATAGTTACATTGAATTATTTGAACGTTATTTGAGTGAAGCCAACGAACGTAGTCTTGACCCAGATGGAGATTTAGAAGATGTAGTTGATGAAAGAACCGCTGTTTTTGAAGGCTATAAAGACGCCGTCGAAGAGGTAAAAGATGAAGCTGAATCCTATGTTGATGATTACGAAGATTTCCGAACCGAGGCTCAAGCTCGTTACGACTTAGTTGAAGTTGGGGATCGTGGCAGTCAATACTTCTGGGATTGGTGGCAAAAACATGATTTCTATTGGAAATTACGCGAAACTATTGAACGCAAAAATGATCCTTATGACGATCATGGGATCTATGATTTAGTGGGGCGTGAACCAATTAAAATCGCTTATGAAGCTGCTAAGCAAGAAGTACTTGGGAGCTTAGATTGGAGTCCATTTGAAAAAATAGAAGACGATATCGAAGAACTATGGGGGATATGGGACGATATTGTAGACCAATTAGATGATATTCAGGTTGAAATAGTAGATTTAATTGATAGTTCAGAGACTTTGTCTTGGGATGAAATAGAAACTCTAAGGTGGTCCATAGAAGAAGATTTAGGTTGGATTTATTTTGATATTGATGATTATTGGATGGCCAAAGATTTATTCTGGCAAAACGAGCCTTGGCAAAATATAGATGCCATGTGGCAATCTATTAACTGGGCTCGCGAAAGTGACTTTGCCACCGTCGAGATTCAGAACTTAATTGATATGTGGGAATCAGGTGAATCACTGGGGACTTGTAAGGATTTAATGACAGATTCTTATTCACAAGAATTAATTGCTAACTTAATTGATCTCCGCGATAGCACCTTGTTACCCGCGGCCCAAGAGGCTTTAGACAAAGCCGAAGAACTTCAAAACCCAGATACAATTTGGTATTTCTTTGATAATATTTTAGATCCTACAGAGGACTACGCAATGCCAAAATTAGAGTACTTATCAGATCAGTATTACTCTAATTATATTAACAGTGCCACTTCTGACCAGCAATCAATTTTAGATGAATTCTTTGGTAAATTTGTTGGATTTGGAGTTGATTTTAGTGGCCAAATTAATGATGTGTTTGACTTTAAAGATGATCAATTTGACCATTTTATGGGCCTAGTTGATGAAGATATTATGGATCTTATGATTGAAAAAATCGTAGCACATGTTAGTACCGAGGTAATTACCGCTCTAGTGGAAAGAGATTATGAGATGGGTGGTGAGACTGGCTTAGGACATATGCTTAACGCCGGGGCCTATTCTCCTGATCCGTCCAGATTTGCAGAACACGCCACTCATGTTCAAGCCTTGCTTGATATTTTGTTTTCGTTAAAAGATAGTGGTAATTCTAGATTAGAGAACTTAGTTACAGATGTAATGGGTCAAGCAGGTCAATTATATGGTGGTGACGCTGATGCGCTAAGAAGCGCTTTGGAAAGCTTAGATCCATCTAATATTACAGATACAGAACTTGACGATATAGAAGCTCTATTAACAGATGCTATTGCTCATTCTGCCGAGGCTCAATATAACGATGGAATAACAGTCTTTATGGATACTGGTGCAGACCAGTGGTTTTATGGGGATGTAGCTAATATGAGTGCTCAAGGATGGGTTGGTGGTTATCGAGACGCTAGTGGTAATTTAACTGGCAATTACGGGCCTGCTGATTCGGTTACTAACGCTGAGTTCTTAAAGATGGCTTCTGAAGCCTTTGGAATTGGACAAGGTAGTGGAACTCCAGCTGCTAATGAAGCTGTCGGACACTGGTCTGAAAGCTATTATAAAGGAGCTGAAGATTGGGGCTTAAATGTTACTGATCTTTTGCCACCGGATGATTCCGCTAGAAGGGCTACTATTGCGGCCACAATGATCGAAATTTTAGATTTACAAGATGAAGGCCAAACCTTCTCTTTCTCTGATGTTCCTTGGGATTTGGAAGATACAATTAACCGCATTGCCGGAGCTGGTATTATGACTGGTGACGATGGCACTAACAGGTTTAGACCTTATGATGGAATTAACCGGGCTGAGGTAGCGGCTGTAATTGGACGCGCATATGATACTTGGCAATCTAGCCAATTAGATATCTTTAATTTAAATAACTTTGGTGACGCCTTAGATCAATTTGATGCGCTAGATTATAGCGGCACAACTGAGGCCGATGACTGGGCCACGACTATGTTCAAAAAGCTAGGAACTAGCTTACTCGGGGTTATGGATGCCATTAGACCATCTGTCTTGATGGTGGGGATGTAAATAAGGGTAAGAACTTCTTTAGAACGGGAGGCTGACAATATTCAGCCTCTTCCCCCAACTTTCTCTTGCAATTTGGTGAATTTTCCGTATTCTCTAATCCGAATAACGTAATTTATCATGCCAAAACATCCGGTACCAAAGCAAAAGCAATCTAAGACTCGTTCTAAGAGACGCTATCATACCTTTGAGGGCAGAGTCCGAAAAAAACTTACTAACCGAATTCAGTTAGTTAAGTGCTCTCAGTGTGGCGAAAAACGTCGTATCCATCATGCCTGCGCAAGTTGTGGTATGTATCGTGGCCGCCAAGTCTTGAATGTTGATAAAAAGATGCAAAAGATCACCAAGATGCAAGCTTAGTTAACGATTGTCCTTTTTAAACCCTTTAAATGGCCTCAAACCGCCATCTCTCTCGAATAGCAGTTATCCAAACCCTATTTGCCTGGGAATCTCACGGCGGTGATGCAGAGGGCCTTTTAGAATATGTTTTGAAGGAATTCTATCCCAAATTAAAAAACGATGGCTTTGCTCAATCTAATTTAAAAGGTGTTTTAGAGAAATTTGATGAAATTAAAGTAATTATTGGAGAAACAGCTCCGGAATGGCCATTTGACAAGATCGCACCAATTGATAGAGTTATATTGGAACAGGGGATTTATGAAATAATTGCTTCGCCCGATGTCCCACCTGTTGTGGCCATTAATGAAGCCATTGAAATCGCCAAGGAATTTGGCAACGAAAATGCCCCTAAATTCATTAATGGAGTCTTAAGCACTGTTATGAAGGCTCATAAACCAGAAAAATCATGAACCAAGATCGTTTTCAATCATTAGAAGAAAAAATAGGTATTAAATTCAAGGATTCCAAGACTTTGGAAACTGTTTTTGTTCACAAGTCCTATATTAATGAAATTTCCGATCAAAATGTTGCTCACAATGAACGATTAGAATTTTTGGGAGATGCGGTTTTGGAGTTAGTTGTGACAGAGTTTTTGTATAAAAATTATCCCAATGATGAAGGAGATTTAACCAACTGGCGTTCTGCTTTAGTCAAAGGCGCTCATTTGGCCCAAGTCTCTAAAGAATTAGATTTAGGGTCATATTTAATACTCAGTCACGGCGAAGAAAAGTCAGGTGGTCGCTCCAAAAACTATATTTTAGCTAATACTTTCGAGGCTCTTTTAGGAGCTATTTATTTAGAGCATGGTTATGAAGTTTCACACCAATTTCTAGACAAGTTTCTCCTTATTTATCTCGATGAAATTCTCGAAAAAGGCCTTCATATTGATGCTAAATCATATTTCCAAGAAATTGTGCAAGAAAAAGAAGACATCACGCCAGTTTATAAGTTAATCGAAGAACAAGGACCGGATCATTCTAAAGAGTTTGTGATGGCCGCTTATATTGGAGAAAGAAAAATTGCCGAAGGACAGGGGAGTAGTAAACAAAATGCCGAGCAAAGCGCAGCTGAAAATGCGCTTAAGGCTCTTGGCTGGGGAAAATAAAAAACGCTTTAAAACATACTTGCAATTAAAGCAAGGATATTGTATAATATAAGTTAGCATCAAAAATAAAAAAATATGCAAAAACTAACCTTCCTTTTCAGAAGGACTTAATAACCCCCTGGCTATAACAAGCCAGGACCCCTTTTATTTATTTTCATTAAAATTTAACCAAAACAAAAATGAAAATCCTCAACAAATTCAGAAGAGTAGTTGCTTCTCTAACCTTAGCAGCTCTCTTAAGCACCTTTGTGGTGTCTGTTCCTTTAGCAAGTGCGGTAGGATCGCCAACGGTAAGTACTGTTGAAATTGATATTGCGCCAGAAAAAATAATTGTAGGCTACATCGAAGATATTAGTGGAGAACCTGCTGTTCTTGATGAAACTCTTTACTATTTAGAGCAGGGTGAAGGGGAGGTCAATCCAACTTCGGCCGTACTAGCCGGGTCTAATATGGTTGAACTAACCTTTGTACTCCCGTCTATCTGTGGGGTAGATACACTAAGAATTGCTGACCCAGCCTTGCCAGAGGAGCCAGGAATAGTGCTTCTTGTTGATTGTGTAGATCCACTACTAGATCCACCACTAGACCCACCACTAGATCCGCCACCAATGGATCCGCCACTTACGCCTTTAAGCTTTAGCTTTGTTGATAGATCTAGTGGTGATATTAATAAAATTGAAGTTGGATTTAATGACGATGTTAGTGAGAATTCCGATGTTTTGAACACTTCTTACTACAATTTGATGCAGGGAGAAGGAGAGAGCGTGATGTTAATAAATCCGTCTAATATAATTAGAATAACAGATGAAATAGTGGAGTTAGATTTTACCGGGCTTCTCGGAGGAGGAGAAATTGCTTGTGGATATATGGGTGATGACCTAATGGGTTCTGCAGATTTATTTGGGATGTTACAAATGAGCGAAGTAAACTGTCAAGATGACGCTGCCGGTGGTCATTTTGGTTCAGATGTACTTATTAATGAGGTTGTAACCTCTCCGCAAGTCGATTGGAGCACAAATGATTACAATGGGACTGCTGGAGGAGGAAGTGTTAACAACGATGATGAATTTCTTGAAATTGCTATCAATGAAACCGGATTGGATTTAACTGGCTATGAAATATTAGTATTCCGAGGAGGATTTGGAAACGAAACTACAGTTGCTAAATGTATTCTTAATTCCTCACCTGGCTGTGATAATAATGGTGGCGGTGAAGAAAAATTTACAACTGTAAACTATGTGGGATCTGGATCTATTGAGGATACCGAGAGTGGAGGTTTCCTTGTTTTGGCCGTATTAGATAAAGGAGGTGATTTGGGAGTTAATGACTATTTTGAAATTTACAATCCATCCTCTTACATGGTGGAAGACTCTCTTGCACTAGGTACTTTTGATGATGGATATACCGGAGACAATGCTGCCGAAGGTACTTCAACAGACGCTGATGATGAAGCCGTAGGTCGTAACAGTACGTCTACATCCTTAGGATCTGCATCTGAAGATTTCTTTAAGCAGGCGGCGACTCCAGGTCTATCTAATACTTTTGTTTCTGCACTTGAATTAATTAGTACGTATTCAATGGGAAGTGACCGGATTGGACTTGATTTTAACCAAGTTGTGAGTTCTGACGTTACCATCCCAGGAAACTTCACAGTGCAAGATATGACAACAGCAACTAATTTAGTGATTAGCAATGTTTATAATTATGGATATTATGTAGACTTAGAGTTATCTCCCAGTACTCTTATGCAGGATGGAAGCGTTTATCAAGTAGGCGTTTCAACAAATATAACTGGTGGCAGTCCTTTTGTGGGACAAGTTTATACTTGGGGTTCAGACGATTCAGCTGCACCAGAGTGTAATGATTATGAGATTAGATCAACTACCGAAATTGAGGTTTACTGTTGGGATGAGAATGGATTAGATGACTCTTCCGCTAGCGCTAGTTTAAGTGGAGGGCTTACCGTCGATAATATTTATGCTCAATGGGATAGTATTATTGTTCAATTGAATCCAAGTACCCCGTTAGCAGCTGGAGAAAATTACACTCTAACTATTAGTGGATTAAAGGATAGCCCAAACTCAGGGACTCCAAATACCGCTGCAGACATAGATTTAATAGTTAACTACGACCCTACATCGGGAATGACTGATGAGCCATTGCAAGTCATGACAACCTCCCCAGCCGAAAATACTTGGGATGTGCCTCGTAATTTAACTTCAATGTCTGTTCAGTTTAGTAAGCCAATTAACTCTAATGACTTATCTGTAACAGGGGGTACTCCAACTTTAATACTAAAAGCTTTTGATTGGGACACTTATCAAGTAACAGGGTCGGCCATTGCTTTAGACTCAGTCTCTTACGATAGTGAAACTAACACCGCGGTTATTGTTAATTCAACTACCTTAGATGCTAATCAAACTTATGAATTAGAAATTGTTGGGGAACAGAGTGGAATAAAAAGTATTTACAATGAAACAATGCCTTTTTATTACATTCAATTTACTACCGGAGCCGACGATGACACCACGAAACCTACCGTAAACGATACCAGTCTTAATGCCTATGATGATTCGAAGACAGCTGGGATTATAGACCCCATAAATGTACCTATTAGTGATAATAGTATTACAGTTTATTTTAGTGAGCCAATGGATAGTTCCACAATTAATGCTTTTGACTTAGGTAGCAATATTAAGCTTTGTACTAACCAAGCCGGTAGTGAAAACTGTCTTGCTGGTGAAGTTTGGTACGATGAACATTCTTGGTCTGCTAGTATATATTTAAGTGAAAGTTTACAAGCTTTTACAGACTACACACTTACTGTAACAACTGGCGTAAAAGATCAAGCTTCAAATGCTCTTGCCTCTCGTTTCACACAGAGTTTTGCCACTGGTCAAAGTGTCACAACTGCTCCTTCCTTTAGTTGGATGGACTGTTCTACTGATAACTGTTACGTGATGTTTGATCGTGCTATGGGTTCATCTGCTTCTACACTTTCAAATTACACCATTACAGCCGGAGGACAACAAGTTTCAGTAGCAAGTGCCGGTTCAATCTATCATGATTTTGATAATGCTTTAGAAATTACTGGGTTAAGTTTAGAGGCTGGAGAAACTGTTGATTTATCTGTGACGGGATCCGTTATGGACTATATGGGTAATCAAATGACTCAAGGAACAAAAGTAAGCACTGAAGTATTTGATAATGACTTTTTCATGGATCAATCCTTCTGGGTAGAAGGCGTTTATCCGGATTGGGGAATCTTTGATATTCCACAAAATACTTCAATTTTAGTTGGGTTTTCAACAGAAATGGCCTCTACTACAATGCAAAATATTGAGGTTGCCCCGATTAATGGGTGGTCCACTTATGGATATCCAACTACTGGAGATGCCATAGACACTACAATAACTTATATTACGAATAGTAGAATGGCTAAAATCACACCATCAACCAATTTATTGGCTGATACTGAATACGAAGTCAGGATCCCAACTACTGTTCTAAGTGAAGAGGGAGACTCTTTACCATTTGATGAGTTCAGATCATTTATAGTAAATGGTTCAACCGATTCTACCGCTCCAACTATTTCAGCAATCACTCCTCAAAATGGGGATACTGAGATTAGTGTTGGACTTTATGAAGCTCAAATTAGATTTAATGAGGGGATGGATCCAGCGACTCTTAACAGCAACACAGTCAGTGTTAAGGAAACTATTAGCGAAACACTAGTTCCTGGTGTTGTTGAGTATAATATGTGGGATAATTCAGCCGATTTTATTCCTTCTGGAGCTCTAGAAGCCAACCTTGGTTATACAATCACTATTACTACTGGAGTTAAAGACTTATCTGGTAATGCACTAGGTTCAGAGTCAACTACCACCTTTACTACTGGTGACCCAGACTCAAAAAGTCCAAAAATAAACTACGCTTGGTCTGATGGTTGGATGATGGGTGTTCAATTTGACGAACATCTTAAGGAAGAATCCATTGCTTTAAGAAATTTCAACCTTCTGTGTGGATCAGAGATGAAAGTCCTTTCCGATAAAGATTACTGGTATGAACCAGGGAACCTAGAGGTTATGGTTGAAGGAGTAAGCTTAGAGTCGGGTCAAACTTGTACAATAGTAGTAGAGAAAGTAACAGATATGGCTGACAATGAAATTGAGGTACCTGATAATGACGCCATGTTTACTGTTATGGATTCAACTGGTAAGTTCGAATCAAACTGGGTGATGTATAGTAACCCTGGCCCAGGTCAAAATGATTTCCCTCCAAATGCTGGAAGTATGGAAATTGGTTTTCAAAATATAATTGATATTGACACTGTTAATAATGGGACAGTTCAACTTTTCCCTGTTGAAAACAATGGATCTGATGGTTCACAAATAGATTTTGCGTCTTTTGAATTAAGTGGTGATGAAACTGCTGTTTACGCTAATACCGTCGGAGATCTAGGTGCGGATAAAGAGTATCATTTAGTAGTAACTACCGGGATCCATGATGAAAATGGTGCGCTCCTAATGTCCAATAATCCTTGGGATCCAAGTGAAACCACTGCTTATGATATTTTGTTTAGAACAAGCACCGAGAGTGATACTAGTTCTCCACAGATTTGGGGGACAGATTTGGATCAATATCGAAATAGCTCAGGAAACGTAGTGGATGTTCCTCAATACTTACCAATTCGAATTCAGTTTAGTAAAAGCATGGCCAGCAATTCAATTGCTGATTCTGCTATGTCTAACAGTGGCAGCAACATTCAGATTAAGGATGACGGTAGCAGCCCAATTCAGGGTGATGTGACCTATTTGGCAGAGGAATGGGCCGCTATTGTCAGCCCTGCTGCTGCTTTAACTGCTGGAGAAACCTACACTCTAGAGCTAACAACAGATGTAGCGGATACGATGGGCAATATGTTGGAATCAGCCTTTTCTGAATCTTTCACAATTACCTCTACAGAAGATGTAATTAAGCCTTATATAGCTCATAGTGAGTGTGAAGAGTTTGAATGTCGTGTTTATTTCAGTGAGTCAGTTAAGAAAACCCAAGCTGAAAATACTGAGAACTACAGTCTTACCAGTCCATCATTAGCTACTGTTAATCTGAATAATAAAAATATTGACTATATCGTTACCGAGAACATGGCTATTATTAAGGATCTTACTCTAATTCAAGATGATCTTTACACAATAGAGGTTAACTCTGTTCAAGATTTAGCTGGTAATGATATTGCTACTGCCCTTGATGATGATAAAGAAAATAATACAACTTTGGGAACAGTTTGGGGTAATTATGACTTTTACGAAGATCAGTTTGATAAAAGTGATATTATTTCTGGAACTGCCGGCTTTGTGATGGATATGTTTGGTTTTGGAATGGGAAGTGGAATACATGTCGAACCAATGAATAGATTCCCATCTCAAGAAACAACGTGGTTTATTGATATCCCAGTTGATCAAGTAGTTGCTCAAAATAGTCACATTCAGATCAAATTTGATGGGGCAAACGTCGCAAACGCAACTAAGGCAGATAGTTGTTCCATTAATCCTGGGCCAGGATGTAGCCCGGTTAACGGTGACCTTAATGGACCAGGGCCAGGCGTTTTGACCTTTGATATTGAGAGTATAAATGAAGCAGCTCGTACGGTTACACTCGAGCTTCTTGGAGGGGCGACAGGTATTAGCGATATGTTAGCGATTGACTTGAATGGGATAAAAACTCCGACAACAAAAGGACAATATACTGCGGAAGTAACAATTTTAAATGCCGATGATACTTATTTAGCCGGTCCTTATTATTCGGATTATAATATCTCTGGTGGTGGTACTGGTACTGTTCAAGGATCAATCATTGCGGCCGGGGTAGACGATGGTGAAACTTTAAGTTTTGATCTTGGCTCTCCTTGGGGTGGTGTTTTCCCACAAACCGTCACCTTCGCTAGTGAAACTGCTGATTACAAATTTGAAAACCTCCCCGCTGGTGATTATGATATGTACTTACCATTTACAGTAAGTCTTGATAAGGGTGGGTCTTCAACTGATTATCAAGTTGGCTATGCTCCTCATATCTATATTTCTGAAGATGAGACAGTTACTCATGATCTTACTCTTCAAGATTTGAGTGGATCCAATGATGTCTCTGGTAATACTTTGCAAAGCATAATAGTTGAGGTTACTGGAGGAACAGTAGGAACCAAGGGTACAGTTGAAATTGGTAGTTGGATGGATTGGTATGAAAAAGACTTTACTTTTGACTCTGGAGGAGACGCGACTGTTACTTTCCGAGTAAAACAAGGACAATACAATGTAAATGTTTGGGACTACATGCCTCCGTTTATGGCTGGTCCAGTAGAACCATCATTTATCCCTCCACCGTCAAAATTCATAAATGCCGACGGAGTTTTAAATGGAGAAGAAACCGATATTGATACGGTCATTTTTGAAGTACTTACACCGAACCGTTACATTGAAGCCACTGTTACAGATCAAGATAGTCTTGGTGTGCCAAATGCTGATGTTTTCTGTTACGACCCAGAGGGCATGTTTGGTGGTGGTAACGGAGGAAGAACTGCAACCACCGGTACTGCCTATATCAAAATATTTGAAGGAACATTTAAGTGTGAGGTTTATATGCCAAGTATGCCACCATTGCCTCCGAAATCTGTTACGGTAACTTCTTCTCACAATAGTGAAGACAATGCTGCCTCAGTTAATTTTAGTGTAAAAACCACTGGACTTTCCAAGATTTCTGGAACAGTGGAAAATGGAGATAATAAAATTAGTAACGGACCAGTCTGGTGTAATAGGCAAGACAGTAAAGGTAATCCTATGCCAGAATGGGCCGACACTATGACTAGTGCTAGTGGGGAATGGAGTGTGCTTGTTGGTGATGGGATCTGGGCTTGTCAAGCTTACATTCCGGGTTATGGAGATAGTGATAAAACGATAAAAACGATTGCTTCTGCCGACGTTTCAGGCATAGTATTCACTCCTCCTTCTGATACCGTAACCATTACAGGTTCAGTTGTTATTAACGGGATTGCCCCACCCCAAGGTGGAGGAGTCTTCGCCGAGCGTGAAAATGGGGAGCATAAATTCTCTGATACTCAACTTGAATCAGATGGTTCTTTCACTCTTCGTGTCAAAGAAAGTGAAACTGACACTTATAGTGTTGGAGTCTTTGTTCCTGGTGTAGTAGATAAGATTCTAGAAACTAATGTTGCGGCTGATTCTGATACAGACTTAGGTACAATGGATTTAAGTACTGGTGCCGAGTTAGCAGATGTAACCATTGATATTAAAGATTTACTTGGTGAAGATTTTAATTCTGAGCACGTGTTCGTTGAGCTAACTGGGAAAAATGGAAGCAATTATGCGGATTTCTCAGGTTCAACAAGTACCCTACAGATGCCAAATGGAGAGTACACCGCCCGTGCCTTTGTTAGGGAATTTGGTGATCTTGCTCCGCAATCAGTATCAGTTTTAAATGAAACTACCGTAACATTTACTCTAGACGTTGCTCCAGTGACTATTTCTGGGCTAGTAATGGGTTTCTTGCCAGACGAACCAATGTCTGGTGTGGATGTAATGATATTTAATCCTGATGATAATTTTGCGGTGTCATTGCAAACAGATAGTAATGGTTTGTATTCAGTTGATGTCCCTCCGAATGCCACTTACAACATTGCGGCTGCCGAACCAGGTTTCTTGCGAGTAGCTCCAGAGACATTAGAGGTAACTGTTCATGATGTTGGTAGAAACTTCACTATGTTCCCTGAGAGTTTCGGAGGTTCAACTGTTAGTGGTACGGTTACGTTAGCAGGCACAGCTGCCAATAATAACGCGACCGTGGTTGCTAACTGTGAAGACGGGACATTTGGTCATGGTCCAGCTGGTCCAACCGGAACTTACAGCTTTATTCTTCCAGTTAATGAGAATACGACTTGTACTGTAGAAGCTTTTGCAAGCGGTTATACAACTTTAACCGCTAATAAGAAAACGATTATTCCTAGTGTAGATAGGCCAGGGGTTAACATTGCCGCCACGGCCACCGGTGAAACTCTTGCCGCATCCAAGGCAGCTACTGTTAATCCAGAGCAAGCAACGAAAGTTGCAGATAGTGATGCCGGGATTGAATTTGTTGCTGGCGTTGGAACATTTAACTCTACCGGATCCTCAGTAACTGTAACCACTAGGAAAACCGAAAACTTTTCAAAAGTTACTCCAAGCATAACCGTTCCTTATGGGATCGATATTACAGCTAAAGACAGTAATGGTAAGGTTGAGCTTTCTAAATCGGTTACTATTACTCTTGATTATTCCAAGAATGGAACTACCGATGCGCAGGCTCTTCTAATGAATATGGGTTATTATGATGATCAAAATGGTACTTGGGTTCAAGTGCCAACTACAGTAGATACGAATGCTAACGAATTCAGATTCACTACGAATCACTTTACGATCTTTGGACCAATGACCAACACTGATAGTGCTCCTCCAGCTACTCCAACAACATTAGCCGCTACTCCTGGTGACGGACAGGTTGTACTTGAGTGGGATGATAATAGTGATTCTGATCTTAAGAACTACAATATCTATCGAAGCACTAGTGCCAGTGTAACTGTAAATGATGATAATCAAGTAAATACCTCATCTGTAACCGCTAGTACTTATACCGACACAACCGTCGTTAATGGTACAACTTATTACTATGTTATAACTGCGATCGACACTTCTGATAATGAGTCAGTTGGTAGTAACGAAGTAATTTCCGTTCCGGCTGGTGAAGAAGAGGAGGAAGACCCAACACCAGTTGTTAGTGGAGTTAGTGGAGGAGGTTCAAGTAATTCTGTCGCCCCAACAACTGACAATGTTTATACAGCGGATGAAGAAGAAGCCACTGCCGACACTGAAGAGGCTGATGACGAAGAAGCCTCCGAAGAGGAAGCAGCTGAAGAAGTTGCTACCGAGGAAGAAGCAGTTGCTGTTACAACAGAAGCTGCCGACACTGAAGAAGCTACGGTCGAAGCTTTATTAGACACTCTTGATCTAGAAACTCCAGACTACGAAAATCACTGGGCCGAAGCGTATATCGAGAATGTTATGGATCTTGGGATTGCCCAAGGTATTGCCGAGAATCGCTTTGATCCAGATACAACGCTTACTCGAGCTCAATTAACCAAGATGGTAGTAATTGCCGCTGGTTATGATGTTCCAGTTTCTGTTGAAGAAACTAGCTTCTACGATGTTGGTGTTGATGATTGGTTCGCTCCTTATATCGAAGTTGCCAAGAGTGCGGGGTTAGTTGAGGGTTATAACGAATGGTACTTCCTTCCAAATCAAGCCATTAACCGCGCGGAAGCAGTTAAGATTTTGGTTGAAAGTGCTCTCGGTCGTAAGATTGCGCTTGATCCATCACAAGGAATACTTGCTAATTTCGGCCTTGAAGAAAATCCTTACACAGATCTAGAATTAGGTGAGTGGTACACCAAATATGTACTTTATGCTCATACTTACGGAATTATTTCTGGGTATAGTGATGGGACTCTTGGCCCAGACAATTACATGACTCGAGGTGAGTTTGCCAAGATTATTTCTATTGCTATGGCTCTCTAGTTACTCAGACAAAATGACTTCAAAAAGGCCGCCTCAATCTGGGGCGGTCTTTAAAATTGTAGATCGTTAACAGTCTCTGCAATGCGATCAAAGAATTCTTGATTTAGGGTTGGTATTTTTTGAGTTGCTTTCCCGGCAAATTCTAAATTTAGAGTGCTAGACCAGAGGCCACTTCTTGCATCCTCATAAGGCCCAAAATAATCAGCCCGCTTAGTAACCTCTGTTTGAGCCAAAATTTCGATAAACAGTTCAGCTCTCTCTTTTGCTAAAGCCTCTGTTTGCAAAGACGGAACATGGGCTCGAGCTATTGTTCGATAGCTTTCATCTCGGGGGGAGGCTTTATCAAGACCAAATAAACAATATACAAAATCTTCCAGGATTTGGAACGCCAAAGTCTTTTCATAAGACTCCGCTTGAGCTCCCAATTGAATAGTTTCTAGTGCCGCCATAATTGGCCGGGGAAGAGCCATCAAAGAATGGTTAGAATGACCAATATGATTCCCTAGTACCGCTAATAAACGGGCGTGATAGCTATCTACTGGTAATTGCCTTTTTTTAGGATCCACCTCTTCGTCCATAATTGCTCCTAAAAACTTAACCATCCTTGAATCATGCATCTGATCACTAGCAAAATAGCAACCTACCGAGGAGCCATGATTAGCTTTCTGAGTCATAGAACCCTCCATTAGTTGCAAAGTACTTAACCAGGCAATAGCACGGAAGCGCGGGTTATGAGCATCAAAATCTCTTAAAGCATCAACATCCAGCGTGCCATCTTCATCATACGTATAATCATCAATCCCTGGGAAAATTCCAAAGTGATTTAATGCCCCTACTGCGTGCACTGGAAAAGGCTTTCGCCCTTTCCCGCCATCTTTTTTTGGTTGCCACAGCCTAAAACTTGAACAAAAACGGCGGTAAGCTTTACGTCCCTCCGGATTTCTACGGCTACTGCTAAGGCCCTCATTACGCGCTGCTTCACCAGCGGTCATTTCTCGCAAATACCAGTTTTCCGCCATTTGGTTATAACGCGCCCAATTTTTCCTGGGCCCTGGTTTAAAAGTAGCCGCAATATCATCCGGCGTAACCGTAAATGTCCCTAGAGTTTCAGCAGGCATAAATTCACATTGAGTTTAAATACTTACCTATGGGGTAGGATGTATCTAAAATCACAAAAAAAAGAAAGATTAAATCTAAAAACAGGTTTTTAATTATAACCAATAACCTAAAAAAGTCAACCTTAACAACCTTAGCTAGACTAAAAAGACCCCAGTTTTTTAGTAAACCTGTTATGAGTATGCACGGATTTGACCAAATAATCTTAATCTTAATAAATAGCAGATACTTTTATGGTTTAATTTAACAGAGAAGAGTTTGTGCCCGGGCACAAACATTCAGGTTGAATTTTATTTTAAATTTTTACGCCTAAAATATGTCAAATCTGCGCGTTTTGGAAAAACTGGGGCCTTTTTAGTAGCTAGATCACCAACCTAAATTACCAACTTAAGCCCGCTTTTTTTCCTCTTTTCCATTCACAAAAACCCGCATATCAGGCTCAACTTGTACCCTAACTGGGCCATTTTCCGTATCCATATTGGTTTCCCAAGCTTTCTGGGGGAGTTTTTTTATGATGTGATACATCTCGGCCACCAAATTCGCTGCTTCTTCCTCTTTTTCTACTTTCATCTCAACCAGTTTTTGATAGTCGCCGTCTTTGTTTAACTCTGCCTTCCAGTCAGTTTCAAAATCCTTGATTTGCGCCCGCATTTCTTTGGCGGTTTTTTTCATAGTTTGATACTGTTCATCATCAATTTTTTCTTCACGTTTTAGATCTTTTTTTACTTCTTTTAGACCTTCACGAACTTTGGCTAATTCCTGAAGAATCAGAATAATTTTATCTTCCTGCATTTAAAAAGGAGGGTTAAGAAATTTATCCAGCTCAATTTAGCGGTTTGTGAGGGAGGGGGCAAGGGGGAAATTTAAAGAACGCCTAGTTTGCCACTACTTTTTCTACCAACTAATTCATCCATGTCCACTAGGTCAGCCGCTCTGTCTAAACGCTCAAAACTCGGTTCAGAGCTAGTTTCTGAACCTCGAATAGGCGGCAGTTGATTCCCAGCAGAGTCTGATTTTACAAGTTCAATGCGAATATCACATATAACGGAAGCTAATTTCTCTTCTTGAGGTTTTTCTTGGAGGCTAAGGATAGTATTAAACAAAATCTTAAAAGCATTAGTATTATCCTTACCTAAGTCTTCGGCAGCATCTCTTAAGATAAGATCAAAACGAAAAAGAACGTCCCCTCGATACCCCTCATCTATTCCTTCTAATACTTTTAGTAAAACTTTACCATAATCCGCATAGCAAGAAGTCAAAAAAACTAAATACTCATCTTCCGTACAAGTGCTTAAATCTATTTCTCTGTTGGTAGTCTTTACTAAAGCTGTATTCAATCTATCAATAGCGGAAGGCTTTAATGAACCTTCTTTTTCCAAAACGTCAATAAATCCTCCCAGTGTAATTAAATAAACATTTTTAAGCTTATCTTGGCGTATTTGAAAAGGACTGTTGATATTTAAATCAGACGAAGTCGCAGTTAGAGCTGCTGGTTCAGATTGATCGTATTCTTGCCGTAATTGTGCTGAATCTAAGTTCACCCTATAGGATTAATAGTAATGTTCCTTAGGGTGAAAGGAGAACATTATAATGAATAAATCAAAAATGTCAAGCACGATGGAGCCAAGTGGATGGTTTTAGGCACATAACGCTCTTAAATCACAAGCTCCTCTAATTCTCTAACCTTTTCTCTTATTTTGGGCACGTGTTTTTCGGGTGTAAGTTCAGGGGTGACTGATAAAGCTGAAGTAATACAATCGGCTTCCACATCAATCTCCGTCAAAAAATTACTCACTTGCGTTGCCCGGCGAGCTATTTGGTCCTCTTCACGCCAGAGCGAACAATTATCAGTTATACATAAAAAAGTATCAAAATCCGTATCTACAATAAAAGGGAAATCATTTTCGCGCGCTAAAGCTCGGATCTCATCAATGGCTTCTTCAATTGTCAAAAATCCCAGACCTTCATCGACCCATTTTATTTTGCCATCAACTACAGTTGTAGTGGAATCTCGATATATATATACTTTACTATTTCGTGGGTTATACCAGTAAATTAAACTAACAACATTATAATGTACGGCTGCGGTCATAAAGTTTTCTATGCCACAAGAATTCTGAGCATATTCAGACCAACTTTGGTCTGGCGTTTTTATAGGAATATCATCACATGTATCCGAATGACCATCAAAACGAATCACAATTGCCCCCGCCTTTTCCCCAAGTGTTTCAACCCAAAAGTCCAAAACCTCATTATGAGGATCTACTTCTTTTGTGGGGACTAATCTAGATGGGGCGGACGGAGCATGAGAAGCTGCGTCCATGGAGTACTATTTATTAAGTTTGCACCAAAAAATAACACAATAAATACATTATGTCAATCTTTGGTGGGCCCGGCTGGATAGTTTTAGAACTATTGAACTCTCAATAAACGTATTACCCCATACTCCTCCCCAGATGCCTCTGCGGGATTATAACTAATATAAGACCTTTCTCCATTACCACAAATAATATTTACATCCATAGAATCTTCAACGTTTGAATAATAGCTCCCACAATCAAGATGTGATGACAATTCTTTTGCTACAAACGGAGCATCCATAAAAGCTTCTGCCGCTAAAACTTCCGAAGATGGCATGATGGTCCCGCTATATGGGAACATCTCATAATTAGACGGTTTGCTATTAAGTCCGTATTGTCCATAAACTTCATCATGAATTTTTGAATAATCAGCCCAATCACCCTCTCCATCATAAGCTGCCCGTACAGAATCCATCAAATCTTCATCGCGATCATAAATTTTCACAACGTTGTTAGTTGAGTTTCTACCGTACATTACAGGAATATTACCGCGATCTTTTATTAAAAGATTTCCAGCCGCATCAACACCAAAAAATTCGCCACCGCTTTGCATTTCCGCTGCTAATTCCAGGAATGTTTTTTCAGGATTTACAGAAGAATGTTTTAATAAGCGCGCTTTAACTTCAGACCAAGTAAGGTTAAGAGGTCTTCCTTCAGCGATAGTGCCATCTCTATTTATTTGTTTAGGGCCTTTGTCAAAATCAGCCTTTAAAATGGCTAATCTTGAGTCTTGTTCTTCAGCAGCTTCTAGTTCTTCTGCAGTGACATCTGCGTTAAGACCTCGGTTAAGTTTTTTCATAATTTCTTCCCGCATACGATCACCTTCTGTAAATCTAGTTTGACCTAAAACGCGCTCAAGCGCTCCCTGCATATTTTCTTCTGTTATTTCACCATTACGAGGAGTTTCACGACGGTCTGGACCTGTATATGTATATGTTTGTACATCCACCATAATTATAATTGTAAAGATATAGAATCAGGGTGGAATCTAAGATGAGAAGTATGCAAAAATTCTTGACATAAGTCAAGGCGGTTTTTTAGAATGGTGGGCCTGTTGCCTTGGATTTTGAACTATTTATTAAGAGCTTGTTTAAACACCCAGTCCCAGCTAGATTTTACACGCAAGTTACACCTGTTACAAGTAAGGAGTATAAATTAAGAAATATCACACATTACAGCTCAAATGTGGTATATTAGCACTGTAATAATCCATCATATGGCTGATCCAAATTCAAAAAATGACAATCCTGGTTCAAATTTACTTAAAGTAGTTCACACGGCTTCACAAGTGGACCAACAGAATAAAGAGAACGTTGAAGGCATGCAAGATGCCAATGGCGAGTGGGTTAAGTTTAATGAAAAATCATCTTAACTTATAAGGATTTGAACAAAAGCTTAAGTAATTCATTTAAATGGGACGTTAATGAAGTTAAGAGTTTTCTTCAAAAAATACATGAAATAGGGGAAAAACAATTAGAAAGCCTAAAAAAAGAAGAGCATGAACCAATTTTGGAACACAAAAATTTTATTAAAAAAGACATAGTCTGGTTGCCAGAAGAAACTTTAGTTGATTGGAAAATTTTGAGATATTTTTTTATGGATAATTTTTGGAAATTATTTGAAATGATTTCTAACGATTTAAGTAATCCATTATCTCAATTCGCAATAAGGAGTTTATTAGAGGTTTTCACTAATAGAATATTGAATTTGTATCTTATGGAGGATCAATTTAAAAGAGATATTGCTACGAAATATTATCTTTTAAAGTACGCTCATACTCTACAGAGAGGCCAACAAGGTTATATATTAAAAAAATATAAATCTTTAAATAACCAACTGATTGATGATAAGGAAAGAGAAAAATTTGAAAAAATTGCTGATAATGGATTTAAAACAGACAGAAATGAATGTAAATCTTTATTTAAAGAAAATGATCAAGTTATTAAAAGAAAAAAAGAAAAATACTTACACCCAATTTATTCCTTTTCTTCAAAAGAAAATGATAATAAAGAAAGAATTAAGTTAATCCATTCAGATCTTTCAGAATATATTCATGGTAATATGTTTTTGTTAATGGATATGTTTAAAGACAGAGAAAGTCATTTAAAAAGATCTTCATATCTATTAATGTTTTTAGGTATCAGAATGTTAGAATTTACAAATAAAGAGGTGTTGTCTCAAGAAATTAATATCCTAGATATAATTGATAAGGGAGAAATACTAGCTTTTAGAATAGTTAAAAATATTTAGGGTTTTAGGTGTTTTGAATGTCCGATAGTTAAAGCACTTTTAATCAAGAATTGACTTTAACTTTTGGTCATTTTTAAGAATCTGATAATTCAAACTATTTGGTTATAAATTATTCGATATCTTATTTGAGATTTAAATCAATTTTCATTAAAATTTGAAATAAATGTATAAGATTTGTTCCCATTTCTTCTGCTTCTTCATATTCTATATTTTCACCAAATTTATTTGAATATATAAGTTGAAATTCTTGAATAGCTTCTTTAGATAGTTTCATGACGCAGGTTTATTAGAAAGCACATTCAGTTTGGCATTTAAAACTTTTTGTATCTATTACAGTTACATTACATACAAAATAAGTACGTATCTCGGCTCCAAAACTATTTTCAGCATCTACATAACTACTCACCAAATATTTATCATTCCCTAATGGCGTTCCTTGTATACCCCATGGGAAATCGGCTGTTGATGGTGATTTTAGTGATTTTTCTACTTCATTTTGTGCGCAAACTACAGCATAAGACCCATCGTTTTTTCCGTTATCTACTTTAGTGGTAATGTTTTTTTGAGTAGAATTACCTCCACCTGTAATTACAAATAGAATAAATAATCCAAAAATAATACCGCATACTCCGCAAGGTCCTATACCTTGTTTGGTTCCACAATGTTTACATTGTTTAGCTTCTTTTTTGATTTCTTCAGCGCATTTTTTGCATTTTTTAGTGTCCATAGGTATTTAATTAGAAAACAAAAGGGACAACCTGGCCTGGTCGTCCACTTCACTCTCCAAAAGGATCGTTCAGCTGGCAGGGGCAGGTTGCCCCAACTTGCAGCTGAACAGACGTAGAAAGTTTTTTGGATTTCAAAAAATAAAGTGAACGACAAAAAGATTATACCTTACTATCTGTTGGCCGAGAAGGTTGATTTCATGATAAAATATACTAAAGTTACTGATTATTTATGACTACAAAACAACGATTATTTTTCCAGGAGTTACTTACTAGCACTAGCTTGGCAGAAGCAGCCCGTAGAGCAGGTTATTCGGAGAGATCGTGTAGGGTGTCCGCTCACCGCAATATAACCAAATATAACGAGTTCTACATGGCTTTAATGGACCACGCGGGGTTGAGTATGGAAGAGTTGTCTGGGACGTTAAGAGAAGGCCTTAATAGCGAGAATCCTAACGTGCGTTTTAGGTATTTTAAGTTTTGTGTGGATTCGGTGGGAGAGTGCCTCAAATCATTACCAGAAGAAGAGCACCAGATTGATCTCTGCGCTGAAGCAAGAAAATTACTAGTTAAGTATCAAGATTAATGTTCTACGACCCAGAAAATGAGGAAAAAGCTAAAAACTATGCAATTTACGTGCGGAAATCTAATGATGATCCCCAGAAACAGGTTAGGTCTATTGAAGATCAACTAATTGAGTGTCAGGAATTAGTCGATAGATACAAGCTAAATTTAGTTAAAGTTATTGAGGAAGAGCGGTCCGCTAAAAGAGCCAGTAAGAGGCCAAGGTTTACACAACTGCTCAAGGATATTAGGGCTCGTAAAATAGATGGACTAATAGCATGGCATCCAGATCGATTAGCTCGCAACATGAAAGAAGCTGGAGAAATAATTGACCTATTAGATGAAGGGTACCTAGTAGATTTGAAGTTTGCCTCAATGCATTACGTGAACGATTACAATGGCAAGGTAGCACTTGGGATTACTTTTGTGATGTCCAAGCAGTACTCGGATAAATTATCGGTTGATGTTAGAAGAGCTTTACAAAGATCATTGAAGGAAGGGAAATCTGCAGGGCAGTTTAAACCAGGATATTGCAGGAGTAATTTAACTGGTTATTACGAGCCTGATGAGAGCAAGGTAGTTGGGGAGCTCACAATGTTTGAGATAGTTAGAAAAGCCTGGGAAATGAGAATTGATAAAGTTAATCTTGAAAAAATCGTTAATTTTATGAATGAAGCTGGTTACAAGCGTGTTATTAAGAAGAAGAAAGGGTTACGTGCCAAGAAAAATCAACTAATGTCTGCACAGAAGCTTTCCAGCATGTTTAATGATCCATTTTACTATGGGTTGCTAGTTCAAGGGGGAGAGGCGCAAAATTTACTAGAAGTATGTGATTTTACGCCGGTTGTAACAGAGGATGAGTTTTTATCCATTCAAAGCATCGCAGATATCAGAAGGAAAAGGAGGAAACATTCATTCCCATTCAGAGGGCTCTTAATTTGTAAGCATTGTGGCCGTAATTTAACTGCTGGAGCTCCCAAGGGAGGAGGTGGGCGATATCTTACATATTGGTGCTATAACAAAGAATGCACAGGTTCTAGTAGCATTAGAGCTCAAGAGGTTATTCGAGTTATGGGTAAAATATTGTCTAATTTTAAGCTTACTGAAAAAGAATACGAGAAATACTTACAGGCCACAAAAAAAGAGTCATTTAAAATTAAGCAAAATTTATATAAGGAAAAAAGCTTTTACGCAAAACGGTTAAAGGTGTTAGATCAAGAAATAGAAGAGCTTATTGAGCAGTGGATGTTTAGAAAAAAAGATCTAGATGAGAAAGAAAAAGAAGTTTATGAGAAAAATAAGGCCAGTTACGAGAGTGGTATTAAAAAATGTCAGGACTTAATTAAAAAAGTAGATCGTCAGCTAAAAGAATTAAAGCCGATGGACTTTAAAAAGCTTTTGAACACCCTAAAAACCCTTTCTACAAGCCTAAAACACGGGACAGGAGCTCAAAAAGATGACATTGCGCAGAATTTGTTTTTGAACCTAGTAATAGACGGCTCTCAAGTGGCTACAGTAAGCCTAAAAGAGCCATTCATGAGCATGCTAAACGACCCTAAAATCCTAAATGGTGGGCCCGGCTGGATTTGAACCAGCGACAAATCGGTTATGCTTCTTAACTATCACTTTCATGACCTCTTTCGAGTTTGTAAGCTGGACTATCCCTTCATCTCTCTCGAGATGTCTGCCGTCTAGTCTCTACACCTTCCTCTTATCTGAGGCTTGGCTCGGGATTGCCGTATCTTTTTAAGACTTAGGTTTCCCCGAATTTGACAGATGATCACTAGCAGGTCACCCCGCTAGCAGCCCTGGTGTTTCTATACATATCTAGATACAATCAGCTTATGAAAGAGATCATAAGCTGCAAAATCTGTAATAAGCGCCTCAAAGGCAAACAGATTTTTTACTGCAGCCTTAAATGTAAAAATAAGGCGCATCAAAGTTATGGTGCTCAACAAGCTCGCGGATTGCGTAGAAAATTGGAACTTATTGAAAGAATGGGTGGTAAGTGTTGTCTTTGCGGTTATAACAAGAATCTAGCAGCACTTGTTTTTCATCACATGAAGAGAGAATTAAAAGAATTCAGACTCGATATGCGAGCACTTTCAAATAGAAAAAAATCTCGAATAGAAAGTGAAATAAAAAAATGCATTTTACTTTGTCATAATTGCCACGCCGAACATCACAACCGCCATTTAGACTTAGCACAGATACATCGTTAAGCCGACTGCTCTAACCACTGAGCTACGGGCCCACATTTACAAAGAACTGGCCAAATTGTACTTGAACAACCAAAAAAGACCAAGAAAACTATTTTATTTTTAGGATTGGATAGCCTCCCTCATCACTAAACCAAATATAGCCTCCATATTTTTCCTTAACCACCTCATTCTCAGGGATAAATATATTCTTCACCGTAAGCTCATAAAACATATCACCAACTACTATTTCAGGGTGTTCAAGTGCCGGTTTTTCACCTGGAAAAGGGTCTAAAAGCATCAACTTAGCTCCTTCAGATATTTCAATGTCCCCATTGATTACTTCTAGGTTGCCAATGATATAAACATCATTAATAAGAGGAGATATATCTGCGTCCAAAGATACTTGAAGGGAAACATTATTTTGATTCATAAAAAATATAAAAATACCGATTAATATCGCAATAATCGGGATAATTATGAGGTAAGCTTTTTTCATAAACTAAATTTATTCTGCCTTCTCCTCTTCCTTTTTCTCCTCTTTAGCCTCAGCTTTTGGCTCCTCAACTTTTTTGGCAGCTTTCTTAGGAGCTGCCTTTTTAGCCCCTTTTTTCTTAGCTGGAGCTGCAGCCGCAACTTTATCAATGTTTGCTACCATTTTAGCAACACCTGCTTTTTTACGATTAGCATTATTTTTGTGAATAATGTTCTTTTTTGAAGCTGTGTCGATAGCCTTATAAGCAGCCTGCATTGCTTTTTCAGCCTCAGGTTTTTTGCCACCTTTAACAGCAGCAATGACATCTTTAAGAGAATCTTTAAGTTTATCTCGCATACGGTAATTGCGTTGTTGTTTCTTTCGAGAAACTCTCATCTGTTTTTTAGCGGATTGAATGATCGGCATAAGATTTTGTTCAAAAATAGCTCCCAAATACTAGGGAAACCTCACCTATAAGTCAAACAAATATTTTAACTTCCGATTTTTAGAGAGGGTGCTATACTGAAATTCAGATCATTAACCTCCCTTAAAATGGCTGGAAAAGGAAAAATTTCACTCCTATTAGGAGTCGCTGCCGGAGCTGTTACCGGCATGTTATTCGCTCCTACTAAAGGAAAAAAGCTCCGCGAGAAAATTGCTAAAGAACGCAAATCTGGCGGATTTGGACATAAAGCAGTAGCCAAAGATTTATCTCAAATGGCCGATGACATCGCTGATATGGCTCAAGATGTAGCCAAAAGCGAAGAAGCCAAACAATTTTGGCAAAAAACTACCGATACTGTAGAGGAGTTATCTAAAGGTGCTGTTGATCTCGACGAATGGGTCGAAGAAGCCCACAAAAAAGCCGATCTTCTTAAAAAAGCGGCCACTAAATATGCTAAAGAAAAGAAAAAATACATTGAAGAAGTTGAACAAGTAGCCAAAAAAGGCGTTAAAAAAGCCAAGAGAGTAGTCAAAAAAGCCAAGCCCGTTGTCAAAAAGGCCAAAAAAGCGATAAAAAAAGTAACTAAGAAGAAAACAGCCCCTAAAAAGAAAGTCGCGCCAAAAAAGAAGACTACCACTAAAAAGAAGGCCCCGGCCAAGAAGAAAACCCCAACTAAGAAAAAAACTACTACTAAGAAGAAGAAATAATGTCAAAAACCATCGGGATAGTTGGAGGCAAGGGCCGCATGGGCCAAGCCTTCGCTAAATCTTTAGAAGCGCAGGGCCACAAGATTCTCATCTCAGACCGTCGCACCAAATTGTCTAACCGTGAGTTAGCCAAAAAATCAGATGTGATAATTGTATCCGTGCCTATTGATTTAACAGAAAAAATCATCAACGAAATTGCGCCACATGTTAAAAAAGGCGCTCTTTTAATGGATCTTACATCTGTTAAACAAATCCCAGTTCATGCTATGTTAAAGAGCAAAGCCGCGGTAATTGGGGCGCATCCGATGTGTAATGAGACTACTTTTGGGCCCGGTCAAACCATGCTTTTTTGCCCTGCCCGTGCTGGCAAATGGCTCCCGTGGTTTAAAGAAACTTTTCAAAAAAAGGGGGGACTTAACTTAATTCGACTGACTGCCAAAAAGCACGACGAAATGATGTCTTTTGTGCAGGCTTTGATCCATTTTTCAGAGTTTGCGCTAGGAAAAACTTTGAGTGATTTAAATCCCAAACTTACTGATCTTCTCCCGTTAGCTAGCCCTATTTCACGATTAAAAATTAAAGTTGCAGCCCGTCATTTAGCTCAGGATCCAAATCTTTATGGAAACATTCAAATTCAAAATCCTCGCAATCCAAAATTACTCAAAACCTACGAAAAAGCAGTTAAAGATTTAGTAAAAATTGTTGAAAGTGGTGATTTAAATGCTTTTACAAAATATTTCAAAAGCGGAACAAAATATTTTAGTGATTTTAGTAAACAAGCTTTCCAAGACACCGACGATATGGTTAACCAAATGATAGAGGTTAAGCAAACCGAAAATCCCACCGAATTCCCCAAAAATGGCATTGGTAGCCTGGGGCCGAATCTTACTTTTAGTTCTATTGCCGCTGAAACATGGCGCGGTAAACGAAAAAACAAAATTGTTTTCTTTACTAATATCACAGCCGTAGCCAAGGCTGTTGCCCAGGGTAAAATTAACGAGGCTGTTCTGCCGATTGAAAATCGTTTGCAGGGTAATGTTCGTGAAACCATGGATGTTCTTTTTAAAAAAGATGTTCATATTATTGGCGAATTTTCCGTGCCAATTCATCATCAAATGGCTGTTCTTCCGGGGGGTAAAAAAGCTGATATTAAGAATGTAATGTCTCATCCCCAAGCCCTTAGTCAGTGTGGTAAGTTTTTACGAAAAGAATTCCCCAACGCGACTTGGGCTACTAGCAATAGTACTGCCGCGGCTTTTGATCATGTTCAAAAAACCAATGACAAACATACAGCCGCAATTGGACATTTAGTTGCGGCCAAACATTACAAATTTAAAGTAATTGGTAAGAATATTGAAAACGACGGCGAAAACGAAACTCGTTTTGTTGTGATTTCCAAAAAACCACTCAAAAAAGTACCCAAAAAGCCCAAAACATCGATTGTTTTTTACTTTTCAAAAGATAAACCTGGAAGTCTATTTAGTATTTTTGAAATTTTTAATAAACTCGGAGTTAATTTAAGTCACATTGAATCACGTCCGGCCCCGCGCAAGTTAGGGGAGTATTTGTTTTATTTAGATTTTGAGGGTAATGCAAATAAGGGTTCTGGTAAAAAGGCCGTAGATGCGGTTCGCAAGATTGTGAAGGGAATGAAGGTTTTAGGGGTTTACTAGCCGCGTAAATCCTCCCTCATCTTAACGTATTCACCGATCAAGGCCTCGGTCCCAATATCTTCCCGAAAGAAAACCGGGCCTTTTACGCTGGTGACCGCACTTTGGGCAAGTTTTTCAGCTTCCGCAATTGTATCGCCAATTCCTACAAAGGCAATCGCGCGGGATCCAGATAAATAAAGCCCATCTTCGCGTTGATCAACCGAGGCATAATAAGTTTTTACACCCTCGGGAATATCAGTGACCTCGATTTTTTCACCTTTTACAGGTTTATCAGGATAGCTTTCTGGGACTACGTATTTACAAACAGTGGCTTTTTTCTCGAACTCGATCGGCATTCCGCCCAGCTCTCCACGAGCCATGGCTTCACAAACATCCACAAAATCAGTTTTTAAAATTGGTAAAACATTCATAGCTTCCGGATCTCCAAAGCGGGCGTTGTATTCGATTAATTTAACTCCGTTTTTAGTAACAATAAACCCGCCGTACATAATTCCGACAAACTTAGTTCCCGTATCTTCGCGCAGAGCATTCATCACTTGCGTCGTAATATCATGCGCCACTGCCAAGTCTTCCTTCGTAATAAACGGTAATAAATGGTTGGCATCGCTGTAGGACCCCATGCCACCGGTGTTTGGACCCTTATCACCAACATAAGCTCGTTTGTGATCTTGAACTGGAACCATGTCGGCCACCGTCTGCCCATCTGCAAAACTCATTAAACTAAACTCAGGGCCCACAAATTTCTCTTCTACTACCACGTGTCCAGAGTCTTCAATACATTTAGTTGCGTAAGCGGTGCCTTCGACAGCATCAGCTAAATGATCACCCACAACTTTCACACCTTTCCCACCTTTTAATCCGTCCGCTTTTACTACAAATTCTCCTTCAAGTTCGCCCTCCATGTACTTTTGTAGTCCCGTGGGGGAGGTGAATACTTTGTATTTTGGATTTCCGGGAATACTGTATTTGTTCAAAATCTCCCGTGTGAAGGATTTAGAAGATTCCAAACGTGCCACAGTTTCCATGGGTGCGATACTTGGGATTCCCATTTCGCCTAACATGTCCGAAACACCAACCGCAATTGGCGCCTCAGGTCCTGGAATTACAAAATCTGGACGCACTCGCTCGGCAAACTCTTTAATATGATTTAAATCTGTTACTGAGCCAATTTCATACTCGGTGGACATCTCGAACATAGCTGGGTTTTTCGCTCCGCCAAAAGTAAAGATTTCTACACCTTGAGAGGATCTTTTTAGAGTTTCGGCAAGAGCGTGTTCGCGCGCTCCATTGCCAATAATAATCACTTTTTTCATAGGATTGAGTTAGAAAAATTAAACAAGAGGTAACTGGTTGGGGTTTTCCATTAAATCAGATTCGTCTGATAAGCGGTCACACCCACTAGCTTCTTTGTCTTGGGAACGTTCAGCAGCAGTCCTTTCCAGTATTTCTTTAGTTACATCACCGGTTTTATATTCGCCATCAAAACAGCCCATACATAAATCCTTAAGCTCAGGGTTTCCTTTAATACAAGCTTTAAAAGTTTCGTTTAATCCTTGGTAAACTAGTTCATCGGCATCAATGTATTTTCGAATTTCCTCCACGGTACTGTCGTTAGCAATAAGTTCGTCACGAGTAGGAACATCAACTCCGTATAAACATTGTCTCTTAACAGGAGGGGAGTAGGACGCAAAATAAACTTTTTTCGCTCCTGCTTCACGTACCATTTGAATGATTTTTTTCGAAGTATTTCCTCGTACAATACTGTCATCAACTAACAAAATCTTCTTGCCCTTCATTTCAATGGGCATGGGATTCAATTTGTAGCGAATGGATTTTTTGCGAATTTTTTGACCAGGCATAATAAAAGTTCGACCAATATAACGATTTTTCACTAAGCCCTCGCTATATTTAAGATCCATTTTTTCAGCCATGGCCAAAGCAGCTGTTCGAGATGAATCCGGTACTGGCATAATTACATCAATATCCAAATTCATCTTTTCTATTTTTTTTGCCAGAGATCTTCCCATTCGCACTCGACTTTTATAAACCGAAATGTCATTCATCATTGAATCCGGTCGCGCAAAATAAATGTACTCAAAAATACACGGAATATGTTTTTTGTTAGTGATTATTTTGGAATGAACTGTACGCGTTTTTTCATCAATAAAAATAACTTCACCCGGGCCCACATCACGTACAAATTCAAAGCCCAAAATATCCAGAGTTACAGATTCAGAAGCAAAAATATAATCCATCTTCATACCATTTTTTCGTTGTCCAAATAATAGCGGACGAATTCCATGTGGATCACGGAAAGCCACCATTCCCTGACGCGCTATATAAGCCACTGTGCTGTAAGCTCCTTTGGAACGTTTAAAAACACTTTTTACGGCTTTAAAAATATGCTCAGGCTCTAATTTATCAGCGTTTTGCTTAGTAAGTGATTTGGTAAACATATTAAGTAAAACCTCGGCATCGCAATTGGAATTAACCAGCCGATGATCTTTTTCAAAGATTTCTTTTTTAAGTTCGTAAGCATTAAATAAATTCCCATTATGCGCCAAAATTACTCCAAACGGAGCTGGTCCTAGAAAAGGTTGAGCATCTTCGACTTTGCCGCCACCAACAGTTGAGTAACGGGTATGACCAATTCCAACATAACCCAACAGAGTTCTCATATGCCTGGTATGAAAAATGTCACGCACCAGACCTAAGTCCTTGCGGGTGTGAAAAGTCCGTCCATCATAGGTATACATTCCCGCTGCATCTTGGCCGCGGTGTTGCAAAGTAACAAGAGCGTCATAGAGCTCTTGAGCGACATAATCATGACCATAGATACCAACAACACCACACATAATAATTAGGGTTTAAGATTATTAAGGCGCTTAGCTGCCTCCACCACGTTTTCCATGAGGCAAGCAACTGTCATAGGACCGCAGCCTCCTGGGACAGGAGTTAAATAAGCTGCTTTTTTAGAAACATTTTCAAAATCAACATCACCGACCAATTTCCCTTCAACGCGATTAATCCCCACATCTACTACCACCGCGCCTTCTTTCACCATGTCTTCGGTAATTAAACCAGCTTTGCCCACCGCCACTACCAAAATATCAGCGCGACGAGTGTGAAAAGCCAAGTCTTGAGTCTCTTTATGACAAGTAGTAACCGTAGCATCACGATTAAGCAACATCGTAGACATAGGTTTGCCCACAATATTACTGTGACCAACCACCACGGCCTCTTGCCCTTGAATCGGAATATCATAAGCCTCTAGCAACCGAATTACTCCTTTTGGAGTACATGGAACAAGAGATTCAAAATCAGTACTTAAAGTCATTTTCCCAATATTATAGGCATGAAATCCATCCACATCCTTACTCGGCTGAATCGCTCGAATCACGAGTGGCGCTTCAACCTGCGCGGGAAGGGGCAACTGTACCAAAATTCCATGCACATCGGCCCGCGCATCCAACTCATTAACCTTGGCAATAACCTCTTCTGTGGTTGCCGTGTCCGGCATGTCCACGTGCTCATACAAAATCCCAGTCTTTTTACAGGCCTTTTCTTTTTGGCGCACATAAGAGGCGCTAGCCGGGTTATCACCTACAAAAACAACCGCCAATCTCGGAGTTATCCCCTGATCGATAAGCGCTCGCACCTCTCCCGTAACAATATCTAAACGCTCATTGGCAACCTTGCGGCCGTCGAGGATTTTCATAGGTTAGGAGAAAATGTGAAGGACGGATTTGATTGTATCAGCTCGAGAGTTTAGGTGCAACGAAATCCCAAATTAATTTAAAGGTATCGTCTTTTTTTTCTTGTAATTCAATGCGGTGCCAACCATGTTTTTTTTCTAGTTCGTAATGGACTTTACGGCATTTTTCGACTAAATCATGATCATTTTCGTGAATATGACCTTCTTCTACAGCTCGTAAAGTTCGCTGACCATCAATAAAAATCGTTAAATCCTCCTTGCGAAGGTGTTTATTAAGGTTTTCAAGCCACACCATAGAAGCGCCTTTGGCTGTTCCCCAGGCAATTCCCGTGGCTACATAATCTTCTGCCACCACAATTTTCCCTTCCTTAAGCCATTTTTCTAAAGTGGGTTGAAATTGATAGCGATTAATCACAAACCATAATTGTAGTTCTTCCTCGGAAATCATTTGGGAACCACCAGACCGAAGTAGCGTATTTAAATAATCTCCAGATGGGTGAACATCATAAACCGGGAACTTAACTCGCACCGCGTCATGCCCCTCATCACGCAATCTTTCCACCAAACGCTTGGTGTGCGTAGTTTTTCCAATATTATTGATTCCGTAAACGGTAATTAACATAATTATTTGTTGTCAGTGCTTCCAAATCCACCTCGACTCTCTTCGCGAATTTCTGAGACTTCTTCCCATTCAAACTTATCTACGCGCACAAATACTCCCTGTGCAATCTTTTCGCCGCGGGCAATCTGGACTGCTTCCCCCGAAAAATTATAAACTTGGATTTTAACTTCATCCTGAGGTCCACAATAATCATGATCAATAATCCCAAACCCGTGTGGGGGAGTTAAACCTCGTTTCCGCGGCGTACTACTTCGAGAAGCAATCGCCAACATATAACCTTTTGGTACTTCCACCACCACATTTCCTGGAACCAATTCAATTGTCCCGGGCTCAATTACAGTCTCCTCACGCGCTATCAAATCAAAGCCCACCGAACCATCGGTTTCGTAGACTGGTAAGGGGAGATCTTTGTCTATACGTTTGATACGAACTTTCATAGTGAATTCAATAATTGATGTAACTCTTCTTTTAAGGCGCCTTTAATTACGCGCCCGTGCCCCGGAATAATGACATCACCGCGCTCAAAAATCAATTTCATACTCGCAATTAACTGTTCGGGATTTTTAGTAGAAAGCGGATTTTCGCCCCGAATCAGGTCTTCCCGCACGGCATCACCCGCACAAATCCAAGTTTCTCCTTCCCATTCATAAACCAAACTCACATCGGTTTGCGTGTGTCCGGGAGTTGGTAATAATTCTATGGTTGACGGTAATTTTCGTTTTTCAAGCGGTGGAAAAATATGCCCTGCCCCCTTTTTATCAATAAAAGCATGGCCAGTATGAATGATCGCCGTCCCACCAAAAAGAGCGTTATTAAAAGTATGATCAAAGTGGTAATGACTGCAAATCACGTGATCAATGTTTCTCGGCTCCAGCTCACGCTCGCGTAGACTTTTCAAAAGCCGCTCTCGATTCATCATTGAACTCGAGTCAAAAAGCACATTTTGCCTCTCAGTTTGAATTAGAACAGAACTACTCCCAAGAGGATCAATATGATAGTAATTACCCTCGTGTTGATGGTTTCCGTGCGTGCCTTCAAAGAGGATTTCAATCATGAGATTTAGAGATAAGCCCCAATATCAATCTTAATGCCAGGACCCATAGTAGTAGTAGCGGTCACGCTACGAATAAAGGTTCCCTTTACTCCTGGAGGACGGTTAGCAATAATCGCTTTTAAGTAAGTTTCGATATTATCCTTGAGTTGTTCCTCAGTGAAAGAAACCTTTCCAATCGCGTTGTGAAGATTTCCTTGTTTGTCATTTCTAAACTCAACTTTACCTTTCTTAGTTTCGGCAATTGCCTCGGCTATATTAGGAGTCACAGTTCCAGCTTTAGGATTAGGCATTAGACCTTTTTGACCTAAAGTACGAGCAATTTTACCTAAACTTTTCATTACATCCGGATGAGCTACAGCGACATCAAAATCGAGCCAACCTTTTTCAATCTCGGTGGTTAGTTCCGTAATCCCAGCTTTTACAGCTCCAGCGTCCAGAGCTTCCTTGACGTTAGCATCTTCGACAAAAGCAACCACACGAACTTCTTTACCAGTTCCGTGTGGAAGGCCAACTGTACTACGAATAACTTGATCCGCTTGAGTGGGATCAACTTTAAGATTCATGTGAATTTCAACGGTCGAGTCAAATTTTGTTGGTGAAAGCTCTTTTAATATTTTAGAGGCTTCTTCAACAGAGTAAACCTTTCTAGGATCTACTTTTTCGAGCAGTGCTCGATATTTTTTTCCACGTTTTGGCATGGTTTTTAGGGTTAAAGTGGTAAATAGCGCCTTTTAAGGGAAGGCTCCCACTAGAACAAATCTAGTTATTTAAGCGGACTCACCTTCGACAGTGATTCCCATATTTTTGGCAGTGCCAGCAATAATTTTGGCTGCTGCTTTGATATCATTAGCATTCAAATCTTTCATCTTTATTTCGGCGATTTTCTCAAGTTGAGCCTGATTAATGCTTCCAACTTTTTCAGTGTTTGGTCGTCCAGAACCTTTTGGTAGACCAAGTTCTTTTTTAATCAATGTTGCTGCCGGAGGAGTCTTCATTATAAAACTGAAGGTGCGATCCTCGTATACAGAAATAACAACCGGGACAATTGTGTCACCCATTTCTTTAGTCTCGTTGTTGAATTGATTACAAAAGTCTTGAATCTGTAGACCATGTTGACCTAAAGCGGGACCAACTGGAGGAGCAGGGTTTGCTTTCCCAGCTGGGATTTGAAGTTTAATTTGTGTAAGGACTTTCTTAGCCATAATATTTAAGTGTTTAAAGCGGTGAAACTCTACTGTATTTCAGATAGAGAGTCAAAGGAAAATAAAAGAGCCCTAAAGAAGCTCTATCAGTGAACGAATTGTCACGTGATAGTTAGGGGAGTATTCCAAGGAATAAACTAAGTCATTAGTACGCACTGTTAAGAAAACAGTGTTGCTTTTAGTTTCGTGATTAAAGTAAAAGGACGCATCGCCATAAGCATTATTTTCGTTAATCGTGCCGTTCCCAGAAGATTCAGCTGTCTTGCGCAAAGTTTCATAAGCAGTAAATAATTCAATTGAACTGCCAGGCTGAACTTCGTAAACCGTTCCAATATAGTCGGCACCATCAAATAATTTATGTTGAAGAACAGTCATATCGGTAAAATCTTCCGAAACATCCCAAAATCCATAAACCAAACCATCGTACAAGGTGGTGGTAAGAACTGGTTCAGTAAAATCCAGAGTTGCTAATAACTCTTGGGTTAAATTTCCAGTAATTTCCGCGACCACCTCTTCAACCACTTCCTCGACTACGTCCTCCTCTGGAACCTCGATTTCACCAACTTCTTCCTCATCACCGCGTAATTCTGGGTCCAGGGGTTCATCAACAGGTTCTTCGATCACTTCTTCCTCCGGAACTTCAATTTCGTCCGGAGTTTCTACTACAGTTTCTTCTAATTGGGTGCTATCTGCAAAATCATCCCCCAAATAATCATTTACCACTAATTCAGCTACCACAAAAATTACGATAATCGAGAGAAGAATCGTAAAAATAGTGAATTTATGCATCTTTAGGAAGGGCTATTTCTTTTTAACCTGCGTAAAGTCTAATTCAACCGGAGTTTCGCGTCCAAAAATCGTAATAAGTACCTTAACTTTACCTTTTTCTTTATCAACTGTTTGAATAACACCATCGTAGTTGGCAAATGGTCCATCCAGAACAACCACCGGATCAGTTTCTTCAAAGTTAATTTTGAACTTAGCATCAGTTTCACCCATATGACGACGAACTACTTTCCATTCTTCAGCAGAAACCGGCACTGGAATAGTTCCAGAACCCACAAATCCAGTTACATTAGGAGTATTTCGGACAACATACCAAGAATCATCATCTACATTCATATCAACCAAAACATAACCTGGGAAAAGACGTTTTTTCTCGGTTTTTGGTTCACCTTTTTTCATTACAATTTGCGTTTCTTTTGGAACAACTACATCAAAAATTTTGTCCTGCATATTCATTGATTCAATACGCTGTAAAAGCGCCTCTCGAACCGCATCTTCATACCCAGAATAAGTGTGAATTACATACCAGTTACGCCCAGTATTTCTAGCTTGTTTAGCCATAAAAATAAAATTTAAATAAGATTAAGTAGCTCGGTAAAGCCAACATTAAAAACATAGTCTAAAACACCAAAGAAAAAGGCGACAATTAGACTAAAAATACTCACAATAATAGTGAGGCGGAGAGTTTGCTCCTTGGTGGGCCAGGTTACTTTACGCAGTTCATTAAAACTGTTTTTAAAGTAAGCAACCATAGCGTTAGATTTTTTCATAATTTATAGAGGGTAACTTTAAAATGCCCGTCCGGGCTTTACTTTCGAGCTTATTATAGGGATTTTGCGGAAAAGTGCAAGGTTTATGTTTGACAAAACATAGAAAAGCTTTAAATTTAATCTCCACCTCAAAATAAAACAATCTATAACCAATCTTATATGGATTCGGAAAAGGTAACTTCTGAGGTGGTAACAGGCTTTATACAAAAACTCCCTTGTGACCCTGTAAGAAGCCAGTTTTGGGCAAGTTTTAGCGCCCTCTCCCCAGATGAACAACAAGGATTTGAAGACCTTATTCAGGTTGAAACAGTGGGAGACCATTTAAAATACGCGGCTCATATCAGTCCTCGAGAAATGGCTATTATTGGGATGTCCCCATTGGCGCGAACAGCTCTAAACGAAGATCCGGAGGTAATGAATGCTTTTACAGCATTAGCTCGAATTGGCTTAGGAATGGATCTCAGTAGTTATGATCATTATGCAGACAGCCCTGAAGATTGGATAAGAGATAATAGAAGACAAATAATAGCTGAATATGCCATTAAAGCTCATGGTGATAATTTGATTGATGGGATTGTAGATCCAAAAAATACGGTAGCAGTTAAAAAACCTTCACTCTATAAAGCTGGCGTAGAAATTATTAGAAAAGTTTTTGAGGCTCTCTCTCCCGATGTCAGAGATTTTAACAGAGATGAAGCAGATAGATTTCGAGGAGGGGCAGAACTAGATGAGAGGGGAGATTTAAGAGATTTTGTCGAGAATTTAAGTAAGTAAGTTTCTTGGGTACGACCTGTTCTACCCTTGCTTTTTCAGGTAAAATTTGGTAAAATATAAAGAAATAAAAAACAAAAATCTTAACTATGTCTTCCCTGAAACAAAAAACAATCATTAAATGGCTTATCTTGGGGCTGGTTGCTCTAGGTGCTGTCGCCTTGTTTCTGTTTTTAAATTCAGATGTGTCTTCGGCTCAGTTCTTACCAATGCCAGAAGCTAGTGATCTTGGGGTTCAAGACGCCGGGGGGAGCGAAGACGGAGGAGTGCAAAAAGTCTACAATGTTGTGTGGGAATTGGCTCGGAATTATCGGTACATTATTGGATCGGTAGCAATTTTATTTATTGTGATTTCTGGTGTGAAACTAGGTTTAATGGGATCCAACGAAGAAGAAGCAGGGAAGCAGAAAAAGAACTTATATTGGGGGCTAGTTGGTTTGGTTTTCATTATGTTAGCTGCTCCAATTGCCGAAATTTTAGATATGCAAAATGGAGGGCTCTTATCAGATGAATACGAGATTGGATATCGGGCCAGATTATTTGATGATCAGGTTCATATTGTCATAACTTTTATTAAATACATTGCCGGAAGTGTAGCCGTGATGTTTATTATGCGTTCCGGTGCCAAATTAGTGTTAGCTGGTGAATCTGACGAGGTTTTAAATGCCGAAAAAAAGAGTTTGATGATGGGAGTTTTTGCCCTATTTGTGATTATGCTTTCCAATACTGTGGTTAAAGAAGTTTTGTTCAAAGTTGACTATGATAACGCGGAGTATTCAGCTTATGGTCAGCAGGCTGTGGTGGAGTTTGATACTCAACGTGGAATTGATGAAATTGTTGGTATTACTAACTTTGTAGTTAGTTGGGCCGCTCCTTTTGCGGTGCTAGCTCTGATAGTTGGAGCCATTATGTATTTAACTGCTTTTGGAGAGCAAGATCGCATGGATAAAGCCAAGAAAATTATTACTAATTCTGTAATTGCTCTTATTATCATTTATGGCGCTTTTGCCATTGTTTCAACTGTAATCAGTGGAGTCTTTTAAATATGAAAAACAAAACTTTAAAATTCGCGAAACAATTAGTTCTTTTTCTCGTTGGAACAGGAGTGCTTTTAGCCCTGTTTCAGAGCGTGGCTTTGGCTGGTTATGAGGATGTTCTAACAACTATTGGAGATAAAATTGAACTGGAAAACTATGACGTAAATGTGCACGCTGATGCCTCGACTCACGATGGAGCCAAAAACATTACCAGTGCTGTTTTCTTTGTAATTGATTTTGTAAAATACATCGCCGGGACTATTGCGGTTTTGATGCTAATAATTAACGCCCTTCATCTATTAGCCGCTGGTAAAGACTCTGAAGAAAAAACCACTAAGGAAAAACTTTTCTTAAAGTATGCCTTAATGGGGTTGGTATTAATTTTTGTGGCTGACGAAGCCATTATGCTGGCTTTCTTTGGAGAAGAAGGAGAGATTTTGCGTAACGAAGAACAAGCCATTGAATTTGCTGAACAAGGCGCCAATTTAATTCAAGGAATTTATACTTTTATAGAAGTGTTTTTGGGATCCGTTGCTGTTCTTATGATGGTGATTTCTGGATTCCAAGTATTAGTGGCTGCCGGGTCTGATGAATCTGTTACAGCCGCCAAAAAGAGAATCGTAATTTCCTCAATTGGTTTGGTGATTGTTGGTTTAGCCGAAGTAGTCATCAAAGATGTTATTTTCAAAAATCAAGGAGAAGAAGTTGATGTCGAAAGAGGTCGCGAAGTTATTGTTGGCCTCACGAATTTCTTATCTTCTATGATCGCGGTAATTGCCGTCTTGGCCCTTGTATACGCTGGGTTCCTTTACATTCTCAACTTTGGGAATGACGAGACGACCGGCAAGGCTAAGAAGATTATGTTTGGAGCCATTATTGGAATGGTTCTAGCGGCAGCTGCCTTTGCCATTGTTTCCACTGTTATTCCAGTTGAAGGCGCTAGCTAAGCCTTCCTTGTTAAAAAACTTAAAATTTGCTATAATTTATAGATTTAAAAACCAAACTCTCATGGGCAAACTAAAACAAAAACTCAAAAAAATTGTGGGTTGGAGTGCGTTCCTTGCACTCGTAGCAGGATTACTGCTTCCCGCACTTATCGCGCCAACTACCCAGGCGTTGGACTTAGAACTTAATTCTGATTGGGAAGACTCAATGTGTGACAGCTTAGATGGAAGCTTTATTGAATGTGCCGACGAAGAAGGTACTAGCTTTGTGGACTTTGATGGAGAATTTGCCCCTCCAGAAGCCGATGGCTATGCCGAAGGTATTGTCCAAACTAGTTCCGCTCGAGAATTTGTGGTTAATATTACTAATTTTGTACTGTCGTTTCTTGGTTTAGCGGCGGTTGTAGTAATTATTTATGGTGGTTTTCTTTATGTTACTGCTGGCGGTGAACAAGAAAAAGCAGATAAAGGTAAAAAGAGTGTTATGTACGCCATAATGGGTATTATTATTGTGCTTATTTCTTACGCTTTGGTTAACACTATTATCCAAGGTGCCGCTGGTGGCGAAGACGCTACTTCATCCGGAGGACTTTATTCTTCTGGTGGTGTTACTAGTGAAAGCTTAAGTGAATACCAATCCAAAGAAATGCTAGATCTTATTAAGGATTCTAGTGAAACCTTTATCTCCGAATACACTAAACTTTTAAATATTGGAGCTATTCTTGATGCCATGGCTAATGTCAAAATATTTAATGACGCTGGCTTAAATGACTACGAAGAAGGTTTTAATTTAATTGTTAATGAAATTGATGGTTACGGCGAAACCATGGATTTAACCAGAGACGCTCTTCAAGATGTTGGGCGATATGTCTCGGTTAATTTGCCAACTAAAGATAAGTGGGCGCCAGGTGATTGGTTTAAAGCTAACATTTTGTTGGCCTCGGCTGATGATGACGAAGTAGATTTTGATGAGTTGTTATATGATTGTTTGGATGAGGCAGAAGCGCTTTATGCTGATGATTATGATTTGTACGTTGCTAAACTTACGGTTTGTCGAGCTTTTGATATAGATGAACTTTCAACAGATTATGATGAATGGATGGCTCAATACATCGATCCTTATGATGCCGGGGATGCTATGATTGGTAATCTAAATACCATTGCGGCCAGTGCCAAAGACGATTTTATAGAGGCTATTGCAGCTGACGAAAATTCAGTGAAAGCCATGTTAACCACTATGCAAGAAAGTTTTACTGATATGACGGTTAGTGGATATTTTGACACAGTTTTAGATGATACTCATTTAGGAGGATACGGAGACACAGCAGATTGGAATACTTACTCTGACACTCATTCTTTTGATTATGTTGTCGATGATTCTGATGGTGATGGCTCAGTTAATACTTCTGCTGTTATTTACACCAACGCTCCAGGAGGCAGTGGCCAAGTGTCTAATGTAATTGATGTTTTAAATGAAATTTACTATATCGTTGAACAACTTGAATTTACTACGGCCATTATTAGTGCCAATACTAAAGAGGGAAACGCTCCACTTACCGTAACTTTTGACGCTTTAGATTCCTATGACCCAACTGAGTACACTATTCAAGATAGTCAGTATCACTGGGATCTTGGTGGTAATGGGTTAAGTGAAATGATGGCCGCGGTTGGAGGGGATGCCTTTTATACCGCTGAAGATGACAAAGTTGGGCCTAGCGTTTCTTACACTTATGAAGAGCCAGGCACTTATAGAGTCGCTTTAAGAGTTGATAGTAATAGTCCCGAAGAAGTCGCTTCTGGAATTAGCTACATGAGCATTAAGGTTAACTCACCTTCTTCTATTATTAATCTAACAGCGCAAGTTCAATTAGAAAGTGACGCTACTCCCGAAGATGTTAGTGAAGAAGATGAGTGGGAAGTTACTGGTGAACAAGCCAAAGCTGGTGTGATTTTTGATGCTAGTGCCACCACCGATGGCGATGGTAATGCTGATACGATTGTTAGTTTTGATTGGGATTTTGGTGATGGAGAAAAAAGTAGTGGCGAAAGCTCTACTGCGACTTATTACTATTCTGCCGAAGGCGAATATGATTTTGTTCTAGAAGTTACTGATCAAAATGGAGTTACAGATCGCAAAAACTTAATTGTGGTAGTGGCTTCTCCAGCCGCTGATATTAATTATGCGGACTCTGATTTTGATGGGGTTGGAGAAATTAATGACACTATTTGGTTTTCTGCCGCTGAATCAGTTACTGATAATGGGACTATTGAAAACTACACTTGGACAGTCAGTAAAGATGGATCTGTTATTGAAACTGAAGAAACTAATTATGATAATTCAACTGAGCCTACAGAATGGGAATACAAATTTACTGAACCAGGTGAATACACAGTTGGTGTTTCCGTTGTAGATAGCAACAATTTAACTAACGATGACTCTATAGACGTTACCATTGATACTAATGAACCCGCCGCTGCCTTTGATTTTGAAACTCCGGATGAAACTCATCCTAATAGAATTCATTTTGATGCCACGGAGAGTTATGATGTTGATGATTATAATGCTTCAAACAATACTTACGGTAACGAAGGTTTGACCTATGAGTGGTCAATTGATGGGACAGAAGGCACTGATTACGATTTTGTAGAAGTAACTGATGCTTATTCCGAAAAACCAGTGATTGATTTTTATGCGGCTCAAGATTGGGAAGTTACCCTGACTGTTTACAATAATTACGATGGTGATCTTCAAAAAAGTGGTATTTACACTAGAAAAGTATCAGTTGATTCAATTTTAAGTATTGAATCCGAAATTGATGGTAGTGCCGCTGTTATTTTAGACGCTGAGGGCGCCGCTGAAATTACTTTGAACCTTACTAGTAATGTAGGGGTTTCCTACGAAGTTGATTGGGCTGATAGTGGTGAAAAAGAAACTATCCCAGTTACTACCGTGGGTGCCACTCAAACAGTTGTTCATAAATATGACGCTCCGGGAACCTACCCCGTAAATATTATTGTTTACGATGAAAGCAACGCTACTAACAAAATGACGCGTAATGTTTATATTGGTAATGGCGAAACTCCAATTCCAATTATTAATGTTTATGTTGATAATGTGGAGAGCGCCGATGCCAACGAAGTAACTGGTACTAGAATTAGTGAATTCCGTTTTGAAGGCGGAGATTCAATTGATGTCGACGGTAACGTTATTAACGAAAGAGACTCCTATACTTGGGATTTCGGTGATGGCGCCAATCTTGCTAGCGGAGAAAGAAATACTCACAAATATGATGAAGTTGGTGCTTATGAAGTTAAATTAACAGTGGTATCTCCTTCTGATAGGACTAAAAGTTCTTCCGCTATAATTACTCTTAATATAGAAGACGCTGCTCCGGAGATTTACAGCTTTACAGCTCAATTAGATCCCCTTGAAGAAGATCTAATCACTCCGGTTACAATTGATTTCACCGTTAATGCTGATGATGAAGACGGGACCATTGAGTCTTACAAATTTTGGTATTTTGATGTTAGTAATTCTTCTGAATCTTTGAATACACAAATTTCTAGTGATGGAACAACTTCACTTACAATTTCTACTAACGGAATTACTGGCGAAACAACCACTTATGGGTTTGCCGTTGAAATCACTGATGATGAAAACAACACAGTCAGTTCTTTGGATGAATTAACTGACGCACAACAGCCAACTATGGAAATTGAAAACGGGACTAATATTCCTCCGGTCGCTGATTTTACAGTTAGTAAGACCAGTGTTATGAAGGATGATACAGTTACTTTTAATAGCAGTTCTTATGATGAAGATGGCGAAATTAGATACTACAACTGGGATCTAGAAGGGGATGGGTTTACCGAAGATGGTTGGACTCAAGAATCATCGGTGACATACACTTACGAAACTGTGGCTAAGGATGGAATTCAAGTTCGATTAAAAGTTAAAGATGATTTATCGGCCACTGATACTTCTGACGCCATTACTATTTACGTAGACACTGATACTAAAGATCCAGCTGCTCAGTTTAATTTTATGGTGAACCCCGATAACAGCAATCCTTTAGAAATGGCTTTTTATGACAGTTCTTATGTAGATCCAGACGTAGAAGATGAAACCCTAGCTATTGTTGGCTGGGAATGGGATTTTGACCTTGCAACGAGTACTGATGATAATGATGATCCAGATGATGATGTTGATTCTATCGAGCAGTATCCGATTTATTCTTACACTGCTCCGGGGACTTATGAGGTTCGGTTAATTGTGACAGATTCAGAAGGAAATACCGGCGAAATCAGTCGTGATGTAGAAGTAGCTAGCATCCCAGGACCAGAAGCAGACTTTGAACACAGCGTTCCTGACGAAGAAGACTGGCTAACAGTAGAGTTTGATGACAATTCTGGATTTGGGGAAGTTGTGGAAGGTGCTTCGATTGTAAAATGGATATGGGAATTTGATTTAGGTAATGATAGTGATGGGCTTGGAACTCAGATAGACGATTTGGTTACTATTACCGACGCTAGTCAGTATCCTTACACTTACACTTATGATTTAGAAAACTATACTAGTGTTGATGGCGAAGAAATTATTACACTTGAACCCACAGTTCAGTTAACAGTTACTGATTATTTAGGACGAGAAAGTGTCGCAATTACTGAAAAATTAACTTTGAAAGAACCAAAACTAACAGATTTAACTTCTTATTTTTGGTCTGATTTAGGAGATACGAATAACAATATTTACTTAGAGTTAGAGGATTTAGATAATATTACCGATGAAGATCCTTTAAATGACTCAGTAGATATTCCATTATATTTTGGGGCTTATGGAGTTTCTGGGACAGCCTACTTCTGTATTGATCAAGATGATGATTTTAATAGTAATCACGATGATGATGGATTAAGTTCCGATGATTGTGATCCAGTTACTTTTAGTGGTGCTGGAGTTCCTTTAGAAACAATTCATGAAATTACTGCCAATGAAAACGGTGATGCCGATGGTGGTTATACCAGTATTCATTTCCAACGTGGTTGGGCTGGTCCTTCCGGTCAAAACACCATGCAGCTTACTGTTACCGATGATGGTACGGAAGATGACTCAACTAGGGTAATAACTAGTGAGATTTTGGTTCAATTCGAAGATATTCCTGAAGAAGAAGACGAAACAATCCCTGGCGCAACAAGCATGTTGCCAGTCACTAATATGGAAGCTCTTTACATTTTGGCAATAGCATTTTTCTTTACGCTTATTGGTGCAAAAATCTATATTGGACAAGGTGTTAGTGAAACTTTAGATCTTGATTCTTAAAACCTCCCTTATGACAGAAGAAAATTCAACCAATCCTGAGGAACAAAAAGTTCCTACACCCGGGCTGACTCCGCCGGCACAAGCTCCGGTCGAAACACCAGCCCCCGCTGCTCCGGCGGCCCCACCAGCGGTTCCGGTTCCAGCTGAACCTGCTCCGACCGCGCCACCCGCGCCACAAGCAGCACCAGCTGTCGCTCCGGCCCCTGACGCCGTGGCTCAACCAGTCGCGCAGCCAGTGGCACAACCAGCCGCCGCGGCCCCAGCAGCGCAAGGCGCAGCTCCCGTTGCCGCCCCACCTAAGACTCCAGAACAAATCAAAGCTGCGAAAAAAGCCTTAAAAGAAAAGAAAAAGAAGAAAAAACTACTTTTTGTATTACTCGCAACCCTTGGATTTGTGTTTTTCTTTGTGTTTGTAATGGCTTTCTTTATTTTAAGCCAATCTGGATCTGGACCTAATCCTTTACTCGAATTGTTTGGAGTAACTGAAGAAGGTCTTTATCCCTTCTTAATTAATATGGCGAATTTGTTCTTTGGATTATTTGATTTTATTGCTTTTATATTGGCTCTAATTGGTGTCTTTATGGTCGCCATGTCTAAAAAAGGAGATAAGAAAGGTAAGAAAAAAGGCATGGTTATGATGGTAGTTGGAATTTTATTCTTTGTCTTAGTATCTGTAGTCTGGGCGGCTTCTTATATGTATTTACAGGAACAAAAAGCTAAATACGCTCAAGCTACTGGTGATACTTTTGAATACATTGTGACTGATCCCGATGAAACAACCGGACTTACGGCTCCGGCTCTTGTTAAGTTTGATGCTTCCGGAATTTCATCTGTCGTTGATTCTAACAAATACTCAATAATCTCTTATTCTTGGGATTTTGGTGATGAAAAAGAAGCTACTGGCGATACTGTTTCCCATCTTTACACCAGTAAAGGAGAGGATGATGGTCGTTATATTGTAAGTTTGGACGTTGATTATCGCGATAACAAAACTAGCGAAGAATTTACCGATAATTTCACCGTTGATGTGGTGTTCTCTAATGAACAAGTAAATGCTCATTTTGACGCCTATCCAACCTCTGGAGCCATTCCATTAACAGTTTCGTTTGATGCTACTGAAAGTAGTGACCCTGACGGCGAAATTGTGGAATATGAATGGGATTTAGATGGTGATGGCAGTTTCGATGATGGCGATGAATTGGAAATGGAATACACTTATGAGCAATACGGTACTTACACCGTTAAACTCCGGGTTACAGACAACAATGGCGAAAGCGATATTATGGAAACAGAGATTCTTGTTGATGAGGGCGAAAAACCAACCGCCACCATTGATTATGATCTTGAATCAGATGAGGTTCTTTATATTGATGAAGAATATCTTTTCAAGGCCATTGACGCTTCTAGTCCTAATGGTTCCATCGAGGAATATGAATGGGATTTTGGTGACGGTAGCAATGTGACTCGTAACAAAACCGCGGAACATACTTATGATGAACCTGGTACTTATATTATTAGCTTAACCTTAACTGATGAAGCTGATGAAAAAGGTACAGTAGAGGTAGAAGTTCGGGTAGTTGCCGAAGAAAGCTCTCCAACCGCCAAAGTTACAACTAACCAAGATTGGAGTTCTGATGGCGGAGAAAGTGAGATTTCTGGTGAAGTTCCTTACACAGTGGTGTTTTCTGGGACTAATAGTACTGACCCGGATGACAATATTGTTAATTATGAATGGGATTTAGATGGTGATGGCACTATTGACGGTGCTGGTGAAGAAATTGAATACACCTATGAGGAAGATGGTACTTTTTACGCCACTTTGTACTTAGAAGATGCCGAAGGTAATGAAGATATAGCTAGCATCACAGTTTATGTAGATAGCCAAGCTCTAACCGCGGCTATTGCAGTTGATACTTTGAATGGAGAAACTCCTTTAACAGTTAATTTTGATGCCTCTGGATCCAGTTATCCCGATGGTGAAATCGTAAATTACTATTGGGATTTTGGTGACGAAACTACTAAATATTCAACCGCTCAAGTTACTTACACTTACAATACAGTGGGTACTTTCACGGCTTCTGTAAAAGCAATTGCTTCTGATGGCAGTGAAGCTGAAGACACAGTTTTAATTAATGTTCTTCCAGTTTCAGTTAGTGCTTGTTTTACAACTAATGTTGATTCTGGTGAAGCGCCGCTCATTGTGACCTTTAACCCAACTTGTTCTAATGGAACGGTGGCTAACTACCGTTGGGATTTTGGTGACGGTGATGTGAGTTATGCTCGTAAACCAACCCACACTTTTGAAGATGCCGGGACTTATGTAGTAGAACTTACGGTTGAAGACACTGATGGGTTATCAGATACTTATCAGATGACAATTCCAGTCTACGGGGAAGAGAGCTAATCCTTTTTTACTCGAGAAAGAATGTCTTTATCAATATGACCTGGTTTGACCATGTAGTTTGGTGAAAGCAGCTTATCTAAATCTTCTTTTGGCATTAAGTCTTTGGTAGAAACAACTTCATAAAACGTTTTCTTGTGCTTGCGGGCTTCTTTTACTAATTCAGCTACTTCGTGATAACCAAGATAGGGGACTAAAGCAGTGGCCATGGCCATGGAGCTATCAAAGCTAGTTTTAATCTGTTCGTGATTGGCTCGAATGCCATCAATGCATTTTTCACGGAACATCTTAAGACCATTACGCATAATTTTAGTAGAGAAAATAAGATTCCACATTTCTAGCGGCGCAAACCAGTTAAGTTGGAGTTGTCCGCCTTGAGCGGCTAAAGAAATTGTTTGATCATTCCCAATTACTTGAAAACAAATCATATTCATACATTCCGCAATCGAAGGATTTACCTTAGCCGGCATAATCGATGATCCAGGTTGCACACGTGGGAGCTTAATTTCGTGAATCCCAGCCTGTGGTCCCATATTTAGAATTCGAAGATCATTAGCAATACGATTAACCTCTACCGCTAAAGCACGGAGAGCCCCAGAAGCTTTTAAGAAAGCAGCGTGACTATTGTTAGTTTCAAATAAATTTGGCGCTGGTTCTAGGTTAAAACCACTAATTTTAGATAACTTTTGCGTTACTAGCTTTTGGAAATCTGGGTGAGCATTAATTCCGGAGCCAGTGGCATTTCCACCTAATCCAATGATTGAAAGGGCTTTTTCCGCCTCTTCAATTGTTTGGAGAGCAGTTTGCATGGCTGCGGCATAAGCTGTGAATTCTTGGCCTAATGTCACGGGGACAGCGTCCTCTAAATGAGTTCGTCCTACTTTGATTACATCTTTAAATTCTTCTCCTTTCTTTTTTAAGGATTGTTTAAATTCAGCAATTTCTTTTTTAAGAGTCGCGAAAATCATCAAAACCGCAATTCGAGTAGCAGTTGGATTAACATCATTGGAACTTTGCGCAAAATTAACCTGATTATTTGGGTGAACATACTTATAACTTCCGCGTTTGGCACCAAGAATCTCATTGGCCCGATTCGCAATAATTTCGTTAATATTCATGTTGTAAGGGGTGCCGGCCCCAGCTTGAAAAACATCGAGCGTGAATTCATCATCAAATTTACCGTCAATAAATTCTTGAGTTGCTTGGGCAATTGCTTGAGCTTCCTTTTTTGTTAGGTTATCAAGTTCAAGATTAGCTTGGCAGGAGGCAAGTTTAACCATGCCTAGTGCCTGGCGAAAAAAGGTAGGAGCTTGAATTCCACTAATCTGAAAATTATCTAGAGCTCGAGTGGTAAAAGAGCCATAATAGGCATTTAGGGGGACTTCGATTTGTCCGAGGGCATCTTCCTCGGTGCGAGTTTGTTTAGACATATGATTTTGAAAACAAATAACTGAATCGCCAATCGAAAAAAAGGATCGGCGAAATTTGAAAGACAAAAGATACTTTACCCTAAAAATCCCTGCCCGACAATATAAGTTTCGCGACTGCGGTCTCTACAAGATTCTGGCTTAAAGCACTTTACGCGTTTGAATTTCTTTTTAGCCCTTTTTACAACCTGTTGAAAGTCTTCTCCTTGAAAAATTTTAGTAATTACATAGCCCCGTTTTTTTAAATGCTTCTCGCAAAAATTCAGGACCGCGTGGTTTAGTTCCGCAGAGTGATAAGCATCCACATCGTGCTGCCCAGTTGTTTTAGGGGCTAAGTCGGCTACCACGCCATCAACCTGTCCCGCACCAACTGCCGCTACCGCCGCCTCATCCGTGATATCAACCTGATAGATCAAAACATTCGGCGCAATTTCCTCAATGGCTTGTAAGTCTAGGGCAAAGATCTTCCCCGGGCCGACCCACTTACTTAGTACCTGGGACCAGCTTCCCGGGGCCGCCCCCAAATCTGCTACCATATCCCTATCCCGCACCAGTCGAAACTTCTTCTGAATCTCTTCTAATTTAAAAGCACTCCGGGCGCGCAACCCACGTTCCTTGGCTCTCTTAAAATATTTATCTTGAGTTCGGTATTGTTTAGGCATTTTAACTGGTTAAATCAGATGGGTGAGTTATTGCTTTGCGTGTCCCTTTTAGTTCTCCACGTCGCTTTTTGGACTCCAACATCTTTTCTTTGGCCCTTTTTGATCTTTTTTTCTTTTGTTTGCGGAGTTTAAAGATTTTTTTCGCCTTTTCCGATTTAGCCCCGCGTACTTCATATTCAATTTTATCGATCAGTAATTTGTAAGCTGAAACCCGATTTTTACTCTGTTCACGATGTTTTTGGCAACGGACTTCAATTTTAGTTGGCTCGTGTCGCAGCAACACACAACTCGCAGTTTTATTTACTTTTTGGCCGCCACTTCCACTCCCCAAAACAAATGATTCCAAAATATCCTCGGGCCGTATTTTCAACTTTTCAGCCTTTTGAAGATGTTTTTCCGTAAGTTCGACAGGGAAGTTCATGAGGCTAGTATACCTGATTATGTACCAATTCTAAAAAAAATAACGTCACATTTTTCAAATTTTCAAGTACAATAAAATTACCATGGTTTTTGAAGAACTTGAGCCCGTTGATAAGAATAAAAAGAAAAAGCGTCGTCGCTCCAGTTTTTTTGAATATAAAGTTGAGGTCCCGCGAAAAAACATTGATTCCATTGAAAAGGCCAAGGAATTAAGTGAGCACAAAGAAATTTTACCTATTAAAACTTATTCCAAAAATCCCAAAGAGGACCAAGAAAGAGAAGAAGCTGCAGAAGAGGCTCAAAAAATATTAGAAAAATTAGGAGATTTGGTTCGAAAATGCGAGGAATGCAAATCTCAAAACATCAAATTTTCCGAAAATCACAAGATTATCAAATTCGAGTGCCGTGATTGTGGATATAAGTGGGAGGAAGAGCTTAACGAAGAATCATAACTAAATCTCCCAAATTTGTTCCACTTGGCCCAGTCTGGATTAAATCTCCAGTTTTTTTAAAGAAATGATAGGAATCATTGTTGTCTAAATATTCATCGATTGCCACGCCAGACGCAAGAGTTCGAGCACTGATTATTGCCCCAGCTGTTGGCTCTGGACAAATGCCATCCACGCCATCAGTACCGATAGAAAGAGCCACGCCATTAAATCCTTCTCGCGCTAATGCCAGCATGAATTCTTGATTTCGCCCACCTTTCCCATCACCGCGAATGGTAACCGTAGTTTCGCCAGTGGCCACATACAAAACACCCGGCTCACTCGCGCGCGCCAAAACTGCGGCGGCCTGTTCCCGCGCTTCGCCATTCAAATTTGTAGTCAGAATTTCACATCCAGGCACTAGCTTAGATACAACCTTAGCCGGGGTTTCATGATTTGCCAAAATTGCGGTTTCAATCCGCTCAAAAGCTTCATCTCCAGGGTTAGGAGTCTCTTTTTCCGCTGCCTCAAAATATGCTCGAATCGTTTCTGGAACCACATTCCAAATCTTATATTTCTGCAAAACCTCAATAGCATCTGCAAATGTAGATTCATCTGGGGCCAGTGGTCCGGAGGCAATAGTTCCCAAATCATCTCCCAACACATCCGAAATCACTAAATGTAAACACTGCGCTGGGTAAACAGCCTTAGCCAACCAACCACCTTTAATTTGTGATAAATGTTTGCGTACTCGATTCATTTCTTGAATCGTAGCGCCACTTTTGAGCAGCAATGAGGTTACTTCAATTTTCTCCTTTAAACTTACGCCATTTACCGGTAACGGTAGCAAAGCTGAGCCACCGCCCGAAATCAAAGCAATTACTAAGTCGCGTTCTCCAGCCTTTTCCGCTAACTCAAGAATTTGACGCGAACCCTGCACTCCAGCCTCATTTGGTAGGGGATGGGTCGCTTCAATTACTTTAATTTGCGCCAAATTATGACTTGTCCCCTCCGGAATAGTAATCACTCCTTTTGTAATTCGATCGCCAAATACTGATTCTACCGCTTCAGCCATAGCCGCGGTCCCTTTCCCAGAGCCCACCACATAAATGTTCTCAAACTTCGCAACGTCAAAATCACGTAATTTTTCTCGCACCAACTTCTCCGGATTAATTTCATTCAAAACTTGTTCCGCAATTTTCAAAATTTGCTCACGTTTTTTAAGCTCCTCGCCCGTGAGGTTTGCAATTAACTGATCCTTGGTAAGAATCTTAAGCAAAAGCGTCCTTGTTTACTAAAAATTGGGGAGTTTTGTTGGTCAGCGCATCAATCATGTTTTGCGCGGCCATAGTTGACATCTTGGTCCGAGCTTCAATTGTAGCGGAACCTAAATGAGGAATAATTACCGCGTTATGACAGTCTTTTAAACCTGGTTTCATAGTCGGTTCATCCTCAAAAACATCCAGCCCAGCGTAAAAATCTGGATTTTCCTTTAGGTGCGCAACCAAAGCAGTTTCATCAATTACTGGTCCACGTGCCGTATTAAGAATTGTAGCGGTTGGTTTCATTAGCTTTAGTTCTGGTTCACCAATTAAGTGATGAGTTTCATCACATAAATTCACGTGAATCGAAAGATAATCACTTTCTCGGCATAAAGTTTCTAAATCAACTTTTTGCGCTCCCATTTCATTTAGCATTTCATTCTCATAAAGGTCCGCATAAAGGATTTTCATATCAAATGAAGCCATTTTTTTGGCCATATTTTCTCCAATCCTACCGGCTCCCAAAATTCCCAAAGTTGCCCCAGTTACTTCTTTTCCAAGTAGTAACATTGGTGCCCAACCTTCAAATTTTTCAGCTCGCATGTACGCATCAGATTCAGCAATTCGGCGGGCCGTTGCAAATAACAAAGCAATTGCACAATCCGCGGTGGCATCAGTTAATACTCCAGGAGTATTAGTCACCATAATTGAACGATCAGAAGCAGCTTCTACATCAATATTGTTATAGCCAACGGCGTAGTTAGAAATAACCTTACACTGCGGACCAATCGCATCCATAACTTCAGCATCCATATTGTCAGTTAGCAGAGAAAGGACACCATCGCGGCCTTTAACTGCTTCTAGTAATTCCACGCGTGTCAAAACCCGATCATGAGGATTAACTTCAATGTCGCCGAAAGCTTGTTTAAGCATCTCGAGCCCCTCTGCAGGGATTCGGCGCGTGACATAAATATTCATGGAAAGAAAATTTAAAGGTAAAAGGGAGGATTAATAAACGCTCTCAATATACTTTTTTATCTTGGTAAGTCCATCTCGAATGTCTTCTTCTGAAGAAACATAAGAAAATCGCACCAAATCTTCACCAAATAAACCAAATACAGTTCCCGGGAGAATAAGAACATGAGCCTCTCGCATAATGCGTTCACAAAGCTCGGCCGAAGTAATATCAAATTTATCAAGAATTTCACGAACATTTACCATTAAGTAGAAAGCTCCTTTTGGAGAATGACAACTCATGCCTGGAATATTATTTACTAATTCCACCATTAAATCACGACGTTTTTTGTATTCTTCTAACATGTATTCAACCTGATCTTGTGGCCCCGTAATCGCTTCGAGAGCAGCATACTGCGCCATGGTGTTAGTACAAGAAGTGTCATTACAAGCTAGTTGTTCAATGTAGGCAGTCATTTGTTGGTTTTTACAAACCGACCAACCAATTCGATAACCAGTCATAGCATAAGTTTTGGAACAACCATTTAAAACCACGGTTCGCTCAGGCATTCCCTCAAAACTAGTAATCGAAACATGTTCACCATCATGCACCATGCGGTCATAAATCTCATCCGAAAGAACCCAAAGATCATGTTTAACTGCCAATTTGGCAATCCCTTCCAATAATTCACGTGTATAAACTCCACCAGTTGGATTTTGGGGGGAGTTAACCATGATTAGTTTAGTTTTATCAGTGATTTTCGCCTCTAATGCTTCAATTGTGAAGTTAAAGTCATTCTCTTCTTTTAGTTGAATTGGAACAACCTTCCCACCAAGATATTCCGTCACAGACCCGTAAATTGGGTAAGATGGGTTGGGAATAATAACTTCGTCGCCCTCATCAAGTAAGGCGCTCATTAAATAGAACATTACGGGTTTTCCACCTGGGACAACCACAACGTCAGTTGGCTCGTATTTAACGCAAGCATTCTCCGAAGTTAAGTCAGCAATAGCCTGGCGGAGGGTTGGGATTCCAGGCGTGGGAGTGTAATGAGTTTCGTTACCCTCGATGGCTTTAATAGTTGCTTGTTTAATATTATCTGGGGTATCAAAACCTGGCTCACCGATTTGGAGGTAAACAAGATTAATGCCACTTTCCCTTTCAAATTTTTTGGCCTTGGTAATAACTGCAAAAGCATTTTCTGTGCCTAGGTGAGGCATGCGTTTGGAGAAAGGTTTCATAAAAGAAAAAAATTAAGGATTTTTACGAGAAATAACAAGTTTAGCTTTTTCAATAATTTCTTTGGAGGTGATGCCGTATTTTTCCATTAGTTCACGCGGAGCACCAGACTCACCAAAACTATCATTAATACCAACTTGTTCACCTGGTACCGGATTGTTTTTCATCAAAACTTCAAATATTGCTGAGCCCATACCCCCAGCCATTTGATGTTCCTCGGCCGTCACAATCGCACCAGTTTTTTTAATTGAAGTAAGGATTGTTTCTTCATCAAGTGGTTTAATTGTATGAAGATTAACAACTTCCGCTGAAATTCCATCTTTAGCAAGTTCCTCGGCTGCGTCTAAAGCCTCGGCCACCATTGGGCCACAAGCCACAATCGTCACATCAGCTCCCTCTTTAATTACATAGGCTTTTCCAACCTCAAAAGGAGTGCTTTCGCTAGTCACAACTGGAGTTTTTTCGCGTCCAAAACGTACGTAAACCGGGCCTTTGATTTTGGCGGCTGCTAAGACTGCTTTTCGTGTTTCAAAATAATCAGCGGGCACAATTACCGTCATATTTGGCAAAACTCGCATAATAGCAATTTCTTCTAAGGCTTGATGAGTTGCCCCATCCGGCCCTACCGAAATCCCACCATGCGCTCCACCAAACTTAACATTTAATTCGCCGTAACAAATACTAGTTCGAATTTGTTCCCAAGCTCGCCCAGAAAGAAAAACACCGTAAGTAGCCACAAATGGAGTTAGTCCAGTTAAAGACAAACCACCAGCCACATTCACCATATTTTGTTCGGCAATTCCCAGATCAAAAAATCGTTTTGGGAATTTTTCACCAAACTGACAAGTTAGGGTAGATTTTGCAAGATCAGCGTCCAACACAACCACACTTGGATCTTGTTCCCCAAGTTCAATGAGTGCGTCCGCCCAACCCTGCCTACTTAGCATTAATTCTTTGGTCATTGTGCAGGGGTTAAAGAATCTTCTCGTTTTTTAAGCTCATCAAGCGCGAGTCCTAAATGTTCGCGATCTGGCGCTTTTCCATGCCAACCCGCCACATTTTCCATATAAGAAATGCCTTTACCTTTTATAGTATGAGCAATAATCACTTTTGGACGGCCTTCTAAGGTCGCGGCTTTATCCAAAGCTTCTCGAACTTGATCAAAATCATGGCCATCTTCAATAACTAACGTGTGCCAGTTAAAGCTCTTAAATTTTTCGTCCAAAGGATGAACTCCCATTACATCTTCACAATGCCCATCAATCTGTAATTTATTGTAATCAACCAGTAAAGTTAGGTTGTCGAGTCTAAAGTGGGCCGCAGACATAATTGCTTCCCAACTTTGACCTTCTTGAAGATCTCCTTCGCTGGACAAAGCCCACACGCGATTTGGTTTGTTTTGAGTCTTTAATCCCAAAGCAACACCAGTGGCAATCGACAAGTTTTGACCAAGCGACCCCCCAGACATTTCCAATCCTAATGGATGAAAACGGGAAGGGTGCCCTTGCAAATCCGACCCCAGCTTTCTAAAAGTTAGCAAAGTTTTTGGGTCAAAATAACCAACTCGCGCCAAAATTGAATAAATCGCTGGCGTAATATGACATTTACAGAAAATCATGTAATCACGATCTTTCCATTTGGGGTTAGACGGGTCGTGCTTTATATATTCATTATAAAGCGTAACCAAAAGCTCGACTGAAGAAAGGGATCCACCTGGATGTCCCGAACCAGCCGCGTTTACCATCTCAACAATGTCCCGGCGCATCTGGATCGCCTTTCTTAGGCGCTCCTTAGGCGTCAGGTTTTTAGGGTACGTCATGGGTTAGTTTTTTTAAAGCATCCGCATTTTAAAGGTTCTTCCCTGTTGGGTCAAATTTATGTTAAAATTTAAATAATCTAACTTAAAACCCCCATGAAAAAAATCATTGTTCCAGTTATTGCATTTTCTCTGTTAATCATTGGCTGTACATCAGCCCCAGACACCATTGATTTAGAAGTTACAGTTGAAAGTTGGAGTTTTGAATATAGTGGCCCAGATTACGAAGATTCAGTTCCCGAAATCGATACTTATAACTTTACTGTTTCTAAAGGCGAAGAATTCGAAGCCCCTTATATGCTTGGGGGTTGGAGTGATGACAAATTATTCAAGGTCGAGAAAATTATTGACGAAGCTAGTGTCAAACTTTCATTTCTTCCCGATAATATTGTTGTAGAAGGGGAGGAAATCACTCAAGAATCAACTCAAAATCCCATTACCATAACTACCGAACCAACTTGCTTTGTAACCCGTGCTATGGACTCTGGCGATGATATTTGCGTAAGGGTTATTTCTGGAACATAGCTCGAATTTTCTTTCCAACAATTTCAATGGGGTGCTTTCCCTCTTTTTTGCGTAACTCGGGGAGTGATTTCATATTATTTTCTTCACGCTCGCGAATCCATTCCTTAGCAAAAGTGCCATCTTCAACTTCGCGTAATATTTCACGCATGGCCTCCTTAGTTTCCGGAGTAATAATTCGCTTTCCACGGGTGTGACCGCCGTATTCAGCAGTATTCGAGACAATTTCCCACATGCGTTCCAGCCCACCTTCCTGAACTAAATCAATAATCAATTTCATCTCGTGCAAGCACTCAAAATAGGCGAGTTCTGGCGGATAACCAGCTTCAATCAGAACTTCGAATCCAGTTTTCATTAATTCTGTTACGCCACCACAAAGAACCGCTTGTTCTCCAAACAAATCTTCGTAGGTTTCTTGTTTAAAAGTGCATTCTAGGACACCAGCCTTGGTAAAATGCATAGCTTTGGCCATGGCTAGGGCAATTTGCAGAGCATCATTATTTTCCGTGTCTTTTTCAACCGCGATTAGTGCCGGTACCCCAAACCCTTCCTTATAAACCTTGTATTCTTCGGTTCCGGGGGACTTAGGCGCTACCATAATCACACCAACACCTTCTGGCGCCATAATTTGACCATAAACAATACAAAATCCATGTGAAAAACTCAAAATTTTACCTGGTGTAAGATGTGGCTCAATATCCTTCAAATAAACCTCTTTTTGGTATTCGTCGGGGATTAGGATGTGAATGATGTCAGCCTCTGCCGACGCTTTTGCGATTGACGCGCGCGCCAAACCATCTTTTTCGACCGCATCCCAAGACGCGCCATTTTCACGCACTCCAACCACTACATCTAAACCTGATTCATGCATCATCATGGCTTGAGCTTTTCCTTGCGCCCCATAGCCAATCACTGCAATTTTTTTACCTTTTAATATTGCGGTATCCGCATCATCATCGTGGTACATTTTTACTTCAGACATTATTAAATTTGTTAAGAAATCTAAAAGGCAGCTTAGCAAAATCTGTGCCCGGGCACAAACCTAGTAAACCTCCTTCAAATAGCATCCTTCACAAAACACCTGCTCTGATCGATTAGGAGCATAACTCGAAGTAACTAAAGTTGAACACTTTGAACACGGCCTGGACCATGATTTCCTTGGCAAACGCTCAGCCATGCGTAAATTATTCCGAGTTTCTGGCGCAAAGTGTGGCACTGGCACTCTCATTCGGCGGTAAAATTTAAGTTCTTGCGGCACCAATCGGTATGGTCGCCCCGTTTTCTCGCAAACCAACGTTTCCTCGAGCAAGTTATCAGTAATATCATCATTTGAATCTGGGATTTGCGGGCCACTCCCAATTTCATAACGCTCTTCGTCGTGCCATTTAAGGCCGCGTTTTACGCACTCGTTTTTATTCAGCGGAAATAAATCCTGGGCCACAGTCTCATTATAAGCAAATAGTGATAATTCCATGGGAAAAAACTCGCCCCATTCCCCAGTTTCTTTCATATGTTCAATAATTCGCGCGCGCAACTTTTCATACTCTTCTTTTGAGTAGGATTTATTCAAAATGCAATACTCCCGCTTTTTCATTTGTGAGCAGCCAAACATGTCATGGCAGCTAGTTACCATATCGCTGTAGTAATTGTTATAGCCAAACCATGAAAAAGTACAAAAAGCACAATTTAAACCTGTTATTGACCCAACACATTCGTAGTATTTTTCGGCTTTATACCCCACGTGATCGCAGCTCAGAACATCCTTACATTCTGGTACCACCAAACAATCCTTAACATCTTCGCACCCCATAACATCAAAACAATTTTCACAGTTTTTAGAATTTAGAATGTTTTCGCCAGTTGAATTTTCACAATTTACCAAAAGGGCATCACGATGCGGAAAGTGAAGACGAAATTTTTTAAATTCAGACTTCATATGTTGCACTCCACTCCAGGTGTGAATTTTAAAGGTCGCCACTTTTTTCTCATATTCCTCTTTTGAGTAAGGTTTGTTAAAAATATGATGTTCCTTGCCACGTAACCCCACACAACCAAAACAATTTGAACAACTCCGACATTCAAACAAAAAAGCACTATCCCGGCAGGCGTTACAGTTCTGCGCATATTTAGAATTATAGCATTTCTCACAGTTAATACAGTCGTAAATGAGCTCGCACTCCTCACACCAGTAAACATCTGACACATCCCGGGAGTGGAAGTTAAAGATGCTGTACATTGAATCTTCATTAAAATCACCGCCAAAAACCAAATAACAGTTTTTGTTATCAGTTGTGATATTGCAGAATTCGCTGTTATGCGCCCGGGTGTTTAGCAAGGCAATTCGTGGAACCTCCAGTCGCAACTCCTTAAATTGTTCAAAAAATCCACGCGAAAAATCAAAATCACGACCATATTCGCTTGAGTCATACTTATCTGACCACCAACAATCCTGACAATAAACTTTAAAAAGTTTGTCTTTGGAATACACCGAAATAATAGATTTACCACACATATCACACTCGTCCTGATAGATTGAACGTTCATTGCGGTGCGCCAGTCGACGCCGATGTCGTTCATCAATGCAAATTGTGGGGTAGGGGATTTCCATCCCGTCCAAAAGTTGTTGCTCCCAGTCTGTTACCACGAACGACTTTCCCGTGATCCGACATGTTTGGTTTAAGTCAGCCATGATTCCAGTCTAGTCCTTTTAAGGAAAGTGTCCAAAATAGGACAAAAAGCCCCTTTTAACAGATTACAAATTGTCTCTCCAAAATGAGACTAATTTTTCCATAAAGCCTTAAACATACCTTCGTAGGCGTGAACCAAAGTCGGCTCTTTTACAATCACAGCTCGTGGCCCCAGCTCATCATCCATGTGCCAAATCGCGGCCTCATCATCATACAAATAAACCATTGAATCTTGGAGTTCGGGGTCAATGCGGAGCCTTACATTTCGTAGGTCTCGGTCATTAGTTGGTAAAAACTCCTGCGCATAATCACCGATTTCAGTCAAAGCGCAATCCACACTAATTCCTCTTTTACGTCGAACACGCACAAACTCATCTTCTGGCTCTTTGCCAATCACATCAATTAATCTTTCTGCTGACCCGTAAACCAAGAAACTATCCCAATCACCGTGCAGTACCTCAAATGCTTTTTGAGCAATTTGCTCCGGGTCAGTCACAATTTCCACTGGGTCATCCATCTGAACATGTTTAGAGAATTCCATCAGGTTAGAAAGACGCTTTAATTCCAGTTCAGCTTTGCGCAATTTACGTTGTTCGAGGCCCACTCTATTTGCCAAGCCATTTAGTGAAGCTGCTCGCAGAGTTTGCCTCCAATTTTCAGAAGAGGAAGTCACTAAATTTAAATTTTGAAGACGCTCAAAAACACGATAAACCTGAGCTCGTGATAAATCCGACTTTTTAACAAGCTCATTAATAGTTAGTTCGGGGTTTTTTTGAATAATTAAATAACACTGTGCCTCACTATCGGTGAGACCGATTTTCTTAAGCAGTGATAAGAGGTGATCTTTGAAATTCATGGGGATAATTTTGCCATAAATTTAAGATTTTGTAAACAATAGTTTGTACAAGTAGAGGCTGATGTTGTATTGTTCATATCCAACAGCTTATATCAAAAATAAATGCCTGACTACTTGATTCCCCTTATCGGCGGCTTGATTTCTTTTATAGCCGCTGTAATCGCGGCTTTTGCTGGTGGGGGATATGTTTTAATGATGTTTCCGATTTTTTTGTTGATGATCCCGGGGAGTTACGCTGGTAATTTAGCTTTGGTAAAGATGGGGGCTCTGGCTATTACCGTGTTGGGTGGGCAAATTCATTTTCGGAAAAGCAGTATTAGATGGAAAATTTTGGGACCACTTACCATGGGAGGATTTATTGGAACCGGCATTGGAACTTACCTTATTCAGTATCAATTTAATGAGGATCTATTTAAAACCTTACTCGGATTTACTCTGTTAATTGGTGCTTTTTACCTGATTGTTAAACGTGAAATTGGCCATGAGCGAGCCCATCGCCGCAAAATTAATTGGCGTGTCCTTCTCGAAGTATTTATTTACGCCATGGGGATTGGAGTTTTGAATGGCTTGTTTGGAGGAGTAGGAATTTTTACTACCTTGTATCTAGTGTTTATTTTTGGCTTGGGATTCCGCACTGCCATTGCTTATACAATGCTTTCTTATTTGATTGTGAATGGTTCGCAGACTGCTTATTTGCTTACCACCGAAACAATTGATCCACACTTAGCGCTTTATTTAGTGATTGGAGCGGGGTTGGGTGGCTTTATTGGTGTTCATTTGCAGTACAGTCAAGGCAGTAAATACATTAAATACGTTACAATCACATTACTATTAGTTTTGGGGATTACGAGTTTGGTGAATTAGTTTTCAGGTTAAATATCTGACATAAAAAACAACCCTTTATTCGCGCTAGGGGAATAATTTGACGATTCTTGAATGTGAGGGTAATATTTTATGATTTCAATAAATAAGAAATCAAAACAAAAACAAAAACAAAAACAAACTTCTTTAAACGCTTGCTCTTTAAAAACTCTCGGCCCTCTTTCCCTCCTTCACTTCATATTACATATTGAAAACTTGAGGAGGACGCAAAGAACGGCTTCCCTCCAACCTCTAGGAAACGGGTAAATCCCTTTCCCGGACTGGACCGTTTATAGAGCATAGGCGGCGAGGTGAGAAGATGACAAAAATCCCTTCTCCCTTCACCGACTTTGCTCTGTGATGGTGGTTCCCTTGACCAGGAACTTCCGTTCGTTAGTAATAGTCTGGTGTTTCTTACACCGATCCGCAAGGATCAACTTAAGATCACGTAAAACAGACGGCTATGGTCAGGCATCTATATTGAACCAAAGCAAGGCAGTCAAAAAAACCGAGGATAGGATCACCTCACTAAAAATCACTCGTCATAGGGACCTCTGAGTAGCAAAATAAAAATAAAAACTACTAATAGAAAGCCTAGAAGGGTGGTTTTTGCTTATCACGCGAAACGGGATGAAATTCCAGTTTTGCGCAGCGAGCCGCAGGCGAGCCAAAAAATCAAACTAAAAAAGTTCGTGACAACCGGATGATGAAGTGAAAGGCCGTGACGCCCCGACAGACCAAAACGATAGGCCGGTCGGGGGAGCGCAGTGTCGATTTCTAAGGCACCAAGCCGTCGAGGTCGATGATCAAGCTGTCGGCCTGCTTCATGGTCAGCTTCAGTTCCGCGATCGTCTGACTCGGGTCTCGAGTGGCTGGGTTTGTGTAGTGGCGTTGAAACGCACACATCGTATCCTGCCAGACCCTCATGCTCGGAGAGATCCTTACTTTCGAACGCATTGTCTCTTGTCCTTTCAGACTATGGTCCGGCCTCCTTAAGGCTCGTCCCATATCATGGAGGCCACCGAGGTTGGTGGATGCCTCCTTTTTTCTTGAAGGGTTTCAAAAAAAGAGGAGACACCCATACTTAGCGACCTTTTCATCATCCAGTTGTCAAAGTTCTATTGGAGCGAATCTGACAGCTTTAAAAAGCATCAAATTCTACTCATAAATAGCACATTTTACTGGGTGGATAGATTTATTATACTTATTTAATCGATCTTGTCAACAGTAGAAGCAGTCTCTCCAAGCACCGATGGAAACCAACGCACGAGCCGGCTACGACATTCTATTTTCGATAATCCAATCGGAACAATTTTCTGTACTTCTAAAAGCATTGCTCTGGAGCAATCTTCTAAAACAAATCGATCATCAAAACCAAGTGGTGAAAGATCATGACCTAACTCAAAAATTGACTCAACGTATTCAAATCTAAAATCTACTATCACACATCTATCGCCGCGCCAGCCTTCATCGATTTCTGTGCTCACAGAATGAGTTTCCATTAAACGTGGGGTGAAAGGGGAGCATTATACCACACTCAAATAGCACCTTTCACAACAGATTGGTTCGGTTTTTTGAGGGGAAAAAGAAGTTTGCAAATCCTCACTGCATTTCGAGCACTTTCTTTCCCATAAGTTCCGTGGATTTCTTAAGCGAATTCGAATTTTGTGGCGACATTTAGGGCAAGAATCCGGCTTGGGTAGTCCCAATTTTCCATACAAGCGTTTTTCTTGTTCCGTGATCTGATACGAACTTTCACAATGACGACAACTTAAGGCTCCCTCAACAGCCGTAATCGCAGATTCCTCTTGCCATCGATAACCCAATTCTTCAGCCTGCTCACGATTTAGAGGGAAATAATCCTGTGCCAAAGTTTCATTATAAGCAAAAGGCACCACTTGTGGCGGTAAAAACTGTCCCCATTCTTGGGTTTCCTTCATATGTTCAATAATTCGCGGCACTATTTTTTCATATTCCTCCCGCGTGTACTGTTTGTTTAAGATACAATATTCATTTTTATGCAGCCCCACACATCCAAAACAGTTAGAACTAGCCCGACAAAACAGTGAATAATCCAAAAAACTAGATTTCGGCCACACCAAAACACAGAACCGCAAATTATAGTCTCCCGGAACACCAATGCAGCCATAACAAAGCTCCGCGTCCGGGAGCCCCACTGAATTCATACAATCCCGCGCTTTAAACCCGAGCGAGCAGTTTAAACAATCCTGCGATTCCACTAAATCAAACGAATTCACGCATCCTTTACAGCGCGTTAAACGATCGCCAACACAATCCACACTATGTTCAGTTTGCACCCCGCGGTGGAGGAATTTCCGCTTAAATTCATAGAATTTTTTCCGAAATTCCAAAACACTCTCGGGCGACGTCAAAACATCATTTTTAACCTTTTCAAACTCCTCTTTTGTTACTTTTTTATTGAAAATTTGATAGTTCTGATTTTTCACATTCACGCATCCTAATAAATTCTGAGCGCCACGACAATTAAAACAAAAGAAACTCTCCGTACAAGTTGAACAATCCTGCAAAAAAGCACTTCCATAACAATTTTTGGAATCAATACTTTCATAACAAAGTTCAGAATCATCCGTAAATAAACAATCCGCGCAATCCGCACATCGAAAAATATAAGTCGAATAGTAACAGTCTTGGTTATAGTCAGAGCTTGAGATCAGATAGCAGTTTTTATTCCACATCGCGTAATTAGTGAAGTCAGAGTTTTCGGAATCACCGATCGCCAAATTCGCAATCGGTGCCCGTCGCATTAATTCATTCAATTGATCAAAAAATGGCCGCGAAAAATCAAATTCCTGACCATAATCGCGCGCTTCAAACTGGTCATTCCACCAACAGTCTGAACAATAGACAGTGTAAGGACTTTCTTCTGGAAACATAGCAATCATCGGTTTTTTACAACAGTCACACGGACGCTGATACAAAGATTGCTCGTTGCGAAGGGCAAACAATTGCCGCTGACAACAAGTTGGGCATTGCGCTGGTGTAGGAACTTTCATTTTGCCGCAAAACGCTGCTTCCTCCTTCGAAACCTCAAACGATTTTTTGCAAAGTGTACATTTCATAGATTTCAGCGTAGTCCTTTCCGTGAACTCCTTCAAAACACGCCTACCAAAAAAGGCCCTTTAAAGGGCCAATTCAATCTGAAAACCTTTCCCAACTCACTGGGAAATTAGATGGTTTGTGAATAAATAAAGTCTTTATAAAAGTCAGCCACTGGTTTGCTGTCGACCAAAGTAGCGTAAGTTTGTTTACGTTCGTCCAAATTCCAAATATAGACCAAGTTATTACCCTCAAAAGTGTTAATCCAAGTAGGTTTTCGATATTTTTCGGAAAGAACACGTGAAGTGCGGTTTTCTTCGGTGTCGTAATCTGTTATTTCGTGAGTGTTTGGTCCGTCTTTGGTAATAAAAATTCGCGCTTTTCCACCGTGTTTCATCCGATTTTTAATGAATTTCTTCTCTATCGAAACCAAATCAGTTGTATAGCTAAAATCCTCCCAACTTCCAAATACTAAATTAGTGTCAAAATCCTGCTCAGCTAGTTCATGATATTTTTCAAAAACTTTATCTCCGCGAAAAGTTTGAATTCCTGGAAATTGCGAATCCATAGTCCGCACCGAATCATAACCTTTTAAATCACTAATTAGACGCTTTTCAGAGCGTAATTGATTTTCTAGTTTTTGAATCAAACCAGTAAGTGAAACTGGTTGTAAATTAGTGCGCCAGGTAGGGGAGTCGGAGCGTAATAATTCTAGTTCACGAAGGCTTTCAAAAGCTCGGTAGGCACTTGATTTAGAAAGCCCCATCTCCTTATAAACATCAGCCACGGAGCATCCCGGATGATCCAATACAAATAAATATAACTGGGCTTCGTCTTCTTTAAGTCCAGCTCTAAGCAACAATCGAAAAAGATGTGAATCAGGTGACATAGGCGATCACTATCCCATAAAAACCTTAAAAAGTCAAGATTATTCCCTTTCAAAAAAAACAAAATCAAATATTATCAATTCAGACGCTCTTTGACACATCAATTCACCAAACCCTTGATATTATTTTAGCTGCGGACACGCAGCGAACATCTCGGGCCTGTGGCGATATAAATCTCTTTGTGTAGCACTTTAGAAAAAGTTTTATCAAAGGCACTTATGTCTTAATAGGTTAATTTTGCAAAACTTTCTAATATCACAGGGAAGTTTTTTATTTAATAACAATTTTTTGTATGGGAATGTTTGAACTGCTGGCTATTATTGCGTTGATTGCTCTCGCTGTTGGGAATTTATTTGTTGGAGTTACTAATGATGCTGTGAATTTTTTGAATTCTGCTGTTGCTACCAAGGCGGCTTCGCGCAAGACAATTTTGATTGTCTCGTCCATCGGAGTTTTGATTGGAGCCACTTTTTCGGATGGAATTATTGAGGTAGCAAGGAAAGGAATTTTTCATCCTACTTTTTTTACAGCCCAGGAGGCGATTTTGGTTTTCACGGCCGTGGCTCTAGCGGATATTATTTTGCTCGATCTTTATTCGACCTTTGGTCTTCCAACCTCCACCACAGTCTCGATTGTTTTTGAATTATTTGGGGCTGCTTTGGTGATGGCTTTTTGGAAAGTTGGTACCTTGAATGGGGCCTGGGAAGCGATTAATAGCTCTTCGGCCATGAAGATTATTTTGGGAATTTTGATATCTGTTGGCGTGGCTTTTTTGATTGGGTTAGTGGTGCAATTTTTATCGCGCCTAATTTTTACATTTGATTACAAACAAAGGCTGCAGAAGTATGGATTTTTGTGGTGTGGGGCGGCCCTGACTTCACTCATGTTTTTCCTTTTATTGAAGGGGAGTAAACACGCTGCTTTTATGACTGATACGCTTAAAGATTGGATTAGTGCAAATACTCTCACGGTTTTGGGAGTTTCTTTTGTGGCATTTTCGTTACTTTCTTATGTTTTAATCAGGAGTAAAGTCAATATTTTAAAAATTATTATTTTGATTGGAACGGGGTCTTTGGCTTTGGCTTTTGCGGGGAATGATTTGGCGAATTTTATTGGAGTTTCCGTGGGAGGAGTGCATGCTTATTTGGGATCAGATTTAGCAGACAAATTACCCACTCCTACTTGGGTTTTGGCTGGTGCTGGAACAGTGATGATGTTTGCTATTTTTACATCAAAAAAAGCCAATACCGTACTCAACACTTCCATTAATTTAGCCAGTCACGAAAAAGATGCGGTTAGAGATTGGGGTGCAAATTCTTTTTCTCGCAAATTAACCAGAATCGTAACTTTTCTTTTTGAGCTTGTACTCGCTGTTATTCCGCAAAAAATACAAGATTGGATGGCCCATCGTTGGGATCATCAGCCTGATCAAGAAGAAAAAACCGCTTTTGATTTAATGCGCGCCTCCGTGAATTTAATGGTGGCGGCGGCCGTGATTTCGTACGCTACTTCTCATAAATTGCCACTTTCCACAACTTACGTTGCTTTTATGGTGGCCATGGGGACTTCTCTCGCGGATGGGGCCTGGGATCGCGATTGTGCTCCTTCCCGAATTACCGGCGTTTTAACTGTGATTAGCGGGTGGTTTATGACGGCTTTCTTTGCTTTGTTAATGGCTGGAGTCACGGTTTCGGTTCTTTATTGGGCTAATATTTACGGCTTAGTTGGAATGTGTCTTTTGGTTGTTTTTTTGGTCTACAAACTAGCTCATGTTCATGACAAACGAGATCAGAAAAAGAAGGCCAATGGTGCTAAAAGTTGGTAAGACGTTTAGGTACAACCTTATAAGTCACGTAAAACATGATTGGCAGAATTAATATTAACGCCCAGAATTCCATTTCAGGAACAGAAGTGGAGGTGCCAGTTATAATAAATTCAGTTGGACCCCACTCAGCCGAGTAAGAATTATTTTTAGAGTCAATAATCCGTAAATAGTTAGCTGTGGCTGATGCATAAACATCTGCCGAAAGATCCCATATTCCACCATAAGATGGGATATTAGCAAAAGTAGTCCAATCCGTACCATTTGTACTGTATTGGACTTCGCTATCCTCAAAAGTAGATGCGCCAATTCTCACGTCAAAACTCTTATGCCAAATAGTTAATTTAGTTATATCGTAGTTGCCCCCTAAATTAAGGGTCATAATAATATTATAATTTGGACCATCAATTATATCACCGGTATCGTTATCTGAATCTCGGTACAAGCTAGTATCTACAGGAGTAACTCCGTCGCTAGACTTAAGACAAGTGCCTTCGGAGTCAACGCAGGTCACACTTGCCGGTGCGAAATCCGCAGCCAAAGCAACACTAGGAAAAATGAAAATTAACAGCAGTACCGCCACCAAAATATTTTTAAGATTTTTCATCATTTGGGAGGGTCAAAAAACATACTTTATACAATTAAAGCAGGAAATTCTCAATAAGGCTAATTTTATAGAGGCCTTTTCTTAGGCGTACCAGTTTTTCGGGGGTACTTATCATCTAAGGCCTCAGTTTTTTCAAAAATCAGGAGTGAATGGGCGCCCATATCCTCGTCCAAGGCATAATCAACTGGCCCCATAAATTCAAAACCTAGTTTTTCCATGGCGTTTCCAGCATCTTCTAGCTCCGCTTCAAAATCTGCGCTTTTGTAAGCCACAAACATTCCGTGCAAACAGACAAAACCAGCGGCGTATTCTAGCAAGGTTGGTAAAGGTGCCAGTGCTCGCGCCACTACCAATCCGTACGCTTCGCGATAACGATCATCGTGCGCGAGCGTCTCAATCCTCTCGGCCACAGTTTTTACATTTTCTAAGCCTAATTCATTAGCAATTTCTTGAACAGCCAGCATTTTTTTAGTGGTTGAATCCACCAAAACAAACTCAGTTTCAGGCGCCATAATCGCCAGTGGCAAACCTGGGAATCCACCACCAGCCCCAAGGTCCAACACGCGTTGCCCTTTAACTAATTCAAACACATTCAATAGCGCCAGCGAATCTCGAACATGCTTGATATCCAGTTCTTTACGATTTTTAAAAGAAACCAAATTAAGTTTTTCGTTCCATTTTTCAATGGCGTCCATCAAAGCGACTAATTGGAATTCTTGTTGCATGGGCCTTATCTTACTTAAGACTACTAAAAGAACCAAGCAAAAGTGCACTCAAAATCGCTGGTCCGGCCGTCTCGGTACGCAAAATCCGTGGCCCCAAACCAAAAACAGTCCATTTTTGTTTGTGAGCGGCAGCCACTTCTTCATCTGTGAAGCCGCCCTCTGGTCCCACCACAATATTCACTGATTTCGGTGAACCCATATCAGCCAAAACTTCGCTTAATAAAACACTATCTTCTCGGGCATAGGCAAATAACGTCACTTCCGCCTCTAAACCTGTTGGCCAGCCTCCATCTAACACGTCCGTAAAATTTATTTCTGGCCCCAAAACCGGAATCCTCCCTCTTTCACTTTGTTCAGCCGATTCTTTTAAAATATGCTCCATTCGTTCTCGTTTGCGAATTTCCTGAGCCTCACAATTAGCTGTAATTAACGGATAGAACTCGGTCGCTCCTAGCTCTGTTCCATGCTTTAAAACTTCCTCAAACTTAGATAATTGTTTTGGCAAACCCTGAAAAACGCGCATCACAATCGGCAGTTCTCCCTGACATTCTCGCTCTAATTCGACCCTCCCCACAATTTCCTTTTTTGAAATCTCCATAACTTCAATCTCATACTCTTTCCCATTACCAATTAAGCCGATAAATTTATCACCCTCCTTAACTCGCAAAACCCGCGTCATTTGATGAACTTGATCGCGGTTCGAAATTAGCACGCGATCTTCGCAGAGCGCCGTAGGATGAATAAAGAAACGATGTAGAGTTTTAGTCATTGCCGAAATTTTAGTTTATTTTCCCTAGAAAAACAACTTTCGCTCAAAGCGCCCTTGACTTTTTTCAAAAAAGCTTTACAATTAAAGTTAATAACAAAAATAACTTCCGCCCCCAACCGCGCGAAAGCGCCTTATTCTATAACCATAATTACTATGGTAGACGAAAATTGGGGAGATGATTCTAAACCAAGGTGGACGAAAGCCCCAAATGCCGCTGAAAGTGCCCACGCAACAGCAGAAGCTCTAGCGTGGTTTGATCAGCTTTTAGAAGGGGCAACTGGCGAAATAGTCGGGGCCATGGAAGACGGTGATCTAGTTTCAAAAGATAACGGCCTCTCTGGAGATGAGATCCCTGGGCTTTTAAGTGCTAATCCCGAAAGTGCAGTTTTTGACCATCAGTTAGTTGAAGTTGAAGGCCTGGCTGGCGTAGGTTCTCAAATGGAACCTACGGGCCCGATGACAACTCATTATTTGGGGCAAGAAGCAGTTTGCCGAAGAAAAGAATATAATGATGTTGCCGGTATTTATTATGTTTATGTTGGCGACGAAGCATTTGATGACAAAGAAGTTACCAGAAGTGATTATGAAAAATTTGTGGCAGCAGTTCAGGCAAAATATCAAGCCGAGCAGGAACATTTAGCAACCATTGATCCACGATTATTGGGAGAGTTAAGAAGCAAAGTAACAGCCTTTATCGACAACTTCTAAACAGCCGAGTAGAATACGGATATTATGTTTTAACCAAATTTCCCATGCCTTGTTGTTGTAGTTCGCCTGGTCCATGTAAATGGTGGCAAAAAATTGTTTCTCTGTTAGTGGTCGCTTCCATATTAGTTATGGCCGGTTTTTATTTGTTTTCGCCAAAAGAAGTCTCTGAAGAAGTTACAACAATTGAAGAGCCACTCAAGGAGTTAGTAGAGGTTAACCCAGTCGACCCAATTAGAATTAATTCTACCGAAATCCCAGCTTTTGGGACTATTGATCAAAAGGAATTTAATTACACGGTAGAACAGCTAACAGCCATGGCTGTTGAATGCGGTACCGAACACGAAGAAGGGTATTTTGAAGAGCTAGTCGCCACTTATGAAGGGGTCAATAAAGTTGTTTATAATTTTGCTTATGGGAAAGAGTCGCAAGATAGTGGGATGTATCACCTAATCGCCATCCCTAACCTAATGGATTACGAAACCTTAGACGAATTTAATGCTGACTTTGGTCAATGTTACGCCGCTGGTGACGCTTATCCTAAAATGCTAAATCAAGACTGGCTAGTTTTTGTAGGTTCTTGTGGTAGTGGTTTTGATGATGGCTCAGGCTTGCCACACGGGTGCCAAGAAATAAAGGACGTAGTGGATCCTAGTCTAGAGCTTCAATAGGCAAGGTATTTAAAACATCTCCCTTTTCTAGCCACCCACGCCGCGCCGTAGTAACCCCAAACCGCATCAACCCAAGTTGATCTATACTGTGCGCATCAGTGTTAATAACAAACTTAACGCCATGCTCCTTGGCAATGCGAATGTTAGTAGCGCTTAAATCCAGCCTCATATTAGAATTGATTTCAAGAGCCACGTTGTTTTTTGCTGCTGCTCGCGCCACTGCTGCAATATCTAATTCATAAGGTTCACGTCGGTTTACAATTTGACCAGTTGGATGCCCCAAAACATGCACATAAGGATTCGAAATTGCCTTAATAAGGCGAGCGGTTTGTTCGGCCGAAGACAAAGTAAATTTAGAGTGCACCGAAGCCGTTATCCAATCCAGTTGCGCCAAAATTTCATCCGGAAAATCAAGTGATCCGTCTGTCAGAATATCTACCTCTGCGCCTTTAAAAACTTTAAATCCGCGCAGTCTTTTATTGAGAGCCTCCACTTGTTTAATCTGATCTTTAATTCGCCCTAAATCCAATCCGTTAGCAATGCGCGCCGAAGTTGAATGGTCTGATACACATAAATATTCATAGCCTAGTTTTTGGGCCGCTGCCACCATCTCTTCGAGTGTATTGCGCCCATCACTCCAGTTGGTGTGTAAATGAAGATCCCCACGAATGTCAGCTAGCTCCACTGATTTTGGCAATTTTCCGTCAAATCCAGCCTGAACCTCTCCCTGATCCTCGCGTAGTTCTGGAATGATGTAGGGGAGTCCCAAAACTTTAAAGATCTCCTTTTCAGTTTTCCCAGCAATCGATTTTTCTCCTTTAAAAACTCCGTATTCATTAATTTTTAATCCTTTTTTAATGGCTAATTTACGAGTGGCAATGTTGTGGTTTTTAGATCCCGTAAAATAGTAGAGTGCCGCCCCAAAACTCTTTTCATCAACAACTCGTAAGTCCACTTGAACACCACCCTCCAAAATCACACTGGCCTTAGTTTCGCCCTGCGCCAACACTAAACTTACGTCCTGATGCGCTAAAAAATGACGAATAATCTGGTTGTGATCTTTTCCAGTGGCCAAAATATCAATATCACCAACAGTTTCACGCCCTCGACGTAAACTTCCTGCATATTCTGCCCGCGAAACCTTCGAGCAATCCTTCATGTAGCCAATTAAAAATTCTGCCAAAAAAGTGGCGGTTATCAGATGAGAACGCGCCACATGCTTTTCGTGTTCTTGGATAGCTTTCAGAATATCAGCCTGACTCTTTTCACCCATTCTCTCGAGGTCAGCGAGCACGCCTTTTTCGGCCGCAGTTTTTAGTTTTCCAATGTTATCAATGCCCAGTTCATCGTAGAACTTTTTGATTTTTTTAGGACCGAGCCCGCGAATTGTTAATAACTCGAGTAAACCTTTATCAAATTCTGCTAGCAATCTTTCATGAGTTCCGCATTTTCCCGTGTTCAAAATTTCCGCAATCTTCTCCGCCAACGCCTTTCCAATTCCAGGGATTCCCTCCAGCTCACCATTATCATAAATTTTTCGAATATCTTTACTTAAATTAAGCAGAGTTTGTGCTGCCCGATGATAAGAAAGATAGCGAAATCGATTCTCGCCCTTAAGCTCTAGAATATCTCCTATCTCCTGAAATATTTGTGCTACCCGTTGATTTTCCATGCCTTAATTGTACTCATTCTTCCAAAAAAACATAGACAAATCTGCCCAAATCGATAGAATACATACGAATTCATTACTGGGGCGTCGCCAAGTGGTAAGGCACATGGTTTTGGTCCATGCATTCCGGGGTTCGAATCCCTGCGCCCCAGCCATTACTGGCATGTTTACAGGTCTATGACCCACATTCCAAGGAGAAGGGGATTCCGGAAGGAATCGCCTTTTTTCGTTGAGCGGCTTCTGGTGGCAGTCGGAAAGGATACTAGACCCGCGATGGTGGGGAGGAGGGGCGTGAGGGGAAATATAGGATACGCGTTTTTATCGCGTAGAAAGCAGCTTTAACGTAAGGGTTCTAATGAACTCGATTACTTAACAAAGTCGACAAAAAGTCCAAAAAACGAATGCACTACGCATAATTACTACTTTCCCACCACCTTCCTGGAAGCTTAGAATCTATATAGTTCATAGTTTTCGTGTCTTGACCGGCCAAACTAAGCAAAAAATCAATATCTTCCTGAGAAGCATTGAAATACTTTTTATATATCTTCTCTGAAAATTTTCTGAACTCTGCATGTACAATGTAACCATCCACTGTTATCTGAGTTTTTTCTAATCTGTCTCTAAAGGCTAATAATTTAGCCTTATCTACTTCATCCCATCTTTGGAATTCACTAAAAGAATGTTCTAACAACAGACCCAAAGGTCTAGGAATTCTTTTGTCCAAGACCTTAAGTTTTTTCCACGTATGTATAGCAGATTCAGGGAAACCTAAAATAAAACCTTCAACCTCTTGATCTTTCTTTGATTTCTCCAAGATTACGCCAATGGAGTCAGTCCGAATACCCAATGTTTCAGCAAAATCACTTTCAGCCTTTATTCTGGCAATGATTTTTCTCTGAGAATAAAGACAAGAAGAGCCATACAGGTGTTTTTTAATCTTGGCATCTGGATATATTTTCTTTGACTCTAAGAGAATCTCATTCATTGCCTCTTGCTCAACCTTAGAAACATAACAAGCAGGCTTGGGAGAGATCAAAAAACCAAACAATGGTGTAAAATCACCACTTGAACCCTCTGGGACCTGGCCTAATAGATTAAGCACTATTTCTTTTTCTTTATTATGTCCAATCCCACTTGCATCTATGGATCGTGCCCATTTTATAGCTTCGCTAGTGAACATATGTTTTGACATGCAATAAGTGTAGAAAATAATTTAAAAAAGGTGCCCTTTCAAAATATTAGCACCTAGACACATTAGCAATGGGAAAAACTCATCCACTCTCCCTATGACCCACATTCGAAGGAGAAGGGGTTTCTAAAAGAATTGTTTTTTTGTTGAGCGGCTTTTGGTGGGAGTTGGGAATGGCACTAAACCCGCGGGGTGTGAAGGATGGGAATGGTGTATAATTCAAATATGATTGATTTTATAAAAGAATGGCAGACCTTAATAGGTGCAGCAATTGGGGCTTCAATGCCTGTTTTATTTTGGTTTTTTGTTGAATGGAGAAGACGAAAAAGAGAGAGAATAGAAGGCCTGTATTACTTAGAAAGAATATTGGTGAATAGTATAAATAGCCTAATAGATACTCAAAGTACGGTTGTAGATTTTTTGGAAGGAAACATTGAAAAAACAATTGAAAATATTCAAGAAAATATGAGAAATCATGCTCATTCAGTAGATTTCACCTTTTTCCCATTATTTGAAGCTAGGCTTATTGACGAGAATCTTCTAAAGATTAAAACAGGAAGTGGTTACATTGATAACAAAATTGCTGATGTATTTCGCTTTTCAAAGGATTTTTTTTGGATTATGGAGGATGTTAGGAGACAGTTTGAAAATTCTACTAAAATTCAATATGAACTAGCTCTTACCAATGTGAATCCTACTGATGTGCAGGGGGAGCAATATATAAGGAATTTGAAATCTTTTAAGGAGTTTGTTGAAAGAGATGTTTTGAATAAAAATATTAAAAATTATATAAAAGTTCTAATGGAAGCTAGGATTGCTGTGATTAAATTAAGGAAAATTGGTTTGTTAAGATGGAAGATTCGATTTTCCAAGTTTTGGATTTTAATAAAAAAAATCAAAAAATCAGATAGAGCTTTCTACGATGTTATAGAAGAGTTCTTTGAGGATAAAGTTAGCGAAGAGTTAAAAGAATTAGATCTCAAGAGTTGAGACCAACCTCCCCACTCCTCAACCACAATTGTCCCTCCAGACATTTCAGGAATTGTCTTTTTTCTAGGCTAGTCCCATTTTTTAGAATATAACCTATGTATTCGGTGGGACTGATTTGTTTGGCGTTCTCGCCGATTGTCATTCGTTGCATCTCGTTAAATTTTTCTACCTCTCGGGTTACTTTTTTATGGATTTGTAAGTCTTTGTTTTTAAATTGGTCGATTAGGCTGGCAATTGATTCAACTAGTTTGTCTTCGCGAATGTATTTTTCGTCGCAACGTTTATTCCCACCGTATTTAGTACATTTGTAGTAGATGTATTCTTTTCCGTGGCGGTTTGTGTGAGTTTCGCCGCAGACTCCGGATTGGCAAGCGCCGCATTTGAATAAGCGGCTGAAATAAAAGTTGTTGCTTCCCCATTTCTTTTTTTCAAAAGTTTTAAGCATGCTATTAGCTTTTTCCCATTGTTCTTTTGTAATAATCGGTTCGTGAACTCCTTGATAAACAACCCCACTCCCAACCGGGTATTCAAATTCACCAAAGTAAAAGGTGTCTTTATAAATACGGTATGTCATGCTGAGAGAAAGGTTTTTACCGCTTCTAGTCCTGAATCCTTCTCCGGTTAAAAAATCATTTGTTTGGCGGCCACTGAATCCGTGTTCGGTTACGTAATTAAACATTTTTTTAATAAATGGCGCGCGTTCCGGGTCAAGAAGAATGGTGCTCCCTTTGGAGTAATCTTCGGGATCTCGGTAGAGCTTGTAACCTAGTGGTGGCATCCCAGGGCGCTTGCCTCGTTCACATTTGGCGCGTAAGCCACGTTTAACGTTTTTACCTCTATTATCATTCTCTAGCTTGGCTTGGCTGCACAGGATCATTAGAAGGAATTTTTCGTTGGGGGTGTTTGTGAAATTTTGGCCATGAGTTCGAATTTGAAGAAGCTTGCCTCCGTCCATCCGATCAACCAGTGAACCTAAGTCTCCAGCATTGCGACTTAAACGGTCGGGAGCCCAGGTTAGAATTGCATTAAACTTTCCCTCATCAATATCCTTGAGGAGTTTGTTGAATTCCTGGCGCGCTCCAGTCGCCTTGGCACTTTTGCTTTCTTCGCGGATTTCGGTGACGTTAAGTTTGTCTCGTTCAGCAATATCGAGCATTTCTTTGATTTGAGAATCGATGCTCATGGCTTGCCGTTCGTCTGACTCAGAGGACTTACGCGCATACAGGCAATACTTAATAGGGATATTTTCGGTATCCATCACAAGATGTGGGTTAAAGGTTTTGTTACCCACATAGATGACAGATAGACCCGGGATAGCTAGAGGATTCTTTTAAATTTCGTTGAAAAAGTAATAAGAGCTATAATGGATTAAAATTTACTTTAATTATAATTATGAGTGATTCTGATTTAACTTTCATCACAAATGAGAAAGACAAGAGTTTGCTAGAGCGTTTTAGAGTCCTTATAAAGGATTGTGATTATTTTGATGCCTTAGTTGGCTATTTTTTTATTAGTGGTTTTTATCAGCTTTATCCGTCTCTTGAGGATACAGATAAGGTTCGGATTTTGATTGGATTAGAAACTGATAAAAGAACTTATGATCTTTTAGAAAAGGCTAAAAAACAGCAAGAATTACCTTTAAACACACACGCTGAGACAAAAAAACAAATGCCAGAGCAAATTTTGAAGGAATTTGAAGTGTCGGAAGATACGTCAAAAATTGAGGAAGGCGTGCGTAAATTCATTGAATGGATTCGTAATGGGAAATTAGAGATAAAAGCTTATCCTACTGATAAAATCCACGCAAAATTGTATGTGATGACTTTTAAGGAAGGAGATAGAGACAAGGGGCGTGTCATTACCGGTTCTAGTAATTTTTCTCAATCGGGACTAATGGATAATCTGGAATTTAATGTTGAGCTTAAGAATCCATCTGATTATGATTTTGCTTTAAATCAATTTAATTCCCTTTGGGAAAATGCAGTTGATGTTTCAGAAATTTACGTTAATACAATTGAGAAAAAATCTCCGTATGCAGAATTTACTCCTTACGAACTGTACCTGAAATTTTTGTATGAGTATTTCAAAAGAGAGCTTGCAGTAGGGCAAGAGGTTAACCTTTATAAACCCCAAGGATTTAAAACTTTAGAATATCAAAGTGATGCTGTTTCAAATGCTAAAAGGATTTTAGAAGAATATGGAGGGGTTTTCTTATCTGATGTTGTTGGTCTTGGGAAAACTTATATGGCTTCTATGCTTGCACAACATATAGATGGCCGTAATTTAGTGCTGGCTCCGCCGGCCCTGTTGGATCGAAGTAATCCAGGTTCCTGGCCAAATGTTTTCGAAGATTTTCAAATTAGGCAGTCTCGATTTGAATCTATAGGAAAATTGGACCAACTGCTTAAAACAGATCTTAGTAAATATAAGAACGTATTTATTGATGAAGCTCATCGTTTTAGAACGGAAACAACGGCAAGTTACGAAAAGTTAGCACGAATTTGTCGTGGAAAAAGAGTAATACTTGTAACGGCAACTCCTTTAAACAACAGTCCAAAAGATATTCTCTCTCAGATTAAACTTTTCCAGAAAGGTAAAAAAAGCACAATCCCCAATATGCCTGATATAGAGAGCTTCTTTAGCCGGCTTGATGGGAAAATTAGAAAATTAGATAGAAAGGAGGACAGAGATGAATATTTGGAGTCCGTTAAAATGAATTCTAAAGAAATAAGAGAGAAGGTGCTTAAGTATTTGATGATTAGGAGAACGCGTACTGAGATCAGTAAATACTATAAAGATGATTTGGCGGCACAAAAATTAAAATTTCCTAAAGTGGAAAACCCTAAACCTTTTTATTATAAGTTTAATGAATATGAAAATGAGGTCTTCACAAAAACTTTGCAACTCTTTAATAACGAATTTAAGTATACTCGTTATACTCCAATGCTTTACCACAAGGGAGGAGTCAGCCATTCAGAGGAGTTAGGTCAAAGAAATATGGGGAAGTTTATGAAAATCCTTTTAATAAAAAGATTGGAAAGTAGCTTTTATGCATTTAAGCAAAGTATTGATAGGTTTATTTGGTCGTATGAGTCTTTTATTAATGAGTTCGAAGAAGGGAATGTTTATATGAGTAAAAAGCATTCAAATAAGATTTTTGAGTTTTTAGAAAATGAAGATGATGTAGCAATTCAAAAATTAATTGATGATGATAAGGCAGAGAGGCATGAGTCTAAAGAATTTAGCCCAGAATTTGAGGTGGATTTGCATAATGATTTAGCTGTTTTAAAAGAGGTGAAAGCAATGTGGGATCAAGTAACAAGAGATCCAAAACTTACATCTTTAAAAGAGAGATTGGAGTCTTCTCCAAAGCTTAGAGATAAGCGATTAATTATTTTTACCGAATCAAAAGAGACAGCAGAATACCTTGAGGCAAAATTGAAGGACGCTGGTAAGTCAGTCATTGTATATACTGGTTCATCTGGTAGTGCTGTTAGAGAAAAAGTAATTGAAAATTTTGATGCGAATGTTAGGCATCCAAAGGATGATTACCAAATTCTTATTGCTACAGAAACATTATCTGAGGGTGTGAATTTGCACAGATCAAATGTGGTGATTAATTATGATATCCCGTGGAACCCAACACGAATGATTCAACGAGTTGGTCGTATTAATAGAGTAGATACTAAATTTGATGAGATTTTTACTTATAATTTTTTCCCGACAGATGAATCTAATGATGAAATTAAGCTAAAAGAAGCTGCTGAATTGAAAATTGGAGCTTTTATTGAAATGTTGGGGAATGATGCAAGGCTTCTTACAGAAGGAGAGGAGGTGAAATCACATGATTTGTTTAAGCAGTTAAATTCAAAAAATACAATTACTGGAGAAGACGAAGATCAGCAGAGTGAGCTTGAATATTTAAATGAAATAAAGGCCATCCGAGAGAATGATTTGGATTTATACGAAAAAATAAAGAGACTCCCAAAGAAGGCCAGATCTTCAAAAAATGTTAAAATCAGAAAATCAAATTCTGTTTTAAGTTATGTCAGAAAAGGTAAGTTAGAGAAGTTTTTTATTTCCTCTGCTTGTGATCAAGCAGAGGAGCTTGATTTTTTTGAAGCAGTTAGCTTTTTTAAAGCGAAAGAAGATGAGAAGCATCAAAGTGTGGGTAAAGATTTCTATGAGATGCTTGAAAGAAATAAGGAGGCTTTTATTTTATCTACGGCTGATGTAGGAGAGGAGAAAGGGGTTTCCAAGGGGCGTGATGCGAGAGTTAGTGTTTTAAAGACATTAAAGGCTATTAAGAACTTTCAAGGATTTACAGAGGATGATGATGAGTATTTAAAAGAAGTTATGCGATTAGTGGAAGAAAGTGCGTTACCTAAACAAACATTTAAAACACTTTCTCAAAATTTGAGTAAGGAAGATAACCCAATGAAAATATTAGGATTATTAAAACTTAATATTCCGGAAGAATTTTTCTTGGAAACTGTCGGTGAAAGTGCCGCATCAACAAGTGGACCCAGAGAAGTTATTCTTTCTGAATATTTAGTGACAAAACTATAAGTGGATTCTAAACAAGCCAAAAATTTAATTCGAGAAACCTTTAATCGGTCTTTTGACAAGAATTTATTTATTAGATTTGTGAAAGAGCTTTTAAATGAAATAGACGAAAGCAAAGCTAAAGTATGGCCTAAGCAATATGTTAAGCATGCTTTTCATGAAGGGGTTCAGTATTATGAAAGAATTGGAACCTATATAGCTCCAGAAGGAGAAAAAATAGATATTTTAATTGTTTATCTTGAAAAAGAAACAACACTTGAAAGGGCGCGTACACTTCAGAGGAATTTTGCGGCCCATCATTTAAAAACTAGAGCGGAAAAAGATGCTGGATTGGTTGCGTTTGTTTCACCAAATAACGATGATTGGCGCTTTTCATTGGTTAAAATGGAGTATAACCTTGAAAGAGCAGGGAAGGACAAAGTAAAAGTTAAGGAAGAACTAACGCCATCGAAGAGATTTTCTTTTATTGTTGGTAAAAATGAGAATAGCCATACCGCCCAAAAGCAATTATTGCCAATTCTTGAGGAGGATAAACATAACCCTACTTTAAAAGAGATTGAAAAGTCTTTTAGTATAGAAATAGTGACAAAGGATTTTTTTAATAAATATAAAGATCTTTTTTTGAGCTTCACAGAAGAACTTGAGAAGATTATTGAGAAAGATAGTAAGATTAAAAAGGATTTTGAAATTAAAGGAATCAATACAGCAGATTTTGGCAAAAAGCTTTTTGGGCAAATAGTTTTTTTATATTTTTTGCAACGAAAAGGTTGGTTGGGGGTGGATAAGGAAAAAGAGTGGGGAGAGGGATCTAAGAATTTTTTGAGAGCACTTTTCGATAAAAAATATTGCGAATACGATAATTTTTTTAATGAAGTTTTAGAACCATTTTTTTACGAAGCATTAGCAACAGATCGGGACAATGCTTATTATGATAAATTTAATTGCAAAATCCCATTTTTAAATGGAGGCCTTTTTGAGCCTTTGCAAAGTTATGATTGGGTGAATACTGATATCATTATTCCTAATGATCTTTTTTCCAATGATTATAAGACAAAAGAAGGCGATCTAGGTTCCGGGATTTTGGATTTTTTTGATCGCTATAACTTTACAATAAAAGAAGATGAACCATTGGAAAAAGAAGTAGCTATTGATCCGGAAATGTTGGGGAAAGTTTTTGAGAATTTGCTTGAAATTAAAGATAGAAAATCTAAGGGAGCTTTTTACACTCCTCGTGAAATTGTTCATTATATGTGTCAAGAAAGTTTAATTAATCATTTAACGACTGAACTTGAGGAAAAAGTACCGAAAGAAGATCTTGAAATTTTTATTCATCTTGGGGATTTTGCCGTTGAGCACGATATGGCGAAGATTCAAGGAGTTATTAAAGATGATGGGAAATATAAACTACCAAAATTAATTCATGAACACGCTGAACTTATTGATCAAAAATTAGCCAATATAACTGTTTGCGACCCTGCCATTGGTTCGGGGGCATTCCTTGTAGGAATGATGAATGAAATTGTGCGTGCAAGAGGTTCTTTAAATGCTACTAGAATTTTTGAAAAACTTAAAGTAAAGAGAACTCCTTATTATTTTAAACGTCACGCTATCGAAAATTCACTTTATGGTGTGGATGTTGATTCGGGCGCGGTTGAAATTGCTAAGCTTAGACTTTGGCTTTCTTTGGTGGTGGACGAAGATGAAATGACAGACATTAAACCACTTCCTAATTTGGATTATAAAATTATGCAAGGAAATAGTCTTTTAGAGGAATATGAGGGGATAAAGCTTTTTGATGAATCGTTGATTTTAGATACGGAGAAATTAAAAAAGGAGCGCCTTGCAAAAATTAATAGTAGGAAAAGTTTGCTTCAACAGGAGTATTTTAAACTTCATTCAGATGGCAAGCTTACAAAGAATAAAAAAACAGAAGTTGAAAAAGAAATGAAAGCGCTTTCTAGGGAAGAAGCTGGATTAAATAAAGTGCAAATAGAACAAAATGGTTCTTTATTTGAAAAAGTTGGTAAATCAATGGAAAAAGCTCAAGAACTTAATCGTCTTCATAAAGAGTTTTTTAATGTTGCTCAAAAAAGTCGTAAAAGTGAAATAAAGAAAAAAATTGACATGTTTGAATGGGAATTGATTGAGGAAACGTTAAAAGAGCAGGGCAAGGAAAAGGAATTGCCTAAATTAGAGGGAATGAAGTTAAGAAATGATAAGCCTTTCTTCTTGTGGAAATTACATTTTGCGGAAGTGTTCCAAGGAAAAGGGGGGTTTGATGTGGTTATCGCTAATCCTCCATATGTTAGTTTAGAAAAGATTTCTGATCATAAGAGCTCATATAAAGAAATTTATCAAGTAGCATCTGCTCGCGGAGATCTTTACTGTTTGTTTTATGAATTGGGAGTAAAAATATCTAAGCCAAACAGTGGTTTAATTACTTATATATCAAGTAATAAATGGATGCATTGTGGATACGGAGAGGTATTACGAAGATTTTTTGTTGCTAAAAATCCTTTAAAATTATTAAATTTTGGTGGCTTTAAAATGTTTGAAAATGCGACCGTAGATACAAATATTTTAATTTTAGAAAATTGTACGAATTTAAATGCTTTAGAAGCGTGCCATTTCAAGAATGATTATGAGCCAGGAAAGGATCTTTTAAATTATTTTTTGGAAAATAGAGTACATCTTAAAAATATTAATTCAAATATATGGTTTATAGGGAGTGAAAAGGAATTGTTACTTAAAAGTAAAATTGAGAAACTTGGTAAGCCCCTTAAGGAATGGAATGTGAAGATAAATTTTGGGATAAAAACTGGCTTTAATGAAGCTTTTATTATAGATAGAAAAAAACGTAATGAATTAATTAAGGAAGATTTTAAAAGTGCTAAAATTATTAGGCCTATTCTGCGTGGCCGTGATATTAAGCGCTATGGTCACGGATGGGAAGATCAGTATATTATTATCACGAAATTTGGGAGTTATGAAACTTTGCATTATGAATATCCTGCTATCTATAAACATTTAAAGAAATATGAAAATAAACTAAAAAATCGTGGACAGTGCAAATATTCCCGAGCAGGTAAAAATCAAACAAAAGCAGATTATGATGGGCAACACCATTGGTTAGAGCTAGATAATAATCCTGGTAGTGAATATATTGAATCGTTTGAAAAAGAAAAAATAGTGTGGAAGAGAATAGGTTCAATTATTCGTTTTTTGTTTGATGAAGAGGGGTTTTTATGTCAAGACAGTACTTGTATAATGACGGGAGAGAAAGTTAAATATTTAACAGCTATTTTAAATAGTAAAGTTGGTTGTTATTTGTTGCAAAATTCTCCAAGGACAGGAACTGGTGATTTGATTTTAAGTGTGCAAGCGTTAAATCCGATAATAGTTCCTGAAGTTATTCCTGTTTGCCGAGAATTAGTTTCGCAAATAGAATCACTTGTTGATTGTATTCTTGATAGTAAGAAAAAGGATCCTAAAATTGATACTTTAGAATTCGAGAGAGAAATTGATAATTTAGTTTATAAGCTTTATCATTTAACGCCAGAAGAAATTCAAATAATAGAAAGTAATTTACAGTGATGGCCTCTTATCACGATTAATTAAACAAATAATTTATGTCCCAATACTACAAAATACCACGCCAAGTAGACTGGAATTTCGGAGGTAAACGGTGGAAGCTCTCACGTTCCAAAATAGATTTATTTTTGAGATGCCCTAAGTGTTTTTATATCGATAATAAACTCGGGATTAAGCAGCCACCGGGATTCCCTTTTAATTTAAATTCAGCTGTTGATGCTCTTTTAAAAAAGGAATTTGATATCCATAGAGTCGCAGACACTCAACATCCACTTATTGAAAAATACGGTGTGGATGCACGGCCAGTTGCCCACGATGACTTAGACGAGTGGCGCGAAAATTTTAAAGGAGTTCAATATGTGCACGAACCTACAGGGATGACGGTTACCGGCGCAATTGATGATCTTTGGATAAATTCTAAGAACGAGTACATCGTTGTAGATTACAAAGCTACGAGTAAAAATGATGAGATAACTGTATTAGATCAAGACTGGCAAGATGGCTATAAACGTCAAATGGAGGTGTACCAGTGGTTGTTACGTCAAAATGGCTACAAAGTCTCTAATACGGGCTATTTTGTTTATTGTAACGGAGATAGGGATAAAGAAGCGTTTGATGCAAAACTTGAATTTGATATTACTCTTATTGCTCACGAAGGAAATGATGAATGGGTAGAGCAGGCGATTTTGGGTGCTCATAAATGTTTAATGTCCGATCAGATACCTGAGTCAGGTGATGATTGTGACTTTTGTACGTATCGGAAGGCGATGGCAAAAGTAGAGTTGTAATTCATTTGCTAGTTTTAATATTTATCAAGCTAATAGATTGATGAAAGGCTTCACTTTCTGGTTGTTTAAGCTATAATCCAGACGTCGCTTAACACAATTAGATTTCTGCGAGGATATTGCTCGTTTTCCCCCGAATTGGGTGGAGGCGGGCACCTAGCCAATTCGGCTATTCCTCGCGGAGTAAATGTGTTGGGCGACCTAGGTGCCCACTTTTGTTATTTTCTAATCTAAGAAATTATGGCTACCAAAGACTGTCCAAAATGTTCGGAACAAATTCAAGATTCTGCTAAGAAGTGCAAACATTGTCAGGCCGACCTTCGAAGTTGGTTTGTTCGTCACAAGATTATGACAGCCATCTTAATTCTAATTGCTTTAGGAGTATTTGGGTCTATTAATAATGACTCGAAGGTTTCTGATTCATTAGATACTCAACAAGTTTCTTCTGTAGAACAACAAGAAGAGGCTATAGTTATTTCTGCACGTGATCTTTATGACGAATATGACGCTAATGAAATTTTAGCTGACGAACTTTATGATGGGAAAATTCTAGAAGTTTCCGGCACAGTTAGTTCTATTGGGAAGGATATCCTTGATGATATGTATGTTGCCTTAAAAACTAATAATGTAATTGGCTCTGTTCAATGTATGTTAGAGGATTCAGAGCTAACTAAAGCAACATCGTTAGTAGAAGGGCAAAGTATTACAGTGAGAGGTAAGAACACAGGAAAGTTAATGAATGTTCTTCTTCGGGGCTGTACTATTCAGTAGTAGGTTAGTTAAAACTGCTTCCCCCAAATATTCCCAAGTCCTCTCCAAGGACCATTATTGAATTTCCCTGGAGTCCTATCACAAGTGGGTAATCTTACCCCAGATCCTTTTTGTCTGGTTATTTCCAATATTAGCATCGCAAAGGCGTCCGCTAAGTCATCGTGTCTTTCCATACCAAAATTCACAAGTTGTTGAGTTAATTTTTCTGCACCCTTTTTAGGGAATAAGACTTGGCCATTTTGAACAAAATAACTAGCAGCAGAAAGCCTGGCTCGCTTATCTTGTCCTCCTGGTTTAAACGCTTTTACATTCACTCGTTTGGCTTTTAATTGTTCAATTAGCGATCTTTGATAGGCAACATCTTCTACAATTATTTGTGGTTTTCTTTGGCCTTCAGTTGTTAGCTGTGATGATAAAAGGAGTGCCTGCGAAACTGTTTTAAGAAAAGTAAGCCGCTTACAAACAGGGTTGGGTAAAATGTAAATAACCACATCGTCCCCATAGCCATACACATGCGCCGCTACCATGGCCGTATAGTCAGCCCCATCCCTTTCAGAAATAGCCGGATCGATTGCAAAAGCTGTAAAACGGTAATTAGAGGATTTGTTTTTTTTAGGAGTTTGTGAATAATACTTAATCCATTCTCGATGAATTACTTTCTCATTATCATCAACGATGTTAAGTAAATATTCACGATGCCAAGCCTTAATGCTTCCTACTCGCTTTTTATCAGCTTCGATAGCTTTTTTATCAGGATACTTGCCGGGCCAAATACAATGCCCTTTTTCATTTAGAAGGGGATATTCGCGGAAAACACCATGAAGCTCCCCATCCTTAATTAAGTGCTTTATACGCATCAGTAAGGAGTCTTCGTGAAGAAGGTTGCCAATTAGAATAAGTCGAGTTTTTCTGTCACCAGCGGGGATTACTTCACTTGTGAGCCATTGAAAAGTTTTATCTCGGCTTTCACGCGTTTTAACCGAAGCAAGATCTTCCAAGTCATCTCCGATAATTAAATCCGGGCGATACGCTTGGTGGCGGATTCCTCGGATACTTTGTTCACTGGAGGCGGCGGTGATTCGGGCTCCATATTTAGGCAATACAAGTGAATAAGCATGCCATTCGTCTTCTTGCTCCTCAAAGGGACCTAAGTCATCTTTGAGTAATTTATTGCTTTCAAGCTCATCCTTGAGGTTTTTAAGATGTTGTCTGGCTTGTTGCTGTGTTTGACCGAGGATAAGAACGAACTTTTTTTGCTGTTTTCCAAGAATGGACCAAATAGGGTAGGACATATTAACAATTGTAGACTTTGCGGAGCCTCGAAAAGCAACCACTCCAAGGGTTTGAATATTTTCGTCTTCAGTTAGTTTAAAAATTTCTTTCTGGAAATCTGCTGTTTCGTACCTTACGTAGTGACCAAAATAGATGTGGAAAAAGTAGAAGTGACTTTCTTGAGTCAAATTTCGTCTTAGTTTCTGATTTTTGATAATTTCAGGAAGATTATTCATTAGTAGGTTGGGTTAATGCGGCTAAACTTAGGGCTTGTCGAATAACTTTTTCTTGTTCTGGAGTGAGTTTTTCACCGGCTGTCTTAACTTCACCAGAAAGTTCCACGCGCGTGGTGTAATCCGCGTGATGATGTTTGAGCCAAAAGATAATGGCGGTCATGTTTTGTTCTCTAATGCCACTTATAAGTTGCGATTCTGCCATGTCGTTGATGAGTAACTTGCCATTGAGCAGGGCTTTGTCGGTGGCGTTACGGAATTTTTTACTCGCTTTTCGCCATCGGTAGTAGGTGGAGCGTCCAACTCCAACCTTTTCACAGGCAACTTGAACAATGGGAGCTTTATTAAGTTGCTCAATTAAAAGTGCTTTTTGACTGTTTTGCCTGGTGGTGATGGTTTTCTGAGGATCTTTCATAAGGATGTGGTTAGTTTATTAAAACGATCGATTATTACTTGGCAGTACTTTTCATCTTTCTCGATCATCAAGCAGCGGCGCTTAGTCTGCTCACAAGCGATTAGAGTTGAGCCGCTGCCGCCAAAAGGGTCATAAACAAAATCTCCAATATTGGAGCTGTTTAGGATTAACCGTCGAAGTAACCCCACAGGCTTCATTGTGGGATGAAGGTTATTCTTTTTTGTCCGCGGATAAACGATAACGCTATGATCTTTCCCTTTTTTGAATTCATGAGCGCCAGTCCAACCATAAGCAATGAGCTCGTGTTGGGGGAGATAGTCCAGCCTTCCGATTACCGAGCTAGTCTTTGCCCAGATGAGTAACTGAGATAAACGAAAGCCGGCTGCGATCATCCCTTCGCGTAAAGCGAAAATCATCCGGTCGGAATTAAAGATATAAAGAGAGTTCTTGGCGGTCATGCTTGGCTTAACTAGCGCCAACCAATCTGTTGTAAAATCCCGGTATTTCGAATCACTTTGAGGTTCATCGTTTAAGATTTCTTTGTGGCCGGTAGAGCCGATGAATTCTTTGGCTTTTACATAATCCACTCCGTATGGCGGATCGGTTAAAATTAAGCTGACTTCATGCGCTTCTAACAGATTAGAAACCAATTCAGGATCAGTTGAGTCTCCACAGGCAAGAAAGTGATCTCCAAGCTGGACGATCTGACCTGTTTTAATTGAGTTTTTTGGCTTTATGGCCGGTGAGTTGTTCATAACGAGTAATGATTAAAGAACTAAAAGTTGGGCAAATTTCCATCATGTAGCAGGTGCGTTTAAGTTGTTCGCAGGCGATCAGCGTGGAACCGCTACCGCCGAACAAATCCAAAACAATGTCACCGATTTTGGTGCAGCGACGAAGAGCTTTTTCGTGGAGAGTGGGTGGTTTTTGCGTGGGATGTTGGTATTCGTTGAAGGGGAGCCTCTTAACCAGCCAGATGTTAAATAAATCTAGAATGTCATCCTGCAGACGGTTGCCCGTGCCAATTTCCTTGTTGAAAACTTCGTTAAATTTGGTGTGTTGTTCGGAAAGATAAGGATTACCGCGAACGCCGTAAATGCAAGGTTCATAGACCTTGTTGAACGCGTATTGAGGCGTGGCCATGGCGTTGTTCTTAAGCCAAAGGCAGACACGTTGGTTAGTTACGCCTAGCTCTTCGTACAGGCTTTGGATAAGGCCGATATAACGCTCGTCTGACCAACAGAAGCAATGAGTGTCCTCAGTTGATGCATCCAAGGCGTTTTGCAGGGACTTTCTTAAAAATTCTCGGTATTTTGGCGTAGATTTATTGTCTTTGACTGCGGTTCCGCCATACTTGCTCTTAGTGCCAATGCCGTGGTTATAACTGAGACCGATGTTAAACGGAGGATCCATGTATATCATTGGCACTTTCTGGCCATCCATAAGCCTCTCCACATCTTCGGGGTTGGTGGCGTCACCGCATAAGAGCTTGTGTGGCCCAAGTTGATATAGATCTCCCGGCTGCACGAATGGTTCTTTAAGGGCAGTGGCTTCTTTTTCGAGATCGAAGTCGTCATCTTCGGTTTCAAGAACATCGTTCCAAATGGATTCGAGATCAGAGTCATCAAAACCAACATCTAAAAGAATATTAGTGTCGAATTGTTTAAGAAGTTCTAGATCCCAATCTCCAGTGTTGCGGTTGAGGCGAAGATTTAGCTCTCGTTCCTTAGCTTTGTCCGGAATGTCTAAGTAGACGACGGGGACTTCTTTGTAGCCTAGTTTTTTCGCTACACTCAATCTAAAATGCCCACCAATGACAACGTTTTCGCGGCCAGAGGCTTTATTCACAAGGATTGCGTCTACAAAGCCGAACCTTTTGATACTCTCCGTGAGGTCATCGATGGCCTTTTGACTCCACGTACGGGGGTTGTAGGGGGCGGGGTTAAGGGATTTGATGGGGACTTGTAAAATCTTTAGGGCTTGTTCCATGATTAATGGGTTAGAAATGAATTTGCGTACGCCAAAACCGCGCTTGCAGGGCAAGCATAAAGAGTAGTGACCGTTAAATGTACGGTTATTTAAAAGTTAAAGCGGTGAATAACCTGTTAATTTTTAAAGAAAACCCTAGAAATTTTGATTGTGGAAGAAGGAGAACTAATCAGTGGTTCTTTAGAAAAATCATTAGGTAATTGAGTGTCTATCCTTTTTAGTTTTCTTTTTAGAAATTTATTAAAGTTATCAATTCCTTCTTTTACATCGTCGTTGCTATAGCCAATTTTGTTTAACTCAGAGAGTTTGAATTCATGACGGTTACGGTTTTCGTCAAAGGCAAGTCTGAATATGTCGTGTGGAAGCTTTTTGGGCGTTAAGGACTGTATGGGGGAGTTTTTATAATGCAATTCACATTTTTCGAGGTTTACTCGAATTAAGGCCTGTGGCGTTTTTTTGCTAATTACCAAATTTAAGTCTTCAATCGCGTTAAGTTTTACAAATTGGCAAAAAAGATTTTGAAGTTGGGAGACACGAAGCTTGGTTTCCTGAGAATAATCCTTTAAGTTTTGAAATCCGTGAACTAGTATCCTCTCCCGACCTCGACGAATGAATTCAAATTCTTTTGTCCCAGTAAATTTGAGTTTATTTTGTGAACTCGTAGTCATAATTTTGATAAATTGCTCAATCCAATACATAGCGGGATTTTCAGTTCTAAGTTTTTTTTGAATACCCAGCGATTTAAGCAATGGTGTTTCAAGGTAAGCGCATAAGGTATTGAAATAGTCACGAACCAAGAGATTAAAATCCGAAAGATCGCGCGGATCATCTGTTAGATCGTCAGGGAACCGATAAGTAGTGATTAAATTTCGCTTTCCCTCAAGAATTTCGAGGGCTTCAGATTTTGTGAAATTAATTGTCATAATTCTATTTTAAAATGTAGTTCTTTCTTGACCATTCCAGTTTAGCACTTTACACTAAGGAGTGCTAAAAGTTATTTGAAATGGGGGCATAAGTAAGGTTTGTCCCAAAAGGGCGGGCAGAATTAGCAGCTAGCGTTTAGTCGCCTGGCATGTCAATTACTCATGAAGTAATTGGTAAGCATGGGCGCACTAAACCTACGCCTGTATTTATTCTTTAACCCGTCTTAGATGGCTAAAACCAAAAAAGGCAAAAAGATAGTGGAAGTTCACAAACACTATCGAAAGCTTTCAGATGGAAAGCGAGTTCTCGTTAGAGAGCATCGCCGATCCACACCTAACTAAAAGGTGAAAAATCTTATGTTCCCATTTTAGAAAATTTAATCTGTAAGACGTATGAATAATCAAGGTGAATTAAAAAAAGCTTACGTAAAATTAGCATCTTTAAAGAAACACTTGCCCTCGGGGAGAGTTGAAGAAAAGTATGCAGATATGTTTAACGCGGAATTGGATCGATTAATACAGCTGGGTTTTGATGTCGAAGAATTTAAAATTTTAGAAAGCCAAAAGGAAAGAATTATAGATGGGGGGAATTATGCCACTGGAGAGACTCATTACTCAAAGGAGAGATATGTTTCTAGGGAAATTTTGTTAATTAACTTAGACTCTGTTTTGTCATATTTTTCCATTGTAACGCCTGAGACAAAAATTGGATTTGAACTTAATTAGTTTATTCTTCCCTTTTTTATACTGCACCAAATGTCCCATTTCACCTGAGACGCTACAATTGTGTCCCAAGGCAAGTTCCGGTACGATAAATGCAGCCAAAAGGGTACTAGACCCGACTGGCCAGCCACTTTTAAAAACTCATTTATGAAAAACCTCAAATTATCTCTAACCTTAGTGTTAGTCCTATTAGTTTTAGTTGCTTGTACTCCCTCCGAACTTGCGACGGATGATTATTTAAAAACACCAAGTGAAACAAATCAAATTCTAGAAGAAGGGAGCATTTCCGACTTACAAGTTCTTGATGTGCGTACCCCAGAGGAATTCGCGGCTGGCTGCTTGGCTTCAGCCCAAAATATTGATTTCCAATCTGTCGATTTTGTTACTCAAATAGAGTTGCTAGACAAAGAAGGTTCTTACTTAATTTACTGTAGAAGCGGCCGAAGAAGTGCCGATGCCGTAACTCAAATGCGAGAGGCAGGATTTAGCAATCTCCTTGAATTAGATGGTGGAATTAGTACCTGGGAAGCAGAGGGATATGAAGTAAACCAGGATTGTGGCGATTATTTATTATAGCCATCCTAAAGCCATTCCGGTGGGGTAAGCCGGTCCTTCGTAAACCGAATCTCTCTAAGACGGCGCCTTGTTTCGGCAGCATGTTCAACATATTCCATAAATTCTTTATATCCCATTTTTAGACGTCCCAAGATTGGGGCTAAATTAACAACGAAATCCACTTTCCCATAGTTCATTCCAGGAGTCGCGCCTATATAATCACTATGCCCAGCATTCCCTCCCGAACTATAGGCAGACATAGGAACATGATCATACGCGAATCGATATCTAAACGAAAAGGATCGTAAAACACCATTAATATCTTCAAAAACTTCTATATCCATCATGCCCTTCCTTTCATAAGTTAAATCCGATTCCTTCATTGGAGTAGTTTCACGAAGAGGGGCTCTATAAATATGTGCAAGCGCATCAGTATTAGAACCATTAATTTTTCTCAGGACGTGCGTCTCAAGTTTTTGTTTTCCTCTTTTGGAAGTACGGACCAATCTCCACCCTATCTTTTTTACAATATCTTGAGGATTACCAGGGAATTCTACTAATTCTCCTTTAGCTTGAGGTAAAGGAACAGGCTGCTCCATCCTTAAAAATGGGTCATAAAAATACTCCTGCCCCTCAATCTCCAGAACAGTAGCGTAGTGAACCTGAGAAACAGCGGCTACAATCATTGCTTTTTGATCATCGGGCAACCGACGTAAAAACTCGTTAGTCAAAAAAATACATGATCCTCCACGTTCCACAGTTCCAGTACCTTCCGGGTTATGAAACATCTCAAAATCATTAAACGGCACATCAAGAAGACCTTTGGCGATTTCTGATACTGGGTGATTTGGGCTTAGCATATTGTGGTTTTTTTTGAGTCGATATTAAAGCTTATTATTTCCAATTAGTCAATAGTAATGAGTTTGTCTATTTCAACATCAATTTTGGAAGGTTTGACAGGATAGTATTTAATGAGTAAATTATTCGCACTCAAGAAATCAAAATAACTTCATAATTTGGTAAACAAAGCCCCTGATAACTACTGGGAGATGGGTCCCGCTGAAATATTATCACCTGACACTCCGGAGACACTTCGGCTACAGGGTGGTCATCCTTTTGCTGATATGTACCAAACTTCTTTGCTTGTCCATGAAGAACTCTTAGGAAATGGTGGTGGCCCAGTTTTATCAGGAGATTTTTTAAGAATTTTAGCTGATAGGTTAAATATGCTCCCCACAACTCCTTCCGTAACTTTTATGGGTGGCGGACGCCTACCTGGTGGAGTAAACGGAATTGAATATCAACACTGCTTAAATGTCGCTGGAGAAATAGCCGCCCTTTTGGGTGAAATGACAGCTAGTACTGGATCAGGGCCAGGCGCCATGGCGGCTGCACACGAAGGAACAGAACAAGCAATAAATGGTGGAGCTACAAATTTTGGTGTAACCATGGAGCCTTTAGTAAAAATAGAGATCCCTGGACCTCATAACCATCGCCTAGGAGTTGTTAAATTAATGCCCCGGCGTTTAGAATTCTTACTTAGATTGGCAATGGGGGTAGTTAATTTGCGGGGAGGAGTTGGCTCATTACAGGAAGAGGCTGTCGAAGCAGCCACTGTACTAGATGAACGTAATAAAGAAATGGATTGGCCGATTATTTTTTCTGAGCCACACACAGGCAACGACACTCCAATGATGGATCTTATGCGTCTTTTTGAGGCGATTGCTGGGCCCGAAGCTCTTTCTAGAAAGATAATTTTGCAGCAAGGAACAAACTATGAGCCCTTGTCTGTGTTAAAAAAACTAAAAGGAGATTCAAATGGTTTTTGGAACAGAGATATAGCTTTGCCAGAACAGGCTTTTAGGCCCTCTCAACTTAATCCCGCCTTTATAAAATCCATAGACTTAAGAGATCCGCGAGATGTGCCTAGTAGAACTTTTAGTGAATTGAGCCACTTAGCCTTTTATGTGGTTCAAACCTTTTTAAACCCCGAGTATGTTAGGGAAAACGGGGCAGCTCAAATAAAAATTGCCCGATCTTTGCATAGCCCTTTAGTAAAAGTGCTCCGGGGATTCTGGGAACAAGGAAGAGTGAAATCTAAATTATCCCTAGACGATGTTATAAATTTTCAGCTTGTTTAACCTTGGCTCTTTTCCGATCATGTTCTTTTAGTAGTTTTTTACGTAAGCGAACCTTCTTAGGCGTAATTTCCGCATATTCATCATCTTTTATGTATTCAATCGCCATTTCTAGAGTAACCGGAATAATCGGCGTCAAAGTTAAAGCCTCGTCAGCTCCGGAAGAGCGCACATTAGTCAGCTTTTTGTTCTTAGTCGGATTTACTGCTAAATCAGTTCCTTGGTTATGTTCGCCAATAATCATGCCTTCATAGATTTCGGTTGCTGGTCCAATAAATAAAGGTCCTCGCTCCTGTAATTTCCAAAGTGAAAAAGCCATGGTAGCACCAGTAACACTAGAAACCATAGATCCAACCGTGCGTTTTTCAATCTTTCCAACATGAGGAGCAAAACGATCAAATGAATGATAAAGAGTGCCTTCACCGCGTGTCAAAAGTAAGAAATTAGAGCGGAATCCCAAAAGTCCGCGAGTTGGGACCTCAAATTCCAGCATAGTATTACCATTTTCCGACTTCATATTTTTCATAATTCCTTTGCGACGACCCAGGGCTTCGATGATTGAACCAGCCATTTCGTCTGGGACATTCACTACCGCCATCTCAATTGGTTCATGTTTTTGTCCATCGATTTCTTGCATAATCACTTCTGGCTGTGAAATTTGTAATTCAAATCCTTCACGGCGCATGGTTTCAATTAAAACCGCAATGTGCATTTCACCACGGCCATAAACCTTGACCCCATCACAACCTTTTTGAATTTCGATTTTTAAGCCAACATTTGTTTCGAGTTCCTTTTCTAAACGATCTTTTAAATGTCTGCTCGTTACATATTGCCCCTCGCGCCCGGCAAAAGGGGAGTCATTCACCATAAACTCAATCGCTAGGGCTGGTGGGTCAACTTTAATAGCGGGTAGAGCCTCGGCCTCCTCATCACTAGTAATTGTTTCCCCAACATAAATTTCCGGTAAACCAGCTATTGCCACCATATCTCCGGCCTGAGCCTCTTGAACTTCATAGCGATTCATTCCTTCAAAAGAAAAAATCTTTGATACTTTGGCTGTGTACTTGGAGCCATCTGATTTAATAATCGTAACCGCTTGGTTTGATTTCAAAACTCCTTCATAAACTCTTCCAATCGCAATTCTTCCCAAAAAATTATCATATTTAAGAGTGGCTGGCTGCATTCGGAATGATGCCTCGGTATTACTCTCAGCCGGCGCAACGTGTTCAAGAATAAAATCAATCAACGGCGTAATATCCTTTTGCTCATCATCTAGCTCTTGGATAGCAATGCCGGCCTTGGCATTAGCATAAATATAAGGAAAATCCAGCTGCTCATCCGTGGCTCCCAAATTTGAAAACAGATCAAAAGTTAAGTCCACCACAGTGTCTGGCCTCGCCATTGGCTTATCGATTTTATTGATTACAACCAGGACTTTGTGACCAAGTTCTAATGATTTTTTTAGTACAAATTTGGTTTGAGGCATTGGTCCTTCAAAGGCATCCACCACCAAAATCACGGCATCCACGGTTCGTAATACGCGTTCCACCTCGGATCCAAAATCAGCATGCCCGGGGGTGTCCACAATATTTAGTTTTTTACCCTGGTGTGTAATAGCAGCATTCTTGGCATAAATCGTAATTCCACGCTCTTTTTCTTGATCATTACTGTCCATAGCTCGTTCCGCTAAGCCTTTATGAGAATCAAAACTATCACTCGCTTTCAAAAGAGCATCAACCAGCGTGGTTTTTCCATGATCCACATGCGCAACAATAGCAACATTATATAAGTCCATATAAGTAAGTTTTTATAATACTAGTAGCGTTTTTTTCGACGAGGGGAGCCTCCGCCACTGTGGCGCTTTTTCCCTCCATTACCACTACTCCGGCCATATCTTGAAGGGGCACCAGTTCGTCCGCCATATCCTCCAGATTTTCTTCGCCCCGCCCCACTTTTCCCGCTTGATTGACGTGTAGAGCGAATCCCAGTTTGTTCACAAGATATTTTCATACTAACTCCATTCATATCAGCCCTCCCAAAACAGTCCAAAACCTTATCTTTATATTTTTCATCTACTTCAAGCAGAGTGTAGCTGTCCTTGATAGTAATAGTTCCAATTTCTACACCCTTTAACTCGCGTTGTTCGTTTATAAAATTAAAAAGCTCTTTTACGTGTAGCCCCATTCTCTTACCAATATTAATGTTAAACCGCGCAAATAAAACATGTGATTTGTCGTAGCGAGGTGCCCTTTCGGAGCCCACATTTGAATTTAGGTCAGCGGAATCTTTGTAGTGATTTAAAAATCGATTAAATTCTTCAGAAATTAGTTTTTTAATCAGTTCATCCCGACTCATATGTTCGAATTTCTTACTAATTAAACCAATATATTTACCAATTTGGGCTTCATTAACCTCCATATTACAAACCTTGTCTACTAGGCTAAATAATTGTTTTTCACAAATATCTTCGCCACTTGGAATGCGAGCTTGTTCAAAAGACTTGCCGACTTTAGATTCCAACATTCTAATTTTGTATTTTTCGCGCATATTCACAATCACCAGCGAAATTCCACTGTTATTGGCACGACCAGTTCGACCACTTCGATGAACATAAGCATCTAATCTATCGGGGATGTTGTAATTAATTACATGAGTTAGTTTGGCCACATCAATTCCACGGGCCGCCACATCAGTGGCCACTAAAAGTTGAATTTTCTTGTCACGAAACCGGTTCATAACGTGCGTTCTTTGGTCCTGCGAAATCTCGCCGTGAATAGCCTCGGCTGAATAGTGGTCTTGAATTAATTTATCGGCAACTTGTTGAGTTTCCCTTCGAGTCCGACAAAAAACAAGCGCGTGAATATCTGGATTTGCATCAGCAATTCGACGCAAGGTTTGATACCGATCTCTTTCGTGAACTACATAATAGAAATGTTGCACATTATCAGCTCCTTTATTTTTTTCGCCAACTGTAATGTCGTCTGGCTTTTTCATATAATTATTAGCAATTCGCCGTATTTCCTTGTTCATGGTGGCTGAAAAAAGTAGCACCTGTTTACTGTTCGGCGTGGTTTCCAAAATCGAGTCTAATTCTTCCTTAAATCCCATATTTAACATTTCATCCGCCTCATCCAAAACAAGCCAAGTTAAGTGATTTACTTTTAGAACACCTCTCCTTATTAGATCATTTGTTCTTCCTGGAGTCCCAACTACAATTTTTGGTTTCTTTTTAAAAGCACGAATTTGCTTATCAACTCTTTCTCCTCCATAAACAGATAACACCGCTGTTCCAGGTAAGTATTTAAGAAAAGACTCAACATCTTTAGCAATTTGAATAGCAAGCTCTCGAGTTGGGCACAAAATTAACGCTTGAACCTGATCAGAAGAATCATCTAATTGATGAATAATAGGCAAAGAAAAAGCCGCGGTTTTACCGGTGCCAGTTTGCGCTAAAGCAACCAAATCATTTTCTGAATTAATTAAATGTGGGATAACCTTCCCTTGAATGGGAGTTGGGGTTTCAAATCCAATTTCTGCCAAAGCTTGCAGAATCATTGGATTCAGACCAAGATCACTAAATGGTGTCATATAATTTGTTTAATATCTCGAACTTGAGGTTGGAATCCTAACATACATTTATAAAAAAGCAACATAAAATAGGTTTTGGCAAATTACTACTTTTTCGTGCTAAAATACGCCCATGCTAAAAAAAATAATCCTCGACGGCCAAATTTCATACCTTATGCTCCTCAAAAAGGTGCTGTTTTGGCTAGCACTCATTTTGCCGCTGTATATTTTTGTAGAACCGCGCGAGTTTTCCGAGTTTGGTGAAACTGGGTGGAATATTTTGATTGCAGTATTACTTATTCGACCACTGGCTGACATTTTTCCTGATCTTAAAATCCTCCGTACATTTTCCATGTTACGTAAGGAATTTGGAATTTTCGCGGCACTTCTTCTTATCGCTCATTTTGTGGGATTTTTGATGATGCGTGAGATCTCAATTTGGGATGGGCTCACCAATCCAGAAAACTGGGATACCGCTGCGTGTGGTTGGGGACTTATAGGGTTGATTTTTGTGATTCCGGTTCTACTTACCTCCAACAAATTTTCCATGATTTTACTAAAAAGAAAATGGAAGTATGTTCAGCATTTTACTTATTTGTTTTTTATTTTTGGTGGAATTCACCTCACTCTTATTGGGGAGGGGGGATATGTGCCAATCATAATCGTGGCGACGTTATGGCTTCTCGCTAAGTTTGGATTTAAAATCAAAATTCCCCAAATTCAATAAACCGTAATGTCGCATCCAGGACTTTTTGCTTGAAAGTAATAAAACTATGCGTGTACGGGAATTCCATATAATCAGCCATGCTGTCTAATTTTGTGCTCTCAACAGATACACGACTATCGTCTGGGCCAGGCAAAACTCGCGACAAAACAAAATTATTTGAACTTGTTCCCGCAATCACTCCAACCTCATAATCCGGTTCCGGCAAACTAAGCGGCACCGACTTTTCTCCTGTTCCAATTTCTTCCAGCGCCGGCCCAAAAAACATTCGCGTCATCCAATACTTATTTAGAAAATCAGCGGCTTCACTTCCTTTATTCGGCGAAGCAATCATTACCACGCGTCCCAAATCAGGCACCTCATTATTTGCCAAATAATTCCGCGTAATAATTCCCCCCATGGAATGCCCCACAAAATTCACCGCCCGATCCGCGCAATACTCTGGCACAAATGTTTCCAGAGTCATTTCTGTCAAAGTATCTAAGTCATACCAAGTCGAAGGATAATCAATATTTACCGTTTGATATCCGGCCTCATAAAAAGTATTGGCTAACTCATCCATCAGATAAGAAGAGCGCGAAATTCCGTGTAAAAAAAGCACACAATCACCATCATTCTCCAAAACCTCTGCCCGCGCAATCGGAGTCCCTCCCGTCACAATCAAACTTTTCCCAATAATTACAGCCACAAACAAAAAAAGCGCTGCTAAAATGACAAAGTTGTTTTTGGAAATCATATTTTTAAATGTATTAAAATCAGGAAAAACTGTCAATGATTCTATCTTAAGATTATTGACAAAAGTTCCTTTTCGTTGATTTCCCCTTTACTTCCTAATAAAATCTGCTATCCTTCCGCCGTAAGTTTGGTTTTGAAGCTACGTTAGTAGAGTGAGAACCAGGTTACGGTTCTCATTCTTTAACCTTTTCAAACATGGAGAACAAATTATTTATCGGAAACCTTTCTTGGGGTCTCAAAGACGACGACCTAAAGGAAGCTTTCGGACAAGCTGGTACAGTTTTATCTGCTACCATCATGAGTGATCGCGCTACTGGTCGATCACGTGGTTTCGGTTTCGTAGAAATGGAAACTGCTGAAGAAGCTCAAGCTGCCATCGAAATGTGGCACGGTAAAGAGCTCGACGGACGTGAACTTAACGTTAACGTTGCTCGTCCACGCGAAGAAAGATAGTTTCTTTCAAATTTGAAAAAGGCCTACTATTTAATTAGCAGGCCTTTTTTGTGCCCTTTTTTCTAAAAGGCGTTGAAATCCTCGTAGATTCTTAGCTTTTTCTCGTAAAGAGTGATCTCCCTTTAAAAGAGCTTCTCTTTCTAATTCTCGAATGCGCCGTTCTATAGCTTCATTCACCTGTGGATGATCAATTATTAGTCTGGCCTCTTGCGGAGAATATGTTTGCTGACTTTTTTGCTTATCGATATCCTGATCAGTCAAACCTCCTCTAAGTTCCTGCCATAAAGGGCCTAAGCGTAAACTTAGTTCGGCCGTGGCTGTTCGCAGCCAGGTATAAATAGTGTTACGTTCTACCCCGTATTTTTCAGCAAGATCCACCACGCTCAGATCGTGCCCATAATGTTCCAGCGCCACTTCTCCATGTCTTTTAGTTGAAGTTGGGAATGCTAATCGTATTCTTTGAGCTAGCAATTGTGAAGCTACAAGATCTTCAGGGCTTGAGGCCTCATGAGGGTAATTATCTATTTCCACATCATCAACAAGTACTCCAGCATCAAAAAGAGCTTCAGCTAGCACGCTCTCTTCACAATGTAGTAATTCCCCCATGTGTTTTATTAAACAAAAAAGGGCGGATGTTTATTCTGTTAAGCTTTTAGAGCCTGATCTAAATCATTAATAATGTCGGTTGGATCTTCGCCACCAACACAAAGTCGCACCATATTCGGTGGAATGCCAGCCATTTCGCGGCCTTCTTCACCTTGCTGTTGATGGGTAGAGATAGACGGAATTGTGGCAATTGATTTAACTCGTCCCAAATCAGTGGCCCGCGCAATAATTTTCAAGTTATCAAAAAATCGTCGCGTATCTTCCACGCTTCCATTTACAATAAACGAACATAAATGGCCATAAAGGTTTTCATCAGAATCCGCTAGGCGCATATATTTTTTAGCGACACCATGCAAAGGATGATCTTGTAACCCAAGATAATCTACTTTTTCTACCTTTGGATGATTATTCAAAAACTCCACCACTTTTTCCATGTTTCTAGAATACTGAGCCATTTTTGTGCGGAGAGTCTTTATTTCAGTTAAAAAGAAATACGCACTATATGGAGTCATGCATGGCCCAGAGTCACGGAAAGGCAATAGTTTTAACCATAAGGCATAGTCTTTCTTTTGATCTTCATCCAAGTAATGAGCCGTAATATTATGACGGGCAACAATAGCCCCACCTAATGAACTACCGCTACTTCCAATAGTTTTGGTTAGAGAATGAACTACAATATCAGCCCCATTTGTAAGAGGTCTAAGTAATGCTGGTGTAGAAATTGTTGTGTCTAAAACCAAAGGGATATTGTGCTTATGGGCGAGTTCCGCCACTTTTTCAATATCAATACAACTTTGTTGCGGGTTAGAAGGCATTTCGGCGTACAAAAATCTAGTATTTTCGTCAATTTGTTCTTCCCAGGCATCTAAATTCCCAGGCTCTTTTACCCAACGTGGTTCAACTCCACGCTCTGGCATACGAACACTAAATAATTGAAATGTGCCTCCATAAACTTGAGTAGAAGTAACAAAATTAACAGGTTTATTTCCAATTTGAGCTACTAATGGTTCGATGGCTTGTTTAATCGCTGACATCCCAGAAGAAGTACAAAGCCCAGTCGCGTCTAAATCAGACCCATAAGTTTCGAGCAATGCTAATGTTTCTTCTAAATAGAAAATAGTTGGGTTATGAATCCGTGAATAAGCCCAAGCTGGGATTTGATAAGATAAACCAGCTTCCATTTCATCTGAATCACGGAAAGCTTGTGAGGTTGAAGTAAAGATTGGCTCGGCAATTGAGCCACAAGTAGTATTTATTGCCTCTTCTAAAGAGTACATTCCATGTACGGCAATAGTATCGAATTTCCAACTTTTAACAGTTTTACGGTGGGCCATTCGTTTGGCCGCTGCTACCTTTGCTTGTTCTATATAATGCGAAACTCCCTTAGACATAATGCTGAAGTTAAAGATCAAAAAAGATGAACCACTATTTATCTTAGCTTAAATAAACCAATATTCGCAATAAGCTACTTGACATATTAATCAAAATAAAGGAAGGTGCACTCTAAAAAAAACAGACTTATGAAATCCATCAACCTACCAAAGTTTGAGCAACAAATTCCTTATAATAATTTCTCCTTTTTGCTAAGGGATGCGGGTTATGAGGTGCCTATGGAGTGGGGTGATAATTGTTTTGGGCGAGCACAAATTTTGGGAGATGTTGCCAAAGAAATTGGATTAGATGTGCGCTATGGAATGACCGAATGTTTTGGGCATATAGGAGTAATAACTGAAAGAAGAGGGAATCTGCACTACACTGATCCATCCTTGGCGCAAATCACTCCAATCCCACTTCACAATGTGCTAGAGGATGATGGTTTAGAAGAGGTAGAAGCTTTCCCTTTTGTCAGAGGCTTCCCATCACGAGTTTGTGCGTCGAGCATCGGTACTGGCCGTTTTAGAATTCAAAAATATATTCCTTGGGGTGATGGGGGATATATTCCTGCTAAAAATGCTTTAGGAGAAGTCCATTTTGATTATAATGTAAATGACTTTAAGCCAGAGTTCCCAAGAAATATTACGCGAATAATGGAAAGATCAGTCCCCTTAAGAGAATTTGTTTTAAGGCTTATTGAAGAGGATGGAAGTGAAACCAGGCTAGTTAGAAATAAGGATGCTAAGGGAGGTTTCAAATTAATTTCTTCTGGAGGGCAGGGAGTGATTCAGAGAAAACTAAACAGACCTCAAGACAGGATGTACATGTTAATACGATTAGTTCGTATCGCCGATAGTTTAGGTGTTGAAATTGACGACCTTACTTCCCTTATGGATATGGCCGCAAAACTTGATAAAATCGCTCGCGAAATCACTGAACTTTAAATCCCAAAGAAGTAATAAATCAGCCCAGTCGTCACAAATAATAGGATTAAATTAAGTGGGGCACCAACTTTTATAAAATCCGAAAACTTATAATTACCAGTACCATAAACCATGGTGTTTGTTTGGTATCCAACCGGAGTCAAGAAACTTGTAGAAGCGGCAAACATCACTGCCAAAACAAACGCAATTGGGTTTAAATCCAACTTATCCGCCACGGAAATCCCAATCGGAATCAACAAAACAACAGCTGCGTTATTGGAAATAATTTCGGTAAGAACGGTCGTAAGCGCGTAAAAAACCATCAACAACACTAGGGGAGTCATAAACCCAGAATAAGCCACAATTGAATGCGCAATTAAATCCGCGGCCCCGCTTTTTTGCATGGCAATCCCCAGTGGAATAACACCAGCTAATAAGAAAATAACATCCCAGTTAACCGAGTCATAAACCTCAAAAGGTCGCAGAATCCGCGTTAAAAACATCAATAAAACACCCATCATTGCCGAAACCGCAATTGGCAAAATATTAAAGGCGGCTAGCAAAATCACACCCGCAATTATACCCAAAGCCTGCAAAGTCTTATCTTCCCGATATTCACCTTCCACTTCCTCCAAAATCATAAAATCCCTGGATTTCCTTAGCCTTTTCAGATTAGTCTCAGAAACCTTTGTTAAAAGAACCTCACCGTGTTTGAGTTTGAGATTTGCAATATGTCCGGGGTGTAATTCATCGCGATGGATTCCTAAAAGAGCAATATTATAGCGCCGCCAAAAGCGAATTTCAGAAATAGTTTTTTGGTGAAAAAAGTTAGATTTAATAATGATTTTAACAATTCGACCGTGCGTGCGCCGACGCTCTGGATGATCAAACGCCACCACAGTTTCTTTTTTTCGTCGGTCAAAATCCATAATCCGTTGTTGGTCTCCAGAAACAACCAATAAATCATCTTCTTGAATTGGTTGAGTACTTAGGTTTTTAACAAAAGACTTATCGTCACGAGCAATTTTTAGAACCCTTAAATTAAATTTAGTCTCAAAATCTAGTTGTTTAACGCTTTTTCCAATAAACCGAGATCCCTCATTAATCCGAACTGTGGATAGAAAATGAGATGGCAAAAACTCTTCTTCAGAGGCTTCGTTTTGACGACTCGGCAATAAAAACCTTCCAATAAGAAGGAAATAAACAATTCCAATCACCAGCACAATCAGGCCAATGTGAGTGAATTCAAACATTCCAAAAGGCCGCATATCATACTGTGACAACAAGGAACTGGCCAAAATATTAGTCGAAGTACCAATTAAAGTTAGGGTCCCTCCTAACATCGAAATATAAGAAAGTGGTATTAAAAGTTTAGTGACTGGGGTTTTGGCTTGAACCGCTAAAGTCACCACCATTGGTAGGAAAATTGCCACTGTGGCCGTGTTATTCAAAAATCCAGAAATTGGACCAATAAAAAGAGCAATAATCAAAATCTGTCTAAACTGCGACGATCCCGCAAATTTAAACAAGTATCCCCCTAATTTTTTAATTAAACCGGTTCTTTCCACCCCAGCAGACAAGATAAACATGGACAAAACCGTCAAAGTCGCACTATTTGAAAAGCCCGAAAATCCCTCGTCCGGTGAGACTAATCCAGTCACAATCACCAGTATCATCACCAATAGCGCGGTCATATCAACTGGCAATAATTCCGTTGTAAACAAATAAAGAGCCATACCAATAATCAAGAAAACCCGACCCATATCACCTACAAAAATTAAGGCCACCAAAAACGCCACAAACAAAAATATTCGAAAAAGAGATTTCCAAGAAGAAATCTCCGTAAAAAATAGGGAGCGAAGAAGTTTTAGTGCGATTTTTATCACAGGAGGGAGTTTAAGTCTTATTAATGCGTATTGTGACGGATTGGAATGGGGGAGTCAAATCAGGTCTTGGTCTTGACTTTTTAAGAGAAAGTACTATTATTTGAACCTCTAAATTTTAAGTATGATTTTAGAAAAAAGATTAATCAAAATTATAGCCGTTGTCTTGGGTGTTTTTATGGGTTTGCACATGATAGGAGGGGAAACTCCAGCCAGTAACAACCCCGTGCCACGCACCACCAAACAGGTTTTAGTAACCACTGTTACGGAACAAACACTTAATCCAACTATCACCCTGCCCGCCAGTATTTTAGCGGCTTCCCAAATTGACTTGATTCCCATGGTCAGTGGCGAAGTAACCGAGGTTAATGTCAGTGAGGGTAGCGAAATTCAAGAAGGAGTAGTTATTTTAAGTATTGAGCAAGACGAAGACAGCACTTACCAAAACGGGATTGATCAAGCCGAAATTGCCCTTAGTTCATCCCAAAGCAATTTAAGCGCTCTTTATTCTAGCCTTTACGAAGACACTCAATCGATGGGGTGGAGTATTGAAGAGATCGAAGATCAATTAAGCTATGCCCGAACCTCACAAAGCCTTACCTCACAATCTGGTGACGCGAATATTGACGTTTATGAAGAACAGATTGAATCAGCCGAAACAGCTCTTAATATTGCCGAACAAAGCTTAGAAAACACCACTGAACAAGCTGATTTAAGTGTTAGCGAAGGTCGTTCTCAAGCCATTACCTACGCAAAATCAGCCTTAGATAGCACCGATGCCGTGCTTAAACATGTAAACGAAATTTTAGGAGTAAATGACGATAATACTTATATCCATCACTACCGCAATGCCCTGGACACTAATGTCTATCATATTTATTTAATGGACGCGGATGTGGCGTTTCGAGATGCTTATCGTTCTTACGAAAGTACGGACGAAACTGTAGATGGACTTTCTTCAGATAACGAGCGTTCAACCATTGAAAGTGCGTTAGAAAAGGTCGAGGAAACCTTAAATTTAACCTTAAGTGTGGTAGATGATATGGAAGAAATTCTTCGCTTAGAACGACGTCCTCCAGATCAATATGAATCAATATTTGATGCTTACTTAGCACAATACGACGTTGATCAAAGCACTATTACTAGCCAGTTAGCTGCTATTCAAGCCACTAAAGAGGGGCTTGAAAGCACAGAGTTAGGTTCTGATATTTCTATCGAAAGCGCCGAATCTTCAGTTGAGAGTGCTCAAGCTAATTTAGAGGCGGCGCAAGCCAATCTAGATAGTATCGAGGCTCAAGTAGCCCAGAGCGAATCAAGCGCCTCCCTATCTGTTAACAGTCTTAATAATCAACTTAGCTCAACTTACCAAAACCTCGATGTTTTAAGAGCTCAATACAATCAACAAATCGCTTTAGCAGAGCATCAAGTAGCACTCAGTCAGGTTCAACTAGAGGCCGCCCAAATTCAATCTGAAACTGGAGTCATTGAGAGTCCCATGAATGGAATGTTAGCTAATTTTGATTTACAACCTGGTGAAATTATTACCGCGGGCATGTCAATTGGAACCATTGTTAGTACTGCTTATTTCAAAGTTGAGTTCCAAGTAAGTGAGTTTGAAATCCCTTATTTAAAAGTAGGGGATACGATGGAACTTAATATCGATGCTTATCCAGATACTAGTTTTGAGGCCTGGATTTATTATCTTTCACCAATTCCAGATTCAGCTCGCACTTACAAAGTAAAAGCCTATATTAGTGATATCAAAGGCACACCGCTTGTTTCTGGAATGAGTGCCGAAGTAGATGTTAGTTTAAGTGATGAAGCCGTAAAAACAGTAGTTCCTTTAGAGGCCGTAAGTTCCACAATTTCCGGTGATGTTGTGTTTGTGGTTCAAGATGGAGTAGCTTATGAGCGTTTAGTAGAAGTAGCTGATATTACTGATGGTTACGCTGCTATTTCTCAGGGACTTAACGCCGATGAAGTGGTAGTAATTCAAGGTCAGAATATGCTTGATGATGGTGATCAAGTAAGCATCCTCGTAAATTAAGAATTAATGGAATACAAAGAATTAAATATAGTAGGGCGTATTGCCAAAATTTTTATAGATAATCACCGAATTACTACTTTAGTGGCTATGATGTTAGTGATTTGGGGAACTTTTGCTTATGCGACTTTGCCGCGTGAACAGGCGCCGGAGATCAATATTCCGTACGCTGTTATCTCAACATATTATGCCGGTGCCTCACCCGAAGACATTGAATCGCAAATTACCAACAAACTAGAAACTCAAATTAACGAGGTTGATGATATTACAAATATTACTTCTACCTCTAGCTTTTCCATATCTAGCATTATGGTTGAGTTTTCCTATGACGTGGATATGGATGACAAGGTTCAACAAGTCCAAAACAAAGTGGCTGAAGTTAGTTCTCAGTTGCCTGAAGATGCAGGAGATCCTTCGGTCATGAAAGTTGAAATGAGTGATTTTGCCATTTTAGACATGAATTTAGTTAGTACTAAAGGACTAGAGTTTCTTACTGAAAAAGCAGAGCTTCTAGAAGAAGAATTAGAAGAGATTGTGGGAGTTGGAGATGTAACAGTAAGTGGAACTTTACAGAGTGAAATTCAAATAAATGTTGATGCCAATAGGTTGGCACTTTATGGGGTTACTTTAGATCAAATTGCCCGTGTTTTTTACACTGAAAACGTTAATATTCCGGTTGGTGATCTTTCCATTAATAATCAAAACTACGTCCTGCGTGTTCTCGGAGAGTTCGAGAGTCTAACTGATATCCGGAATTTAGTTGTTACCTATTCCGAAGATGCCACACCTATTTATTTGCGCTATTTAGCAACGGTCGAGGAAACAACGCGCGACATGAATTCTTATGCTCGAGTGAGCCGTATTACCGACGATGGGACTTGGGAAGAGTTTAGTTCCGTTGGTTTGTCTGTGATTAAACGGCAGGGCGATAACATTATTAAAGTTGGTGAGGAAATTCACGCTCGTATTCAAGAATTACAAGATTCTGGAAAACTAGGAGACGCGGAATTAGTAGTGATTTGGGATGGAATTGCTGAGGCTGAAAAAGAAATTAATAATCTGATGCGTAACGTTGGAATTAGTATTTTGATTGTGTGTGCCATTTTGATTTTGTTCCTGGGAATTCAAGCCGCTTTAATTGCTTCTATGGTGATTCCTCTCTCTTTGGGGATTGCTTTTGGGATGTTGGTTTTTACAGGAATGAGTATTAATGGACTAACTTTATTTGCCCTGATTTTAGCTCTGGGAATGTTGGTGGATAACGGAATTGTAATGGTAGAAAACATCTATAGGATGGTTCATTCTACAGGTTGCGGCCGTCGCAAAGCCGCTTTAATGGCGGCTAATGAAATTGGGATTCCTCTTATTTCAGCGGTATTAACAACAATTTCAGCTTTTGTGCCCATGTTATTTATGACTGGGATTATGGGTGAATACATCCGAGTGATTCCTTATATGGTAGTTTTTGCCTTATCTGGGGCGCTTTTTGTAGGGATTGTTTTGGTGCCCTGTTTTGCCTCTAAATTTATTCCTAAACAAACCGAAGCCGAAGCCCGGCAAGTAAAACGCATTCGTTTTGCTGTCTTGCGTGAAAAATATCGGACAGCTCTTAGCTTATTGCTCCATAATAAAAAACGCCGTCGAGGTGCAATTTTTCTGTTAGGTTTGCTTTTTGTGGGATCTTTAGCTTTGCCAATAACAGGAATAGTTCCCGTAGAAATGTTCCCTAGTGCGGATAGTTCTTGGGTTACAATTAATGTCACTTTGCCGCAGGGGACTGAATTAGAAAAAAGTAACGAAGCCACGAAAGTTCTTGAAGAGCACATCAAAACGATTGACGGTGTAAAGCATTTTATGGCTTTAGCCGGAGCTCAAGGAGCCTCGGAATTTGATTTTAGTTTAGCTAGTAGTAGTGTTGAAAATTCACTCTACTTTTCAATTATGCTATTTGAGCCAGATGAACGTGAAATGACAAGTGCCGAAATAATAGAATTAATGCGCGGTATCGAGGCCCCCGAATTAGTTGGGGCTACGATAACTTTCGTTTTATTTGAGGAGGGCCCACCCTCGGATGACCCCATTGTTTTCCGGGTCTTTGGCGATGATAATGATCAACTTCAAGTCCTTGCCAAAGATTTAGCCGGCATTCTTAGAACAGTCGAAGGAACCGTAGAAATTGACGATGGACTTCAGGAATCTATTCAAGAATATCAAATTCGTTTTGATCGCGATAAAATGCAAACTCTTGGTCTTACCACCACCACGGTAGCCAGCTTTTTGCGCAATGCTCAAAGTGGAATGGATCTGGGTGTTTTCCGTGAAAACGGTGAAGAAACAGACATTATTATGCGTCTTAACGAAGAAGATAGAGAAAGTCTAGAAGACCTTGAACAATTACAAATTATGACCATGGTGGGACCAGTCCCACTTAGTACTTTTGTCGAGGCAGAGTTAGCCGGAAGTTTAAGTTCTATTAGTCATCACGATTTAGATAAAACCATCACTATCCGCAGCCAGCTTCTTCCTAATTACAACTCAGGGCAAGTTCTAGCGGCCTTTCAGCAAGAACTAGAAGGTTATGATTTCCCAAACGGTTTTGGAGTCTCCTTTGGTGGTGAAGATGAGGAAATAAAAGAGTCTTTTACAAATTTATTTTATGCTTTATGGGTGGCGGTGGTTCTAATTTATTTGATTTTAATTGCGCAGTTTAATTCTTATGCTCAGCCTTTTATTATTTTGTCGACCATGCCACTGGCTTTAATTGGTGTTTTCGGTGGTTTACTTGTTATGGGCATGAGTCTTAATTTTCCAGGATTCATTGGAGTAGTTGCTCTAGTGGGAATTGTGGTAAATAACGCGATTTTGATTATTGATGCCATTAATAAACAACGTCAGGATGGTCTGGAAATTGAATTAGCTATTCTCGAAGGGGCTAGTCGTCGCTTTCGTCCGGTTGTCCTTACTACTCTCACCACGGTTTTAGCTATTATACCAACAACTCTTACCGATGAGATGTGGGGGAGTTTGGGAGTGTCTATTATTTTTGGGCTTAGTTTTTCTACGCTTTTGACTTTATTTGTAATTCCTGTTTTATATTTTATTGTAGAAAGTCGTTACGAAATAAAAAAACAACATGAATCTTAAGCCACCTAGACTAGAAAAGAGTCTACCCCCTGATCGGCATTTAGAAGGAATGCCCCCGATTGCTTTTTCTAAATGGTTAGAAGGTACAGAAGCACCTACTTACCCAATAAAAGCTTTTAATGACACTTCGGGGGTAGAGCGTGTAAAGTTTGACCTTGTCCAGAAGGAGTGGGAGGAACGCTATAGTAATTGGCTAGAAGAAATCCCAAGACACCAAGCTAGACTTGAAAGAAGAAGGAAAAAATCAAGAGAGCGAGTTGAACGAAAACGTCTCAAAGGATCCAGACCACCTTCTCTTAAGCCTCTTGCCCATCGAATCAGGACATTTTCTCCTCCTGGAAAGCCAAGGATTTCAAGTAGGCTCCTTTTAAGTAATTTAGATGAACTTGGATTACTAGGAGATGGTTCTGAATTATAGAATGTGCTAAAATTCTAACGTCCAATTTTAAACTAAACTGTCATGCTCAAAACCATCAACGAAAAAGATCGGGTGACCTTTGTTTATGTCGAAAAAACAATGCCTGCTCTTATTGGAATAATTGGAGTTTTAGGATTAGGAGCCGGGATTTCTGTGATAGGAGCCCTGACTTTATATAATTTAATCGCTCTTTTGTTAGGTCCATCTGTAGCTGGGCTTACGGCTTATATCATGCTTAAGCAAAAGCAAATTTTACTGATTGATGGGGCGCGCAATACCGTTGAAGAGCACTTAGGTCGCAAGCGAGTAGTTTTTAATTTTGATGAAGTAGAATTTGCGGATGTTGAACGTGTTCGTGAAGAAGAAAGTTATTCCTCAGTCGAACCAGTCAAAACGGACCAAGAAGTTCTTCAAGAAGAACATGATGTGGCTCAAGCAATCCCAACTACAAACGAACGTGAGGAAGAGGTTGAACGCATTCATACCAAAACCACTAAACTTCATTTGAATTATCACCCTTACCTTCAACTCAAAAAAGATAAAGAAAAGTACTTTTTTCTAGATAACAAAGAACGCGGTCTTCCCAATTACAAAAGCGCCAAGCTCGTTGTCGAAACCATCAACCAGTACGTTGGTGTGGCCAAAGTAACTGCCGAAGGTCTTAATCTTTATAAGATCGAAAAAAAGAGTGGCAAAGGAGTCTGGGGCTTACTCTTAGTCCTTATTCTTTTAGGAGGAGCAGCTTATTTTGTTGTTAAGTCGCAGTTTTAATTTTCACCCTGCGTCCAAAAATCTGCTTCTTGTTCTGGCGTTAAATCTTCAATCAAAATTGGAATAGCCAAACCTTCATCGCGGTCTCCCCAAGGATCTTCTTCTTGAGCAACCTCCGCTTCCGTTTCTTCGGCTACTGCCTCCGCTTCCGCGATAGCATCTAATTCTTCTTGAATCTGCTGTTGTAGAAGTGGCAAGTACTGTTCCAATAGTGAATCAGTTGGGACTTCAGTTAGTGGTAAATATTCCAGTGGGTCAACGCGAATTCCATCTTGAATAACCTCCATGTGCAAGTGAGCGCCTGTTGTGCGCGCTCCCGCTCCAGGAGTTCCTGGAGTACCACCGGTAAGCCCAATCATTTGACCGCGGTGAACATAATCACCCTCCTGAACCAAAGCTCCGGAAATATGACCATACAAAGTCATGGTTCCTTTTCTGTGCGCCAAAATAATATACCCATATCCAAGTTTAGCGGTTTCATCGTCTAATTTGGCCGCATCATTCACTCGGTAAACTACGGCATCCGCCGGGGCATAAATAATCGAACCATGCGCAATTCTTACATCCATAGCATGATGAGATGCTCCAAATAATTCCACATATTTTTCATCATCAAAATAAGCAGTTAAACCTAATTCTGGGCTAACTGGCCAATCTAAATCCAAGAAATTAGAAGCATCATGAATACCCGTGGCATCTTCGGAATCAACACGAATTTGATCAATTGCCGCTAATTCCTCTGCCGTAATTGTGTCTTGGTATTCAGCTAAACGATCTTCCAAAGCGGAAATGTTTGTTTGAAACAGATTAATTTCCTCCAAAATCGCCTCTTGAGCCGCTTTATACGAAGCAAACAATTCCCGGTAGATTTCATCACTGCCCTCAGTTTCATTGAGAAAATTTTGTTTACCTTCTAGTTGCGCCGTCAAATTACGATATTCTTCCTCTAAATCCTTATTAAGTTCATCTAATTGTTGTTGTTTAAGGGTAATGTCGTAGTTTTCCTTTTTCTGTTGACGCTCTAGAGACTGCAAACCATCAATCAAATTTTCAGCCTGTTTTTCTAACATTCCTAAAAAAGTAGAGTTCTGAAGAGTGGTTGAAACTGTTCCTGTTCGGAAAAACATCTTAAGAAAATTAGTTTGCATGTTACTCGAAGAATTCAGATTTTTTTCAAAATAAATAAGACGAATATAAGATCCAACTGCTTCTTTTTGTCCATCAATCTGAACTCGACTAAATTCAATAGTTTCTAGAGAATTACGAATTTCCTGTTCTTTTTCGGCAATTTGCGTCTGAACACTTTTAATTTTGTCATCAGTTTCCACAATTAACTTATCCAGCTGATTAACCTGACCATCCAAAGTATCAATTGTATAACGGTTTTCATCAATTTCTCCTTTTGTTAAGTCCATCTTTTCTTGAAGAGAGTTGTAGTTTCGCTCGGACTGTTGCAAATATTGTTGCAATTTGATCATCAAATAAGCATTTCGAACTGCATCCGAAATAACAGGAGCAGCTGGTTCCACAACTTCCTCAATCTTTATGGTTTCCTCTGAATCCTCAGCCCACACAGCTGGGATTCCCATTCCAATCAGGAACGTTCCGAGCAATGAAACAACCAATATTTTTCGCAATAGTGAGGACATAATTTGGGTAAAATACAATTTTATCCCCATATTATACCTTATTTTCAGGAGAAAATCCAGGTTGGAAGGGGCGGGAAAATGGCTTATAATGGCGGCACTTAAAAACATTCACTATGGCAAAATACATTGGCCTCACCGGATACATGGGTAGCGGCAAAGGAGAAATCTCCAAAAGACTCGAAGCACGCGGCTTTAAATACATTTCTCTATCTGATATGGTCCGCGAAGAAGCCACAATTCGTGGCTTAGAACACACTCGTGAAAACCTCCAACAGGTTGGAAATTCTTTGCGCTCCGAACATGGTGCTGGCGTATTAGGGTTAAAAGCCCGCGAAAAAGTTGCAAGTAACCCCGATGAAAACTGGGTTATTGACGGTATTCGTAATCCGGCTTGTATCGAGGAATTGCGTGAATTACCAAATTTCAAGGTTTTAGGAGTAACCGCTAATAGTGATCTCCTTGTAAATCGAATTTTAGAAAGAAGGCGCGGTGGTTTAGATTTAGATCGCGACACTGTGATGCAAAAACTAGAAAAAGAAAAGGGAGTTGGTGAACCCCCAGAAGGCCAACAAGTTAAAAAATGTTTAGACCAAGTTGATCATCTTATTCTCAACGAAGGATCGCTCGAAGATTTAGATCAAAAATTTGAGCATTTTATTGAGTTGTGGGAGGGGAATGTTCGGCCTACTTTTGATGAAATTTTTATGGAAATTTCCTACACCTGGGCTAAACGGGCAACCTGTCTTCGTCGGGGAGTAGGGGCAGTTATTGCAAAGGACGGGCAACAATTAACAGCTGGTTATAATGGTGCTCCTCGTGGTGTGCCACATTGCGCCGAAGTTGGTGGTTGTCTGCGTGAGAAAATGGGCATTCCATCAGGTAAATGTCACGAAATTTGTCGTGGAACACACGCCGAACAAAATGCCATCACTCAAGCCGCTAAATTCGGTATCAATATCGAAGGTAGCACGCTTTATTGCAATACCTTTCCGTGTGTGATTTGCACCAAAATGATCTTAAACGCTGGTATTAAAAAAGTTGTTTACGATTCTGATTACAATGACCCTCTCTCCAAAGAAATCCTTGGACAGCAAACAAATTTAGAAATAGTCCGTTATGAAGGAAAGAAATTTAGGTAAGAAATCTTAAAGCGCTAACACGACAAAGTACAGTTTACGCTAAATCGCAGGCCACGATTTAATAACCCTGCAATACGAAAAAGGTGATAATGAACTCACCATGAGTTTTGTCATATTAAAATGCTTGATTTAACCTGTTAAGAAGTGCAAAATCAGGGCACACCTAACCCCATAAAATGAATATAAAAAAGTTATCTAATCGCGAGCTTCACAAACTCGCTCTCAACTACGGCCGCAATGCCCTTGAGTGGCGCCGTAAATTTATTGGGATTCTTCCGGATATTTTTGAGCGTCGTGTTTATAAGCAGTATGGCTTTGGTTCAATTTTTGAATATGCAGCTAAGTTGGCTGGACTGACTAAGGAACAGGTTAAACGTGTTCTTAGTTTAGATGAAAAATTTCAGAAAACACCACATCTTCACGCCCTCCTCGTAACTGGCGAAGTTAGCGTGAACAAACTCGCGCGCGTGGCCTCAATTGCGACACCAGAGAATGAGGAATTTTTATCTACGCAAGTTCAAGTTTTGTCAAAAAGTGCGGTTGAGACACTTGTCCGTGATGAGAAATTTAACAGAGAAGAATCTGTGCCCGGGCACGGACCCCAACCTGAAAATTTATCATTTTCACCCGAAGTTCAAAGTCGTCTTATCGAACTCCAGCAAAAAGGCATCAACATTAATGACCTCTTACTTGAATTTCTTCAGAAACGTGACCTCGAGATCGCCCAGCAAAAAGAGCAACTTGGCGAAGTGGCGCCTGAGACTACCTCGCGCTACATTCCCGCCAAAACTCGCCGAATCCTCACCAAAGAACATGGCAAATGTTGCTCTGTGCCAGGTTGTACGCGTCCTGCGCAAGCCATTCATCACACCCAGCGCTTCGCTCTCACCAACCGGCACGATCCACGCTATGTGGCCCCTTTATGCAAGGAACATCACGCCATCGCGCATTCAATCGACCTTAAAGTTTGCGCAGAAAGGCGGCTCTGAGTTGGGCCCTATTCCAAAAAAACCCTTGCTATAACTCCAAATTTCTTATAAATTGTGGCCGCTTTAAAAAATAATCCCTTTAAGCGATGTCAAAGACAAAAGCCGGAGGATCCACGAAAAACGGACGCGACTCCAATGCCAAACGACTTGGCGTAAAACGTTATGCTGGTCAAACTGTAAATGCCGGAGGTATTCTTATCCGCCAAAGAGGGACTGTTTTTCAACCTGGAGACAACGTTCGTGTTGGACGTGATCACACCTTGTTCGCAACTAAAGGCGGAAAAGTCTCTTTTACTGAAAAGCGGATTAAGAAATTTGATGGACGAATTTTTCGCAAGATGCATGTTCATGTCAATTAATTTCCTTTTTTTATTAGGAAATATATTTAACCCTCCTTTGTATGAAACTTTGCTGGAAAGCTGCAGGCCTTAGTATGGGCCTTCTTTGGGGTCTTGGCTTATTTGTAGCCACCCTATTGTCTGTTTACACAGGCTATCTCGAAGCTCAACTTGGTTTTCTCGTTGGCGCTTATCCTTGGTATGAAATTTCTGTAGCGGGTGCTTTTATTGGCTTGGTAGAAGGCTTTATTGATGGTTTTGTTGGTGCTGCTCTTTTAGTTGCCATTTATAATGCTATTTGTGGTTGCTGCTGTAATAAAGACTGCAAAAAGAAATAAGGTTGATCAAACCTTAACTTTAAGTAAAATAAGGAGGCACCAAGTAAGGTGCCTCTTTAGTTTGTTTATATGAGTATAGATACTTTTTTCGGATTAGATGATGCGGATGGATCCATCAGCCCAGAACAAGTACGCGAATATAAAGCGCGTATGGCTCGTAATAAACGCCAAATGGCGGCTGCCAAAAAACAAGAAGGCAAACAAAAGAAAAAAGAGGATAAATTAGTGGCCATTATACTTAAATTTATTAGAAACAGTGCTCGCAAAGACATAACACTTCTTATTTCGCGTTGTCTTGAACAAAACATTCCAGCTGTTTTTATTTTGGCAGTTATTTTGCTTGGTAACAGAGAAATTCAGGCCGAGGTTGGTATTCATTTGCAATTAGAGGACGGAGAAATAGATTTAAAGGAAAAGCCAGAATCAAATGGAGATGAAAAAGAAACAAGCCTAGCTGATCTTGAGCAAAAAGAATTTAAAGGCGCTTTAGTTACTCTTGGAGCGGATCACTCACTTCCACTCAAAATGCGTATGGGAATTGATTTATGGACCCGCTCAATTTGGAACGCCATGGAGCCAACCCCAGAAAGGATCTTTAAAACAGTAATTGAATTTAATGAAAACCCAAAAGCTAAGTCAGAACCTAAACCAGTTGTTGGTCAGCTTGCTGCTTTTATTCTTCGTGATTATTTCAAGGATAATCATTTTGAACAAGAATACGAAAATATTAAAACCTTTGCTGAGTTTCTTATAAAAGGGTTGTTAGTACGCCTTAAAGAACAGGCTAAAAACCAGAAACAATTAGAGAAGGAGGAGAATTAAAAAGAAGCCCGCATATTTTTCTTAACTGGAAGGAACCTTTTCGGATCATGATCCTCAAAGAACCCTTCTCCTTCGGGGACGTTTGCGAAAAACACACGGACTCCTTTTTTTCTTCCCCCATGTAATAATTAAAGGTATTATGACGTTCCTTAAAAGTAGAACAATCTTTAACTAATCCACCCATGAAAAAATTATTATCAATATTCGCGCTCACCTTAATGTTCAGCGCTTTTTTAACTGGCTGCGGTCCAGACGAAGAAGAAACCGAAGAGGAAACAGAGGTAACCCAAGAAGAAGTCGTGACCGAAGAACAACCCGAGGAGATGAACGTCACCGGGATCTGGTCTTTAACTATTAGTTCTGGCGGAGGAACAATCCAAAACACGGTTTTTATTTATCCTCTCGGTTTAGCCCAGACCGTGGATGGTTTAGTGACCCTCCCCGAGGGAATAGCTATGAACCCTAACATTACTGGTCAAAATTGGGGAAGTTATGAGGTGAATGGTATGAGTTTAAATATGGTTGCTTTGAACGGTAGTTCAACCCTAGCCGGGACGCTAATGGATGCCAATAATGCCACCGGAACCATAACTTCGGCCGCTGGAAGCTACGGTTGGACCGCCACTAAAACCGGTGAACTCCCAAATGACTACAATATTTTGGGTTACTGGATGATGAATATTAATGGTTGGGGAGCTGATGAAATGGCCCGTTTTCAAAGTCTTTATTTAAATGCTGACGGCACGGCTGATACCGATTGGGTAAAAGTCCAAGCTAACGATGGGCAAGTGAATGAGGGTAACATGCCAGATTATTTAAGCAATTTCACTTACCAGGATGGAGTCGTCTTTATTGAATCAGATGACGGCTTAGTCACCTTTCAAGGAACTTACAGTGTTGATGGCGATGGTGCTGAGGTAATCGAAGGAGTCTGGCACAACGCCGCTACTAATGAAACCGGTACTTGGGAAGCTGTCAAAATGGGTTAAGCCTCTCCTTTTGCTGGGGGAGTAAAGACTCTAGTTCCTAGTTCTTGATCAAGCATGTAAACACCGGGACCTTTTTCACCCGCTAGCTTGATTTTATCAATGATTTTTTGAGCAGAATCTTCTTCCTCAACTTGTTCGTCAATAAACCAGTTTAAGAGTGATTGGAAAGCATAGTCCTTTTCCTTTACCGCCAAGTCATACAAGCCATTGATCAAGCTGGTAACATGTTTTTCGTGCTCCAATGTTTCTTCAAAAACGTGAAGAACAGATTTAAAGTCAGCACCAGGTTTCTCGATTGCTTCCATAGTCACTGTTCCACCACGCTCATAGACAAATCCATAGAATTTCATGGCGTGGAACATTTCTTCTTCATATTGAACTTTCATCCAACTCGCAAAACCGTCTAAGCCTAGGCCATCAAAATAAGCTCCCATGGCTAGATAAAGATAAGCCGAATAAATCTCGGCGTTAATTTGCTTGTTGAGAGCATCGTTAATAGATTTTTTCATAAATCTGGGGTTAAATATTTGTAATTTGAATTAAATTCATAGGGCAAGCTTCTTGAGCTTTCTGATTTGATGATACATCACATTCAAAAAGATCAGCAACAAAACAATCCTTGCGGGGTTGGCCGTGAATAAGCTCAGCTTTGCCAGTTTCTTCATTTAATTTCCAGGTGTGCGGAGCTAAGGTTACACAAGAGCGACAACCAATACACTTTGCCGGGCGATGGATAATTTTAATCGAGCTCATCTAAGTTGCGTTTGGTTACGAGGTAGACTTTGTCATTGAGTCGTACACGATCTGGTACGGGGATGGTTACAGTTTTAGAGGATTCCTCATCTTGGCGAACTTCTTCTACATCAACGTACATAACACCAGTTGTATTTCCCATAATCACCAAATGATCACCTTTTTTAAATTTCTGGGCATCAACTGAAATTTCAGCAATGCCAACTTTTGGAAAGTAATGAGTAACTCGACCGACAAAAATACGTTCGTCAGTGGAACGGTTTTTAGAATAGCCACTCCATTCCGGAAGGGGCTTCCCTAAATAATAGCCATCACAGAATCCACGGTTATAAACAGTTCCTAGTTGTTTCATCCATTCTTTTTTCTTTTTTTCGGTGAATTCTTTGGCAAAAATTGCATCTCTAGCCTCGCGATAAACGCGAACAACGACATCAACGTACTGCGGCGACCGGCCGCGCCCTTCGATTTTCAAAACTGCGACTCCCGATTCAATCAGCTTATCTAAAAAGGGGAGCGAACAAAGATCTTTGGGGCTCATAATATAGTTATCGCGAATCCGCAGTTCATGGCCAGTTTCCATGTCTTTGACTTCATACTTTTTGCGACATTCGTGCAAACAAGCACCCCTTTGGGCCGAAGTGTTACTTTGAAGTAAACTCATTTGGCAGCGCCCACTTTGAGCAATACACAGTGCGCCGTGGACAAAGATTTCGATCTTAACTAATTCTCCAGCTGGCCCGCGTAAATCTTCTTCCTTAATTTTTTTGCAAATCGCGGCAATGGAATCCAAATCAACTTCCCGCGCCAATACAATTGTATCGGCAAATTGGGAATAAAACTTAACTCCCTCGTAATTAGAAATAGAAAGTTGCGTCGAAATATGAATCGTCATCCCAATCTTATTGGCATACAAAATAGCAGCCATGTCTTGCGCAATAATGGCGGTAACATTGGCTTCTTTGGCGGTATCAATAATCGCGCGCATCAAAGTCAAATCGTGATCATAAAGCACTGTGTTCACTGTTAAATAAGTGCGAACCCCTGCGTCATTACAGGTTTTAGCAATTTCTCGTAAATCATCCAAAGTAAAATTAGCCGCGGAGCGGGCGCGCATATTCAGCTGTTGCACCCCAAAATACACACTATTCGCGCCCGCCTCAATCGCTGCGGTCAAAGCCGCAAACGATCCTACTGGCGCCATTACTTCTGGTTTTTTGAGTGTATCTTTCACGGACCTAATTTAGCGTGCCGCAACCTTATAAGCAAGCCCATATTTCGCTTTCTCAGATTGTAAAAACTCCTAATTTAAGATAAACTCATCAGGCTTTATTATTTGAACACCCCAATCACATGAAAGCTTTTCTTAAGTTCGCGTTATTGTTAACGCTTCTGACTTCTTTTGTTGCGCCGCTTAATGCCAATTTTGGCCAAGAAACTCTTACGTTTGACTCTGGTTCCGAACTAGTTAAACACCAGTTAATTACGGTTAGTTTTAATGAGACTTTTTCAAGTACACCAATTGTATTTGCCGAGCCCATTACCGAAACTGGAGGTCAAGCCGTTCAACCGGTTATTGATAATGTCACCACCACTACTTTTGATCTCCGCATTGAGGAAGATCGTGGCCGAGACGGCTCTTGGCTAAATGGCCCTCATGTTTTTGAAACCGTTAACTGGATTGCTTTTGACCCCACGGAAATCACAGCCGGAGAGGGGATAGAGGCCGGGACTTCTAATTTCTACCAGCCAAATTACGCTCATAGTGAAACAGTCACTCTTACCGAAACTTACGCTAGCGTGCCATTTGTGTTTGCCCAACTTAACACCAACAATGGTGGCCATGTTTCGCGTCCGGATTTAACCAGCCTTAGCACTACGAGTTTTGATGTTCGTGATGAAGAAGACCCTGGGGATGGAGTAGACCCTGGTGGCTGGGATGGCCGTCACATGGCCGAAGACATGGCTTATTTAGCAATTGACTCCACTTTAGATTTATCTGATAGCGGCATGTATTTCGACTCCGAATCAATCACCGAATCCTGGACCACAGTTTGTTATTTAGGTGATTGTAGTGATGTTTACGTTGATGTTCCATCCGTTTTTGTAGAAATTCAATCTGAAAACGAAGCTGACACTGCTCAAGCAGACTTACGTAATGTAGGCGTGGCTAGTTTTGATGTTCGGCTCGAAGAACAAACTCTCGGTGGTTGGGATAACACTCACGTTGCCGAAGATGTGGCCTGGCTCTCGTACGGCGAACCAGTTGCTCCAGCTTTTGATCCCTCAGATTATAATGTTTGGGTTGTAGATACTGATTCCAGCGGCGACACTCTTATTCAGAGTATTCTCGTGGCTGAAGGTTACAACGTCACTTTTTTAGATAGTTCTTATGTTGAAACCGACCTTGATAACACCTACGATTTATTAGTTTGGCCAGGGGGAATGGATCCAGTCACTGACGCTATGTTTAACTTAACGCTTCGCGACACAATCAAAACCTATATGGATGCGGGTGGGGACTACATCGGAGTTTGCGGGGGAGGGATTGCTGGTAGCGAAACAATGTATTTAATGGATAACCCGTATGGGTTGCCCGACGCAACTTGGGATGTTTTTGGTACTGGTGAAGGAGTAAATGCAGATTACGATTACGATTGGACTTCTTATATTGGAGCCGCAATTTACCCTGATGTTGAAGTTGCCACAGACCACGACATTTTTGATGGCTACTACACTGCAGGTGATCAATTTATGATGACTTACGCTGGTGGGCCAGTCTTTAACGGCGCTGGGTTTACAACTCTGGCCACCTTTACCGCTAACATTGATGATTACAACGACGATCCTAACTATCCGGCCACTGGCGAAGCCGCCATTGTCGAGACCGAGTACACCACTGACTATAATGGCGATGGTGATTCCGAAAGTGGGGGAGTTATCCTCTTTGCACTTCATCCGGAATTTTTGGCCGACACCGAGTTCTTACTCGAACAATCAGCGGAGTATTTGCTTACCGAATAAACCGCAAAACATCTCTTGATCGTTGGTGGAGAGCTACAGTTTGGCCATAGGCTTCAGAGAGTTTTTTCGTAACTTCCTGTACTACCTCGGCATACCATGTTAGACGAACCTGCATAAACGACATTTGTGTATCAGAAGGCTCACCTGGAGCCGAGAGCAACTCTGGTGAACATTCAACTTGGGGAACGGATTTAATATCAAAATCAAAGTAGGCACCATCAAATCGTTCCGTAACATAATCTGTAATGAGTTGAATAGCTTCTTGGGCGCGTGGAGAATCCATGCTGTGATCAGAAGAACCATTGAATCCAGCTAACACTAAATCTTCCTCGTCTGGATCAAAGACCGCTTTTGGACCCTTACCTAGATAAGGTTGGTGAGATAGGTCATACATATCGACGACGCGAGGACAGGGATTAGGCTGACCTTCAATGTTGAGCCATTCGGCCTTATCTTTTCCGACATAAACGTCATACTCCCGAACCGGGCGACTAGTCTCCTCGCTAAAGGTTAGAGCATTTACAGGGGTGTTGTTTTCCATAGCTTGTGGGCTAAATAATAAGGCTTCTAATCGTAACCCTAAGTATGGATTTGTGAATTTTACTCAAAAAAGGCCTTAAAAAGACTTTTGTAACAGATTAAAACTCAATTCTACTTCAAAGTAGAATTCCACATAATTTGGTACTGTAACAACTTAGCTTTTGCCAGGTCAGGCGACTCTGCCTTAATCATTCGCAACTTTCCTTCGCTATCTTTGTGAAAATTCAAGTAAGTATCTCCAAACAAATAATCAAAATCCAAAGGATAATTATTGACTTCAATAAACTTAGTTTCGCGCTTTTCTCCCTTATCACGGCCCGCCAAACTCTTAGAATGCTCAGAATTATCAAAAATTATCGCATCCGCAAACACACCATTTTTACATCTTTTATTTATAAATTCTTTTTCAATATTCTCGCCAAAAAAATTAACCACAGCCTCAAACGATCCCACACACCAAATAAAATCATCAATTTGTCCGGGAATGGTTAAGTATTGATTCACTAAATCATCATCTTCGTAGATTTCGGTAGGGTAGGGAGACGCCACCAAATCATTTAGTCCTTTCAATTTCTCTGCAACACGTTTCATTTTACGACTTTCACGCTCAAATTTTTGGGCTAATTGATTCATATCCGCGGCCTGATATTTGGTCGGTTTGCCAGGGATAGGCACCACCAAACCTTTATTCACTAAAGAATCAAGAACCTTATACGTCCCCGCTAAACTCAGTTTAGTCTGATTCTTAAGAAAAGCAGTCGTCGCCTCCGGAAAAACTAAGAGCTTTACAAAAGTCAGAGCTTCTCCTTCTGAGAAACCATTTTCTATAAGTTTAGTGCGGATGTAAGGGGTGACTTGCATAGTACTAAAAAATACAATAAAAAACCAAACAAGTCAAGTAGCAAAAGGAAAAACCTTAAGCCTTAAACATTTTCGAAAGTCGCGTCATTTCTCCTAAAATCGTTCGTAAACGGTCAATATTATGAACTGTGCCACGAGCAGTAAAAACAACCGCATCATCTTGAATGTGAGAACCTTTAAAGTCATCAAAAAACTTAATCAGAGCCTGCTGTAAATCTGGCCGGGACAAAACGGGAATCATATTCGCTTCTGGGCTAGCCTTTAACAAAAACTTCCCATCAAAATCCGGATTTCCAGTCTGGATGTCTTTTCCCTTAATCTTTTGCATTAATTTGCTGCCCAGCCCTTCACGACTAATATGTAAATCCGAATTAAAAGGCTGCGCAAAATAAGCTCTAAATCTAGTATAAGTCCTTTTACTTTTGCCAGAACCTTGACGGATAGTTTCAAAAAAAACTTGTGACCCCTCATATTCGCCAGTTATATTCCAGTCACTTACACCCAGTAGTGGCATCTTTATACCTTCATTGTATTGGAGCCCTAATTGCATGGCCGCCTGTTTAAATTTCTCCTTTTGCCGCTTTGCCATATAAGCAGCCAGCGGGAAAATCGCAATCATAAACGTACCGATGCCAAAAAGAAAACCATACTCAGAAATAAAATCTGCCATAATTTAGTTAAGTTAGATTGCGCAAATTATAGCACAGCAAAACTCTGGAGTGAGTCCCTTTTTGACTTAACAGCATTCAACTATTAGAATAAATTCAATATTTAAAGTTTAAACAAAATTTTCCATGCGTTTATTTAGATTCCTGCCCCTAGGTGTTTTTTTGTTATCACTTTCTGTTCCGCTAGGGTTAGCCCTTTACGAAGGATCTCCAGATTACGACACCAGTATTGATATAATGCCGAGTATCACTATAAATGGTGAGGAGTTCATTCTTGATGACGTCCCACACGATCAAGCGGATACTTTGGGCTGGGTTAATATTCCAATCAGATTAGGAGATTTTACCGCTCCAATTACCTTAGAGTTAGACAATTTAACTGACAATATTAATTACGCTAAATGGGAAGTAGAAGATTGCTATCATGATGAGGATGGTGCGTATTATATTGAACCTGATAATTTTGAAACCATCGAACGCGACGAAGATGATATTGTTACAGACCCCGGCGGATTCGATTTTTATCACGATGACACGGTGGCTGTTTCTTTGGAACTCTCCGAGCCAAATTGCTACGAAATTTTCTTTAGAGGCTACGAAGAATACGAGGGAAATTACATGAGTGAGGACGATATTTATTTTATGGTTACATCTCCAGATGGATACATTGAACCATCTTTTTCCATGGAATTTGAGCACAGCGATTTAAGTATCTTTTCTATTGAGAGATACTTTGCGCTACCTCCAGAAGTTATTACTTTGACTGATACTAGTGATCACGAGGGAGAAGTAGCCACTGCCTCTCGAGAATGGACTATTGAATGGGGAGATATTCAGTATGGTACCAGTTCCCACGGTAATGCCTTTTTGCCAATTTCCACCACTCAAAGCGATGATGAAGTTCTTTATTATGATTTCACTAACCCTGGTCGCTACAAAATAACTTTGGAAGTAACCGGAACAAATGGTTTAACTTACGAAACTTCTCAAGAACATGTGTTTTTGCAAACAGCAGATGTTTATTTTAGTGCGGTTCTTTCCGAAAGATATGACGGGGCGGATTTTGGTGATTTTTATGACACCGTAGAATCAATCGATGACGAAGATTTATATGATTTATATATCGCTTCCTTAGAAGGATGTGAGTTCGAAGTTGTAGATGGAGGCGGGAGCATGGTGTGTGATGAGGATGTAGAGGCAACGCACGAAGAATATAATGAAAACTTAGAGTATTTATATGTTCCATGTACAGTATTTACTGATTTAAACGACCTTTATTCAAGTGATGAACTTTGCCGCGCCGCCGACCGAGTCAAAGAGATTGAGGCTTTTCAAGGCGATGGTGAAGGGTCTGCAACCGAAGGTTACCTACGACCCGAAGATGACATTAATCGAATTGAAATGTGTGCGGTTTTAAATCGCAGCCAAGTTAGTACTTCTCAAGGCACACGAATTGGCATTCCTGAAAGCATTGGAAGTAGTGATTATTCAGATTTGACCGGATTAGATGACACCGATTGGCGCAAAAGAAACGCGGTCGCGTGTGTGGAGTTTGACGGTAATCCAGATGGAACTTTTGGCTATGCCAACAACATTAATTTAGTAGAGGCCTTAAAAGTGTTATTTGGCATTTACGAAGTGGATGTCGATGATGATGACGCAGCCATGCTAAATAATTATTGCTCAGATCTTTCCGAAGATGCTTGGTATGCCAAATATTTATCTTTGGCTCACCAAGTTGGTCTTTTAGATGATTTAAACGACATTAGCGATCCTTGTGATGCTGGACAATCACTTTCACGAAAAGATGTGATTGTGTTGATGTATAGAATGTATTTTGAATACGTTTATATTGGGCAGCCTTAAGCGTATTAAAAATCTGGGGTGACCCCTAGGCGCTATTCGAACTTTCGTGAAGAAAGAAAAGTTTTCTAGTACCCCTAAAATTGACACCCCCCCCCATCATATGTTTCTATACTTATACATAATTAACCCTCCTGTTATGTTGAAAACTTTCAAATCCTTAGGGGCAGCACTCATAATTGCGATGTTGGTGGTCCCTCATTTTGTTTTGGCGGCTAATTTAACCCCAAATTCGATTACTTGTTTTGATGATGGTGCTGATCCTGGTGATGGAGATCCAACTACAGAATGTGGATTTAGTAGTGGTGACGCTTTTCCTCATGTGGTTGGTGATACAGTTGATGGAGATTCTGATACGGGGGTGCATATGCAGGGTCCTGAATATCCGATCATTATTACTCTTGATTTAGGGTCATCAACGGCTAATGTGAGTGGAGTAAACATTGATCAAGGACCAGGAAGTTATGGAGGCAACGGAAATAGAATGGCCGCTACCGGAGGAGGAGAGACAGCAAATAATACGGTGGATTATAGTACGAATGGTTCATCTTGGACGTCTTTTGGAGATATTCCAGCCTATAATGATGATGCTCCTACTTCTTATGACTATGTAGCTAACGTAATCGCTGCTAGTCCTGTTACAGCTAGGTATTTACGAATTACAAATTCGATGAATATATGTTCTGGATGTGGATGGGGATTAGCAGAGTTTACGGTAACCACTACGGGCGGCGGCTCTGTCCCCGAGATGGGAGTTTGGGCCCTTTTAGTTATTTTGCCGATCATGGGATATGTAGTTTATAAGAGTGTTCCGATGATTAGGCCAACGGCGGTTTAATATTTTCACAACATTTAAGAAGCGCGTTCCAAATTTGGGCGCGCTTTTTTGTTATTCAAAATCTGGGGTGAGTAGTGGGGTTCGAACCCACGACCTTCCGGACCACAACCGGACGCTCTAACCAACTGAGCTATACCCACCCTAATGGGATCCCTGATAGCAAGTGGTCATAGTTAGCCAACAGGGCAGCCGTATTGTACGGATTTACGCTTCTTCGCGCAATCCTATTTTATTTCTGATAAAACTTAGGTATTATTCCTTCGCACAAATTAAAAAAATTAAAACCTCCCACATGGCGACAATTACCGTAAAAATGGCGATGACCCCAGTTCAACAAAAGGTTCGCAAGATTTTGAAGTGGTTTATTCGTCTCAATTTTCTCGCAATTTTGATCACGTTGTATCTGACTTACATGCACTATAAGCCCGAGGCGAGCGAGATTTGTATGCTTGGCGAAACCTGGAACTGCGATATTGTAAATAAGAGCCCGTACGCTGAGCTTTTTGGTGTCCCAGTGGCCATTTTTGGCCTTATTGCTTACTCATTCCTATTTCTAGCCGCCATTGGACTCATACGTGATATTAAATTCTATAAATACCTTAAATTTCTTCGGCCAATTCGACTAATGTGGCTGATGTTTGCCGTGATTGCTGTTGGAGTTTTATTTTCAGGCTATCTGACCTACATCGAACTGTTTGTGCTCGAGGCGCTTTGTCTTTTTTGCGTTGCACAACAGGTTATAATTATTATTGATATTTTCATGATGCTCAGTGTTTTGAGCACTATTGATCAAGGAAAAAAGGATAACCCCAATGTTTGTGAATTTTGTTAACTTACTTTTACATGTTTAAAAAACTTACTATTTTCAGTTTACTCACGGTTCTTGCACTTTCATTAACTGCTTGCGCTCCAGTTGAAGGAGGGGAGAGTTACGATGAATTTGCCCAGTGTTTAACTGATGAAGGAATGACTCTTTACGGAGCTTTCTGGTGCGGACACTGTGCTGACCAGAAAAAATTGTTTGGCACAGCCATGGATTACATTGATTACGTTGAATGCGATCCGCGCGGTGATGACGGTCAACCCGATCTTTGTTTAGAAGAAGGGATTGAAGGTTACCCAACTTGGAAAAACACTGACGGTCGCTCTTGGGTTGGTGCTCAATCTTTGGAAACTCTCGGCGAAATCACTGGTTGCCCAGTCCCGTCAACAGAAGAAGCAACAACCGAATAATTTAACCCGTACCTTTAAATGGATGTAAAACTTATTACTGTTATTACCACAGCCTTAGTTGATTCAATTAATCCTTGTGCGATTGGAGTATTAGTTCTGTTAATCAGCACACTTTTATCACTCACTCACGACAAAAAAAGAATGATGTTTGTGGGATTAGTTTATTTAACTGTGGTTTATATAACTTATTTCTTAGCCGGACTTGGACTTTTGTATTTTATCCAAAAATTAGCCATTGCCGATGGGATAGCTATTGCCGCTGGAATTTTGGTGATTATTCTTGGATTAATCGAAGTCAAAGATTTTTATTGGTATGGCCGTGGAATTTCGCTCACTATTCCCAAAAGTCAAATTGGAAGAATTAAACGTTACGCCGAAAAAGCCAGTATTCCAGGTGTGATTTTGTTGGGAGTGTTAGTTGCAGCTGTAGAATTACCCTGCACTGGCGGGCCATATTTAGCAATTACTTCTTTGTTAGCCAAAGATTTCAACATGGTCGCTTTTTGGTATTTAGCGCTTTATAACTTCATTTTTGTATTACCTCTTTTGGTGATTTTGATAATGGTTTACACAACGCTCAGTGTAACTTCTATTGATTCCTGGAAAGGCAAATATCGCAAATGGATGCGCTTAGTTAGCGGGTTAGTAATGATTGCACTCGGAATTGTACTGATTCTTTATGCCAACGGAGATATTAGTTTGGGGTAATAAGAATTAAAAAGAGCGTGAGCAAAAATTAGAGTAGCGCGCGTAGGCAAAATTTTTCTACGGGTCTCGTGGGTCCCGAGGAAAATTTTCCGAAGCTTAGCGAAACTTATTTTTGCGAACATCAGCTAGGAGGGGGAGCTCACGAGGGGGAACCCCAGGTTCACCCTCGTGTATAGGAAAAACCCCCGCCCTCCCTTGAGCCAGGGGTTTTTCAAGAATCTGTAGGAATCACCTAGCTAAAAGCCGAGCAACCCTTGAGATTATAAATTATGAATCTTCTAGCCCCCTTAGGGCTAAAAAGGATTCTAAATCAAAGTCCAGGCGCGTCATATCATAGACACGCTCATAAGTACCTTTCGAAGTCGTTTCTGATGCAAAATCAAATTCAATTCCATTAAACACAGTCATTTTAAGGTAATTATATTTTTCCGCGAGAACTTCGTTTTCCTCGGCATAAAACCGGAACAGAGGACCATGCAACACATAAGCGGCGTAAGCCTCGGCAAAGTCTTCAAAAGGATTAGTCCGAGCGTAACCCGAGACAAACTCCCATTTAGAGCCAGTTCGCTTTTCAGAATCAGCCCAACTAGCACTGTAATACTGAAAACTAGGATCAGTATCCAGAACAGGCTGGCCACGATCTAGAAAGGCAGTTTTCTCACCGGGTCCAAAAGGGTCAAGTAAGCCAGTATCAACTACATGACCAAGTTCGTGCACAAGCACAGCGACCAGTTCTTCCGGATTCATATCCACGCAACGCAGGATGACAGTATTGTCTCCTCCTAATCCACGACGAGCACTTGAGTCAAAGCTCAAAGTCAGATCATGGATCGCATTAGCATGTTCTTCCGGGAGAATAGTGAGAACGTCAGTTATCAGTTCGGTACACCATTCCAGAGTTTCGGCATCGTAAGTCCCAGCCACTTGGTAGAAATCTTGCGAAATCACCGGTGCACTAGAAAATTGTAATGTGAGGGCATCACGAGTTGAAGCCGTTGTAACTCCGGAAAAGGGTACCGAAGCGGAAAATAGAATAAGTTGGCAAAGGGCAAGGCTGAGGAGACGGAAACGAATCATGGGGCGCTAATTAAGAGTAATTTGGCGCTTTGATTTTTGTTTTCCGAGCTTCAGCGTAAGGGGACTAGTATAACGATTTTAAAGAGTTTGTCAATGATAAAGTTAAAAGACAAGGAAAAGGACCCCAGGAATTTTCTCTTAACTGGAAAGAACCCCATCGGATCATGATCCAATGAGAACCTTTCTCGCTTACGCGGGACGTTTGCGAGAAAACACCTGAAATCCTTTTTTCACCATTTTACTAATTACGACAAATCTTCAAAAACCCCTTACTAATTAGAGGGGGAGTATAAATTGCAGATATAGGGTTGGACTCAGGGGAAGGGAAGTCGACTTTGGCGCCACCAGAAGGTGAGCCTTAGAAGAATCTTTCCTTCCCCGCGTGATGCGGGAAAGAGTGCAAATTGCCAATTAAGGCGGAAGCGTGAGGACTACCACTAGCCGGTAGTCACACACAAGTGGGGGATTGGGTTCGGGGGGCGGCTAGTGCCATCCCGAACCCAGAAAGCTAGATGACGGCGTCGTCACCGCCGCCGCCACCGGCGGCGCGGCCGCCGCGGGTGAGGCGGCCGATGAGGCTCAGGACGGGGATCCGTCGCCACAGCGGAAAGAGCGTGGCCAGGAGCAGGCCGATGAAGACCAGCCACCAGCTCCCACCGAGCATCCAGGCCGTGAAGCCGAAGACTGCGGCGCCCAGGCCGCTGCCTCCCACCGACAGGCCGGCTTGCACCGGGCCCTTGCCGGGGTAGATGCGGGGGGAGAGACCGACCAGCATCGGGATGAAGATCATCAAGAGGCTGCTCAGCAGCCCCTTCGACATGTCTCCAGCCTTCTCCTTCAGGGTCGCCTCGGCTTTCTCCTGGACGTTGTCCGTAGCGCGGTCCACGATGGGACCCCACACGTTCTTCTCCAGCCAACCTTCGTCGGACTGGTCGTCCTCGTCGTTGCTCTCGTTGTCACCGTCCTCGTCCCACTCCAGTGAGACCCCGAGGTTGTCGAGGGAGCCCTGCTGGGCTTCCTCTTGTTCCGTGGGGCCACAGGCCGTGAGGGTGAGGGTGATGGCGAACAGGGCGATCAGGGTGCGTGTCATAATGTCCTCCAGGAACATTCATTCAGGTTGTTTGCACGTTGCGGTAGTTTCCTCCTAACCACGAACACATACAAATTCGGAGCTAAGACGGAACTACCACAACTTTCCGCATCACAGAGAGTCCATGAAAGCATCACAATTCAACTCAATTTCTACTTGCGTAGAAAGAGGAAAAAATGACGCCCTCATGACTCTCTGCAATGCCCGATTTTTCAAAGATCAAATCTTTTCTTTCTTCAATTAAAAACTACCATATATAACAAAAAATGTCAATGATGTCAAACCTGTTTGTGTTAATACAAATTTACAACAATCTTATACTTCGCAAGCTGCTTTAAGCGAAGCTAGTGAGGCATCTAAATCATCCAAATTCTTTTGAGTAGGCTGCATTTCAATAACAACATTATGGAACGCTGTATCACGAGCAGCTTCTCCACGGTTAATAAACTCGGTTACTTTTTTCTTGGATCCATGCGTCCCAGCCGCTAGTCCGGCCTTCATTTCTTTTTCCCAAGCGTCAAATTTTTGGTTCAGCTGGCCGTCAAAAGCCACAATCCATTCTTTTGCTTCTTTTTCTGTAATATCCCCTGGCTTTCTGGGTGGGGCAGTCCCACCTCCACCACCGCCGCCCCCACCACCACCATCTGGATCTGGGTCAGGAGTAACAGGACAGTTATCTGGATCTTCCTCACACATTTTTTTAAGCAATCCACATAAATCATTAAATTCAATGGGATCATATTCAAAATCTTCTCCTTGATCCTCAATTTTTCGTCCAAATCTTTCATTAAACTTATCAAACGGCATAATATGGCTTAATTCCCTTGGTACTTCATCAATCCCAATCACTCGATCTAACCAGTGCCCAGTCGCTAAATCACCATTTTCGAAAGCATTTCGAACCGCGGTCATGGCCTCAATTCTAATGTATTGCATGTAAGCATCATGAACCTTGCCCCAGTTAGCTTTTTCATCTCTTAATCCAGAGGTGTATCGCTCGTGAACCAAAACAAAAGCATTTCGAATATTTTCTGGAGATTTCTTTCCAAGTCGTTCTGACCCAGAGAAATCAAAGCGATCCATCATTTGACGGTAAGTCCACATGTGACCTTGATATTCCGCGCTTCCATATCCAACTTCGGCCGCGGATTTATAAAGTTGATCAAACTCATCGCGAGTAAAGTATTTATCTGTCGCACCAGGTTGCAGTTTACTTTCAATCATCTGATTAACTAGTGTCACTTGTCTTTGCATTTTAGCTGGATAAGTTGAACGATAATAAGTATCAACCTTATCTGTTTCGGTGGCTAACTGCGCATCAGTTAGAGTTCCTGCAGCATGTTTTTGCATTAAATCCATCAATTCTAATCTGTAATGAAGCTCAGCCTCATCTTGTTTGTAATCAACCATTGAGGTCCATTTTTCATCTAAAATTTCACCTTCTAAAGCTCCACCAAAATCTAAAGCAATTAATTGATCCCAACGTCCTTTTAAATTACTTTCCATTCCGGCAAACACATTTCGCAATCTATCAAATGGTTGTGTAAACGAGTTTTCGTTATTAAGTTCAAATACCTTGAAATTAATAACATCCGCACCCAACTCAAACTTAATAGCTGTTGGAGTAGGAGTGGAAGTGTCAAATTCCCACACCACTTCTTTAGAAGTTCCCTTATTAAATATAATTCGGGCGGTATTTGGCGCCGGATGTTCAACTGTATATCCGCTAAGTCCATGTAAAACCGGAATAGTCTGCGTCAAAGTCTCACTAAGTTCAGTGTATTTCTCTTCATATGGAGGGAAGGCTTTAACTTGTGGCAAAGCTTCCATTAATTTTTCTTTTGTTAAGCGATCGTCTGGGTGGCTTGTCCAATCCCAGAGGATTCCTTGTTTCTTTTTTAATCCTTGTCCTAGTTCTCTACGGAAAACCTCGTTAAGGTCTCTAATATAAGTACGATGGTTAGGTAAGAATTCATTCTGATTTTGGAAGTGATCTGTTTTTTCATACCAAACTTCTAGCACCATAAACAATAATTCATTGTGTTTTTTACTACCTTTAGTTCCTAGTCCAGCAAAATCCAGTTCATTCGCATAATCATGGAATTCTGCAAAAGCATCGGAATAATCTCGCCCTAATCCAAACCTCAAAAATTGAGCTTCATAAGGTTTGCGGGCCGCACCACTATGACCAACTAAATCATTGGCTAAATCTTTCAATTCTCGAGTTTTATCTAACACTCGGTTAGAGAAAACATCATGCACATCTTTTAACTGAATAGAGCTTCTTTCGGAAACCTCCATTAAATCACGTCGATAAGCATTTAAAATTTGTTTCTTTTTAAATGGAACAAGCAAGTTCCAGTAAGCTTTATCTTCCAAAGAGTCATCAACTTCTTGGAAAGCCTTAGCTAACTCTTGATTTGTCGCTCGAGCCACTAGTTTATCTACAAACCGGGAGCCCATCTTTAAATTATTAATTAAATACGTGCCAGTTGCTGGATCTTTAACAAAATCAAAGGTCGCGCCACCAGCCAAACTTGCAGTTTTAACAGCACCAGTAAGGTTAACACTTTCAATTTTAATTCCTTTCATAAACTGAGCTTCTTCTGTAGCCGCTAATTGCGTTGATAAAGCCGCAATTGTTTTTTCTTCCATAATATCTGGCAATAATTCCGTAATAGTTTTAGCTTCACGATCATTGTATTTAACTCGTAACCCTCCTTCTGGTGTCAAAATTAATTCTAATTCCAAGTATTCACCATTTACTTCATAGCTTGGGCTAACCACCCAACGATTATTATCGGGATCCCATTTGGGATTATAAGTAGCCCCAAGGCTGGTGCCGACAAACAAAGCCTTCATTGCCTTTTCCAAATAAGCCCTCAAACTCTTGTATTCTGCTTCTAAATCTTGCCGATCCACTTCCTCCATGTCCTCTCGAACTGTAAAGGCAAATGGAGCGCTGGAATCAATTGGTTTTAATAAATGCTGAGTAATATCAGTGCCAGTAGTTGATTCACTAAACGAATAAGTAAATGGGAATCCCATTACCACTGCTTGTTTTGGACCAACAGAAAGTTCAGCGTTCAAATCTTTAAATAATTGCGGAAGTTCAGTTTCAAAAGATCCAACTATCGCCGCTGGAGCTGCTTCGGCTCCGGCTCTAACGGCTTGACTAGGGGATCCACCTGATCCACCAGCATCCTCTTTATCAGAAGATCCACGTTTTTTTCGTTTATTACGTTTTTTGTCAGATCGTTTTTTTGGAGCATCGCTGTCTCCTTCTTCAGCCGCTTCACCATCGTCACCCAAAAAGTTACCTTCTTCAATCACAATCACTTCTCGCAAAGAGTAGTAACCACGAGTGCCAGTTTCTGGTGGATTATTAAGATAATTATCTTCAAAATCGTCATAACGATTGCCAATCAAACCTTCTAATTCTTGATACATGGCCTTGGAATGGCGAGATGTAAAATATTTAGAAGGTAAACGACGTCCCATCGCAGTATTGCGAATAGAACGCATATCAATTTCATTTTTATGGTTTTTACGGGCGTGTTTGTAAGCCTTATAAAAAGCACTAAATGGAATTGAGCCAATAGCCCACATGTGTTGCAAAGATTGACGATTAACTTCTTCTAAATCCTCTCGACCTTCCAAGAACTTGAACATTTTATCATCCATTTCTTCCTGATTTAGAAGCTCTTGAGCATGATCCCAAAGAGATTTATCAGTCAAAGACTCGGTTAAAAAATTACCAGTCCAAACTCCTAACGCTCCCAGTCCCAACATTTTAAACCAAGGTTTCTTTTCCTCAGTAAAAGGAAGGGCAAACTCAGATCCCCATAATTGGTAGGCTGCCAAAGCAGTAAATCCAACCGCAATTGAAGTCAAAATTGGGTTATCTGCAAAACTTTCTTTAATTTTGCCGGCTGCTTCGCCCAAAGCTCCAGAAATAGTGTCGGAGTTAACCGTGTCCAAGGATTCTTCTATAGCCTGATGTTCTTTTTCGTAAGCGTCAATTTTATCAACAATCAAATTCATAACCGCCTTAGCGTATTTGTATTCATCCGTATCAGGTTCTTTTTCCAGAAAATCAAGAATATTCAAACCTAAATCTACGGTGTCAAAAGCATCTTCAATTTCATATAATTGTTCTTGGTTTAATTCATCTGTTGCCCAAGCCGCAGAATCAATTTTTTCATTACGGCAGTATTCCGCGAGTCGTCCTATAGTATAGGTAGACATTTGCGATTCAATATCTTCTTTTAGTTTTTCCAGTTTGCCGCGGGAACTTGATTCCTCTCCAACCTCTGGAAGAATTAAAAACTGTTCATCTGGTGTTTCGATGTCAGTCATGTGTTAGGGTTTAATTTTGCTTTAATTGAGGCAATTTCAGCCTCTTCATGCACCGCTGTGTGAGCTTGCGCATATTCATCAAGTTCTTTATCAAGGACTAGATAATCATCTTTAAGATCTTTCATCATTTTCTCTGTTTCACGCTCGTAATCATCAATTAATTCAATCAAATCTGGTTGAGCAGCTTTGAGTTCGTGTTTGTATTCTTCATTCGCGTCATCTTCTAATAAGTGAGCATTAGGAATTTTTTCGTTTTCAAGGTGGTGGAGTTCGGTTTCTAGAACCGCCACCAAATCTTGAGTAAGTTCTTTGCTTAAATTTGTGCCTTTTTCATCACTTTCTTTTGTTTCTTCGTGAAGTCGTTCAATTAGCTCATCCCTCTTCTTATTAGAGATAGTTGTAGCCATGGCCAACATAGTAGCTAAATCTTCAATGGTAAAATTTTCAATCATAATATTAGTTTAAGAGGCTAGGGCTAGGGATACATTTTCACGATCTTTAAATCCAAAAGATTGATGTATATCAACAAATTTTCGAGGATATTTTTTGTTTACTAATGGTTTACTTCGATCCGCAACACTCTTGCTTCCGGTTTTAACAACTACGGATTTTTGCTGAAAATCAACAAATATAATTTTGTTATCATCATCGTCATCCGCATCAACCCGGCGCAAAGCAACGTTCTGACTTCCTTTATTAGCAATTACATATTCAACTCCTTCCCCAAACGCATCAACAGCCACTAACTTTAATTTAACTTTTTCACCAAGCGGAAGATTCTTTAATCGTCGCATTAATTCAATTGGAGGTTGTCCAGCTAATTCCAATTGAGAAGCCGCATTAAAAGATTTGAATCGACTATATTCCTCAGACGCTAAAAGCCCATAACTTCCCTCAAAAGCATCTTCAATAGACTTTCGTAGAGGGGGAGGCATAGCTTTAAAACGATCACTTTCTATTAATTTTTCTCGAATTGCTTCAAGTTGAGCAGCTCGGCCATTACCGTTTGAATCATTCAAACAGTCATCCAGCTCAGCTAACAAAGAAGGATCATACTTAGCTACAATCCCACGTATGGCATTTTCAGCTTTTTGCTCTGGCTCAAATCGTGCCTTGGCCGCTTGTTGGTAACCTTTGTGCTCAGCTCGTTCTTCTGTCAAAACTTGCTTAGCTGCCAGGCTAGCAGTTTTCATCATTTTAGCAGTACTTTTTTCAACAGATCCCATTAATTTACCAGGATCACGCATCCATTCCGGAACTCTTCCGGTTACATAATTAGTTTTCTTTAAATTTCCTCGCAAGGCCTGAGTCCATTCCGACACCCTAGTAACTTCTTCTTTCCACTCTTTTTCCATGATTTGAACTCCGTTTTGAACTCTTTCTGCTACTTTTATTCGACTTGTAACGCGGTTTAGTTTTTCAGCTGTTTTCAAAGAAACATGATGCAAACGTTTGCGTCCACCATCTCCAAATTCAGTAATTTTATCTGCCATTTCCTCAGCCAAAGCATCACCTTTTTTTCTAATTCGGTCCATGATTTCACCCTTTCGAGTTGGAGCAGCTCCATCAGCATAAGGAACAATCACTTTTAAACTCCGTCCCAATCGACCAGTTAAAGAGTCTTCATGTTCCAAAACTTCGCTCAAAGTTTGCATACGAATATCTTCTGCTCTTTCAGCAGTAGAGTCAGGATTAGCAGCAGCTTCCGCTTTTTTATCAGCAGCCTTCATATCCTCAAGCATTTTAGCCTGTTCAGCTGTAAGGTCATGAGATTTGTCCGCATCTGGAGTGTTTTGACCAGCCATTTTTGGGTTTGTTTTTATTTTTTATTCTTAACAGTTTACCACAAAACCGCCTCTAGATCAATAGGGGAGTACGAGTTTTTATAATTAAGTTTTAGGCTTCAGGTTCAGCTTCATCAGCCGTGGCATTGGCTAAATCAATCGCATCACCAATCATCATCATTTTGTTGTAGGAAGTGTGCAGTGCTCCTTCCAAAGTTTCTTGTAATTCCGGACGATTAGAAATCATGGCATCCAAGGCATCTTCTTTTGGCGCATCCGGATGTTCACTGACATAAGTTTTATAAACCTGCCAATCCTTGTCAGTTAGAGTGCTATTTAAGGCGTTTTGAATCTGTTTATCAATCACTTTTTCAATCCGAAATTCCAGAGTTTTGCTCATGTCAGGCGTCAGTTTTCCAAGCTTCAAATCTTTGATGATTTTTTGAATAAATTCTTTGATTGCTTGCATAGAGATTGGTTATTTTTTCTTCTTTTTCTTATCACCACCACCAAGAGCACCAAGAATGCTTCTAGCAGCTAATCCCAATGATTTAGCCTTCCAAACACTCTCTAACAAACCTGGCCCATCATCACCGCTTTCGGCTTTTGCGGCGGTTTCTTCCTCCTGCAAAGCTCGCTGGACCTGAGCCCTAGTTTTAACCGTGCGTCCCGTTACCGTAGCTGGAGCGTCATCTAAATCTTCCTTCAAAACCTCCACCAAAATTTCTGGTTTATCCACTCTTCCTCGCCCTACTTTTTCCCGGACTAAAGCCGTATAATAAACAGCCTCCGTAGCTTCTAATAATAGGGTTGGATCCATAAAACCACCAGCTTTATCCGTAAGGCGTAAGGTCGATCCTTGAATAGATCCTTCGGCTAGCGGACGAATATGTTCTTCTATTAAAGCTTTCAAATTTTCGCGATCTTCTTTTTTGGTGACCTTAGTAGCCAGTTCAGCGATTGAACTGTTTACTTTTATATCCTTAAAATTTTTAAATCTTTCGTCCGTTAAAATATGTTCTTGCTTATATTCCGTAAAAGTAACTTCAGTTCCACCGCGCCACGCTTCATCAACAAAAGCTCCCGCTGCTTGACGCACCTTCCCACCCTGTCGAGCATATTCAGCCAAGCGATTCATCCGATTATTATAAACTCGTTCATTGCGAGCCATATTCGTGAGCATCAAAGCAGAGGCCATGGCTCTAAAAGCGCGTTCTTTTTTTGGTCTCACTTGGTTTTCAAGGACAGGGTCAGTTATATACAAGCGGCGCAAAACTTCGGTAGGGGAGATAAGTTTGGAGGTATCTAACCTTCTAGTATCAGAGGCCTGTTTAGCTTTAGAAACCCCGTCGCTAGCAACCTTATGAGAGGCAGTCATATCCTTAAAGCTTCTATATTTGTTGCCTTTCTCATCCTCTAATACCCAACGACTACCATCACGTTTTAAAGCAATGTCGGTGTCTCTTAATTCGCTCTCCATTTCATCATCAAAATTACGATCATCTGCCATTAATTCTTTCCATAATTTTTTCTCATCTTTAACTGCCTTGTCATCTGTTTGATATCTCTGGTGAAGCGCGTCCGCAGCATCTTCAACACTTACCATACCCTGCCTCACAATCGTAATTTGATCTGATAAATCAGTGTCATTTTTTCCTCCCGAATTAACCTCTGGAGGATCTCGCTCGAGTTTCATAAATAAGTTATTTGGCTCATGGTCATCAGCGATTTCAGTTTTAAATTCACGTCGATAAAGTCGTCTTTTTGCGCGACTTTCGATAGTTGCAGTATCAAGATTATCCACAGCCTTAGATTGATTTTTGACGTAAACCTGTAAAATTCCTTGGGCAGTCAAATCATCAGAAGCAACAGTGCCCATATCTTCAATGCTAACTCTCGCTCGACTAATAGCCTGTAAAGCCGCAATTCGAGCATCTTCTTTATCAACTACAACACCTAGGGCATCGGATCCTTTTTTAAAACGTTTGACTTGTTCCTCTCGCTCCGCGAAATCTTCTTCCTTCCTTCGTTTGTATTTATTTACTTCTTTATGAAGCTTTCCTATGGGATTTAAGTGGTCATCTGCTTGCTCCGTAGACCCTCCAATTTCCTCGTTGCGAACATCCAACAAGCGTTTAGTTGCTCCAGTAAAACATTTTCGACCTGTTCGCCGAAATGTACAGTCATCAGTTAAATCCTCCCCATCCCCAGGCGCATTGATAATTGTCCATCCATTTTCAACGTCAGTACCAGCTGCGGTAATAATTCCACCTATACGTACAGCTTGTTCATAAGTTAGTACATCGTTTGTATCCACAATTCGTGGCTCAGGCGATTGACGGAGATAACTAACCAGGGCAATAACTTCTGGAGATTCGGGGACTTTTTCTTCTTCTCTTCTAGTTGCCTCATCCGCCTTTTTACCAAGATCTTCTTCCCCAATTAACTCGCGCAGAGTCTTGCGCAGATCTTTCTGGTCATCATGGTTAATCCAATCTAAATTAGAATTCGGGTTTAGCACCGTCAAATGCGGCGCCATCCTTCCCATGGCCTCGCGATAAATCGCTTGACCCTCCTCATTCAAATCATCATAAGATTCGGCCTCCCTAAAATTATCATCCAAATATCTCTCCGTCTGACGCGTTAAAAACCATTGGTAATCAGTATATCCCTTCGGCTTTTGCCAGCGCTCACGACGCGTAAATGTCGGATCTATAGCCAGCATTGCTTTCACATCAGAACCTTCCATAATTTTTCGTGCCGCTAAGGCCGCTCTTTGTTGTTCCAAAACAACCCTATAAGCAATCGGATCCGCCATAATTAAAGTCCGCGCCACATCCCGGTCTTGAATTTGGCCATCAGGTCCACGGTCTGCCAAAATCATATTCTTAAAAACTTTCATGCGGGTCGTCCCCATGGCGTTATAAAGATTGTTAACATCTGGAACAACCGTCTCGTAATTATCGTGCTCGCCAGTCATAGCTAACCATAAAGCTCCCGTCTCGTTCGTGCCTGGCTCCAAATCGCCCATAGCCCAATCACGCCCCGCAAAAGCACTTTGCATCGCGTCGACTGCGCCCTGACCATGATCGATATCAGATTGCTTCATAATTAAGTTAATTTTATTCGCTTATACTCTACCACAAATTTACAAAATTAGCAATAGGTTGTCAAGGTATGTATTTTATTCTAAAATCCATTGCCAAAACGTGTAAAGGCACGTAGCATATTACCAACCTTAACCTAATCTAATGAAAGTTACTGTATCCAAACCCGAAAAATCAATGGTTACTATAACCATCGAGGCTGATGAAAAAGACCTCGAAAAATTTCTAGAAAAGTCCGCAGAGGAGTTATCTGGCCAAGTCAAAATTGATGGCTTCCGCAAGGGGAAAGTCCCCAAAGATGTTCTAGAAAAGCATATTGGCAAGGAGGCGATTCGAGCCAATGCCCTTGAATTAGCTCTACCAAATTTCTATGCCGAAGCTGTAATTCAAGAAAAAGTGCAAGTTGTAGCCCGCCCAGAAATCAACATTACCTCCGATGACCCATTTACATTCGAGGCCAAAGTAGCCGTACTCCCAGAAGTTAAAATTTCTGGACACGAAAAAATTAAAGTCGATAAAAAAGACCTTAAAGTCACAGCCAAAGATTTAGAAGAAGTAGTCGATTATTTCCGTAAACAGGGAGCAACTTACCCAGACGCTAAGCGTGCTGCCAAAAAAGGTGACAAAGTCGAAGTAGATTTCGAAGGCTTTGATCCCAAGGGTGATGTTCCTTTGGAGGGGACTAAAAGCAAGAATCACCCAGTAGTATTAGGGGAGGGAGGCTTAATTCCTGGTTTTGAAGAAGAAATTACGGGAATGAAAGCTGGTGAAGACAAAGAATTTGAAATAAAATTCCCCAAAGATTACCATTCCGATAAATTCAAAGGAAAAAAAGTTAAATTCAAAATCAAGATTCACAAAGTTCAAGAAGTAAAACTTCCCGAACTCACCAAGGATTGGATCAAAAAAATGACTGGCAAAGAATTAGACGTTGATGCTTTCCACGAAGAAGTTCGCCAAAATTTAACTCAAGAACGTGAACAGCAGGAGAAAAACCGTCGCGAAGGCATGTTCTTTGAAGAACTTATCAAGCTTACAAAAGTCGATGTCCCAGAAGCGCTTATAGAAGAGGAAATTGACTTTATTCTAGACCGAACTAAAATGGAATTACAGTCCCGCGGTATTACTTGGGATCAATACGAAAAACACCTTGGAGAACAAAAACGTGATCTTCGTAAGGAAAAACAAGAACAAGCCACCAAACAGGTGACCTTAAGATTGGTTCTCAATCATCTTTACAAAGAGGAGAAAATCGAACCAACTGACGAAGAAATAAAGAAAGAAGTAGAGCAAATGATGGGCAAGTACCCAGAAGCAGAACAAGACAAGGTAAAAGCTAATTACGAAAAGGGACAAGCTGGTTACGCTCAAGTTCACAATGCCATTTGTTTAGATCGTTTTCTCAAAAAACACCTCTCTTAAATTCTAGCCCTTCCAAATATGCGCGCTCTCTATCTTATCGGCTCCGTAATGAGTTTCGTCATTATTCTTATTTTGGCGTTCGAAAACATTCAGGCATCCTGCAACTATTTAACATTTTTCTTTTGGGAAATTAGTTCAGGCGTAGCCCCTACTTTTGTACTGTTTGGTTCCGCTATAGTAGGAATGGTAGCTGGTTCATTCATGACTTTATTGGCCAGTTCCTTTTTGGCTGAGTCTGACGACGATGAAGATGACATAGATTTTGAAGTCTAAAAATTAGCAAAAAGCATTAAAAGACAGTCCTTTAAAAAGGGCTGTTTTTGTTTATAGATAAAGCAAAACCAAAGAACAATAAAAGTGTACGCAAGTTGCAAGAAGCCAAGGTTGGCGAACAAAAAAATAATACAGATTAAACAATCAAATAACCATTTAAGTCAATTAAAAAGAGTTAGCGACTTAACCTGTTAACTTAAAATTGTATAAAAAATAAGAACAAAGTCTTGATTTCCGAGAACAAAACTTATACATTGACCATACTGTGCACAAAATATGTGTACAAACTCTAGGCTTACTCTATGCTCTTAAAGCGTCTTTTCACCTCGCAGACTCGCGTTAAGTTACTTACTTTGTTTCTGACTAATCCAGAAGAAGAATACTTTATCCGCGAACTTACTCGTCGTTTAGATGAACAAATTAATTCCGTCCGACGCGAGTTAGATAACCTTAAGAAATTTGGGCTTCTTCGCAGCCGAATGAAAAATCGAAAAAAGTATTACATGATTAATCAAAAATTTCCTTTAATAACCGAATTACAGGGAATTATTCTTAAGAGTACTGACCAAAACGCCAAAGTCGTGGAGGCAATTCTTAAATTAGGGGATCTTGAACTACTTTTACTTTCTGGCTTTTTCCTTAAAAAAGATTCCGAAGTTGATTTACTTATTGTTGGCGAAATTGATAAGGATGTTTTGCAGAGCTTTTTGGATAAGGAAGTTCCTTCCGATCGCACCATTCGTTACACGGCTTTAACTCGAGAAGATTTCATTTATCGCGTTAAGTGCAATGACCGCTTCATCAAAGATTTACTGACTGATCCAGAGAATATGATTGCGCACAATCAACTTCAAAACGCGCTTTCCTAGAAAAATTTGGCTTTACAACTGTAGTCCGCTTCCCTATAATCGGGCAGTCTTAATCTCAAAAAAATCATCATGAATCAAGCTTTACTTTCACACGTTCAACAAAAATCGCTTAAAAAGCGTGTCCCCCCAATCCGTACTGGTAATACAGTTCGCGTTCACCAAAAAATTGTTGAATCCACCAAGGATGGCTCCAAGGAGCGTATTCAACTTTTTGAAGGATTAGTAATTGCCACAAATAGTGGCGCTGGCACCGATAAAACCTTTACTGTTCGCAAAATCGCCAGTGGCGTTGGAGTAGAAAAGATTTTCCCTGTTCATTCCAGCAATATTGCTAAAATAGAAGTTATTCGAAACTCCAAAGTTCGTCGCTCTAAATTATATTTTATGCGCAACCGAACTGGTAAAAGTGCTCGTCTTAAAGAAGCTAAGCTTATGGGCTATGACTTTCCAGAAGAAGAGGAAGAAGCATCTGAAGAAGCAATCCAAGAGGCAGTAGAAGCTGTTAAAGAGGCTGAAGAAGCAGAAAAAGCTGAACAGAGCGGTGGCGACGATAGCGAGGCCGATGCCCCAGCCGAAGAGGTCAAGGAAGAAGCCAAGGCTGAAGAAGTAGCCGAGGAACCTCCAGCTGAAGAAGCAAAAGCGGAAGAAGAAAAAAAGGACGAGGAATAATCAAAAAATTATAAATTTTAAAACCCGCCTAATCATTGACGGGTTTTTTTGTATAATGAACACATGATTTCAAAAAATACTATAATTGCTGGAATGGATGAAGCTGGTCGCGGACCTTGGGCCGGACCAGTAGTTGCGGCCGCTGTGATTTTACCCAGAGGAATTCACTTACCAGGTTTAAATGATTCCAAAAAAGTCACAGAAAAAAAGAGGGAAGAACTTTATGCCAAAATTAAGCTCAAAGCAGAGTGGGGGATTGGTAAGGCCTCACACAAGGAGATTGACCGTCACGGCCTCTTAAAAGCTACGCAATTGGCATTTCAGCGGGCTTTAGATTCGTTGCCGCGCGTCCCAGAACACTTATTAATTGATGGCCGCGATAATTTTACTTTCTCCGTTCCACACACCTCAATTATTAGAGGAGATCAAAAAATTAGAAGTATAAAAGCGGCATCTATCCTTGCCAAAGTAGCCCGAGATAAGCTAATGAAAGATTGCAGCTTAAAATTTCCAGAGTATAGTTTTGATAAGCACAAGGGTTATGGAACCCAAAAACATCAGTTAGCTCTGCAAAAATATGGAGTTACTCCCGTGCACCGACGTAGTTTTAAACCTGTACAAGCTCATCTTTAATCTATTATGACGAAACCAACTTGGATCATTTGTGGCAATTTCGGCGCTGGAAATCTTGGTGATGAAGCAATTTTGCGTGGACTTCTAGAGTTATGGGGAAAGGATAAAAATTTAATAATCATGAGTGCTAACCCAGCCGAAACAGAACTTAAATTTGGAATAAAAGCTATTCATCGCCTTCCCAGTGGAATTCGATCCACTTTAAAATCATGGATTTGTCCTGTTACCCGTCCCAAGATACGCAAAGCTAGAGAGGCTCTTAAGAATTGTGATCGATTTATTCTTGGTGGGGGAACCCTTTTAACTGACGAGCCACTCAAATCTATGTTTGTTTGGGGGAAACAGATAAAAGGAGCCTTGAAATACAATAAAAAAATTGAGATCTACGCTAACGGAATTGGCCCCTTAAACTCAAAATGGGCCCAGAAAAAGGCCAAGTCATTACTTGAAAAAGCTGACAAAATTAGTGTTAGGGATGAAAAATCGCTGGAATGGACAAACTCCCTTGGGATTAAACAGGTAGAATTAGTAGATGACCCGGCTCTACACCTAAAAGAGTTAAAATTTCAGGGACTCAAAAAGTTCTCCAAAAATACAATTATCCTAACGCCAAGATTCTGGAAAAGTGGTCAAAAACAGACTCTAAATTCGCTCAAAAAATTTGTTCAATACCTGTGTGTTGAACAAGGTAAATATATGGTTGGAATACCCTTTGAAAAGGCCAATAAAAAAGATCTTAACCTATTGAGTAAAATATTTGATCAGCAAGGCGTTAGAAATCAATCCGAAATTTGGGCAAACTATAAATCAGAAGAAGAAGTTTTGGGAGTAATTCAACAGGCAGAACTGCTAGTTGGAATGCGGCTGCACAGTTTAGTTTTTGCGCACCTCACCAATACGCCTTTTATTAGTATTGCTTATATGGAAAAGGTTTCCGCAATTGTTAAAACCCTGAATTCACAAAATCCCATAATTGAACTTAAGGATCTAAGTTTTGAAAAACTTAAACAAGCTTATGAGAGGCTCTCCGCAAAAGTTTCTTGATAACGGTTGCAGAATTCTTCGTAAGTAGGATTGTGATTTTGAGTCCCAATGTTTTCAACAACATAAGTTGCCATCAGGGATCCCATGCGACCACAAGCTTCCAACGGACGGCCTTTTAAGTAACCCCTTAAAAATCCCGCTCTGTAACCATCACCACAGCCAGTTGGGTCAACTACCTCTTTAGGAACAACCACTGGCACCATAACTGGCGAAAGAGCTCCAGTTTCCTGAGAATAAATTTCAGAACCTTGTTCTCCACGCGTAATAATAAGTAGCTTTACCTTTTCTAAAATTTGAATTAAGTCTAAATGCGTTCGTTTTTTAAACATTTCCATCTCATAATCATTCAAAAACAGACCTTCCGCACCATCAATAGCCTCGTGCAATTGTTCTGGTGTGAGAATTGGCATGTTTTGACCAGGGTCAAAAAAGTAAGGAGTTCCAGCTTCCTTTGCCTCGCTCACATATTGCATCACTCGGTTTGGATCATCTGGCGCAATAATAATAGCTCCCACTTTATGAAAAGCCTCGGTAGTATTGATTTCCCCATCAGCACTCATCGCACCAGGATGAAATTGTGCTATTTGATTACCTTTTGGATCAGTCATAATCGTAGCTGAAGCTGTTGGTACATTTTCAAAAACTTTTATATTCTCCAAATCAATATTCTTCTCTTCAAGCCATTTTCGATAATCAGCAAAGTCATGACCAACCGCTCCCACCAAAGTAGCCGATTCCTCAAGCAAAGCTAAACAATAAGCAATATTCCCACCTGTCCCACCAAAATGACGAACTTTGTCGTGCACCAAAAAACAAACACTTAATTCCGATAACTTATCTGGTAATAGAACCTTTTCAAAAGGTTTTTCGTAACTAGAAATATAGTCATAGGCTAGGGAGCCAGTAACAGCAATTCGAGGAGCCATAATTTAAAAGTTTAAAGAGTTTTATGCCGAGTTTCTTCTTTAGAAAACTCAAGGACATCTCCTTCTTGGAGTTTAATTTTACCTTTGTAGCGAATTCCACATTCCGTACCTTTTTTAATCTCCTTCACATCTTCATTAACGAGTTTTAATCCCACGGCTTTACCAATTCCAATCTGTTCTTTGTCGCGGAAGACCTTTATACTAGAGTTTACCTCTGCTTTACCATCATTGATTTTACAACCAACCACCATTTCATTGTTACCAGTAAAGAAAACTTGTAAAACCTTAGCTTTTCCAAGTTCCACAACAATTGTTTCTGGCTCCAGAAGGCCAGAAAGAATCTTTCTCAGATCATCAATTAATTCATAAATAACCTTATAAACAGAAACTTCAGTATTGTGACGCTCTGCCATCCGTTCTGCTTGAGAGGGAACATCAGTATGAAAACCAATCACAACTCCCTGACTAGCCGCGGCCATCATGACATCTGACTCTGTAACATTTCCAACCCCGGAGTGAATTACTTTCACCGCCACATCCGATGATTTAAGCTCCTTGGCAATACTTTGTTTAATAGCTTCGAGCGAACCATTAGTATCAGCTTTTAAAACAACTTTTACAGTTTTAAGCTGACCTTCTTTAATTTGTTCAACAATTTCACCAAGCCCCATACCCATATTTTGAATTTTTCCTTCTTTAATAAGAGCCGAAACCTCTTCAGCTTTTTGACGAGCGGATCGCTCATTATTAATTACTTGCAAAATATCACCAGCTTGAGGGGTTTTAGAAAGTCCAGCAATCAAAGCAGTCCCAGATGGTCCTAGATCCTTAAATCTTTTACCAGTGTGGTTCTGCATAATTTTAATTCGTCCGTGAGTCGCTCCCACAATAACTGGATCCATCACCTTTAAAGTCCCGGTATTTATCAAAATAGTGGCCACTGGCCCCAAGCTAGGGTCCAAATGAGCCTCAATTACAGTTCCAACCGCGGGGCGATTAGGATTAGCCTTTAAATCCAATAATTCCGATACTACTAAAATCATATCCAAAAGCTTATCAATTCCCTCGTTCTTAAGAGCCGAAATAGGCACCATAACTGTTTCTCCACCCCATTCTTCTGGGATTAACTCATGTTCCGCCAGTTCACCCTTAACTTTATCGGGGTTAGCATTTGGTTTATCCATTTTATTAATAGCTACAATAATCGGCACTTTAGCTTCTTTGGCGTGATTAATAGCCTCAACAGTTTGTGGTTTAACGCCCTCATCAGACGCTACCACCAAAATAGCCACATCAGTAGCTCTGGCTCCTCGAGCTCGCATAGCAGTAAAAGCTTCGTGTCCTGGTGTATCTAAGAAAGTAATTTTATGGCCATTTTTTTCAACCTGATAAGCTCCAATGTGTTGGGTAATTCCTCCAGATTCAGACGCCACAACATTCGCGTCACGAATCGTATCCAAAAGTTTAGTTTTACCATGATCAACATGCCCCATAACAGTTACTACTGGTGGGCGTTCTTTCAAAATAGAAGCATCATCCTCTTGAAGTAGTTTCTCCAGGTCTCCTCTCATAATATCTTCTGATTCAGCGGCCGAGTGTTTGCGTCGAATTTTAACGCCTAAATCTTCAGCCAAAATAGAAGCGATTTCAAAATCAATTGGTTGGTTAATATTAGCTAAAATTCCATTTTTCATTAACTCTCCAATAACTCTTACTGGGCTAATTCCAACCTTTTCTGAGAATTCCTTTACAGATATAAAATCGGGGATTTCAATAATTCCCTTTTTAACAATAACCTCTTCTTTGGCAGAATCATCTTTGGCTTTAACACCATGTCTTCCCGCTGTTTTTTTACGTTGTTTTTTAATGAGTTCCTTCTCCATTTCCTGAGAAACAATTTCACCGTAGGTATCAGCTTTATCACTAACTTCTTTTTTAAATTCCTCGGATAGTAAAGCTGCTAAATCATCTTCCAACTCTGTCGCTTTTTCATCAATATCAAATCCTAGCGCAGCGCTGCGAGCAATGAGTTGCTCCTTTGAAAGCCCTACTTTTTTCGCAAATTGTATAAGGGAAGTAGCCATAGCGGGACTAGTCTACCCGATGATAAGAGAAAAGAAAAGAGAAGCTTAAGATGTTAATTTCGGCACATTTTTTGAGTTTCCCTCGATAGTTTCGAGCTTATCTTGGAATCTGGAAAGCCGCTTTTCCGAAGAATGGTAACTATTTTGAGCGCGTCCGAGGTGCGTCCCTACCAGGTTGAAATCATCACTAAACTTAGTGAAATCAGTTTGCAGCCGACCTAGAGTGTTCAGGATCTCCTTAGCGCCTTTTTCTATCTGTAAACCGCGTAATCCTAACAAAATTGCCTGCAGATAAATATAGAAACTATTTGGCGAAACTGGAATAACTCGTTTGGCCAAAGCATACTGGCTTATACTTTTTTCATCTTGATCTTTAACAATCACCTCATAATAGACATTTTCAGCTGGAACATACATCAAAGCAAAATCAAAAGTTCCTTCGTCAGGAAGGATGTATTTAGAAGCAATATCATCAATATGTTTTTTTACATCATTAGAAAAAACTTTTTTCGCCTTTACCTGAGTTTCATCACCATCAGCCTCTATTACTCGTTTAAAATTTTCTAGAGGAAATTTCGCATCTACTGGCACCATCATCTGGTCACGTAAGTGAATTACAGCATCTACCATGGCTCCAGTTTTAAACTTATATTGAAGTGAAAAATTAGCCTTCGGGAAAATCTGAGAAAGTAAATCTCCTAAAAAGAATTCACCTAAGTTACCGCGCAATTTAGGGGCACGTAAGATTTCTTGCAAACTAGAAATATCTTTTCCAACTTCATAGATTTTTTTATTAGATTCCTCTAGAGCTGAAAGACGATCCGTAACAGTTGTAACTGCTTTAGCCGCTGTATCTAGCCTTTCACCAACACTACGGTGAGATCGCTCACTCATAAGGGCTCCCTCGTGTAAACGTTCATCAAGTGTTTTTGATACGGCATTAAGTTGCTGCAGGACTGTTTGCGTAGTCTGGTTAAACTGCTGACTAAGCTGATCTAAGCGAGGATCAACAGATTCCTTAGATCTAGTTATTAAGAGGTAAAAAAAGCCTCCAGTGGCCATAATGGCCAAAACAATAGTAAATATTTCCATAGTATTTTCATCCTACAATTTTTGAGAGCGAGGGAAAGGTGAAAGTTGAGAAAGGCATTGACTTAGGCAGATCCTGATGTTATAATTAAATAATCGTTCTTTGATAAATAGATAATTCTTAGGGAGAAACCTGCTTTAGAAAGTGGTTGACGTCGCGTTGTCTGCGGCTTCCTAAAGCAGATTCCTCTCTGAGAACAGACAACTACCGGAAAGGTGTGGCTCCCGACGTGGCATTTTTCCGCCATTCACTCATTTTTGGTGAGGGGTAACAAACCTCAAATGGAGATTTGGACGAGATAGGGTTGTCCGTGGGTATATAGTTTTTCTATCTGCACTCGGCAATCGTAGGGAACTAGGGCTTTCATTTTCGCTTTGCGATTCTGAAAACTCTGATCCTTCATTCCAGGATTTATCATGGAATGATCCCGTGCCAGTGACTGTTCTTAGAGAGTTTTTTTATGCAACCGATTTATTGCAAACTAAACGGTATTCACAATATTTACAGATCATAGGAGAGGGAGTTGGCTCAAAATCAGAAGTCTTAATAGCCGTTGATATTTGTTCTAATTCTTGTTCTGTACTTTGTAAAACCTCGGGTGAACGAGTGGTTGTGATTTTTTTATTATCAGCCAAATAATACAAAGACAATTTAGAAACCGGTAATTTAAGGACATTTTTACAAGCCAAGGCGTAAATCGATAATTGCAGGTCTTTATCAACGGCTTTTTGTTCTTTTAAGCGTCCAGTTTTATAGTCAATTATCTCATAAGTACCATCACTCAAACGGTCAATACGATCAATTCTTCCTGAAATTCGCAAACCAGAGGGGATTTTCAAAGTAAACGGTCGTTCTAAAAAAGCCGGAATAACCCAATTTTCCTGCTGCGTTTCATAAAAACGTTCTAGGATTTCCATCCCTTGTTGTTTGCGGGCTTGAAGATGAGCCGGGCTGGTATATCCCAAAGGAATCCAATGCTTTTCAAAAAGATCCTTCAATAGATCTAAAGAAGGCTTTTTGCCATGCTTTAAATCCTGATAAAAAACATTAAGAGCATTATGAATGCTAGACCCAAAACTCAGTGAGTGAGACATGGGCTCTGCCAGATGATAAATATATTGGAATTTATACCTTAAAGGACAACGTTTAAAAGCATCAATTCGACTAAAGCTAAGCTTAAGAGGTCTAAATGTTTGATCCATCTTAATCAACAAAGGTTGATCTTCTAAATCATTAGCCACCGCGATAGATGGCGAAGTTTCTTGGCTCAAATCCGGAATCTTAGTTTCAATTGCCTCCTTTATAAAAATAGAAGGTTTCCAACGCCTCTTTCCATCGTAATAATCACTATAGGTTAAGAACAAATGCTTACGCGCTCGAGTACATGCCACGTAAAACAATCGGCGCTCTTCATGAAGATGTGAAGCTTGTTCATCAATTGGGGTTTGCATTAATTCACTTGGAACCTCAAAAGGGTCACGACGATTTATAGAAGGAAAGCGATTTTGTACTAAATCCACCATAAAAACAGTGTCAAATTCTAACCCTTTTCCAGCGTGAATAGTTAAAATTTTGACAGTGTCAGCATCTAAATCTTCTTCAGCCGGGGAGGAGCGATCACCCATTTCGTGACGGGATTGTAAATAATCTAAACATTCAATTAATCGTGGTGAACCCTGAGTCTCCTCGAAAGTTCGAATAATTTGAGAAAAAGTCGCAATATTTTGCAGTTGCTCAATTGACTCCGGGGAGTCGTTGTTTTGGAGAGCCTGCAAATAACCAGATTCTTTCATGAAAAAACCTAGGATTTGGCTGGTTGCTTGGTCTTTTACTGATTTTTGAAGGTTTTCAAAAAGAGCTAAAAATTTATCTAAAGAATTATCTATGACCGAAAATAAATCAGGTGTTTTTTGAGCCTGACGCAGAGTCTTTAGCAAAGCAGATGAAGAAGAACGAGCCTTCTGTAAAAGCGATACTAAATACTCGCTTTCAAAACCAAAAATGGGCATAGAAAGCATCCTAAATAAAGCAATATCGTCAAAAGGATTAGATATAGAGCGCAGGACAGCCATTAAGTCTTTGATTTCAGGCCGCTGATACAAACCCTGTGCCCCCGAAAAATAAGTTGGGACAGCGGCCCTTTTGAGCCCATCCAAAAACGGAAGGGCGTGATTAGTAGCCCTCACCAAAATAGCAATATCCTTGTAAGAAACATCTTTATTTTCCTGAACATAACGTTGAATATGCTCAACCACAAACTTTACCTCTTCTTGGTAGTTTTCAAAATGAATTATATGCGGAACCTTGGGAGAGTCCGCCACATTAGAAACTAGCTGCTTAGAAAGACCTTCTCGAGTCTCTAATCGAAAAGGATTGTTGTTTTGAATAACCTTATAACTCATATCCAAAACTGGCTGCGTAGACCGGTAGTTTTCAGTTAAAACAATCTTTTTTGTCTCTGGAAAACGCTCTTCAAACTGCATAATATTAGAAAGCGAAGCTCCTCGCCATTTGTAAATGGATTGATCATCATCACCAACCACCATTACATTTCGATGTTTTTCGGAAAGTAACTCGACCAATCTGTTTTGAGCGGTATTTGTGTCCTGGAACTCGTCTACCAAAATGTATTGAAATCGATTTTGAAATTCTTTTAAAACACTGGGTCTTTTTCGGAAAAGATCCAAGGTTAAATATTGCAAAGTTGCAAAATCCAAAACCCCTTCCTTAACCAACAATTCATCGTAATGCACATACGCTTTTGCTAATTCCAAAAGCTTTTCCGCCTCTTCCTTTTCGGCGTCATCTTCAGCCTTTTTAACCTGATTTTCAGCATGTTTTAGATAAACTTCAGGCGAAATCATTTCGTCTCTTAAATGACCAAAATGAGTCACTAAACCTGTTAAAAAACGAAGAGGATTTCCCAAAGGTCGGTAATAATTTAACTCAAAAGAAAACAAATGCTTTTTCAGAAAAAGCGCCACATCTGTCTGTGTCAAAATTTGATAAGCCGTATCCAAACCAATTTCCAATCCTCGTTCCCGCAGAACCGCATCACAAAAACCATGAAAAGTTTTTACCCAAAGTTCGGAATATCCATAGGGGAGTAGCACATCTAATCGTTCCTGCATCTCAACCGTCGCTTTCTCCGTAAAAGTTAAGGCCAAAATAGACTCAGGATCAATATTTTCATTCTGTATCAAATGACAAAAACGGTGCGTTAAAACCCGGGTCTTACCTGTCCCAGCCCCCGCAATAATCAAAAGTGGTCCATTTTTATGCAAAACAGCTTCTTTTTGGGCCGGATTAAGGTTTTCTAGAATTTCCACCCTTGCACCATAACAAATTTAAGAAGCCTTTTTAAGCGCAAGGTCTTGCAACTCTTTCACAATTATTTCCGGAATAGCAACTCCTAGCCAAAATTGGAGTGGACAAGACTTTTTTCCCTTCTTTTTTAAGGCTTTACTTAAACAATTTTCATTGGCACACACATAAGCCCCACGCCCTAAAGTTCGTTTACTACCTGGGACATCAACTTTAACCTCATTTTTTGCAGTTTTAACAACTCGAATTAAATCCTGTTGTGGGAGTTCACAGAAACAACCGGCGCATCGGCGTAAAGATTCTGACATAAAGCAATAGGGGATTATTCTTCAGTGGCTTCTTCCTCTGAAGCTTCCTCGGCTTTCTCTTCTTTAGCCTCCTCCTTATCCTTGGCTTTTTCTTCCGCCAAAGCCATGGCCTTTTCATTAAGAGCTTTTAAGCTAAGACCAATCCGGTGCTCATCAAGGTTTACGTCAATAACTTTAGCCTCTACTTTTTCACCAGAACGTAACACTTCAGAAGGCTCATTAACAGGGGTGCCATCCTCGCGCACAATCTCGGAAAGATGAATCAAACCATTAATGTCATCGGTAAGTTTCATAAAAGCTCCAAATGGGGCTAAGCGAGTAATTTCGCCTTTAATAACACTACCAACCTTAAAGGTTTTCGCAGCATCAGCCCAAGGATCAGCCATTAGTCTCTTCATACTTAAAGAGATCTTATCACCTTCAATGCCAATAATTTGGACCTCAACTTCATCACCAACTTTTCCATGATCAGAAGGATTCTTAACATGACCCCAAGCAATTTCGGAGATATGAACTAGTCCTTCTAAACCTTCAAAAGCCACAAAAATACCAAAATTAACAACACCACTAATTTTACCTTTAACCTTAGTTCCGATTGTAATCTTACCAAGGGCCGCCTTTCGTTCTTCTTGGAAAGCCGCTCGTTCAGAAAGAATTAACTTCCCATTTTGTTTGTCTAAATTAATAATTTTAACGCTCAAACTAACTCCAACTAATTTCTTCAATTTTTGAAGAATAAGGTTAGCGTCAGCCCCATTAACACGTGGGTAATGTAGAGGAGCTAGCTGAGAAACAGGAATAAATCCTTTAATCCCATCTACCTCTAATAGTAAACCACCCTTATTAGCTTCGGTTGGTTTAACTTCCACCACGTCATTTTCATCATAAGCATCAGCAAATCTCTTCCAAGCTCGTTCTTGACTAGCTTTTCGAAGAGAAAGAAGCACAAATCCATCTTCGTTTTCAGATTCAAGCACACATGAATAAACCGCATCACCAGGGGCAAGATCTTTGATAGTGTTCATGCTATCTTTAGTCTCACGTCCACTAATAATACCAGTGTTAACACCGCCAATATCAACCAAAATTCGGTGTTTACCGACAGAAATAACATTACCTTCTAAAAGTTCTCCTGGTTCCGGGAGAATCATGTCTGGAGAGCTTTTCAGAAGCTCTTCCATAGATATAGTTTGAGTCGCAGCCATAAAGCTTATATTGGAGCAAGGATTAAAAAATAAATAAGTTCCTATCTAAAGTGTCCCTGCTACCTAATGCACTTTATAAGAACGCGTGGAGTATAAGATGGTTTAAAGAGAAAATCAACCTTTTCTTAGCTCTAGTCCATCTCCCTTTTTGACAATTTTCACTTTATCTCCTTCCTGAAACTCTCCGCTCAGCAGTTTTTCCGCCAAAATGTCTTCGACTTTGTCTTGAATCACACGGCGAGCAGGCCGAGCGCCATAATCTGGGTCGTAACTTAATTTTGCTAGCACATCAAGCGCTCCAGGAGAAAGATTTAAAGAGATCTTTCTCTCCTTCAAACGATCTTCAAGATCAGAAATTTGCAATCTTACAATTTTCTTTAAATGATCGTGAGTTAAAGGATGGAAAACAATAATCTTATCTAAGCGATTTAAGAATTCTGGTCGGAACTGATCTTTTAATTCCTTTAGAATGTCTTCTTTTCGATCCTCAAAAATTTGTTCAGCCCGTTTAAGTTCGTCTGCCTCCAAGGTAAACCCAATTGGTCCCGCAGATTCAGTTAACTGGCGAGCACCTACATTGGTAGTCAAAACAATAATTGTGTTTTTGAAATCTACTTTGCGGCCTCTTCCATCTGTTAATACCCCATCCTCAAGAATTTGAAGTAGCATGTTCATTACATCAGGGTGAGCTTTTTCAACCTCATCAAATAACACTACTGAGTAAGGTTTGCGTCGGATCATCTCTGTTAATTGACCACCATCATCATAACCAATATAACCAGCAGTTGTACCTGTTAAACGAGAAACATTATGACGCTCCATAAATTCACTCATATCAATCTTAATCAAAGCATCTTCATCGTTATAAACTTCTCGTGCGAGAGATTTTACTAATTCAGTCTTACCAACTCCAGTTGGTCCCATAAAAATAAAAGAAGCAATGGGACGATGTGGAGCCCCAACACCCATTCTAGAACGACGAATAGCCTTGGCCACAGATTCAATTGCCTCCTGTTGACCAATAATGCGTCGTTTAAGTAGGTTTTCTAAGTTCTTAAGACGAGAAACATCATCTTTCATTAATTTTGTAGTCGGGATTCCAGTACTTTTAGATAAAACTTGGGCAATATCCTCGGCATCAATATGTCCACGTAACTCTTTTGGGATTTTAATTTGGCGGGCTGCCTCAATTTTTTCCATAACTTGAAGCTCCTCGGTGCGAAGATTAGCCGCTTTTTCATAATCTTGTTTAGAAACAGCATCTTCTTTGTCCTTAATAATTTTATTTAGTTCTTTTTGAAACTTACCAACTTTATTAGAACCACTAGTTTTAACTTTCATTCCTTTTAAAGAAGCGGCTTCATCCATCAAATCAATTGCTTTATCAGGTAGAAAACGGTCATTTACATACCGCTTGGAAAGTCGAACCGCGGAATCCAAAGCTTCATCAGAAATAACTAAATGATGGTGATCTTCAAAAGATTCTTTAAGACCCTTTAAAATTTGTAAGGTTTCCTCTTCAGTAGGTTCATTTATAATTACAGTCTGAAAACGACGCTCTAAAGCACTATCGTTTTCAATATGTTTTCGGTATTCATCAGTTGTTGTTGCTCCCACAATTCGAATATCACCTCTAGAAAGAGCTGGTTTCAAAATATTAGCAGCATCTAAGCTCCCTTCAGCTGATCCAGCCCCAACCACAGTGTGCAATTCATCAATAAAAAGAATTACATTTTCTTGGGTGCCTGCCTCATCAATAATTTGTTTAAGACGTTCTTCGAATTCACCACGATATTTAGTCCCAGCTACAACCGAAGCCATAGAAAGAGACAAAATTCGTTTATCTAACATTTTATCTGGTACGTTTTCTTGAATAATAGCTTGAGCAAGCCCCTCAACAACCGCAGTTTTACCAACACCCGGCTCACCAATTAAAACGGGATTGTTTTTGGTCTTACGTTGCAAAATACTAATCGTGCGTTCTATTTCCTTAGCGCGTCCAATAATAGGATCCATTTTTCCAGATCGATATTTGGCAACTAAGTCTTCGGTAAAATAGTCCAAAGCTGGAGTGCTAGATTTATCAGTTTTCTCTTTAGTATAAGTTGCCTCTTTTTCACCACCAGACATAACTCCTTGTAATCCACTTAAAAAGAATTCCAAAGGATTCATTTGGCCAGACGGATCAGCTCCCTGAAAACCTCCACCAGGAGCTCCAGGATATTGTTTTTGGCTTTTCTTAAGATTTTCAAAAGCATTTTCAATTTCACCTTGAACAGCATTTGGACGAACTTTCATATTTTCTAGGATCACCGTGGCCGCAGTGTTTTCTTGGCCCACTAAAGCATGTAGTAAATGCTCGGTTCCTACAAACATATGATTGTTACCCTGGGCACATTTCACAGCATCTTCAATAACTTTTTTCGCAAAACCACTTAAACCGCCAGAACCTTTTCCTTTAGAAGAGGAGGCAGCGGTACGTCCCACAGTTTTCAGAACTAAATTAACATTATCAAGCGAAACTCCAAAATTCATTAAAATAGAAGCCCCTAAAGAGTTAGGTTGGCTTAAAATACCAATTAAAACGTGCTCTGTCCCAACATAATTAGTTTGAGTTTTTTTTGCCACTTCTTGGGCCACAATCAAGGCTTGTTTAGCCTCTTTCGTAAACTTTTCGAAACGACTGTCACCTTTGTCTTTATTGGCCATGAATTTAAAAGTTAGAATTAATTTCTAGAAATTATAACACATTTCGATAGAGAATAATACGCTTTACCGCTTGCTAAGAAACAAAGAATAGTGTGTAACTACAACCTGATAATTAGCACTGTTAAGTTTAGAGTGCTAACAAACCAAAGTCAACTCAAAAAGGGGAGTTGCAAGTTTCCGCAAAGGAAAGCGAAAAAACTAAGTCGATAAAATAGATTCAGCCATAACCTCGATCTGTTCTTGGTAATCCAAAGTACCTTTCAAACGATAGCTAGAGGAATCATCGCGCGGGACATCAGCAAAGAAAAATCCAGACGATGACCAAGTTTTCAAACTAGAAACAGTCTCTTCTATAACTTCCAAGGTCACCAAGGCATTACTAGCGTCAGCTGGTTCATTACTAAAATAAAAACTACTTCCGGAGCGACTATAATACCAGTTCGAAGGATACTGCATTTGAAAACCCAAAGTAGCACTTTCCAAAGGTCTGTAGCCCTCTAAAATTACTGTTTCAGAACCAGTTTCAGCATCCACTGAGACTTGCTCCAACCCTTTGGCTTCATCAGTCCCAGAAGCTAAATCCCAATCTGTTATTGCTCCTTCTACAAACTTGGCTAATTCTTCTAAATTTCCATCACCTAAATTTTGCAAAAGATACCGCTCCAACACTTCACCATCAGTAAAAGTCACATAAATATAATTTGGCTCCACAAAATCATAGGTAGTAGCTGTCCATTCGTCAGAAACTAAGCTCAAACGATCCAAGTCATTCTCTAACAGACTAATATTGTCGGCATAATCACCATCACTAGATTCGTTGGCTTCTTCTTCAGCCACAACATCCTCAACGTCCTCGATCACCTCAGTAATCTCAGTTTCCTCAACAACCTCTTCTTCTTCCTCATCCTCCTCAATCCGTTGACCATCACTTAATAAATCAAAAGAAAGCAACATTTCACTAAACAAATTGCCATAACTTAACTTTAAATCTTCCTGACTATTTAAATGTAAAAGCACAAAAACTTTGCTTCCACCCTCAACATAATAAGTAGTTGAACCAACTTCTTCGACTTTAATAGCATTTAACTGGTCCACACTTACTACGTTTTTTGTATAAGTTTCACTTAAATCAGTATTTTGATAAGCCAAATACCATTCTTCAATCTCTAATTCCTCATTGTTAGACAACGTACTTACTTGAATTAGATCAGTTTCAATCAAACTCTCGGTATCTTTCGGTTGAGGGCCGTAAAAAGAAACAGCCTGAGTGCGTTCCTCCATTTCCCAATCAGAACGGTAAGAAATCCCAAAACCAATACTTTCACTAACATAATTAGTCATTTCTACCTCTTCTATTTCAACTACCTCTTCTTCTTCCAAAACAGTGAGTTGTTCAACTGCTAGCACTGGTTTGTCGTCATCATCTTCACCTGGAATTAATAAACCACTAACCTCCATGGATTGATTTAAATACTCGGTATCCCAAAGATTATAAAAATCACTATAAACATAAAGCAGAGACCCATCTGTTAAGCGCAATAGGTGAGTAGCATCAGGATTAAATTTTACGCTGCCCAAAGACTGCAACAACCCTTCATAGGTCATAAATTCATAGGAAATATCATCCTCCACAGTCACATCATCAGTAAAAGGTAGTTGGCAGCCAGTAAACAAAAGACCAAAGACAAGAAGAAGGGCAGCATAAGGAATAAGAGTTCTGAATTTCATAGGATAAAGTTAAATTTAAAAAAGTTCAGCATTTTGTGGAGGAGTTAACCCAAGATGCTGGTAACCACGTGGCGTAACTAAACGTCCTCGTGGAGTGCGATCAAGAAAACCTTGTTTTAAAAGATAAGGTTCATAGATATCTTCAATAGTCTGAGCCTCTTCGTGAGTAGCCGCAGAAAGAGTGCTTAGCCCGACTGGGCCACCTCCAAAATTTTCAATCATTAATTGTAGCAATTTTCGGTCCATGTCATCTAAACCAAGTTCATCGATTCCCATTTTCCCTAAAGCACTTTTTACTAATGATTCCGAAATAACATCATGATTATTAACTAGAGCAAAATCACCCACTCGCCGTAATAGTCGGTTAGCAATACGGGGAGTTTGCCGGGAAGAAAGTGACAATCGAGACGCTGCTTTTTCGTCAATTTCAGTCTCCAGAATTTTAGAGGAACGATTAATAATTTGCTGGATTTCTTCCTGAGAATAAAAATTAAGTCTAAAAACATGCCCAAAACGATCCCGAAGAGGGGAGGAGATCAAACTTAACTTAGTAGTGGCGCCAATCAGAGTAAATTTTGGCAAACTCAAGCGCATAGAACGAGCCGAAGCGCCTTTGCCCAAAATAATATCAATCGCAAAATCCTCCATGGCTGTATATAAAGTCTCTTCTACAATGGGACGTAAACGGTGAATTTCATCAATAAAAAGCACATCCCCATCTTCTAAATTTGTAATAATCGCCGCAATATCTCCCTGACGTTCCAGTGCTGGCCCAGAAGTAACGCGAATATTTGCCTTCATTTCCTTGGCTACAATATGAGCTAGCGTGGTTTTTCCTAAACCAGGCGGCCCATGAATCAAAACATGCTCCAAAGGCTCTTCTCGTTTTCGGGAAGCCTCCATGAAAACAGAAAGATTTCTTTTAATTTCAGATTGTCCTACGTATTCGTCAAGCACATCTGGACGAAGCTTATTTTCCTGTAATTCTTGAGAATTATCAAGGGGTTGAGGCGATAAATCTCGATCCAGAGGCTCATCAGATGAAGTTGAGAAGTTGGCAGAATGAACAGGCATACGATACAATGCTAGTCGAATTTCATAACGAAGATACCTCAATTCTCTTTGGATCACCACCAAATTCCCTTGCCTGTTTAAAAAATGCCTCGCGCAACCTCCCAACGTAAAAAACACAACCTTCGACAAAAGGACTAGCTCTCCCTTGGAAAATGTCTGACTTGATTCAGATGTTTATGTTGACCGTGGCTTCCATGACCATAGTTTTATCCCTTTCGGAATATGTTTTTGGAGAATTTGGAGTGTGGGGGCATTGGAGGGAGGAGACTATTACGGGAATTTTGTACGCGGCGCAGACCATGACTTTATTGGTGCCACTATTCATTTTTACCAAACTTAAGTATAAGAATGAATGGAATACTTTCGGATTTCATAAGGTTAAAATCCTTACGATTTTAAAAAGAATTGCTCAAGGTTATCTTTTCTATTATTTGGCTAGTGCGATCTTTTTGCAGATCAAAATGAGTTTCCAGACTGAGATTCCTGGTTACGGTGAACAAGCCTCACATATCCCTTTATTCGGAGGGACTGATGCTGGGGTTATTTTAGGAGGAGTAATTATTGTGCTGATTGCACCGCTAGTTGAAGAATTGTTTTTCCGAGGTTATATTCACCAAGTTTTAAAAAAATACACCAATGTTTTGGGGGGAAGTATTGGGTCAGCCTTGATTTTTACCTTGTTTCACTTTGAATTTCAGGTCTTTATTCCAATTTTTATTCTAGGATTAGTATTAAGTTGGCTTTTTGAAAGAACCGGTTCAATCTGGACTCCGATTTGTTTTCACATGTTAAACAATGGTTTAGCCTTTTTGATTGAAGTGGCCATATTTTATGAATGGATTCAGACTTCACTTTAAAAGAACCCTTCAGTATACTGTTCACAAATTGTGCCCCGGTAGCTCAGCTGGATAGAGCGGCGGCCTTCTAAGCCGTAGGTCACAGGTTCGAATCCTGTCCGGGGTGCCATTCAAAATTATGAATATTATTCAGATTCATATTTTTTCGCCCGTTCTAGTGCATATTCTTGTCTTTCCTGTTCCCGCCTTTGTTCATCTTGCTTTTTGTCTGCTACTTTTTCTTCCTTCATCTGTATCTCAGTTTTTTTAAACTGATGATTCAACATTGCTGTTACAGCGGCCATCACCTCATCAGGACAACCGATTTCAGAAAGAACCGCTAAATCTGGTCCACGGTCAAAAAACAAAGAGGAATCTTTATAAACAACGGAGCCCTTCTCAAACTGGAAAGGCTCATCTTTATAATCTTCATGAGGCTGAGTATAACCAGTACTGCTTAACCCAAGTAGCCTCACATGAACATCTTGATATTGCTTCATCCGACGAAAAGCATAATCAAAAGCAATCGCTGCTCTAACAGCTTCATCCAAATTATCAAACTCACCTCCTTGCACACCCCTAAGATTCGAATGATGATCTAATCCATTCATGGAAACAGAGTAACTATCGGGGTTGGTACGTCTCACTTTGGCATATTGTAGGATTATCTGATTATCGCTAATTTCGAAACGGAAGCGAGAAGCCTGTGTAAATACATCATGTTCAGGGTCAGGTGTCTCAAAATACATAACTTCGGACGGCATAGCGCCGATAATTAGTCTTGCCTGATTTGTTTCGTTCTCATCGAAATTAAGCAATTCTTGATCTATTGATTCCAATTGAGCTGCATCAGTCATCTGGCTTTCATCTTCACCAGATCGAGCAGAACGGAGCGATTCAGCCCGCACTTCGCCATCAATTGCATCAGCAGTAGGCTCTAGGATTTCACCAGATGAATCACTAGGGGAACTAGCTGGCACTTCTGCTTTTAGAAAAATAAAACGATCTTCAGAGAAGAAAAATTGTGAAATTTTCATGATTTTTATTTAAATTAAGATTTTCATATAATTATAGCATTTTTAGAGAATGATGTCAAAGCGCATCACAGCTAGCAGCATAAGATCAAAAATAGACGCCTCCTTTAATTTCCTTTATCATTCGGGCGTTATTTAGCCCTAATTTTTCTAAAATGTTTAAAAAAATAATGCTCCTTGGTTCTGGTGAACTTGGTAAGGAATTTGTAATTTCCGCCCAACGTCTTGGCCAATATGTAATTGCTGTAGATTCTTATGATAACGCTCCAGCCATGCAGGTGGCAGACACGCGTGAGGTTATTGATATGCTAGATGGAGAAGCTCTTGATGCTATTGTCGCCAAACACCAACCAGATCTCATTGTCCCCGAAATCGAAGCTATTCGCACCGAGCGTTTTTATGACTACGAAAAACAAGGAATTCAGGTTGTACCCAGTGCCAAAGCCGCCAATTTCACCATGAATCGTAAGGCAATTCGAGATTTAGCAGCAAAGGATTTAGGTCTTAAAACCGCTAAATATCGTTACGCCACCTCTTTAGAAGAAATGAAAGCAGCGGTCGAAGAGATTGGCATTCCTTGTGTTGTTAAACCTCTTATGTCCTCCTCTGGAAAAGGTCAATCAACCATCAAAACAGAAGAAGACATCGAAAAATCATGGAATATGGCCACGACCAAAAGTCGCGGAGATTTAAACGAAGTAATTATCGAGGAATTTATTAATTTTAGAACCGAAATCACTTTACTTACCGTAACCCAAAAGAATGGGAAAACCTTGTTCTGCCCACCAATTGGCCATCGCCAAGAAAGAGGGGACTATCAGGAAAGTTGGCAGCCATCCGGGGTAACTCCAGAGGAATTAGCCGAAGCCGAACGTATGGCCGACCTTGTCACCAAAGAACTAACTGGAGCCGGACTCTGGGGAGTAGAATTTTTTATGGGGGATGAGGGAGTCGTTTTTTCCGAACTATCACCTCGTCCGCATGATACGGGCATGGTTACCCTTGGAAACACTCAAAATTTCAATGAATTTGAACTACATTTAAGAGCTGTTTTAGGTCTCCCAATCGAGGAAATCACCTTGGAACAAGCTGGCGCTAGTGCTGTTATTTTAGCCCCTGGAGATAGTGCCAAACAAAACCCTATTTATTCTGGATTAGAGGAGACTGCAACTATTCCTAAATCTGATGTTCGGATCTTTGGGAAACCAGAAACACGCCCTTTTAGACGAATGGGTGTAGCTGTAGCTTTTGACAAACCTGGGACTGACATGCAAAGCCTCCGCGATCGCGCTAAGGAAGTGGCTGATAAGGTAAAAGTGAGTTAATTCACGCTAACCTACATTAGAAGTTGATTCCACTTCATCATCCCCAAACTCATTTTTCGCCAATTGCTTGTACCCTTCTGCGGTCGGAGCATACAAAGAAGGATTAGTAGCACGATATTTGCTAGGCTTCCATAAATCACCCAAGACAGCTCGCCTCTCTTCATCCATATGCATTACTTGATCAAATAGTAGGCTGTTTGTCTCAGATTCACGAAAAGAATAACCCATCTGCCCATATTCAGATTCACCAATAGCAATCGGCATTTGATAGTTATAGGCTGCTAATTGATCATAGACATTTCGTAAAAAATCATGATTATAACAGCAATCAAAGATAAGAATATCTTGCGCCACTGCCTCTTTTCCAAAACTTCTACAACGTTGAATTAATGCATTTGCCAGCTCTGTAGGAGAAATGCAGGTGTCTGAATAATTACTATTTTGTATTTCACCATCTTCAATTGTCCCATCAGAAAAATACAATCCATTAGGACTCCCATGACCCTGAAAAATAAAAGTCATTGGACTAGGAGTTGTACGAATCGCCTGCAAAGTATCATCCATAGCTTTCTTGATTGATTCTTGAGTGTTTTCCGTGGCCTCAAATTCGTCGAATGCACAGCCAGCACCTTGTTGATCCTTTAAAACTTCTATTAGTTCCTTTCTACCAAATCGATCACTAAAAAAGTTCCACTGCTCAGAATGAGAAGCCATCACAATATTACGCCCATGGAAAATAGAGACATCCTCATATTTAGAACGGGCTTTCGAAATAGCCTCATATTCCAATACAACACTGTCATAGGTCACTAATTCATTTTGCAAATACAAATTACGACAAATATAAGAAGCCATATCAGCAAATTCCAAGTCTGTCATAGAGGGCAACCAGTCACGCTCAATAACATGAACTCTAGCCAAGGCCGGATCATTCATTAAAGCCTCGTCATCATGTTCTCCATCGTAAATCCTTCTCAGTTGACTCAAAATAAAATCACGTCTCTCAATTCCTTCAGATACTACAAGTCGAATTTCATCAGCGAATGGTTCATTTTCATAAATATCAGGTGTTAAAAGTTGTGGCTCTAGCCTTGCCATGGCTCGAATTGCTTGTTCTCGGTAATCGGCGAGGTCTACGGGGTCAAAGAAACGATCAGTACTGTCAGCAGAGTATTTAAGGGCTACTTGCGGATGTCTTTCCAGTAAAGAATCATAGACAGCTTCTTGAATATAATCAGAATTAGGATAGTGGTTTAAAGACAGGCTAAAATTAGATAAAAGAAGAATAGGTTCCTGGTCAGCGATAATTTCAAGAACTTGCTCTAATAATTCATCAGAGCCATTTTCCAATCTATCAATAACAAGCACCAGACGACTCAAAGAAGATTGACTAGCTAAACGATGAACCGCTGCTAAAACAACTTCATCACTATTAGGTAAAAGAGTGGCATATTTGTCATAATGGGTTATTAGAGTAATCGGGTGCTCATATAAGCATCTCTGCACGAATTCTTGTAAGAAAGCTAAAGCCTCAGGGTTATTTTCCCAGTATTTAAAATGATTCCAAATTTCTGCTAATAACTCCGGATTACTCGAAGAGACTAAATTTTTTAAAGCTTCCATAACATAAGGGCTCTCTCCAAAATCAGGTACTTTATAGGAAATAAGCCTTAGAGCATCAAGTCCATTCTCTTTGGTAATTAATCCTTCAAAAAGCTGTTTTAACATTTCCTCACCATGTGGTTGTTCTAGCAAAAGAGGTATATATAAAATAACCATCTCATAGCTCTGTTGACCCATTAAGTATTCAAATGAAAATTGTAATTGCTGAGGAGTATAAAGAGCTCCTTCATACATTCGAGGGTCAACATAAAAGGGGGCTCCATCAAAATAATCAGGAGAGGCAGAATTATCGATAAAATACTCTCCCCAATAAGAGTTCTCATTTTCAAGTAAATCAATTATTTCATCCAAAATTGCATTCTCCGCTGATATTTCCTCATCCATTAATTCTTCATTACATCCAAATTCATCTAAAATATCTGCAATAACAGATTCAATATTTATCTGCTCAGTTTCCCAAATCATTTCTTCAATTGACATCAACTCATCTTCATAACAAAGCAGTTTTTCTTCTAGAAAAGCACTTGGGTCATCTAAGTAATCACAAAGCCTTGTTACAGTAGAACGAATATTCTGTTCGCCTTCATTGATAGCCGCCTCTACTTGGTTACTCCAATCTTCCTCAACCCTTTCATTACTTTTGTTTGTTTCATGAAGATCCACTGTCTCCACCAGGCCCTGATAAACCTCCTGCCTGTTAGCATCAAAGTCGTTCATCAATATCGCTGTTAGATTCATTATGTTCCGCTTCATGTCGAATCTCCCGAATCATCTTTTTTTCTAAATCTTTAATTTTGTGGATTGCTTTTTGATGGGCGGACGGATTAAACGTCAGCGCCTTTTCTAATTTCTGTTTTTGTTCATCAGATAAACGAGGCCAAAAATATAATAACTTAGCTTTTAGCTTGGGATCTAAGTCTTTATTTTGCTTAATTTTTTCCTTTAAATCCATGCTTGAATTTGTTTAATTAACCACCAATTCTGATGAATAATTTTCAGCACTATTTTGTTGAATAGCAATTACTCGATAAATCATTTCAGCCACTTCACCACGGGTCATAGATTCTCCAACATCCAAAGTGTCAGAATCCCATGGCAAAATATTAGCCTGTTGACCAAACTGAGCGTAAGGAGCGTACCAATCAAGATAGTGAACATCCTCAAACGGATTTCCAATCACTACAGGATCAACATCCACACCCAAGGCTAAACTCAAGATTTTAATAGCCTCAACTCGATTCACAGAATCACCAGGTCTAAACATGCCTGTATTCCCATCTCCTTGAACAATTCCTTCTTGTTGGGCCGTAGCCACGTATGGGGCATACCAAGCAGTTGAGTCAGTATCCGGGAAATCCAAATTAGAACCAGCTATTAGCTCCTTCATAAAGGCCTCATACATCATTTTTAAAATTTCGACTCTAGAAACCGCTTCATCAGATCTAAAAGTATGATCTTCATACCCTTGAACAACACCTAAAGCTTTCAAATAAGCAATCGCACTGTAATAAGGATCATCAGCCTCTAAATCAACAAACAAGGTTGGCATTAATTCAGTACTAACTCCAGCAATTTCCTCACCACTATAAACCCGCAAAGTAATAGATTCATCAGATAAAGGAGTGAATTCTAAAGTAGCCATCCCATCCTCAAAATCATTCTCAGTTAAGGCATGACGAGAGAAAAATCCGTCTCCAGTAAGCACTTCGAACTGAATTGGCTCTGGAAGCTCAAAAGAGGGGAGTCGCTCCAAATCTTCATTTAAAGCCACAATTACAATTGGTTCTGCTTCACCCAAATAAAATTCACCATCAGTCTCAATAGCCAAAGAATCAAGTGGTTTTAATTGTCCGGTTACCGCAATTTCATCCGTAGTGTAGGTGTCTTCTAAATAATCAAAGCTTAAGGTAGCAAACCCAGTTGCCACAGTTTCAACTTCAATACTTACATAACCTTTCGTAAAATCTTCACCAGTCAAAATTTCTGTTGTAGAAAGAATCTCAGCATCAGAAACTGTAACCACAATATCTTCTTCTAATTCAGGGCTTAAAATATATTCACCGCGCTCATCCACGAGCGAAATTTTGAGTAATTGAGAAATCCCATCTTCCATGTAAGGATTAAAATCAAATTCCATGTGATCAAAAACTGGACCAACTTCTTCAACAATTTCTTCCTCAGTAATAACATCAGTAGTTTCTACATCAATTACAACATCTTCAGCGTCTTCTTCCTCAACAACCTCTTCTTCGATAATTTCTTCTTCCGTAGAAGCCTCATCTACACTGCTTAAAATAATTTCTGTATCAACATCTAAATAATTCTGAACATAATCCATAGGGTGAGTAGTGTTGGTATAAACTTTATCTAGTCCCACACCTTGGTTTACAGCCTCGAAAAAGCCACCAACCGCATTGGCCTCAGCTGTAGTAAATGGCCAGTACAAGTGCCAAGGAGCAGCAGCAGTATCAATTTGAAAATGAAGATGAGGAGTGGTAGCAGTACCAGTATCACCAATCGTTCCAATTTGCTGACCTTTAGTTACAACATCACCTTCGTTAACATTAACTGAATCTAAGTGAGCGTAACCCGAAAATAAAGTAGTTCCAACACTAGAATTTTCTGGTGAAGGCACATTGTTATGACGAATAACTACCAAATTACCAAACCCATAACTCGAATAACTAACTCGCTCTACATATCCATTCATAATCGAATAAGTTGGAGTACCAGTTAAAGCCTTAATATCCACAGCTGGATGACTTCCAATGCCTTCAATTCCATCCAATCGATAAGTCCCAGCATAAACTACTGGGTAAGTATTTTGCATAACTCTTGTGTAATCATCTTCAACATCACCCCAGGTCAAATCATTAACACTCAAACGACTAGTATCATAAGAAGGAATATCTAATAATTTCTCCGCTGGGAAAGATCCAAACAGCATATCTTGTTCATCGCCAGTAGTATTTAACCAGTCAGGAACATTCTGAACTGGATAAACTGTCCCATCAAAAGTCGCGTGTTCCGGAATCGTCAGCACACTAAGTTGTAAATGTTGAGCATTATCTTTAACCGCCGCGGTCGCAAACATCAGCAAAACCATAATTACGGCCCAGCCGCGTTTATGATCTTTCCAAAGGCGCTTTGTTTGGACGTGAGGGTGGTCCTTGTGAAGGTTTTGTTCGACCATTTTTAATTTGTTTTAGTTTTGATTTTTAATCAATAGAGTATACCAATTTCTCCTTTAAAAATCAAGAGGAGTAGGGCAGAATAGAAGTATGGAACGGATAACCTTATCTCCAGAAGAAACATTGACACTTGGTGGAAAGATTTTGCAGGAGTTCCCCAATCACCAGGTGATCTGCTTAATTGGACCACTAGGAAGTGGTAAAACTTGCTTTGCAAAAGGAGTAGGAGAAGGCTTAGGACTCGACCACCGAAAGATAAAAAGCCCCACTTTTACCACGGTTTTTGAACATTCCGGAGAACATCAAAAATTAGTGCATTGCGATTTTTATCGTTACGAAAAACCACAAGATTTAGATTTAGCTTGGTGGGATGAAATTACGGAAAATCCAAACCAAATTATGGTTATTGAATGGGCAGACCGCATTCAGCCATATTTACCCACACCTCGACTAGAAATTGTCTTTAAAGATTTAGGAAACAACCAGCGAAAACTCAAATTAACCCCTTTTTCATGATTTCAGAGCAGGGTATAAAGCAGCTTTATGATGAATTTCATACTCCACTACATGTCCGAGCACATTGCTTACAAGTAGCTCGTATTGGACAGCTATTAGGAGAAAAACTAATTGAAAAAGGTCTGGAAGTTGATTTAAAACTAGTTTGGCTGGCTGGCCTGGCCCATGACTTTATTAGAATTATTGATTTTAAAGACGTCCCAGCTGATTTGGGCACCCAAGAGGACCAAATTGTTTGGGGAAAGCTAAGAAGCACCTACAAAGGTCATCACGCTGATGTTGGAGCTCAAATACTAGAGGAAATGGGGGAGTCTACGCTGGCTCAAATCGTCCAAAAGCATAAATACTGTGCAATTTTAAATAATCCGCCCCAAACTTGGGAGGAAAAGATCATCTATTACGCTGATAAACGAGTTACTCATAATGATATAGTTGATCTGCAAGAACGATTAAATGAGGGATATGAACGAAATTTTGCAAATCAACCCATAACCGAAGAAGAGAAAGAAAGGCGCCAAGCAATCATTGCTTTAGAAAAAGAAATATTCGACCAAATAGACCTCACTCCCGAAGACGTCCGAATTGCCCTAGGCGAAGACTAAGCTAAAGAATTTAGTAAAGCCCGAGTTGTTTCATCCAAGACACCGGCATTTTCCTCAGTCTCAGACTCAATCAAATTATTAGCTAATTGAAACTCAATCACAGCCAACGTGGTCTGACTACCATAAAACTGTGTCAAGAAAGCGCCTTTAAAGAAGCCTAACTGCTTTAATAATGATTGTAACTCTTTTACATCATCACCACGGTCTCCATCTGCTAAATAACGAGGGAACACGTTAGTGCTAGCCAAAACAACTTCCGTATCTTCAGTTGCTTCAATTGGAGCCCGTTCATTACGAACGTAAGCTAAATAACTCATATTTTGTACTCGATCCGCCACAATTGAATTAAAAGCCGAGCGAGTTTGCGGGCCTAGAACTCCAGCCCCGTCATCTTCTTTCGTAGCGACAATGCCCCGTTTTTGTTGGAATTTAAAAACCGCATGTTCGGTTAATTCACCAAAATAGCCAGTTGCCTCAATCCTCATAAATCCTAGTCGCGCTAATTCCTCTTGGAGCACTCGAACATCATCACCAACTACTCCTTTTTGCAAATTTCTAGCAAACGTCACCGCACTCTTATTCAAGTCCGGGTATTTAGAAAGTAGTAATAATCCCTGTTGATAACGTTGAAATGTAACTTGTTCTTGCTCTTCTTTGAGTCGAGCAATCGCTAAATCCAGCATTTTTCTAGTGTTTACACCAGCATGACCAGAACCAAGGTCTTCCTCGGACTCAATAATTTCATTATCTAATTGAAATTGATAAACAGCTTCACGCGTGTCATCGCCGTAAAATCCAGTGATTTCACCCTGGAAATATCCTAAAATTTGAAGGTAACTCTGCAATTCTTCTACATCTTCACCAGTACTTAAATACCAGATATCTTGGTCAAATAGTTGGGGAGCCAAAACAACGTTCTTTACAAACGCCTCGGTCGCGGAAAATCCCTCTAAATAAACGGATTCTGTAATTGAATCGTCAATCCCGTAAACATTTACTTGAACGTCTTTCTTACCCCAAGTCAGAGCACGAGTTAAACCAATATCACAATACCCCATCCAAACATCCAACCGATCATAATTTTGATTGCGATTTCCAGCCGTCACAATAGCTCCGCCACGGTCATGCACCGCCGTAATCCCAATCCCCGGAATACTCATTTTAGTCCCAAAAGGATAAGTTTTTGGAGCGGCAATCATACCCGGATAAACAGGAGTACCATCAGCACCATTTGTACCATTTCCATTTAAACGTATATCACCCGCCAGAGTGCCAGTAACATAACGTTCTTGACCTTCACAAGGAGAGTAATAGGCCGAAATCGTGAAGGTTTTGGTGTAAGGGAAAAGCTCCTCAGCGTGAGCTAGGGGAGTACTAGTCATCTGTGGCATCATTAAAACAGATGTAAACGCCGCCATGGATAACAGTTTCAAAAGTCCCTTTTTCATGTTTGTTTTGGTTTTGATTTTTTTAAATCAAAATAGTATAGCAGAAAAGCTCTAAAAAGTCCATATCCTTCTTGTAGACTGATTTAAATCGCCCCTAATCGCCTAAAGATCTCTCGCTCCACAAATTCCTTATCCCGGCCGTATTTAAGGCGAGAAAGTTGTTTGTAGGCCTCAGCAGCCTCATGGTCTCCCTCTACCAAATAAGGATTAATTGGAATAATACTAAACGGACGACTAGGCTGAGTATCAATCGAAAGTTTCATCACACCCTTGAATTTATCCATAGAAATCAAATCTTGTTCAGAGAAAACCGGAGCCATTTCTTTACCCATAAATTCCGCATCTTGAGCACCAATCTTATACGACATAATTGTGCCCACGTTACCAAAAATCGCATCCTTTAAACTTACTTGCTTGGAACCTTTTTTAGCACTTGATCCCTCGAGCTGCGCCAAATATTGATGAGCAATAATTAGGCCTAAACGATACTTACGAGCTTCAGACAAAATCGATTCAATACTTTCCGTAACATAGTTTTGGAACTCATCGATATATAGGAAGAAATCCTGACGACCTTCCTTGCCCTGTTTTTGTCGACGCATAGCTGTCATTTGAATCTTAGAAACCGTAATTAAACCAAGTAGCTTAGAGTTAACCTCACCGGTTTCACCCTTAGAAAGATTCATCAAAAGAATCTTGTTGTTATTCATTACATCACCAAAATCAAAAGCTGATTTAGCCTGCCCAATAATATTACGCATCATGCCATTGGTCGTAAACTGACCAAATTTAGCGGCAAAATACGGGATCATTTCTTGCTTCTCTCGGGCACCAGTCTTAGCCATTTGGTGATCCCAGAACGATTTAACAATTGGATTTTTAACATGCTTAACCTTTTCACGTTGATAGTCATCGTCCGTAAACAACCTCACCACATCTGTTAAAGCCCCTCCCTCCGGATCCGCCATCAAGGTCAAACAACCATTACGGAAGTAATCCTGAATACGCGGTCCAAAAATTTCCTCATCAAACAGTTTAATCATAATATTCATAGCTTCCAAAGCCACCCAGTCACGTTCCTCTTCGGTCTCCGCTTCTAGCAAATTAAGACCCAAAGGTCGCTCCAAATCACCAGGATTAAAGTAAACAACATCATCAGCCCTCTCACGAGGTATAAACGGCAAAATATCCTCAATCAAAGATCCATGCGGATCAATCACACAGATGCCACGCCCAGCCTCTAAATCCTGCCGAATCATGACTTGCATGGTCGAAGATTTACCAGTACCAGTTTGTCCAATAACGTAAAAATGTCGGAATCGATCATCGTTCTTAATTCGAATTTCACGATTTTCTCCACGATAAAAGTTATGGCCTAGAAGCAATCCTTCCTTAGGTAATTCTTCTGGAGCCTTAACAACTTTGAAGTTCTGCCAGTGAATGTGCGGCGCCAAATTATAGCGAATATCCGGAACATGAAACAAAGAAGATAATTCCTCGGAAGAGAGAATCATTGGCCCATTACTTAAATGGAAAAACCGCTGCGTCCAGTTTCGTTTAAGTGAACGATAAATATAACGAATCGCCAAGTATTTATTAGTGTGATAACGAGTATATAACAACGCATTACGATCAGTCGAAGCATACTGCGCAAAAGCACTTCTTATACTCAAATATTGCTGCCTAGCAGCGTAAGCTTTAGGAGAGCTAACCAATAAACGAATCACCGTCTCAAACCCCGGTTGAGTGTTTTTTTCTTCAATGGCCTTAATTTGTTCATCGGTTAGGGGAGTGGTGCGTTCGGTGTGGCGTTGGGCTTCGGCATCAAAACCAATGTATTCCTGAGTTGGGCCCCGGAACATTACATTAATCAACATGCTAAACCAAGAAAAAGGATTTAAAAATTTAAGCCAAGAATCTTCCTTCTGACGCATAATATTTTCAGCGAGTTTGCGACCTTTCTTTTGCCAGCCCTCTTTTTTTGGACGAACTATAACCTGTAAAGTAGCTGCTTCATCGCGATCTAGCTTAGAAAACACATTTGTAATTCCATTTAGAGGATCGGTATTTAAATGCTGATAAGTCTTAAAAGGATATTGGAAAGGTTTGTAGTGTCTAAAATAACAACCCCTAACATGCGCATTCTCGGAAAAAATATTAGGTTCTGGCCCGTACTCCACGTAAATATCAGGATAAAAACTCGTTAATTGTTTTTCCACAATTTTTGCAACTTCTTTTGGTACGCCAATATAAAAATCAATTAAATTATTTTGAGCCACAATCTCAAAACTCATAAAAGTTTGTCCCTTTAACCAGGCAATAAAACCAACATCATAAACACTATGTAGGGCTTCATAAAAGTGCTTCATAACTGCCGCCACTTCTTTGAAATCTTTGGTTGAAGAAAATTTCTCCGCCTCTTTCTCTTTTTCCTCTTTAGTCTCTTTCCGAGGAATTTGCAGCTTCATGAAAACCATGTTCATGGAGCGCTCATGATTTAATCGACAACGTATCCACCACCAGAACAGAAGGAGGGCTGTAATCGATCCAAGGACCGTGAGAATGATGTTTAGCCAGAGTGCCATACTTTAATTTTAGGGGGAATTCGAAAATTTACAATCCATATAATTATACCACAAAAACGAATCAATCACAACCTCGTAACCCCGTTCAATTTTCAATAAACTTAACGTTCATTTCCGCAATTTGATCTTCGGGAAGCTCACTCGGAGCACCAACCATCAAATCCTTGGCTTTTTGATCCTTAGGAAAGGCAATGACTTCGCGAATATTAGGCTCGTTTTGAATAAGCATAATAATTCGATCCAAGCCCCAGGCAATTCCGCCGTGAGGGGGAGCTCCATATTTAAAAGCTCCTAAAAGATGACCAAATCGTTTTTCGGCATCTTCTCTAGAAATACCAAGAGCCTTGAACACTTTTGTCTGCAATTCAGAATCATGGATACGAATACTACCACCAGCAATTTCTGAACCATTTAACGATAAATCATAAGCCAGCGCTTTAACTTTTTCCGGAGCAGACTCCAGTAATTCTACATCTTCGGCTTTAGGACAAGTAAACGGGTGATGAGCCGCTGTATAGCGCCCCTCCTCCTCATTGAATTCAAACAAAGGAAAATCTGTCACCCAACAAAAAGCTAATTTCTCTGGATTTCTTAACTCGAAACGATCAGCACAAGCTAAACGAATATTCCCCATTGATGTACAAGCAATCTCAAACGAATCAGCTGTGAAAAACACAATATCTCCAGCTTCCGCTGAAACAGCATCAACAAATGCTTGTCCCTCATCTTCAAAAAACTTAGTAATCGGAGATTTTAAGCCTCCTTCTTCTACAATGATATAAGCGAGCCCCTTAGCTCCGTAAACCTTGGCTAAATCCGTTAAATCATCAATATCTTTGCGACTAAACTTAGCGCCACCCGGCACGCGTAAAGCCTTAACCACACCTTTATTTTCTACGGCTTTTTCAAAAACCTGAAAACCACATCCCTTACACAACTCAGACACATCCTGAATTTCCATTTCAAATCGAATATCTGGCTTATCTGAGCCATATTTATTCATCGCCTCTTCCCAAGTCATACGTGGAAAAGGCTTAGCCATAAATTCTTTTTGAGGAGCTAGTTTTTCAAAAATAGTAGTCAATATTTCTTCGTTAGTCGTCATTACATCTTCTGGTTCCACAAATGACATCTCCATATCCAATTGCGTAAATTCTGGCTGACGGTCACCGCGCTGGTCCTCATCACGGAAACAACGAGCAATTTGAAAATACTTATCCATTCCAGAAACCATCAATAACTGCTTAAGTTGTTGCGGTGATTGCGGTAAAACAAAACACTTCCCAGGATAAAGCCTAGAAGGAACAATATATTCACGACTGCCTTCTGGGGTGCCCTTAATCAAAATCGGCGTTTCCACCTCAATAAAACCACGTTCATCAAACAAATCACGAGTCATTTTTGTAAACTTATGACGCATTACAAGATTATTTTTCATTCGACTTCGGCGCAAATCCAAGTATCGATACTTCAATCTCAATTCCTCACCAACCGTCTTATCTTGATCAATTTCAAAAGGCGGAGTCAAAGATTCATTCAAAATTTCAATTTCATTCACCAAAACTTCAATTCCACCAGTTTCCATGTTTTCATTTGTCATGCCCTCGGGTCTTTTTCGAACAGTGCCAGTAACTTGAATCACATATTCAGACCGCAATTTATCCATTTTTTCATGAATCTCAGCATTATTCTGCGGGTCAGAAACAATTTGAGTTAACCCATAACGATCCCTTAAAACAACAAAAATTAAGCCACCATGATCGCGTCTTTGGTGAACCCATCCCGAAAGAGTGACTGTTTGGTCATCATGATCTGGCCCAAGCTGATCTAAAGTATGTGTTCTATACATAAAAGTTTTATTTAAGTAAGTGCCATACTAAGTAATAGTTGCCATCTCTGCAATCTGACTTTTCAAATCTTCGCTAATTTCAATTCCAAAAGGAACCTTAATCCTTTTTACCATCCCACCTTGTTTAATCTGAATTTCAACCCGTTGTTTACCTTGATGTCGCAACAACAATTCCTTTAATTTAAGCAGTTGCTCAGAAGATGCTTGCCCATCACTCATCGTAATAACTAAGTCTTCTTGAATAACTGATCCCGTAGAAACCGGTGGTTTTTTAGTTGTTTCCTTAGATTCTTGTTTAGAAGGGGTCTCTTTTTTTACTGGTTCAACTGCTGGTGACTCCTCTTCAGGAACAACTTGAGATGAAGCAATTGTTACTTTTTCCTCGGGATTATAAAGCTTAGCTTGTTTGGCTTTGGTAATCATTGTTTCCAAAGAAACACCTTGAATAGTTTGGGCCAAAACCTGAAATTGACCTCTTCTAAATTCCACCTTGCCAGTAATAACCACTACACTTTCTGCGGTTAGTAAATCTCTAAATTTTGTAAAAGTATTTGGGAAAATTGTAATTTCCATACGACCAGTTGGGTCCTCCAAGGTTAAATAAGCCATTTGAGAACCACTCTTTGTAAAGATTTTCTTAACAGTAGTCAAAATTCCAGCTAATTTAATAGATTTTCCCGTCAATTTTTTATCAATAGATTCAATTAAATTAACTTTACGACGCAAATATCCTTTTAATCCTTGTAACGGATGACCAGAAACATAAAACCCCAAAAATTCTTTTTCCCATTGCAATCGCTGTAAATTAGAAGCAGGAGAAACTTCCACTAAGGCAAAAGGAGGTAAAGCGGCCTCGTCTTCTGTTAACATCGAAAAAATATCAGTTTGACCCTCTGCCGAAGTAGTCTGAATTAAGCGTGCATGACGAGAAATATTTTCAATACTTGCAATTAAAGCTTTTCTCTCTCCTAAATCATCCAGAGCTCCGGAATAACCTAAGGCCTCCAAAGCTTTTTTATTAAGAAGTTTATAGGGAACTCGTTTCGTAAAGTCTTCTATATCTTTAAATTCACCTCCTTTTTCCCGGATTTCTAAGAGTTCGTTCACAGTTCCAATTCCTACACCCTTAATAGCCGCCAATCCAAAACGAATACTCTTATCATCAACAACCGTAAAATTAGCCATAGATTCATTAATAGAGGGAGGGAGAATAGAAATCCCCATAGCCTCGGCTTCGTTAAACTCAATTACCAAGCGGTCAGTATTATCACAATCAGATGTCATAAGAGCGGCCATGAACTCGGCTGGGTAATGGCTTTTTAAATAAGCAGTTCGATAAGCAATCATGGCGTAGCAAGTAGCATGCGCTTTGTTAAATCCATAACCAGCAAACGGCTCAATAACCTTATCAAACACTGCAGTAGCAAATTTTTCAGTATGGCCTTTTTCAACTGCTCCCTCAATAAATTTAGTACGTTGCTGCCCTAACAAAGAAGCGATTTTTTTACCCACCGCTTTACGTAAAATATCAGCCTCTCCCAGAGAAAATCCAGCTACTAACTGCGCTAATTGTAAAATTTGTTCCTGATAAACCGCCACACCATAAGTTTCTTCCAAAATTCCTTTAAAAGTAGGGTGCAGGTATTTAACCTTTTTTTCATTATGCTTACCTCGAATATATGAAGGAATCCAATCCATTGGACCTGGCCTATACAAAGCATTCATGGCAATCAAATCCTCAAAACGAGTTGGTTTTAACTCTTTTAAATAACGTTTCATTCCCGCGGATTCAAACTGAAAAACTCCGGTAGTTTCACCACGCGCCATTAATTCAAAAGTTTTCTTGTCCTCGAGTGGAAGATTATCAATATCAATATCTTCGTCCTTGGTTCGCTTAATTATTTCCAAGGCATACTGAAGAATTGATAAGTTTTTTAAGCCCAAGAAATCCATTTTAAGTAGACCCAAACTCTCCACCGAATACATGTCGTATTGCGTAATTATGGATTCGTCTTTTTTACTAGCTGAAGCTAATTGAAGGGGAGTGTACTTAACCAATGGTTTGTCGGAAATAACCACTGCACAAGCATGAACCGAAGCATGACGAACCACTCCTTCTAATTTTTGCGCTAAATCCAGTAATTTCTTAACTTGTGGATTCGAATCATAATGAGCTTTCAAATCAATTTCTTGATCTAGGGCTTCCGCTAATTTAACACCAGGCCGTCCAGGAATCAGCTTAGCAATCACATCAACCTCTGAATAAGGCACGCCCAAAGCGCGACCAACATCCCGTACCGCCGCTCGAGCAGCCATGGTCCCAAAAGTAATAATTTGAGCCACATGCTCTTTTCCATATTTTTCAACCACATAATCCAAAACTTCATCACGACGCACATCGGCAAAATCAATATCAATATCCGGCATACTTACTCTTTCCGGATTCAGAAATCGCTCAAAAAGAAGTCCGTATTTAATTGGATCTATGTCTGTAATTTTTAAACAATACGCAATAATCGAACCAGCCGCTGAACCACGACCCGGTCCCACCAAAATACCAGAATTTTTCGCAAAAGCCACAAAATCATGAACAATCAAGAAATAAGTATCAAAACCCATTTCGTGAACCAAACCTAGTTCGTATTCCAAACGATCAAGTACTTCTTTAGACGGATCATCTCCGTAATGTTCTTTTAACCCTTCTTCGCATAATTCGCGTAAATAATCTTGGTTGGATTTATTGAATGGGGGAGTGAAAGACGGAATTAAGTGCTGATCACCAACTTCTAGTTCCACATCACAACGTTTTGCAATCTCAACTGTGTTAGACAAAGATTCCGAAACATAATCAAAGTCTTGCTTCATTTTCTCTGGAGGACGCATTGAAAGATCACCTTCCATCCGGAACCGACTCTCATCATCAACTTTATTTCCAGTTTGCACACAAAGCAAAACATCATGAGCCTCTTTATCATCCGGATCAATGTAGTGACAATCATTAGTAGCCACTAGGGGAGTCTTCGTCGCTTGTGAAAGAGTTATTAATTTTTCATTCACAATGCCCTGCTCCATTAATTGGGGATGACTTTGCAATTCCAAAAACACGCTTTCTTTTCCAAAAACAGACTGCAATTCAGTTAAAAACTCTCGAGCTTCATCCTCGCGATTAGCTAAAAGCAATTTAGCTATATTCCCGTTTAAACAACCAGTTAGCGCAATTAAACCATCCGAATTATCACGCAAAAGCTCCATGTCAATGCGTGGCTTATAATAAAAACCTTCTAAATGAGCTCTAGTTGCAATTTCCAATAAATTTTCATAGCCTCTTTTATTTTCGGCCAGCAAAACTAAATGTCCAATCTGATTATCAACACCAGCTTGCTTAGAAAAGCGACTAGAAGCAGCTGTATACGCTTCCATTCCAATAATAGGCTTAATACCAGCCTTTTGAGCCGCTTGGTAAAATTCAATCGCTCCATGCAAATTTCCATGGTCAGTAATTGCCACGGCTGGAGAGCCATCTTTTATGGCTCGTTCTATATAATCCTTTGGTTTAGGCAATCCATCCAAAAGACTATAGTGGGTATGGCAATGAAGATGTACAAAAGTCATAGGGTCCGTAAATGTTTTTACTAATTAAAGGCCATTCGCATAAGCATCAATATTTTGTTGCAGCCAATCATCTAACCATCGGAAAAGTTCCCCAATCCAAGGAATTTCCGAAAGAATTTGACTTACAATAAAGGTTACAATTGTTAACACCGCTACTGTTCCCAAAATAAATCCAAGCCCTCGTGCTGTCCCAGCCATAAAATTATTCCAAATAATACTCTTTGGCGAAGAAAGATACTGAAAATAATCCTTTATTTCCTTATCTTTCAGGGTATCAACGTTAATATAAGTATTGTGAACAACCTTAGCTCTTGTTTTTTTAGTTTCCTTTTTGACAGAAGAACTAGTTGCCATAGGTGTTGGAAGTTAAAAGAGGGCGTAACGAATGTAGTTTATATTATTTCCATGGACAACCAAAGGTCTTTTCATTAAAATCAGAACGTTCTTAGAAAAAAACAGGACCAAAAGCCCATATTTAGCCGGGGTGGTGAAACTGGCAGACACGCATGCCTTAGGAGCATGTGCCGCAAGGCGTGAGGGTTCGAATCCCTCCCCCGGCACCACACGCAAAACAGGATAAAATCCTAGTTTTGTGCAACGAGCGAAGCGAGTAAAAGGATGAATCACGAGGATTATTTCGTGCAACGCAGCGCCGAACGTAGTAAGGCGCAACCTTTACGTGATTTTTGTTAAACAAGAAAGAGTTAATCCCGCGGCGGAGCGGGGGCAGAACTACTCTAAAGCCTTCTCAATCCCCGCAATCTTCCATTCATTCTCATAAACAACAACCGTAAAATCCCAGATCAACTCAGTGGCGTCATAATGTCCCATAACCCGCACCTTTGCAGAGTCATCAAACATTTCCGCATCATTTACCGTTACACTACCGGGGTGATCCTGAATACCAAAAGTAAGAGGAACAAACCCAGAAACATTATCAAACTGATCATGCAAAGAGGGGACTAGATACTCGCCAGCCGCCTCATAATCAAAAGGAGGGTCAACTAATACATCATTCACAAATTTTGAAACTGAGAGTTTTGGGCTACCAGAGATCTCCTCTTCAACCTCAATAATCTCAACAACCACTTCATCATCAATAGGGTCTTCTACCGGCACATCAACGTCAGTCATGCAGCCAGCTAAGAAGGACACGCACAATAACGACGCTAATAGAAATAAAATGGACTTTTTCATAACAAGGTGGATTAAATTATACATACACTATACATACAAACTACTCACACATGGTGTATTCATGGTAAAAATCTGCAATCTCCCAATTATCACCATTTAGCTCCATCTCAAAAATCCAACTCATATCACAAACTCCATAATCACCAATTATTTCAACAGTTGCCTCGTCATCATCTTCAGTAACAGATTCGACATCAAAACTCTGAGGGTAATTTTGAGTAGCATAGGCATCCAAGTAATTGCTGGAATCAACGCCAAAATTGGATTGTGCAGACGAAGTTAAGTATTCGTAAGCATCCTCATAATCTACAGGCTCTTCTAATGTTAACTCCACAAACTCCGCGACTCTTTCCCATACCCTTAGAGCATCATCATCCTCACACTGATCAATGACTTCACCCTCCTGAGCAAATTCATCAATCTTCCATTCCCCGTTAATCAATTCTAACTCAAAAATCCATTCATATTCATAACAGCTACCATAATCACCATTCACGTATGCAATCGCATCATCGTTGTCGATATCAATAGTATGTACGGAAGTGCTGTTTGGGTAAGCCGTAGATCCATAACTATCAACATAGTTAGCATAATCGGTTCCATACTGAGCTTGTCCTGAAGAGGTTAAATAAGAGTAAGCCTCACCATAATCAATCGGTTCCTGCATTGTCGCATCAAGAAAATGATCCACCACTTGCCCAACATATACCGTTTCAGCAAACTCGCATCCGTGATCTAGATCATACTCATAATCCATATATGTAAGAGTTGTAATCAACCATTCACCATTGGATTTTTCTAATTCAAACAACCAATCAATAGAGGTACACGATGAATTCCAAACACCACTTACTGAAACGGTTGCATAAGAATCGTAGGGCCACACTTCTGTTAGTTCAAAATCATCTGGATAACTATTAAGGTAACCATAACTTAAGGCGCCACTCCAAGGATCACTTAAATATTCCAGGGCAGTATCTTCATCGATAGGCTCTTGAAGGGTTAAGCTAGTATAGGCAGCCACAACTTCAGAAACTTCATCAAAATCAGGACCAGTATAAGAAGAGTCCAAAATGTGATCATAAGTCTCATAAGGCTTCATTAGATCAGAAAGAAGACGATAAATCATTTCAGACATATCACCACGAGTAATCTCTTGATCAAAAGAATCTATTGTAGAAGGAATCGCAAATTCATCAGACAAAACATCTACATAGGGCTTATACCAAGGAGAATCGTCTTGAGTGTCATAGTCATAAGCTAAAACAACGATTTTAGACGCCTCGGCAAAATTAATAACCGCATCAGGATGAAAACCACCACCATCATAACCCTCAACGATATCCATGTCGTTTGCAAAACAGACATACTTGGTATACCACTCACCAGCTGGCACATCATCAAAACAGTTCTCGTCACCATAACCCTCAAACTCGTCATAATAAGCAGCCTCAATCAGAAGCTTGGTAAATTCTGCCCGATTAATAGTGTTATCAGGGCGAAAAGTGCCATCATCATAACCTTGAACAATATCATGGGCTTCCAAATACATAACAGCACTATAATTGTCGTGACCCATAATTAAATCACTAAATAAGTAGCCATTTGCATTAGCAACTAAACTAAAGGGGAGTGCCATAGCCATAACAGCTCCTAGCACGCAATAAGAAATGAGTTTTCTCATAATAAGGTGGGTTAAATTATTTTTTAAACCTTAATAAATAAACTAGCATCAAAACTAATACAATCAAAATGACGATGATTCCTAGCAGGACATTAAATCCCATAGGAAACACTTTATAATCTAATATTTCTACCGAATCACCAGATATTGCAAGCTCAAAAATATCATCATCAATAATAGTAGTGGAATTAGCATAAACCTTGATCACGTCACCCTTTTCCACAGTAACGTAAGCTGGACCAATATAGATTTCTCCTTTCTCTTGACCATGATCAATAAAAGGGATTCTAATAATATCACCCCAGGCCAAATCAGCCGTTGTTTTAGAAATCGTTCGGACTTGAAGAGTGAAATACTCATCAAAACCCCAATCACTTGGGGCACTATTCACTTCGATGACCTCTCCAGTTAAAACTTCCTCGGCCGTGGAATTAGCCTCCCACACATCAACTGGGTTACGCGCCGCTAAAGCCGTTTGCGAGCATATTAAAACTCCTGTCAGGAGTAAAAATAACTTTTTCATGGGGTAGGTGATTAATACAACACTATCTATAACGAAAGAGAAAGAAAAAGGTAACAAAAAAGATTTTTTAAAAATCACCCTTGACAATATGTCAATAAATTGATTATACTCTGTTCCATTCGTTGACGATCACCCCAAAACATTTTCGTTTGACTTTCGTTCCGAAATGGATTAAATTCCTCCACCAAGCTGCATTTAACCTTAAAACTGTAAGACATGCCCACGTCAAACACTCAAACCATCAGCGAAAAGCTTGATCTTCAGAAGATCATAGAGGATCTCTTTATGGTGCTTTCACCTAAAGAAAAAGAAGTCATTATTAAGCGATTCTCTCTAAATAATGCACCTCGTCAAACACTAGAAAGTATTGGTAAAAAGTTTGGTGTAACACGAGAACGCATTCGTCAAATCGAAAAAATTGCTCTTACCAAGCTTAAACGAACTGCTCCAAACACACAATTACGTGTTATTTCGGAATTATCAATGCAGACTCTTAATAAAAACGGAGGAGTAATTACCGAAGAAAAAATTGTTAAAGAAATTTTAGATATAATTGTTAGCGAAAATGACATCGATGGGCACGTTGTTAAGCTAGCACTTGTTATTCATCCTGAACTAAATCGTGTTAATCATGGTGATATCACTAACGCTTATCATCACACTAAAACAACTACACCAAAAGACGTTGAAACCGTACGCAAGCAAGCTATTAAAACTCTAACTAAGAAAGGTGATGTTCTAACAGAAGGAAAACTCTTAAGTGACTTAGTTCTCGCTCTTAACGAAGAAGGACAATTTACACCTGAGTTTGTTAAATCAGCGATTAATACTGATCGCCGTTTACGCAAAGTAGAACAAGGTTGGGGACTTATGACTTGGCGTCATGTTAACCCTAAGAGTATTCGTGATAAGGCTTATATAGTTCTTAAGAAAATTCAAAAACCACTTCATTTTAATGATATTGCTACAAAAATTAAAGAAGCTGGTTTTGATAAAAAAAGCGTTACCACTCAAGCGGTTCACAATGAACTCATTCGTTACGATCAATTTGTATTAGTTGGACGAGGTCTTTATGGACTTAAAGAATGGGGGTATAAAGAAGGTACCGTAGCTGATGTTATCGAAGGTATTCTCAAGAAAAAAAGTCCACTTACAAAGCAAGAAATCACTAGTAACGTTCTCAAGCAACGTCACGTGAAAAAAGGAACTATCTCCTTGAATCTTCAAAAAAATCCTCACTTTGTAAGAGTTGGACGAGCTCTCTACGCTCTCGATCTCTCTAAAAAATAAGAGATTTCATACAACTTAACCCTCCCAACATGAGTAACGACTGCATCTTTTGTAAGATAATTGAAGGTGTCATCCCCAGCAATCAAATACATAGCGACGACTTATGCGTCGCTTTTCCTGATATTAATCCAAAGACCAAAGTCCATATTTTAATTGTTCCTACTAAGCACATTCCAACCATTAAAGATTTAGGACATGAAGATGAAAAATTAATGGGGCATTTAATTGGAGTGGCTCGTGATATTGCCAAAAAAGAAAACCTCGAAGGCTATAAATTGCAATTCAATGTTGGTGAAAAGGGCGGACAAGAAGTCTTCCACATCCACTTACATTTAATGGGGAATTAACCCATTTGTAAGGATAAATCAATTGGCAACACAGAGTGAGTAAGTGCGCCCACAGAAAGCACATCCACTCCTGTTTTAGCATATTCACCAACAGTCTCTAGATTAATCCCTCCTGAAGCCTCAAAAAACAAATAATCAGGACGATCTAGTTTAATATCCGCTACTATTTTCGTTAAATCAGGGGCTGCAAAATTATCAAACATTAAAAACAGAGGCCAGGGTAGTTTTTGACCTAACTTTGATAAAATCTGCTCATACTGAGCCACTGTTTCAATTTCAATTGTTACAAAGGGGACATCATCGGGCAGGTGAGGGAGAGCTGACATTAATTCATTAATATCATTTTCTAGTAAAGATAAGTGATTTTCCTTGAAAAGAGGTGCGTCACCTAAATTTAAACGGTGAGTGAGACCGCCTCCCATCGCTACCGCATACTTGTCCAATAAGCCGAAAAGAGTTTTTCGGGTCGCGGCCACTGGCGTAATCCCAGCTTTTTCGCGGAATTGATCTGTTAAAGTCGCAATTCCACACAGACGCTGCAAAACATTTAAAAGCGTTCTCTCAGCTCGCAAAATAGCCGCCGCCGGTCCATTTATTTCTAATAAAATATCACCTTTTTTAAAATCTTCACTTTCCTTGAAATTAACTTTTACATCAAATGAGTCATATAAATTTTTGAAAAACCACTCAACAAGCAATCCACCACAAAAAACACCACTATTCTTTGCTACTACCACGGCTGACATATCTTTTTTAGGGGTTCGTAAAGCCTCTTCCGTCACATCTCCAATTGCCACGTCAGATTCATAACTTCCCAAAAAATAACGTTCCAAATCCTGCACAAACAACGGATTCTGCAAGCAAAGCAAGTGACTTCGATCATATGGGTGAATTTGCATAAACTAGATGTTAAACATACGCTCAAACGCTTGTAAAGCTTTCCCACTAACCGCAGGATCAACGGAAACCACCGGCTTTTCATTAACTAAACAATCTCGAATTTTTTCTAAGGTGTTCTTTTTCATATCAAAACACATGGAACACAGGGTGTAAAATTTACGATCAGGAAAAACTTTTTGCAATCTTTTAATCATCCCACATTCCGTCATTACAATAAATTCTTTGGCCGGGTCATTTTTGACAGCCTCTACCATTTTACTAGTACTCAAACAGTAATCTGCCGCCTCACTAACCTCCAAAGGACATTCTGGATGAGCAATTATTTTAGCTTTTGGATGTCGTTTTCTAGCCTGCTTAACGTAATCCAAATTAAGACGTTGGTGAATTGGACAATAGCCATCCCATGGAATAATTTCCTTATCCGGAATTTTAGACTGAATAAAATCAGCTAAATTTTTATCGGGAGCACAAATAACACGCTTTTCCGATAAAGATTGGACGACCTTGACCGCATTAGCCGAAGTACACAAAACATCAGATTCAGCCTTGATTTCCGCTGTAGAATTCACATACATAACCACTGGGACCCCCGGATATTTAGCCTTCATAGCCAATAAGCCCTCCACATCAATCATGTCCGCCATAGCACAGCCAGCCTCAGGATCTGGGATAACAACCTTTTTATCAGGGTTTAAAATTGCAGCACTCTCAGCCATAAAATGAACCCCAGAAAAAACAATTAAATCAGCCTTTGTAGTTTTAGCTTCCTGACAAAGCCCCAAAGAATCACCAATAAAATCAGCGACTTCAAAAATTTCGGTTCGTTGGTAATTATGGGAAAGGATGATGGCGTTTTTTTCTTGCTTTAGACGGCTTATTTCCGCAACTAAATTCTCCATAAAAAAAGACAAATAAAAAAGGGCCTATAAGATAGCACATGGAAGTTAAAAACTAAACAATTCCGTGCACTACTTTTAGCCAAATATTCTTAATCATTTCCGCGGTAGAGTGAATTAAATCAGCCAAAATATTCTTTAATTCCCGCATTCGAGCAACCGCAGCCGCTAATTCTTTAAACCTAGCTTTACGTTGGTGCTTAGCCGCCTCTTTTTCTAAATGATGAATTTCTTGGTTAACATGAGCGCGAATTTCACGAACCATAGCTTTTGGAGCTGGCAATTTTTCGAGTAATTTAATTTTCAAAGCCTCAGTCTCTTCCTTGGTCATTTTTTTCTTAAAATCACCGAATTTTTTACCAGTTGCCTGGCGATGCTCACCGACACCTTCCTTTTTTTCAGACAGCTTAATCGAATCAACCATTTCACCACCCTCATCAATTCCATCCAAAATTTCACCAGCGTCAACGCCAGCTTCGGCGGCTAGATTTGGTTCATCCACTGTAGATTCCTGTGCTTTTGGTTTTGATGGGGCAGCATCAGGGCTTATGGATTCAGGTGCTTTTTGATGGGTGTTACCTGGCATAAAATTCTGTTAACTCCTCTTAATCATACACTTTTAACCTGTAAATGTCAATAAGTAAACAAAGCTAAATAATATATTAAGATGGGGGGATATGGTATAAAAACCTAAGATATAAACAATCAAATCATTTTATATATGACACAAATTCCCAAAGCCTACAACGCAAAAAATTATGAAAAAGGCATTTATCAGAAATGGGAAAAGGCTGGAGCCTTTATGCCAAAAGGCGATCCAAAAAAGAAACCTTTCACTATTTCTTTACCTCCACCAAACGCAACCGGACAATTACATTTAGGGCACGCTATGATGCTCGCTATTGAGGATATTATGGTGCGCTATAACCGTATGCAGGGGAGGCCAACCTTGTGGTTACCAGGTACAGATCACGCCGCAATTGCGACTCAAAACAAGGTTGAAAAAATAATCGCAGAAGAGGGATTAGATCGGCACACCATGGGTAGAGCAAAATTTCTATCACGCGTAAAAAAATACGTTAAAGAATCTCAGAACACGATTAGAAACCAGATCCGTCAAATGGGAGCCAGCGTTGACTGGACTCGTGAGCGTTACACTATGGATGATCAATTAACTCACGCTGTAAGGGCCGCGTTCTTACAAATGTACAAGGACGGGCTTATCTACCGAGGCCACCGCATTGTTAACTGGTGTACTCGTTGTGGATCAACCTTAGCTGATGACGAACTTGAATATCGAGAAGAAAAATCTAAATTCTATTACCTAAAATACGGACCAGTCGTTATTGGGACTGCTCGTCCAGAAACTAAATTTCACGACAAAATTATAATTGTTCACCCTAAAGACAAACGTTACAAAGACCTAGTTGGTAAAGAACTCACCGTGCCGTGGATTACTGGCGACGTAAAAGCCAAATTCGTAGCTGATGAGAGTGCCGATATGGAGATGGGAAGTGGAGCTATGACCATTACGCCGGCGCACAGCTTTGTCGATTTTGACTTAGCTCAAAAATACGGCTTTGAAGTCGTGCAAATCATTAACGAAAAAGGTGAAATAACAGAAGCTGGAGGAGAAGATTTCGAAGGGCTCCACGTATTAGAAGCCCGCGACAAAGTTGTCAAAGAACTCGATAAAAAAGGTCTCCTAGACCATATCGATGAAGAATATGTCCACAATTTATCATGTTGTTATCGTTGTGGAACCGCGGTCGAACCACTTGTTTCCGAACAGTGGTTTATTGATGTTAACAAAAAAGTGCGCGGCAAAACTTTGAAAGAACGCTCACTTGAGGCGGTTCGCAAAGGGGATATTGAAATCCTTCCGGATCGTTTTAATAAAGTTTATTTCCACTGGATTGAAAATCTACGTGACTGGTGTATTTCGAGGCAAATTTGGTGGGGACATAGGATCCCAGTTTGGCACTGTGTTGATAAAAAATGCAAGCATCACAAAGAGCCAATCGTAAGTCTAAAAGACCCTGACAAGTGTCCAAAATGTAAAGGAACCAAGCTTAAACAAGACCCCGACACTCTTGATACTTGGTTTTCTTCTGGGTTATGGACTTTTTCCACACTTGGTTGGCCTAAAAAAACTAGTGATTTCAAGAAATTTCATCCCACCCAAGTGCTTGAAACTGGATATGACATTTTGTTTTTCTGGGTAGCTCGGATGATTTTGATGACCACTTACTTACTTGATGAAGTGCCATTTGAAACAGTTTACTTGCACGGTTTAATTCGCGATAAACAAGGTCGTAAAATGAGTAAATCGCTAGGGAATGGTATTGATCCGCTTGATATGATTGAAAATTATGGAGCTGACGCTGTACGCCTTAGCCTTGTCCTTGGGTCTTCACCTGGTAATGATCTTCGTGTTTACGAAGAAAAAATCGCTGGTTACCGCAATTTTGTGAATAAAATTTGGAATAGTGCTCGCTATGTTTTAATGAATCTTGAAAAAGAAGACTTCCACACTGAAATTGATCCCAAAACTTTATCCCGAGCTGATAAATGGATTTTACACCGCTTAAATCAAGTTACTAAACAAGCTACCAAAAGCCTTGATAAATACAGCCTTTCCGAGGTTGGAATGGGTGTTTACGACTTTTTCTGGAGTGAATACTGTGATTGGTATTTAGAGATTAGTAAAATTCAACCAAACAAAGCAGTTTTGGCTCACGTCCTCAAAACCATTCTCAAACTTTTGCATCCATATACTCCATACGTAACCGAAGTTCTTTGGGAAAAAATGGATCAAAAAACCTTGCTAATTACCGAAGAATGGCCAAAAGTTGATCCCATGTTTAATTTCACCAAAGCTAATAAAGAAATGCAGGCTGTACTAAAAGTGGTTAGTACAATTCGCCAACTTCGTGCTGACTACAAACTTAAACCTGGTCAAAAGATCAAAGCCAGCTTTCAAGGCGCCAAATTAAACGCAGTTTTACAAGACAACATGGACATCATTATGCGTTTAGCGCGTCTTGAAAATCCCGTTATTGAAAAGGAAGAGAAGAAAACCCCAGGCTCAATAGTTTCCTTTGCTGGTCCTGTTAAAATCAAACTTATGACCAAAGGGATTGTGGATGTTAACAAAGAAAAAGCTCGTCTTAAGGCTGAGATTCAAAACTTAACCGCTTACTTAAAAGGCCTCGAAGGTAAACTCAAAAACGAGGGCTATATTCACAATGCTCCCAAGCAAATTGTAGAAGCGGATAAACAACGTTATTTAGAAGGAAAAGAAAGACTTGAAAAAATGGTGCAACAGTTTAAATCATTAGGTTAAAATGACCAACGTTCAGCAATTTTTGGAAGAAAATAACATCGAATATATTCTTCATAAACATCCAGCAGTTTTTACTTGCGAAGAAGCGGAAAAGCATTGCGGAAATATTCCCGGATTACCCTGTAAAAATTTAGTCCTTAAAGATGGTAAAAAGAATTTTTTTATGGTGATTTTACCAGCTGTAAAACGCCTAGATTTCAAAAAAATCGCTCAAACTGTTGAGGCTAAAAAAGTCAGCTTTGCCAGCGCGGAAGCCTTGGATCAACTATTAGGATTAGAGGTTGGGTCAGTGTCACCATTTGGGCTCCTTAATGATCAAGGTAAAAAAGTTAGATTATTCATAGATGAAGAAGTGGTCAAGGCCAAAATTGTAAGCTTTCATCCTAATGTAAACACCGCTACTTTAGAATTAAGAAACAAAGATTTTTTCAAATTTTTAGAAGCAATTAAATGTAAACCACAAATAATCTGTTTTTAACCTCCTTAAAATGAAAAAACTCATTCTCCTAATTCTCGCCACGCTTATTCTTAGTGCCTGCTCTCTTAAACCTCCAGCTCCTTACGAAGACGGAGAAATCACCGACAACGAACTCCTGCTAACTCAATATGATTGCCCGGCCATGCTAGATGGATCTATTGAAGAAACCAAAACTTCTCGTGGAATTGGACACGAAACTGGCACTGTGCATCCCGAAAAAGAATTTATTTACGAAGATTCCAATGGAATTCGCTGTTTTTATTATCAAGAACACGGCGATGAATATGACATTATGCACGCGGAAGGGGATAATTACGGCGAATACACCTATTTTTACGGGATGGAAGTACGACTTTTTAACACTGAGGAAGCCATGCAAGATTACGAAAACAATATTGCCGACCTCATTGCTAACACCTATTGCCGTGATGATAATGGCGGAGTTCGAACTAAACTTGGCGTTATTATTGGTTTAGGTGATTTTCCTAATGTAGACACGACTCGCTATCAGTGTTCTTGGCCGGAACAAGGCAACATTAGCAATGCCAATAACTTGCTTAATGTAACCCGTTATCGCAACGGAATTGTAACGCTTTATATTACTCGTGAACTTGGCCGTTCTTACTACGTCCCACCAAACTATGAAGGCTCTCAAGAATATCAAAAAGAACGCAACATTCGAGCCCGGGCAACTTATGTTTACAATGATCCAAGCTTTCAAGCTACCCCCGACGAATACGAAGCTGAACTTATGAATGACCTTTTGTACTTAGTAGACAAAGTTCAAAGCCTTATTGAGCAACAACAAATGATGGAAGCTCCATTAGATTTAACCAATTAACTATGATCACTTCTGGAACTCCACCCCAAGACATGATGGACCGTATTAAGGATGAAAATCCAAGTTTTATTGTCCAAGCTAGAAAACTTATAACCCCACAAACGGGCAAAATTTATATTGTTCGTGGACTCATTGCCGCGTTTTTAGCCGCTGGAGGAGGTGTAGTTATTAGCCTTTTTACAAAAGAATCCTCAAATCCAGAAAACTTCATATACGCAGTTTATGCAATCCTTTTTCTCCTATTATTAAAGGGATTTTTAACAATCAGAATGGGAATAATCGGTAAAAATTTGAAAGGCCCCTGGATTGCCAACCTAAAAGAAGGTTTATTAGTTTACCATCGCAAAAAAAGACGACACATCTACAACTGGGAACAAAGTCATATCAAAATTGATAAAGAAAAAAGAATAATCATTATTACAACCAATCACGGCGCTGTTAAAAATCAAAAAAACCACTCGGATCAACTAATTGAACTTCCACAATTTGAAGAAATTATCAAGCAACTAAACGCTTTAAAGCCTCATCCCACGCCTTAACATGAGGCGTAATTTGATCTTGAATGATATCAGTATTAGGTCTTCCCGTAGGCCACTCGGCTAAACCAGCTTCTACCAATTGATCAGCAGCTCTAACTGTCTCAACGGCTGGGGCATTTTGATTACCTTCGACAAAAGCAGTACAACCACCTAAACCAGCTACACCAGTTTCAATAAAACATTCCCCAACTCCATTTAAGCAAATTGGCTGCAAAGCCTGCCTTACTATTTCTCTAACCTCTTCACGTGATCTTGAATTCAAAATATGAAGATGAATCCCAACTGCATCACGAACATTTTGAGAAACAGCGGTCATTAAATTTTCTAGCGGTCTCAAATCCTCAGGATCAGCAATTGCCTCCGTATCACAAATAATCTGTCGACCACCATTTATAGGAGCAACTCTTTCCATTTCACGCAAAACCACATCCGGGTCAACACTTCCCGACTTCCCAGTAATCCTATCTCGTGCCCCCGTGGCATTCATTTGATAAACATTTATAGGCACTCCTGTAGATTCTAAGGCTTCCCGAATTAATTGATAACGTTTACGTGAAGTTTCTCGCATTTTTTCAGCCAAATCATTATCCACATCACCAATCACATGGTGTTTTTCTATTCGACCAGTATCAACTTTTCGAATCCAACTATTTTCCCAAAGCACCCAAGGATCATGGGAATGAACAAACGCCAATTCATCAATAGTGCCAGATTCAAATAATTCTCTGGCATCTTCAGCTTTTCTAACACTCATCAAAAGAGCTTGAATATTAAAATCATTATTCCCGAGTCTTTCAGTAGCAACGTCTCTAACAACCGGAAGCCAATCCCTAACGGACCGCATTATTTTAGTAAGGGTTAGGCTAGCTAAATCAAAATCAGTAATCCCAGCCCGACAATTATTAACAATATGCGAAGCCACATAAATAGCCATCAAATAATCCGCCTTTTCTAGATGCGCATCAGCTACTTCATTTCTTTGAGCGCCATCACGACCAGAATTATCACTTAAATAAAGTTTAGTAGGGGTATTTGTCATGGGGTGGGGGTGGGTGGAAATTAAATTCAGTAGCCAAATCTAAATCCGAACCCACAAACTGTCAATCGACTAAAAACTAAAATAATGGTATAATAATTTAATGGATTACAAACAAACAAAAAAAGAAATTAAACGTCTACGCAAAACCAAGGAGCTAGAACAAGCTCTAAAACTCACCGTAGCCCTAAAAGGGGAGTATGCAGACGATGTTAGTCTTCACAAACTTATTAACACTTTAAAGGTACAAATTCGTCATCAAGAAGTAAAACAACGCTCAGATTTTATTAAAAAAGGACTCAAAACAATCCGTCATTTACGACGAGAAGATAAATTTGAAGAAGCCATTCAAGCTAGCGCCGAACTCCTAGAAGTCACCCCAAATAACAAAAAAGCCCAAAAATTTCTACAAAAATCAAAAATCGATTTTATTGAACAAAAACTTCATGATCCGCTTCGAAAGGAGTGGTTAGCCAAGGGGGAATATGAAAAACTCTATCTTTTCTACCAAAAATTAAAAAAAGTTTTCCCTCATTACATCAGACTCAACAAACTAATTGCTGAGACCGAAGAAAAAATGATTGCGGCCGATCGAGTTCAAAAAAAAGCCTTTGCCACTGAAAGCGTAAAAAAACTTAGACAAATGCTTTCAGAAGGCAAATATGAACCTGTAATCGAAGGGGCAGAGGAATTAGTCATCTTTACTCATGAAGGTTCAATTGAAGCCAAAAAAATCTTAAAAATTGCACATAAAGCTAATTTGAGAGAAATCGAGGAAGACACTTTCAAATACATGAAAAACCAACAACCCTTACTCAAAGCAGCTTATAAATCTGGTGAAGAGGGGGTGATTAAGCTCTAATAATCAATTGATCGCGGCGCATTCCAACGCCAATATATTTAATTTTACAACCAATTAATTCCTCAAGACGAAGAACATATTTTTGCGCATTTTCTGGTAATTCTTCCCACGAAGTCACATCATTTAAAGATTCTTTCCAACCTGGAACTGTTTCATATTCAACTTTGATACGCGCTAAGTCTTCGAGCCTAGCAGGGAGTCCCTTAAAAGGCTTTCCGTCGAGTGTATAAGCTTTGGCAATTTTAATTTCCGCCAAATGATCTAAAACATCCAATTTTGTTAAATTAACAGATGTGAATCCATTAAGCATGATTGAATATTTGGTGATAGGCACATCAAACCAACCACAGCGCCGGGGGCGACCAGTAGTCGAACCATATTCTCCACCTGCTTCTCTGATCTGGTCGCCCAAATCATCATGAAGTTCGGTTGGGAACGGCCCTTTACCAACTCTAGTCATATAAGCTTTTACAATTCCAATGTTCTCATCCAAATATGAAGGGTTCATTCCCGTTCCGGTAAAAGCTCCACCCACTGTTGGGTTAGAGGAAGTCACAAATGGATATGTTCCATGATCAATATCAAGCAAGGCCGCATTTGCCCCTTCTAAAAGCACTGTTTTCCCAGCTGCTATTTCATCATTCAAGTATTGCGCCGTATCCGCAATCATAGACATCAAATAATCATAATTTTCTTTAAAAAATCCAAGTTCCTCATCTGCGTCAAAATCAAATCCATAAACCTTCTGATGCCATGCTAAATTCGCACGGTATTTTTTTTCAAATGAATCCCAATCCTCAAGATCACAAATTCGTAAACCGCGACGAATAATCTTATCAGCGTAACACGGTCCAATCCCACGCTTGGTAGTCCCAACTCTTTGATCACCCTTGGCGTCTTCCTGCCAACCATCAATAATTTTGTGATAATCGCAAAGAAGTGCCGCTCGATTTGAAATTTTAACCCGTCCTTCAACCTCAAAACCTTGATCCTTTACATTTTTCAATTCCTTAAGAACAGTTGGTAAATGAAGAACACAGCCATTCCCAATCACACAAGTTACATTTTCACGCAATACACCACTTGGCAACAGGTGAAAGATAAACTTTTTAGTCTCACCATCAATATTTACATAAACCGTGTGCCCAGCATTTGCACCACCGGTAGCTCGCGCCACAATATCAAATTTTTCGCTCAAAATATCTACCAATTTACCCTTTCCTTCATCGCCCCATTGAGCCCCAAGTATAAGAGAAAGTTTTCCTTTAGTTTGCATATTTGAAGTTAAAGAACAAAACAGATTCACTATATATGATAAATCTTGTACAATGAAGTCCGAGTATTATTTAACCCTATAAAAATGCTCTCCGATGATCAGATCCGCGCCCAACTAGCTCATTGCTTGGCGGGGACAGAATTTGCTGAACTTGGTGAATTCTACAAAGGCAAAGTCCGTGATAACTACACTAAGGACGATAAACGTATAATTGTAGTTTCCGATCGACTTTCTGCGTTTGACCGTATCATCTGCCTCATTCCCTTCAAAGGCCAGGTTTTAAACCAAATGGCCCAATTTTGGTTCGAAGAAACCAAAGATATCTGCGGAAATCACGTTATTGAGTTCCCAGACCCCAATGTTGTAGTTGCCAAAGAGTGCAAACCACTCGCTGTCGAAATGGTAGTTCGTGGCTACATTACAGGTTCAACTAGCACTTCTGCTTGGTACAACTATAACGAAAAAGGAGTTCGAAACTTCTGTGGAAATGAACTTTCCGAAGGTCTCAAAAAAGACCAAAAATTCGACCAAGCTATCCTAACTCCATCAACTAAAGCGGCTCATGGTGATCACGACGAATCCGTGGCTCCGGAGGTTTTGTTTGAAAGAGGAGCAATCACTCCTGAAGAATGGGAATATTTAGCTGACGTATCTCTTAAACTATTTGCTCGAGGACAAGAAATCGCTGCTAAACAAGGAATCATTCTCGTTGATACTAAATATGAATTCGGTCGCGACGAAAACGGCGATATTGTTCTTATTGATGAAATTCACACGCCAGACTCTTCTCGTTTCTGGATTGCCGATACTTATCAAGAAAACTTTGAAGCTGGCCGCGATCAAGACAATATTAACAAAGAATATTTGCGTCTTTGGTTAGCTAAACAAGGCTACATGGGTGATGGAGAAATGCCTGAAATCACTGACGAAGTTAAAATTGAAACAGCTCGACGTTACATCGAAGCTTATGAAAAAATTACTGGCCAAACTTTCCAAGCAGAAATCTGCGAAGATGTTGATGGTCGTATAAAAGGTAATCTTTCTTCTCACTTCTAATAACTAAATTAAATATGTTTGTTCCTTTAATTCTTGGTTCTAAAATAGATGAACCACACGCTGCCAAAATAACCGCAATTTTGGATGAATTCGAAATTCCTTACAAAATTCACGTAGCGTCCGCTCACAAAGTACCCGAAAAAGTTCTTGAAATTATCAAAGAATACGATGCCAAAGATGGTCCAATTTGCTACATCACAATTGCGGGTCGCTCCAACGCTCTCTCTGGTTTTGTTTCGGCTAATTCAGTTTATCCAGTAATTGGATGTCCGCCATTCAGTGATAAGGCTGACATGTTGGTAAATATTCATTCCACTCTTCAAATGCCATCCGAAACACCAGCTTTAACCGTAGTAGACCCTAAAAATGCTGGAACCGCTGCTATTCGTATTTTAGCCGCTGACAATGCTGAGCTTCGCCAAAGAATTCATGCTCATCTTGTAGCTCTCAAAAAATCCTTCTAATTTTTACTTATGTTTCACTCTTTTAACGCACTTTCGCCCCTAGATGGCCGCTATGTATCTAAAGTCACTGAATTAAGTGGTTATTTCTCTGAATCAGCTCTAATTCGTTACCGTGTTTTAATCGAAGTTGAATGGCTAATCCATCTTTGTAATACCGCCAAACTTCCAAACACTCGCAAATTAGAAACCAAAGAAGTGCGTGAATTGCGTAAGTTATATCGTTCTTGGGATGAAGATGGTGAGCAAGCTCAAGCCGTTAAAGATATTGAATCTATTACTAATCATGATGTTAAGGCTGTTGAATATTTTGTTAAGGAAAACATGGAAAAAAGCACGATGTCTGACTTGTTAGAAATGGTGCATTTTGCCTGTACATCAGAAGACATCAACAATCTTTCTTATTCCTTGATGATGCGTGATGCCATGGATGAAGTCATGATTCCAACTTTAGAAGAGATGGTCGAATCTCTACGGAATTTAGCAACCAAAGGCCGTACCATTCCCATGCTTTCACATACGCACGGCCAACCAGCTAGTCCCACAACTGTTGGTAAAGAAGTTACCAATGTGATGGTTCGCCTTTTAATGCAAATTGAACAATTAAAAGATCAACCATATTTAGGAAAAATTAATGGTGCCGTGGGTAATTGGAATGCTCATATTGTGGCTTATCCAGAGGTAGATTGGATCAAAGAATCTCGCAAATTTATTGAAAAATTAGGTCTAATCCCAACTTTATTCACTACTCAAATCGAACCCCATGATTTTATTGCCGAAACGGCTCACAATTTAGTTCGCATCAACAATATTATTTTAGATTTTGATCGTGATATGTGGACCTATATTGGAAAAAACTATTTTGGCCAAAAACTCAAAGAAGGGGAGATTGGATCATCAACCATGCCTCACAAAGTAAATCCTATTGATTTTGAAAACAGTGAGGGAAATCTTGGACTTGCTAACGCTATGTTAAGCCATCTTGCTGAAAAACTCCCAATTGCACGCATGCAGCGTGATTTAACAGATAGCACTGTGCAACGCAATCTTGGGGTTGCTTTTGGTTATAGTTTATTAGCTTATCAAAGTAGCTTAAAAGGCCTTTCCAAGGTCTCTATTAACAAAGAAATTCTACTTGCTGACCTAGATAAACACTGGGAGGTTTTAGCTGAACCTGTCCAAACAGTAATGCGCCGTTACAAAATTCCAAAACCTTACGAAAAACTCAAAAAACTAACTCGTGGCAAAGGATTAGACCAAAAGCGCTATCAAGCTTTTGTGAAAAAATTAGAAATTCCAGCACGCGCCAAAAACAAGCTTCTCAAACTAACTCCAGCCACTTATATTGGTCTAGCTAAGGAATTAGTAACACTTGAACTAGATTTATAACCTTAAAACATGATTCTCTCAGATCGCGATATAAAAGCGCGTATTCAGGCAGGAGACATTGTCGTTACCTCGCCAAACAATGACCATATGAAAAACATTCACGCCTCAAGCATGGATTTTCGACTAGGTAAGTACTTTAAAGTTTACAACAATTCAGCTCAACCAGTCTTAGACCCCGCTAAACCAGAAACCCTCCAAAACTGCACCACGCTTATCGAGGTAGAAAAAGGGAAACCCTACATTGTCCAACCCGGTGAATTTGTTTTAGGAGTAACATTAGAAAAAATTAAACTCCCAAATGATCTAGTCGCTCGAGTCGAAGGTCGTAGTTCATTAGGACGCCTAGGAATTATTATTCATTCTACAGCCGGCTTTATTGATGCTGGATTTGAGGGGACTATTACCCTAGAAATCACTAACATTAACCGCATGCCAATTGCCCTTCATCCCGGAATGCGTGTTTGTCAATTTGCCTTTGAAACAATGAGCTCCGAGGCTGAAGTTCCATATCACCAAAAATCACACTCTAAATATCAGGGACAAGAACTCCCCGAAGAAAGCCGCATAACTATTGACCCAGAATTCAAATAATGTTATAATATAGAGAAGTAAAAATAAAAAGCAAAAAAATGGTCTCTAAAATTGAACAAGCCAAAGATGATCTGCAACAAGTTGCAGATAATGCTTATTCAGATGCTGTTGAGTTAGGGTTGGAATCAGACGCGCTAGTAAATGTCACCATGGACGATGATCGCGGTTTCAGTTTTATGGCCAAAAGGGCTTATCAAGCTTCATCTTTTGGATACTCATCTCGGAAAGCTCTTAAGGCCGCGATGCTACTTTCCATTAAATTCATTGATGCCACCGGCGATTCACGGTTAAGAGTATATCCCGGAGACAGTCTTTCTATTAACCACAATGAAGCCATTCTCACGAGACGTGAAGAAACCGGCGATGTAAGTTATACTGTTCAGTTTGAAGAAGAAGAAGCCTTACAATCTCATTTCGAGGCCGAAAAAGAACTAGTCCAAGCAGAAACTCATCAAGCCCGAGAAGTAGTTCGATCAAATAATCAAATGCCATTTGTATTGGGATCATCAGATAATATTCGTCGCACTCTTGGAATAGGCGAAGAAATGCTGGTAACTAGTACTCATATGGGCCTTCAAGTAGACCAGTATCCCGGATATGCTTTTGGAGATCTTAATTTTGGTGGAACTAACACTACGGAATGGTTAATTGGATACGCACCACATCTAAGACAAAATCAATTTATAGTTATTGGAAAAAAGAATCATAAAAAGATTGGAAGCGCTAATAATAAAGCTGGGCTCGAAAGCCTGTTACGCGCAAAAATCAGTGAAAACAATGAAGAAGAATCACTCCTTGCTATTATCGAGGACGCCCCGCCATCTGATGACCAAGGAATTGCTATTGCCGAAGAAGATTTAGATCAAGACGGGGTAGCTGACTTAACTATTGAAGATGCCACTCGGCCAATTCAACCAGCACCTCAAAATATTCGAGTGCAAGCTACGGATTCTCATTCAGGAAAATCACTAGGAAGTGTTTCTCGAATAGATCAACAAAGAGGATTCAGTAGCACTAATCAAATAGACGCGCTACCTCAATCGTCCCAAAACCCAGTTAATAGCGTCATAAACAGTGTGTTTGTAGAATATAGTCAAAGGCACGGAGCTCCTCCAATAGTTGCCCGATCAGACACTTACTTTACCGATCGCTATATGATTAGTTTAAGAGACCCTCTCTACGTTGAAATTTCTCGAGGAGGACAAACCCCTAGATACAAAGTTTATTATCGAAGAACTGTCTATAACCCCTATGAAAGAGCTCAAGAAATTGTAAGTGAAAACGTCTTAACTGGAGGAAGAGATGGTTGGACTACAAGCTTGAAAGAAGTAGACAGATTGGTACGCCAAGAAGTTCTACACGCTTAAAACTTGTCAAAACAGGTAAACTAACTTATAATAAGATTACTTTTAAAAAATGCGTTTTTAGCTTAGCTATCACTAAGTGAGCAGGAGAAAGAAACCCTGAAAAGGGGAGTAGAATCTCTCGGTCGACACCGTCATCGTCTAAATCAAGCGCCCAGTTGACATTCGTCACACGGGAATCAAGGTGGTACCGCCCAAATATGGGTCCTTGGAAAGGACTCTATTTTTATAACTAAATCCACATGTTTGATCCTGTTGATCCTAAGCAATCCTTCCCTAAACTCGAAGAAGAAACTCTCAAATATTGGACAGCCAATAAAATTTTTGAAAAATCAGTAGAAAATCGTCCCAAGCAGGATGAATTCATCTTTTATGATGGACCTCCTTTTGCAACTGGATTACCTCATTATGGACATCTCCTCGCTGGAACTATGAAAGATGTAGTGCCTCGTTATTGGACTATGCGTGGTAAACGCGTTGAACGTCGTTGGGGTTGGGATTGTCATGGCTTGCCAATTGAAAATTTAGTCGAAAAAGAACTCGGTTTATCTGGAAAAAAAGATATTGAAGAAAAGCATGGCGTCGGAGAGTTTTGTGAGGAATGTCGTAGTTCAGTTCTCAAATACACTGGAGAATGGAAGAAAACCGTGGATCGTACTGCTCGTTGGGTAGACATGGAAGACCATTACAAGACCATGGACTTAAGCTATATGGAATCTATTTGGTGGGTTTTTGCGCAACTCTGGGAAAAAGAACTAGTCTACAAAGGACACAAAATCATGCATGTTTGCCCGCATTGTGTAACCCCACTTTCAAATTTTGAGGTTACCCTTGGCTATAAAGACGTCATGGATTTAGCCACAACCTGGAAATTCAAACTAACAAATGAAGAAAACACTTACTTATTAGCTTGGACAACTACTCCTTGGAGCTCGCTTTCCACTATGGGGCTAGCCATTAGTCCAGATTTCACTTACGTCAAAGTAAAAGTAGGGGACGAACATTTAATTTTCATCAAAAATCAGCTTGAAAACATTATGAAAGGGATTGAAGAATACGAAGTAGTCGAAGAATTCACTGGCGATAAAATCGCTGGTCGCAGCTATGAACACGTCTTTCCTTGGTATGCAGAAATCGAAGAAGTCAAAGAAAACCCCAACACTTACAAAGTCTACGCCGTAGATTATGTTGAGGAAGGAGAAGGAACCGGAATTGTTACTATTAATGGTTCTTATGGTGAAATTGATATGGAATCTGCCAAAAAGAATGGTTTACCCATTGTCATGGATGTAACCATGGAAGGAAAATTCAATGAATTAGCCGGACCATACGCTGGGATGGGCGTTAAAGAAGCCGAGAAAAAACTAGTTGAAGACAAATACAAAGAAGGCTTAGTTTGGCGCAAAGAATCCTACAAACACAGCTATCCACATTGTTGGCGTTGCGATTCATTCTTACTTAACTACGCTACCTCAAGCTGGTTCGTAAAAGTAGAAGCCATCAAGGACGAAATGATTGCCGCTAACAAAACCATTCATTGGGTTCCTGAACACGTTGGATCAGGAAGGTTTGGAGATTGGCTCGAAAATGCGCGTGACTGGTGTATTTCTCGTAATCGTTTTTGGGGGACTCCTCTCCCAATCTGGGAAAATGAAGATGGTGAACGGATTTGTATTGGCAGTGTTGAACAACTCGCAGAATTAAGTGGCCAAAAAATTGATGATATTCATAAGCATAAAATCGATAACGTTACTTTTGAAAAAGACGGCACAACCTACAAACGCATCGAAGAGGTCTTTGATTGTTGGTTTGAGTCTGGGGCTATGCCGTACGCCCAATCCCATTATCCTTTTGAAAATAAGGAAGAATTTGAGAAGAACTTCCCAGCTGAGTACATTGCTGAAGGCTTAGATCAAACCAGAGGTTGGTTTTACACTTTAGTAGTTCTCGGAGTCGCTTTATTTGGAAAATCACCGTTTAAAAACGTAGTTGTAAATGGTTTGATTTTGGCAGAAGATGGCAAGAAAATGAGTAAAAGTCTCAAAAACTACCCTGAACCAAAAATTGTTCTAGATAAATATGGAGCTGATGCTTTGCGCTTTTATTTAATGAATTCGCCAGCCGTTAAGTCTGAACCTCTTCGTTTTTCTGAAAGGGGAGTGGAAAATGTCGTCAAAAATGTAATTCTTCCTATCTGGAATGCTTATAGTTTCTTTGTAATGTACGCCAATATTGATAAATGGGAACCAAAAGCCGTTGATTCCGCAAAAATCAGCCAACTTTCCAATAAACTTGATCGTTGGATTCTTTCGGAACTACACACCTTAGTCAAACAAGTAACCGAAGAAATGGATGAATACAACCTTCAAGCACTTCGCCCAATCTACCATTTTATTGAACAACTCACGAACTGGTATATTCGTCGTTCTCGACGTCGTTTCTGGAAAAGCGATAATGATCAAGATAAGGAGGAGGGATACCAAACTCTCTACACTGTATTAACCACTTTATGTCAGGTTATGGCTCCATACATGCCCCTTCTTTCCGAAAGCATTTATTGCAACCTCACCAACCAAGAATCTGTTCATTTAACAGATTGGCCAAATTTTAATAAAAAGGCTATTGACGAAGATTTAAATCAAGAAATTGAACTAGTAATGCAAGTCGCTAAACTTGGCAATGCTGCTCGTGCTCGCGCTAAAATTAAAAACCGCCAACCACTTCAAAAAGTTCAAATTGGTGTACCCGAGGCCCTGCGACATCTTTTACATGATGATCAATTCGAAGTTCTTAAAGAAGAACTAAATGTTAAGGAAATCGACGTGGCTGATGATCCGAGTAATATTGCCAAAACTGTTGTTAAGCCCAACCCTAAACTTCTTGGTCCTAAATTTGGGAAAGACGTGCAATTCATCATCCAGGAGGCCAAAAAAGGCAATTTTAAACTTCTAGAAGACGGCAATGTAAAAGTAGGGAAATTCGAATTAACAGCCGAAGAATTCAATGTTGGTTATGAAAGCCAAGAGGGGCTAGATGTGGAAAGTGATCACGGAATTGTCGTGGCTCTAGATGCTACCATTACTCCGGAACTCAAAAAAGAAGGAATGGCTCGTGAATTAATCCGCACTATTCAAGATATGCGCAAAGAAGCTGATTATAACGTTGATGACCGCATTCAAATCTCTCTCCAAACAGATGGGGAGGCCCAAGAAGCTATCACTGAATTTCAAAAACTCATTGAAGAAGAAACTTTGTCCAAATATGAGGCCGATTTAACCAAGTCAGACCTTCAAAAGGAAATAGAAGTCGAAGATAGTAAAGTTCAGGTAGCCATGAAACGTTAATTACGCTAAAATCATCCCGTGAAACGTACCCTCAAAAAAATCGGCTTTTCATTAGCGTTCAATATTGGAGCGCTTTACCTTACAATTTCCCTCCTAGAAGAGATTAGTTTCACTGGAGGGTGGGCCTTTTTTGTTGTCACGGGTGTGTTAATTGGATTACTTAATGTGATCCTTAAACCAATTCTCAAATTTGTTTCCATGCCTCTAATTTTCTTTAGTGCTGGATTCTTTTTGATTGTAATTAACGCCGCTATTTTATGGATTGCCGATCAACTTTTAGCTATCCTAGATTTCACTAACATTGACTTTGTTATTAGTGGTGCCTTAAACTTCCTCCTCGCAGCCATTATTTTTGGACTTATTAACTGGTTCGAACACTGGCTTTTCAAGCGACTTAAATAACCTCTACACATAATATGCAACTCGCTATTCACATTCTCCAAATCACAAGTGCCATTTTATTAGCTCTTGTCATTCTAATTCAATCCCGAGGCTCTGGTTTATCAGCTGCTTTTGGAGGTAGTGGAGAATTCTACACAACCAAAAGAGGCGCAGAAAAAATCTTAGCTACTGCCACAGTGGTAATTGCTACGCTTTTTATTATTTTATCTGTTGTCTCGACCTTAATTGGTTAATTAACTTATTTTAAATGGTGTTTAAAAGAAAGCCCTCCCTAGCTTCAAAATGCGGGCGAACTCTTATAAAAAGAGTTTTAAAGTCTTATTCTGACAAAGAAAAAGTCTTAAGTGGTTTACTGCTTTTAATCTTTATTTTAAGTGGTTGGAAAATTTTGAGTGGAAACTGGGAAGGACGCGATATTGTTAATGTTGTTCAAGGAGGACATAACTACAACGAAGGGTTAGTTGGCGAAATCAAGCACTTAAACCCGGTTTTTGCTGATTTAAACGAAGTTGATCGCGATATTACGAGCTTAATTTTTGAAGGCTTAAGTAAATACGACTTAGAAACAGGTAAGGTCGTTGAAAACATTGCCACTCACACCCTAGATGAAACCAAAACCATTTACACTTTTGTCTTAAAAGAAGGCTTAACTTGGCACGATGGTGAACCTATTACTGCAGATGATGTTTATTTCACTTATCATGACGTAATTCAACATCCAGAATTCGAAAATCCAATCTTAAAAAGTAGTTTTAGCGGCGTCACCGTTGAAAAAATAGACGAACAAACAATTACCATGGCCTTAAACGAAACAAACTCTTTCTTTTTCACTCAGTTAACTGTTGGATTACTCCCAGAACATATTCTAAAAGACGTTCCCATTACCGAACTCGACACCCATGAATTTAACCAAAACCCAATTGGAAACGGTCCTTATCAAGTAAAAGGAGCTTATGAGACTCATAAAGACGGAACAACCGAAGTTAAGTTAAGTTATTATAATAATTATTGGCAAGCTACCACTCCAGAAGTAACAGAAATTAATTTCTTCACTTTTCCAACTTACGAAGACTTACTAGCTGGTCGGGGACAAGTTCACGGTATTGCTCGCGTCCCTAATTACCGCATCGAAGAAACCACTGAAGCCAGATTTACTTCCTATGAATATTCTTTGCCTCAGTACACTGCTATTTTCTTAGAAACAGATGACGATCGACTGCTTAAACTAAATATTCGGTTAGCCATTCAAAAAGCCCTAGATAAAGAAGCAATTATAGAAGCTATTGGTTATGATCACTTAATCGACACCCCACTTTTAGAACTAAATCAGGAAGAATGGATTTACCAACCCAATTCCGAAGAAGCCATGGGTGCTCTTTATGACGAAGGTTGGAACTTAGACGAAGAAACCGGATTCCGGCTTAATGATGAAGGTGAAATTCTAAGTTTTTCCTTAGTACGTCGCTCTTTTCCAACTAATGAAAAACAAGAAGAAGTTACCGCCACCACCGCCCAAATGATTGCCGAACAATTAGCAGAAATTGGAATTATGGTGACTATTGAAACTTATGAAAATGAAGCCTTTCAACAAAAAGTCACCAATCGAGAATATGATCTTCTACTTTATGGACAAAGCTTAGGTTATAACTTAGATACCTATTCTTATTGGCACTCTAGCCAGGTTAGCACTGGTCTAAATTTATCAAATTATGGTAACAGTAACGCGGATTTCTACATCGAAGCCATTCGCAATAGCTTTGGTGATGATGAAGGCGATAAAAAAGAATACTTGCAAAAACTGGCCGAAGCCATTAAAGATGATATTCCAGCAGTTTTTCTCTACACACCAACTTACTACTTCTTGGCTGATAGCCGCCTAGAGGGGATTGTTACTTCAAATCTGCTCTTCCCTCATGACCGTTTCGCGAATATACTAGACTGGAAAGTAATCAAATAACTAATTATTAACCTTAAATCATGCAAATCGTCCTTACAAAAGATGTCCCGAATTTAGGAAAAAAAGGTGAAGTTAAGAATGTAAAAAATGGATATTTCCGAAATTTCCTTGCTCCTCGAGCCAAAGCTGTTCGCGTTACACCTAAATTAATGCAACAAATTTTAGAGCAACAAAAACAACGTGAAAAACGTCGTGAAGACATGCTAGCCAAAGCCGAAGAACTAGCAGAACGCCTCCAAGGCATGACTATCACTTTTTCACAAAAAGCTACTCCTAAAGGAAAGCTTTACGCAGCTATTAACGAAAAAAGCATTCAAGCTGAGTTAGAAAAACACTTAGAATTTGATTTAGATGCTCATATGGTTCAATTAGATGGACCAATCAAAGAGATTGGTGAATTCGAAGTAACTATTAAACTCACCGAGGCGGTTTCAGCTCCGGTTAAAGTCGTTGTTCAAAAGGCCGAATAAAATATGCGCATTTTAGCTCTTGACCATGGTGGACGCTATATTGGCGTAGCAATCTCCGATCCAGAGAAAACCATTGCGTTTCCCCGGGAAGTTTTTGAGTATAAAAATGAAAATGAAATAATTGAGTATTTGAAAAAAATCATTTCCCAGGAAAAAATAGGAGAAATTGTTGTTGGTTGGCCTTTGAGTATGGGAGGTAACGAAACCGAACAAACTCGCAAAACAAACACTTTTATAGAACTTCTAGAAGCCAATTTAAGCTTATCTATCAAAAAAATGGATGAACGCTGGACCACTGCTCAAGCTAAGCGATCTGATGGTGATCATTCCGTAGCCGCACAAATCATTCTGCAAACTTATCTAGATATGATAAAGTAACCCCATGAAACCCTCTCAAAGAGTTGTTCTTTCGATCAAAGTACCCAAAGAAATCGAGCCCGGACCAGGCCCGATTGCCGCTGAACAAATATTTTCGGCTATTCATGGGATTCAAGACAAAATACCCTGGTACAAAAGACTTTTTGGATGCAAAGGTGAAAAAGTAAGTTTTGAAATAATTCACTACAAAAAACATATTAGGTTTTTGGTAACTTGTTCTCCTAAATATAAAAACCTAATTGAAGGTCAAATTTACGCGCATTATCCAAATGTCGAAATTTTTCAGGAAGAAGACTACATTACCCAGGAGGCAAATATTGAAATGCACTCCCCAAAAAACTCCAACAAAAAAACCGACAAACAAGATGTCACTACTAAACAACATGCAACTACTCTTCGCGGAAAAAAGAATTTTAAGAAAATGACAGTAACGCGGCCTTTAGTAGCGGTTGAGCTTACCCAAAGTGACCCTGTTATGTTCCCAATTAAACGCTATCCTCAGTTTGAAGATCGCATGACTCGTTTAGCCGCTGATCCAATTGCGGGTGTTACTTCTAGTTTAAGTAAACTAAATCATCCCAATGATGAAGCTTGGATTCAAATTGTAGTTAGCCCTCTAGCCGATCGTTGGCGCATTAAATACACTGAATTACTCCGAATTATGGAGCGAGGAATTTTTGGAAGTATTGAAAAACTCCAAAACATGTACTTGAACGTAGCTGGAACCAGAAGAATATGGCCACGGGTAATATTTTGTCCTCTTTATTTAATGTTGTGGATACGCCGCAAAACTTCTGGATTTAAAGGAGGAAAAGCTTCTTCTGCGAGCGATGATAATTACAGCCCTAGCGACGATTTAGAAGAAATGATGTCCAAAACTCATGATCGTGAAACAGCAACCCAAGCCTGCACTGACAAGGTTAGTAAATTAATGTACGAAACCAATATTAGAATCGGTTATTTACCAGCTAATGGCGACATTGAATCTGCCAAAGTTAAAATAAAAGAAATCGCCGGATCTTTTAAGCAATTCAACCAACCACTTTTAAATGAATTTTTAACAAAAAAAATCCAAACTGATTCCTACTTAATTGATATTTTTAAAAATCGAACACTTCTTCGAGATAGCATGGTCTTAAATGTCGAAGAATTAGCTACCATTTATCATGCTCCAACAGTCGTGGTTCAAACTCCAAATATTGATTGGGTTAAATCTAGAAAACTAGAAGCTCCAACCGATCTCCCGGATCAACAATCAGAACCGCCCGAAAATTTAACCTTACTTGGAAAAACCAATTACCGAGGAATGCACCAAATCTTTGGAATTAAATGTGATCCAGACCGAAGACGACACATGTATATCATTGGAAAAACCGGTATGGGTAAAACCACCTTGCTCGAAAACATGATCTTTTCGGATATTCAATCTGGAAAAGGGATTGGAGTAGTAGACCCGCACGGTGATTTAGCTGAAAAAATTCTTGATTTCATACCACCTAGTCGTACAAATGACGTAATTATTTTTGATCCCGCCGATCGGGAACACCCAGTTTCATTTAATATGTTAGAAAGCCCAGATCCAGCTTTTAACACGATAATTTGTTCAGGACTAGTTGGGATTTTTAAGAAAATTTACGCTGAAAGTTGGGGGCCAAGATTAGAGCATATTTTACGTAATACAATCCTGTCGCTACTTAGTTATCCGGACACTACCATGCTTGGAATCACGCGAATCCTTCAAGACGAATCTTTTCGAAGAAGGGTAATAAAGAAAATTGAAGATCCAGTGGTTCGAGGGTTTTGGGATGGAGAATTCAATAAAATGAGTGACAAGTTTAAAAGCGAAGCAATTTCACCAATTCTTAATAAAGTGGGACAATTTTTATCTAGCCCTATTATTCGAAATATTGTCGGTCAACCCAAGAGTTCCATTGACCTAAGATTTGCCATGGATAAGGGTAAAATCGTGATTGTTAACCTATCCAAAGGTAAAATAGGGGAGGATAACTCTTCATTGCTAGGCGCCATGATGATTACTAAATTTCAGCTCGATGCCATGAGTCGCGCTGATCAACCAGAAGATGAACGAAAAGATTTCTATTTATACGTGGATGAATTCCAAAACTTTGCTACTGAATCTTTTGCCACAATCCTTTCTGAGGCTCGTAAATATCGTTTAAATTTAACCATGGCTAATCAGTATATCGCCCAAATGCCAGAAGAAGTCCGCGATGCCGTGTTTGGTAATGTTGGATCACTAATGTCCTTTCAAGTTGGTTTTGATGATGCGGAATATCTATCGCAGCAATTTGCCGAAGTTGCCACACCAAACGATCTAGTAAGCCTTAACAAATATACGATTTACAATCGTTTACTTATTGATGGAATGCCGAGTCGGCCTTTTTCCGCAGACACCCTTCCGCCTCCTGATGCCGCTCTAGATATAGAACCTGGCCGTCGCGAAAAAATCATTAAACTTTCTCGCGAACGCTATTCCAAACCTCGTGAATTAGTAGAAGACAAAATTCAACGCTGGAGTAGAAATACCGACTCAAAAGAACTTAAAGAGGGGGATAAGAAATCCTTAAAACAGCCGGATAAAAAGCCTAAATCAATCGATAAGCCAAAGCCGAAAAAGAAATAAATAAAAAAAACTTCACGAAAATTGATTGAGCTCACTACAAACTTTTGAACGCTTGGGTCTTGTGGGCCCCAAATGTGAAAAAGTGAAGTTTTGCGAAATTTATTTTCGTGAAAACATTGTGGGGGAGTCCGCGAGGGGGACACATTCCCCTCGCGCATTACTCCATCACCACTTCAATCCCTGGGAGTACTTTGCCTTCCAGAAATTCGAGCATCGCGCCACCGCCAGTCGACACGTGATCAAAATCAATAAAATCATGGCCAAATTGCTTGATGGCATCAATCGTATCGCCACCACCTAAAATTGTGGTTGCTTTAGTTCGAGCCACCGCCTTAGCAATCTCACGCGTACCACGCGCAAAAGGTGTTTTTTCGTACAAGCCCAAAGGGCCATTCCAAACTACAATTTCAGCCTTTTCAATCGCCGCAATATAACGATCCAGAGTTCGCGCCCCAATATCCAAAATTTTCATATCTCCGGCCACATCCTCCACTGGCAAAACTAAAGTTTGGGCCGTATCACTAATCTCCGAAGCCACGGTCACGTCAGATGGTAAATAGAATTTTTCATCATATTTGTCCGCCTCTAACATAATTTCCTGAGCCACCTCCAATTTATCATCCTGACACAAAGAATCACCAATGTCGTAACCTGAAGCTTTCAAAAAAGTATTAGCCAAACCACCACCAACCAAAAATATATCTGCCTTCTCGATAAAACTCTTCAAAATCCCAATTTTTGTATCAATTTTCGCACCACCTACAATTAAAACTAAAGGGCTTTCTAAACCTTCAAGTAGGGGAGTTAGAACCTCTATTTCACGCTGAAGTAAAAACCCAGCGTGCGAAGGCAAATATTGCGCCACCCCGTGTGTCGAAGCATGCGCTCGATGTGCCGTCCCAAAAGCGTCATTTACAAAAACTTCGCCCAGCTCTGCCAATTGCTTGGCAAATTTAAGATCATTTTTCTTTTCCTCATGATAAAAGCGCGTATTTTCTAGCATCATAATCTCACCATTCTTCAAAGCTTTTGCAGCTTTAACAACCTCTGCTCCTACACACTCATCTACTTTTTTAACAGGTTTACCAAGCAGCTTAGAAAACTCCTTAGCCACCTTATCCATTTTTAGTTTTGGATCTGGCTTGTCAGGGTCGGGCCGCCCTAAGTGAGACTTTAAAATCACTCGCGCACCCTCGTCTAACAAATGTTGAATCGTGGGCACAGCCGCCTCTAATCTAGTTGCATCAACCACTTTCCCTTTTGCATCTAAGGGTACATTAAAATCCACCCGCACCAAAACGCGCTTTCCTTTTACGTCCGCATGGTGAAGTGTTTTAAGCTGTTTCATGGGCCAATTATATCACAGCTTTTTTAGACCGCAGCCAAATTATTATTACTTATTATTGTTCCTCTAAAACTATTACCCTGCGCTATTTGCGATAATTGAGGAATGCTAGTAATCACAGAAACACGACCCGCCTGACTTAATGCGAACCTGCCAGCCGCAATTATTTTTGGATTCATATTGCCATCACCCCCTCTATTTTCTTGCGCTCTCTGAAAAGCTTCCCTCGAAGACATACTATCTACCAACCTTGCTTGATCCGTTCCAAATCCTTCGTAAAAACCATCTTCCCTTGTTGCTATCAAGAGCACTTGCGCTCCAATTCCTTCTCCAATCTTTTCACCAGCTTCATCCTTATCAGAAACACATTCACTCTCTACATCATAAATCTGTCCACCACCTCCATAATACGAAGGAATCCCACCACCTCCGCCACAGATAACCACATCATTTTGTTCATATGGCTCATGAATTTCATCTATTCCAACAATTGCCTGTATTTTTGGAGAGGGGACTACTTGTTTAAAAAATCCTCTTCTTTTAGGGTGCTCAACACATGAAACCCCAGCTCTATCAAACATTGCTCGACCTCTAACCCAAGGCCCCACACCTTTAACTGGACGGTTAAACGAAGGATCATTTAAATCAATTAAACTTCTAGTATAGTGAATCAAGGACTCTCGATCTCCCATATGCTTTCCTAAGGCTTTCAAAATTTCTCGACCAATCATATCTTGAGTGTCCCACACTATCCTAGCAGGAGACCTCTCCATAAACATTCTCTTATATTCCGCCTTTAAATGCCCAAATTGAGGACCATTTCCATGCACAATCGCCAATAAACAATCGTGATACAACTCAGCCAAAGCTTGGACAGCCTCACCTATAGCTTCCTTTGAACAAATTTGGTCGTCGCGCTCAACAGCATTACCTCCAAGCGCAACTAAAACTCGATCCGATTTTAATAAAGCACTAGACATTTATTTCAATTTAAAACAAGGCCGCCACTCTATCACCTAAGATAAATTTTGCAACTATTTAAATTTGACATTCCGCCATCCAAACTGCGATTTCCGCCGCATCTTTACCACGGCTAATTCGAGCTTCAGCTAATTTAATTGAATTCACCATCAAAACCTCGAATGCGATAGGGATATCGTTTTCGAGCATCACTTCCCGAATTCCATCCACGCACGCTCGACACACCATTTCATAATGATCAGTTTCGCCCTTGATTACGCATCCCAAAGTTATCAAAGCATCATACTCCCCAGTCTTTGCCATGCGCTGAGCAATCAATGGAATTTCAAAGGCACCTGGAACTCTTTCAATCTCATAATTAATTCCTTTTTCATTCAAAACAGCCTCTGCCTCAAGCAACATTTTTTCAGTGATCTCGTAGTTAAATTTTGAAACAATTACGCCGATTTTCATAATTAAGATTTTAATTTTTCCAAATAACGTGCCAACATATCTACCTCTAAATTAACCTGCGCACCATCCTTTAAATCACTCAAATTAGTATTTTCAAGAGTGTGTGGAATTAAAGCTACTTCAAACGCATCATCCTTAATCACGCTTATTGTTAAACTTACGCCATTAATTGCAATCGACCCTTTACGAGCTATATATTTAAGTAGTGATAGGGGAGGGGTTATCTCAATTCGTCGACCATCTGAATCGTCAGTTACGTTCAAAACCGTACCAATCCCATCAACATGCCCCTGTACAAAATGACCACCTAAACGATCTCCAACTCGCAAAGCTTGCTCTAAATTCACCAAAAACCCAACTTCTATCTCGCCCAAAGTTGTCACTCCTAAAGTTTCTGGCATCACATCAGCTTCAAATCCTCCTTTTGTTAACTCAACCACGGTCAAACAAACTCCATTAACAGCCACACTTTCACCAATTTCCGGCTCAAACGGAGCCATAATCGTAAACCTTTTTCCATCATCTGTTTCCACAATCTCAGAAACACGAGAAAACGCTTGTATAAGTCCTGTAAACATAGTGCTGGAATGATAGCTTAAGTTCTTCGTCAAATACAGTTCATTTTTTATTCATTTTTTGTTTACATTTTCGTAATCTCTTTTTGCTAGCCTAAGGATATCTATCCTTAACACACTTACTTATGCGCAGTGTGAATAAAGTCATCTTAATGGGGAACTTAGGCGGCCCTCCCGAGATGCGATCCACCAAGACGGGTAAAACTGTCACCAACTTCTCGTTAGCCACCAATAATGAATGGCAAAATCAAGAAGGCGAGCAGCAAAAAACCACAGATTTTCATAAAGTCATTGCCTGGCAGGGACTTGGTGAAATTTGTGGCAAACACCTTAAAAAGGGGAGTCCAGTTTATATTGAAGGGCGCCTTCATAACCGCAGTTACGAAGATAAAGAAAAAAATCGCCGTTACGTAACAGAAGTAACCGCAGATAAGGTTAATTTTATTCAAACTAAAAGCACCAAAGATGGTGAAAAAGTTGGTCTAAAAGAAGCTGGTGAACCAGTTGCGGCTTAATAGCGAATCTGTAGTATACTAATGCCATGCAACTCAGTGTCATTATTCCAACCTACAATCGCGTCAAAATTTTAGAAAAGACTCTCAATTTCCTTGAGGAGCAAAGCCTATCTCTCAAGGATTTTGAGGTAATCGTAATTAACGATGGCAGTGAAGATTACACCAAAGAGTGGCTCGAATCTTATCAAAAAAAACTAAATTTAGTAGTTCTTAATCAAAAAAATGCCGGACAGGGGAATGCTCGCAACAATGGCCTTAAAAAAGCACAAGGAAAAATTATTCTTTTCTTAGGAGATGACATGCTTCCTTCCAACAAGGATTTCTTAAAAACTCACTTAAAAATCCACAAAAAACATCCCGAGCAAAGAATTGCTGTTTTGGGTAAAATAGATTGGCCCCCAGACTTAAGGCTAAACGATTATATGAAATGGATGACTAATGGCTCCTCGATTTTTGGGAAATTTGGTGGACACCAGTTTGCTTACGAAAAACTAGATCGTGGCAAAAAGCCTGACTTTAACTTTTTCTACACCTCTAACCTATCTTTAAAAAAGAAAATTTTAGGAAAAGAACCCTTTGATTTAGATTTTAGTAAATATGGTTGGGAAGATATTGAACTTGGTTATCGCCTTCAAAAACAAAAAGGAATGAAAATGATCTACGCTCCAGAGGCCATCACTTATCATGAACATCCCATGGATTCATCTGGTCTAAAAAATCGAATGATTGCCATTGGAAAATCCGCTCACATTATTGATAAAAAATATCCAGAACTCAAGAAACTACCTAGCTTTTGGAAAAAATGTGCCTTTTATTTACTTTCAAATCCCGTAAGCTTAGCCCTGATTTGGATAATAAACCTGTTAACTGCCAAACATTTACAAGCCCTTTATTATTACGCTTTATCTAAAAAATACTTCCTAAAAGGAGTAAATCAGGGTATAATATATTAATGAAATTAAAAACCTCCCACATTATGCGAAAAATCGTGGCCATCACTGTCATTTTGGTGCTTACCCTAGGTACTCTTAGTGGCTGTAAAAAACAAACAAATACCACCACGACTGTCAAAAAAGATGATGTTGAACTTACTTATTATCGATTGTTTGATGATGAAGATATTTTTGAACCATTAATTAGGGAATATGAATCCGAAAATTCACATGTCACAATTAACTATCGAAAATTTACAGATCCAGAACAGTATTTAGATCTGATTATTAACGAACTAGCAGAAGGGGAGGGGCCAGATATTTTTTCTATGCATAACACTTGGTTCACACAGCATCGAAAAAAACTAACTCCTATTCCAAACACTCTAATCACAACCGAAGACTTTAATAATGTTTTTGTTAGTGTAGCCAATGACGATTTAGTTAGCCCAGATAGCACTGGAACAGATCAAATCTACGGACTACCAATGTATGTTGATACTTTGGCTCTTTACTATAACCAGGATCATTTCGAAGACGCTGTCCCATCACGCGGAAAACCAGCCTCAACTTGGGAAGAGCTTCAAGAAGATGTCTACAAATTAACCAAAGCAGATAATAGCTTTGAAAGATTTGAAGTAGCTGGAATCGCCATGGGGCGAGCTGATAATATTTTGCGTGCCATTGATATTCTTTACCTGTTAATGATTCAATTTGGCACTGATTTTTATGACGAAGCTTTTACAGAAGCTACTTTTGCTGATGCCGCCGGAGCTATTACCGGCAGCTTAAGTCACCCCGGAGTTGATGCCCTTAGTTTCTTTACTCAATTCGCTCTCCCAAGTAGTAAATACTATACCTGGAATGCTTATTTAGCTGATGATGATAGCGCTGAAAAAGAAGTTAAAACCTTTGCGCGCGGCAAAGCCTCTATGATTATTGGGTATTCATATCTTTACGAACAAATTCTAGATGAAATAGCCGAATTAGAAAAAAAGGGACAAGACACAATTAATTCCAGCACTATTCAAATTGCCACCATTCCCCAAGTAGAAGATCCTGAAACCTCTACTTCAAAACGTGATACTTATGCCAGTTACTTTGCCGAAACAGTTGCTCGGACTTCTGAAAACTCCGAAGAAGCTTGGAAATTTTTAAGCTTTCTTGTAGAAAAAGAAAACCTTGAGCACTATCACACCGAAACTAACCGTCCAACCAGTCGTCGCGACATGATCGAAGAACAAGCTGAAGACGCAACTTACGGAATATTTGCAGAACAAATTGGCTACGCCGAAAGCTTCCCAATTGCTGATGCTGATGCTTATGAAGAAGTTTTTGCCGAAGCTATTGAAGCGGTTCTTAACACCGAAGACCCTGATGATGTTATGAAAGATGCGCAAGAAAAAGTTAATCTTTACATGCCCTCCGAGGGATTTTATCCTGTTACTGTTAGTACGGAATAAATGCTTAAAAAAAGGTTCAAAACTTGGTTGCGGCTGGCTTTAAAGAAACCCAGTCAAATATTATGGCCTATTGCCTTGTGGACTCTTCCTTTGAGTATTTTTACCACTGTTTGGCAAAATACTTATTTTTTACAAGGGAGCTACAATCCTTATTTAAATTTTAGTGTTTATTTAAGTGAGATTCTAATTATAGCCACTTTTGTAGCGTGGATAGGAGAGCAGCTTTTGCAATCAAAAAAAATAAAACTCCATTCACAATCCTGGATTTTAGCGGGAATTATTTTGAGTTTGTCACTAATTTCAGTTTTGTTTTCAGCTGATAAAACCGCTTCATTACTAGGTCAAATTCACATTCTTTGTGGACTCTTGGTTATGATTTTAATAACCCACGAAGTAACCTCTCTTCAAAAGACAAAGCAAATCTTTATTTCAGCCCTAATTTTCCAAAGCATAGTTGGGATTTTGCAGGTTGTTTTTCAAAAATCCATTGGACTTTCATTCCTGGGAGAATCGTTTATTGGAACCGACGTTACGGGAGTCGCTAAACTTAACATTGCCGGAAAAACGTTCCTTAGAGCTTATGGAACCCTACCTCATGCCAATATATTAGGTGGATTACTAGGAATTGGAATTTTAGCAGCCCATGACCTCCCCAAACATAAACTCTGGCAAATAGGCAAAATACTGCTTTGGATTGGATTTTTCCTAACTTTTTCCAAAGGAGCCATTATTGGACTTTTTGCTGCTTTAGCCATTACCAAAAAAATCCCTCTTAAATTCTCACTTTCCATCCTTGGAGTAGGTATTATTGGCTTTATCCTAAAATGGGATTATTTCATTCTAAGCGAATCATTTATTGAACGCCTTCAATACATCAAAATTAGCCTGGGAATGCTCGCAAATGAGCCTGTAGGGGTAGGTCTCACACAATTTACCGCTCGCCTCGCTGAATTCACAGACTTCAAGCTCCAACCATGGCAATATCAACCAGTACACAACATTTATTTACTAGTTACCAATGAACTCGGAATTTGGAGTGGCTTAACATTAGTTGGCGGTTTTGGTTACGCCTTATTCAGGCAAAAAAGACTAATCTCAATTCTTATCTTCCTAATCATAATTGGACTCTTTGATCACTACTTAATAAGCCTACCTCAAGGATTATTGATTGGGGGAGTAGCTTTAGGGTTACAAAACAACAGCTAATTAAAAAACCACCCCAACAAAAGAAGCTTGTCCTCGGATGAATTCATCCACCGGCAGGGCTCTTTTCCCATCCAATTGAATTTCTTCCAATACAAACAAACCATCTTTGGCCTCCACTACCACGTCATCACCATCTTTCCGAACTTTTCCTGGCTTAATCACATCACCACTTTTTACTCGTCCCTTTAAAATTTTCAATCTTTTCCCTTCAAAATTAGTGTAAATTCCCGGCCACGGTGTATAAGCTCGTAATTTTCGCTCAATCTCTATTGCCGTTTCATTTTCCCAATCAATTAGTCCATCCTGCTTTTTTATTAAAGGCGCATATGAAATCCCTTTTTCATCCTGCTCCTGAGCCTCGGCGTTACCCGTTGCAATCCCTGGTACAACCTGAGCTAATAATTCTGCTCCCACATCTGCTAAGCGCTCTCGCAACACTGGCTCCGTATCATGTTCCAAAATAGCTACCTCAGAAACCGCATAAACCGGACCCGCATCCATTTTCTTTACCATTTGCATTACAGAAACTCCGGTTACTTCATCTCCATTCAAAACAGCACTAGCAACAGGGGAGGCCCCTCGATATTTAGGCAATAATGAAGCATGCACATTCAAAGACGCATATTTAGGCAATTGCAACACTTCATCATCCAAAAAATACCCGTACGAAACCACCACCAAAAAATCCATTTCTTTTCCCTTCAAAACTTCCAAATCATGTTCAACTTTTAAACCATTCTCCACAGCCTCTTTTTTTACAGCACACGATTGGACCTCCTGTTTGCGGCCCACTTTTCTATCCGGAGGAGTAATCACTCCCAAAATCTCAAACTGATCATCATCAACCAAGCGCTGCAGAACTGTCACTGCAAAGCTATCTGTCCCCAAGAAATACAATGAAATTTTTGGATTAGGCATTTAAATTCATTTAAGATAAAATCATTTCATCTAGCATTGTACTAAACAAATGAATATTTTCAGAGGATTTCTTGCCATTGTTACCGCCCTTACCCTGATACCGATAGTTATTTTTGGCACTTTAATACTAGCCACCACCAATACCTACCTAAATCCAGACTTTTATCGTAGCGATACTTTTGAAGACCTTTTCTATGACGTAATTGTTACAGAAATATCAAACCAACTTATCGAGAACCAGGCTGAATTAGGTAAATTATTAGATGCCAGCGACATCAAAGAAGAGGTCCGCACAGTTATTACTCCAGAAATCGTCTCAAGCACTATTGAAGACGCTTTAATTCAAATAAACCAAATTCCATTGCCAGACGAAATAATTATTTCCACCGGAGCAATAAAAGCTAACTTACCACTCGCCATAGACAGTCTTTTTGAAAAAATGCAGCCCAATTTACCAATTGAACTTCCGATTGATTCTATTAAAGAACAATTTCAAAATGAAATGATTGATTACATTCCACCACAGGTCAGCCTACCACTTAGCGAACTTCCACAAGAAGCCCGTAACGGCCTAGCTATTATTATTTTAGGATTGGATCACTTTTTGGAAAGCTTCCTCTTAAGTGTTGGTTTACATCTAGCAATTATTGGTCTTTTAATCTGGAAACCAGCCCAAAAAATCTTAAAATGGATTGGGGCAGCTATCCTAGCCAGTGGAATTATAACTTTTGCCTTCATAAAAACTCTCATGATTGGCACTGAATCTTTTGAAGAATTAATCACATTAATTGCAGGACCTATTTTAGGCACCATGTACCCCTGGTCTATTGGTTTTATTATTGCTGGAATTGCCTGCCTTGCTCTAGGCTTTATTTTGCCTCATACCATTTTAATGCCTACCAAAAATGAATAAAGACCTCCCCAAAATTTCGGAAAGCTATAAACGCTACATCTTAACTATTGGTCTAACAGCCGCAGTTAGTTGGCTAGCATGGGGGATTGTATTAACTAAATTAGATCCTTACGAATCAACTAGCATCGCCTTAGGACTTTTCTTTTTAAGTTTATTATTTGCCTTAATTGGCTCTTTTACCTTACTTGGGTTTGGATTAAGACGCTGGGTGGGACAGGATGAATTACATGAACAACATTTAGGCGTTTCGCTAAGACAAGGTGTGCTTTTAAGCATTTGTACTATTCTTTGCATTGCCTTTTTAATGGTTGGAGTCCTCAAATGGTGGAATGGACTTCTGCTAGTTACAATTGCTGTTTTATTGGAAATGTTTATTACAAGTCGGTCGTAATAATTTCAGCTCGCTCAACAACTCGAATTCGATCCAAAGGCCACATTACAAACCAAGCTCGGCCCGCTATTTCGTCCAAAGTAACATACGCCGTAGATCCAGCCCCTATACATCCTGTAGCACTAAAGCATCTTCTTGAATCACTGCTTGCTTTTCGATTATCTCCTAACACAAAATAACCACCTTCCGGTACTTCAAAAAATGAATTTTCCGGTGAAGAAGGATCTGTGTAACCCCAGTTTACTTCATTTAAATACTCAGATTCATCCAATTTTTCATCATTCAAATAAACATAACCATCTATAATTTCAACCGTATCACCTGGAATACCGATTATTCTTTTAATATAATAATCATTGCCTTCAGGTTCCTGAAAAACAACCACATCACCCCGTTCAGGAGCTCCTATTTCCCATCCCAGAATATTCAAATATCCAAACTTATAAATCATTATATATTCACCATTTCCTCGAAGACAACTACCATCAAAATTATTAAAAGTATCACACATAGATGGTCCATGTATTTGAAAAGGGGAGAAAATAAAAGTACGAATCAAGACCACCAAAATGATAATGACCAATGAATTTACAACAACATCCAGTACAAACAAAAGGAAGGACCGCAAACGAGGTTTCATATTCAAGAATTAAAGTCCACTGAAAGATAACACAAACCTGGCGCGAAAGAAAAGAGAATGTTAAAATCTATTCATGCTCGCAAGTATCATGTTTCGCGCTTACCTAAATCCAGGAGAAAAAATCCTGTATGTAGCGCATGTACATCCTTTCACTATTTACAAAAGCTTCCTAAAACACCTCTTCTTTGGGTTTGCTTTGCCAGGACTTTTTTATCTTATGATGCCGCCTTTTTGGATTGTTTGGGCCAGCTGGGGAGGAATTGGAGCACTTTACATGCTGCTTTTTTATTTAGACTGGTATTTTGACGCAATCCTAGTCACAAATCAGACAATTATTGATTTAGAATGGACAGGAATTTTCAAAAGATCATCTAGTCGTGTTGAATATCACACTATCGAAGGAGTAGCTTACGAAGTTAATGGTTTTTGGGCCACAGTTCTTAATTATGGAGACTTAGCCATTGACCGCATTGGAACTGGAAGCCAAATTGGTTTAAAAGATGTTTCTTTTCCAAAAACTGCTGAGCGCGAAATAATGAGTGCTCAAAATGATTTCATGCGTAATAAAAGCTTTCGTGAACATCAAACTTTAAAAGATCTTTTAGCCGGAATGTTGCAGGATTATTCAAATAAATAATGCCCACTTTACCAAGTTCAATTCTTATCACCGTAGTCATTATTTTATTGATCCTTTTTATAGGATTGATTTTTTGGACTCAAAACAAACGCTCCAGAATTTCACCGCAAGAGCTTAAAAAATTCCAAAATCACTGGCAAGGAATTCTTAAAGAGATAAAAAGCAGTCCCAAAAATGCTGTTTTAGAAGCAGATAAACTCCTAGATCAAGCCCTAAAACTTAAAAACTACACTGGTTCTTTAGGTGAAAAAATGAAAAAAGCCGGACCTTTGTTTTCGGATCGTAATGGTGTTTGGGGCGCTCACAAATTACGCAATCGCATTGCTCACGAATTAAACATTAAAGTATCGGATTTTGAAGCTAAAAAAGCTCTTGGTCAGTTTAAAACAGCCCTCCGAGACTTAGGCATTAAACTATGAGTAAACGCTTACAAAAACACTTTGTTCTAGGAATCACTGGAAAAATTGGTGCTGGCAAAAGCACTATTGCCAGAACTTTAGAAAAAAAAGGATGGTTTTATTTAGATTGTGATCAAATAACTCATGAATTATACGAACCAAATGGCCGTGGAGCTGAAAAAATTCAAACCTTTTTTGGAGACGAATTTCTAAAAAAAGACGAATCTGTAAATCGTTCTAAATTAATGCGCACACTCCTTAAAAACACCAAAAAATGGGATATTTTAAACCGCCTTATCCATCCCTTGGTAGCCGATGAAATAGAACGTCGTTTGCGCAAAATAGATTCCCCAAAGATTGTGGTCGAAATCCAAGTTTTCAATGAAAAACTATTCAAAGATTTATTTGACGAGTTATGGATAATAGAAGCCCCTCAAAAAATCAGACATTCCCGGAAAACCAATTTAAGTTCTGCCGAAATCGAAGCTGTTGAAGCTCAGCAATCTAAATCTTTAGAACTAACTGACGCTCATGTAATTTCCAATTCCAGTACTATTGACGATCTCTTGAAGAGCCTTCCTTAAACCCGTATAGTAAACACAATTAAAAAATTCTTATGACCTCCTACGAAACCGTTATTGGACTCGAAATTCACGCCCAAATGAACACTAAAACCAAAATGTTCTGTGCTTGTAGCAATGATTCATTTGGAGCTAAACCAAATGTTAATGTTTGCCCAATTTGCATGGGTTTCCCTGGGATGCTACCCGCCACTAATAAAAAAGCTATCAAAAAGGGAGTGCGAACTGCTTTGGCTTTTCGCTGTAATATTCCTGAATTTTCTAAATTTGATCGAAAAAATTACTTTTATCCAGATTTACCCTTAGGTTTTCAAATTTCTCAGTTTGACGAGCCTGTTTCCGAAAAAGGATATGTAGAAATTGAAACTAAAGAAGGACTTAAAAAAATTGGCATCACACGCGTGCATATTGAAAACGATGCCGGCAAATTAACTCATACCAACGGAGGAAGTCTAGTGGATTTTAATCGCGCTGGCAGCCCTTTGATGGAAATCGTCACCGATCCAGATATGCGCTCATCCGAAGAAGCCAAAACTTTTGCCAAAATGGTTCAGGCTATTTTGCGTACTATTGGAACCTCCGAAGCTGATATGGAAAAAGGAATGATGCGTTTTGACGCCAGTATTTCAACCCGGCCACACGGAGAAACCAAACTTTATCCGCGCGCAGAAATTAAAAATTTAAATTCCTTCCGTTCTCTAGAAACCGCCCTTGAATACGAAATCAAACGTCAAATTAACCTTTGGGAGGAGGGGAATCCTTTAGATGGAGACATCACGGTTGGCTGGCTTGATGATCAACAAAAAACCAAACTTTTGCGCGATAAAGAAAGCTCCGCAGATTATCGCTATTTCCCAGAACCAGACCTACCACCGCTAGTGATGGATCCCCAAGAAATTGAAGAAATGAAAGCTAACATCCCCGAATTACCCCTAGAAAAACGCCAAAAATTTATAGAAAAATACAATATTTCCGAGGAAGAAGCCCTGTTTTTCAGTGAAGACCCAAAACTCGCCGACTTTTTTGAAGAAGTTGCGGAAACCACAAAAGAACCACAAAAATCAGCTTCATTTGTCGGAACCATTCTCCTTGGAAGGTTAAAAAACGACAACAAAAATCTCCAGGATTGCCAAATCACAGCCCAACAAATGGCTCAATTAGTAACCCTTGTTGAAGAGGGAGCTATCTCAAACAATCAAGCCAAAGGAGTTGTTTTTGAAGCTATGTTTGAAACTGGAAAAGATCCTGAAAAAATCATCGAAGAAAAAGGATTAAAACAGGTTAGCGACACTGGAGCTATTGAAGCTATTGTTGATCAAGTACTAAGTGAAAACCCTTCAGCTGTAGAGGACTTTAAAACTGGCAAAGGAAATGTTCTCGGATTCCTAATTGGACAGGTCATGAAAGCTTCTAAAGGCCAGGCAAATCCCGGCATGGTTAATGAAATCATGCGCAAAAAGCTTTCTTAGGCTATAATGTAATAGAACTTAACCCTCCCAACATGCTCACCGCCACTGATTTATTCTTCGTCATCCTTGCCGTTGCAGTTGCTTTATTAAGCATCTTTTTCTCCATTACCTTAGTTTACGCAATTCTTATTTTACGTGACATAAACAAAGCCACTGATGCTATGCGTGACTCTGCTGAACGCATCCATGGCATGATTATCAAGCCAATTAAAATGACTCATGAAATCCTCAAATACGCTAAACCAGTCGTTGAAGTTGTAGAAGATCGTTTGCGTCAACATCAAGAAGAATCCCCAAAGCCAAAAAAAACCACTAAAAAGAAATCAACCAAGAAAAAGAAGTCTTAGTCCTTTTTGCGCTTAAACATTACGTGATAAGGAAAAACCAAAGTGGCGTTTAAGATACGCTTAATTCGACGTGGTTCTTGAACTACTCGATAAGCCCACTCTAAACCTGATTTTCGTATCCACTTAGGAGCTCGATTACGCACTCCACCAATAAAATCAAAAGCTCCACCAACCCCAATCGCGACCCGAATATTAGGCATTTTCTTTAAATTTCTTACAATCCATTGTTCTTGCTTTGGAGCACCATAAGCCACAAACACCATATTAGCCTCCGAAGCATTAATTCGATCCACAATTTCAGCATCATTATGAGGTTCAGGAGATCCGGAAAAAGTCCCTACAATCTGATCAAATCGCCATTTATCTGCTACTCGTCGGGCTACGCCGGGAGCAGCTCCCAATAAAAATATCTTTGCTCCCATTTTGTGACTTTGATGAATTAATTTCTCCATTAAATCCGTTCCAGTTACTCGTTCTGGCAATTCACCTTTTGACTTAATCGAAAGCATCACCAACCCGAATAACCCATGTCCAACTCGTGCTAAACGACCCTCGTGCCTTGCTAAATTTGCTGCCCACAAAATCCCAATCCCATCCGCAATTTTAAGAGAAGCCTGGTTCAAAATTTTCCGATATTTAGGATCCTTTTGACCATGTAAAACAATTTCTGGGTTTGGAGTTACCACCATATGTTGTTCACCCGATCGTAAAAAACGAGCCACAACCGCCACCGCCTCATCAATAGTTAATTTATGAAAATCTACTCCCATAACTGGCACTGTTCGTGAAGCCAAAAATGGACGTGCTACCACTAAATGATTACCAAATCTTCCCTGTTTAGTGCTTTTTTCGGCAATTACCTCAAACCCGGCATCCTGCAACAACACCAACAATTCTTTTAAACGAAAAGCATGTGCAAACCGCATCTTTGGCTCTTTTTTCCCCCAGGGAATCATTAAATCCTTCCAAGAATAATTTCCCCAACTAAATATTGATCGAAAAAAAGCTTTTACAAAATAGGGGAGTGATCGCAAACGATATAGATTCCAAACTGACAAACAAACCACACCGTCCTTAGAAAGCGCCTTAGAAAGCTCTGCCAAGGCCTTTAATTGCAATTCCCGTGAAGGAATGTGATGAAGCACGGCTACTGAAAAAACCGCATCATAAGTTCCCTCCTTAACTGGTAAATCCAAAGCATCACCCTCTTTAAATTTAATTTTATTTCCCTTTTGCTGTTTTTTAGCAAATTTTAATAATTCCTTGGAATTATCAATTCCCAAATAAGATTTAATATCGCGGCCTTCAAAAAACTTCAACAATCTTCCGTTGCCACATCCAACATCCAAAACCCGAGCATCTTCAGGTAAAAATTCCGTAAAAAAATCTAAATCTGGCCATAATCGCTGCCGAGATCTATTAAATTCTTGTGCAATTTTGTCATAAACATTGCGGACATCTGTAACAAGATCAGTTGCTGTATCTTTTTTCATGCGCTAGGTTAAATACAATTCTATTGTAACCAAAATGAGCACTAAAATCGACGCTGAAATCAAACAATTCATTAAAGAAGCCCAAAAAGCCAATCTTCAATCTGAAGAAGACATTACTGATTTCAAAAACAACTTTGCCAAAAGGCACAAAAAAAGCACTTTAGCGAATTACAATATTGTAAAAACCTATCACGCCCTAGTGAAAAACGGACAACTCCAAGAGGATCCGGAGTTTCTTAAAAGATTTCGCAAACGAAAAATTCGTAGCCTTTCTGGTGTAAGCGTAATTACCGTCCTTACCAAGCCTTGGTATTGCCCTGGGAAATGTGTGTTTTGCCCCACTGAAAAAGACATGCCCAAGAGTTATCTTTCCAATGAACCCGGCGCCATGCGCGCTGTTCTTAATGATTTTGATCCCACACGCCAAATAAAAACCCGTTTAAGAAGCCTCCAAAACCAAGGACACCCCACTGACAAAGTCGAAATAATCGTGCTTGGAGGAACATTCTCAGCTTATCCGCATGCTTACCAAACCGCCTTTATTCGCAATTTATACAACGCTTTAAATGGAACTAATTTTCGCAGTTTAAAAAAAGCCCAAAAATATAACGAAACTACAACTCACCGCTGCATTGCTCTTAGCTTAGAAACTCGTCCCGATCACATCACCAAAAATGAACTCCGCCGTTTCCGCCAACTAGGATGCACCAAATTACAGATTGGGATTCAAAGTATTTACGATGATGTCCTAAAACTAAATAAGCGTGGTGAGACCGTTGAACAAGGCATAAAAGCCGTTGAATTAGCGCGTGACGCTGGCTTTAAATTTTCCTTTCACATTATGCCTAATCTTCCTGGTAGCACCCCAGAGCGCGACTATCAGATGATGGAGCAACTTTTCAAAGACCCAGCCTATAAACCAGATTTTCTTAAACTCTATCCCTGTACAGTTGTCCCATATTCAGAACTTGAAAAATGGTGGGAAAGAGGGGAGTACCAACCTTATGACGATGACACCCTTTTAAAATTAATTATTAAAAGCAAAAAGCTTGTTCCCGAATATTGCCGCATTGATCGGCTAGTCCGCGACATTCCTGGTGAAAGCATTTTAGCTGGGAATCTCAGCACTAATCTTCGCCAACTCATCCAAATTAAAGAAAAAAAACCAATTTGCCGCTGCATTCGCTGCCGAGAAATTCGCAACGACACTGTAAATCCCAAAAACATCTCCTTAAAAGTCCAAGAATTTGAAGCTGCTCATGGCCAAGAATTCTTTTTAACCTACGACGACACCAAAAAAGACAAATTGCTTTCTCTTTTACGACTTCGCTTTCCATCCTATCTGTTAGGTAACAAAAAACACTTTATTTCGGAACTTCAAAACGCCGCTATTATCCGCGAAATTCACACCTATGGTTTTCAAGTTGAAATTGGCAAAACAAACAAAAACGCCTCACAACACTTAGGCCTGGGTCGCAAACTTCTCAAAAAAGCCGAACAAATCACCAAAAAAGCTGGATTTAACAAAATTGCCGTCATAGCCTCAATTGGCACGCGCGAATATTATCGCAAATTTGGGTACCACTTAGAGGGGACTTACATGGTGAAATCCCTATAATTTCTCACTCGGCACAAACGGATGAAGCGGATCAAGAGCATCCAATTGTTGCTCAAATCGAAAAATAATAAGTTCTATTTCCGTCACAGATTGCCCAGCGTCAACAGCCTGTTTAACCTGATTTCCACAAGCTTGGATCGATGTCCAAGCCACATTAATCAATCCTTTAATCTGATCATCCTTTGGCTGTTCCACAGCATACACACCTACCATTGTATAAAATTTTCCCAGTAGGTGATCAAAGGCTTCCAAAATTTCAATACGGTCTTTTTTAATCACGTTCTTCGGTTTTAGAATTTTTTTCAAAGCGTTCTTGGTGTTCTTGGGTCGCCAATCCCTCATCTAAATTAGAAACTAATCGCTGCAACTCTTCTAATTGAACAAACGAAAAATAACCCAATGTAGATTTAAGTCCTTCCATAAACTCCTCATCATCTCTTCCAAAAGGGGACTTTTTACTTTTTCCCTCTAAAAGCTTACGGATTTTCTCTAATTTTTGTTGGCGTAAATCACTTTCCTGCCAAATACCCTCCATTTCATCAGGTGACGGATCAAATTCATCAAACATATCATCAAAATCTTCCCATCGTTTATCCCAACGGTCTCCTTCCTCAAGTTTACCACTTTCCGAACTCCAACGTTCTGGTAAGACTTCTTTTGATGATTTAGACGATTTAGCCATATCCTGATTATAAGATAAGCGCAAATCTTGCGCAAGGTCAGCTTTTGACGTATAATAATAGGAGTAAAACTATAAAAAAATTAACCATGACTGACCCCCAATTAGCCGCCGGAGACGAAAGTGCCGAAAACGTCTCTGGAGCTCCAAATTTATCTGAACAAGAAGAACGTGAACAACAACTTCAGGAAGACACTGGCCGTAGGCGAGTAGACGTCTCCTTAGATGTTTTAACAGAAGATGAACATGATTTAATCGAGACCTTAGGTGAACGAGCTCTAAGTGATGTCGAAGCCATGTTAAATATTGATTTCAACAAAAGTGCCGCTGAACAACCAGAAGCCACCGAAGCCTTACAAGGTCACGCCGCTGTTTTAGTTACAGCCCTAAAAAATAATGGTTTTGAATTTAGTTCTCTAGGTGAATTACCTAATCCCGCCAAAAACATTGAAATCAGATCTTTTTTTGAGAGTCCAGAGGCTTTAATCGCCCTCAAGGTCTTACTCGAACTAGCCCGTCACACTGGTAGTGTCTACGCCAAAGATTTTGAACCTCTTTGGGGAGCCTTAATTGATGAAATAGAACAAAGCTTACCAGTTGCGAATCGTCTTAAAGACAACAAAGAACCAGAAGAAGATGATGATCCTTTTTACGTTGATGCTTGGAATTTTATTAAAGAAGAACCCCTAAAAGCAGCTGGTTTAGTCGCTGGAGGAGCAGTTGCCGGCGCTTTAGTTTGGCAAATCCTTAAACGTTTTAATCCTCTTGAATTTTTAGGCAAAGGGAAAATGGGTAAAGGTGCTGATATTTTAACTTTTGGGACACCATTAGCCGCGGTTTTAGGAACCACTGCTATTCTTGGTATGACTCTTGGACCCAAAGAATGGCGCCAATGGGTTGAGGCCAATCTTGGAGTTAGCCTAACTCTACCCGCTTTGTGGGATTTTATTAAAAATAGCGTAAAAGAAGGCAAACTGCATTGGGAGTCTTTTACTGAAGGATTTGTGAAAATCGATGATGTTTCTAGTGAAGTCGCTCAAAATCTAGGTATTTCCGCTGAAAAAGTAACTGTTTTAAGTGAAATGCCTTTAGATGAGTTCTTGAGCCGTGAAAACGAACTTAAAATGATAGCACAAGATCTTGCTCCAGATGCTTTAAAAGCCCTTGGAATTAGTATTCCAGAAATTCCAGGATTCTTAAGCGAAGCTGATAGCGACGCCACCGTAGCTGCCGCCGGCGCTTTAATCCCGATTTTACGCAGCCAAGAAGCCCAATTAATTCTTGATGGCCACAATCCCGAAACAGTAGGGGAGGCCCTCCAAATCCTCGGTGAAAAAGGCTACTGGGGAGAGGAAGGAACCGAAGCGGCTCGAGACGCTCGCGACGATGCCGAAAAACAAGCTGAAGCCGCTGCTGAGGGAGATGAACAAAATGAGAAATATGATGAACCAGACCATTTTATTAAAAATGGAGCAGCCGTAGAAAATGCTAGAGAAATGCTTGGAAAAAAGTCTGAAGTGGTTAACTTATTAGAAAATTTAGACGAACATTCAATTTTAGAACCTAAAGCCTTCCTATTAAAATTACAGGAAGCCGCTAATAACGATGGTCACAGCCTTTGCACTTTTGGAGGTACAGTTGGAATCATTACTAGCACCATGGAATGGCTAACGATTAGTAGTTGTGAAACATGGGCCGAAGCAGCCTATGATATATTTTGGGAAGGGAATGCTAAAGAAGGATTCGTTAACTGGTTTTCAAACACCCTAGGCTTTGTAATGGTTATGGCTCCAACATATATGGCCGCTAATGGAATTTTAACAGCCTTAGACCTAAGTAAACTACATTTAACCGAGTCTGGCATTCGAGGGGCAAGAGCTGGGGTAGTAATGCCTTACACCCTCGCCAAGGGAGCTGGTATTAGCGGTCATTTTACTTGGATGAAAGGACAAGATTTAATTGTTAGCGTCAGGCAATGGCGAGCCAAAAACCCACAAGCAGCGCGCTTAGCAAGGCTTTCACGCTTAGAACATTTATGCCGGCGATTTGATCAAATGAATATGCTTCTAGATGGAAGTAAACGCAGTGTCATGTCAGAACATATTACAGATTTGGACACCAAAGGAGCAGGGAAATCCTTTCTAGCTAATAGAGCTAAAGGGTATTTAGAAGTTATGCGTGAACACTATCGAGCAAAAATCCAATATCTAGCCCGCAAAATGAGAGCTTCTGGCGATATAAATTTTACCCATGCTATCAAAGGAGGAGAATTGGACCCCACGGAAATACAACCAATAGTTGATGAAGTTCACGAAATTTTTCGCCGTGAAGTTGGTATTGAAAACGCTGAAAATATTTCTCCCGAAGAAGTTTGGAAAGCTCGTACTGATCCTAAAAGTCCCCACGGCGGCCCCGAAGGCTGGGAGCGCTTCACCAGCAAACAAGTTGATGAAATGTTAATGCAACGTGGTATTAAACCAGGCAGCCGAGAAGCAACTAAATACATGGAAGCCTGGGACCAGGCCATATCTAAACAACTAGCCGAAGGTAAATTTGATCCCTTTGTCGCTTTAGAAGTTGAGGGAGTGATAATTAGACCTCGCCTGCAATATGATCCTGCCTCAGGACGAGCTATTTATCGCGGTCTTCGGGTTGAAATTCCCGCAGACAAAGCTCCAACTTCAGAAGCGCTTAAATCATTTGAAGCCTGGGAAGCTCTTCGCAAACAAGTTGGGGAACAATGGACAACGCAAGCCGCAATTGTTACTGAGCCAGAACTAACCTACAACCGTAAAGCTGGTAAATTCGAATTCAAAATTAATGGTGAACCCTTTGAGCCATTAACAGGGGAGTCCATGACTGAATTAAAAACACGTTATACCGAAGCCCTCGAGGCTTCCGGAACCAAAGCTCCGACTGGATACGCCGCCGCTATTGTTAAGCACATGTCTTGGATTCAAGGAGCCGAAGTAATTCTCGGAACTGCTGGTGTGGCTTACATGATTTACCAAATCGAATTTAATCCTAACCTTGATCGTCGCGAAGTTATTACTGAACAAGTAGCTATTCTAGCTTCTGCAATTGCTGGTATTGCTGTCTTTGAAAAAACTCTTGGCAAAAGAATGACTCCTACATCACCCGCCATGGCGTGGATGCATTTATTTGGAGTTGTGGTCGCTGGTATTTTTGGTGTCTACCTTGGAGAAGATAAAATTGAAGAAATCCTAAACATTGTTCTTCCCGAATATCCAGGAATGCACGCGCACAGCCAAGAATTAGGTGAAATTCTCTGGAAACAAACTGGTCGTAAGCTTGTTCTAAGGCCGCTTGGTCAAATGGCTCAACGCAAAGCCACCCAAACCGTACTTCGTAAAGGTGTCATCGAAGGAGCTGAAAGCCTAGGCAAAAAAGCCGGAACACGGCAAATAGAACGATTAGTCGCCAAAAAAGGCATGCAAGGTGTTTTACGACGATCTTTAGGCCGAATTATAGCCCGTAAAACCGTTCAAAGAATCATTATTGCCGCTGTTGGGCCAAAAAAAGCCGCTGCCATTATCGCTGGATTTGCAGACGACGCCTTAGCTCCAACCGGGGTTTATGCTCCTATAGCACTCCTCACAGATGTTTTAGCAGTAGGGGCTATTATCTGGTCCGCCTGGGACATTTATGAAATTATTAAGATTTATGATTATGCACAAAAACTAGAAGAAGAACTTCCACAGAGAGAAAGTACCAACATTAAAGATGGGTCCATCCGGGTTACCAATAAAGCTGCTCGCTTAAGCATCATGACTCGCTTAGGCGATCTTGATGCTGATATCACCAATCTTAATGAAGAAAACTTATTCGACTTTGTGTCAAGTGAACCAATGGTAGAAATTGCCTTTCAACGAGAAGGAATGGATAAAGGAAATATCGATGAAAAAGACTGTGATAAAGAAGTCTGGCGCTTTGAAGATGGAATAGCAACTTATGTTGCTATTTACAAAGCAGGGGAGTTATATGCCGAAATTGAGGGGCTTGACGCCGAAATGTTAGAGCAAGCTGCCGAAGAAGGAGCTGACGATGAAGAAGAATTTGAAAGAGCCTTAGCCGAGGAAGAAGATGAACCAACCGGAGGAGACGATGATGACCCAGAATCACAAGATCCACCAAAAGAAGCGGAAATCGAATATACTCCAGAATCTAATGGCTAGGGGACCACAAACTCCCTACACGCCCAACTTTGCACAATATATCTTGTACAAAGTTTGATAGGTTAAAAAATGTGTTCAGTCTATTTTTACACAAATTATCGACTATTCGCCTACACCCCCTTTTTGGTTTAAACAAATCAATAAATACCTCACAAAATCTCATTCAAAAAAAACCTCACTATTAAAACTCTCGCAAAACACCTACCAAACTCCCCTACACACAAAAGCAAACCTCTATTTTAGGCTTAAATAAGCCATTTATCGCACTTTCTTCGATTTAAGAAGCTTTACAAAAAACCATGACTCAAGTATCCTCATTTCCTTTTTAAACAGGTACTTTATGACACAAAAACCACCAGAGCATAAAGAAAGGTCACGATTGGCGGCATATGTGCAAACAATTCAAAACTTGCCTCAAATGGCAAAAATGAATGAAATTAAAACTGCTTTTCTTGGTATTCCGAAAATAAAGCGCACAGCCAAAATCATGCAAGCCTTAGCTAGTAAAAAATTATTAAAAGAAGAAATCATTACCACCTTAATAAATGCACGTTATAATTTGACTGGCACCCAAAAACTTGACATACACAAGGTTCCTGATAGAGCAAAAGCTTATAGCATGTATGACTCTTTTATTGCCATTACCGATATAGCTGTGACCGACTTTTTCAACTGGCTTGAAGGAAATGAATTTGAAACCAATTCAGAATATAATCCCGCACCACCTCCAAAAAAACAGCGAAGAAAAAAACCTCAACAAACTGAAGCAAGTGGCTGGCAAGCTAGAATTAGAGGGTGGTTTTCTCAAGGAAAAAAAGACTAAGCAATCGCCGCTTGATCCTCTAGTTGTTTTAAGCGGGTTTTTAACGGTTGATGGAATTCTAAATCCGGATCTTTCATTACTAAATCAGCCGCTGCATTTCGAACACGCTTAATTAAGTCTGTATCGCCAAGTGAGGCCATTTTTAAATCTGGAATCCCGCTTTGTTTTACACCATAAACTTCGCCTGGACCGCGCATAGCCAAATCAATCTCAGCTAACTTAAATCCATCGGTATTTTGTTCCAAAGATTTTAAACGTTTTCGGGATTCCTCACCATAAGAGTCAGTAAATAGAAAACAATAAGACTGGTACTCCCCTCTTCCCACACGCCCCCGGAACTGATGAAGTTGCGATAACCCAAATCTTTCGGCACCCTCAATCAACATAATTGTGGCATTTGGAACATCAATTCCAACCTCCACAACAGAAGTAGAAACCAAAATATCAATCTCTCCTTTGCTAAACAAATTCATTACTTCTTCCTTTTCTTGAGACTTTAATTTTCCGTGTAAAAGACCCAATCTAAAATTCGCAAAAACATCATTACTTAACCGTTCAAATTCAGTTGTAACCGCTTTTACCTCAATCACATCAGACTCATCAATTAAGGGACAAATCACAAAAATCTGCCTCCCTTTTTGAATATGATCGGCAATCCATAATTCCGCATCACTACGCTTTTTTTCTGGGACAACTCTAGTGATAATTTTTTGTCTGCCAGGAGGTAATTCATCCAAAATCGAAACATCTTGATCGCCATACAAAACTAAAGTCAAAGTACGCGGGATAGGAGTTGCCGATAAACTTAAAACATGTGGACTCCCCTGTTCCTGCAGCCTCTCTCGCTGCTTAACTCCAAATCGATGTTGCTCATCAATCACGGCTAAACCAAGATTTTTAAACTGAATTCCATCTTGAATCAAAGCATGTGTTCCAATTACCAAATCCACCGTCCCGGTAGAAACCTGCCGCGCAATAGACTTTTTTTGTTTTTCCGGGAGACTTCCCATCAAAAACTGAATATTAAATCCAAAAGGTTTAAGCAACTTAGAAATACTTTCATAGTGCTGACGAGCCAAAATTTCAGTTGGAGCCATTAAAGCCGCTTGAAAGCCCGAATTAATAGCATGTACTAATCCAAAAGCCGCTACCACAGTCTTCCCAGCCCCTACATCTCCCTGCAATAAACGCATCATCGGATAAGGGGATGTTAAATCACCAGAAATCTCAGATATCACACGTTGTTGTGCTCCTGTTAATTCGTAACCAAACTCTTTATAAAACCTTTGCGAAACATCTTCATCAATCACAATCTTTTTACCTAAATCTTTGGCTTTCTTACGAAATTCATAGCGACGTTTAAGCGCGGCGAACTGAAGCATAAACAGCTCATCAAAAGCTAATCGGCGCCGCGCCCCTTGCAAATCCTCTTCACTTTTTGGATCATGCACTGTCCGCACTGCTTGCCCATAAGACATCAAACCCTCAGCTTCAATCATTTCACCAGGCATGCAATCTTCTAGCAATTGGGCGCCCTTTAATAACGGATGAATTTTCTCTCGAATCCACTTAGAACTAATTTTGTCGCGTTCGTGATAAACCGGGACCAAACGAGCCGTATGTAATTGTTTTTTTCGCACCACTTCATACTGCGGACTCATCATAGTAATTTGAGCCCGATCAAACTTAATTTTACCTGTTAATATCAATTCATCACCATTTCTGAACATTCGCTGAATATGCGGTTGATTAAACCACATCACATTCACGTTTCCTGTTGGATCCGTCAATGTAGCCATAGTCATAATTTTCCCAGTTTTAGTTCGTCGACTAAACATTTTTGACAAAACACCCTGCACCACATTCACTTTATCAACCCGCATTTCCGAAATAGTACACATTTCACTCTGATCCCGATAAGCGCGCGGAAAGTAATGCAAAAAATCATCCACAGTCACCACCCCCAAACCTTTTAATTCACTAATATGAGCCGAGGTAGTCCGCAAAACATTTGAAAGTCGAGTTTTTAATAAATGACGATGTTCTTGCATAATTCAGAGTCTTTCTAACCCCGCTTTACCCGGAGGAAACGACGCTTACCCACTTGGAGCAACACACCCTCCCCCTCCGGCACTGGGACTACAAATTCTATATCTTTTTGCTGCTTAGAATCAACTCGAACTCCACCACCTTCAATTAAACGGCGAGCCTCACTATTAGAAGAAACCGTATCAATTAAACGCACCATTTCAATTAAAGGAAGTTCACTTTCAGAAATTGTTTTTTCTGGAATATCATCTGGCAACTCCTTTTTAGCAAAAACCTGTTTAAAATGAGCTTCAGCGGCCTCTGCAGCCTTTTCATCATGATAAATAGCAACCAATTCTCGACCCAACCTCATTTTCAAATCACGTGGATTTGCTCCCTTGGACATTTCTTCTCTCATTTTATCAATATCTGCCGCTGACACATCTGTCGCCAATTCAAAATAACGCAAAATTAAATCATCTGGAATAGACATTATTTTCCCGTACATATCATTTGGCTCATCACTAACTCCAATATAATTTCCTTCTGATTTACCCATTTTAATTTTCCCATCCAAACCTTCCAAAATCGGCACTGTAATAATATTTTGAGGTTCTTGGTCATATCCTTTTTGCAAAACACGACCAGCTAGCAAATTAAAAGTCTGATCAGTCCCACCAAGTTCCACATCTGCCTCTAAGGCCACAGAATCATATCCTTGCATCAACGGATACATAAATTCATGCAAAGAAATTGGTTTGTTTTTCTTCATTCGGTCTTGAAACATATCACGCTCCAACATCTGAGCCACTGTAAAATTCGAAGCTAACTTTATTACATCAGCAAAATTAAGTGGCTTAAGCCAATCAGCATTCCAAACTACTTCCACTTTATCGACATCCAAAATTTTGGAAACTTGATCAATGTAATGCTTAGCATTTTCTTCTAATTCTTCTTGAGTCTTTGCAGCGCGGGTATCCCCTTTTCCAGTAGGATCACCAATTTGACCAGTAAAATTCCCAAAAAGAAGTAAAATATGATGACCTAAATCTTGAAAGGCTTTTAGTTTTCGGATTACCACCATATGACCGATATGTAGATCAGCTCCAGAGGGGTCGATGCCTAATTTTATACGAAGTTTCTTATCACTTCGCAATTTTTTTTCAAGGTCTTCTCGGACAATAACCTCTACGGTTCCGCGATCAAGAAGATCAGAAATTGGATCAGACATAATAATTAGCTTAAAAATTCATTAATTTACAGGTAGAGTGTACACGACATGATTAAAACTTTCCAGATTCAAACAGATCAAGGCGTTCGCCTCGACCAATGGCTCTCCCAGAAATTTCCAGAAGAGAGTCGTAATTATTGGCAAAAAAAAGTTAAAAATAAAGAAATTTTAGTAAATAACAAAAAATCTAAATCGCATTATATCTTAAAAATTGGCGATGAAGTCACTCTTAAATTAGAGACACAATCCTCTACCTTAACAGGAGAAAAAATCCCACTTGATATTGTTTTTGAAGACGAAAATTACGCCATAATTAATAAGCCAGCTGGGTTGGTAGTTCATCCTGGTGCTGGTCACAAAGATCACACTCTTGTGCACGGATTAATTTATCATTTTGGTAAAAGTTTAAGTGAATCAAGTGGCTCTAACCGACCAGGAATTGTACACAGACTCGATAAGGACACCTCCGGATTATTAGTGATTGCCAAAAACAATCAGACTCATCGCAATTTATCTCAACAATTCGAAGCCAAAACCGTTAAAAAAACCTATCAAGCTCTGATTGAAGGCACTCTTCAGCCCGAAAAAGGCAGTATCGAAGCCCCACTTAATCGTAGCAAAATTAATCGTCAAAAAATTAGCATTTCCACTAGAAAAGGAAGTCGTTATGCTCTCACCCACTATGAGGTAAAAAAATATTTTCAAAGTCCTTTCAAAGCTTCGTTACTACAAGTAAGAATCGAAACTGGCCGCACTCACCAAATTAGAGTCCATTTTGAATCTATTGGGCATCCGGTTATTGCTGATCAGACTTATGGGCATCCCAAAACTAATAAAATATCCGATACTTTAGGTCTAAAACGACAATTTCTCCACGCGACTGAATTAAAATTCATTTCTCCTACCACTCAAAAACAAGTTCACTACAAAAGCCCGCTTTCACCAGACTTAGCGGACTTTCTTGAAAACCTTTCTTAGGCTTTAGCAGTTTCTTTTTTAGCAGCTGGTTTTTTAGGAGCAGCCGGCTTTGGTGGTTTAGGAGCAGCTTTTTTTGGAGTCGCTTTTTCAGCAACAACGGCTGGCTTCTTTGCAGCTCCACTCAAAACACTCACTTTCAAAATCTTTACTCTAGTAAACACTGAACGGTGCCCACGAGTTCTTTCGTAACGCTTTTTTGGTTTCATCTTAAAAATACGAATTTTCTCACCCTTTTCCATAGCAATAGTGCGTGCCTCAACTTTCACATTATCCAAATAAGGCGTACCAATTTTTACATTTTTACCATCTTCCTCTCCTACTAAAAGCACTTTATCTATCATAAAATTCTTTCCATCCTCGAGATCCATATAATCTACAAGAATTTCATCTTTTTCCCGGGCCATGTATTGGGTAGAACCCACTTGAATAACAACAAACATAATAAAATCTTTTAATTCTTACAGCCTACGCAAATTACTTACTTTAAGAAGAAATTGCAAGAGATTTTTCGAGGAAAAAGGTTTTGTTTGAGTTTGAGGTAGCTCTCGCAGGCGGGACAGGCTTGGTCTTTTTGTTTACAAAAAGCTGTCCCGCCGAGAGTGCAGGTAGGCGGACGCCGCTGGAGCGACCGAATACCGGTACCGAAAACCAGACAAAATCTTTTTCCTTAGGAAGAATACTTATTTTTCGCTTCTTCAATTCCTTTTTTAAGGGCTAACACCACTGACTCTGTGAAATTTGTAACCATTTCTCTTACCTCGGGCATCTCTTCGGAACGAAAAGGAGACAATACAAAACTCGATGTATCTTGTTGTTTAGGAGATGTTTCGCCACGACTTTCTACTCCCAAACGAAACCTTTTAACTTTCTCGGTCCCCAGATTAAGTAACACTGACTTTAAACCATTATGAGTCCCAGCTGAACCATCTTCTCGAATTCTAACTTTCCCCAATGGTAAATCCACATCATCAAAAACCACCCACACATCATTACTTTGAACTTTATAAAACTGTTTTACTAACAAAACCGCTTCGCCAGATAAATTCATAAAAGTTTGAGGCTTAATTAGCACTATTTTTCCCCCGTTAAACTCTCCACGGGCAATTTCACATCGAAATTTTGATTCATTACGAAAATCCGAAATTTTTAATCTTTCACGAAGCATATCCATAGCTATAAAACCAACATTATGACGAGTTCGAATATATTCAGCCCCAGGATTTCCTAAACCAACAATTAATTTCATATAGAATAAAATAACAGATTAACCTGGGAATTCCAAAGTCTCTTTCCCAATTTGAATTAAATCACCTGGGTCTCCTTCCAATTTTCGAACTTCGCGCATAATACCCATTTTTTCCAAAACATCATAAACTCGCATTCGAGCTGAACGATTACTTAACTCAGACATCACTACAATTTGTTCAATTCGCTTACCCTTAACCACAAAAGTAGTTTCTTTTTTACCTTCTACTCGCTCTACACTAAATTCACGAACTTCTTTTTCTAAATGTGGCTTAAACACGCGATAACCAGATTTTTCCGTCGCAGGAGCCTCTACTAACATTTTTCTACGTAAACGTTGCACTTCGGTCCACAAATGAAGAATAAGAGGCTTCAGACCCTCTCCTGACACCGCAGAAATCAAAAACACCTTAGGTATATCGTTTTTTAATTCTTCCAAAAGCAATTCTCTAGTTTCTTCGTCAATAGTATCGATTTTATTCATTACTACAATTTGTGGTCGTTTTGCTAAGTCTTCATCATATTCCCGAAGTTCTCTTACAATAATTTTATAATCTTTGGCCATATCCTTAGCCTGACAATCCAACATATGCACCAAAATCGCCGTTCTAGACACATGCCGCAAAAATTCATCACCCAAACCTTTGCCTTCATGAGCACCCTCAATTAAACCCGGTACATCCGCCACTACAAAAGTTTGCCCTCTATCCCCTCCCCACTTACTCAAATCTACTACTCCCATATTAGGAATCAAAGTCGTAAATGGATAATCCGCAATTTTAGGTTTAGCATCTGTAATTCGTGAAATAAGAGTTGATTTACCAACAGAAGGCAAGCCAATCAAACCAATGTCAGCCACCATTTGCATTTCTAAACGCATATCCATTTCCTCACCTGGCTCACCCTTTTCTGCAAAATCTGGAGCTTGTCTCACACTACTTGTAAAATGAGCATTCCCAAAACCACCACGCCCACCTCTAAGTAAAATAAAATCTTCTCCCTCTTCCACTAAATCTACTATTAGTTCACCTGATTCTTGATTGTATACCAGTGTTCCCGGAGGAACATCCAAAACTAAATCCTCACCTCTTTTCCCAGCTCTATCAAAACGATGTCCATCTTTACCAGGTGTAGCTTTTATCGTAGGTCTATTTTTTAAATCAATTAAACTGTTGATATTTGGATTCACACGTAAAACAATATGACCACCGCGCCCTCCATTTCCACCATCTGGACCGCCACGGGCTACCCATTTTTCACGACGAAAGCTTGCACAACCCTCGCCGCCTTTACCGGCAACAAGTTTTAAAATAACCTGATCACAAAACATATTAAAAAGAATTACTCAAGCTCTGCCAATATAGAATCCAAAACTGATTCAAAAACTGAATAAGGTTGGGCTCCTTCTAATTTTTGGCCATTAATAAAGAAAGTTGGCGTTGCTCCAACTTCGTAAGACAAACCATCTAACAAATCATTTTGCACTTCATTAACTGATTCTGAACTTCCCAAACAAGCTTCAAACGCTTCTACATCCAAACCTAAATCAGCGGCATAAGTCACAAATAATTGATCAGCCTCAGCTGAACCAGACCACTCACTTAAATTTACAAAAATCACATCATGATATTCCCAAAAAGAATCTTGTTCATATGCACAATAAGCAGAAACCGAAGCTAATGGAGCCTGGGCATGAAAAGAAAGTGGATAATCTCGGTACACAAATTTAACTTTTCCGGTATCCACATAATTTGTTACTAAATCATCAAAAGTTTCTAAATGAAATCTTTGACAATAAGAACACTGATAATCACTAAATTCAATAATCTCAATCGGAGCATTCAAATCTCCTAAAACAGCATCATCGTCTGCTGAAACCTGAATAATTGAAGGTTCCTCTTCCTGTTCTTCCGGAACCTGAACTACTCCACCACCATCAGCCCCAACTTGTACTTCAATTACTTTGGCATTTTCTTCCGAATCAGCTGAATTCCCAAAAAGCGCAGCTGGATTTGCCTGTGCCATAAAATATCCCATTATAAAACCTGACAACAAAAAAGTTGCGAATTGCCAATGCTGAGGTGTTGTTTTAGCCATAATAAAAAATTAGAATTATTAGTTTATAAATTATTAAGTGTGCTTTGCACAATAGTTTTTACCATTCCTCCGTCTGCCTCTGCTCCAACTTTACCCATTACAGCTCCCATCACTTTACCCATATCATTCATCCCAGTTGCCCCAACTTGCTCGACAGTAGCCACTACAATTTCTCGAACTTGATCTTCCCCCATCGCTTCCGGTAAATATTCCTCTAAAATAGCTAATTCAGCCTGTTCTGGACCCACTAAATCATCACGTCCACCATCTGTGAATTGTTGAATCGAATCTTTCCTCTGTTTAGCCTCTTTTTTAAGAATTCTCATCCAATCATCATCTGTAGACTCAATTTTTTCTTTACCAGAAACCTCGAATTTCCCAACCGCACTTTTAAGCATACGGAGAGTTGAAACTTTTACTTCATCACGAGCTTTCATAGCTTCCATTAAGTCTGTTTGAATTTGTTCTTTTAAAGACATATAAAAAAGGGGATAAGTAGCTCATCGATAGTACCTATCCCCTTTCGAGAAGTCAATCTGTTAGGCAAAATACCCGTAATAAGTTAGACAAAGGCCAAACACTACCCATAAAAGAACCGCAAACACTAAAATCCCCTTATATTTCATTATGCTAGTAGCCCATTTAATCATAAGATCCGGAGCAAAAGCATAAAGAAGACCTTTTAGAAGAACTGACCAACCTAAAATAGTAATCACAAGAGGCCAACCCCACTCCCACACATTATGCGCGAGCACAAGCGCCATACCACCTAACATCATAAGCATAACTGAAACATGAATCATCCCTTTACTCTTACCAAAGTCTTTAATTAAATCCTCGAAAGTATTTATACGAAGAGCGTAAGCAAAACCAAGTAACACTAAAATCGGCCCGAGCAGTTGAGCCAAGTAAACTGAATTATCCATATTTTGGGAGGTTAAAAAAAATGGTAGTTTTATTCTACTTGAACATCCGCTTAGAACGCAAGTTTCGCTGGTACTTAAGCGCAAAACGATGAGCTTCGTCACGCAAACGCCTAAGCATCAACAAGGCTCCAGAATCCGGAGGCAAAATAATCGATTTCTTCTGACCCGTTACAAAAATCTCCTCTTCCTTTTTTGCTAAAGAAATCAAAGGAATTTTGAGTTTAGCTTTTTTAAGCGCCTTCTCAACCACTGCCAACTGACCTTTTCCACCATCAATCACTAATAACCCGGGTTTTTTGCTAAACGAAGCGTCTAAGCCGTCCTTAGTAAACCTGTAAACCATGATTATTAAAGGTTGAGCTGAACAAGACTTTTCCGTACACATCCGATGCTTATTTTGCATAATTTTGGGCACATCCTTAAGTTCATGAAAACCCATAGCCCCAAACCAATCAATTAACTTTTCTCGGCACGGCAGAGCATACAATTTCCCTTTTCTCTGCTTCTGAATCAAAGCCTCCACAATTTCACGTCCCAAACCATCTTTACGATGTTTTTCGTGAACCCAAAGTGAAGCAATTTCACTTGATTGTTCATCAACTGGCTTAAGCCTCCCAATCCCTACAATTTTCTTTTTCTTTTCCGCGATAATTATCTTGTGCTGATTTAAATCTTCAAAATCCAAATTCGCTTTTTTGAGAATTTTTTCAATTGCTTGAAGTTCTTTTTTCTTTGGTTTACGCAAATAATCTGGTGATTTTTTTAAATATTTAAGACGCCGTTCCAAAACTTCGGAAATAGCCTTAACATCATCGATTTTTTCCTGAACAGAACGTAATTTGAAATGACGGTAATCTGCTTTTTTAGGCAATCCTTTTTCAAAAACCACCATACTTCCCACAGTCTCAGTTCCCCCTAAGTGCGAAATATCATAACATTCCATTCGTCGTGGAATTTTCTTTAATTTCAAAACATCCTTTAATTCATTCAAAGAACCCTCTGGATCTAACCCCTCTCCAGCTTGCCACTTAATTTGTGAAGCTTTGGCAAAACTCTTGGCATTTTCTTCTGCCAAATCCAAAACTTTTTTATTCTTACCTTTTTTCGGAAAAACAAAAGCTACTTTATGATCTGTTAAAGACGAAACCCACTCCCCTACTAAATCTGAATTTGCAAACTCTTCCGGGATCAAAATTTCTTTTGGAAACGAAGCTGCTTTTTCATAATATTGTTTTAAAAATGACTCCAAAATTTCCGCATCATTCAATTCCGCCCCAGACTCAAAATCAACTCCCTTAAGCACAAAATTCTCCTGATTTACTAATTTCCCTTCTCTAAAAATAAACAAAACCACATACGCTGCCCCACCCTCAACCGCTAATCCAATCACATCCCGCGAAAGCTGATCCGGAGCACTAACTCGTTGCGTTGTTAAAATGCTTTCAATTGCTTGTAAACGATCTCTAAGCAAAGCCGCTTTTTCAAAATTCTTATCTTGCACAGCCGCCACCATTGCCTTTTTCAAATTCTTCTCAATTTCATCTGTTTTTCCTTCAAAAAATTGAATGATTTGATCAATTGCTTGCTGATATTCATCCTTGGAAACACTATGAACACAAGTCCCAAAACAACGTTTTTTATGATCCTTAACATCACGTGCTGTTTTATCCTTAAATTGAATAAAAAGTGGACAATGCCGATAAGGAAAAGCTTTTTTTAGAACATCTAAAATTTTCTTTAATTCCGAAACCGAGGTTTTGGGCCCAAAATATTTAGCTCCGTCTTTTTCCACTCTTCTCGTAATTACTACTCTGGGATAATCCTCCTTAATTGTCACTTTCAAATAAACATAATTTTTATCGTCCTTCATCAAGATGTTGTACTTAGGTCTGAGTGACTTAATTAAGTTTGTTTCTAAGATTAAGGCCTCTAACTCAGAATCAACCACTGTAGTCTCAATATCCTTAGTGTTTTCAACCAGTTTCTGCAACCGAATTGACATGTTTTTTTGTTTGCGAAAATAAGACGAAACACGCTTTTTTAAATCAATAGCTTTGCCCACATAAATCACCTCTCCAGCCTGATCTAAAAATCGATAAACGCCTGGAGAATGCGGGACATGAGCAATAATAGACTTGAGTGATGACACGACTTAAGTATATCATCCCTATATGGACCCACAAGTAACAAGAACAAAATCCCTTTCTCAAGGGCAAAATCGGCCTTCACGCACTTATTCAAAAGTTAATTATCGACAAGCTGTGCTGGCCACCCTGGCTTATTTTGATCAATTCCAATATCCACTTACTCTTGAGGAGACCGAAAGGTTTCTTTTTCAATTAGAACCAGATCGCCATCACATTGAAATCACCTTAAAAGAAAGCCAATTAATCCAAGGACGAGGTTCCTATTACCAACTTTCACAGGAAGCTGATCATATTGCCGAACGACATTTAAGAGCTCTAGTCGCCAAAAGATTATGGAAAAGAATAAATCGTTTTCGAGTTATTTTTGGATTAGTCCCGTACTTAAAACTAGTCGCAGTTTGCAACAACTTAGCCCTTAGTAATAGTAAGCCTGGGAGTGACATTGATCTTTTTATTGTTACTAAACCTGGTCGTCTATTTATAAGCCGTTTGATTTTGACTGTTTGGCTGCAGCTACTAGGTGTTAGGCGTCATGGTTCCAAAATCGCAGGGCGTTTTTGTTTAAGTTTTTTTGTAACTGAAGAAAACCTTGATTTCAATTTTATAAAAAAAGAACCCCTCGATATTTACTTAGCCTACTGGTTTCAAACTTTACAACCCATTCAGGGCAACCGCGAAATTTACGAAAAATTACTTACCAAAAACAGTGATTGGCTCCAAAAAATATTTATGAGACCACTTCACCCAAACATGCATCGGTTTAAAGAAGCTCCTCTTTGGGCCCGCAGTTTACGTAGTCTTCAAGAAAAAATTCTAAACACTTCACTCGGTGATAAACTCGAAGAAAAATTAGAAAACTGGCAAATTACCAGAGCCCAGAAAAAAAGAGACTTAGTGGCTCGCGACAATCCTGATCACGGCATTATTATTTCGCGGCACATGCTTAAATTTCATAACGTTGATCGTCGTGAACTGTTCTACAAACGTTGGATCAAAACCCTAGAAGTACTCCTTAAATAACTATTTCTTTTTCTTTTCTTTACGAGCAGCTGTCCTTTTGCGGCCAGCTTTTTTGAAATTAATTTTTATACAAGTTCCATCAAAACCAAAACTCTCCCGAATTCGATTTTCCAGATACCGAACATAAGAAAAATGGAGTTTTTCGGGATGACGAACTTTAAACGTAAAAACCGGTGGATTAACCCCAGTTTGCTCAACCTTTAAAATTTCCGAACGCTTAACTCCTCTCCCTCCAGAAGGAACATGACCTTCAATCGTCTCATCCAACCAAAACTCTAAACTCTTAGGATCAACTTCGTAATGACGTTTTTCATAAATATCAGCCGCAACTTGCAAAACAGGAATTACATTAGTTCTTTTTGTGGCGGAAGTGAAAACCACTGGCGCCCAAGGAACAAAAGCCATTCTTTTTCGAAGTAAACCGGCAAAACGATGACGCATTTTATCCTGATCCTCAAAAGTGTCTATTTTATTTACAACCACTACTAATCCCGTTCCTTGCTCCAAAACAAACTCCACCACGTGCAAATCTTGCGCTCGCACTCCATCGCTACCATCAATCACTAAAACACAAATATCTGAATCTTCAATCGCCTGCAAACTTCGCAAAACACTATATTTTTCAATTCCTTTTTCAACTTTCCCACGTCGCCTAACTCCAGCCGTATCAATCAAAACAAATTGCTCATCCTCAAACTCAAATGGTGTTTCCACGGCATCACGCGTGGTTCCCGGAACATCAGACACAATAACCTTAGCTTTTCCAAAAAGAGCATTTATCAGAGAAGATTTTCCAACATTTGGACGGCCAACAAAAGAAATTCTTATTCCTTCAGTGACTTCTTTTTCGTCTGTTTCACTTAATAAATTCAATTTCCCTAGCTCATCCAAAGCATTATTCTTAAGCTTATCCAAGCCTGTTCCATGAATAGCCGAAATTGCCACTGGCTCACCAAATCCTAATTCATAAAAATTATAAGTTTTCTCTTCCAAACTCGAAACATGATCACATTTATTGGCTACCATCACACAAGCTTTCCCAGACTTACGCAAAAGATCCGCAGCATGAAAATCCGAAGCTGTTAAATCAGTGCGCACATCCACTACAAATATCACCAAATCCGCACCTTCAATTGCCGCTCTAGCCTGACTTTGGACGTCTTCTTCAATATCTCCATCAGATGTAATTTCTAATCCTCCAGTATCCACTAATAAAGCTTGTTGATCAAAAAAACTCACCCGATGCGACACCGTATCACGCGTAGTCCCCGAAATAACCGATTCAATAGCGTGTCTTTTTCCTACAAGACGATTAAAAAGGGATGATTTCCCAACATTTGGGCGGCCGACAATAGCTACCACTGGCAGCATCTTTAGTTATTGTGCTAAAAATAAGCGTAAGGATACTAACAAAGTTATGCATGATTTCCAAGAACATTACCAAAATTAGAAAAAAAATTGATCCAAACGTACAATTAATTGTGGTTACCAAAAACCGTACCCCAGAAGAAATTGAAGCTGCTATCCAGGCTGGGGCAACCATTATTGGTGAAAATCGCGTCCAAGAAGCGCGTGAAAAATTTCCTAAATTAAAATCCTCTGTCCAAAAACATTTTATTGGGCACCTTCAAACCAACAAAGTTAAATATGTAGTGCCTCTTTTTGACATGATCCAATCCGTAGACAGCCTTTATTTAGCTGAAAAAATCGACCAAATTGCCGCTAAACACAACAAAAAAATGCCCGTATTACTAGAGGTTAACATTGCTAATGATCCCCAAAAATACGGCTTCACCGAGCAAGAACTCCGCACCATCCTTCCCGAACTTCACACCCTTCCCAACCTGCAAATCAAAGGTTTAATGACAATTGTTCCTTATTTTGAGGATCCCGAAAAAGCCCGTCCCTATTTCCACCAAATGAAAAAACTCCAAACAGAATTAAATTTCCCCGAACTTTCCATGGGCATGAGCAATGATTATCAAATTGCCGCCCAAGAAGGCGCCACCATGGTCCGAATAGGAACAGCTATTTTTGCCTAAACCTCCAAAACAACATATACTTTTACAGAACTATTAAAACCTCCCAAAAATGATTAAACAAACTATTGCTTTTCTACTTTTACTAGGACTGTTATTGCCATCTGCTGCTATGGCGCAAAGCACATTACTTCCAGGGGCAGATGGACAATTAGAAGACGAAGGAATGTCAGAAACTATAAGCTTCGATGAACTAGGAGAACTATGGGATGCTTTAGACGTTGAAGATTATCAATGGTTTGAATCAACTTACGGAATAACTTCTGCCTGCGATTATTATTTTTATGAAGAATACGGCGACAATTTCATCTTTGTTTTCAAAGACAAATCATATTTTCAAGACAATGTAGCTCAACGCAATACCGTCCTGGCCTGCGCCATCCAATCCGGCCGAGTTAGCCTGTGGATGCTCCCCTATTTTGTCTCCTATATTGCCAACTTTTTCATAGCCATTGGGGGAACAATTAGTTTGCTCTTTGTGATTTTAGGAGGCTTTTGGTACATGGTTGGTGGAATCACTGATGATAAAGAGAAAGGCAAAAAAACTATTTATTACGCCCTAATTGGCATGGTCATAAGTCTATTAGCCTGGATTATTGTTAATGTTGTACAAGTTCAAGTATCTGGATAACACCCTAAATCATGAAAAAAAACGTTAAAAAATTCTTCAAAAAAACCAAAAAGCATGTTCGCAAATTTCGCGATACTGTCACTTCTTTTAAAGAGGAACAAAAAAAATCTAAAAGTCCTAAAAACCTTAAACCACCAACCAAAAAAGAACCTGATCACGTGGTGGTTGAATTTTCCTTAGGTAGCGTAGCCAAAGCAACCTTAGTTGTTATTGGGCTTTATTTATTAGTTCGTTTTATAGGCGAAGTTCAAGATGTAATTATTATTGTTTTTGTTTCGCTATTTTTAGCCGCTGCCTTTGATTCAATTGTTGATCAGCTTGAAAAAAAGAAAATACCGCGTTCAATCAGTGTAATTGGAATTTATTTGATTGCTTTTGCTGTTTTAACAGTCTTTATTTCCACTCTTATTCCCCTTTTAGCCAGTCAAACTCTAGAATTAGCCCACACAATCACTGATTTAGTCGCCAACATTACTAAGGAAGGCATAATTTGGAATTTACCATACGCTGAAAACTTTCAAACCACCTTACAAGAATTCATAGAAAACGCCGATCAGCAAGCTATTTTAAACAATTTACAAGCGGGATTAGAACAAATTGGAGCACAACTTCAAAACCTCGCTGGTAATACAATTGGCGCCATTATGGTGATTTTCAATGGTGTTTTTAATGCCATTTTAGTTCTTGTTCTCACTTTCTTTATTATTGTGGATGAAAAAGGTATCAACCACTTTTTTACTTCTCTTTTTCCCTCCAGACACACGCAGTACATTATTGCCAAAAGTGATGCCATTAAACAAAAAATTGGTTACTGGTTGCGCGGACAACTCAAATTAATGGTGGCCATGACTTTAATCACTTTTGTGGGACTCAAAATTCTCGGAATTGAATATGCTTTAACTTTAGCTATTTTAGCTGGATTAACCGAATTATTACCAGTTATTGGCCCTGTAATCGCTGCTATCCCCGCTTTATTAGTTGGACTCAATGTCTCCCCCATGACAGCGCTATGGGTGCTTATTTTGTATGTAATTATTCAACAATTAGAGGGCAACATTCTTGTACCTTTAATTATGAAAAAATCCGTAGGATTAAGCCCCATCATTATTATCATTGCCATGTTAATTGGGTTCCAATTCCTCGGGATCTTAGGAGTGATTATTGCGGTGCCAGTGGCTACAGCAATCTCAATCTTTATAAAAGATTACGCAGCTAAGGCAAAATAAAGGGTTTTGGGATGATTTAGAGTGGCCATAAATTGTTAGCGGTAATTACCGGAGCGCGGCTGGCTTGGTCTTTTGCGTAGCAAAAGCAGCCGCGCGAGGTCATAGGTGGGGTTTTTCGCTGGAAAAAACAACCACCGGTACCGATAATTGTTTAATGGTTACTCTTAAAATTATTCCAAAACCTTTAATGTCCTTTTAGCTGCCTTTTTCCAACTAAACTCTTTTACTCGCTGTAAACCCTTTTCACGATACTCCTCCACGGTTTCTAAACGCGTTAAACGTTCCATACCATCGGCAATTTGCACTGAATCATAGGGATCTACTAAAATCGCTGCTTCACCCGCTACCTCCGGCATGGACGAAACTTTTGAAGTTACTACTGGCGTTCCACAAGCCATCCCCTCTAAAACCGGAAAACCAAACCCCTCATAAGTAGAAACAAAAATTAATCCCTGCGCCATAGAATAAACCGCGGCCTTATCATTTTCATCAATAAATCCCGGAAAACGAATATCCGGATGATCTTTCAAAAAAACCTTCCCAAACATTTTCGGATCACTTCGACCAGCCATAATTAAACGATATGTTTCCAAAGGATGCATCCTCTGAAAAATCGAAAAAGCTTTCAATACATTTTCCAAATTTTTACGCGGCTCTAATGTTGAAAAAGTTAAAAAATAACGCTTTGGTAAGTTATATTTTTTGCGAACTTTTTCTAATTCAATTTTCTTTGTAACAGGTTTAAGATTACCTGGCAAAGCCTCTAAAATAACTTTTACTTTTTCTGAATCAATTTTATAAACTTCCTCCAATTCTCGTTTTGTAAATTCCGACACAGCAATTATTTTAGAACTAGTTTCAATTTCTTGAAATGGATTAACAATTTTAAACCACAAACGACTGCGCCAAGAAAAGTGCTGAGGAAAGCGCTCAAAAGCCAAATCATGAATTGTTGTCACCTTACGAACCCTCTCAGAAACAGGAGTGGGACGAGGATCTGGCACCCACATCACATCAATCTTCTGCCCAATCTTTTTCTCAATTAAATGATCAATTTTGGGCCATTTCAAAAATCGCCACATCACATGTAGCAATTTGTTTGGATATTTAGTTCGCACTACTTTTACTCTTCGTCCATCAAATTCTGGCAAAAACTTTTTACAATCCTTTTTGCAATTATAAAAAAGCACATAAGTATGTTCATCATCAACCACAAACATGGCTTTTAACAGAGAACGAATGTAATTCTCTACTCCACTAGTCCGACCATGCATCAAGGCACGAACATCAACTCCAATGCGCATTATTTAGACTTTAAAATATAATCACCAAACAACATTAACAAAGTTATAAAAACCACTCCCAACATTCCCCCAACAATCATATTCAAAGCATACTGCGGTGGAGTTTCAAACTCTGATATTGAACTCAAAACCAACACATAATCCGAATTCGTAACCTCGTTATAAATATCAATATCTTGATTAATAACTGTCAAAACCGCCTCTTTGGACTGCGCAACATCCGCTTCCATAGGCACTGTCATTGTCACTAATAAATTTTGTTTTTCCTGCTTACGAATGGCTAATTGCACATCTGTCCCCGCTAATTCATCAATCCGAGTATCCAAAGCTGGATTAACCAACCAACCTTGAACTGTTTCCGTGAAATGATCCACTACATTATGACCATCACTAGTTACTAAATAAGCCGCTGGAATCGCATCTGGAATTTCCATTCCCATAGTAAGAAATATCAAACCACCTTTTTCTCCTTCATCAAAACGCCAAGTATAAGAAGCCCCTAACAAAGCTGTTAAAACAGTCACCATTAAAATCACCACCGCATGACGCCAAATAAAATTAAGAAATTCTCGAGGGTCCATAGAAATTTAAATTAAAAATATTAAAAATTAAGAAGAAAAATTATTTTGCCAAACTTCCCACTCCTTATCAATAAATCGCTCCAATTTCTCTTTAAACACGTCTACGTGAAACTTTTCCGCCTGCGCTCGCACTTTTTCGGGATTAAAATCCTTTTGCTCAAATTCATGAATAGCTCTTTTTAAACCATCTACTGTTTGTTGATGGAAAAATAAACCTGATTCCCCATCAGAAACCGTCTCTAATCCCCCACCTTGACCATAAGCTACCACTGGACAACCATGAGACATTGCTTCTAAAGGTGTTATTCCAAAATCTTCAATTTGAGGAAAAATAAATCCTTTCGCATAACGATAATAATTTCGCAATTCTTCCTCGGGGACCATTCCCAAAAACTCAATATTACGATCTGCAATCCGTCGCAATCTTTTCTCCTGATTTCCAATTCCCACAATTTTTAAAGGCATTTTTAACTCATTAAACGCCTTCACAATCAAATCAAAACGCTTATAGGGAATTAATCTTCCCACTGCTAAATAATAATCCTCTCTTTCTGCTGGTGGATCAAAAGATTCCATAGATACCGGCGGATAAATAACTTCTGCCTCACGTCGGTAGTATTTTTGAATCCGACCAGCCACATAATTTGAATTAGCAATATAACGATCCACTCGATCCGCAGCCGCTCGATCCCAAATACGCATTTTATGAAGAATCGAAGGAATTACAAATCTCTTCAACCAATTAGGCCACGGATAATCTTTTACATATTGGTGCGAATTATCCCACAAATAACGCGGCGGGGAATGACAATAAGAAACATGTAGAGTTTCTGGTTTAGTAATGACACCTTTGGCACAAGAATGGCTACTAGAAAGCACCACATCATATTTACTTAAATCAAAAGATTCAAAAGCCTCGGGCATTTGCCCTAAAAAACGTTGATGATGACGCTTAGCCCCAGGAATTTTTTGCAAAAAAGAAGGACGCACATCAGCCTTAGCAAATTCCCCCATATTAGCCTCATTATAAAGGCTAGTAAAAATCGGAGCCTCTGGATAAAGCTCGTGCATAGCTAAAATCACTCTTTCGGCCCCACCCCAATCGGTGAGCCAATCACAAACAATCGCAAGGCGTGGTTGTTTCATAATAAAACGGGAGAGAACTTCTCTCCTATGATACGGAGCCCGCCTTTAAGATGCAAGCATTGCTGTCTTTGCTTCATCCAAAGTAACGTGACAGGTAATTAACTGCGTTAATCCCACTACTTGAAGAATATCTACAATATTTTCTTGCGCCATCGAGATCGCAATTTGCCCAGATTCAGCCGAAATTTTCCCATACCAATCAGTTAAGTAACCAATTGCTTTACTATTCAAGTACTCTAATTCCGAAAAATCGAAAATAAGATAAAGATTTTTAGGATTAGCTTCAATGAGCTGGTAGATCGTCTTGGATTGTTCATCCACATTACTCTCATCCAGTTGCCCACTGATCTTTACGATCTTGACCATTTTATCGGCTTGATCGCTAGCCAGATCCTCGATGGTGATGTTGGCATAGGTCATGATGACAAGGAAAATTAAGGATTTTTAATGTATTTTTTTACGCGAACGCGTAGTCCGCCTTTATCAGAATCTTCAAATTTAATTTCATCAGTCCATTCCGCCACGATTTTTGCTAAACCACGACCGCGCAATCCCAAAAATTGAGTTTGAACTTTTTGAACTTGTTCTTTGAAAATCCCCTGCATCTCAGCAGCTGTGTATTTGTTTGGACCGGTTCCACTATCGTCAACAATAATTTCTAAGCTTTCCTGAGGATGACCAATAAACGTAATAACGATTTCTTGGCCTAGCGCAGAACCATGTTCAATCGCATTATTGCAAAGTTCATCCACTACAGATTGAAAACGGAAAGCCCACTGATCAGAAAAACCCGTCATATTCTTCGTCATAGTCAGAGTAAAATCTCTAATCCCAGACAAAAAATAAGCATTTGTTGGCAGTGTAATACTGATTTGCACAGTCTCATCCCCACTCGGTGGAGTGTTAGGAATCTCCGCCTGAGGCGCTGCCGTTGGTGTTGTAATAGTAGGAGTTTGATCCACGATTCTAGGGTTTAAGATACAACTAAAATCATATCATTATACCAAATATTATACCTTAAGTCAAACCTGAACTACTCCTTATTGTCCTGTTTTCTTTTGGAAACAGCAAAAATTTGCAAAAAAAGTGAATGCAAAAGAAGTGTGTTTAAACCCATCTTTTTCCCTTTAATCTCAACTCTCTCCAAAATTTCTTGCTCCCTTTTGGGATGATAAGTTTCAACCTTGTGCTTCTTTTTATACTCCTTAACCTGAGAAATCAAATCAAACCTCTCCCCCAATAAATCAACTATTTGATCATCAATTTGATCAAGCTTTTCTCGGAAATCATCCAAATTAATTTCATCAGTCATAAAAATAGGTTAGTTTTAAGAAAAGAATAGCAAAGAAAACCCTTGTGGAAAACCAAAAAATCAAGTAATGTCGCAACGATTTTATTTCTCTAGTCAGTTCTCTGATCACGCCATCCTGCCTATTCCAAAGGTTCAAGGTGTGAAAAGAAGAGACCTGGCGTTAACCCTAAGGATATGACAACACCAGTTATTTCAGAAAAACTTCTTAAGGACATGCTAAAAAACGCAGTCCATTTTGGACATCGTCCCAGTAAATGGGACCCCAAGATGAAGTCTTTTATTCACGGAAAACATTCCGGAGTACATGTTTTTGATTTAAATCAAACCGCCACCATGTTAAAAGAGGCACAAGATTTTCTTAAAAAATGTTCTAACGAAGGCAAAACTATTCTTTTTGTAAGTACTAAACAACAAGCCATTGAAATCGTGCGTGATACCGCCGAATCATGTGGAATGCCTTACATTACCCACAAATGGGTTCCTGGTCTTCTTACTAATTTTGGTACAATCAAAAAACGTATCAAACATTTAAAAGACCTCAAATCTCAAGAGTTAAATGGTGATTTTGAAAAATACACCAAAAAAGAAGCTCTTGAACGTCACAAAACTATTATTAAACTTCAAACAGCGCTGGGAGGTGTTCAAGAAATGAACAAAAAGCCAGATGCTTTGTTTGTAGTTGATGTAGTTAGAGATCAAATTTCGGTTAAGGAAGCTTCTAAATTAGGCATTCCTATTGTCGCTATTGTTGATTCTAACGCTGATCCTTCCACCATCACTTATCCAATTCCTGGAAATGATGATGCTGTTAAATCTATCACTTTTTTGGTTGAACAAATTGGCGCCGCTATTGGCCCCAAGAAGGCTCCTAAACAAAAACCAGACCAGCCACAGCCAGAAGACAAGCCAAAAGGCAAACCAGAAAACAAGCCAGGCAAACCTTCTTAAATCCCCTTCCCTTTAGCCCTTTTCATTATGTTTACAGAAGAAAATACTCCTGAAGCTCCTGCCCCAGCTCAAGCAGAAGCTACATCTACCGAAGCTACACCTGCCGAAGCTACACCAGCCGAAGCCGCTCCGGAAAAACCCAAAGCTCCAATTCCGACTCAACCATCTGAAGATCGTTTATTAGCAGCCGCAGCTTATTTCCCAATGTTGTTTGTTGGCGCTTTAATTGTTAAACCAAAGAGTAAATTCTGCCAAATGCATGCCAAACAAGGCCTAGTCATTACTGGGATAGCTTTCCTAGTAATGTTTATTTTAGTAGCTATACCGGCCATTGGATCATTGCTTTTCTTAGGCCTAATTGCCTTAATTGCGGTTGGTGGATACCAAGCTTATTCTGGGATTGAATGGAAAATCCCAATGCTTTGGGATGTAGCCTCCAAAATTAATGTTGATCAAATTTTTGCTGGGACAACTGTTAAACCAGCTTCGACCGACGAAAAACCTGCTGAAAAGAAAGAAGAAGCTCCAGTTGAAATAGAAGAAGTTTCTACTGAAAAGCCAGAAACCCCAGCGCCTACTCCAGCACCTGCGGCACCTTCTCCGGCACCTGCTCCAGCACCCGAGGCTCCAGCCGAAGCAAAACCTGAACCACCTACACCTGACACTTCATCCTCTAACGAAAATCCTCAATGACATCTCTCGAAGATATCAAATCCCTCCGGGAAAAGACCGGAGCATCCTTACAAGCTTGTAAAAAAGCCCTAGATGAAAATAGTGGCGACGAAACCTCTGCTATTGAACACCTTCGCAAACTTGGCGAAGCTAAAGCTGCTAAACGCAGTGATCGCGACACCTCACAAGGTGTAATTGCCACAGCTATCAACGAAAACACTGCTCTCATCTTAAAATTAGGGTGCGAAACCGACTTTGTTGCCAAAAACCCTGACTTTGTTGAAGCAGCTGAGCAATTAGCCCAAGAATTTTTAACTAATGGCAAAGATTTCCAAACTGATGAAATCGTTAATGAAATCGGCCTTAAAATGGGAGAAAAAATTGAATTAAACGAAGTTCAATTTTTAGAAGACGCCACTTTTGGCGGATATATTCATTCCAATAAAAAAGTTGGCACCATTGTGGCCTTAAACGGCGGCACCGAAGAAATGGCTAAAGACATTGCCATGCACGCCACAGCTATGCAGCCATTAGTAATTTCTCCTGATGAAGTAGATAGCGCCTTAGTTGAAAAAGAACGTGAAATATGGACTGAACAACTGAAAAACGAAGGAAAACCTGAAGAAATTTTAGACAAAATCTTAATGGGCAAAGAAGCTAAATTCCGCGGAGAAAACGCTCTACTTAAACAAGATTTTGTTAAAGATTCAGAAAAAACTATTGAACAGTTTCTTGGAGACGCCACTATCAAAGGATTTGTCCGTTTAGGGAATTAAACGGTATTATATGAAGAAAGCATCGTTTCACACTATTCCTAAGGCTTTAACAGCCATCAAACAAGGGGAATTTGTGATCGTAGTTGATGATGAAGACCGCGAAAACGAAGGTGACTTTGTAATGGCCGCTGAAAAAGTAACTAAAGAAGCCATAAATTTCTTTACCAAAGAAGGACGTGGCCTTATTTGCATGCCTCTTGAAAATGAAATTGCAGACCGTTTGGAGTTGCCTCCCATGACCATGAACAATACGGAAAATACTAATTGTAATTTTACAATCTCGGTTGATGCTAAAAAAGGAACCTCCACTGGAATTTCCGCCAAAGACCGTGCCACAACCATTCAAACTATTATTAACCCCGATTGTACTGCGGTTGATTTGAGCCGCCCGGGGCATATCTTCCCGATTCGCGCTACGCGCGGCGGAGTACTCGTCCGGGCGGGCCACACCGAAGCCGCTGTAGATTTAGCCAAAATGGCCGGACTTAAACCCGGTGGTGTAATCTGTGAAATCATGAAACCAGATGGTGAAATGGCTCGTCTTCCTGACTTATTGAAAATCGCTAAAAAACATGATTTAAAAATAATTTCCATTGCTGATCTAATTCAATATCGTCGCCAAAACGAGGTCTTAGTAGAAAAACTTGTCACTACTGACCTAGATACAAAATACGGAAATTTTAAAATCATGGTTTACAAGGATAAAATCGATCACACTGAACACGTGGCCCTAACATTTGGAAATATTAAAAACAAAAAAAACGTCTTAGTTCGTGTTCATTCCGAATGCATGACTGGTGATGTTTTTGGATCACTTCATTGTGATTGCAATGCTCAACTTCATCAAGCAATGCGCATCATTGCAAAAAAAGGCGCTGGTGTAATTTTATACATGAAACAGGAAGGACGAGGCATTGGATTAACCAATAAACTCAAAGCTTACGAACTTCAAAAACAAGGTTTAGACACTGTTGAAGCCAATGAACAACTTGGCTTTGCTTCTGATTTACGACACTACGGAATCGGAGCCCAAATTCTTTCAGATTTAGGATTAACAACCATTCAACTCCTCACTAATAATCCCAAAAAAATTATCGGCCTAGAAGGTTACAACCTCACCATTACCAAACGAGTTTCTATCGAAATTAAGCCCCAAAAACATAGCCAAAAGTATCTCAAAACCAAAAAAGAAAAAATGGGACACATTCTCAAAAATGTCTAGTATGGGAGACACACATACAACCTGGATGAATCACGCTGCCAAACTAGCCCTAAAAGGCACTGGTCAAGCTTTCCCAAACCCCATGGTTGGCGCTGTCTTAATAAAAAATCAACAAATTATTGGCCAAGGATACCATCCTAGCTTTGGCGCTCCTCACGCCGAAATAGAAGCCCTAAATAACGCCAAAAAAAATAACTTTTCTCCTGAAGGAGCAACTTTATATGTCACGCTTGAACCCTGCTGCCATCACGGCAAAACTCCACCCTGCACCGAGGCTATTTTGGAAAATAAAATCGCGCAAGTTTTTTACGCTTTAAAAGATCCAAACCCAAAAGTTAGTGGCCAAGGTACTCAATTTCTTGAACAAAATAATATAAAAACCACTTTATTCTCCACTCCTCAGACAGATCAATTAAACTCAATTTACAAAGCTCATCAACAAAAACGTCCTTTTATCCACCTCAAAACTGCTTGCACCTTAGATCACAAAATTACCCTAAAGAAAAACCAATCCACTCCCCTAACAAACCCTATCAGCAATAAAAAAACCCATGAACTACGCGCCCAATACGACGCTATTTTAGTCGGCGCTGACACTGCTCTTATCGACAACCCTAGTCTCACCACTCGTCACGTCCAAGGCAAAAACCCTATTCGAATTATTCTTGATTCTAATTTAAAAACTCCTCCGTCTTTAAAGCTTTTTCAAGAACCAGGACAAACCATTATTGCCACTACCAAAAAACCATCAAAAACTTACTCCAAAAACACCACTATTCTTACCTGTAAACCCGACCAAAACAATCACGTAGATTTACACGATCTTTTAATTCAATTATTCGAACAACAAATACACACCATTCTCGTAGAAGGCGGCCAAAAACTAAGCACCAGCTTTCTCGAAGAAAACCTCGTAGATCAACTAACCCTGATTTACACTCCTCATCTTGCAAAAAACCCTTCACTCCCCTCTTTCCCAACCAACAAAATCAAATCTCCAAAGCACATAACTACCTCGCTTATTCAAAATAATCTCTGGGTAGAAATCTTACCTTATTAACTCTTTACTTAACCTGTTATCCCTGGTATAATGAATAGATATTAGTGAACCTAAAATCAAAACAAAACATAAATGAAATCAAAATCCCTAATAAATCGCGTTCTCAACGTTGGTAAAAACGAGTGGCCTCGCATTATTTTGGCATGGAGTTTAAGCCTGTTTTTAAGAGCTGGATTTGTGATTGGATGGACCGCCACTATTGCCATGTTTATAAATCGAATTGGGATTAATAGCCTCCCCTATCTTTTTGTATTAAATGCCCTCCTAGTAATGCTAGGAACCATTGTTTTTAGCCATCTCCTAAAGAGGATTTCGCATGGGCTTTTAATCTTCTACACCACCTTAATGGCCATTTGGTTACTTCTGTTATCAACGCTATTTGCTTATACCAGTGACTTACTATTTTTTGGGACCCTTTTAGTTGCTCAATCCGTGCTTATTTCACAATTAAATATTCTCATAAATCTATTTACCGAGGACTTATTTTCTCCCTTAGAAAGCCAACGCACTTTCCCTCTAATTGCTACCTCCGAGACTATTGGTGGTATTATCGGTGGTTTAACCGTTGGTATGCTCGCCGGATTCTTACCAGCGTACAAATTCATTTATCTTTGGATTTTAGCCATCTTTCTAATTATTCCGGTTCTTTTAACTTCACACTCTTACAGTAAAAAAATTCCTTCAATTAAAATCGCTAAACACGAAAGAATAAAAAAAAGACAACATGCTCCTATCCCCAACCTAATCAAAGGAATAAAACGCATTAAAAGAATCCCCTTTTTACAAGGAATTATTTTAATTGTGATGCTGCAATTTATGCTTTTGTATCTTTTTGAATTCCAATACACCAAAGCTATTCAAGAAGAAGTTGAATCGCACCATACGCCTCCCATTGCTTTTGAAATTGAACAATATAAACCTGATAGCAATCTTCAAGTAGCCCTATTAAGTCCCAAACCCATTGAAGTTGAACCTCAAGCAACCAGCCATGAAATGGATATGGAAGGAGAATTATCTCAAAAATTAGGTATGTTACAGATGATTTTTTCGGCCGGAAGTTTACTGGTTCAAATTTTCCTAACTTCCAGAATTTTAGGTAGCCTTGGAATTGTTAGTAGTTTAATTATCCACCCTCTAATCACGGTTTTCAATCTGATTGGAATGGCTTTTAATTTTAATTTTATGAGCGCCTCTATTGGACGAAGTGGCTTTGAAATTACTAGTGGAATTTTCCGTAATGCTTATCATTCCTCCTATTACGCCATCAAGGAAAGTCTTCGTGATCAAACCAAAGAACTTATGGAAGGCTTCGTAAAACCATTTGGAGCGATTTTAGCGTTTATTTTACTATACATTTTACAAGCTCTTTATCATGGAGATGCCCAAACTTACGCTATTAACACTTTGATGATTGGAGCCGCTATCTTTATGGTATTTCGAACTTATCGACTTCATAAGGACTACACCTCTATCTCCTATCGCAATTTAGCCTCAGACAACGATCTTCCTACCCGCTTAAACGCTATAGAAATTTTGGGGCAAAAAGGTCACGAAATTAAAAGTGAACTCCTTGTTAAATTCCTTCAGAACAAAAAAGAAAAGTTAGAAATAAAACGCAATATTTTAGAAACTCTACGCTTGCGGGCCGAACCAGATACTATTCCAGATATCTTAAGTTGTCTTCATGACGAACACGAATCTATTCGCTTAACGGCCTTAGAAACTCTACAAGGCTTCAAGCATTTAAATGATTTCTTAAAAAAGCGTAACTTCACCAAACATCACGCCATTGCTACAATTAAAGAATTATTCAAAAACGAAAACTCCTCTCACATCAGAGAAGCTTGTATTCATCTGCTCGCTAAATTTGATAACCATGAACTTATTCCATTCCTAGTAGAAGTTTTAGAAAATGGTGACGAAAAAATTCAACGCGCCTGTATTCGAGCCTGCGGGACTTTTCGAGATCAAAGTATTATTCACTACATCACAGACTATTTAGATCACAAAAACATGCTAGTTCGCGCCGAGGCCATTGTTGCCCTTTGGCAATTTAGAAAAGTTCGCAAAACCCTAGCCCACTATCTAGAACAAATGCAAGAAAGTGAAAAACAAGACGCTGTTTTAGGAAGTATTTACGCCCTTGGAAAAGTAGGTACAAAAAAAGACCTTCCTTATCTCATCAAGAACTTAGTTTCTAGTGATCAAAAAATCCGCAAAAAAGCAGCCTTTTCTATCGCTGAATTAGATCATCCCGCGGCCATTCCTCATTTAGTAGAGTTCATAGTCCATGAAGAAGAAAAAATCACCCACAAAACTAAAAAATTCGTTCGATCATTATCTCCGGCTATTGTAGAAAGTGTAGAACATCTTGTTCATGTCAGGATATCGGAATATATCAATGACATTCTCAAAAACAGTGAAGCCCAAACTCTCGAAGAACTAGACCTAGAAACCCTAGCAAAACTCAAAAACGCCTACGCCACAGTTGATGAACATCATGAAGTATTTAAAATTGAAAAAATTATCCATGACAAACAAAAACAAACTTCTGACCTAGAACACAACTATGAAACAACTACGTAAAAAAATTCTGTTAAAGTTTATTTTACTAGAGCTCCTATGGATCGCTCTAGGGGCCGCTGCTAATCTGTTGTGGCCAGTTTATATTTGGGGAATTTTTGGCGGGATTGCCATTCTAACAATCCTCACTTTTTTCCTTTTAGTAAGCCATCCCTTAAACAAAATATTACGGGAATTTAAAGCTTTGTTAACTGGTAAGCGCTATAACCGCATTTACACTAAAAAAATGGATGAGATTGGCGTAATTGCCCATTCTTTCAACGCCATTACCCAGAGTCTAGAGCGTGTTTCTACAGATATTAAGGACCATCGCCGAATTTCTTCTGAGCTAAATATTGCTCAAAAAATTCAACAAGATTTAATCCCACAATCTGCTCCAGAAATTCCGCACCTAGATATTATTGCCAAAACCAGACCAGCTGCGGAAATTGGCGGTGATAGTTTTGATTTTATTACCAAAAATGATCGGACTTTTATGTACATCGGTGATGTTACTGGGCATGGTGTTCCTTCGGGGCTAGTAATGATGATTGTTGATACTTTGCTACACACTTTTGCAGATATGGTAGAAAACTCTCAGCAGCTACTTACACAAGTTAATAAATACTTAAAACCACGTATCCAAAGCACCATGTTTATGACCATGGTGATGTTGCAGTGGATTCATGAAACCAAAGAAATGAAATTTACTGGTGCTGGTCACGAAACGATTATTCACTACAAAGCTATGGATAACATCGTGGATAACATGAAAGCCGGTGGGATTGCCCTTGGAATGGTCCCAGATAACGAAAAACTTATTAAAGAACAATCCATTCACTTTCATGAAGGAGACTTCATCGTTCTTTACACAGATGGGATCACTGAATCTCGCAATAGTGAAGGAGAAATGTTTGGTGAAAAAAAACTCGTTAAAATCATTGAAAAAAATGCTGAAAAATCCCCTTCTGCCGAAGCTTTATTTCAACGGATTTCCACCGAAGTAACCCATTTTATTGGAGATACTATTCAACAAGATGACATGACTTTGCTTGTAATACGGCACGGTGCCAAACCAACCACTGAAGCTCAAAACACACAATGGTCCGAAAAAGAACAAGAAAGCCTTGTTGATTACGAACAAGAAGAAGTTAAGGAGTCTGGGCTCAAAGAAAAAACATCATAAAGAACCTGTTCGCCAAGCTCGAAACAAATCTCGAGCCACATTTATAGCACCATCAATCACAGGTGAATCGCCAGGATTCAATAAATCACCAATTATCTGACGCTCAGAATCAGAAATTCTTTCCATAATGTCAGGAGAACATTTCATCATTGCGTTTATGCCATCAATTCTGTGCTCCTCTAAGTAAGCACATAAAGACAACCATTTCCTCTTATTTGCAATCACCATACGCAAAGTTGCTCTAGCTAAAGGATCTTCCAAAGCATCTATTCGTTCTAATAAATCAGGGTCCGTTGCTTCCATTTCCTCTAATCGTCCTCGGAAATATGCTATTGCTCCACTAAAATTCATATCCGAAGAAGTTCCTATTTCACCAGCCACTCTCTCCACAGCCTTAAATATAGGCATTAAAAGATCATAAGTTATTGCCTCTGAACAAGCATCATTTTCTGGCCTTTTCCCTTCCAAATTTTCAGGTAAACTCTGCCCTAAAACTTGATTTGCTAACAAAGCATTTTGACGCAAGGCCGAACTTACTCTTGGGGCCACTAAACGTCTAATAACAGGGTTAGACACAGCTTTACCAGCAACTCTACTTAAACTCATGTGGGATGAATAAAGGTTGCAATTAAATCATTTTTTGCAAGATTTGTCAATGGCGTGTACACTACTCGCATGAAAACCGCTGCTTTTGATTACCATCTTCCCGAAGAGTTGATCGCGCAAAACCCTCTCCCAAATCGCGATCAATCAAAATTAATGGTCTTAAACCGAGCTAATCAGGAAATTGAACATCGCCATGTTTATGAATTAACTCAAATTCTTGGCCCAAATGACGTTTTGGTTTTTAACGAAACTCAAGTTTTTCCGGCTCGTTTACATGGGAAAATTAAAGATAAATCCGTTGAAATCCTACTTCATCGTGAACTCAAAGAAGGAGCCTGGGAATGTTTAGTTAAACCTGGAAAACGATTTAAACAAAACTCCATCATCAAATTTTCTGAACTCACCGCCATTGTTAAAAAAATTAACGAAGATGGGTCCCGAATTTTAGAATTCTCAACTACAGGACCCACACTTAATAAAATCATTGACCAAATAGGCGAAACTCCCCTTCCCCCATATATAAAACACAGCCAAGCTTCACCCGAGCAGTATCAGACCACCTATGCCAAAAACAGAGGCAGTGTGGCTGCTCCAACCGCCGGACTGCATTTTACCCCAGAATTACTAGCTAAGCTCGCTAAACAGGGTGTAGAGCAGCATTTTGTAACACTTCACGTTGGACGAGGAACCTTTGAGCCAGTAAAAGCAGATAAAATTGAAGACCACAAAATGCACGCCGAATGGTTTACACTTTCAAAAGAGACTGTAACCGCTCTAAATGCCGCCAAAAAAGCTAATAAACGCATTATTGCGGTTGGGACCACCACCAATCGTGTTTTAGAATCTTGCGCCACCGCTGGACATCTTACCGCCAATTCTACAGACACCGAGCTTTTCATTACCCCTGGCTACAAATTCCAATTTGTCGATGCCTTACTTACTAACTTTCATCTCCCTAAAAGCACACTCTTAATGCTTGTCTCTGCCCTAGCCGACAAAGAACTAATTGATCGTGCTTACCAAGAAGCCATAAACCAAAAATACCGTTTTTTCAGTTTTGGAGATGCAATGCTGATTCTCTAAACCCACTCCGGCACAAACTTAGGTTTCACCAAAAACGACAACTCCTCAATCTCCTCCAAAGAGGGTAAATCAATTTTTCCAAAATAAAGACGCCTTAAATCACCGCCATTTTCCACAAATTTCTCTATCATTCGTTTCCCCCGAAAATAAAGTAAGTCCTTGGTAAACGCACCTGGATTTTCAGTATTTTCCAATCCTCGTTTTAACTTCATCGCAAACCTAAAAGAGCGCTCTTCATCATAACCCATTTCTAGCGCTTTTTCGTAAACATTATAAAAACTCTTCTTTTGTGCCACTCCTGTTAAAACAACCAAAGCCGTGTTCCAAAAATGCTTTTCCGTTATTTTATCAATCGCTCGTTCTTGATTATAAATTGCCAATCCCTCTTGGGTAGCTAAATATCCTCCAGTCCCACGTTGAAAAACTTTATAAGGCTGTTTTTTTCCATTTTCCGCCGTGTAAATGTGTGTCTCAATCTCATGAGCAAACAACATTTTGAGCCTTGTTTCAGAAAACTTAGCTCCTTTCCGCACAAAAAACGCATTCTTTTTTCCAGCCACACAATCCGAAATCATTTCGTCCTTTATCTTTACTTTCCAATCCGTTAAACCATTTTTTCTAAAAAATTTCTCAAACTCTTTAACAGCCTGTTCAGTCTTAATATTTTCAACCTCCTCTTTAATTTGATTTGGTTTAGTCATCCAATGCTCTTCCGCCTCTTTAATCAAAGTTTCCGTAGCTTCACCAAACAAAATCACCGATTTATTCATAAAATGCTCAGTCCCGCGGTGCTCCAAAAGATCAATTTTCTGCAAAATCTCCTCTTTTTTTCTCTGAAAAACTCTTCCCAAAATTGTTTCATCTGTTTCCAGAGTATTCAATTTTTCTCGTAAAGCATAAGGATCAAATTGTAAATCTTGATAAATAAACTGTGGATTTTTAGTTTCTTTATTAAAAAACCTCTCTTTTTCCGATGTTAAATTTTTAGGACGCAAATGATGCAATAATTTAATCTGTTGATCTATTTCACAGATCGCATCATCCAGTACTCTATAATTTTTCTTAGCTAGTAATACCTGAGTCAAAACTTTTCCCTTTTTTTCCTCTCGTTTTTCCACGCTATCCAAAGCCTGCACACCAGAATCATCACCTTTAGATTTTTTGGAAGGATCCAATAAAAACCCCTGTAAATCTCGTCGTCCCACCACCATATTATAATCTTTGGTTGAAAGATCTGTAATCACCACCGCGGTCTGTACTCTCTTTCCCGCCAAAATAAACTTCAATTTATAAGAACTCTCCACCTTTTTACCTTTTTTATCTAATAATCCAATTTTTTCCGCAAAACCCTCATCCACCTGAGTTTTCCCAATATTAGGATTAATATGAGCTCGAACCCGATACGGTTTAGCTTCCATCAAAACTTTTACTGGCTCATAAGATCCAACCACTTCTATCCCCGTTAAATGTTTGATTTCTTTTTCCACAACATGCCCAAACATATCCTTAGCCACGCGCACTGCTTTTTCTGGAGTTGTGACTTTAATTCCCTCCACTCGCTCCAAACGTTGACGCAACGGCGCTAAATTAGCTACTTGCACGCCAAGTCCAGCTCGAGCATTAATTTCTAATAAAACTGGCCCAGTATTTTGATCAATCGAAATATCCACCGCCATATACCCCAAATTCGTCGCTAATTGCACTTTCGAAGCAATCATCAAAATCTCATCCCAATAAGGAATCTTAAAACCACGAATTTCACCGACCTCTGGAACCTCTTCAATAATTTGCGTGCCCTGCACAATGTGCGTGGCTTCTCCTTTGGCAATATCAATTCCTACCCCAATCGCGCCTTGATGAAGATTTCCCTTCCCTTTGGAAGCACGAGTAGGTAAGCGCAACATAGCCATAATTGGAATCAATTTATGCAAAACCACCCGAATATCCGGAAGACCTTTGTACGAATATTTTCGCAAGCGCTCATCACAAACAAGCAATTGTTCAAAAAACGCAATATCCGCCACCCCAGAAATTGAAAACCGACCTTCCAAAACATCCGCAATATGCTCTTCTAATTCCTCCTGACTCACCTCACTTCCTCCAGACAAAATATACTGACCTTCTCTTCGATCCCAAACTGGCAAAATCCCCTCACCCCCATAACCACGGTTTGGTTTTAAAACAAAATCCGAAGGTAAACAAGAAAAATCATATTTTCCCAAATCCTCTCGCGAACGAATAGTTCCATAAAGGCGTGGCACTGGAATTCCCCGGGCACTTAAAAAGCTTTTAGTCTTTAACTTACTATCAGCCATCTTTACGGCCTTACGGGCATTAAACGGCCCAATATAAAGTAAATTCCGGGCATTAATACCTAAAACTCCATGATTTTTAAAAATTCCCATAAAAAAGGATTACTCTTCTTCTGAATAACGGAAAATTTCTCGGAAACGCACATATTCCAGCAAACGCAAACCAGTCCAGCGCGCCAAAATCACATTCACCAATAAAAACACAAAAATCAACTCTGGATGACCAAAAATAAGAGTCTTCAAAAACGCCCATTCCGCCACGTAATAACAGATTATAGACACAAAAGTTGTAGCACTAATCATAGTCACCGCTGATCGAAAACCACGATCACCCTGCACACTAACAAACTTCTCTACCATAGTGCTCATAATTAACATCGGAAAAACCGAAATCGACACCAGCTGTGAAATATCAAAATAAGCTCCCAAAAACATCACCGCCAGGATCGTTAAACTCACAATTGTGAGTAAAATCGCCATTCTCGGGATATAAAGCAATCGATAACGTCGCAAAAATAACCGAGTCAAAGTTCCAAATAACAGAATCAACACAAAAATTAAAAGTCCATATTTAATGTCCAACGCAATAAAAGACAGCGTAATAATTGACGGTGTATAAACTCCCATAGTCGTCAATCCCACCACTTGTTTCAAAAACGCCACAATTGTTACAATAACCGGCAACATCAAAATCAATAACAAAGAATTACTCGGCACCCCCTTTTCAACCATAAAGTTAATCAAATAAGAAAGAAAATTAAACGGAGTAAGCTGCAAAGCCTCGGTAATTTCCGAAAATTCAATTCCGCGCGTTTCTAAATCCTCCACAAAAACATCAATCAAAGCTTCTTCAAACAACATCCACATTGCTTCAGGTCGCGTTAATACAATCCTATTAGGTTGGATAGTCCGAAAAGTACCCTGCGCAATATTACGCATGGTCGTAAGATTTTGGTCCGTAATCACCACTAATTCCTTATTATTAAAGGCTCCAGCACCACTCAAAGTTTGCTCAAAACGAGATAAAACCGTTAATCCACTACTACCGCGTGTCCAAATAACAATCGTATCAGTCACCGAAACATCAGAAGCCGCTTCATTTAATTTTTGGAGCAAATCCTCTTCCACAATAAACTCAGACGCTGAATCAAAATTAGAAATTACCTGTACATACACTCCTTTATCCTTCGCAAAATTAATTCGACTATCAATCCCCTCTTGTTCGTCTGCTTGATCTGTAATCAACAAATAACGCTGACTATAAACAAATATAGGCAATGTCTCGCTAGCATAAATATTTCCATCCACAACAATCTCCAATGTTAAGTCATATTCTCCAGCTCCCATATAAGAATGCACCACTTCTTCTCCTTGATCTCGATTCCCATCTCCAAAATTCCAATTATAGACAACTGTGTTATATGATTCTGGCAATTCAGATAAAGAAGCATCAAAAATCGCGGCCCTCCCCATCTCTAACTGTTCATCCACAGAAATCACTGCCAAAGAGACTTCTTCCTCTATCACAATCCCTTCAACCTCTTCACTCTCCTCAGGTTCAACCTCTTGAGCTTGAACTAAAACCGGGAACAACAGAAGAAAAAGCGTTAGAACTAATACAAAACGTCGCATAATATTTTGGTCAAAAAACAGAGCTCATTTTAACATGGCTTCACCCCATAAACCAGCCTTTACTTAAAAGGCAATATCAGGTATACTAATACGATAAAAAACAAACAAAAAAAGCTATGAAAAAACTACTTACTCGCCTAACTCTAGGAATCTTTGCCTTCGTTCTCCTAATCCCAGGAGTAAACGCTGTTAACTCTGATATTCAAGTTGATGCCACTGACACCGTGGCTGGTTACGGGACACTCGTTCGAGTTTCGGATGGTCCTGCTAACAGTAATTTAGAATTACTCCTAGAAAAACCTGATGGCGGTAAAATTATTTTCGAAGCTGAAACCAGCTCCAAAGGATCTACAAAAGTAGATATAGCTGGTTTTTATACTAAAAAAGCTGGTGATTATGAATTGTCAGTTTCAACAATAGAAGGAGCTAGCGCTACTTCAAATTTAGAAACTTTTCAGGTTTACGCGGACAATGTTTCTACTTCTCGTTCTTTAATGGAAGTTAATAAACAAACTGCTAGTGCCAATGGAAATGACTATGTAAATCTAAAAGTCCACTTATACGATCGCTATAACAATCCTATTCATGGTCATACTGTTGACCTTCTTTCTAGTCGATTAACAGATGAAATTGTTCGAATTTCCAGTAATCCATATACCAATGAACTAGGCACTATTCAGTTCAATGCTTACTCTCGTGAAGCTGGTGTTTCGACTTTTATTGCGCATGATTCTACCGAAGGAGTGGCTTTAAATGATCGCGCTGAAATTGCTTTTTACGCTCCCTCAAATCAAATTTCTGAAATGGGAGGAAACAAACACGGTGTTACCTTAGCTTCTGGCGAAGACTCCGGTCCGGTCAGTTATCTAGCTATCGAAGACTTAAGTAGTTCTGTCACTTTAAATAGCAGCCAAAATTTCACTATCACAGCTTATGATGATGATGGAGTTATTGCCAGTGATTACACTGGGACTGTTCGCTTTTCTTCTAGTGATAATAATTCTACTTTACCTGACGACTATACTTTTGAAGCTGAAGATCAAGGTAGTCATACTTTTAGCTTAAGCTTGTCTTTTAAAACTGAAGGAACCCAAACTCTAACCGCAACCGATATTGATAATACCGATGTTTTCGGAGAATTTGATGTTGAGGTAGACACCTCTGGGAGTGGAGCCTCTACTACTGGAGATAACACTGAATATGTTAGTGATGAAGACTTCACTATTTCAACTCCTATTGCTGGCACTTACAGTGCTGATTCTTTAACTTTTACTGGCGAAGCTACTTACGGATTAAGTGTCCAAGTTTATGACAATGATCTAATCTTGGGAGAAACCACTGTTACCGCTGAAAACGCTTACTCTTACCAGGTTTCTAGTCTAGAAGATGGTGAGCATATTTTTGTTCTAAAAACAGAAACTTCAGCTGGTGAAATCCAAGACACTTCGGATGAAATTAAAATTCAAATTGATACTACTGCCCCAGTCTTAGACTACGCTGAAATGTATCCTGAAGGAGAAATCGAAGCAGGTAGTACCTTTACCATAACGGTTTATACCGAACCAGATTTGCCTCAAGTTGGCGTGATTTTTAACAGTGCTTTATACGAATTAACCGAAGATTTAGTATCAAGTGGCATGTATGAAGGGAGTTTTACTACTCCAGAAGCTTTAGGCGAATACACCATTGATGTTTTGTTAGTTGATGAGATTGGAAATGAAATATCACACACCGCGGAATTAAGTGTTACGGTTATAGAAAGCACTACAGAAGAAATCCCAGAAACAACTGAAGACGCCGAACTTTATGAAGCCGCGGAAGAAGAAATCATTTACTACCCTGGCCAAGTAACAGGAATAGAAGCCTTAGCTGGTGATGGTCGTGTCACTCTAAGCTGGGAAGCCCCAGAAACTGTTATTACCGAAGCTGAATATGAAGAATGGTTAATCGCACAAGAAGAAGAAAACAACAAAGATGAAGACGAAACTACTGAAGATGTCGAAGAAATCGATGAAGAATTAGCTGAGGAAGACGACGAACTAGAAGAAGGTGAACTAGAAGAAGAAATCCCAGAAATTGAATTTACAATTGATCATTACCGTATTTATTATGGTCCAACACCTGAAATGATGACTCAAAAAGTAGATACTTGGGATTCCGGCACTACCTGGTATGTCCCAAGTCTATACAATGGATCAACTTACTATTTTAGTGTGGTAGCCATTACCGATGAAGACTTAGAAAGCCTTCAAAAAAGCGAATCTACCTCTGGAAGCCCCGAAGCAGAAGAGATTGTAGCCATTGAAGAAGCAGCTGAAGAAATGGCTAAAGAAGAAGAAATCGAAGCCGCCGAGGAAGCTGCTGTTGAAACAGCACTTGAAGAAGAAGAAATCCCTACGGAAACTGGTCCCGAAGTAGCCTGGCTATTACTATTTAGTATTGGTTTTACGCAAGGGTATGCGACTCTCCGAAAACGACGTAATAAAATCATTGTTCCGATTCAAGACATCCACGTTTAAAGAACCCATCGACAGCGCGATTAGTTCCTGATAAAGTCTTTTACGTATGGATTTTTTAATACAATTTATAGGAACGTTATTTGATCTTATAAGTCTGGCTATTTTGGCCCGGATTTTGATGTCCTGGTTTCAAGCTAGCCGAACTGGTCGAATCACCCAATTTCTTTACGATGTTACAGAGCCTATTCTTGGACCAGCCCGTAGAATTATCCCTCGGATTGGAATGCTAGATTTCTCCCCAATTGTAGTTTTAATTGGATTAGACATTTTACGCAGTGTCCTCATTAACATTCTGGTGCAAATCTAAATGGACCTCCTACTTCACAACACACTCACCAATCAAAAAGAGTCTTTCAAGCCCGTAAAAAAAGACCAAGTTTCCATGTATTTATGTGGACCAACGGTTTATGATCACGGTCATTTGGGTCATGGTCGATCAGCGGTTGCTTTTGATATTATCAGGCGTACTTTTGATTACTTTTACGGTGCCAAAAACGTTACTTTCGTTACTAATTACACCGATGTAGATGACAAAATGATTAACCGCGCTAATAAAGAAGGAATCACTGTCCCTGAACTTGCTGAACGCATTATTCCCGAATATGAGGCTGATTACGCTGCCCTAGGAATTAAAGTGCCAACAATCCTGACTCGCGCCACTGAGTACATTCCCCAAATGATCGAATTAGTAGAAAAACTAATTGAAAAGGGTTTTGCTTACGTGGTGGATGGTGATGTTTATTATGAAATCGAAAAATTCACTGATTACGGTAAGCTTTCCAATCAAAAACGAGAAGATCTACAAGAAGGCGCCCGAGTAGCTATTGATAAAAAGAAAAAACATCCTCATGACTTTGCTTTATGGAAAGCTGAAAAACCAGGAGAGCCCTCTTGGGATAGTCCCTGGGGCAAAGGCCGTCCAGGCTGGCATTTAGAGTGTAGCGCTATGTCCCGGGCTAAATTAGGCCAACCATTTGATATTCATGGTGGAGGTATGGATTTAACATTTCCTCATCATGAATGCGAAATTGCCCAATCCGAGGCTGCTTACGATGAAAAATTCTGTAACTACTGGCTCCATAACGGGTTCATCACCATCAACAAAGAGAAAATGAGCAAATCCCTTGATAATTTCTTCACGCTCAAAGAAATCTTTAAAAAATATAAACCCCAAGCAGTACGTTATTTGTTTTTAACGGCTCATTATCGCAGCCCGATTGAATTTAGTGACGATCAATTAACTCAAGCCGAAAATTCACTAAAACGTGTGCATGATTTTGTTCGCAACCTCAAAAACTCCTCTGGTAATGATTCAGCAGAAGAGCTCACCGCAACTTTCATAGCCCAGTTTGAAGCCGCCATGAGTGATGATTTTGACACTGTTAAAGCCATAGCCGCGCTTTTCACTTTTATCAAAGAAATCAATAAATTAAATATTTCCGAAAAAGAAGCTACTAAAATCCTGGAGACTCTCAAAAAAACAGACACTATCCTGAAAATCCTCCCCCAAACAGAAGAAACTATCGATACTGATATCGAAAACCTCATCCAAGAACGCGAACAAGCCCGTGCCGACAAAGACTGGAATCGTGCTGACGAACTCCGCGATGAACTTCTTAAAAAAGGCATTGAATTAGAAGACACTAGCGAAGGCACTGTTTGGAAAAGAGCCTAGGCCTATTTTTCGCCTTCATCTAGGCTTCTTGCTGCCTCAAAATTCGCCTGAGCAGCAGTAATAGCAGCGCCTACTTCCTCTCCAGGTTCCTCAGAGCTTACTTGATCAAGCATTCCTTGAAGATCTCCCGGGACATAAGGTGACGACACATCACCCTCACCTAAACTCACCATAAATTCAAATACTGATATAAGACGATTCGAAAAAACCGTAGCTTGCTTAATAAGAAGAGTATGCATCTCCGGATTCGACTCGACTAAATCATTATATCGTCTCTTGGACGGATTTTGCCCATAGCACTCCTCTGGATTCTTTAATAATTTTTCACGATAAATCATTAAGCGTTTAAGCATGGCCCGCGCTCCACTTAAAAATTCTTCATTAGCAACCAAGTCTTGCATCTGTTTAGGATCCAATTCCGCAATGGTCATTAACAAATAAACAGACTGTTGTGATTTTTTAATTAAATTAGAGTTAGTTAATGTTTCCGCCATAAGATGATGGTACCCGGTCCAAGCTGTTACAGAACTATCCATAACTCCAGAAGACGTAAGGCCAGTAATTGAGGCATCTTGATCTACACATTTTTGAGTCGCACTTTCTTCAAAACCAGCTGGGAGTTGAGACATATCACGAAGATCTGGATAGCAAGCTCGGCCAGCTTGGCGCAATTCTTCAAAATCATCAGGCAAATCACTAAGATCGTGTCCAGCAATTGAGCTAGATCTTAAAAGGGTGGAATCCATAATTAAAAAGTTAAAAGACAGGATGGTACAGAATAATAACTCAACCCCAATTAAAGTCAAGGGCCTATATTAAATCAAATCACAAGACCTTCTGCCACCTGCCAGACCTCCCCTGCCCCCATCACCAAAACCAAATCCCCTTCACTAACACTCCCCTTCAAATATTCAATGGTTTTCTCAAAACCATCCCCAAAGCGCACATTTTCATGATATTTAGAAAGTTCATTTACTAACTTTTCCGGCGAAACAGCCTCTAAATCTTCTTCACTATCCCTAACCTGATAAATACTCGGAATAATTACTTGATCCGCCTCTTTAAACGACTTTGCAAATTCCTCCAAAAAATGACGCGTCCGGTTGTACTGATGTGGCTCAAAAACTACCACCAAACGATGTTCAGGATACTTTTCACGTGCCCCCTGAATCGAAGCCTGCACCTCGGTTGGATGATGCGCATAATCATCATAAACAAGTGCTTTATTCACCTTCCCCTTAAACTCAAATCTTCGCCAAGAACCCTCAAAAGTATTAATCGCCTCCATCATAATATCTTCCTCCACATCGACTACCGTTCCAGTCGCATAAGCCGCCAAAGCATTCATCAAATTATGCTTTCCTGGAATCTGTAAATCAAAACTTTTCACCTCTTTTTCAGTCGCTGAAAAATAAACCACTTCACAACTTACCCCCTCCGCCACTTTACGAACATTTTCATCATCACCATTAGCCACCAAAACTCCATCTTTTGGTAATTTTGCGACCAATTCTTTAAAAGCATCCAAATAATCATCTAAATCCTGATAATAATCCGGATGATCCAGTTCCAAGTTAGTCAAAACCACAACTTTCGGCTGCAAATGAAGAAAAGACCGCCGATACTCACAAGCTTCTACTAACAACCACTCCCCTTCTCCTAAACAAAAATTCTTACCATCTAACTCCTTCATATTCGTGCCAATTAACACGGTTGGATCACGATGAGATTGCAACAAAATTCTAGTCAAAATCGCGGTGGTGGTGGTTTTCCCATGTGTACCCGCCACAGCAATTGTTTTAAAATCCTTAGAAATTTCACCCAAAGCTTCAAAATACGTTTTAATAGGAATTTTTCGATCACGAGCTGCTTGCAGTTCCAAATTATCTATTGGAATTGCCTCGGTATAAACAACCATTTCCGTATCGTCTGCCACATGAAGCGCTGAATGCCCTACAAAAACACCAAAACCCTCATCTCGCAAAGCTTCCAAAATCGCTGAATCCTCGTCATTTGAACCTGTCACGCTATGGCCCCGTTCCAAATAAAACCGCGCCAAGGCACTCATCCCAATTCCGCCAATTCCTATAAAATGAATATTCATCGTAAAATACTGTAACCCAAGGTAGCCTTAGACGCCAATTTAACCAACACGATTTTTGAGCCTTCCTACACACTCGTTATGCGCGTTTAGCATATGCACTTGAAGCCATTGCGTCCTGTGTGCGGTCATAATGCACCCTCTTTTTAGGCAATTTTGCGCAATTTTCTATAGCGCCTTTCGCGTAATCATTTTGTAATCACTAAACTGATATTGCACGCAGATTTTTAACCTGTTAAAGTAGGAATGCACTCACCCTAAAAAATACCCCAAAATGAAACAAGATTTTATCAACTCCAAAGAACTAACCGATTCCGAACTTTACAAGCTCTGCCAAGAGTACGGCTTAAACGCGCGTCAATGGATGCGTAAATTTGCAGGGCTTTTGCCAGAGGTCTACCGCCGTCGATTATATCGTCGTCATGGTTGTTCTTCAATTAATGAATTTGCGGCTAAAATAGCAGGGATGAGCACAATTAACGTTGACCGCATTTTGCGCTTATCTCGAAAGCTGGAAGACAAGCCAACCCTTCGTTCGCAACTTGAGAATGGCGAACAGGGTTGGAGTAAAATTGAAGCGGTTGCATTTGTGGCAACTCCAAAAAATGAAAAAGAATGGGCTTTAAAAGTAGAAAAATTACCATTATCAGCAATTTCCGAGTGCGTCAAAAATGAAAGAAAAGTTATCGGCGCCGATAACTTTCAACCTGAAAAATGGTCCAATTTGTCTTTCCCAGTTGACCCAGCCACCGAACTAGGGCTCCGACAAATTAAGAAAAAATTTGAAAAAATCGCAGGCGAAACTATGAGTTGGAACGAAATTATGAAAAAACTTATTAAAGAAAGAAAACAAAAACAAGTCTCAACCAAAAAACAAATTACTATAATGCTTTGCCCAGACTGCATAAAAGAGCGCGCGCGTAAAAAAGCTAAAAACGATCAGGTTGGGAGAGCGACTCCAACCGAAATTCAGCGCTTAATCCAAACCCGCCAACAAAGCAAATGCGACACCCCAAACTGCAACCATCCCATCGAAGAATTCCATCACACTCAACGTTTTGCGTTAAACCAGAGCCACAACCCAGATTTTATGGTCGGCCTCTGTAAAAAATGCCATAATTTAGAGCATAGTAATTGGCAAATGTTCGAAGTGTCAGCCATCGATCAAAAGGTCCTTAACTATCGGCGTGAAATAAGCCAAAAATCACGGGCTGGGCCGTAAATAAGCCACACATGTATAATCTTTGGTCTCCAGGGCTAGCCATGATAAACTATCCCTGCTATGGCCTACCAACCCTATTCACATTCTCAATTTAATGTTGCCCGACTTATTATCATCGTGGGGTTAGTTTTGGTTGCTTACATGCTCTACAATCTTACGGTGACAGTTTACGAAAACCACCAAATCGATGTTCACGTCCAAAATTTCGAACAAAAAAATGTTGAACTCCGCAATGAAAACCTTCAGAAATTAGAAGATTACAAATACTACACTTCCGAAGCCTACATCGACAAAATTGCCAAACAAAATTTAGGTCTCGTAAACCCGGGCGAAGAAGTTATTGTTTTAACCGAGGGCGACACATTAGCGTTTTTAGAAACAGAAGAAAACGAATTAATTCGTGAAAGATCCATGGCTAATTGGAGTAACTCCAAAAAATGGTGGCATTTTATATTTGACGAAAACCCATTTAAATATTAGAGTAACTGCGCTTCAAAAATATTAACGCGGAGTGGAGCAGAGGCAGCTCGCCAGGCTCATAACCTGGAGGTCGGCGGTTCGAATCCGCCCTCCGCAACCAGATTTTTTATGGGAAAAGATAAACGCCGCCTTAAAATCTCCCTCAAACCAGCACCTGAAATCATCGAGACCTTTATTATGGTCCTCGGTGTTATTATGGTTTGGAGAGGAATTTGGCATTTATTAGACACCTACCTTTTCCCTGAAAACGAATTAATAAGCAGCTTGATTTGTATCCTTGTAGGGCTACTTTTGATATACTTACCTGACAAAAATCTCAAACAGCTTATGTAATGAATGCAACCTATACAAAAAAACTGTTGCCAATGATTACTTTCCCTGTTAAAACTTATACAACGATTATGGCAGGGTAGCTCAGTCGGTTAGAGCACAGGACTCATAAGCCTGGGGTCGTGGGTTCGAGTCCCACCCCTGCTACCAAATTTCAATCAAATTATCATGAAAAACTCATTTGTTTCCAGCTCAATTCGCCGCCGCACTCTACTTATTTAGTGGAGTCGTTTGGTTATGGAAACAAATCACAAGCTCCACTAGAAAAGTGGAGTTTTTTTATATTTAACCCTAAAAAAATGTTTATCTTAAATTCTCGTCGCCGCCGCTTTAAACGTCAGAAGTTCCGTCGCTAACACGGATAATTACTCTTATGTAACTTCTGACCACCACGTGTCAGGAGTTTTTTTAAATCTTTACCAAATTATCATGAAAACTTATCAAAAAATTGCCTCATTTGAAGCTAATCCAAAAAAAGGTGACCACATTCTTCTGCTTTATTCTGGTGGATTAGATACCTCGGTCATGCTCAAGTGGGTTCAGGATCATTATGGAGTTTCGGTCAGTACTTTGACCGTCGACATTGGCCAAAAAGCCAATTTCAGCAAAATTAAAGAAAAAGCGCTGAAACTAGGAGCTAAAGAGGCCATCATCATCGATGCCAAAGAAAAATTCGCCAAAGAAGTACTAACCAAAGCTATCAAGGCCAATGGAACGCATCTGGGCGGATACCATCTATTTTGTCCGCTCGGCAGGGTTACCATTAGCAAAGTAGCAGTCCAAGTAGCAAAGCAAAAAAACGTTCAAATTATTGCTCACGGCTGCACTGGCAAAGGCAATGACCAAGTTAGGTTTGATAGCTACATCCACACCTTAGACCCAAACCTCAAAATCCTAGCTCCGGTTAGAGAATGGGCTCTGGGCAGGGACGAAGAAATCGCTTACGCCAAAAAGCATAATATTGCCGTTCCCAGAACTATTGAAAAGCCATACGCCCATGACGACAATCTATTTGGCTGCTCCTCAGAATGCGCTGAAATTGAGGAAATTCATGTCTCCCCACCGCTCGAAAAATTTCTTCAACTTTGCAACACACCCGAAAATGCTCCAGACAAAGCAGAATCCATCACACTAGCCTTTGAAAAAGGGATTCCTACCAAATTAAATGATAAAGCACTCCCTCTTACCCAACTCATTGTCGAGCTCAACCAAATCGGCGCCAAACACGCCATAGGCATCAATCACGTCTTAGAGGACAGAATTATTGGGATTAAGGCTAGAAACGTCTTTGAAGAGCCAGGAGCGCACATCTTAATCAAAGCTCACAAGGAACTAGAACAGTTAGTCTGCAGCAAAGAAGAAAATGCCTTTAAATCACTAATCGATGAAAAATGGGCTGACCTCTGTTTTAGTGCCAAATGGTTTGATCCGCTAATGGACAATTTAAACGCCTATTTAGAACCAATAAATGCCAAAATAACCGGAGAAGTTACGGTTCATTTATATAAAGGAATGGCTTCTATTACAGCGCTTAAATCTCCTAATTCCTTGGTCGACGAAAATTTAGCGACGTTCATGAAAAACGACGTCCTCAACCAGAACGCCTCAGCTGGGTTTATCGAACATTATTGCTTGGCTACCAAAACAGCCCATCAAATGCAAAAAGGATCTCACTTATGTAAACCAGATTTAAGATTCTAACTTTTCACAATCCCAGCTACATAGCCCCAGATTTCTGAATAATCTCCTGCATTCGGCAATAGAATATAAGCCCCCGAAACATTAATCGTGGAATAAAGGAAGTTACCAGAACTCAAAACATGTCCCTGTTCAATTGGATAAGAGCGGTACTGCTTCAAATAAGTTAAAAACGACAATAAATCTATGTCTGTATCTATTGATTGCTGAACAGTATTAAAAATTTGAATCAATTCCTCGGAATTTTCCAGTAAATTCAAATCCTCAATTCGAGTCCGCACTGCTTCCACAATCTGTTGTTGACGCGCGGCTCGATCAAAATCGTTAGTGGATTTCCGACTTCGCGCATATTTAAGCGCTGTTACTCCATCAAAATGATGATGTCCCGCCTCCACGTAAAAAGTCTCGTAAGTAAAATTCGGCCCTGGATAACGAGTATCATTTAAACCTTTCTCCACATACACATCAATCCCTCCCAAAATATTCACAATTTCTTCAAAAGCCGCTAAATCAATTACGGCGTATTGTTCCGGATATAAACCTGTTATTGTATAAATTTGATTCTTCATGGCGTCAATTCCATATCGATAATAAAACTCGTTAATCCGACGCCCATTAACCGCTAAATCACGCGGAATACTCAATAAACTCACGGTTTCAAGTTCAGGATTTACCGAAGCCAACATAATCGTATCCGTCAGCCGTCCGTGCGTTCCCAAAATCAAAATATCCAAAGTCTCATCTTCAGCTACTAAAATCTGCTCAGTTCCGGCCTCGAACAAGCTTTCCATAGCTTCACTCTGTAACAAAATTTTGTCTTGAGCATCATTCAGCTTAGCCTGCAAACCAAAAACACCTTCGCCGTCATCAACCTCACGAACTTTTTCCTCTAATTCCAATACGCTTTCCGCCACCATATCCAAAGCTTCGGCGCCTCCAGTAAATTTCTGATAAAGAAGTAAATTTTCAGTTCTTAAATCTCCAATTTCCTCAATTAATGAATTAACCTGAAAATCCTTAACTTGCATCTCCCCCACTACTTTTTTACCCATAAAAGTCACTCCCGCAGTCATTACAAATAAAGCCAACGTCAAGGTGGTCATCGCCACCCTCATGTCAGTATTCAAAACTTTTAAACGTGCCATTTTCTTTATTTTCTTAGCTGATTTGTTTTTGGGATCCTGTTTTAAAACATCCTTACACCCCCTAAGAACCGCGGCATAATCATGATGATCATACAAATCATGTAACACCTGTAATCGCTCTTCCGATGACAGTATATTCCAACCTTCCGTTCCTGGTGGTGGGTTCCATTCCATAATATTTTTGTTTTGGTCTATTTAGGTTTAATAATTTCAGCAACTTCTTTCTTTTGGATAGGAGCTTTATCTTTTTTAGCTACCTCCAGTGAAGGAGTTTTTTCACCACTTCCTACAGGAGGTGGTGGTGGGATTTTTCCGTCTGGTAACTTCATACCCGGAGGCAACGGACCTTGTGGTTTAGCCCCTGGCTTACCTTTCAAATTAACCTCCCGTTTTGGTGAATCTAAATCAATTCCAATCCGAGCCTGAATCTCTTGATCCACAAAAATTTTCTTACGACCATATTTCATTCTTGAATATTGCCGTACAATTTCGCGAATCTTTTCACTCCTACCTTCTTCACTAAAAATCGTTTGGATAGAAAACGGACGAGAAGTTGAATTCTTAATATTTAATTTAATATAAGCCTTATAATTCGAAATCCCAATAATGTCTTGTTCCGTTAAAATTGGAGCATATTCCTTGGCTAAATATTCACCATCCTCAGCACCAACTTTAAAGGACTGCAAAGTACCAACGTTACCAAACACCGCGTCTCTAATCTGCGTGCTTGTTGATCCAAATTTAGACACCACTAACTGGTTAATATATTGGTGAGCCATAATCAAACAAAGTCGATACTTACGAGCCTCAGACAAAATCGAACAAAACGTATCCGTGGCAAAATTCTGGAACTCATCCACGTACAAATAGAAATCCTTACGTTCATCTTCTTTTGTATCCACCCTACTCATCGCTGCCATCTGAATTTGCGCTACCATCACCAGACCGAGCAATTGAGTATTAAGTTCTCCAATCTTACCCTTGGACAGATTAACAAGCAGAATTTTCTGCTCATCCATACATTTCCTAAAATTAAAGGCTGATTTAGACTGACCAATCGTATTACGAATAATTGTATTAGTAATAAAAGGCCCAAATTTCGAACTAAAATACGGGATCATTTCCTGACGCTCTCGATCACCAGTGTTGGCATATTCATGCTCCCAGAACGATCGCACCACTGGATTTTGAACCTTAGAAACCTTATATTTCATAAATTCTTCATCCGTGAACATTCGTGGCACATCAATCAAAGTCGCCCCTTCTTCTTTATCCGACATCAAAGTCAAACAAGCATTACGGAAATAGTGCTGAATACGCGGTCCAAAAATCTCATCTCCAAAAATCTTAATAAAAATTTCCGTAGCCTGACTAGAAGCCATGTCCTGTTGTTCAGGAGTATCAGCCTCCAAAATATTTAATCCCATTGGTCGTTCTGCATCGGCGGGGCTAAATACAATTACATCTTTAGCACGTTCTTTTGGTACGTATTGCAATATATCTTCAATCAAATCTCCATGAGGATCAATTACACATAAACCATCACCGTTTTTCATATCCTGTCTGGCCAATGATCCTAAAAACACAGATTTACCAGTACCAGTCTGTCCAATACAGTAATGATGTCGACGTCGATCTTTTCGACCAAACCGAATTGCTCTTTCCTCACCACGATAAACATTGTTCCCCAGCATAATCCCCTCTTCAGAAAGAACTTGTGGCGCTGGCAAAACCTTATAACTAAGCCAATTAATAACCGGTGTATAGTTATAACGACTGTTTGGAAAATGATAAATAGTGGCTAACTCCTCGGAAACCAACAAAGAAGTTTTTTCTCCATAGGCTGGATACCGATTCCTAAAATTATGCCACATCACCGGCGTATTAAAGACATCCAACCACGAAATAACCCTTCTACTTTGAAAAAAGTTCATAGCTGGCGTCTTAAACACAGTAAAACCTAACAGCACATTATTTAAAATTTGATCTAAACGTTTATTTGTTGGGGCCGAAGCCAGCACTCTAATAACTGCTCTAAATCCATCTTGAATCGCTTTTTCACCAACATGTTTTGCAATTTCCTCTTTAGTTTGCAGCATACGCACATAAGAGTCTCCACTAGAAGCTCCCGGAGCACTTGTATCTTTAGCCGCATTTTCATAGCCAAAAATAAGTGAAACAAAAATCGTATTTAACTGTCCCACAATCGGAATCTTAGATAAAAACCCTCCTTCTTTTTTCCCTTTAAACAAAGACTCACCAAAATCCTCTGCTTTTTTTTGCCACTTATCACTTAGAGGCCGAATAATCATTTGAATTGTCGCCTTCTCACCCTCTTCTAATTTAGAAAAAACATTCGTTAAATCATTTAGAGGATCATTTTCAATAGTTTTATAAGTCTTAATCGGATACCACTCCCTCATTTTTTCCCATAAATAAAGACCTCTCATTTTATTTCCCTTGGTGTGAAACTCTGGCGGTTCCTTTTGCAAATGAATATCGGCATCTGGATAAAACGAAGTAATCTGCTTTTCTACTAAGCCGACATAATATTCATAAGTAACTACCCAAAAATCAATCTTCTTAAACTCCGCTGCAATCTCAAAAGAAACCTGATCACATTGAAATAACCAGACCTTAATTTGATTTATCGGACCTAATTCACGTATTTCGGAAAGTGCTCGATAAAGCTGTTCCATAATTCCAATCTTCTCCCGAAAATCCTTTTCCGTAGCTTTTTCTTTATCTTTCTGAGACTCCTCACGCGACATAGTAACTTTCATATAAACCATGTCCTTTCGATGAGACCATCTCCACCAATAGCGAAGAACAAACCAAAACAATTTCCATCCTACGAACGCTCCCACGAGGATTAATAGAGTTTGCCACCAGTTATTTAGTATCCACTCAAACATTAAAAGTATTTTTAATTTCTTAATATTTTAGCACAAAATAACAGATTGGACAACCTGTTAGGAATAGGTGCTTTTAATATGCCCTTGCCTTAAAGAAAACTTATTCCCTACCTAAGAAGCTAGTTTTTCGCTTAAATAAGCCACTAAATCCGTAATTTTGACCCTTTCTTGTTCCATAGTATCGCGATCACGAATCGTAACCATTCCATCCTCACCAGAATCAAAATCATAAGTAACGCAGTAAGGAGTTCCTATTTCATCCTGACGACGATAACGCTTACCAATGGAACCCGTGGTATCAAAGTCGCAAGTCGCATGAGGTGAAAGTAATTCCCAAACCTCCTTTGCATCATCCAGCAATTTATTAGAAAGCGGCAAAATAGCTACCTTAAATGGCGCCAAATGTTTAGCAAAACGCATCACAACACGAGTTTCGGTCTCTCCTTCCTTACTAGTTGGGACTGCTTCTTCATCATAAGCACTTAACAAAATCATCAAAACCGTTCGACTTAATCCAAAAGTTGGCTCTACCACGTGTGGAATAAACTTTTCATTAGTATAAGGATCCAAGTATTCCATATTTTGACCACTTTTCTCCATATGATTTTTAAGATCAAAATCAGTTCGATAAGCCAAACCATACATTTCCTTCCAACCAAATGGCGTTTCATACTCAATATCCACTGTTCGCTTAGAATAATGAGATAATTCATCTTTTGTATGTTCTCGAACACGTGTTTTTTCTTTATCTAAACCAATAAACGAAACCCAGTTATGCATTTCATCAAGCCAGTATTCAAACTGGTTTTCCCACTCATTTTGATGAATAAAGTACTCAAACTCCATCAAATCAAACTCCAAAGTTCTAAAAATAAAATTTCCTGGGGTGATTTCGTTCCGGAAACAACGTCCCATTTGGGCAATCCCAAAAGGTAATTTTTTACGCATTGATTCTTGGATTGCCTTAAAATTAACAAACATGCCCTGCGCTAATTCACCACGCAAATAAACCGCGCTTGTCTCATCCTCAACCGAGCCAATCGAAGTTTGAAATAACAGATTAAAAACCCGCGCTTTTGTAAAATCCCTCTTCCCACATTTCGGACATTTAATTTCATTTTTTTCAATAATTTTGGTCAATTCTTCTGGGGACAAACCTTCAACTTTTTCATCTGGCAAAACATCTTCAATCAAATGATCAGCGCGATGACGAGCCTTACATTCCTTACAATCAACCTGGGCATCATTAAAATTCTCCACGTGCCCACTTGCTTGCCAAACCTTAGGATTCATCAAAATCGCAGCATCTAAACCAAGCATATCCAATCGACTACTTACAAAAAACTTCCACCAAGCATCAGCCACATTTTTCTTGAGCTCCACGCCCAATGGTCCATAATCCCAAGTATTAGCTAATCCTCCATAAATATCAGAACCTGGGAAAACAAATCCGCGCCGCTTACATAAGGAAACAATTTTTTGCATTAAATCATTAGACATAATTTTGTGGTTAATTCTCTAACATTAAAGTCACTGGGCCGTCATTAATCAAGGAAACTTTCATCATAGCCTGAAATTGACCGGTTTCAACTTTCACTCCCAACGATTTCAAGTGTTCCGCAAATTTCACATACAAATCATTAGCCATATCAGGAGGAGCTGCCTCCACAAAAGCTGGCCTGCGACCCTTACGACAATCGCCATAAAGCGTGAACTGCGACACTACCAAAGCCTCTCCACCAACATCCACCAATGAAAGATTCATTTTTCCTTCTTCATCTGAAAAAATCCTTAAATTCGCGGCCTTTTCTGCCAAACTCACGGCCTGTTTTTCAGTATCTTCGTGCGTCACTCCTACTAACAACAAAAGCCCAGGCCCAATTTGGCCCACAACCTTGTCATCAACCGAAACACTGGCTGATTCAACGCGTTGCAAAAGGACTCGCATAAATTACTTTTTTAAGCTTGAGCCTCATCAATTTCTTTTTGCTTGTTACGCCAATCCAAAACTGCATTTTGCAAAACTTTTAAGAAAGATTCTGCTGTTCGATGAGTCATATTAACGCGGCTCACCACCTTAATTGAAGTTGGCTTAACATTTGGCATAATATAACCAAAATCTACAATTACTTCATTCTGATTCAAATTAACAGAAACAGCGTTAGCATAAGAACCTTGTTGTTGATCTTCTGGAACTTTTAGTTGAATTTGAGGATTGGCTTTTTGAGCCGCATCATCACCATCTTTTTGGTCTGACATGTCAAAAACTTTTAAAAAATAAAACATGATTATTATACGCAAAATTCACCCCTTAAAGAAGTCCATCTTAAAAAGTAGCAAAAAAAGCACTTTTAACATCTGTGAAATCTGAGAATGCTCAACTTCGACCGCTGAAAATTGTTTTCCAGAATCCAAGACAAACATTACCCTATTTCCAATAATCATAACGTGAAGTTTCCCTGTTAAATGACTATCCGGCACATAACGAGCCATCATCCCACGAGTTCGCCTCCTTAATTGTTGATGTTCAGAAATTGGCAAAATCACGCGCGGAACTTTTTTTGTTAAAGAACAAATTTCTCTAAACAATTCAAACTGCTCAGCATCTTGAATCACATACCACTCAGAAACTTTTTTAAGAGCCAGGGCACATCTTTTTTTAAAAAACTCTCGGTCTTTTATTAAATGAATATGTCCGCCTTTAGCTGCCACCCCATTCTTTAATAAAGAAGATTTTAAATCTGGCAAAGAATCCTTAAATCGATCACGTTTAGTTTGAATTCTTAAAATCTGCTCATCGCAGTGCTTTAAAAACACTTCTGGCGAATTAACTCGATAAATCCGGACCCGTTTTTTTTGATAACAAGAAAGAAATTTCAAATTACAAAGTCTCTCTAAAACTGAATATGTACTTAAACGCCGCTCACCACAATATTTAGCGACTTGACTGGCTGGGGCCTCCCCCAAATCCAAGGTTGATAAGTAAATTTTTGCCTGTTTTTGACTCAGTCCGAAAGCAATTAATTCTGCTTCTAACATGAGGGGAGAGTTTAGGAGGTTTAACAAAAAGGAATAAATTGTAATAGTTTTTCAAAAAAAGTCAAGTCTTTTAGGCAGCTTTCGCTAAATTAAAGTAGTGTTGTAAAAAGCCGAACAACAGAACAAAAACACTATTTAAACCTGGAGGAAAGCCCTTAAAGAATCTTCAATCACGCCAAAGTCGCAACTTTTTTTGACAGTTAAATAGCAAACTCTCATACTCTAAAATCCACTCCCACCCTAACCCTTCTCCCATGCATGTCCTTATCCTGAACCACCATCCCCTTCAGGCCAAATTTCTGCAAAAAGGCTTTCGCTACGAAAATATTGGCTCTGATTTTTGCCATCCCGATAACCTCACAAAAATCTGGTACAACCAGTACGATGCCCTAATCGTTCCCATAAAGACTTGGGAATTTCCACCCATAAAAAGCTTCCTAGAAATCTTAAAATCACTAGGAAATGTTCCGATTTTCATAACGCATCAAATCCCACCTCCCAAAAACCTGGCTCCCTCCTTTGCCGAACTCCCCTCCCTTCGCCTAATTGGCACGCACACTCCTTTTCTTCATCTCCTTCAAAAACTCAAAAATCTCAAATCTTCAACCCAATCAACTCTCCCCCATGACACCCATATTCAAATTGAAAATCTATCCATAAACTTAGCCACCCGAGAAGTCCGTCGTGAGGGAAAATCTCGCTATCTGCGCAACAAAGAATTCTCTTTATTAGAATGTTTAATGCGTAATGCTAACAAAGCTCTAACCAGAACTTACCTTTTAGAAAAAGCTTGGGATCACAACACCACTATTTTAAGTAACACCGTAGATGTTCATATCAACCGTCTGCGCCACAAGGTTGACACTGGTTTTAGCCATCAAATGATCGTCACTATCCCCTGCACTGGATACAAACTCCAAACCCGTAAAAACAGTAAAGACACATAAAATATTTCTGTTTTTCGCAAACCTTTACTCACAATAGTTTATGTGCTAGTTTAGCTATATCGTTACTATCTAATCACCTCCCAACATGTCAACTGAACCTCCCGTTTCCTTTAACCCCACTAACATTAGCACCGTTAATCTTAACCTAAAGGAAGTTGTCGAGAAGTTACTTCTCGTTCTTTCAGAAAAAGAAAAATACATTATTAAACATCGCTTTTCCATTGGCACAGAGTCACGCAAAACTCTCGAAGCTATTGGAAAACACTACGGAGTTACTCGTGAACGCATTCGACAAATCGAAAAAAACGCTCTTAAAAAACTTAAACGAAACGCTTTCAATACCAACCTTAAAATTGTTAATGAACTTGGGAAAAGCATTATCAAAAAACATGGTGGCTTATTAATTGAAAAGAAACTTGTCAGCATTATTCTAAGTACGCTTAAAAATGTTTCTCCAACCGAAGCTAACGAAATCAAACTTTCTTTAGCCCTTGATCCAGATATTGCCAAAGCTTCCAACACGCTTGATTTTGAACCACATTGGCGCTTTAACACTGTTAATCTCCCATTGGTGCGCAAAATCAGCACACTTGGATTCAATGTTTTGAACAAAAAAGGCAATGTTCTCCCTGTAGAAACTATTACTAACCTCGTTCTTAAAGAAATTGGCGAGGAAGTCCCAGAAAGTCTGATCATTTCAGTATCAGAAATCGACAAACGTACTAAATTTGTAAAAGAAGGCATTGGATTAAAAGATTGGCGTCATATTAATCCTCGCACTCTTCGCGATAAGATTAATTTTATCCTCGAACGCGAACACAAACCACTTCATTTTGTGGATATTGCCAATAAAATCCGAGATTCAAAATTCGACCACAAAAACATCAACGTTCAAGCAGTTCACAACGAACTTATTCGCAACAATCACTTTGTATTGATTGGTCGTGGAATTTACGCACTTGATAAATGGGGTTACCAACCTGGAACAGTTGGTGATGTTATTGCCGCTATTCTTAAAGACGGTAAACCTCGTTCTCGAGAAGAAATCATGAAAGAAGTTCTCAAACAACGCCAAGTCAAAAAAATCACTATCTATTTAAACCTCAAAAACGATGCTCGCATCAAGAGTTTAGAAGGTGATCGCTATGCTTTGACTAAATAGAAAACATTAAAAATTTAAAAGGCGTCTCTTAAAAAGAGGCGCTTTTTTTATATAGCAAAAAGGATTTGCCGGGGACCATCGTTGAGAGGGTCACCCGGCGGGAAAGTGTGTCCTTGCGAGCATGCTAGAAGGACGGCAGCTTGGTGGGGCGGGGATCCCGCGCCATGAAGGTCTTGCCCTTCTCCGTCAGGGTGTAACCCGAGGGGCAGAACAGGTAATCCAGCCAGCCGCTCGGGACACCCGTGACCCGCTCGATCAGCCCGGCCTTCAACAGATCCTGAACCGCGGTCTTGACGTGGCGGCTCATCAGGGTAATCTGCAAAACCCCCTGGGGCTGCTGGGATGACAGACGGTAACGCATAGTGCGCCGATCCATCTGGTAGACACCCTTCAGGTAGCCCAGGAGGGTCCAGGTCAGGACCTCCTCGCGCCAGCGGCGCGAACGTGCGAACAACATCGAAACCTCTCATGTGCGGGAAAACTGCCAAAACTAGGAATGTTGGCAGCCAAAAATCTAAAAAATAGACTCTTGGCCACCAACATCAATTGCATCTCTCAAGGAACAAATAAATCACACTCCATTCAACAAATATGTTTTGGCCGCTTCTTAAATAAAAAAGCACCAATTGGAGCGTGGACCTCAACATAGACAGAACCTTAAAAAATGTCAAACTATTGACCCTTCTTGACAAAATAAAAAGAATGATTATAATAGTCGTCCACACCCAAAACAAATTTAACCCATATACTATGTTAAACTCACCTATTGCTCGTGCCGGCTTAGCCGCGCTTTCGCTAGCTGCAGCTGGCTGTGATAAAAATGCTGAACAATTCCCAACTGAGCCAGCTGGTAATCCAAGTACCATTATCCTTGTTCACGGAGACCCTCCTACAGCAGAAGTACTTTCTTTACCCCCTGAATTAGAAACCGCTACTTCAGAACTAGGTGCTTCGCTCACTAGTGTTCAGCCAGACGAAGCTGCTGGAGACCCACCTGAAAAAACTCTTCACAGGAGAAAATCTGAAGCGGTACAGGCTGTTGCCGCAGCCACACCAGGATCCCCAGAACAACTCGCCGCTGATTTAGCCGAAGCAGCTGATTGTTGTCATGAATCCTTTAAAGCAAATATGATCGTTCCCTCTAATGAACAAGAAGTAGCGGAACGAACCGTTCTGGCCACACTTCTAATTTCCGCACATGAAGGTTCTGCCACTTGGGATCCCTCAAAAGTCGAAATCACCATAGATTACGCATACACTGGTGGCGAGGAGCCATACGAATACAAAGTTGTTCTTGGTGTAACCATAGATGGAGGCGCCTATTACAAAATTCACGGAAATGAACTTGAAATTGCAAGATCAGACTTTGAAAACACAGACAGTACGTATGTACAAAAAGTATTCACCGCTCTTTACCAAGCTCAGACTGCCATAGATGCTTTAGACGCCGAAGCTTCTACCACACCAGAAAACGCCCAATAATTACGTTATCGACTTTTAAAAGCCCTGCCAGATTTAGTGGGGCTTTTTTCATGCTATAATTTGATCATATTTTTAACTTAAAATTATGAAAAAACTACTCCCCATCTTACTTGCCTGCCTCTTTTTCTCTAATATCGCCTTTGCATACGTATATTTTACGGATGAAGACTCTTTTGATGATTGGTACGCTGATTCCGCCCTTACTATGCTCGCTTATCAGGTTATGGAAGGATATGACGACGGTGGGAGGAGAAACTGTTAACCGCGCCCAATTAGCCGTAATTTTAGATCGTTTTGCCGAAAATGTACTGCAAATGGACCTTTATGATGAACCTTTTGCTTGCACAGAAAGCGTAGAAGAAGGCCTCATCATTTACCTTCAAGACAGCAATGGAGACCCTATTGAGGACGCCACTATCGAAAGTTCACGCGGGACCATTAACGCTGGCTCTGATAATTTGTATGACACCCCTGGTGTTTACGCTGGCTTGGAAGAAGGCTCTGGACATTACACCATAACCATCAACGCCGAAGGCTACAACGACCACATCGAAACTATTGTTCTAGAAAAAGGAGCATGTCACGTCATTCCACAAACCAGGACAATTACGCTGTTTTAGTCTCTGTGTAATTGACGAACTTACCATTTTATGGTAAAATTCTTATATGAACACACAAAATCCACTCCTTACAAAAATCATTGCTGCTGAAAAAAAATTCCGTCAAATTAAGATGAAGATTGAACATAAAAAAGAAGAACAAGAGGCTGAAACCTATTTAAACAAAAATCTAAAAAATCTTTAAATGTCAGGCGCCCCCTCCCCTCAACCCGAAGCCACCGATGAAGACTTAGGAACCCAAGTCGAAAACTTAGATGAAGCTACTTATGAATTAGATTCAGAAAATCCCCGATCATTACAAGAAGTTATTACTTATGCCGAGAATTTAGGAGAAATTGTACAAAGAGCCAACAACCTAAAATCCGCTATTGACGCTGAAATAAAAAATCTTGGTGAAGGAGCTTCCGAATTACAAGACTTAGAGGGTCTCAAAGAAGAAATTGATTATTTAGTTAATCCTGATCGATTAGCTATGCAAATTAAAAACAAATGGGAATCTGTAGCTAGACAAAAAGCCGATGAAACCCAAACCCCTCGAGCCGAAATGCTTTACCAATCAGGAATGGATTTATTAACTAATACTAACATTCCTGCCGTATTATTAAGTCAGGTCGCCACCGAAGTTATTGCACAAGGCGTACGAACCGTTGACGATTTCGGAACCGAACATGATTGGCTAAACATGAATAACCAAGGCCGATCCTATGACCACCTCGCCAACAAAGACGCCGACCTAACCAGAATTCAACAAAACCCAGATATGGCTGTGCGTTTTGTTGAGGCAAATTTAGTCAGATTAGAAAGAAGCATACAGACCACACGTGATAATCTAAATGAAAAAGCAGCTTGGTTTATAAACATAGTAGACGAATACCAAGTATTAGCCGCCATTCCAGAAACAAACCGTAACGCGTATAAAGCTAGGATTGACCAGTGGAGAGTGTAGAAACCCTTTAAATATCCTTCACAAACACAAACTCTTCTTTTGCAAAACCATTTTTGAGATAAAAATTATGAGCTCGCTCGCGAGCAACATGCGAACTTGCCGCTATCCGCTTATAACCCTGCTTTTTCGCATAATCTCGGAAAAACTCAATCAACAGGCTTCCTAATCCATTACTTCGCAAGTCTTCCCGAACCGCTAATTCTTCAATCATAAACATTTCCCTTTCCCGAATATTCCAAAGCGCCAAAGGCGGCGCTCCACTGATAAATCCCACAACTTCCTCCCCAGATTCCGCCACAAAAAAACAACCCTTATCACTCTGCAGAATTTCTAAAAATTTCATCTCAAAACTTTTCTCTAAACCTGTCAGATCGTCATCTGACAAATGAATAGACATCAGACTTTTCATAATCACAAAAATTCTACCAAAATCACCTTCTCGGGCTTCCCGAATAGTTACTTCTTCAGCAGGCATAATTAAGGTAGTTATGGATGACATCCATAATACTACGACCTACCATCTTCGGCAAAATTTAACATCTTCAAGCCATTCTTTTAATAGAAACAGGAGAAAGATTCCGTTCTAATTCAGATGGAATTTGCTCAATATCTGGGCAATAAACCGCAACCAATTTATTTTTATGATGCTGAATACATGCCCTCACTAATCCTTCAAACACCTGAATTTCCCTCTGACTAACAAGCGGACCTATTCCTTCTGCTACTTCAATCGCCAATGCCATGCGACGGGCCTTAAAAGCCTCATTAAAAAAAGAAAGATCATGCTCTTCAAGAGGTCCCTCCCCAGCAGGATCACCGATTTGCTTCAAAATACTTTTAAGAGTTGCTTTTACCAAAAAACCCTCGGCCTCAATAGCAACCGTAGCAATATCATCAAATTTAGATTCTTGAACCAACTGAAAATAACGGAAAAGATCCAGATCATCCGTATACCCACCACTCTCCAAGATAAAATCATCCAACTGCCTCGGTGAAAAACCTTTTTCTGTCAATCGCTCCCTTAACATAAGTATTTCCTCAACATCAAAATCACCTTGCCGCTCCATCGGCTCGCTTTCTACATCATCACCTCTTTTTCCAAATAGCGCCGTCATTGCCTTATCTAATAAACCCATTGATCGAATTAGTTAATAGGATTTATTATGACTACACTACAAATTTTGTCAAGACTGGTGGGCGATGCTGGGCTCGAACCAGCGACCTTCTGGGTGTAAACCAGACGCTCTAGCCAACTGAGCTAATCGCCCATAATGAATTCGCAGGAATTCTACCGAATGTAGCGAGACTTGTCGAGCTACAATGGTGCCCAGGAGAGGACTTGAACCTCCACGAGAAAATAATTCTCACTAGCCCCTCAAGCTAGCGCGTCTACCAATTCCGCCACCTGGGCAAACTAAAATTTCAAGGGAACGCGGACCGATTCTACTGATTTATGAAGTCTGCGTCAATTCAACTTCTACTTCCAATAATTCACCTTTTCGCCAAATAACCATTTTAATCACATCGCCAACCTGATAACGCAAAATTGCATCCTGCAAAGTATAATTATAAGTCAAAGCATTACCATCAATTTCCAAAATTACATCTCTATCTTGCAAGCCAGCTTCATCAGCTGGACTACCTTTTACAATCCCACTCAAACCGGTTTTTTTATCTTCCACAATCATGGCCCCATAATTCACTTCTAAGCCCATTTTTCGAGCACTAGGTTCAGACAACATAAGATAACTCACCCCTAAACTTGGACGTTTAATTTCACCAAACATTTCCCAACTATCAATCGCTGCTTTTACATCATTAATAGGAATCGCAAAACCAATCCCCTCGGCGGTTGAATCTACAGCCGTGTTAATACCCACAACCTGTCCCGCCAAATTAATAAGTGGACCACCACTATTACCAGGATTAATAGCCGCATCAGTTTGAATCAAGCCATAAAGAGTCGAAGTATCACCATATCCCCCAGAAGCCACAATATTCCGCCCCGTAGCACTAATAATTCCAGCGGTCGTAGTGTTTTCATACTCAGCCAAAGCATTTCCAATCGCCAACACTCGTTGCCCGACTTGGATCACCGAAGAATCCCCTAACTCAATATAAGGAAAAACATCCACATATTCCTGCGCAATTTCATTAGCAAGGTCTGGAATTAACTGCAAAATTGCAAAATCATTCCCAGAATCAATAGCTTCAATCTCTACATTAAACTCTGTTCCATCTGCCAAAAAAGCCACAAATTTACCTGTCTCATCACTAATCACGTGTTTATTTGTAATAGCCACTCCAGAAGAATTAATCAAAAAAGCAGTCCCACCGCCAGCCTCTACCCACTGATTTCCACCAACCATTGGCTGAGAAAAAGGATCCTGAGATTGCCGAATCTCTTGCAACTGAACATATTGAATAATACTCACCACTCCCGGAGCCGCAGTTTGTTGCGCGTCAATCATTTGTGAATCTTCGGCCACCACGTACGTATCATCAACCACAACTCCTCCTTTAAAATTATTCATCATCCAATAACTCGACCCAAAACCACCTAACATCCCAAACAAAACTGCCAAACTCAAAATTGTGTAAATATTATTTTTCTGCATAAAATTAACCTTAAAAAGTACGGACCAATTGTAATCCAAAAGCGGCTGTGATTCAATGGGATCGCTATGAGCTTAAACCCACAAAAATCAGCACTCCGTAAAAAAATTAAAGCGACTCGCCAAGCGCTCACTCCCGAAGAGCGTACGCAAAAAAACACTGTAATTCAGGCTCAATTAGAAAAACTCCCCGAATTCCAAGCCGCTAAAACCGTACTTTTTTACGTTTCCACAGATGAAGAAGCTGGGACTCACGAAATTATCAAAAAATATCTAGACAAAAAACATATCGTGGTCCCCACCATTCAAAAAGAAACCAAGGAGTTTCAAATTTTTGATTTAACAGATTGGAACGAACTTGAACCAGGCGTGTTTGGGATCCTCGAAATCCATCACAAAGATCGCGTCACTCACCCTTTAAACAACATTGATTTAATAATTGTGCCAGGCGTTGCTTTCGACAAAAGCGGTTATCGTTTAGGATACGGAGGCGGCTATTACGACAGTTTACTAACAATTTACCCCAAACCAAGTATCGGCCTCTCGTATGAATGCCAATTAGTCGACGAAGTCCCCTGCGACCCCCACGACCAACCTGTCGACAAGATAATCACTGAACAACAAATAATCATTTCTAACCCAAATTAACATGGCTAATTGTACAGCGCACTGGGACGCGCTCGCTCAAAATGATCCCGAAATTTACAAGGCAATTCTCGGCGAAGAAACGCGTGAAAAAAAAGGAATCGAACTTATTCCTTCTGAAAACTACACTTATCCCGAGGTTTTTGCGGCTAATGGATCGGTTTTCACCAACAAATACTCCGAAGGCTACCCTGGACGTCGTTATTATGGTGGCCAAGAATTCACCGATATTATTGAATCCATTGCTATTGAGCGCGCCAAAAAAGTTTTCCGGGCCGGACACGCCAATGTGCAGCCACTATCTGGATCCCCAATGAACCAAGCAGTTTATTTTGGATTCCTTAAACCTGGCGACACCGTGCTAGCCATGGACCTTTCACATGGTGGGCATTTAACTCACGGCCATCCCGTTTCTCACATGGGTAAAGTATTTAATTTTGTCCGTTATAAAACTCACCCTGACCAGGAAGGACGCATTGATTTTGATGAACTAATGAAGGTTGCCAAGGAACACAACCCAAAAATTGTTCTTTGTGGATACACCTCTTATCCGCGCGATTATAATTATAAAGATTTTAAGAGAATTGCAGATGAGGTCGGTGCGCTAACTATGGCTGATGTTTCGCACATTGGGGGCCTAATTGCGGCTGGCGCCATGGCTAATCCTATGGATTATGGATTTGATGTTATGACTACTACGACGCACAAAAGTTTGCGAGGCCCTCGCGCCGGGTTAATTGTGTGTAAAGAAAAACACAAAAAAACCGTAGACAAAGCTGTTTTCCCAGGTTTACAAGGCGGACCACACATGCACACAATTGCGGCCATTGCGGTCACCCTTGGCAAAGCTATGACTCCGGAATTTAAAGAATATGGTGCTCAAACTATGAAAAACTCCAAAACCCTAGCTCAAACACTAATGGATGGTGGTGCCAAACTAATTACCGACGGCACTGACAACCACATGATGGTTATGAATACCACCGAAAGCTTTAATTTAGGCGGCACCAAAGCCGAACACACGCTTGATGAAGTTTCTATCACCACCAACAAACAAATTATTCCTGATGATCCTAATCCCCCACTCAAACCAAGTGGAATCAGGCTCGGAACACCAGCGGCAACAACCCGCGGCATGAAGGAAGAAGACATGAAAAAAATTGGTGAATGGATACTAGAAGCACTCAAAAACCACGACAATGAAACTGAACTCGCCAAAATTAAAGGCGCAGTCGAAGAATTCTGTCTTAGCTTTCCGGTTCCGGGGCTTTAAGTCCGTTTAATAACCATCACCGTAATATCGTCTTTTTGCTCGTAACCATCGGTCCATTGTTTAACATCCGCGAGTAGTGCCATTTTAATCGCCTCGGCACTCGGCAAGTCACAGGACTGCGTTACCACTCGCTTAAATTCTGGCATGCCGTACTGTTCTTTTTCGTTGCGCCAAGCTTCTGGCACTCCATCGGTATACAAAATAATACAATCACCCGTGTCTAACTCTACCGGCTGATCTTTTACCAGGGCTGTAATATCCGGCATCATTCCTAAGGCAATTCCACCTTTTTCTAATTCATCGGTTTTAACTGGACCAGCTGCATATTTGAGCGCAACCTCGTGTCCAGCACTAACTAATGTTAGCTTCTCAGTTTTCACATTCCAATGCCACAAAATCAAAGTCACAAACATATTGGCCCGCGTCTTTTGTTTAATAATTTTATTAGTCTCAATCAAAACCTGTTTTGGATCCTGTAAATGTGAATAACTATGAATCAAAGCTGACGTCACAGACACCAATAAACCAGCTGGAACACCGTGCCCCGTAACATCACCCACATATCCATACAAATTATCTTCATCAGGAGCAATATAGTCATAAACATCACCACCAACTTCATCGGCTGGAATAATTCCGGCCGCAATATCCAATCCTTTAACTTTTGGATTTTCTTTAGGTAATAAATCTTGCTGAATTCCCGCCGCCAATTCCAATTCCTTACCAACTCTTTCCTGATAAGCCCGGGCTTCCATACTCTTTTCTAAATCCCCAGCCATTTTATTAAAAGTCGTGGCCAAAACCCCAACTTCATCTTTTGTTTTTATATTATCAACTCGAACTGTAAAATCCCCTTCACCAAGCAATGTCGCCTTTTCACGAAGCGATTTAAGTGGCCGAGTCAAACCAGTTGAAAAGAAATAGGCATAAGCCATTCCAATCAAAACCGCAAATAACGCCAGTAACACAATTCGAATCCACATGGCCTGCACCCGAGCCTCCAAAACCTCATAAGTTGGCGCATAAAGCACTGCATACTGCGCTCCGTGCGGATAAATTACATCCGCAATTCGATCACTAGCCACAATCGGCTCTACATCCTGCTCATTTTCATCTAAAAATTCCACTCCTCCATCCACTGTTGTCCGCAAATAAACCACTCTATCATCTGTTAATCGATAAGATGGATAAGTTGCCTGCACTCGATTCATCATAGAATCTGGCACATACAAAGCCTCACCATCACGCTGCCTAGCTTCCTCTTCCGAAGAATCATACAAAATCTCACCATTATAAGTAGTTAAACCAATTCCCGTAACTTCTTGCGTTTTATCAAATAATTTTTGAACTTCTCGGTTAAAATACACAAAACTATCCTCTGCTAAATAACGCTCATATAGTTCCACCACAGTCGGCGCTGTTAAATCAGAAAAGCTCCTTACCGAACCATAAGTATCCATAGAAAGCTCATCAGTTTTCTGATTAATAAGCAACACAGACGACAGTCCAAACGCTATTACAAGCAAGAGGAAAATCCCGGCAATCAGTTTTGTTTTAAGAGAAGTCATTAGCTAAAATTAAATTATCCATACGTGGCTCCCAATCTAAATCCGGAGACACGCCAATTAAAGAATCTGTTTCAAACAAAGGCACCCCAATAATCCATTCCTTGGTCACTAATTCCATCAATTGCTGTAATTGCTCCAAACGAGTTGTTTCAAAAACATTTTGCTCCATCGCTTCAATCAATTGATCTACTCCTTCATCCGCAAATCCACCTCCATTTAAATCACCCTCCGAATGTACAATATTTGTAAAAAAGTCAGTAGAATCTCCGGCATCACTTCGCCAAGCTAAAAAGTAAAAATCACTATCTCCAGAACGAATCAAATTCTCATAATCTTCAGCCGACCAAGTATTCACTAAAACCTCAATTCCAATTTCATCTAATTGCTCAACCACATAATCACCCAAACCTTCTAACCCTTCTGGTAAATCAAGTGTAACTTCCCACTCATTTTTACCAGTTGATCGCAATTGTTCACGCGCATAACTAGCATCAAATTCAAATGAATCTAAATCCGAGTTATAGCCAAATACTCCCCGACTTACAAACTGAGTTGCAGGCTCCGCAAACTCCGAAGCCATACTAGTCAAAGTCTCTAAATCCAAAGCAGAAGCTACGGCCTCTCGAACCTCTTTATGTCGAAAAGGAGAATCATCTCCTTCACTATCAAACATAAAGAAATGAACTTCCAAAGACGGCAAACTAGCCACCATGTAGCCCTGTTCTAATAAAGGCCCTACAAAAATTGGCGGCACTTGTCCCAAAACATCAACTTCTCCAGAAACTAAGGATTCATAACGCTCTAATTTATCAGTAATCCATTTAATCGAAAGTTCCGGGAAACTCGGCAAATCGCCCCAGTAATCACTAAATCTTTCAAACTCCCACTCCGAATCCCCTACTTCACGCAAAAATACATATGGTCCGGTCCCAATTGGCGAAACCACTGGTGATTTCAAATCTGCTGGCACCACTGGTAACAAAGCTAATTTATTTAACAAAGTTGGATCCGGACGCTTAGTTTCAATCTGTAAAATTAAATCATCTATAATCTCAACTTTTTTAACTTGTTTTACTAAATCTTGAATTTGTGAATCTGAATCTGTTTGAGCTCGCTCAATACTTTCCTTTACATCCTCAGGCTCTAAATCTGACCCATCATGAAATTTCACATCTGGACGCAGCTTAAACTGCCAAGTCGTATCATCTAACATTCCCCAAGACAGAGCCAAAGCTGGCTCCACATTAAAATCTTGATCAAATCTTACTAATCCCTCATAAACATTTGCTAGATAACCTCGTGTTACTACTCCAGAAGCCGTCGGATCATAAGTTTCCAAAGATTGATCATAAACAACTTCCAAAGACCCAGAATCACGCACAATCTCTTCGGAATGCGTCACATCTCCATACAAATAAGATGAAGAATCCAAACTAAACATGGCCACTCCAGTTATTGTAATCAACGTCAAAAACACCGCTCCCACAATCATATCCACTCGATTAAGCAGTAGTTTTTTTTGGTTTTGATTTTCTTGGGCGTCAGCCATTAGATTCAATTTAGGCAATTTAAATCTAATTATTTTACCAGAAAACAGCCTGATTAGCAACTTATTCCCTCCTTAGCACCGCCATGAACGCCTCCTGTGGGACCGAAACTTTACCCATCATTTTCATACGTTTTTTACCTTTTTTCTGCTTCTCGAGAAGTTTACGTTTACGTGTTACATCACCGCCATATAATTTTGCCGTCACATCTTTTCGGAAAGCCCCCAAAGTCTCACGAGCCACAATTTTACCACCAATCGCGGCCTGAATCGGCACCTCAAAATTCTGTCGATTCATGATCTCTTTTAATTTTTTACAGATTACAGAACCCCGATTATGGGCGGCATCTTTATGAACAATTGTGGAAAGCGCTTCTAATTTTTCACCAGAAACTAAAATATCTAATTTAACTAAACTTCCTTCCCGATAATCCAAAAACTCATAACTCATAGACGCATATCCGGAACTTATACTTTTCAAAATATCAAAGAAATCCATCACAATTTCTGCCAAAGGAACTTCATAATTCAAAACCGCTCGAGTTTCATCCAAATATTTAATGGATTTTTGTATTCCTCGACAATCATCTAACAACGACATTACCTTGCCCACGTATTCCTTAGGCAACAAAATCTCAATCGCAATCCAAGGCTCTTTAATAATAGTGTAATGTGTTTTATCAGGTAAAAAAGCGGGGTTTGAAACAATTTCCTCCTCACCATCTGTTCGAATAATTCGATACGAAACACCTGGTGCCGTCACCACTAAATCCAAATCATATTCACGTTCAAGACGTTCCTGAACAATATCCAAGTGTAAAAGCCCCAAAAATCCACAACGAAAACCATGACCAAGGGCTGTAGACTGCTCCGGCTCAAAAGTCAGAGATGAATCGCTAAGACTTAATTTTTCAAGAGCATCACGAAGCGTTGGATAATCCTTATTATCCGAACAATAAATACTTGCAAAAACAAAAGGTGTTACTTTTTTATAACCCGGCAAGGGCTTAACATCTTTAGGATCCATTTTTGTGGCACTCTTATGCCAAATTGTATCACCAACTCGCGCCTCATCCACAGATTTTACTCCTGTTATCACGTAACCAATTTCACCCTCTTCCAATTTATCTGACTTCACCATTTTTAATTGAAGATAGCCAACTTCAAGCACCTCAACTTCGGTTTTGGTATTTAAAAATCGCACTTTATCTCCACGCTTAAACTCACCATCAGTCACACGCACATAAGCCACTACCCCCCGATACGCATCATAAAGAGAATCAAAAATCAAAGCTTTAGCCCCTTCATTTCCATTTTTCACAGGCGGTGGCGGCACTAAATCAATTACTCGATTAAGTAGTTCCCCTACATTCGTTCCCTCCTTCGCTGAAACTTGGATTATTTCGTCCTCAGAAAACCCAAAAGCATTTTTGAGCTCCAACATACGCTTTTCTGGCTCCGCGGCCGGCAAATCAATCTTATTGAGCACTGGGATGATAGTTAAATCATGTTCAATAGCCATATAAGAGTTTGCCAAAGTTTGAGCTTGAATTCCCTGCGTTGCATCCACTACCAAAATTGCACCCTCGCAAGCAGCTAAACTCCGCGAAACTTCGTAACTAAAATCCACGTGTCCAGGAGTATCTATCAGATTTAATTGATATTTTTCATCATCCTTTTCCCAAAACATCCGAACTGGCTGCAATTTAATCGTAATTCCTCGTTCTTGCTCCAAATCCATAGTATCCAAAAGTTGCCCGTGTTTCATATCACGTTTAGCCACAGTTTCTGTTATTTCCAGGAACCGATCAGCCAAGGTAGATTTACCGTGGTCAATATGAGCGATTATACAAAAGTTGCGAATATCCATAGCCCGGTTAGTTTATCAGAAGTGAATTACGAAATCCAGGAGTTGATTCAAACTCCAAAATCTGGTATACTTATTTGATAATTTTATGTTCAGAAACAAAACACATGCAATTCAAAATCCCCCAAAACGTTCAAATGGCAGACAAAATTGTTGGGCCTCTCACGCTCAAACAACTAATTATAGTTGGTGTGGGCGGGGGCTTAGATTATTTCATTTATATCAGTTTAGCTAAGGTTTATATCTTAACCGTCTGGATTCTTCCAGTCGCTATTGTAGGATTAATAACTTTAGGAGTTGCCTTTCTAAAAATTAAAGGCATCCCTTTTACTCAATTTGTACTTTTAGCTATTGAACATCAACTTAAGCCTCGAAAACGAATTTGGACAGCCGGAGCTGGAGAAGTTTTTGTGTCTGTTACTCACCCAAGAGCAAGAACAAAAGAAGAACTTGAACAAGCTAAACAACAAGAAAAAGCAGAACCTAAAGACTTAAGCAATTTAGATGAACTAACTCAAGTTCTAGACACTCACAGTGATATCCTAGAAGCCAAACACGAAGGCCTTCAAAAAGTAATTCAACAATCTTAACTATGGCAGACGCTCAAACCACACCAAAACCCAAACCACCAGCCCCTCCAGCTCCTAAAGCTAAAGCGGCAGAAAAACCTAAAGATACGGTTAAAAACGCTAAAAAAACTACAGCCAGTAGCACTCAAATGCACCTGCAAGTAGCCGAAATCCGTGATAATTTAGCAATTCTCAAAAACGGTGGAATTCGAGCAATTTTAAAAACTTCTAGCGTTAATGTTCATCTAAAATCCGAAGAAGAGCAAAATTCCATTATTTATGGTTATCAAAACTTTTTAAATTCCTTGGAATTTCCAATTCAAATCCTAGTCCGATCCAAAAAACTAGATTTGGACAATTATTTAGATTCTTTAGATACTATTGCCGCTAACCAAGAAAACAAACTCTTAAAAGATCAAACTTTAGATTACATCGACTATATTAAACGCTTAATCGAATACGCAGACATCATGCAAAAAGAATTCTACGTGGTTATTCCCTACGACCCACCTCGCGCCAAAAAACCAACCCTCATTCAAAAATTCATTCAATACATGTCTCCCAAAGACAATATTACTGCGTTGAGACAACGACAACGTGAGTTCGAAACCCTTCGAAAAGGGATTGGTCAACGCCTAAATATCGCTAAATCTGGACTTCAAAATGCCGGACTAAAAGTAGATCAACTTACCACTCCAGAACTGGTTACTTTATTCTATGAATGCTACAACCCCAGAACTTCTCGCTTACAAAAAATCAACAAAAGCGATGAACTAGATGTTCAACACGATGAAAACCTCGTCAGCGAGCAAACTTTACAACAAGAAGAAAACGACGACTAATATCATATCCAAAATTTCGCACCCTTGTAAAAAACATCAAAAGGTTTATTATTAAATCCTTTTTTTAAACAAACATATGGCTTTTAGCCTTACCTCAAGCGGATCAGGAGGTCCTCCCATCCCACCATCACCATCAGAGGAAAGAGAAAAAATGGATCTAATCACTAGTTATTTCGCTCTAACTACTGATCGTTTCCCATTAAAAGAAAATCCCGAAGAAGCACTTTCTCCAGAAGGGGCTTTTCAGCTTTATTTAGAACAAACATACATCCCCGTTCCGCCTGAATTACACTTTGATACTCTAAAAGGAGACATTCCCACACAACACCACGAACGTATTGCCAGAACTTGGAAAAATGTTCTCAAATTCGAAGAAGACTGGGCCATGACCATACAGAATTTAATGGGTTTTTGGGAAACTGCTCCTACTACTACTGACCCGCTAGCTACAGAAATCGTTGGCAATACTCAACTAGCAATTCAGGAACGTTTTCAAAAGGCCGCTGTAGCTGTAGTTAGCCGTAGTCATCTCGAAAAAGGAGGCCAACAACTCGCCCGTTGGCAAAATATGGAAAAACATTTAAGAAAGGGTCTCTATGCAAGCTATCGTGATTATTTAAGAGTTTTAAGAGCTTATTATGGGCTTCTTTTAGAAAGACCTGATAGTAATTTCGAAGGAGATGAAACTTTACCCTTACCAGAAGACCATTCCTTGCGTTTAGATATTGTTCTAAGAATGAGGGTTCTTGAATATCTCGATGCCTCTCATCAAGCTGACGCGGTTGCTAAGACTGTACACCATAAACAACCTGGTCACCGTACTAGACGAACCGGCGGTGCTTATTTACAACATCCAATCAGAACCAGACAATCACTCGGGCTTCATATTTTACCCTTTGTTTTAGACGAAGCTTTTGACAATGAACGAATGCATAATCTTTTGGCAGAAACAATGGGGGGCTCTCTTCATGACTGTGATGAAGATGGACGTTGGTCCAGAGAAGAAGTTATCGACAAAATGGATGAAGTTGGGAATGCCTATGACTCTAAAATTCATCAAGTTCTAGGCAGTGGATTTGAAACTCCTGGAGATATAGAAAGAGAAGATGCCGGTCGAAAACGTTTAAAGAAAAAACTATTAGCTCTAGTCAAAGCACGTACTAGACGCTGTTTACGCAACATCCTATTAGCAGTAACTGTAGATCTCAAAAGACCAATTGCAGATATTCAAAAGAAAAAAGCAGTCCAACAAAATCTATTTGGACGTGAACAAACTAAAGCATTACTAAACATAACTGATGCAGCTCTTGGCATGTGGCAAATTGAACCAACAGAAATTAGTGAAGAACCTCAATCCGCCACTGTCCAAAAATTCCCCACCAGTTACAAAGACAAAGCCGATTTATTTTTATTAAAATTAGCACTTATCAACGATCCAGTAGAAACTCGATCTGCTTTGCGCGTTAAAATGGAAGACCAACTCGATAATTTCCGCTCTCTCACTGTTCACAGTCCAGAAACACAAATAACAAAACTTCGCTACACCTTAGCTTGGCCAATTATTGAAAGTGATGAACAAACTGGTCGATACGATATTGAAGAACTCCCCTTGGGTAATCCTTTAGGATTCCTTATTGATGCTACTTTACGCGAATACGAACGTTTTAAAACTGACCCAGCTTGCAATCATCTATTCGATCCAGCCATAGACGACCCTTACATTGAGCAGCTCAAAAAATGGAAAGTTCGATTTCAACAGCAAGAAATCCAAGGAAACGTTAGAAAGGTCTTAGATCAATGGCACGCTGCCCATCCAGACTACACCGAGACCGAATAACAGATACATAAAAAGCCCTGTCTTGGCGGCGACCTACTCTACCACAACTATTGATGCAGTACCATCGGCGCTGAGCGGCTTAACTGCTGTGTTCGGGATGGGAACAGGTGTACCCCACTCGCAATAGCCACCAAGACAGGACCTTTTAAATCCTTTTAAAAGGACAATTATCTATTTTTCAATCACAAAATTATTTTCAGGAAATGCACGATAAAGGATGAGTCAGAGATAAAATCCGTAAGGACCAAAGGCCCAAGCGGACCTCATCTCTAACCCATGAGTTGTACGTACAAAAAAGTCAATGACCTATTAGTATCTCTCGGCTGAGCACATCGCTGTACTTATACCTGAGACCTATCAACCCGGTAGTCTTCCGGGAGGTTCATGGGGATTTCTTTCTTGAAGGGGGCTTCCCGCTTAGATGCTTTCAGCGGTTATCCCGTCCGAACATAGCTACTCAGCAATGCCGATGACACGACAACTGATACACTAGAGGTTCGTCCACTCCGGTCCTCTCGTACTAGGAGCAGCTCTCCTCAAAAATCCTTCAACCACGGCAGATAGGGGCCGAACTGTCTCACGACGTTCTGAACCCAGCTCGCGTAACGCTTTAAATGGCGAACAGCCATACCCTTGGGACCTTCTCCAGCCCCAGGATGCGTTGAGCCGACATCGAGGTGCCAAACACCCCCGTCGATGTGAACTCTTGGGGGGTATAAGCCTGTTATCCCCGGCGTAACTTTTATCCGTTGAGCGACATCCCATCCACATGGAGATGCCGGATCACTTTCGCCTACTTTCGTACCTGCTCGACTTGTAGGTCTTGCAGTTAAGCTCCCTTATGCGAATACACTATCAGTCTGATTTCCATCCAGACTTAGGGAACCTTCGCGCGCCTCCGTTACTCTTTAGGAGGCATCCGCCCCAGATAAACTACCCAGCAAACAATGTCCCCAATAAAGGGTTAGAATCAAAATAATACAAAAGTGGTATCTCAAGTGTGACTCCAGAGAGGCTAGCGCCTCCCCTTCAAAGTCTCCCACCTATCCTGCATATATAATATCTCAATCCAATGTCAACCTGTAGTAAAGCTGCACGGGGTCTTTCCGTCTTGCCGCGGTCAATCGGTATTTTTACCGATACTACAATTTCACCGGATCCATCGCCGAGACAGTGCTCACATCATTACGCCATTCGTGCGGGTCTGAACTTACCAGACAAGGAATTTCGCTACCTTAGGACCGTTATAGTTACGGCCGCCGTTCACCAGGGCTTAATTTCAGAGCTTCGATCCGAAGATCTAACCCCTCCACGTGACCTTCTGGCACTGGGCAGGCGTCAGCCCCTATACATCGTCTTACGACTTAGCAGAGACCTGTGTTTTTGGTAAACAGTTGCGTGAGCTCTTTCGCTGCGGCCAACCAAGAAATATAAAAAATCAAGATTGGCAGGCCTTATCCCTAAGTTACGGCCGCTGTTTTGCCGAGTTCCTTAGCGATGGTTATTCCGATCACCTTAGTATTCTCTACCCACCTACCAGAGTTGGTTTACGGTACGGTAACGTATGTTTCTCGCTTCGAAGATTTTCTAGTCCGCTGAAGTCAGAAGAATTAGTTATCAAAGATAACCTTTCCATCACCCCTCGCATCCCCCGAAGGGATTCTCACTGATTTACATATGAGAATATATGCTTGGAAGCTTGGACGTGAATTCATTAACACGCTCTTCTTATCCTGCGGCGTCCCTCCTAAGCTAGCGCCACCTTCTGCTTACCTGAAAGCTCAAAAAATTTCCGAAGAAATTTAAATCGCAGACAGGGGCATCCAGTTTTGCTTGGGCGAAACATCCGCTGTACAGGAATATTAACCTGTTGTCCATCGGCTACCCCTTTCGGGTGCACCTTAGGACCGACTAACCCCAAGTCGATTAACGTGGCTTGGGAAACCTTGGGTTTTCGGTGACCAAGTTTTTCACTTGGTTGACGTTACTTATGCCAACATTTTCGCTTCCATCCGCTCCACCAGACCTTCCGATCTGACTTCAACGCTGAATGGAACGCTCCTCTACCATTCGTCCATAAGGACAAATCCGTGTCTTCGGTTAAGGGTTTAAGCCCCGTTAGATTTTCGGCGCCGAATCCCGTCAAATGACAATAGACCAGTGAGCTATTACGCATTCTTTAAAGGGTGGCTGCTTCTAAGCCAACCTCCTGGTTGTCTGAGGAATCTGACATCCTTTACCACTGAACCCTTATTAGGGACCTTAGACGACGGTCTGGGCTGTTTCCCTTTCGACCGTGGCACTTAGCTGTCACGGTCTGACTCCTGTGAAATACACAACGGTATTCGAAGTTTATCTAGGTTTGGTAGACTTATTTCGCCCCCTAGCCTAAACAGTGCTCTACCCCCGTTGCTTAACGCACAAGGCTAGCCCTAAAGCTATTTCGAGGAGAACCAGCTATCTCCAGGTTCGATAGGAATTTCTCCGCTACCCACAGCTCATCCCACCATCTTGCAACATAGTTGGGTTCGGCCCTCCAGTTACTGTTAGGTAACCTTCAGCCTGGCCATGGGTGGCTCACCTGGTTTCGGGTCTAGTGCATGAGACAAAAATGCGCCGGTTAAGACTCGCTTTCGCTATGGCTTCGGGTAAATCTCCCTTAACCTGCCCCATACAGCTAACTCGTTGGCCCGTTCTACAAAAAGTACGCAGTCACACTCGAAAGTGCTCCTACTCCTTTTAAGCAAAGAGTTTCAGAAACTATTTCATCCCCCTACTCGGGGTGCTTTTCACCTTTCCCTCGCGGTACTTGTACACTATTGATCTCAGAACCTATTTAGCCTTGGATGGTGGTCCACCCTGGTTCAAGCCGGATTTCTCGTGTCCGACCCTACTCAGGAACTTGTCTAACTTAAATACATTATTTTCACCGACGGGGCTATTACCCTCTATGGCGGTCCTTTCCAGGAACCTTTGGCTAACAATGTACCAAATTACCAGCATTACCAACTACTGGAAAACAAGCCCTACAACACCGCCTTGGAAACGGTTGGCACCTATCACGCCAAAACGGTTTGGGCTATTCCCTGTTCGCTCGCCACTACTAAGGGAATCTCTAAATTGATTTCTTTTCCACAGGTACTTAGATGTTTCAGTTCCCTGTGTATCCTTTCAAATAAATGAATAACTCCGCATAACCGGAGCTGGGTTCCCCCATTCGGAAATTTTCGGGTCAAAGTTTGCTTAGCAACTCGCCGAAACTTATCGCAGCTAGCCACGTCCTTCATCGGAGTTCTGAGTCGAGGCATCCACTCTATGCTTTTTTTACAACTTGATTGTAACGTACAACCTTTAACGTGCAATTTCTAAAAATAAATTAACTGTGAAATTGCGATTGACCATCATGTGTAAGTGGAAAATTCTTACACATAATATAAATAAATAATTGTCCAATTTTTCAAGGATCATGTCCCCTTTTCAAGGAAACAAAAAGGGTGTGCTTCTCGCACACCCTCCAACTTAACAATCTAGACGTTAGATCACAGCGTTAGCCGCGTTAAGCTCGAGGGTATAAAAGAAGTGTTTTGAACCATTCAACAGGTTAAATGAGCAAGCGCCCTTATCTGAACGCCACCCGAGTATAAGGAGGGGGTATCTAAAAGTCAACCCTTTTTTAAAAGACTGTCAAGATAAAACTAAACATGCCCAAAAAACCGCCCCAAATTCACAGAAAACCAGGTTTGAACAGTGCCGGTCGCCCACGATATTCCACCAAAAAACAAAACCACTCCCAAAATCAAGAAAAGTGTGTAAGTTCCACCTGAGCCCAAATATTGCTCCGCAAAGCCAATATTGCCAGTTGCTCGTTGCACTTTTTCACGAAAAATAATCAATAAAAATCCAGCAATTGAAATTAACATTCCAGTAATAAAAGTCATATTTTTGAGGTTAAGTAACTCCATTAAATCAGAATCGTTCCCAAGTAGCAACCGAGTCCTCATATGGATAACTAGAAGAAAGAAAACGCCGTGCATACTCCTCTCTCTCACGTAGTTCAGCCTTAATTTCAGCTACTTTCGCAAAATAATCCTCCTTTGAATACGGTTGATTTAAGATGTGATATTCCTTTCGAATCAAACTAGTACAACCAAAACAATTCTTACAATACGAACAAAACTCCGAGTACTCCAAATCGCGCGATTCCACACACATATAACAAAAATTGCAATTATAAAGCTTATAACAACTACTAATCTCATAACAAAGCTCCGAGTATTCAAGTACAAAAATATCGTAACAATCTTTAAGCTCCTTTCCTTCATACACATATCCCACATCCTGACATTCAGTAACATCAAATCCCGCAAAAACATTCTGTGAATTATAAATATAGTCCCCGACGCAGTTCTCGGAATTAATGATTTGGCCATACATGTGAGGAGCCTCCAATTTAGCCTGATTAAACCCTTCCTCAATCTGTTCTGGAGACATATGGCGCACTTTTTCACGATACTCTTCCTTGGAATAAGGTTTATTAAAAATATGAAATTTCTTCTGACGCAATCCCGCGCAACCAACACAATCAGCGCATCCCTTCAAATCATAACCGTAACGACAATCGCGACAATTCTCTGAATCTTGAAAATGGTCACAATTATAGCAATGCTTAAGATTAACGCCCTGATAACAAAGCTGACAACTAAAAATATGATCACAATCTACGCAATCCTCATTGTTATAAAGATCGCGACCATACATGCAATCTTCATTGCGCACCGCATTCATGATGAGGTAACAATTCTTTGAATGATCAGTCGCAAAAGTATATTCACTATTTTCACATTGAAGTTGAAGCATCCCGAGACGTGGGCCTTCGAGTTGGAGCTGAGTGAGTGAGGTGAAGAAGTCCATAAAAAAATTGTAGCGCGAAAATTAGTTTTGCACAATTTTCAAGATGCACGTGAATTAAGGTTGCGGCCCCGCCTTGCGTGGCCTTTGGACAAAAACAGAACGTTGTTCTGTTTTGTCTGGTGGAGCTGAAGGGATTCGAACCCTTGACCCCCTGGTTGCAAACCAGGTGCTCTGGCCAACTGAGCTACAGCCCCATAATCGAAATGTGGTGGGCGAGGGAGGACTTGAACCTCCGACCTCAACATTATCAGTGTTGCGCTCTAACCAACTGAGCTACTCGCCCACAATGTAACGGCGATATTCTAGATAAACCAATTTCTAAAGTCAACGAAAAAGAGGCCTTTTTTATGGCCTCTTAGATTTCTGACAGCCTGATTGCAATAGAGAACCTCGAAAGATTCTTGTATTTAGGGTCTTCAGCCAGAGGCTGAAGCTCGACCTAAGAGTAACAAATTACTCTCTAAAAAGAGGTGGTCCATCCGCAGGTTCTCCTACGGATACCTTGTTACGACTTAGTGCCAATCAGAGGTTTCACCTTAGGACCCCCTATTATCGAAGGTACTTCGGATGCCCCCTCCTTTCATCACTTGACGGGCGGTGAGTACAAGACCCAGGAACATATTCAACGCGCCATGGCTGATGCACGTTTACTAGCGATTCCAACTTCATGGAGGCGAGTTGCAGCCTCCAATTCGAACTTAGACCGGTTTTAAGGGATTGGCTCCCCTTCGCAGGTTAGCGACCCGTTGTACCGGCCATTGTAGCACCTGTGTCGCCCAGGGCATAAGGGCCATGCTGATTTGACGTCATCCTTACCTTCCTCCCCGTTATGCAGGGCAGTCTCCTTAGAAAAATACAACTAAGGACAAGGGTTGCGCTCGTTTACGGACTTAACCGAACACCTCAAGGCACGAGCTGACGACAACCATGCAGCACCTGTCATCGGGTTCCTTACGGCACTCCTCCCTTTCGGGTGGATTCCCGAGATGTCAAGCCCTGGTAAGGTTCCTCGCTTAATATCGAATTAAACCAGATGCTCCACCGCTTGTGTGGGTCCCCGTCTATTCCTTTATGTTTTAGCCTTGCGGCCGTACTCCACAGGCGGGATACTTAATGCGTTAGCGACGCCACTGATCTCGGTCGAGCGAGACCAACAGCTAGTATCCATCGTTTACGGCGTGGACTACCGGGGTATCTAATCCCGTTCGCTCCCCACGCTTTCGTCCCTGAGCGTCAGAACTTGGCCAGTAAGCTGCCTTCGCTTTTGGTGTTCCTCAGTGTATCTACGGATTTTACCCCTACACACTGAATTCCACTTACCTCTCCAAGTCTCTAGCACAACAGTTTCGGATACTGGACCCCAGTTGAGCTGGGGGATTTAATACCCGACTTGATGCGCCGCCTGCGGACGCTTTACGCCCAATAATTCCGGGTAACGCTTGCACCATTCGTATTACCGCGGCTGCTGGCACGAATTTAGCCGGTGCTTATTCCTAGGGTACCGTCAGAGTTCTTCCCCCAGAAAAGCAGTTTACAACCCGAAGGCCTTCATCCTGCACGCGGTGTTGCTCCGTCAGACTTTCGTCCATTGCGGAAGATTCTTTACTGCTGCCTCCCGTAGGAGTGTGGGCCGTGTCTCAGTCCCACTGTGGCTGATCATCCTCTCAGACCAGCTAAGCGTCATAGCCTTGGTGAGCCATTACCTCACCAACAAGCTGATACTATGCAGGCACCTCCCCTACCGATAAATCTTTACCCTTACGGGACCATCCGGTATTAGCCCACTTTTCAATGGGTTATCCCTGAGTAGGGGGTAGCTACCAACACGTTACTCACCCGTTCGCCACTCAATCTAAAAGATTGCGTTCGACTTGCATGTATTAAACACACCGCCAGCGTTCACCCTGAGCCAGGATCAAACTCTCCATAAAAAGAATTTGAACGTCTCATTAAAAATGAGACATTGGTTCAAAAGTATTTGCCCTTTTTTTAATAAAAAAGGAGCCGAAAAAAAAAGAATAGACAAGATTCTCTATTACAACCAAGCTGTCAAAGATCATACGGTTTCCTCAAGGCTTTTACCTTGAAGAGCAGGAGTATTCTAGCAACAGATTATTTAAAGTCAACGTTTTTTTCAAAAAAACTTTTAAATACCTTCCCAAACCATATTTAAAAAACCTGTCACCAGCTCACCCATTCAAAAACCATAAAAAAACAGGTATAATACAAAGAGTCATTATTAAAAAATTACTAAATGTTTGATCCTACTGGTTACCAACCAATCAAAAACAATATCCTTGTTCCAACTGTTATAGAAAAATCTCACGAAGGAGAACGAGCTTATGATATTTATTCCCGATTACTTAAAGATCGCGTCATTTTTTTAGGAAGTGCTATTAATGATCAAGTTGCCAACGCTATCATTGCGCAACTTCTTTTCTTAGAAAAAGATAATCAAAAAAAAGACATCATCATGTACATCCAATCTCCGGGTGGGCATGTAACCGCTGGGCTCGCTATTTACGACACAATGCAATATATCAGGCCAGATGTTTCTACAGTTTGTATTGGAATGGCCGCTTCCATGGGTGCAATTTTATTAACAGCGGGAGCCAAAGGTAAACGTTACGCTCTCCCCCACGCCGAAGTTATGATCCATCAACCACTTGGTGGAGTCGAAGGCCAAGCTTCTGACATTGAAATTCACGCTAAACATATTGTAACTACCAAAAGCCGTCTTAATGGAATTTTAGCTAAACACAGTGGAGCTCCACTCAAAACTGTTGAAAAAGACACGGATCGCGATAATTTCCTTACCGCTGAAGAGGCTGTGAATTACGGTAAATTAGGACTAATTGATAAAGTTATTAGTAAACCACCAGCTGCTTAATAATGGCCAAACTTATTATTATCTTAGAGATTTTAGCAAGTATCCCCGTACTTTTAGTATTTATTTTAATTTTGGTAATAGCTGTTCCGCAAACTGCTAGTATTTTGGATGCCTTTATTAATGGTTTTCTTATTATCTGGATTGCAACGGTGATTAGTCTTCCCTTTGTGAGTAAACATTTAGACAAAACTAAGCGCCCTAAACCAGCTAATCTTATTAGAATCATCGAAATCCCGCTTCTTATTTTAACTTATTTAACAGGAGCATTTTTATTCTTTTCAGTTTTTGGAATTTAAACCACAGCGTGCGGCTCATCCATTAACAATGATTCCTTAGAAAGTGGCGTTTTTTTGCTTTGCGCGCCGTCTAAACATCCACGAAAACATTGACTCTGGGGCGGCGCGCCCCCAACTTTTTGGATCGCAAAATCTACAATCGCGCCGGCTACATCCACACCAGTTACAGCTGTAATGCCTTCTAATCCAGGATTAGCGTTTACTTCCATTACCATTGGGCCATTTTTCGCCCGTAATAAATCCACACCCGCTAAATCCAATTTAAGTGCTTTAGCGGCATCTAAGGATATTTTTTCCTCGGCCTCAGTTAAATGCGCCACAACTCCCTGTCCTCCAGCGTGTAAATTAGAACGAAAATCACCTTCTGCCGCACTTCTTTCCATCGAAGCCACTACTTTTCCATCCACAATAAATACCCGCACATCTTTACCCTCTGCCTCCGCTACATACTCTTGAATCAACAAAATTTTCCAATGGTCCTGCGTCAAAATCATGTCCAAAGCCGAAAGCATCGAACGCTTACTTTCTACAATCACCACTCCTTTCCCAAGTGACCCAGCCACAGTCTTTAAAATAACTGGATAACCACCAACTCTCTTAACTGCATTATCAATATATTCCAATCGTTCCAAAACCACAGTTTTTGGCACTTTAATTCCTCCATGACTCATAATTTGCAAAGTCCGAATCTTGTTTTTAGCGCGCAAAATCGGCATATAACCATTTACCAATGGCATTCCCATCAACAAAAGATGCTTATTCAAAGTAAGCTTTAAATCCACATTAATACTAATACTTGGACGTGGAATAATCACATCCAAATCCGGAAATTTCTTACCCCCATAAAGAACCTTCATTTTACCGTCAGCGTACGACAACTCACACTTATCAGAACGCAAAAAAACAGGTTTATGACCACGCTTTTTAACCGCATCAATTAGATACCGTTCCGCCAAGGTGCGACGACGTGAATTCAGCTTCCGTCGAGTAGAAGTGTAAGAAAGAATACCAATGTTCATAGCGCCCGTATTTTATGCTTTCTTTGATAAAACGCAAGAAAAAAATTATACTGAAGAAAACTCTAACTTTTTTTCAGATGAAAATCTCCAAATTAATCATCATTTCTTTACTAATTATTCCCTTAACCGGCTGTTTTGGTGGCGGAGAGGATGACGACACTGGCGAGCCAGCCACTCCCCCGTCTGAACAAATTTCTTTTTATCGTGTAGTTGACGCTGATGAATTTGTAATTCAAATCCCCGAAGATTGGGAAACCATTCAAACTTTTCCTACTAATTATCCCGAAAACACCTTTGTTGCTTTCCGTAATAACGTCCAAGATCACGAATTTGTAGCGAATATTAATGTTGTCCGCAATCCTGTTGAAGAAGGCACTCAAACAGAAGATTACGCTCTTCAAATGTACAACACCGTCTCTTCACAACTCGTAAACTTTAAAGAACTTTCAACCGAAGAATACGAACTTTACGCCAATGGAGAATACGTTAAAACCTATCTTTATAACTTCGAAGGCAGCAACGACCCAACCGAAAAAACACGTCGCTTTTTACAACTTTCCGGGGTCAGCGGCACTAATGCTTACGTAATTACTGGCTCCTACGATAAAAACGATACTGAACTTGCTATTGATCAAGTTAATCAAAGCATTCAGACATTTTATTTGCCGTAATTTTATGGTCTAATTTTCAGATAAAGTTTTGACGCATGCGTCACTTTTTTCTCTGTAAAACCATCTAGGCGCCAAAATTATGTCAAACGCGCGATGCACTCAATTTCTACCTTTACATCTTTTGGCAAACGCGAGACCTCAACAGTAGCTCGCGCTGGTTTATGATCACCAAAAAATTCGGCATAAACTTCGTTAACAGTCTCAAAATCATTCATATTTGCCAAATAAATAGTGGTTTTTAAAACATCTGCCCGCGCAGACCCTGCAGCAACCAAAACCGCTTCTAAATTAACCAAAACTTGTTTAGTTTGCGCCTCCACGCCATCCACGCCCAACGCAATTTGTCCGGAACAAAAAACCAATCCATCGTGAACCACTGCCTGTGAATACGGTCCCAACGCCTCAGGCGCTTTATCAGTTTTAATTATTTGCATCAGAGGGCATTTAAAAAATATAAATTCGTAACGAAATTTTACTTGTTTTATGCGAAATTTGTAAAGCCCGATAAAATCGTATCAAATGAGATACGATGAAGAGGGATGAACAAATTGCAGCTAAAACAATAAAATTACAGTAGGAGCTATATTTTTTAAATGCCCTCCAACTTTGAGTAAAGAATATTTACGCCTTTTTCAAAGGCTTTAAGTGAAGCCACAATAATATCAGGTGATGTAGAGCGTGCCACCACTCGGTGACCCTTTTCATTTTTAAGGGTCATTTTAACTTCTACGGCCGCATCCACACCAGAAGCATCAATCGCCACTTCATAATCTATCAGCCAAACCTTAACTTTAAGAGCATCTTTAAGAGCCTGGATCGCCGCATCAACAGGACCAACACCTTTCCCATAAGCATGAACCTCCTTGCCAAAGGCTTCAGCCCAAACCTCGGCCTCAGCCTGATCATGCATGGTTGTTTGGACTTTAAAATCACTAATTGCGAGCACTCGATTTTTTAAAGAAAACTCATCTAAAATTTCTTCCAAAATATACTGAAGATCCGCTTTTGTAATTTCTTTACCTTTCTCTAAGAAGCCAGTCACACTTCTATAAATAGCCTCCGAAATCCCACCATTCACAGAAATATCAAATTCGTCAGCCAAAACTTTTGAAATAGCCTTTGAATCCTTTGGTGACTTTGTAAACAATACTTTAGTTTTCTCAATCCGACCACTTTCACGAACCGCGTATAGCTTTTGCTCAATAAACCGCTCAATTTCCTTAAAATCTGGTTCAACTGAAGCTGGCTCCGGAAGAATTTTGAGTGGTGATTTTGGATCTTTAAGTCCATTACCAGTGGCCATACAAACCACTACGTCATCTTCGTTAAAAAACCCTTCTCCAGATAACTTTTTAACCGCGGCATAAGCCAATGCTCCTGAAGGCTCAGAAAACACCCCTTCGGCCCGCGTTTGCTCCTGTTGACACTCTAATAAATACTCATCATCAACTTCCACTACTGTCCCCTCAGAATCATAAACATCTTTCAAAATTTTTGCTCCATCAAGTGGCGTTCCCGCAGCAATAGCCGAAGCCACAGTTCGTGGATTTTTAATAGAATCAAAATCAAGTCGTCCCGCCTCAAAAGCCTTCACTACCGGATTACAACCTTCGGTTTGTACACCAATTAATTTAGGCAATCTTCGAATAAATCCTAATTTTTCTAATTCCTGAATTCCTTTAAAAATCGCGTGTAAATTAGTCCCACAACCAATCGGACACACCACATAATCCGGACAGCGCCAAAAAAGTTGTTCTATAATCTCATAACCTTCAGATTTTTGACCTTCCGTCCGAAACGTATAATCACCAGCCAAATAATAACCAAATCTTTGTGCCATCTGTTCCGCTAATTCCGCACAAGTTGAATAAGAAGCTCGAACTTGAATCAAACGCGCCCCAAAAGTAAGTGTTTGCGAAAGTTTTCCCAGCGGCGTCCCTTCTGGAACCAGCACATAACAAGGAATTCCAGCGGCCGCTGAATAAGCCGAAACTGAAGCCGCCATATTACCAGTCGAAGCCACACAAATTGCTTTAGCTCCCATTTCCTTGGCTTTTGTAATCTCCACCATGGTTCCACGATCTTTAAAACAACCAGTTGGGTTCATTCCTTCGTTTTTGATATAAAGATTATTTAATCCCAGTTTTTTACCTAAATTTTTGGCGTGAATTAATGGAGTCCCACCTTCTTCCAAAGATACAATATTTTTAAAATCATCAATCGGATAAAGCGCCATATATTTAAGAGCCGAAATCGGCGCGGTTTTGAGCGCATAAGTATTAAGTTTTTGAGCAATTAAATCGTAATTGTAATACGTTTCAAGCGGCCCATGACAGGAAGTACAAGTAGTAGCTGATTCCTGTTCATCGTGTTCCTTTTCACAAAGGAAACATTTGAGTTTATATGCTTTTTTCATAGTTAAGTTAAGCCCACCAAACGGCGGCGATAAGAATAATTATTACTATCTAAAAATTGAACTAATTCCGCAGTATCATCCCCTAGCGGAGTCATAAAAATTCCGCGCGTTTCATCATCAGTTTTCATTATTCGAAGCGGCTCTACCGGAAATTTAGAAAAATCTTCAGCCTCCACATAAAAAACTTTAAATAAATGATCTTTTTCTTGAGTCATATCCCGCGCTTCAACAGTGTCATGCAACTTACGAAGCTGCTCCACCGCGTTTTGAACATCAATAAGACGTCCATCAATCGCAAAAATCAAATGTGAAAATTGTTCATCATCAAAAGCCACACTCATATCTTCAATGTTATAACGTTTACGACGCATAAGCGAAGCAATTCGATTCAAAATCCCAACCACATTACGCACTTTTATGTAGATATAACGCAGTGAATATTCTAGCTCGACGTTCGGGGTTGAATAAATATCGTTTTTCATAAATCTTGTTTAGAAACTATTGTTTCCCCTAAAGTTTTACCCCCAGGGACCATAGGAAAGACATTGTCCTCCTCTACTACACGAAATTCGCTGACCATTGGTCCACGTTCCACAAAAATCTTATCAATCGCTCCTGGAAGCTCTACCATCGAAGACACAGTCTGCCCAGACAAATTATAACCAGCCGCCACCTTTACAAAATCCGGCGAAGTAATTTGGACACCAGAATAATTTTTATCATAAAAAAGGTCCTGCCACTGTCGCACCATTCCTAAAAATGAATTATTCATCACACAAATCTTAATATCTAGTCCATAATCCATCAAAACCGCTAACTCTTGAATATTCATTTGCATACCACCATCTCCAACCAAACAAACCACTGTCTTATCGGGATTAGCAAAAGCCGCTCCAACTGAGTTTGGCAAAGAAAAGCCCATAGTCCCCGCTCCTCCAGAAGCAAGCCACTTAAATGGTTCAGGGACCTTCATCGAAAGAGAAGCCCACATTTGATGCTGCCCCACATCTGATACCACAATGTATTGATCTGGATTTTTGGCAATTTCCGCCATTAGCGCTGAATAACAATCTCGAACTGTGAATTCACCTGGAGAAGGCTCGTATGGCTTTTCAGATTCCCAGGAACGAATTCTCTCGTGCCAAGAGTCAATTTGTAATTTTTGAACACGTTTTAATAACGCTTCTACAAAAATCTTTACATCAGCATGAACTGCCAAATCACTAGTCACTACTTTATTCAATTCCGACCGATCAATATCCACATGCACAATTTTGGCATTTTCACCAAAAACATCATAACGGCCCACAATTCGATCATCAAAGCGTGAGCCTAAATTTAAGATTAAATCTGTCTCATGCGCCGCCATATTAGCGTGATAAAAACCATGCATCCCCAACATTCCCAAATCATATTCATTATGAGCATCCGTAACTCCTTTTCCAAGCAAAGTATTAACCGTTGGAATGCCTAATTTTTCAACTAATTCTCGAACTTGCGCTGTAGCCCCTGAACACTTAGCACCGTGCCCAATTAACAGAAGTGGACGTTCAGCCTCACTCAACATTTTTATCACTTCATCTATAAATTTTGGATCAACTGACTGATATGCAGCCATCATCGGATCAGTATCGGAAAAATCTAATTTTGGAATTTCAAAATCGCGTAGATGAGACGCGGCCTGAACATCCTTTGGCAAATCTATATGCACTGGCCCAGGCCGCCCCGATAACGCAATTTGAATCGCCTCGGTTACAACTCGGACCGCATCTTCGGGTTTATCCAAAAGATAATTGTGCTTTGTAATATTTAACGTCACCCCAGTCATATCAACCTCCTGAAAAGCATCGGTTCCAATTACGGAAAGTGGCACTTGCCCGGTAAAACACAAAATCGGAATCGAATCCATATACGCATCCGCAATCCCCGTAATCAAATTAGTGCCACCCGGTCCGGATGTAGTACAACAAACCCCAATTTCTCCACGAGTACGCGCCCAACCCTGTGCCGCAAAAGCCGCACCTTGTTCATTACGCACCAACACATGCTTAATTTCTTCATGGTAAGGCAAAGCATCATAAAAAGGTAAAATCGCCCCTCCCGGAAAACCAAAAATATGACTTACCCCATGTGCCTTCAAGGTATCTATAATCGCATCCGCAACTGTGTATTCCCTAGCCCCCATAATTAAACGTAAGTTAAATAATGTTCATATTTGGGATCCTCCCCTTTAACAACTTTCATAAACGCCTCCTTTAATTCACTTGAAATTGGACCTGGTTTTCCATCTCCATATTTCCGACCATCCAAAGAAGCAAAAGGTGTAATTTCGGCGGCTGTCCCCGTAAAAAAGGCTTCATCGGCCTCATAAAAATCTTCTTTTGTTAGGGTCTCTTCCTGGACTTCATAACCCTTATCGCGAGCAATAGTCATTACTGCATCACGTGTTAAGCCTGGCAAAATGCAACCTGGGCCCGGCGTCTTGAGAACTCCTTCTTTGACCAAAAACACATTCTCGCCGGGACCTTCCGCTACATTCCCTTCGTAATCAAGGAAAAGTGCTTCATGAGCCCCACTTTCCTTCAACGCCAAAGACGCCAAAATACTATTTGAATAATGTCCGGTAATTTTAGCATCCTGAACTGTAGTTTTGGGATGAATTCGCATATATTTACTAATCGCCACATCCACAGCCTCGTGGCCAAGATAAGATCCCCAACCCCAACAAGCATTCAAACAATTAACAGTCGCCCCCACCGGATTAATCCCCATTTTCCCATATCCCAAATAAATCATCGGCCGAACATAACCCTCCTTTATTTTATTTTTAGCAATCAATTCCACTGTCATATTTACCCAATCTTCAACCGAATAACCACAATCCATTTCCATCACTCCCGCAGAATACAAAAGTCGCTTCATATGCTCCTTAAGCCGAAAAACAGCCGGCCCTTTCGCAGTTTTATAAAATCGAATCCCTTCAAACGCTCCTCCCCCATAATGCATTGTATGATTTATACAATGAACTTTAGCTTCATCCCAGGGTACGTATTCCCCATCCATCCAAATGAACTCTGCCGATTCCATAATTTTTAAGATTAAAATTTAAAAAATCCCCGCTTTTTGGGCGAGGTCCTTATCAACACATGAAAGACCTGCCCCTAACGAGGAATAATAATAATACCAATAATGTACTTTGGACTAGTTTTCATGTTGAAATAACTATAAGGGGAAAGTCTTAAGCGGTCAAGAAAGTTTCCTCCGCTGCGCTACACAAAATAAACGGCGACGAGCTACGGGTCTCGTGAGCCCCGAGCGAGGAGCCTCCTTTTTAGGGAGGGGGTTACGTAGGGGGAACCGCTGGTTCCCCATGCGCGTGGTGGTGCCCGGGGTGGGGATCGAACCCACACGGAGTTGCCTCCAAGGGATTTTAAGTCCCTCGTGTCTACCATTCCACCACCCGGGCAGGATGCCCCCGCTCCACCGCGGGACTAGCTTACCTGCTAAATCCCATTTTACGGTGAGGGGAATGAGATCTCCGCCCTATCGGGCTCTGATCTCTAGTGGAGGCGCGGACCGGAATTGAACCGGTGTACAAGGTTTTGCAGACCCCTGCGTAGCCACTCCGCCACCGCGCCATAACGGACATATCATAACCGCGGAAAGCTTAGGTTTCAACATTTTTACTAAAACTTCGTAAAAACCCTTTCCTCAAACCTGAAAATAAGGTATAATTATATGATAAATAAAACTCTTTTTTGTGAAAAAACACCTAAAAACTCTATTTCTAGCTTTACTTGTTCTCTGGATTCCGCTGCAAACAGCCTTAGCCATTGAACGAAATGCTAGTGTTTCTACCACTGGTTCTTTTGGTGTAACATCTGATGAAATTGGCGAAGCTCCAATAGTTCTTTCTATTGATTCCTCAGAAGACGGTAGCCTAGTTCATTTAACTATCGAAAGTGAACCCAACGCCACGGTCAAAATCTACGCTGATCACTTAGAAGAACCTATTATTTTACAAACCGATGACACTGCTCAAGTCCAAGTAGATCTTGAATTAGAACCAGGAACCAACACTTTTGAGCTCATTACTATTGATTATTGGGAAAACATTTCAGAACCAACTCCATTTGTTTCCGAAAGAAGTTCTGATTTCCTAATTTATAGTCACGAAAATAGCCAAATCACCTTTACTCCTGCTCATGATATCGAAGAAACCGAATTTACTTATGACTCTGAAAAAAGCTTCTCCATTATCAGTCTAAACAAAGATCGCGTCTCCCGAATTAGCACTCCCATGCTCACCTTAAAAGAAACCGATATCACCACTGATACAGATGGTGACAGTTTTAGTGATGCCATTGAAATCATCAAAGGTGAGGACCCCACCGTAGAAAACCTTTTATTCACAAGTGAAATTGATGTTTTAAACTTAGATGGTAGTACTTTTACAAACTCTAATTTATTCCTTTACGGAACCGCTCCAGCCGACAAAACACTACGCGTTCACCTAGAAAATGAAAATGAATCACGCTACTTAGCCTGGTCAGGAAGAGTTGATTTAAACGGAACTTTTACAGTTAATACTCCTTTCCACGAAGAAGGAACTTTTAAAATCATCATTCAATCTATCAATCAAGACGGAAGCGTAGAATCAGAAGCAGAGTACGGAACTATTATTTTTGATCGCTCTCAGGAAGAAGTCCCCCTAACAATTAATGCTCATTACAAAGTTAATTCCCCCACCATGACCACTTCTATCTTTTCTTTAGAAGAAATTGGTCGCTTGGGAACAACTACTCTTTTTGGTCCTAACATTGATCTTTCTTTTGAAGGAGATACTAACCCCTTATCTGAAATATTTATCCTTTGGAAAGGCGAAGCTGAGTGGTTTTTACAAACAATTTCACACCCAGAATCTGGTAAATTTAACCTTCAGGCCCCAGAAAGTGTCCCTAGCGGAGAATACAGTGCCTATATTTACAGCCAAGACTTAAAAACCAGCACCATTAGTGACATCGTTAAAGCTAATTTTAATGTCACTACTGCTGAAGACGGCATGAACGGCCTTCCTATTAACACCCTTCTTTATCTTGCCGCAGCGCTAATGTACATAAGCGCGATTGCTTGGGCTGCTATTACTATCAGAGAACAATATATACCTGATCCACTTTCTCATGAGAATTAACCAAAAAACCATTGTCAAATGGATGTTTAATCTCTCTCTAGCCATTGCTCTAATGCTGATGGTAAATCAGTTCGTAACTGCTTTTACCCAAGACGATACTATTGAAATTCGAATCGATAGCAATAATACTAATTCCTTTGAAGGAATTATCGAAGTCGTTGCTCAACCCATTATTCCAATTGGAAGAAGGCAAGTTTTCAATCACCAAATAAACACTTTTGCCGATGGCTCACGTGGCTTTGATATCAGTTTAGAAGACCTTCAAAACGGATTATTTAACCTGCAAGCCTCTCTTCTTAACGAAAACGGCAACCGCAAAGATCTTTCTATCGAAGATTCTGTAGTTCTAAATTCTACTCCTCTCAGTTTTCACTTCAAAATTCACGCTACCAACCTTCAAACCACACTTCTAAAAGAAATCATTGAAGAGGAAGCTCCAGTTGAAGAGGAAGCTCCAGTTGAAGAGGAAGTTATTATTGAAGAAGAAATCTCTACTGAAGAAACTATCGTCGAAGAAGCTATAATCGAGGAAATTATTGAAGAAGAAACCGTTGTTGTCGAAGAAGAACCTGTAATCGAAGAGGAGGTCGTCGTCGAGGAAACAGTCATAGAACCGACCACTACCACTGCTGCTACCCCGGAAGTCACGGTTACAGAAGAAATTATTGTCCTTCCCACACTCGAAATCACGGAAGCAACAATTGAACCCAAAAAACCAGACCCTAGTGATGATTTAATTGTGTCTTCGGTAATTCTCAATGTCACAGATGAAGAAGTTAATCTTAATTACCAATGGCAATCCCGTAAAAACAACCCTGATTTTTATCAAAAAACTTACCTTCAAGACGTAAAAATAGAAGACTTCTGGACAGAAATAACTGAGCCAGAAGAACTAACCGAACCAGAGGAACTAACCGAACCAATCGAAATCGGCTTTGCTTTCAATTTCTATGCCGAAACTTTTGAAAATCTATATACTGCTCAAAATGGATTCCTAAGCTTCACCGAAATCCCTACCGAAACATCTTGGGAAAACCATGAAGGAACCATGATTTTACCTTTTGCTCTCCCTCAAGAAACTCTTATAAATACCGAACAATCTACCATAAAAACTGTTCTAATCGGCGAATCTCCAGCCAGACAACGCATTATTGAATGGGAAACTTTCTTAACTGACACCGAAGAAAAACTACACCTACAAGTCCAATTATTCGAAGGCAGTGATGATATTCGCTATGTTTACAAAGAAATCCCAACTGTCACCGAAGAAACAACTCCTTTCTTAGGCACCAAAGACAATCAAACTCTAGAAACTCCACTTAACGAAGTTTCTCTTTTACTTGAAAAAATCCAAGATGGACTCCCACCAGTTATCATTCGTCCGGCTAATAGATTCCTAGATATGGAGGACGAAATACTCCCATTAATCAAACATAATTCTCTTAAAAACAATACTAGCTATCGAGTTCTTATTACTCCAGAGGCAGATGGCTACGATCCTCTTTCATATCTAAGTAGACCTTTTACTGTTCTAGCAGCAAATTCCAAAATAGAAGAAATTGAGGAGGAAGAAGAAATTATTACCGAAGAGGAAGAAGGGTTAAGTATTTTACTTGGCACCAACTATACCTGGGAAAGGCTACCAGATTTTGCCTTTCAAATTAGCTTTGATCATCAATTACGTCGTAATTCCAAAGATTTCCTTCTTTTTACTGAGGTTGAAAATTTACCGGTCGAAAACCCTGTCTTTGAAAACAATCACATTTTGCTGAAGTTCCCGGAAATGAAGGATAAATATTCTGATTATATTATTGATCCAGATAATTTGTGGATCAAAATTAGTCACGCCACTTATGAAAGTACCCTTGATCAAGAAGGAAACATGTACTTTTTACTCCCAGAAAAAGGATTAGAAACATTTACGCTTTATCTAAATCTCCCGCATGATACTCCTTCTGGAGTCTTTGATGTTCACGGAGAAATTGCCACATGAAAACTCCCAAACTTTTTATCTTAGGAGCGATACTAATTAGCCTCGTAAGCACTCAAATCGCTTACGCTTCTATTTTGTGTATTGGTGGTGGCGGTTTAGCCATTACTTCTGTTCCCAGCAATTTAGATTTCGGAGACACCACAGTTAGCACTAGTGACGAAACTATTTCCTTTATTTTTCAAGATCCCGTGTTATTTGAAGACATGCGCGGTATTTTAATCCCCAAAGGAGCACCTCGTTTTTCTTTGTACGTAACAGCCACCGATTTAGTGGATAGCGGCACTGGAGCAACAATTGATCTAACCAACATGAAAATCGCTACTGATGATAACGAAACTGTTGATTTAGTAGATTGCTCTCCTCAAACTCGAGTTACCGCTGAAATCACTGAACCTACCGCTTTTACTGATAGTGATGATGATGGGACTTCCGATAATGTCATTCTGATTAACGGCCAAGATCCTTTCGCAATTTTAGCGGAAACAGGCCCTATCAAAAAATGGGAAAAAATCCTCAAAGGGAAGTGGCTCAAAAAATGGCTCCGATTTTTAAATGCCTATGTTGGTAAGTACTCGTTTGATCCAGAAATGGAAATAACTATTCCGGCCTACACTTCATCCGGAGACTACGAAACCACTTTTACCTTCACAATTATCTAAAACTTCTTCTTTTTAGCTCCTCTAATCTTCAAGTAAGCTAACAAAATCGCTAGAATTAAAACCAAAATTCCTACATTCATCCAAACCATCAAATTCAAGGATGATTCTTCAACAACTTCTTCCTCGTCATCAACATTTTGCGCTGCTAACCAAGCCTCGTAATCATCACTAGACATCACCTCTAAATGCGCACGAACTCCATTTCGAACCTCCACCTTAACCGAAGCTCCCTCACCCTGCGCTGTTTCAGCCTCCACTACCATCGCCGTCACACCACCCCAATAATGGCCAAATTCTGTCTCTTCAGGAACTAAAAAAGTCACTGTTAAAGTTTCACGTTCTCCGGTTTTCAAAGCTACCCGATCAGATGATAAACTCCCCCACAAACCTATTCCAAATTGCTCTGAGCCATTAGGTTCTAAAGAGAAAAACCCATCCTCTTCATCCGTAGAAGCTGCATCTACCACATCCAAATCATAAGTAGTTAATTCTTCCCCTCCATTTACCAAAACAAAATCTGCCGACACCAAAGTCCCCGGAACCACGGGCATTTCTATCCACGAAGAAGAACTATCTACTGGATTTAAATAAAACCGCGCTGAAACTACTGGAATACTCAAAATCATCACTAATAAACTTGTACAAACCAAGGTCAGAATAAATCGTGAAAAGCGCATGTAATTATTTTTTTAAAGATTACGACTGAGTACTTCTATACACTAGTAAAAGACTCAAAAAACCACCAAGAGTTATAATAACAGAGACTGAAAAGTATGTCAGGGAAAGCTGCGGCAAAGTCCACAAATTAGTTCCCACTGCATTAACTTCTCGCGGAGAATCAGTCACATTAATAATTACTCTTAATCCATTTTGTAAAACCATTTTATAAGGAGAATCCAACGAAGTCTCAGATACATAATTAGCGTAAACAGCTCCCAAATAAGTGTCTAATTCAGCATCTTCGGGAATTACTATTTGCAAAGGGATTTCCTCGGAAGTACGCGACTCAATAGTCGTTGCAATTATTGGAATTTGTGCCCATTCACCAATTTCCACCTGCTCATCTTCGGTTGTTTTAATCTGAAAATCTTCAAGTGTCGCCTCTTCCTGAGAATCCAATGCCCCCAAGGTAATCTCTGCTATTTCTTCATATCCATTCCACACAAAAAATGAAGTATTTATGGTCTCTCCAGGTTGCGCTTCGTAATAAATCCAAGATGGATAAAGCTCATTAACTTCAACTGGCATCAAAGAAATTCCATTCGGCATGTTGTCCTTCTGCGCTTTATCAATAAAAATAAAAAACACGGCCCAGAAAAGAACTAAAGCAAGTAAAACAATGATGATTGACTTAAGAAGCCAAGGGCGGGTTTTCATTTGTTGGGGGTTGAGGGTTAGAAACTGGCGCTACTGGCGCCGGAGTAGGCTTTTGAGCAACAGGGGCCGCTGGTTGGACTGGAGGCACTGGGGCCACAACTGCTGGCTGCACCGCAACTTGTGGCGCGGGAGTCACTACTGGAGCCTGCGGGGCAACAGTTGACTGTGGCGTCGCTGCTGGACCTTGTGGAGCCAAAATAGTTTGTCCGCGGGCCACCATATAAGGAAACTTTAATTTATTTAATTTAGCTATTTTTTTCCAAGAAACTCCCAACCGACCAGCAATTACTGTTAAATTTTCATCAATTGGCGAACAATACGGAGCACATTGTTTCTTAAACTTTTCAACCTGTTGAATTCGCACAAACATCACCCCAAAAGTCACTACAAAAATCAGCAAAGCTAATAACATTTCTCGATAAGGAATTATCCAAAAAGATAAAGATTCTTCATACGATCCAGACCATTGAGCTAAAGCATCTTCACTTAAAGCTCCCATAACATTTGAACGAGAATAATCAACCACTGTTGTTGCTTTTACAGGTCCAAAAGGAAAAGGATTTGTCCAAGCTACTACCGGAGACATTGAATCCGCTGAATAAATTATTCCCGTACTAAGTGGGATTTCTACATCATCAAATAATGCACTGTCTAACTTAATTAAACCGCTAGATTCCGCGGCTACATTTCCATTATTACTAAAAGTTAAATCAAAAATATGCTCACTATCATCATTTACAGAGTGTTGATATTCATCCCACAAAAAATTAAAATTCACTTCTCCAGAAACCGTAATATACATACGCACACCCACACTAACCACTGTCTTAATTCCAGCTCCACCAGTATCCACTTCTTCATCATCCTCATAAGGTAACAAAATCAAACCACCAGCATAATCCCCTGGAGGAACACTTCCCGGCACACTTACTGTGAATTGAAAATGTTTTTTTTCTCCAGGCTCCAAGGTAACCACACTATCTTCCACTGTCACCCAATCACCAATATTTGCTTGCTCTTTATCTGGTGGCTTTAAAGCAAAAGAACCAGTTGCCGTTGCTTCAGCATCTACAGCCATCAATTGAACAGTTTGCTCATACTCACTTTTATTTGTAATCGTTACAATATCTTTAAACTCATCACCCGGATCTACATCATAAATAAACCAACTAGAATCATCACTATAAGGCATAATAAACATTTTCTCCTGAGCCATTACTGGCCAAGACATTACCATTACCATCACACTCACCACTAAAACTGATAATAAAGATCGAATTTTCATGATTATTCAGAATAGTTAAGAAATAATGGCGCATCTTCTAAAGGCATTGTGTGAAAAACTTCTGGAAAAACAACTTGTCCATCCTCATCCAAAACCCAATATTCAGCTCTTTCTATTACCAAAGGATGATCAATTGTAATTTCAAATTCAGCTTCTGTGGTTGTTGCTTCGGCAAATTCATCTACTTGTAACAAGCTCAATTGCGTCATTGTACCCTGATAACTAGCTGCTTCCCACACCAAAATCGCAACTAAAAAACCAAACGCAGCGAGGGAAGAAACAAGTAAAGATTTAATCATTATTTTTTGTTTTAAGAATATCCCCGAAGGGATGACAATATGCCCATAAAAGCCAATCAACGAAGCCCTTTTTAAATAAATGTAAAGGTAATTGTAGATTGATAACCACCAATTGGAGTATAAGCAGGAATAGTAAGATCAACTACTGGATAAACTTCACAATGAGTAATTGTATCTTGAGTTCCGTCTGTATCAACAAGAGCTTGAGGGTCAGAAACACCATCAAGGTCTGAATCAACAAAAGTAGTTACAGGAGCAAGAGTGAAACCAGTAGAACAATCATGTATTCCTCCACTAACATCATTAATTGAGTCAGCTCCCATTGAAAAATTATCAACAGTAATTGTATATCCGTCTGCAAAATCTGATGCATAAACAGATAAAGTATAAGCAGCACCCGAATCACGAGTGTCTTCAAATTCTACACTGTTGCCAAAGACGTAGTCTTCAATGTATTGATCCACAGTAGCAACATCAACAGAACCAAAAGCTTCTAGAGCTGAAGCACTGTTAACTGATAAACCACCACCATCAACACCGACTTCACCAGAAGTAGACATTTGAGCGTAAGCCATGCTCATGAAGGCAGCGTTTACAATAAAAGCACTACCAGCAAGCAAAGCAAAAAGTTTTTTTGTGTTCATTTTTGAGAGGAGAATTAAGGGTAAGAACCTCTTTAGAACTGAGAGAAAAAAGGACTTTTAGGGCATATTGTCAAAGGGCAAACTATCTACGTTGATTACAAAATTGTAAACTATTTTATAATTAAAGTCAAGCCTTTAATGTGCGATAAATGGCTTAAACAAGCCAAAAAGCGGACCTTGGCTATCTTGTGAGTTGGGTTTTTGAACAAATTTTTTGTACAAGCTAAATTTCGTAAGCTTTCTCAAAACCTTGCCAAATAAAACGCACAAAATCCCTACCTTGATTCTTCTTTAAAGTATCCATAGATTCTCCCAACATCTCTAAATCACGCTTAATTATATCTGGCGAAGTTAAACTTTTTACTCTATCTCGTTCCTGATCTACTAACCCTCGCGGCTCCATTACTCTTAAACCAAGCAAAAAAGAATTTCCAGGCAGAGTTCTTGCAAAATTAAAAACCTGCTCATCAGTAAAAGCGGATGGATCACTGACATTAAGTGATAATCCAAAATCAATCACCTTAGCCTGCTCTGGCTCTTCACCCAAAATTACATGAGATTTTCCAAACTCATAATTAATCAAGCCATCATTGTAAAAAATATTACGCTCATGAAGAGCACGATAAAACTGACCCAACCGACGACCTAGATCATGATAGTATTTTCTTGGCTTTCCAGGTTGAATATCAAGCAATGGCTGCCCTGGGACAAATTCTTCAGTCATCACATTACGTAAACTAGGAAACTGTTGTGGGCCAAATCCCGACTCCCCCACAAGTGGCGCTATTATCCGCTCATCTTCACCTTGATATGACTTAATTATAAAATCTCCCTCCGGATGCTGAAAACGAAACACTCGAGAACGCGTACCAACCATCTGTGTCACCACCGCTAAATCTGCATTGTCATAAGCTAGACGCAAGGTTGCTGGTAACAACCCTGAATACGAATAACGAGCAACCTGAGGATCATTTAAAACCCGTTGATATAATTCTGGCTTATCCACAGCCAGTGGCGCCGCAAATTCAAAATTCTCACCCGCGCTCCTATAAAGTAAGACATCTCTAATAGCTTCTAACCTTTCCGGAGTCATATTCTTCGGACCAGCCTCCATTTCGTCAATACAGTCCTGAATTTCCTCAACCTCTGTTGGTGTATACATAAGAAAGCATGAGGGGGACGCTTATTAAATAATTGGCGCACAAAATATCAATAAAATAAGGGCATTGTCAAACTATTGACTAGAAAACGACCCTGCCGCTCCGCCGCGGGACTTCCCCTCTCTCAAACCTCAAAAATCGCGCAAAGGATGCTCGCTCCTTAAGACTCACTTCGTCTCGCCTACTCAGGAACAGACACGACTCGCTTAACGAGAATTAGGGCTAACCCAGAGGTAAGCCTGGACGACATGTAGCACCCATTTCCCATGTCCCATCATATTCTGCTGGGCTCTTATCTGTGTCAGGCACTACTACAAATCCCACACATCCCACAGCACCAAGATGAGTTTCATTAACAGCATCTGTTACTGCTTTAAACTGATCATGTGGAACACCAATAAATCTAATCGAATCATCTCCTTGTGGATCTGCTGCCAGAGTAACTTCAAAACCTAATCCAGAAACTCTAGTAGCAGCTAATGTCAAAGCTCCACGAATTGCTCCATTATCCTCTGTTTCTGCAGGCAACACTGTTTCAATACCTGACAAATCCACTGTTGCTGGAACCGTTGCTTCTTGAGCGGCTGCAGGCCCAGAAAATGCCAAAGTTGCACTTAATACTCCTTTTGCAAATGCATTCATAAATTGATTAGTTTAAATCTTACAGAGAGCAATTAAAGCAACTTATCTAACTAATGTCAACCCCTAAAACATCTCTAACTTATTCAAGCTCTGTTTTTTTATTCAACAAACCAAAAACAATCTTTTCCATTGGTTTATAATCTTTCAAAGTCCCCTTTTTACACGCCGCAATATACTCAACTTCAGAAATTTTTCTAAAATCTAAACCTTCATAACCACAACTTGCCAAAAAGAGATCCATAAAAAGCCGAATAGTACGCCCATTACCTTCTCTAAAAGGGTGAATCACATTTAATTCACAATAAAGATAAGCAATTTTGCGCACAATTTCTTTTTTTGAATCATCTGGTCTTGGACAATTCTTTTTAAACTCACTTTCAAAATCTTTCAGAACCTTTTTAATCTGATTTGGAGGCATAAAAAGCATATTTCCCTTCGAAATATTAACAGTACGAACTTTCCCTGCCCACGAATAGAGCATCCCTAAAAAATACTCATGCAACTCAAAAATTAAATCCAATTTTAAATTAAGTTTACCTTTATCCAAAAGTTCCAAAAAATAATCATACGCATCCGTAAGAAGCACTGTTTCCGCATCGCCAAGTTCTTTAGGATCTGTAATTCCTAATTTATTTTTCGAAACATCCGCCTCATCACCATCCACATTATATCGAGAAGCCGCGGCCATGTTTTTTAAGTTTAGTGATCACTGCCTTATTTCTACGAGCCCGAATAAAACTTAAACCCTCCAATTTAGAAGAGCCTTGAACAACACGATAAATCGCTTTTCTTTCAGCCTTTTTTTTCTTAGTATCCATAGCTTAATTGTAACTGTTTTGAGGGTGGAAAACAAACAAAATTTATCCCCGCTCCCCCGCGGAACATCCCCTCTCCCAAACCTAAACAATCGCGCAAAGGTGGCGTCGCGCTTCGCGCTCCTTATGCTCGCGCCTAACGGCGCTGCGCTGCACGAAATAGGACTTCGTCCTCTTCGTGTGTGGTGGGTCAGGTGGGAATCGAACCCACGACCGTTCGGTTAAGAGGTACAACCCTATGATTTTTTAGCGGGTTTTCCGCATACCTTAGCCATTCTTGGCCATCGACTGCTTCGTGATAGAACTTTCGCCCACGACTAACAGCCGTACTTATTTTATAGCAAGAATTTATGGAGAAATCCAGCTAATACAAATCCACCGCATTCAAACTTTTCTGAAGATTCTCTGTAGCGACATGCAGATAAATCGTCGTTGTTTTAATATCAGAATGTCCAAGTATCTTACTCACCTTGTAAATATCAATCCCCTGATTAAGCATCTCAGTTGCCGCGGTATGACGAAGTACGTGTGGAGTGAATTTAATTCCTGTATAAACAGATAATTTCTGACACACTTGGGCGAGATACTTGTAACCCAGAACGATGTCACTTTGCGCTCCTACAAAAAAATACTCCGATCGTTTATTTAAACGTTTACGTTCCTTAATATAACTGGCAAGAATATGTTTCAACTTACGATGAACTGGCACATACCGTTGCTTACTCCCCTTCCCATCTCGAATAAAAATCCGCTCTGAACTCAAATTCACATCCTCTACTCTCAAACTAAGCAATTCATCAGCCCGTATCCCCGTAAAAAGCAAAGTAGCAATGATTGCGTAATTCCTATACTGCTCAAAAGTGTAAAACCAATCATAACTGAAAGAAGCACACAAAACCTCCTTAGCCTCAATCTTAGTAAGCACCTTGGGTAACCTCTTTGGGAGCTTAGGTTTCTTCAATTCAAGAACTGGATTAACCTTTGTGTATTCTTTCCCAATGCACCAAATAAAGAACTTTTTGAGATATTTCATGTGATTTAAGGTATAACTCTCAGACCACTGATATTTCTCTTTCCCTTCATAGAAAAACTCGCGAAGAACATCTAACGTGAGCTCATTCAGGCTTTTCACACCAGTACGCTTAGCGAGTAGTCGCAACGTGCTTTTTATACCACGCACTGTACTCTTTGCAAGATTCTCCTCAAGCGAGCAGTATCGACAGAAACGAGTTGTTAGGTCATCAAGTAACATAAGACTACTTAAGTAATAGGGGCTCTCTCTATCAAGTCTTCCATCTCTTGTTTCTCTTCAAGTGTTAATACAAGAACTTCTTTCATGGGTTTAGTAAGAAGATCTTTAAATCCCTCTTCCATAATATCCACATCGGTGATATTGCCTTCTTTAAACAACTTTCGATAAAGATTGAGAATTCCCAACAATCCTTCGAGTTCGGTGAATTCCTTCAATGTTAATCGAGCAATTGCAATACGATTTTCTTCATACTCACTTAAAAGTGAGATGCCTGCTTTTTGTGTACAATATTCAACGGCATAAAAAGACTGTCTTAGTCGTTTAGCTATCTTCACTGATTGAACGAAAAGTATTTGCAGATTTGAGTCGATTGATATACCTCTTTCGGGAGAATCTAAACTGCGATTGTTGATGGAATCTACCACTTTACTAGTAAGTTGCAGGATTATTACTTTATGAATAAACAGCTCCAACACCACACTTTCTCGTTCTACATCAAGGAATGCAGTGCTACTCATAAAAAACAATTTTCGGAGTGATTTTAATAGGCCCCCGTGATCTTCATCCCAAATTTGATTTATTAAAAACTCTTCATCATTGGGAGTAAGTAAGTTAGATTTATCAATCTGTGCATTACGATGAGCAAAGAGCAGAGCTATCTTTTCTTTAGTCCTCATGCCAGAGACAATTTGTCGTATATTGAGTTTCTTTTTCATGTTAAATAGTTAAGAAATAGTAGTACGTCGCTCCAAAATGGCGCGTTCAATGATTTCAACGCGATTAGCGATACTGGAGACCTCAATGGCCTTGATGAGCTGACCTGAAAGCACACCAATGCAGTTGCCAATCTTTACATCCAGTTCACCAGATCGAACCCTGTTGATGGTGTCCTCGAGAAGCAAAACGACATCATTAACTTCTTTTAGATCTATAGGAGATAGTGGATTCTGTATACGGACTAATTTGGTCTGACCACCACGTGATTGGGCTTCCTGGCGCTTTTGTGAATCTCCGGAGCCTGGTTTGTGGAAAAAACAGTATTCCTCTCCAGCCATCGCCTGAGCTTTGCAGCGCTTTTTGTTTAATTTAGTGTAAGTGCATTGCATGATTAAGAATTGGTTAGGATTTCCAAAAATTTAGGGTATGGAGTATAAACTTGAGCAAGATCATTAAGGCCCTTACTTTTGCTCAGTACGCCGATAGCGACGAGTTCATCAAAATTTCGCTTTACTGTTTTGTAGTTCTTCTTGAGAAATTCAGCGGCCTGCTTAGCAGTCACTTCAGTCTGTTTTTCAAAGACCCTCAAAACATCGGCACGTCTGACCGGCATGGAAGAGAGGGTAACCATGCGGATAATTTCAATCTCATCTTTTCCGATTTGTTTATTTCCATTCACCATCGCCAGGCATCCGGCTAACTTTTTGATTTGTTTCAAGGCACGAAAAGGCTCTTCAATTTGTATTTCAGAAGGTTCGTAGTGTGTCTGGATGTCTCCCTCCTCATTTTTGAAAGTGATTTTATCAGTGATAACAATCCCACGGGCACGGGCAATAAGGTAAGCGTAGTTGTTAAGTTTGGACTGTGACTCATCTGTAAAGGTGATCGAGGCAGACGTATCAATTTTTTCTTTGAGCTGAAGACAGAATTTTGTGACAACATCGCGTGCAGTCTTCTTATCCATGGATTTGTTAGACCATATACGAGCTATGCCCTGGCATTTTTCCTCTGTGCTATAGGGTTGAATTCGAAGAAATAGAAAACGCGCTCCTACCGCATCCATGTATCGTTGTCGTTTATTCAGCGCCATAGGTGTTACGCATCCAATATGTGAAAACGAAGCCTTGTACCTTACAGTCCCACGAGTTGGCGAATGTTTTGCATACTCCCCATCGTAGATAGCAACAAGGTCGCTAATAAGTTGCTTTACCATTTCGTCGCTACGACCGAAAATGGTTCCATATTCTTTGATCATAAAGCATTTGCCATCTATAAGAGGGAGCAGATCGACGGGTTTTTCTTTTGCACGTTGACCAGAGCTGAATGGGTTTGCAGTCATGGTATCCAGGCGATACACATCCTCCGCATCCTGGAATAGGTCGACAAGAGTTGTTTTATTGGAGCTAGGATTGCCAACGAGCATAAGCCACAAAGGATCTGATTTCCCCAAAAAGGTTGATACATAAATCGCCATAAGGGTCTTGATCACATAGGTCCGCGTTTCGCCAATAGTCTGGATCGCATCAAGGACGTCATCTATGGTAACCGGAGTTTGTGTCCCTGTATGGACGTGAACTCCGTTAGGCATATCATTGCGAATTTTGGCAATGGTTGTCTTTACATCAAAAGCAAGCATAGTAAAATAGGGTTAGAGATTATTTAGTTTGAGGACTGCTTCTCCGAAGGAGCAGTTTTCATATTTCATTACAAAGTCGATCGGTGAGCCCCGGCTATTGCATCCAAAGCAAACGAATCGATTGGTTTTGGGATAAATTTTGAAAGAAGGCTTGTCATCCTTGTGAAAAGGGCATGGAAGATTTCTATGAATGTCACTCACCCCAAGATAACAATGGACCACGTCAGTAATTTGAGCGTGCTGTGTTGCGTACTCGTACTGGTCATCCCACTTGGTTCGACTAGGGATCTCTCCCTCCGAACGACGAAGCTGGAAGCACATCGACTTTAGGTCTCGCTCAATCCGTCGCATTTCAGGACCTCCAAGCAATTCATCAAAAATCTCCAGTAGAAACCATTGCCCAAATTCATCGCGACTTTCAAAATGGTTAAAGTAGAGGAATTGACCTCTTTCGACTTCAAGATTCTCATAGCGCTTAGACTTTTCAGCGATCATAGACTTTAACGCATTGCGCGCATCTGGATCTTGAAGGATGACTTGTGAATGATTAGATTTCATAGGATGTTATGTGTGCCTTGTGATAGTGAGTAGAGGTTCAGAAGCTCAGTTGCCATTTCTTTTGCTTCATCGGGTTCAAGTTCACGGCCGAATTTTTTTCGGTATAAAGCGCGGAATTCTTCGATGGCCTTTTTTGGTATTCTCAAAAGCGGGCAGGGTTAGATTCTTTTACGCGGGTTTTGAGGAATTTAAGATTTGCCAAAATTAGATGACTTGGCAGATTCAACTGCTGACTAGTGTGTAAAGATAATATTTTTTCGAGGCGGTCGTTCTTTTTAAAAACAAATAGCGATTTCCGTCCTTGTATCTTTTCAAGACATACTAACTTAGCACCTGCTGTCATTATCGCAGCGGCGGTTTCAAGGCATTGGGTCTTGTAATGGTTGTTTTGCATTTTCATTTACTTAAAAAGGTTTTACTTCTTTTCCTTAAGGGTGACCTTTTTTAGCTGTCAAAGCCCAAAACTTAAAAGCCCCACATTATGTAGGGGCCAAACCTGCTAAAAGTATTGCCAAAACGACACAATATATTCTGTGTAGAGTAAGACTTTTTAAAAAAGCGAGTGACTAGTCACCGAATAAGTCATCCGTTCCAATAGTATTTACCAGTTTTTTTATTAGTACTTATTACCTCGCCGCAATTCTTAACGATAGTGCGTTTAACTTTTTTTATTTGTTGCCAATTTTTACCCAATTCTTCGAATTCCTTTTTCCCATATTCTTTTTTACTTCTTTTAAGTATACGAATTAAATAACACCCATTTTTTTGAGCTCTACATACTTCTTCGTCATCTTTATAAATGACTCCCTTTGGCGTTATATGGAAATCATCTCCGAAAAGTTCATCTTCTTTACTTGGTCGGTGTTTTGGCTGCTTTTTACGAGGGCCGCCTAGTTCGTAGTTTGGGATTATTCTAAGAGATTGAGTTGTCTCATTGCATAATTGCTTGGCCACTGTTTTACACTTAATTACAAGCGCAGAAAGAGTTATTATTCGTGGGAATACAATTTCTTTCCTCTTTGTATTGATAAATTTACCAAAGGCGAAGTCTTTGAAATCCGGAATTGCTTCATTAGGGTTAAGTTTTTCAAGAAACCGTTGAATCCAGGAGTAGCTGTAGTGTTCTCCAGTCAATTTAGGCAGATAAGGTGAAAATTCAGGGACACTATGTAGTAAAGCTACTGCATCAAATAGTTTGTCTACAAGAAAATAAAATTCCGAGATTTCACTGATTTTATTTCCTAGGTTTTCCGACACGGGCCAGTTTACTACAGCGCTGGCTTTCCCCTCCAGGACTAATATGTAGTCTTTTGCCTTCATTTTCATATGGTTATCTGTACTGGAATCTATCACAAAAAACCTTGCCAATCACGGTGATAGTGAAAATCAATTCGGCTAATACAAAAGTGAATCTAGATTCACTCCATAAAGAGACGCAAATCTTTTAAGCTCAATTACGTCCAAACGTCTTTGGCATGTTTCGACCTTCGATATAAAGGACTGGGGCTGATCTAGCTTTCTAGCAACTTCTTTCTGCGTTAAACCGGCCTCTTTTCGCGCCTTGATAAGCCGTTTGATTAACTTACGATATTCTTTGTCATGTATACTGCTCATGAACAAACCCTAAATCCTATTTTGGAATATCCCAAAATAGGATATTATGTAGCCGCAATAACACTAACCTCACTCAGGCATGCGCAAACTACTTAACTTCCTAGTAATCTCAATTTTGTTGCAAATTACTGTTTTCTCTTCTGTCAGTGCTGCAACATTCCCAGACGTTTCAACCGACCACGACAATTCAGTTGCTATTGAATACCTCGTCAATATTGGCACACTCCAAGGATACCCTGATGGGACCTTCCAGCCTTCAACGACCATTAACCGTGCGGAGTTAATGAAAGTACTGGTTGCAGGGCAAGGTATCGTGCCTGATGAAGAAACCTACAAAGATTGCTTCCCTGATATAGGTAATGAGTGGTTCGCTAAGTATGTTTGCTATGCCGCGGAACAAGAATGGGTAGGAGGCTATCCTGATGGGACATTTCAACCCAGTAAGACAGTAAATAAGGTTGAAGCGCTCAAAATGCTTGTAAATGCACTAGGACTTGATTCTGAGCTTCCTGAGACGGTTACAGTGAACATGTTTACTGATACAGACAATTCTGCGTGGTATGCACCGTACGTTTATGTTACAAAGGATATGGGGCTGCTCGAAGTTGTGTCAGGGATCTATCAACCGGCTGGTGAAATGAATCGGGCTGGAGTAGCTGAGTACATTTTCCGAACGCTTGTGGTGCAGGAACTTGAAGCCCCTGAATATACCGATGTGGATCGAGATGAATTTTTAACAATTCATGAACTTGCAGAGTTGATTCCTCAAGGAAAAGCGATTATCAGTTACGTTTTCTACGATGGGGAGGTTTATCAAGTAGAATCCGACGAATACGCTGAAATCACTAATGATGGCAAAGGTGACCTAGATCTCACTGGGTACTACATCATGGGCTCCAAAGGAGAAGAGAAGTATACATTCCCAGATTTAGAACTAGCTCCTGGCGAAAGCGTTAAAGTTTACACAAACCAAGGTGACCACAGCTTTGAAAGTGAGGATGCACTGTGGAGTAATAGTGGAGAAACAGTGTACTTATACGACGCTTCTGGAGAACTTATCGACAACTATTCATACTAGGCCTTATTAAAGTTTTATCCTAGTTCCATCCGAAGCATGCCAGCACATTTTTGGAGATTCGTTATATTCCTGTTTCTCTTTGCCCTTAGTCTCAATCTTCTTCATTTTTTCACCAAGGCTTTTAAGCGCCTCTTCTTCTCTCAAAAACTTAAATCCTTCTTCATCGTTTAGACAAAAGCGAGCCATATCTTCGACCCAATTTTCATCTTTCTCGATCTCCAGAGATAAATCCTCACTTAAATCCAACGTATACGCGTTTTTATAGCCACAATGCGTACATTTCTTGCAAGTCTTGAGGGCAGAGCCCTTTCGGGTTGTTTCCATCTCCATCTTGCACTGGCAGTCTGGGCATTGCCAAGGGATGCGGTCTTTCCGTTTCCCACTCTCCCAAACCTGACAATAAACCTGGCAATCCTTACAGGCTAAATAGAAGTACACAACAATCTTATTACTCTTGCCCTTAAATTCCCAAAATTTATCCATATTTCTCATTTCATTTGAGCAAAATCGGCACTGTACTGGATAGGGAAGTTTAGCTGTGGCAAGTTTTTCTTCTATTTCGCGATCATGCTCTATCCACCCATCAATGGTTGAGCGCCTATTGCGGTAGCGGTCACCCTTGCGAAAGTAAAGCTCGAGCTCATGGCAGAGCCGATAGATTTTCCTTTTTGAAGGTTCTTTTTTGCAGGCTTCTTGGTAGTAGTTTTCCAGCTTTCGACAAATATCAACGGTGTGGCGATCATATCGGTGCTCATATTCAGATCGGCTTTTGTTCATACCTGAAGATTACTGTGTTGTTTAGTAATGAACAACACTAATTCCCCCTTAAAGGGCTAAAATGTTATTATTAAGACAAATCTCTAAAAATCAATATGACCCCAGAGGAAATACTAAAAAAATATGATGCGGACGCACCTCGTATAAAACGTTTAACAAAATATGTTTATAGACGATTAAAAGAAATCCGGCTTGAGGCACAGAGAAATGGCATCAAAGTCCAAGCGATTTCCACTAGAGAAAATTTAATAAAATCACGTGAAAGCGTTGAAGGAAAGATAAAGAGGAAAGAGTACACCAATTACTCACAACTTACAGATTTATCCGGAGTTAAGGTGATCTTTTACTATGAAGATGATATTGATGGTTTCGCACAACTTGTTCATGGATTTTTTAGTGGGCACGGTGAAGATCAGACTCGAGACGCCGAAAATTACGAGGCAAGGCATATCACAGTATCCCTTCAGGAAGAGGACGTAGAAGAAGAGGATAAAGATTTAGTAGGCATGCCATGTGAGGTACAGCTGGTAAGCGTCCTAAAGCATGCATTGAGTGAAGTTAGCCATGACGTGACTTATAAGGATAAGGAGAAACTCGAAGATTTTTCCCCAGAAGGATTTAAGCATTTGAAGGAAGGATTTAGTGAAGTAGAAGAGCAATTTTACAGTATAGATATAAAATTCCAGGCACTTAGGGACCGTGCAGAACTTATAAAAGAAGCAAGAAGCGTTTTATCAGAATCTTTTTTGTTGGAACTTATACGAGAAGAAAGTTATGAAAGCATTTCGAAAAAGCTAAGTATGCTTTCAGAGGCTTTTGGAAGGTTTGCGTTTAAAGCAAACGATCAAGTATGCGAAGTTCTTATTAGTCTGCTTGATAAAGATAGTTTGGAGGTCAAAAGCATAGAAAGCAGATGGGGGCCCATGTATGGGAAAAATTACCAGGACATTGTTAAGGAAGTGCTCAATTGTGCCCTAAAGTTAAGGAATTTTTACCCAGCTGAAGTTTTAGCAGTTGTTGTTAAGAGTGCCGAAGTTATTGGGAATGAAGATGAGTTAATATCTGACGCTGTCAAAGTTCTTTTCATGTATGAAACCTATAGAGTGAAGAATGATGAAGGAGAAACTACCCGTAAGATTAGCTATTACCGTCAAACTCAGCTAGTCAAGCAATTAGAAAAATGGTCCGAAGAAGAGTGCAAAGCAAGAATGAGCATATTTATCGGTGGCTTATCCGAAGTTCTGAAGGCTAGTTTTAACTTCTTCGAAGCCATAGATTATCAATCTTTGAGCTCAAGGAAGGTATATCTCTCAGCCACAAAAGAACTGAAAAAAATTAGAGAGATGGCATTTCTAAAACTAAGCGATGTTTTTTTTGAAGTCAGCGACTTAGATAAATTGAGAGTTCTGGAATGCATAGAGTCTGCTACTAGAAGCCAGGATTCCTCTGGGGAAGGTTTAAAGGAACTGATTATGGAGAGTGTTGACGCATTTGTTCAGTTTATAGCTTCTATCATTAACCATCAGTCTGATCCAGCAATACTTTTAGCTTGTGAGCATGCTCTAGTAAGACTGCTACATCTTTATGGAGATGATGTAGTAGGAGCCAAGAATGAACTTTTAAAAGTTAGATCGAAAGACCTGTACGTGTATTATCGTCAGCTAGTAGGCCGAGATAGCCTTTACGGGCTAATAGCGGATGAAGAGATCAAAGAAGAGTTTGAGCCGGATTTAAAATCTTTATCGGAAGAGCTTAAACAAAAAAATATAGACGATTTGAGTGACACGTTAAATTATATCGCTGGTCCATATGCATGGATGCCAAACTATTGTGGATACCGTCACTTTAGAGAGTTTCTTTGCAAATTTGGCGAGTCCGAATCAGATGTGAGTAGCAAACTAGTTGATGAAATAGAAAGGAATGAAGAAAAATACAAAACCTTTATAAGGTACTTTTATTCAGACCTTTTAAGAGGTCTAAGACTGTCTAATGTAAAAAAAGTAAAAGATTGGGAGCAGGAAAATATGTCTAAAGAGAGTGGGCAGAATGTACGAATATTTTTATCTAGCCTAGAAGGCACAGAATTGGATAGCGAAGAACTCGAGAAATCGCTCAGCATTGTGCGATGTGAAAATGGGTTTGAGTTTGTAGAGGCTTTCGAGGATGATGAAAAAAATATAATAGCGTATCAGGCGATTCGATTAGTACTTAGGTTAGATACTAAGAAAGATGTTCTGAAGAAGGAGGTCGTAGTAAGCGCCCTTAAACTTCAAGATATTACTTCAAGTCAAGCAGATAATTTGTTGAATGAACTTTGTGCTTATGAGTACAGTTTTGAGGACTGGACGGACGATGATTTGAGATTAGTTCAAGAGTTATTGTTAAAAGTTAGGAGTATTGATGACAGATCATCTCAATGGATACTTGCTGCTTTAATCGAGTTGAACCCAAGAATTGGAGTAGAGGTTTTCAAGTTAAGATATACACATTCCTTAGACAATTCAGAAGGAGCTTACTCCACGACAATATTTAGATTTGACCCAGTATTAGTTGCAAGTCTTCGAAAGGCACAAAGTGTCATGGGAAATGAAGTAATCGAGGATTATTTTAAGGGTGGAGATGAGGCATTTTATGCTGCTGAGATCATAAAAAAAATATTCGAAGAGAGTGAGCTTAAAAATGAGTTAAGCAAGAAATTAGAAGAAGGTAGAGAAAAAGAGGTGATTGGACTCATGCATGCAATCGGCGTCTCTCAAGGTACTATCGAAGTAGCAATGGAAATCGCTTCAAACAAAAAAGAATTGCATGGCTACTTAGCTAGTTTTGTTTTATCTGGTACTTTTGGGGGAGGCGGTGAGTTTGCTATTGAGGAAGCCTACCAAGAGAGGCTGAATTACTTCAATTCGGCAGTCAGCAGATTAGGTTCTTTCTCAAAAGGGCAGAAGGCATACGTAGAATTAGTAAGAGAGAGGTTGAAAGCGAACATTGACGCTAGCCATACAGATGCGATTAGTGACAAGAAAAGAAGACAGAAAATTTTCGAGATTTAATCCTAAAAAGCGCTAGAATAAGCCGTTTTCTTTCTCGCAACCATGGTTCTAATTTCATCCAGCGTGGCCCACGACCATAAGCCCCAATTTTGAGCCCTTTTTTAGCTCAAAATGGCCAAAATAGGCCTGTCCACGGCCCATTGCTCTGTAGACATCTGGTCAAACAGCTCTGGATTATCCTTAGATTTTGTCTCTTGACTTATCCGCGGCACCCTGTAAGTTAGGCATGCTTAACTTATTTACCATGACAAAACAAACTCGCGAAGATTATTTGAGAGCAATCTACTGCCTAGGAGAAGAACCGGATGGGAATGTTCGCTCCGTAGATATAGGGAAGCATCTAAAAGTCTCCAAACCGGCTGTCTCAGAAATGCTTAAAAAACTAAAAGCAGAAGGTTGCGTTGAAATGGTCCCCTACTCCCCCATCTCCCTAACCCTCAAAGGTTTCCAAAAAGCCAAAAAACTTACTTACAAACATCGTGTTGCCGAACTTTTTTTACGAGAAATCCTTGAACTTGAGGAAGACAAAATCCACGAAGAAGCCCACAAACTTGAACATTCATTATCTGATGAAGCGGCAGACAAGTTATTCGAATTACTAAAAAACCCTAAAGCCTGCCCTTGTGGGCATCCTATTCTTAAGCCATAACATAATGCCTCGAGAGCGACTTTCCCAATTCAGCAAAGGTGAAAAAGTGAAAATCTTAGGTGTTCATTGTGGTAAAGATTTTTCTAGACGGCTTTCTGATCTAGGATTATTTGATGGCGCTAAAGTTGAGATTATAAAAAATGACCACTTTGGTCCTGTTATTATAAAAATTTTAAACTCTAAACTCGCCCTTGGCCGCGGTGAAGCCAACAAAATCTATGTCGAAAAAATCTAATGTCACTATCGGTTTAACTGGGAATCCCAACACCGGGAAATCAACCTTGTTCAACGCCCTTACCGGGGCTCGTCAACATGTTGGTAACTGGCCTGGCAAAACCGTTGAAAAAAAAGAGGGAGAATTCACTTATCAAAAAAATAATATAAAAGTCGTTGACCTTCCTGGTTCATACAGTTTAACCGCTTACACCGAAGAGGAGATCATTACTTCTGAATTTATTCTAGAGGAAAAACCAGATGTTGTGGTTCAAATTGTTGACGCTCAGAATCTTGAGAGAAATCTCTTTTTAACCCTTCAGCTAATTGAATTAGGCGCTCCACTTGTCCTGGCAGTAAACATGGTGGATTTAGCAAAAAAGGATGGCATTTCTATTGATTTCAAGCAGCTCTCAAAACTTTTAAATGCACCCGTTATTCCTATTGGGGCAAAAAAGAAAGAGGGGCTTGATCATTTAATGAAGGTCATACTTAGGCAAGCTAAGTCTCCTCAGGTCTCTAAAGTTAAACTAAAATATGGCACTGAAGTTGATGATGAACTCAATAAAATCAAAGAATGGCTCCTTGAAAGCGATCCTAAAATCATAAAAACTGAACTGGATTGGAGTGCTTTAAAATTACTTGAAGGAGACTTGCGAATCGAACAAAAGATGACGCAAAAGCCTTATTATTCTGAACTTAAACTGCTCGTCGAAAAAAGCCTGGCCCATTTAGAAGGCGTTTTTAGTCGAAATATTCACACCATCCTGGCTAGGACTCGCTATGGATTCATAAAAGGGTTGAGTCAAGAAATAACCGCAAGTTGTAAATCAAGCAGAACCAATATCTCTGACCGCATGGATTGCCTTTTAACCAATAAATTCTTAGGCATTCCAACGTTTCTCTTAGTGGTATGGTTAATGTTCCAAGCGACTTTTAAACTCTCCGGGCCTTTAATGGGATGGATAGAGGGTTTCTTCGGGATGATTGGAGACAAAGTGATCACTTTATTAGGAAATTTAGGTGCTTCAGAGTGGTTTATTTCCTTGATTGTAGACGGGATTATTGGAGGTGTTGGAGGAGTCCTCGTTTTCATCCCAATTATTGGAATCCTTTTCCTGCTGATGGCCATTTTGGAAGACTCGGGTTACATGGCACGCGTAGCCTATGTGATGGATAAACTGATGCACCGAATTGGATTACACGGGAAAGCTTCTATTCCCTTAATTTTAGGATTTGGATGCAATGTGCCCGGTATCATGGCCACTCGAACGTTAGAAACCAAACAAGATCGACTTTTAGCTATATTGATAAATCCTTTCATGTCCTGTGGGGCACGCTTGCCTGTTTATGCGTTATTTACAGGAGCATTTTTCTCGGCTTATCAAGGTTGGATTATTTTCTCGCTTTATCTTTTAGGAATTTTGGTAGCGATTGTGGCGGGACTGGTTTTTAAAAAACTTTTTTCCAAAAAACTCTCTTCACCTTTTGTTATTGAACTCCCTCCTTACCGATGGCCAGCGTTACGCGGTGTTTTTATTCATGCCTTTGAAAAAGTTTGGATTTTTATAAAAAAAGCCGGAACCATTATTTTAGCTTTTTCTGTTGTAATTTGGTTATTGGCAAGCTTACCAGCAGGAGTAGAGTACGGAGCTCAAGAGAGTTATGCTGGACAAATTGGAGAAACCATCGCTCCTGTTTTCGAACCACTAGGATTTGGGAATTGGGAATCCGGAGTAGCACTCATGTTCGGTTTTGTAGCTAAAGAGGTAGTAGTGAGCACTTATGGGACCTTGTACGGCATTGGAGATATTGAGAGCGGAGAAGGCACCCTTTCACTATCAGAAGCCTTACAGAATGATTTTACTCCGCTTTCTGCATATGCGCTGATGGTTTTTGTACTTCTTTATGTTCCCTGTATGGCTGCTCTGGCGGTTATTAAACGCGAAACAAATTCGTGGAAGTGGCCGCTTTTTACAGCTGTCTACATGACCGGTATTGCCTGGCTGATGGCCTTTATTGTTTATCAGGGAGGTTTATTATTAGGTTTTAATTAAATGAATATTCTCGAAATCATTGTCGTTTCTTTTCTAGTTATTGCTTCGGTTATTTCCATTGTTCGCTATGTTATAGCACCTTTTAGGAATACTAAAAATCCGTGTCATGGTTGTCCGTATTCAAGCAATTGCTCAAAACATTTTGATTAACCCTAACCCATCTTAATATGTTAAATATTTGGCTCTACTCATTAGGAAGCGTAGTCATCGTTAGTCTACTTTCTCTTGTCGGAATTTTTACCCTGACAATTAAGACAGAATATTTAAAGAAAATTTTGATTTATATGATTAGCTTTTCTGCTGGGGCCCTGCTTGGCGATGCTTTTTTACATTTGTTACCTGAAGTAGTGGCAGAAACTGGCTTTACTCCAAAGATTTCTTTGTATGTGCTTACTGGAATCGCGGCTTCATTTATTATCGAAAAAGTTATCCATTGGAGACATTGCCATCATCCTACGACTGATGAGCATCCCCATCCGTTTGCTTGGATGAATTTATTTGGTGATGGCGCACATAATTTTATCGATGGATTGATTATAGGAGCGGCTTATCTTGTAAGTATTCCTGTTGGAATTGCAACTACTCTGGCGGTAATTTTGCATGAAATCCCTCAAGAAATCGGAGATTTTGGGGTGCTTTTACATGGAGGATTTTCTAAAAGAAAAGCTCTATTATTAAATTTTATCACAGCGTTAACGGCAGTTTTGGGAGTTATTGTGGCTTTGATTGTTAGTGCATATGTGGAAAATATTACGCATTTCCTAGTCCCATTCGCTGCAGGTGGGTTTATTTATATTGCTGCTGCGGATTTGATCCCTGAATTACACAAAGAGGTAAAAATTCAAAGATCATTGATGCAATTTCTCTTATTTATATTGGGAATTGGTTTGATGATGCTACTTTTGCTAACGCATTCACATGAGCACGATCATGGACATAGTCACGATGCGGGAGAGGAATACCATGATGACCACACTGAAGAGCATTTTGATGAGGAATATATGGACGCTATTTAATAAATTTTTGACCGATACGCATAGGCTGCCAAAGCTGTAGAAATGGGCACTGCCAAAACCAAGGTGCTACTCCCCACAAGAGTTCTCACAATTTCCTCTGCCATAAATTCATTATTCATAAGGACCCAAAGAGGTTGGGAAGACATAGTTAGGACTAAAAGTGCAGGAAAGGCGGCCCCTACATAGGCAAGCACTAATGTGTTCACAAGAGAAGCGATATGTTCTTTGCCAACAGATAAGCCACGTTTATAGAGCTCATGAAAAGGAAGTTTTGGATTTAACTTATGCAATTCATAAATTGTTGCCGTTTGCGTTGTTGTGACATCATCCAAAACACCTAAGGCACCAATTACAATTGCACCCAAAAGGAGCCCTCTAAAATCAAGGGAATCAGTTGATCCAAAGGCCAAATAGGCCGCATCTTCTGAACCTAAACCAAAAAGTTTTGAAGAGTAAACGGAAAGAAGAGCAAGCACTAAAGAGATTTGCAGAGTAATCAAAGTGCTCACCAAGGCCAGCGAGGTTCTTTTATTAAAGCCATGAGCAAGATAGAGAGATACGCAAACAATAATAAGAGCCCCTACAAAAGAAAAAAGTAACGGATTTCCTCCTGCCACAATGTTAGGGATAATCCATTTTATTAAAACTAAAAGAGTAACAGCCAATCCAATTAAAGAAGAAAAACCTCGCTTCCCCCCGATAAATAAAATAATCACAACAAATAAGCCAAACAGAAGGGCCAGGTTTGGCAAGCGATAGGGCTCATAAACGGAATAAATCACTTTCTCTCCAAATACGGATTCTACGACAACTACCTTTCCTCCTTCTTCAATTTTTTGCGAACCATCAGTAATAAAAGAATTGATGTACGTCACTCTAATAATCTCGCCGGCGTCAGGGCCTTCTAGTAATTCAACTTTTAAATCTTCCTGATATTTAGATGTCCCGAACTCTTCAATTATTTCTTCACTAATTACCTCTAGGACTTCTCCTCGATAAAAATTCTCTGAAGCCAGCGCCACCGGAACAAACATTCCAATCGTAAGCGACAAAATCAGTAGCCCTTTTGTAATTTTTAATAGAAATGTCATAGCAATTGCTCTTGTATTATGAATATATATTCATTATAATATAAATACAATATTCTTTAATCATATTTACCATGCCAAACTTTGACGGAACAGGCCCACAAGGTCAAGGGCCACTTACGGGTCGGGGGAAAGGAGACTGCGAAAACTCTGATTCAGGAGGGCCTGGACGAGGGAGAGGATGTCCCTTTATGAAAGGTTGCGGCTTTGGCCGTGGCTTTCGTCAAGGAATGATGAAGCGAAAACCCGATGGTCCACAAAAAGAAAAATAATCCCCTTTTATGCCAAGACCTAGAAGACGCCGCCGTATACGCGGAAATCCTAATGCAACCTACTTTAAACCAAGTGGTATCCCAAAGTGTGAGCTAGAAATAGTTCCTTTAGCCATGGATGAATTTGAAGCGATCCGATTAAAAGATTTTCAAGAACTAAACCAAAAAACAGCTGCACAAAAAATGAACATCTCTCAGCCCACTTTTCATAGATTGCTAAATTCTGCTCACAAAAAGATCTCCGATGCCATTATCAATGGGAAGGCAATAGAGATTATAAACATCCATACGAGAATCAAAAAAACACTCCCACGACCATAAGCCCCCATTTTTACCCCCTTTTGAAGCAGAATAGAACGAAAATCACCAAGCCCACGGCCTCTCGCCCTAGCAGTACCTGGTTGGTGGCCCTAAATTTTGGGGTGATGCAAAGCTATTGAACCATTACAATGCGTTGCCAAATTTTACTTTCTTGATTTAACCTTCGCAAGCACTTTTTCAACATCTTCAATTTTTTCATCCTTGGCGTAAAGTTCTTCAACCAACAGAGGTAATATTTCAATTGCCAAATTTGCGTCGGCCATAGTGTATTTTTTATCTCCTGGTTTTGTAGTGTTGTCCCCAAGCCATTTTACTTGTTTTAGCAAAGATTGGTATTTTCCTTTCACGGGGAGATTTGCAATTTTTTCCTTATAATCTCTCCCACTGGCACTTTTGTCATCACAGATCGCATATATTGTTTTACGAAGACAGGCTCCCACACCAGTTAAAGATCCTACGGACTTGCAGCGTTCAGCTTCATTAAAGGCATTTTTGATCTTTTTTGGTATTTTCTTTGCCTCAAATTTTGTTTTAGTTGAAGGAAAAGTAAATAAAAGCTCTTTTCTTATGGTGCTGTAGCTAGCACGACCTTGATATGAGTCTTTTTTTTCTGCTTTAGCTCTATAAACTTCATGAAACTGTCGTTCACAAAACTTGCACTCTGAAGTTTCGATCCAAAGACCATCTCCTTCTGTGCATTTGCTAGTCGGAGATATAGTTTGTGTTTCATTACCCCATTCGGGATTATAATCTTTTTGGCAATCGTGATATGGGCATTTCATATTTATTGGTGTTAAAAATCGACGATATTCACACTAACGTTTCGGGCTAGCCGAAGTTTGACAATGATAAAATAGCGCGAAGCGCAAGCGCTGGCAAATTTGAGTGAGCGAGCTAAACTACTCCCTGATCCAGCCTTTAATCCATATATGTTTTTGTCGACCGTCGCCATCAAGAATTTTGTATGGCCAGTTATGTTTTTCGCATTTTTCAATAACTTCTTGAAGCGTAGGATTCTCAAAATCAAGGGCGAATTTTAATTCATACCCCTGAATTGTTAGAGCAGTGGTATCGTAGTTAATGCTTGGTCGACTTGCTGTGAGGTTTGGGTAGTCAATCATGATATTTAGTTTAGCGAGCGAGCCGGCTAGCCCGTGCTAGCCGATGTAAGCCCAATTTTACTCTGTTTTATTTATATCAGGTAGCGTGTCATTTTCTGGTGCCTCCTGGATTGATTCTACTTCTTCATTTATTTCAATGTCTAGAGTTTCTTGGTCAGGTGTTTCTAGTTGGAGATATTGTTCACGTTTTTCAAGAAGTTCTATGTATTCATTATATCTCTGCGCAGCATAATCTTGATGATCTATGAAAATGGCGAAGGCGGCGATCACCACAGTTATAAAGCCTACTGCAACAACTAGGACCACAGCTACCATTGCCCAATGTATTATTCCTTGTTGTTTTTGTAGTGTTTTTATAGCTTCTTTAACCTCTTTTTCGGGGTCATAAACTGTAATGATGGGTTGTTGTTTTTCGTCTGCCATAAATCAATAAATAGCTTTAATTACTAAGATGCCGTCTTCGTCATCGGCTTCAAGATCATGATTTTTGTATTGGTGAAAGTTGATGCTAGCAAAGGCTGCACCTGAACCAAAAGAAACACCTGGCCCAAATGACACGCCACCAACTCTTATTTGCCTGGTGGGTGATAAAGTTCCATCCGCGTTTTCTGTGAAAACTTCGTTAAATTGATATCTCATATTTTGTATGTTTTGTACCTAAATTTTATCACTTTCTTGGCACAAGTAAAATTGAACTTATTTTGGCTAATCAATTTTATGTGAACTCTAATAATTTCAAAAACTAAAACCCCAACGGATGCTTCCTAATCTGTTCCTGAAGATGCCCTACCGTGGTTGAAAGGTAAATCGTCGTGGTTTTGATGTCAGAGTGGCCCATCATCTTCTGAAGGCTAAACAGGTCACATCCTCCCTCAAGCATCAATGTCGCGAAGGTATGACGCAAACGATGAGCCGAAAATTTAATCCCTGTCTCCTTCCTCAAGACTTCAACCACCTTTTTGAGGCCATTATAAGTAAAAGGGATATCACCACGGACTGAAGTAAAAAAAGAAATACATTCACGATTTAAACGATCACGATCCTTAAGATAATCAATTAAATACCTACGCAAAGGCAAACAGATAGGTACAACCCTATCTTTAGCTCCTTTCCCACTCACAACATTCAAAATATTATTTTTCAGATCAACCTCGCTCATCTTAAGATTGAGCGTTTCACTGGCCCTCAAACCTGAATAAAGGATAACCGCTAAAACCGCCACATTGCGATACCCTTCAAAACGATACGTATTCTTACGATTAAAAGCATGCTCTAGAAGAAATTGAGCCTGATCTTTAGAAATCCTCTTGGGCAGCTTCTTTTCTTTTCGTGGCAACTCAATCGATAAAATAGGATTTTCTGAAATGTGATCTCGTCCAACACACCACTTAAAAAAAGCGCGCAAACTTTTATGATAAAAAATAAAGGTTTCCGCTGTCCATTTCCTTTCAATTCTCCCGTTATACAAAAAATCACGCAACTTTTCAGTAGTGATCTCTTCCAGCCACTCCAGTTTAGAGAACTTCAAAAACTGATGTATAGCGGATTGATAATACTTAATCGTCGAAGGACGATAATTTTTGATGACCTCTGCCTCTTGGCAGAATCGATCATGAAGCTCAAGAATATTCATTTTCATAATAGCCGAGGGTTAGTTGTCTTCGGCTATTGGTCGTGGGGAGTCAAAAATGGTGGGTCAGCAGGGATTCGAACCCTGGACCTAACGGTTAAGAGCCGTCCGCTCTGCCAACTGAGCTACTGACCCATAGTAAGCCATTTTTCAGGCTTTTGACTTTTTGAAATTCTAGTTTTAAATGAACATTAGGTCACTTCATTTTTACCCATTTTACACGTTTTCGCCGACGACCATAAGCTTAAGAGCCGACTGCTCTGCCCCTGAGCTACTGACCCAAAGCATCTTTAACAAAATTTCATCAAATCGCCAAGGGAAAATTCTTTTATGCCACCAGAATATGCTATACTCAGGAGCACAAAATCTTATCCAAAATGAAACTCAAAACCATTTACATCTGCGAAAAATGCTCTTACCAAAGCTCCAAATGGGCTGGCAAATGCCCCGAATGCGAAGCCTGGAACAGCTTTATCGAAGATGTAGTGTCCAATGAAGAAGCAAAAAAAGACCGTAAACAACGAGCTATTAAAGCTCCAACCCCCACTCGCCTTTCACAGGCTGCTCAAAAATTCGATCGTATTTCTACCAATATTTCAGAATTTGATCGCGTTTTAGGTGGTGGAATTGTAGAAGGAAGTTTGGTGTTGTTGGGCGGCGAACCGGGAATCGGTAAGTCAACCATTACCCTTCAACTCGCCGCCAATTTAACAAAAGATAATAAAAAAGTTCTTCTTATCTCCGGCGAAGAATCTGTTGACCAAATTGCTCGTAGAGCTAAGCGGCTCAAGATTAAAACCGAAAACTTGTTCTTACTTAACGAAACTTTACTTGAGCCAATTTTGGCCACCCTAAAATCCGAAAAACCTGACTTTGTAATTATTGATTCCATCCAAGTAATCTCTAGTACCGAAGTCACTGGCTTACAAGGTGGTGTCACTCAAGTTCGCGCTTGCACCGAAGAATTAATGTCTTTTGCCAAAGAATCTGGTACTCCCCTACTCATCATCTCTCACGTTACCAAAGGTGGAAATTTAGCCGGTCCCAAAACTCTCGAACATTTAGTTGATACCGTGCTTTATTTAGAAGGAGATCGCTATCAGGACTTACGCTTAATTCGCGGCGTAAAAAACCGATTTGGCGCCACTAACGAAGTCGGCTTATTCGAAATGACCAGTACCGGCTTAAAAGAAGTACCTGATCCCACTAAAGCTTTCTTAGAAAATCGCCAAGAAAAACCAATTGGCTCCTGTTTGACCGTTACGATTGAGGGTTCTCGGCCACTAATAATTGAAATCCAAGCCCTTACTAACAAAACACATTTTGGTTATCCCAAACGCACAACTTCTGGATTTGATTTAAACCGTTTGCAACTCCTTATCGCAGTCCTCCAAAAACACGCTAAAATCGACCTCGGCCAACACGATGTTTATGTAAATGTTGTAGGAGGCTTAAAAGTAAAAGATCCAGCCATCGACTTAGCCGTTTGCCTAGCCATCTTATCTTCTCATAAAAAATTCCCTCTCCCCGAAAAACTAGTCGCCTTTGGTGAACTTGGCCTTTCTGGTGAAGTCCGCAAAGGATTCCGTTACCAAGACCGCCTCAAAGCCACCAAACAAGCTCGCCTCACGGTGCTCCCTATTAAGACTCTCCTCCATCAGGTGGTCTCCGGGTTGACAAAACAATAAAAATAGTCCACAATGACCACCTTAGAAAAATCATTGGATTTTGATATGCAAACAGAAATACCTGGATTTATCGGAGTATCAAGAGACCTTATGTTTGCCGACCTAGCTGAGTCACCACTAGCTAGAGAGCTACCGCAAACAAGGTTTAAACTTGATTTAGATGGCGACGAATTAGCCGGACAACACGATCAAATTATTGATGATGTTATTTTGATTCGAGCGCTTTTACAAGCTTCGGGATTACCAAAAGAATTAGAAAAAAACTATTTATATAATGCCTTTTTACTACAAGGAATCCCTTCTCATGACCCACAAGTTGAACCTGAAGACCTAGACCCCAACAGTCCACTTATCGCCCAACGCAACATCCTGCCTCTAGTCCCCTATAATTCCGATGTTGGCTTTGTACAAGAACGAATTGGTCACATTATTGACCATATTATGGAAAAACAATTTGCCGAAATTGAACTACCAGCAGACCAAATGGCCGCCGCTCGTCTAACCGCTCAAAACGCCTTATTCATGATTTTGCAACAAAATCTAGAAAACTTTGATCTACACCCCACCGTTCCAGTTAATTCAGACAGTCCTGCTTGTTGCAGCACTAATGATTTCCGTAAAGCAGTTCGAACAGTTCGAGCCAGTGTTGATGATAATAATACTAAACCCGAAGACGCCTCCTTAACTTTATTAGTTGAATTAGGGGTTATTGATGCTTCAACCGCTGCCTTAGAAAAAGATACTATTGTAGGACAACTAAAATCTGCTCGCAATCATGCCCTTCAATTTTATGAAGTAGAAATGGGGCAACGTTTAGAGGCAGCTCAAGACCAATTCCCAGTCCCACCTGAAATCACTGAAGCGGTTATTAACGTTGATATTACTACTAATCACAAAGAAAGAAGATTTTTTGAATTATTAGATTTTTCTCTTAATCCTCCCACTGAACTATATGAAGGACACCAAGATTTATTATTTACAGACTTAAATGAAGCTCAAGCCTTAGGATATCTAACTTATTTATTCTTTTTAATTGGTCGTAATCAAGTTTATCGACGAATCAGTCGTGTTGATGATGAAATTAGACAATCTTTCCGGGAACAAACTTTTCAAACTCAACTACCCACCGATAAAGCTCATTTATATTTAGATAAGCATGGCAATGTTGTTCATCATCAAACTAACAGACCTAAACCTTATAGTTTGCGACCTATTCACGTTCCTGGATTTGAAGATCTTGGAGAACAACTAGTTTGGTACAAAGGATTTATTCCCAAAACAAGAACCTCCATTTTAGCTAAACAAATGCTTAAACCAAATAAACGAATAGAAGACTTATCAGATCTTATGAGAGGAATGTTAGTAACCTGGGGTATTACCGAAGAAGAACTAAATGACCCGCCAACCAAAGAAAACCCCTATCGCCAATATTTAATTGCCTTAGCTAAACAATGTGGGGAAAATTTAGGAGGGAAAGGTCCCGACGGAGAACCTTTAAAATTAGAATGTATCGGAATTATAGAAGAAGAGGACGAAGACCCAACCAAAAATGGGAACCCTCCACCAGGCCAATTCGTGGTTAAAGTAAAGCTAAACAAAACAGCTATCAAACAAGCAGCCGCAGCAAACGGAGAAGAAGCAAATGAACGATCTGAAGATGATTATTTAGTAGTTAAAGTTCTTGGTCGAACTCATGATGGAGTCCCCATTGAATTCCAAATAGTGCCACGCAGCACCTTTGAAGCTGATATCTCAAAGCAATCCCCTACAAATCATAAATATTATGAATTAAAACGAGCCTTAGATTTAGCTGAATTATGTTTTGTAGAATCAATTCATCCCGAGATTCACGCCGCTATTCATCGTTTACGCAAAAGAATCAAAAAATACCGTGCTGGTAGAATTGGTTGGTATGCCAGAAGTCAAAAAGAAGCCCAAACTTTTGAACGAAAACAAGCTGCAAGAGAACAACGCAAACTCAAAAATCAAAAAAAGAGAAGAGGGGAAACAAGAAGGAAAAGAAAGAAGAAATAATTTTACTCAACCCGCGGTAACCCAAAAAAACTCTGCGCATTCTTAGTAGACTGCCACTCAACCTGTTCAAGTGACTGTCCTCGCAATTCAGCCATTACCTTCGCTACTTCAATGACATACGCCGGCTCATTACGCTGACCACGGTATTTTTGTGGTGTTAAAAATGGTGAGTCTGTTTCCAAAAAATACAATTCATCCGGACAAAGCATAGCCACCTCATGCAAATCCTCATTTTTCTCAAACGTCACCGTACCAGTAAACGAAGTGTGCCACTCATTTGCCCACACTTTTTCAGCCTCTTTACGACCCTCAGCAAAACAATGAAAAACCACCGATTCCATGGCCTCCTCCTCCAATATCGCAAAAACGTCTTCAAAAGCATCACGCGAATGCACCACCACTGGCAACTGCACCTTTTTCGCAAACTGCAACTGTTTTCGGAAAACCTCTATTTGCTTCTCCTTTGGTGCCCGCATGTGATAATAATCTAATCCAATTTCTCCTATGGCCACTACATTTTTCTCCCGCTTATCCCAACCCTCACGAATTTTTTCCAAAAAAACATCTAAAAACCCATCTTCCCAAGTAGAAGCATCACTTGGATGCACCCCAAAAGTCGCAAAAACTCCTTCAAAACGCTCCGCCAACTTTAAATTTTTCAAAGAATCCTCTAAATTCACCCCCACTGAAACTAATTGAAGGACACCGACTTTTTCCGCACGCTCAATAATCTCCGAGACTTTCCCGTCAAAATCTTTAAAAGTTAAATGGCAGTGAGTATCTATTAACATTACACTCACTATAACATGAAATTTTCGTGTTTTACGTGATTTATAATTTAAGAAAATTAATATTAACCCTCAAAATTTGACACACCTTTAAGCCGCTGTTATAGTAATCCCGCTATGAAAAGTAATCTTTTAAATTCTCGGCTCGCGACAAAAAACAGCCCAAACAGCTGGAATTTTAGTTACTTTTATTACTTTACCCTTACGTCGTAAGGAAAGTTTGACTTAGCACTCTCACAAAACTTTCTACGCGGCGCGCAAGGAAAGTTTTTTTTATACATTCTTTAACCTCTTATTCCATGCTAAAATTCTAATCGCGTCAACAACAAACACCCCAATAATCAATCTTTAAATTCAATCAATATGATTATCGTAATGAAAAAGAACGCTCCCGAAACGGAGGTTCAAAAAATTATGGAGGAAATGCGAGCCAAAGACCTCCAACCAATGCCTTTAATCGGAACTGAACGCGTTGTAATCGCGGTTATCGGTGACGAACGCACTCTTGATGTCCGTCATCTAAATTCATTCCCAGGTGTTAGCAAAGTAATGCCGGTTTTGCGGCCATACACCCTTGCCTCTCGTGAGAGTAAACAAGAAAACACCATCATTCCTGTTGATGGTGTCAAAATTGGTGCTAAAAAAATCATTGTAATGGCTGGACCATGTAGTGTCGAAACTCCCGAACAAATGGCAGCTAGCGCCAAAGCAGTTAAAAAAGCAGGAGCCAATGTTCTGCGTGGAGGCGCTTTCAAACCTCGCACTGGACCATATTCTTTCCAAGGCTTAGGAGAAGAAGGGCTTAAACTACTTCGCAAAAACGCTGATGCTTATAAACTTGGTGTTGTCACTGAAGTTATGGACACCCGTGATGTTTTACTTGTGGCCAAATACGCTGATATTCTTCAAATCGGTGCTCGTAACATGCAAAACTTCAACCTTCTTAAAGAAGTCGGTAAAACTAAACGACCTGTCCTCCTTAAACGTGGTATGAGTAATACCATTAAAGAATTTTTACTCGCGGCTGAATACATTATGTCCGAAGGAAATCATGATGTTATCCTTTGTGAACGTGGAATTCGCACTTTCGAAACTGAAACTCGCAATTCACTTGATATTAATTCAGTCCCACTACTCAAAGAACTAAGTCACTTACCAGTTGTAGTTGATCCTAGTCACGCCACTGGTCGTCGTAGTTTAGTTGAACCAGTTTCCAAGGCAGCTATTGCCGCTGGTGCTGATGGTCTTATGATCGAAGTTCATCCTAACCCAGAAGAAGCTCTTTCTGATGGTGATCAATCTTTGACACCCAAAATGTTCTTAGAAACTATGAAAAATCTTAAACCCATTGCCGAGGCTGTTGGTCGCACTATTTAATTTTTCAAAACATGCCTGCCTTTAAACGTTATTCAAAGCGCATCAAACTTAGAAAGTACGTCGATAATTCGTACTCTATCCTGATTGCTCCTAGTTGTTTTCATCAAATTCCGCGCGACATTAAAAAGCACCAATTCGGCCAAAAGTACTGCATTATTACAGATACAAATGTAAAAAAACTGTATGGTGAAGAATTTCTTAAATTAATGCGCGACCAAGGTTTAGATGCCACTATGATTTCTTTTCAAGCTGGTGAGCGTCATAAAACCTTAAAAACTGTGGAAAAACTTGTTTCACAGATGGTTCAACTAGGGCATAACCGTAAAAGTTGCGTCATTGCACTCGGAGGCGGAGTAACTGGCGACATTGCTGGTTTTGCAGCCTCTATGTATATGCGCGGCATCCCATTTATTCAAATTCCTACCACGCTAGTAGCCATGTCTGATTCAAGTATTGGCGGCAAAACTGGCGTGGATTTGACCAGTGGTAAAAATTTAGTCGGAGCTTTTACCCAACCAAAAAAAGTTTACATTGATCCACAAGTTTTAAGCACACTTTCTAAAAAACAGGTTAAAAACGGTCTAGCCGAAATAGTTAAACACGGCCTTATTTCCGACAAAGGAATCCTTAGAATTCTTAAAAAGAACCCTGAAAAAGCTTTAAATGCTCATACCACGACTATCACCCAACTTCTAATTCGATCCTGCCGTGTAAAAGGTCGTGTGGTCGAAAAAGACGAACTTGAAAAAGGGCTCCGCATGATTCTCAACTATGGACACAGTATTGGGCATGCCATTGAACACGCCAGTAACTACAGCTTAAATCACGGCGAAGCTATTGCCATTGGAATGAATCTCGAAAATCGCTTAGCCGTCGATAAAAAAATCCTTTCTTCAAAAAACTGCGAACGGATTGAAGAATTACTAAAATTAATCAAGCTTCCTACTCGCATTCCCGCTAAAATCGACCGAAAACCAATTTTAAAAGCCCTTACCAAAGACAAGAAAAACCAAGGCGAAACTTACACATTTACCCTGTTAAAACGCCCCGGAACCCCAAAAATTGTTCACAATATTACTGCCCAAGACGTAAAAGCAGTCCTATGACGCCAATCATTACAATTCCCGGTTCCAAAAGCTACACTAACCGCGCCTTATTAATGGCCGCGTTGGCCCCTGGCCAAAGTGTTTTAAAAGGTTGTTTGTTAAGCGATGACACCAAAGTAATGATCGAGGCACTTGAAACCTTAGGGGTCAAAATTACAACCAATGAAACCACCCTGACCATTGATGCACCAAAAACTTTACGAGGGCCACTTGGGCCACTCCATTTAGGCAACGCTGGCACTGCCGTCCGATTTTTAACCGCCATTTTAGCTCACCAACCATTTTTAAGTGTTATTACCGGAGACCCACGTATGCAAGAACGTCCTATTCAAGATTTAATTGATGCTCTTTCGGAATTAGGCGCAAATATTACAGGCCAAAACGGTTGTCCTCCCCTAACTATTCACGGATCTCCTCTCACTAGATCCGAAACCCACATTACCGGCAAAAATAGTAGCCAATACATCTCGGCTTTAATGATTTTGGCTCCACTTTTACCAGAAGGATTAACTATTCACGTCGAAGATGAAGCTACGTCTAAGCCTTACCTTGATATGACACTCGATTTAATGAACAAATTTTGTATACAAGACGTTGAACGTGAACAATTTTCACGATTCACAATTCCTTCCCAAAAATACCAACCAACAGATTTAATTATCGAAGCAGATGCTTCTTCGGCCACCTACTTTTTTGGCCTTGCAGCAATCACTGAAAAAACCATAACTGTAGCTAATTTATCACGCCAAACTTTGCAACCAGACATTCAAATTTTAGATTATTTAGAACAAATGGGCTGCCAAATTCACGAAGACGAAACTGGGATAACTGTCACTGGCCCCGAACAACTAAAACCACTTGGCCAAATCAATGCCAATTCTTTTCCTGATGGCGCCATGACTCTCGCCGTGGTATCTGCTTTTGCACCTGGGAAAACAACCTTAACCGGCCTCCATAACCTCCGCATCAAAGAATGCGACCGTTTAGAAGCCCTTAAAACCGAACTTAATCGCATCGGCATCACCGCCGAAACCACGGACGACTCGCTTACCATCCATGGAAACCCCACATCCATGCATGGCGCCCCCATCAAAACCTATAAAGACCACCGCATGGCCATGTGTTTTGGGATGGCTAAAACCCGTATTCCAGACCTAGAAATTCTAGATCCTGACTGCGTTTCCAAAACCTACCCCAATTTCTGGGAAGATCTTAAAAAAGTCCAATGAACACCGACGTTCGCAAAGCTACATTTTTTGTTAGCATGTCCAAGCTTATCGCCCAAACCATGCTGTTTTTTTGGGGTATTTACTACACCCAAATTGGACTTACAGGGCTTGAGCAAGGCATTTTATTCGCAATTTTCCCACTAGTTAGTATTCTATCCGCCATCCCGGTGGGACTTTTAAACGATCGAATCTCATCTCGAAGATTAGCCATGCTGGGATACACCCTAAACGGATTAAATCTTTGGTTAATTTCTTTAGTTGGCGGCAATTTTTGGGCCCTACTCATAATCATTGCTATGGGTAGTTTTGGCGTTACTTTAAGTAATCTTTCGATAGACAGTATTTTCTATAAAACCGGTGATAAAAATCAGAATAAACAGATTGGAAATTACGTTGGATCTTATCTGTTCGCCGCGGGATTTGGAGTGTTTATTGGTGGATTTATTTTAGATTCAATTTCCATTGAGTTATGGCTCCAAATCACTGGAACTTTCACCTTTGGAGTCGCGGCCCTCACGGCAATCCTCCCAAAAACTGAAACTTTTAAATTTGAATTTAAGGAATACCGCAAAGATATCTTCAAACTACCAGTCTTCTTATTTATAAGTATGATTTTTATCTGGGCCATCCACATGGGAGCCGAAATAACCTCATACGGTTTACTACTTAGAGAAGATTTTGGGCTTAGCTATCGCCAAATGGGAGCTTATATGGGAACAGCCATCATGGCCATGCTCCTGTGGGCTAAACTCGCCATTTATTTGATTGAAAAAAAATGGCCCATCCTACACATCTTATATTCCGGATTAATCCTTTCAGCTATCGGTCATTTACTAATGATTATCCCGCGTATTGATATTTCTTTAATTGGTCGCTTTATTCACGAAGCTGGCGATGCTTTTATGCTCATTTTCTTATATTACGGGGTACGCAGCTTATTCCCCAGCAAACGATCTGGCGGAATAGCCGGGTTAGTAAATTTTATACAAATGAGTGCCATTGCCACCGGAGCCTTGATGTTTGCACCAATTGGCCAAACTTTTGGCAACATGTACCCATTTTTAATTGGAACTGGACTCTGTATAATCGCCTTAGTCTTAGCTATCCGCTTTAGCAGTTTAATCAAACACTAATGAATATTGTTTTAACAGGTATGAGGGCCAGTGGAAAAACTTCACTCGGCAAAGAGCTCGCCAAAAAATTAGGATGGAAATTTGTGGACATTGATCACCTCATTGAGGCCAAAATAGACAAAAAAATTGACCAATACGTAAAAGAGACTGGGTGGGAAAAATTTCGGGCCCTAGAACACGAAACAGCCCTTGAATGTGCCGAATTAAATCAAGCTATAATTTCAACTGGCGGCGGCACCATGATCAATTCAGATAGTGCAAAAGCTCTTAAAAAAACCGGTTTTGTGGTACTTCTCACCTGCCCAATTAAAGTCTTAGGGGAAAACCTTAACGCCAGCTACGAAAGACCTTCATTAAAAGGAGAAAAATCCGCCCTCGAAGAACTCGAAGAAATTTGGAAAGAACGCAAAGAACAATATCACGCCGTTGCAGACATCACGCACGACACTTCGCACTGGCCAAACATCAACAAACTTATAGAATCACTCCGCAAAAATGAAATAATCTGATACAATCGGTCCCCATGAAAAAATTTCACACTATTGTTATTGGTTCAGGAATAGCCGGACTTAATTTTGCGCTTAATGCCGCGGAATTTGGCAAAATATTAATAGTCACTAAAAAACATACTGTGGCCACTGGCACCAACCGCGCCCAAGGAGGAATCGCCGCTGTTTTAGACAAAACTGATAATTACAAAAAACATATTGCTGACACCATGGAAGCTGGCTCGCATCACAACAACCAAAAAGCCGTGGAATTTATGGTTAAACATGGCCCAGAAGCCATTGCCCATCTCGTAACAATTGGTGTTCCTTTTGCCACTGACGAAACTGGAACTTTAAGCCTCACCCAAGAAGGTGGCCACACCCAGCGCCGCATTGCCTTTGTTGGTGACTACACCGGGCAAGAAATCGAACACGCCTTACTTAGAAAAGTAAAAGCCAATAAAAACATCACTATTTCGGAACATACTTTTGCCGTGGATCTACTTACAAAAAACGGCCGCTGTTACGGCATCGAAGCCATCCAAGACAACAAAATAATGCATGTTCTTGCCCCCAATACAGTCCTCGCAACAGGAGGAGTTGGTCAAATCTACAAATACACCACTAATCCCGAGATTTCGACTGGCGATGGAATTGGCATGGGCCTTCGAGCCGGACTTAAAACCCGTGATTTAGAATTTATTCAATTTCATCCCACGGCTCTCAAAGTCCACGGCAGAACTAAATTTTTACTAAGCGAAGCTTTGCGTGGAGAAGGCGCCAAATTAACTGATTCCCAAGGAAAATCCATCATGGCTGGCGCCCACAAACAACGTGACCTTGCCCCACGCGACGTAGTAGCCCGCAAAACCTATCAAGCTGATTTAGAAGGCGGCGCCTACCTGGACATCCGTGATTTAAGCCCTCTCGAAACCATCCTCCGTTTCCCCAAAATCTATCAAAAACTACAACAACACAAACTTGATCTAACCACAGATTTAATTCCAATTTCACCGGCGGCACACTATTGCTGCGGCGGACTAATCACCAACCTGAAAGGCGAAACTAAACTCAAAGGTCTTTACGCTTTTGGTGAAGTAGCCTGGACAGGTGTGCACGGTGCTAACCGCCTAGCCTCTAATTCACTGCTCGAAGCCCTAGTTTTCTCATCTCAAATCCTGCCACAAATTCAAAAAACACCAAATCTAAAACGCCTTCCCAAATTCACTAAACGTAAATGGCAACGCATTACGCCTAAATTACGTCGTCAAGTTGCTCAAACTCGCCGCACCTTACGCGACACCATGTGGCAAAAAGTTGGCATCATCCGAACTCAAGAAGGCCTCAAACAAGCCCTCGCCACTATAAAATCTCTCGAAACTGACCTCAAAACTTACAAATCCATCAACATCCCGCTCCGCGAAACACGCAATATGCTAGCTACCGCCCGCGCCGCAACCGAAGCAGCTCTCAAGCGAAAGCAAAGCCTAGGGAATCACTTTATTAGCTATTGACATTTTTTAGGTAAATACTAAAATAACAAACTAGCAACATCACCCCACATACAATGACTTTTTCATACATGTTTATGCCGCCTCCAGGGCCTAGAGACCCTTCTTCAAAGCGCAACAAACCAAGTTTAACTATCCCAACCATTATGGTTGTAGCCTCATATGCTTTACTCGTTAGTGCCACTACTGATTTTGGACAACGAATGGCAGCTAAAGTTGGACTTGGCCCACAAGCATTAGATAACACTCCTGCCCTAACTAAAAAAGAAAAACATATAACGCTTCCGCCAATCCCAAATATTGGCCCTTATGAAGATCCATTAGACGATACTGCCACTTATGCTATCTGGGAAGAAGAAGCCCAAACAGAAACACCAAACGATGTAGACGACAGATTTATGCCGCCGCCAACATTTCCTCCTGATCAGCCTGCTTTAGAGCCTCAATAAGCGGCCCAATATCACCACTCATAATTCCAGGCAAATTACTCCAACTTTGCTTAATTCGATGGTCAGTCACTCGATCTTGCGGAAAATTATAAGTTCGAATTTTTTCGGATCGGTCACCCGTCCCAATCTGGGCCAAACGCTTTTCGCCAAGTTCTGCTTGTCGCTTTTCCTCTTTAAAAGCATATAAACGTGCCCGCAAAACCCCCATGGCCTTAGCCTTGTTCTTGTGTTGTGATTTTTCATCCTGACACGACACCACCAATCCAGTCGGCACATGCGTAATCCTAACCGCAGAATCTGTGGTATTAACAGATTGACCACCACATCCCTGCGCCCGATAAAAATCAATCCTAAGGTCCTCATTTTTAACCTCAATATCCATTTCCTCAGCTTCTGGCAAAACAGCCACCGTTGAGGTCGAAGTATGAATTCGTCCCTGACTTTCGGTAGTTGGGATTCGTTGCACCCGATGTACGCCACTTTCATATTTCAAAATCCCATAAGCACCAACTCCCACCACTTTAAAAACAATTTCACGAACTCCCCCACCCTCATTATCACTTCGTCCAATTAATTCCATTTTAAAACCTAAATCTTCCATATAACGGAAATAAGAACGCGAAAGCTCCTCTCCAAACAAAGCCGCTTCATCACCGCCAGCACCAGCTCGAATCTCTACAATACAACTTTTTGAGTCATTTGGATCAATTGGGAGTAAGGCCACTTTTGCCTCTTCTATCATTTTTATTTGTTTTTCCTTAGCTTCTTCCATTTCCGTCTTCAAGAAATCTTTAGTTTCCTGATCATCAGCCTCTTCCAACATTTTTTTAGCATCTATAATTGTATCTTCAACTATTTTTAATTTTTCATAAACCTCAGCCCGCGGTTTTAAATCAACCCGACGTCGCACTAATTTTTGATATTCAGGCTGATCAGCAATAACCTCGGGATCAACCATTTTGGCTTCCACTTCCTTAAGTTCATCGTAAAATTTTTGTAGTTTTTCTAACATTTATAAATAGATAATAAAATAACGATCTAACCCTGCTAAATCTGGTAAAATTTCCCACTTCTTATCTGAAAAATAATGATCCAGCATTTGTTCCAAAATTTCAGTTTGCATTGATCCAAACTCACCCAAAACCCATTTTATTCCCAGTATTGAACTATTTATTTGTTCAAACAATTGCTCATATAATCGAAGCCCATCATGACCCCCAAACAAAGCGACATGCGGCTCATATTTTTTCACATTCTTCTCTACAAAATGAAATTTTTCTTCTCCAATATAAGGCAAGTTTGCCACCAAAACATCTATTTTCAAATCCTCAGGAACGCTCTTTAACAAGTCAGAAACCCAAAATTCCACTTGTGAAACTAAATCCAAACCCGTGGCATTTTCACGCGATAACTGGATCGCTTCCTCAGACACATCACTTCCAAAAACATTCGCATTTGGCACAGCTTTAGCCAAAGCCAAAGCAATTGCCCCACATCCAGTTCCTACATCCAAAATTCGCGGATTCTTTATTCCTTCTATTAAATCCATGGTCTTTTCTACCAAAAATTCTGTTTCCGGACGCGGGATCAAAGCCCGCTTATCAGTTTTCAATTCAATACCATGAAACTCCTTTTTTCCCAGAATATAAGCCATGGGCTCTCCATCCTCAACTCGTTTCCAAAAATCAGTCACCTTTTCTATTTCATTAGGTTCCAAATCCCTTTCTGGATAAGCAAATATTTGTTCTTTAGAAACTTTTAAAACCGCTGCCAAAATCAGCTCGGCTTCTAGCCGTTTATCTAAAATTCGGGCGCGATTAATAAAGTCCTTAACGGAGGTCATGAGGACCGAGATTAAAAATGCTTAATAATACTTCATTTTCTCCCGTCGTGCCCGGTAAAAATCTCGTTTAATTGCAGCCTCGCGAACCTGACGTCTCGTCAATTTCTTTTTACAATGACGTCTTTCACGAAGAAGCCGGACAACACGAGCCCTTTGGACAAAGCCATCAAAACGGGACATAAACCGTTCAAACGACTCTTTGGAACTTTTAATTACTTTAACAGTCATAAAAATATCTAATAAATAGCGGGTGAAGTATATTAACCCACCCCTATAAAGTCAAGACAAACTAAGCTTTTCGTGCAAATTCACTATCAATCAAAGCCAAAACATCCTCGGGAATGGCATAAACTCGCCCTTCACGTATTTGCAAGACCCCTCCCAATATTTCATCGGCATCTTCGGCTTCAAAAAGCCAAAAATGACCTTCCTCACTCGCTGACATTTCTCGAAAACGAAACTTTCTTCCGCGAATTTTCTTATTAAGTCGTGTAATTCGAGACTTAAAAGCCCTAACCGTTCCTAAATCAATCAATTTTGATTCGAACCCAAGGGAAGATAGAAAATCCATATATTTACTTTTATTTTTATATTTCTATATAGTCTACATCAAAACCCCAACCTCTTCAACAGGTATAGCATAAAACAAACGGACAATCCCCGAAAGGGTGTTAGAATAATACTTTTATGTCATAAAAATGACTAAATGTCCAGATTCTTAACTCTCTTCGCGTGAGTCTGAATAAACTTCTTTCGTGGCAAAACCTCAGAACCCATCAAGGTATCAAACACCTTATCAGCCCGCTCTGCATCATCAATAGTAACTCTAAGCATCCGGCGAGTTTCAGGATCCATAGTGGTCTCCCAAAGCTGTTTAGGATTCATTTCACCCAGACCTTTATAACGTTGAATATTAGGTTTAGTCCCACCTTCCATCTCCTTTAAAAGCTCTTCCTTTGCATCATCTGTATACACATATTCAACCCGCTTACCTTGAGAAATCTTATAAAGCGGTGGCTGAGCAATATACAAATAACCGTTTTCAATTAACGGAAGGAAATAACGATAAAACAACGTCAAAAGAAGAGTTCTAATATGCGCTCCATCCACATCCGCATCAGTCATAATTACAACGCGTTCATAACGAAGCTTTTCAATATCAAAAAATTCTCCAATCCCAATTCCAAGCGCAATAATCAAAGATTTAATCTCATTATTACCCAAAATTCGATCCATTCGAGCGTGTTCCACATTCAAAATTTTACCTCTAAGTGGCAAAATAGCCTGAATTTCTCGGTTACGACCCTGTTTAGCCGAACCTCCAGCAGAATCTCCCTCAACTATAAATAATTCTGAATTAGCCGGATCCTTAGACGAACAATCCGCTAATTTACCCGGAAGCGTTAAACCATCTAAAGCTCCTTTTCTAATCACCGTATCACGGGCTGCCCGGGCTGCTAAACGAGCTCGAGCCGCTAAACTACATTTAGCAAAAATTTCTTTACCTTCATTTGGATTTTCTTCTAAATACTCCTGTAAAAATTCTCCAAACACACTTTCCACCGCAGTTCGCATTTCAGGATTACCTAACTTACTCTTTGTTTGTCCTTCGAATTGAGGATCACCTAACTTTACCGAAAGAACCGTAGTCAAACCTTCACGAACATCTTCGGAAGTTAAATTAGGATCTTTTTCTTTTAAAAATCCATTTTTACGACCATAAGCATTAACCACTCGAGTCAAAGCAGACTTAAACCCAGTTAAATGCATTCCACCTTCGGTAGTATGAATAGTATTTGCAAAAGTAAAAACATGCTCTTGAAAACTATTGGTGTATTGAAGAGCAATTTCAATCATTCCCTCGTCAACTTCGCGATCCATATAAATCACTTCACCAAAAGTTTCTTTAGATTTATTTAAATGTGCCACATAAGACTTAATCCCTCCTTCAAAATAAAACCGGTATTTATCTTCACGCTCTAAACGTTCATCAATTACACTAATTGTAACTCCTTTTGTAAGGTAAGCCTGTTGACGTAAACGAGTAACAACCGTTTGGAAATTAAAATCAGTTGTTTCAAAAACTTTTTTATCCGGCCAAAAACGAATTATAGTTCCGGTTTCCTCAGTGTCACCAACAATTTCAAGCTCCTTTTTCGCCACACCCATATCATATTCCTGATAATAACGATTGCCATTACGCCAAACTTCAGCTGAAAGCTTAACAGAAAGTGCATTTACAACCGAGACACCCACACCATGCAAACCACCAGAAACTTTATATCCACCACCACCAAATTTACCACCAGCGTGCAGCACTGTAAGGACTGTTTCTAGAGCAGATTTCTTAGTTTTTTTATGCTTTTCAATTGGGATACCACGACCATTATCGCGCACACTCAAGGAACCATCCTCATGAATCGTTACCCAAACATGATTACAATGACCTGCCATAGCTTCGTCAATCGCATTATCAACCACTTCCCAAATCAAATGATGTAAACCAGCCACATCAGTGGTCCCAATATACATTCCCGGACGTTTTCGAACCGCTTCTAATCCCTCCAAAACCTGAATCTGATCCGCCCCATATTCTTGAGTTTGCTTTTTATTGTCAGCCATAAAATAGAATCAAAAAAAATTTCCGACTGGCGAAAATTTAACATAACAAACACCGCATCGCAACTTAATCCTCGGCTCTCTCTAGAAAATTATTATAAGCCGAGATCATCATTAATCCCACGTTTTCATTTGGCGCCACATAACCATTAAAAGCCCGATGGTGAATATTACGTTCTGCTCGTTCCCAAAAGGGCTCCCATTCCACAGTTCCATTCCTTAAAATCGTTTCATTCAACATCTTAAACAACGGATCATTAACATATTTTGTTCCAACTCCTTTCGTAGCAATAACCGCTGCTCCAGGAGAATGCTTTAACACCCAACTCAAATTTCCAAATCCGCCACAAGACCCCAAATTCACAATCGCCACTCCTTCTTGTAATTCAGATTGAGTTTTTCCCACATGATAACTATGTCCACGATGAACTATTACTTGTGGGACTCTATCTTCTCTTTCTAAAGTCGCACGAATTGCTTCTCTTCCATTTTTAGGCTCACTCGGTTTATTAGCATAAATTATAATAGTACGTCCTCCACGGCGCTTTTTTAAGGTCACATACAAACCTTTGTCTTCATATCGCCAAGAACCACTAGTCCGATAAGTCTCCACAAAATGATTAAACGAAGTAGCCCCATCTTCATCATTATAAAAGAAATGCCATTGAATATTTTCACCATTTTCATTAAATAAACGCTCTTCCGAAACATACTCAATTTCTGGGATTGGATATTCTATTGCTCGAGCCGCAAACCACTCTTGATTTGTAACAGCTACCTCCGCATGTTTAGAAGCAATAATTCCATATAAAGCTTTTGTCTTCCCATCAAAACCCTCATATAAATCCACTATCATTTCTTCCAAAATTTCTAACATTTCTGGCTCATTCTCAGCCAAAAGCTCCATTACTTCGGAAATGGCTACCGTTGTTGCCAAAGGATCCTCTACATTAGTAAGTGATTGAATAAAATTCTTTATTAAATTTTCTTTTTTATTTTGATTAGGAATTGTAGATAAAAAATCGCTTAAACGTCCATAACGAGCACATGTTTGGAAAAAAATCGAAAGATTTTCATAGCGTACATCTGCCTTATTCACTAAGTCTGCCCCATCTAATCCCTCTAACTCCATTTGAACCAAAAGCTTATCAAACAAAAGTCGAAAACTAGAGGTATAAACTTCTTCATTACCAAAAACCATGGCCAAATACAACATCCCCGCATCAAACCCCTCTACAACTTCCAAACGAGCCTCGTCACCCTCATTATGCAAATGATTCATTTCATATACGAAATATCTCATTTGACTCGGAAAACCAGCATCAATTAATTGAATAGAATAATCCGAAATATTAGGACTACAACGAAACTCATATAAATCAATTACCGCCTCGGGATCTAAATAACTATAATTACTTAATAATTCCAAAACCTTTTCATAATCTGCCTCCATTTCTTGAGCCAAATAATAAGCATCAGCATGCCTAAAAACACCTTTAGTTTGCTTTAAGGCTTCCACGTAAGCAGAGTTCTGAGATAACTCCAAATCAAAATCTCGAGCAAAAAAAGCATCTACTTTTACCCCACTAACTGCTAAATCTTTCAAAACTTCTAAAAATTCCACATTCTCGCTTTTCTCTGATTCATAATTCAATAAACTTAAAAAATTGTCATCAATCAAAACCCCCATTTGCGACATCTCAATCAAACTCTGTACATATTGTTCATCTGCCTGCCGATTTTTAAATTCATTAATAAAATTTTCACTAATTACCACCCCGGCATCCCGCAAGGTAAATAAAGCTTCCACATATCCCGGATCGCTTAAACAATACTCCATTACTGACCAATCAATCTCTCTCAAATCTAAACCAGATAAAATCAATTCTTCTAATAAACCTATATAATTAGAATCATGTGATTTTTCAGGAGTCACCATTCTCAAAAGAGTCTCTTCTTCAACCCCTAAACGAAAGAATCTTTTTAGGACATCTATAAAAACTGTATCTTGAGCTGCTTCAACCGTAATATCATCAAAAATCCATCTAATCTTTATCCCAGAATCCTGCAAATCAAGTAAAGTCGCTCGATATTCTAAACTAGCTAATTTATCTGGGTTATGCCACCAATTCATAAACTCATAAGCACCTAATTCAAACCCTTGCTCTAACAACTCATAAAAACTTTTTACTTTTTCCTCTTCACGCGCCTTATCAGGATGTAAAGCATTGAAAAAGTCCGCTGTAACTTCTGCTCCAGCTTTTGCTAAATCACATAAAGTTTGAATGTAAAAATCATCTTCTACCAACTCATCACTCAAACGATTTACAAAATTATCATCAACCCTTACACCAGCATCTATAAACTGATATAAAACACTCATAAATTTCTCATTACGCGCCTTTTCCGGCGTGAAAGTATTCAAAAAATGAATATTTATATCCGCTCCGGCTTGATCTAAAGCCGCTATTTTCGCTATATAATCCTCATCTGCTAATTCCTCCGTATTTAATGCTAAAAACATCGGTGCCCCCCAAAAACTATTTAAAGGCAACCCCGCTTGAAGATACTCTATTAGACCTTTCACATAACCCTTGTCTTCTGCCTCATTAATCCTAAAATACTTACAAAAAGATGGGCTTAATGGCTTATTAGGGTTAACCGCCGCTATATCTAACAAAGCCTGGATATAACGAGGATTGTTTGCTTTTTCTAAAGTTAAATTCCTAACATCATAAGTACTAAATGGGCCCACATCTCCATCCATCAAACGCTGCACAATCGCTCTATAAGACTCATTTTCAAAATAATCAACATCATAATCCCTAAAAATATTGCCACGAATCCTTACTCCCATTTCATGCCAACTTAATATAATCGCTATTTTATCAGGGTCCCTCACTACTTCTTCTGATGAATGGCTAACTACATCCATATCAATCTCAATCTCAGCCTGATGCAATGTGATTAAATTAGCTATATACACAGGGTCTGTCCCACATAACGAACTACAACGACTAATCATATGAGGCGTTAATTCAATCCCGGCCTGTTTTATTTCAACTAAGCCCTCAATAAAAGGTGTTTCCCAAATTTTATATTTCAAAGCTTTTATAAGTCGTACATCTACAAAAAAGCCCCCCTCATGTAACAAAAATAAATTCTCAACAAACACTTCATCAATGCTGTAATTATCAATTTCATCTATAAACTCCTGATCAATAGATACACAGCCAGCCTCCACTAAACGTTGTAACATAACAGTAAAATTCTCCCTTTCAGTAGGATGGACTTCTTGATTTCCAAAAAAAGACTGTGTCAAACCCTCCGCCCACGACGGAGATCCTAGTATAATTTGCAAACGCGTCCGAGCCTGTTCCCGGCAATCTACAGGACCAAATCTAACTATGGCTTGAAATGCCTCTACGCTAGCATTTTCTTTTTCTAAAATTACTAACGAAGCTTGCTCCACTAAATCAGGAAAAAGGCCTTCTGGATGATCGTATTGCTCCTCAATTAACCCTCCAAACTTTCTCAAAACATCTAAAGCAATCTGCTCACAGGGTCTAATACGCAATAAAACCAATATTTGTTCTGGTTTGTGAGCATTTAAATATAAACCCCGCTCTACTCTACGATGCAGACGATTAAATAACTGTTCAATTTGTTGTAAAAGAGCTTGCTCTTCTGGATTTAAATTATCAGCCTCTTTTTGTACTTGCCATTCTTGAAGCTGTTCTTCAAGGGCCAAAAAAGCATCAACATACTCAAAATTCAAAAAATAATCATCTTCATAAGCTCGCTCTAATTGCGCGTAAAACTTCTCCATAGATCCTTCTTCACTTAACGCCTCAACTCGGCGTTCCATTTCTTTTAAAGCTTTATCCGCTGGAGTTCCTTTTTTAAGTTTTTCCCTTCTGGTATCCCGGCGCGCTTGTCTCTGCTCTATTCTGGCATCACGACTCGAGCCACCGTCTGGAGGATTTACTTCTTCTTGCTCAGAATCCTGACTTTCATCAGTTTGCTGATGTTCAATTTGATCAAAACGATGCATTTATTTTATTTTTATTTAATATTTTTATTTTAAAAATTAAACCTCTTCGGCCATCGCCGCCTCCTCCGCCTCTTCTTCCTCCAAATCCGCAAACAAGACCTCCACCAAAGTCTCTAAATCCTTAACTCCAACCTCATCATCAAATGTAACTACTTGTTCACCTTGAGTGGCAATGATTTCCAAAGCTTCCACCGTATCTTCATCATACAAAAACTCCACCAAGACCTCGTCTCCGCTATAAGTCATTACATAAACCACCCCAAACAAATTTTCATCTAAATCCACGATTGAAATTTCATCTTTCGAGACTTCTAATCCTTCTAAAGCCAAAGTTGTTTCCGCCAAATCAATGGCAAACGATTCCAACGCTGTCAAAGCTCGTTCAACCTCAACTTCTTCTTCGATCTCCTCGACCTCTTCGGTAGTGGCCTGTTCAATTGCCTCCTCCAAATCAGCTAGTTTTACTCCTGTTGAGAACACATCACCCTCAACTTCTAAATCATACAAAATCCCACTCACTCGATCATAATTCGCATCAAAATCAATTAAATCAACTCTTCCCCCTTCAACCTGAAACAACCGATAACTCTGATCTCCCAAAGCTACCAAAGCCGTATAATCAATTCCTTCCTCATCAAAAGCTTTTTCGGCTTCAGCCTGAGCTTCTTCGAGCGTTAATTCTGTTTCCTCTTCTTCTTCGGTTAATCCCAAAATATATTCCGAAAGAGCTTCTAATTCGCCCTGCTTTTCTAAATAATCATGGAAAGCATCGTCAAATGAACCTTGAGCCAAGGCAAAATCCGAAGAACCAATAAACTCAAACATCAAACTATATTCTTTTAATTTCTCGGCAAAATAATCATTTACCGCTGCTTCGCTCGTAATGTCATTTAAAAGATCGCGCGCTTCAGACATCAACAAATATCCTAAATCCAAAGCTTCATTTTCACTTACTAACTCGTCGTCCACTAAGTCTACTAAACGATCCAAAACCTGTAGTTTGTCTTGAACAAAAGCCTGACGCTCCTCATTTAAATCATATTCTTCCGCTGTTAAATTCAAAATTCGATCCTCCAAAGTACTCAAAACTTCGTAAGATTGGACTTCATAAAAAATATCTTCTCTATAAAGTAAATTTTGCAAAATTTGACGTTCTGCAGTTAAGCCCTGCACCATCTCCGCCAAATCAGATCCAGACCTAGAAATCAAAGTCTGCCAGGTATCACTGTAAGCATAAAGTGCTTCTTTGGCTGTCATCCGCTCTCCTTGATCTAATAAATCATAAACCTCATTCAAACTTTCCCTTAAAAACATCAAAGAAAGCAAAAGCCGATCTTCAGTAGGAGCTTTATCATATTGAATATCTCGCACCAAAGACTTAGCCGTGTAAAAAATATCACCAAAATAAACCGATTTAAATAACCGATCAAAAGCAGTTAGTTTTTCTAAAGTTTCAAAATCAGCCGCTTCTTTTCCAAATTCCTGCAAACGATTTTTGGCCAAACTAGAATCACCCTGCAACGTCAGATAAAAAGACTGAATTAACAGATCTAAATCTTCATCTTCTTCTACTGTTAATAAATGTGTGTCACTAAAAGTTAAAATTGAACGAACAGCCCGGTACAAATTTTGAATTTGAGCGCGGAAAGAACCATCCTCAAAACCACCATTTCCATAGTGTCTTAAATCCGAAATAAACTGCATATAAACATCGCTTAAACGATCTTGATCCGCATCAAGCGCAATTTCCCAATCTGTTTTCCAATCATCTTGTTCAAGATAAGTAAATGGAAATTCCTTGGTTAACTTAGTGTATCGAAGCTGACTCAAAACATCAGACACGCTAGATTCTCGGATCGAAACTTCGTGCGATTCCGTTAAAGAAAAATTATTCAAAACTTCACCCTCATCATTCAAAAAAGTAATAAAAGTCGGGTGATGCGCGGCCAAAACATAAGCTGAGCCATCATTATATTCAATATAAGTAGAGCCATTTTGCGGCTGTATTTGAACCTTTTCAGTTTTCAAAGTTAAATCTACAGTCCCCTGCAAATCACTAATCCACATTGAACCCTTTTTAAGTTGAGCTTCAATTTTTATAGGATCAGATTCCAAATCCACAGTTTCAAAAACAACTTCCGTATCAGAATAAAGTCTAATTAAATCAGCTAATTCAAACTCAATTCCTAATTCACTATCTTCATTTGTCTCAAAACTCATCCCCGAACTAAGAGTTTCATTTTGAACTTCTATATCTCCAACTGCCACGTATTGAACCTGTTCAGGATTTTCAATCGGTCCACCCTGAAAATGAGACTCCCCTAACAAAGAAACAAAAAAAGTTATTCCCGCCAAAACACCCAGAAATACCACTAGGGAGATCCCTAATTTAATTTTGGACAACGGTGAAATGATTTTTTCAGGCATAAAAAAGGTTCAAATTCAATATATTATACCATTTTTCACCTTGAATAACAATAAAAGGTGTCTTTCATTTATCATTGCCTTTAAGGACCCATTCGCTAGAATGGAGCTCATGAAACGCTTCCTGACCATTTTCTTACTGGCCGTCACGCTGACAATTCCCCTTGTCCAAGCTGATTTTTCCGATATCTCCGATGATTCTTACGCTGATTCCATTCAATACTTACAAGACAAAGGCGTAATTGAAGGTTATGACAATGGCCATTTTCAACCTGAAAACGCAATCACTCGAGCCGAATTCATCAAAATGTTACTTGCTAATTACCAAGTTGATCCCGATTCTGTTGATACTCTTTCTTTTCCATATCAAGATGTGCCAGAAGAAAGCTGGTTCGCTCCTTATGTCCAAAAAGCCTATGAAATCGGATTACTCAATGACAAAACTGAGTTAAATCCTCATCAAACAATCACGCGAGTCGAAGCTACTCAGCTTGTTCTTAATCTGTTAGGAATTCCCATCCCCCGTTTAATTCACGAAGAAAGCTGGACCTTGAATTACCGCGATGTCCGTTATAACTCCTGGTATGCCCCCACTATTCTTTATGGCGAACTTTACGGAATCATTGAACCACTTGATGTTGAAACTCCAGAATATTTTCGACCTTTAAAGCGTCTCACCCGTGGCGAAGCTACCCAAATCCTATTTAATATGGATGTGTTTTTATACGGAAGCTTAGTCGGACAGAACCTTGCCGAATTAGAAACCGAAGTGTTTGGCGAAGAATTAACCTACGAAATCCCCCATCTCGACATTTTTTTGGATGTTTGGACTCGTTTACATACTAGTTACTTCGGTCGCACAGAGTTAGACACTTCCGAACTAATTTACCAAGCTTTAACAGGAATGATTGACGCCCTAGGTGATGATTATAGTTACTTTTTCCCACCAGATGAATCTGCCTCCTACATCAGTTATTTAGAAGGAGAACTCTCCGGAATTGGCGCTCATTTAACTACTGACGATGAGGGCTACAACATCATTCACAGCTTTATCACTAATGGCCCAGCTGAATCATCTGGATTAAGTGTTAATGATCGCATTATGGTTATCAATGATATTGATGTTAGTAATATGGAGCTTTACGAAATAGTTGAATATATCAGAGGAGAAGCTGGTACTGACGTCACTATTTCGGTTGAACGGCGCAATGTTGAAGAATTGCTGGAATTTACCATTACACGGGCCGTAGTTGATATTGGTTACATTTCGGGAGAACTTATTGATAATGCCATTTACGTGGATATTAATCTGTTTGATTCTCTTTCCTTTATTGATTTCACTCAAACTATTCAACCTTTAATTGATGAAAATCCTGACTTCGAAGGTTTTATTTTTGATCTACGAGATAATCCTGGCGGTTATTTAGATGCCGTCCGTTCCATGCTTGGACATTTCATTCCTTATGGGCACCCGGTTATATATGCTTATTACGGCGATAATCACTCCGCTTTTTACATGTCTGAGGGTGATGGTGAATGGGCAGATTACCCAGTAATTATGCTTATTAACGAAGAAAGCGCTTCTGCTTCCGAAATCATGGCTTTAACTTTAAAAGAAGAAATTGGTGGAATTTTGGTTGGTAAAACTACTTATGGAAAAGGAACTATTCAGGAAATTGTCAGATATGTTGGTGGCGCTTCCTTAAAAATCACTATTGCCGAATGGCGAAGTCCTCGTTTTCACAGTATTAACGGAATTGGAATTTCACCACATTATGACGTTGATTTGACTCTAGAAGACTTAGCCGCCGGCCAAGACCCCCAATTAGAAACTGCTATCGAAGCTTTACAACTAGAGATTGAGCAACGCGCCGAAGAAGCGGCCGCGTTAGAAGCCGCCTTAGAGGCTGCCGCCCTAGAAGCTGCCGAGCAAGAGACGGACGAGTAAAGACTTTTGTTTCCTGTATCTTCGTCTTTTTCGTGGTGTTGGACCATGCATTTTAAGAAACTTAGGCCACTCATTTTTAAGCCATTTTTTTTGAAAAATAAGCTCTTTTCCAAAACCCCGTTCTTTCATTTCACGAGTCACTACCCCACCAGCATGTGGTGTACAAAATTTTTGTTCAAAAGGCGATCCAAACCCGTGCACATAATGTACAATTTCATGCGCAATCGTGGCATCTACAATCTGTAAAGGTACCTCCGGCCGACTAAACAAACGATTAATCAAAATACGTGTTTTTTTCTTATCTTTATCCAACCGAATTGACCCTAATCGCGTTCTTGCTCGCCTTCCAAAACTAATTGTCACCGTATTTTCTGGCGTAACATCCGAAAACCCCCGCATCCAAACCGTGCGCAGCCGATCCTCCAACCATTCTTGATTACGTAATTGATTCATCAAAAACGACCGTATCAAAAAACCAATATTAAAGCGAGATTAAGCACTTTTTCTTAAACCGTCGGTGCCGCTACTTGTTTAATTTCTTCCCGTTGCTTAAGAATCTGCTCTGGATTAGTTGTCACAATCTTATCCTCGGAATAAGAAGCAATAATTTGAATGGCTACATGTTTGAGTCCCGCAAAAAACAGTCCCTGACCCACACCACTATTCAAAAGCATGTACTTCTCCCCTTCTGTTAAATTAAAAATCTTACCCAATCCCTCCATCACGGCTGGAGATTGTTTAAGCAATAATTGCATTGAAGAGTTAGTAATAATCGGCTTTCCGTACTCACTTTTAATAAAGTCTTCTACATCCTGCGTAATCGTAGTTACACCCAAATAATACTTACGTGCTCTTTTCACAAGTCCGTACAAAAACTTCGCAGAGTCCTCGTGTTGCATCAAAGACCAGGCCTCATCAATTACAAGCAAACGTTTTTTAAGTGAACTTCGCACCCGATTCCAGATATAATTAAGCAAAATATACATCGCAATCGGACGTAAGGAATCTTCTAAATCACGAATCGAGAAAATCACCAACTGATTATCCATTTGAATATTAGTCTTTTGGTTAAAAATTCCGCCAAAAGTACCAGTTGTAAACTTTTGCACGCGTTGTGCTAAATCAGTAGCTCCATCCATAGAAGAAAGCACACTGTGAAAATCATCCATAGTTGGTAGATCCATAGTCGATGGATCCGTAGTTTCCATAGTAATCCCCTTGGTGGCGTATGTATCAATCAAAGCTTTATCAATCAAAGCTTCATCCGCAGCAGTCATATCACCCAACATCAGCTTCATTAAACCTGTTAAATCAATCACCGCCGACCGCAACAAATCACCTGGTTTAACCACCTCATCTTTCAGTGGTTTTGGTAAATCAAACGGATTAATACGCCGATCAGAATTAAGCGAAACTTTCATATAAGTTCCACCCACAGTTTGAGCCAAAGATTCATATTCATTTTCCGGATCAAGAATAATCACATCTGATCCCAGCATCATACTCCGCAAAATCTCCAACTTAATAGCATAAGACTTACCAGCTCCAGATTTCGCAAACACCACTGAATTAGCATTTTCCAGCGAAAATCGATCAAAAATAATCAAACTATCATTATGACGATTCAAACCATATAAAATCCCCTCATTCGACGTTAATTCCGATGAAACAAACGGAAAAGTAGAAGAAAGCGGTGAAGTATTCATATTGTGATAAATCTCTAATTCATCCGAAGCAATCGGTAAAGTTGAATTAAAGGCATGTTCCATACGAAGATCTGCCCGACGAGTCATAACTAATTTCCCACCAAGCAGACTTTCAATCTGTTTAGTGACTTTTTCTAGCTTTTTTAAATCATTGTGATAAACCGTAAAATACAAAGCAAATTGATAAAATTTCTCCTGTCCACGTTGTAAATTAGTTCGAAGTTCTTCAGCATCCTGAAGAGCTGTTTCGAGGGCTGGATCACGAACGCGACCTTTGTCCCGACCCATGTGCATACTAGATTGAAATTTCGCCACTTGCGATTTCAAAGTACGCATAATCTTATCTGATGGAATCGGATAAATAAACTGAGACATATCCAGCGTCACATCAAAATTAACAATCGGCGAAAGCCAATTAGTCTCGATATAACGTGGATAACTGTAAACAAAGAAACTTTGTGCAAACATTCCATCCACCAACATGTGATTAAAATTCACTTCCATCGAAGAAGGAGCAATCAAATCACGAATCGTAGATAAACCCTGTTGAAAGATTTTCTCAGCCGCAATAACTCTCTTTTTTTCTTCTAGTGAGAGCTTAGCGTAATCTACTTTTCCTTCTTCGTTTTTAGGAGGATTTTCAGCTGTGTTTTTGGCAGCAGGAGCAGCGGGAGCCGCTGGTTTGGGAGCAGCAGGAGCCACCGCTTGCGGAGCTGCTTTCACAGCCTGACCTTTAGCTTTGTTTGCCTCCGTACGTGCTTGCCATTTATCCTTTAACCCACCAAATAAACCACCTGATTTTTTAGGAGTTTCTTTAACTGGCGCGGCTGGAGGAGCTTCCGCAGGTTGAACTACCGCTGGCGCTGGTTTTGGGGCCACCTCAACAGGTTGAGGAGCCGGTTTTGCAGCTGGTTTTGCTGTACTTTGATTTTGATTTTCGTCGGCCATAAGGCTTTTATTAGGTTCATTAAATCAGATAATTATAGCAGAAAATGACCTGAAATTCAAGCGCTATTAAGATTAATCTAAAGAACGACCTAACTCTTTTTCAACTTCACTTTTATCTAATAATTCGATATCACCATCCCACAATCGCCGACATAAATTATAGCGAGGATTTCTAATTCGATAATATCTACCACCCGGAAGATCCTCAAACCTAAGAACAATAATTTTCTTTTCATCATCAACAAGTTCCGCTTTCATAGCCTCTAAATCAATCAAATCTGTTAACGAAACTCCTACTTCCCAGCCGAATTCATCTAATTCACCCATATAACCATCTCCAAACACAACCCCAATTCGATCATTAAAATGACGTAATTCACGCTTAGGCTCCCCTTTTTCTCCCTTAACTAAATACGTTTTATTCCTTTGTGATACATGGTCAGAATTTTCAGCAACTTCCTTAGCATTACCATTTTTATCAGACCTAGCCACCCCAGCAGAAAAGCCAATACGCACATATCCCAAACGGTCATAATCTGGATCTAACCTTCTCATTTCCTCTTCAAATTCTGGACGATATTTAATTTGCAATTCTTCGCTAAGTTCTGATAAAACATCGTCCATTCTTTGCATAATAGTCAAAACCGCTGACTTCTCTAAATACTCAGGAAGCAGTACAAAAAATTCTTCTCCACCAACACGACAAAACAAATCTTTATCACGCAAAAGACAACCTTGCAAAGCTTGTGCCAATCTAATCAAAACATAATCACCCAATTTATGTTCTTGCATATAACCTTCAGTTGGATGTTCACAATAAGTCGAATCATTAAATCTTTTAAATCCAGAAAAATCTAATGAAATAACGGTATAAGGCTCTGGTACTTTACGACGTTCGGATATTTCTCGGCGACGAGAAAGTTCACGAACCCATCGAGCACGATTTCTAAGATCAGTAAGGGGATCTGTTTCTAATTGTCTCTCTAGCTCCATAAAAGCCTGCTTAAAAGCTATTAAACGTTCATATTCAAGAGCTAAACGTTTTCTTAATACCACATCTGACCCTACCCCATCTTGACTCACAATTTGACGGACACCTTGTCGAACATTATCTCGTCCTAAATGTAAAATATGGGGCCTTAAATCACCCATAAACTCCAGCCCTCTAGCAACAACATCAATTAATTCATTCCGCACAGCCGGATTTGTCAAAGTTGGCACTAAGTCTAAAGATTCCTCATCATCACAAACTCGACTAACCCGATCTCTAATTTGATCAATTACCCCGCCTATTAACTGACGAGTTTCCAACATCTCACTAAGTTCTCGCTCATTTAAATCTCCTCTTTCCTCCCAACGTTCTGGAGCTAAAACCCAATCTATTTGACCTTCTAACTGCTCATCTAAAGGTCCATCATTCAAAAAACCCTTATCAGCCCCTACTTGAGTATTAACGCGCTGCATTAACCCCTCGGCTAATAGACTAGAAAAACAACGCCTAATTAAATGCGGCAAAAACTGGTGTATTTCAACAGGTTCTTCCTTTTCTTCACCAGCTGGGCTTAAAATAGTTCTTAACTGATCAGCAGCCTCATACATATCAAACACATATTCATAATCCGGAAATTCAGCTTCAATCCATAAAAATTCACTAAGAAGTTGATAAGTTTTTATATATGCTGGCATCACTAAACGTTCCTGATCATCTTGTTCAGAAACTGGATATAGACATCTCGCCCGAGCCAAACGAGCCGTATCAAAAATACTTTTCAAACGAGAACGGGCCTCCTCTCGATCTTCAATGCAGTCAAAAGAACTTAACGCCGTAATTACTGGCAGAATCAAATCGCTATGTCCTGACAAATCTACATCTCTCAAAGAACATCGGCGCTCCAAAGAAAGTGTTACTTCTTCATCAGGATTAACCCATGTGCCCCCCCCAGTAAAGGATGTTTTATCTACTAAATCATCAGGAAAATTGAAAACCATACATTTCTTTAAATAAAATTATACAAAGGCTACTATTTAAACATATTAACCTTAGCCTGTCAAGTCTTCTTAAACACTGTCTGGAATTTTTTGTTTTTTATGCTAAAGTAGGTCCATGTCTGATGAAGAAAACGGCGCGAACGAAGAGAGCGCCCCACAAAATGAAGATGAGATCAAAGAAGTTGAGGAGGGAAATCCTGAAGAACCCAAGACCCAACTTTTTGATCCTCGCTATAAAGCCCGCGCCATTTCGGATGAAATGGAAGAGTCCTACCTCGATTACGCCATGAGTGTAATTGTCTCTCGTGCTCTACCTGATGTCCGTGATGGTCTCAAGCCTGTGCACCGTCGTATTTTGTACGTTATGCACGAATCTGGCTTACGCGCGAGTGCTAAATTTAGAAAATCAGCTAACGTTGTTGGTGAAGTTCTTGGTAAATACCATCCTCATGGTGATTCGGCAGTTTACGATTCCATGGTTCGAATGGCCCAAAGTTTCTCCCTTCGTTATCCACTTGTAAATGGACAAGGTAACTTTGGCTCTATCGACGGAGATTCTGCCGCGGCTTATCGTTATACCGAGGCCAAAATGCAAAAAATCGCCGAAGAAATGCTCGCTGATATCGACAAAGATACCGTTGATTGGGTTGATAACTACGACACTTCCCGCCAAGAACCTCGTGTTCTTCCCTCTAAACTCCCCCAACTCCTTTTAAATGGAACTATGGGTATTGCGGTTGGAATGGCCACTAATATTCCTCCGCATAATTTAGGAGAATTAGTTGATGGAATAATTGCTTTAATTGGAGATCCGGAACTCACTGTCGAAGATTTGATGGAATATATAAAAGGACCTGATTTCCCAACTTATGGAATGATTTATGATACAGAAGCTATCAAGGCGATGTATGTAAATGGACGTGGTGGTATTGCTATGCGTGCTCGAGCCGAAATCGAAGAACGCAAAGGCGGCAAATTCCACATTCGTGTTAACGAGATACCTTATCAGGTTAACAAAGCTAACTTAATTGAAAAAATTGCCGATTTAGTCCGCTCCAAAAAAATCGTAGGTATTACTGATATCCGCGATGAATCCAGTCGCGACGAAATTCGCATTATTATTGAACTAAAAAGAGACTCTTATCCAAAAAAGGTTTTAAATCAGCTCTACAAAATGACGGCCATGCAAACTAGTTTCAATATGAACATGATTGCTTTGGTTGAAGGGATCCAACCTCGACTTCTTAATTTAAAAGAGGTTTTAAGTTACTTTATTGCTCATCGCAAAATTGTTATTACACGCAAAACTGAATACGAACTCCGCATTGCCAAGGCTCGCGCTCATATTTTAGAAGGTTTAAAAATCGCTCTCAACAATATTGATGCGGTTATTGAAACCATCAAAAAATCAAAGACTAAAGAAGACGCGGCCTCTGCTCTAGAAAAGAAATTCAAACTAACTGACAAGCAATCCGCCGCTATTTTAGAAATGCGTTTACAAACTCTAGCTGGCCTAGAACAACAAAAAATCGAAGACGAATATAACGAAAAAATCGCTTTAATTACCGAATTAGAATCAATTTTAGGTGATCCACAAAGAGTTCTTAACATCTTAAAAGACGAATTAGCTGAACTCAAAGAAAAATATGGAGATCCACGTCGTACCGAAATAATCCCCCATGCTATTGGAGAATTCTCAGCTAAAGACACCATTCCAAATAGCCCAATGTTAATCATTTTAACTAAAGAAAACTATATCAAACGTGTTCCCCCAACCTCTTTCCGCACTCAACACCGTGGAGGCAAAGGAATTATTGGTATGAATACTAAAGAAGAAGATGAAATTCGCATTATGCGTTATGTAAAAAATCACGATGACCTCTATTATTTCACTAATAAAGGTCGTGTTTTCAAACTTCCAGCTTACGAAATCCCGCAAACTTCTCGTACTGCCAAGGGACAAGCAATTGTTAACCTTCTACAACTCGAAAAAGAAGAACGTGTCACTGCAATCTTAAAAATTAGTGAACAAGAAGAAGGCAAATACTTATTTATGGGAACCTCCAAAGGAACTGTAAAGAAAACACCTATTGCCCAGTTCCATAATGTTCGACGCAACGGACTTATTGCTATCAAACTTCGCCCAGAAGACGAACTCGAATGGGTTAAACAAACTTCTGGTGATAACCGTGTAGTTATTGCTACCCGAGAAGGAAAATGTATTCAATTTGATGAACATGATGTTCGTTCAATGGGTCGCCCATCCATGGGAGTCCGAGGAATTCGTTTAAAACCAGAGGACGAAGTAATTCAAATGGATATTGTTCGCGAAGAAGGCACTGACTTATTAATTGTTACGGAAAATGGCCTTGGCAAACGCACTCCACTATCCAGCTACCGCTTCCAAGCTCGTGGCGGATCAGGAGTGAAAACAGCCAATCTTAGTGAAAAAACCGGAAAAATTATTGGAGCTGCTGTTTTAGAAGAAAATATCGAAGGTGACATTATTATGGTTTCCAAGGAAGGCCAAATTATTCGTCTTGAAATCAAATCAATTCCTACACGCGGACGAGCCACTCAAGGTGTTTATTTAATGAGGGTTAAGAAAAAAGATCGCGTAGCTTCTATTTCTCTTATTCGCAACGAAATCGGAATGGAGGAAGCCGAAGAAAACGAACAAACCGAAGCAGAATTAGAGGAAAAGCCATCTAAAGCCAAAAAAGCACCAAAAAAGGAAGCTGAAAAGCCAGTTGAAAAAAAAGACTCCCCAAAAGCGCCAGAAAAGGTTAAAGTTGAACCAGAACAACCTACTTTAATCTAAATTTCTTCCTATGCGTCTTCATCTAAGACCATGGATCTGGATCGCCCCCTTAGCTCTCATTATATTAATGCGAGTCCCTTTAGTATGGGCCGAAGATCTATGGATTTCCAATGACAACTTAGCTCTCTCGGACACCACTGTTGTCCACACCCAAACAGTTCGTGTTTACGCTACTGTTCATAATAGTAGTGATCACGACATTCTGGGCTCTGTTCGTGTTATCAACCTTGATACAGGCGAACAAATCGGCACTGATCAAGCTGTTTCTGCTCTAAGTCAAAATACTGATACTGTTTTTGTAGACTGGACTCCATCCGCCGGAACTTACACTCTTTCGGCCACTATTTACCCTTGGGATGACACTTTTGATAAACCCGAAAATAACAATGCCGTTTTAACCACAACTGTTGATTATGATTTTGACGGTGACGGTGCTGGAAACACCCAAGATCCCGATGACGATAATGATGGTGTAGATGATGTTAACGATGTTTTCCCTTATGATGAAACAGAATGGGCAGATACTGATGGTGATGGTATTGGTGATAATGCTGATGAAGACGATGACAATGATGGCACTAATGACGACGAAGATGACCTTCCTCAAGACGAAAACGAAACCGAAGATACTGATGGTGATGGTGTTGGTAATAATGCTGATGCTGATGATGACAACGACGGCTTAACAGATGAAGAAGAGCTCACCGGATCATCCGGATCTTCATCCGGGACCTCAGAATCAACCAGCTCAGATGAAGTAATTTTATCTTCAACTAATGAATCCGAGTCCACCGGATCATCCGGATCTAGCGGGTCTGGCGGATCCTCCTCTTCTAGTTCTCGCCCGGCCACCGACCCAACTAACCCAGACACTGACGGTGACGGGGTAGATGATTTTAACGATGCTTTCCCTACTGACGAAACAGAATGGGCTGATTCTGATGGCGATGGCATTGGAAATAACGCTGACTCCAATGATGATAATGACGATCTTTTAGACGTTGATGATGAATTTCCAGAGAATCAAGGCCCAGTCATTGAATATACTCAAACTGAAGAAATAGACCCTGAAACTGGCGAAACTATTACGGTATTTGATGCCAGTGCCTCTTACGATCCAGATGGTGACAGTTCAAAAATTGCTTACCGTTGGTTCACCAAAGATGGTCGTTTAATTGGTGAATTTGCCGAACTACGAATTGGGGCAGATATGCTACTCCCCTCTACTTTACAAATCTTTGATGAAAACGGTGAATGGCGGACTAGTTTACTTAATTTAAAAGAAAATAAAATGGTGCAAGTCATTGGAATGACCGTCGGAGTTATAATCTTTTTTACGCTTGCATTACTGGTTTATTTAAAATATACTTCCCCCGCTAAATCGAAGCCTAAGACCAAAAAGAAAAAAAGGGCTACTTCGAAACGTAAAACTTCTAAAACTTCCAAAAAATCATGAAAACAGGAATTCATCCTACATATCATCAAGACGCAACTATTACTTGTACCTGTGGGAATGTAATCAAAGTTGGCTCTACTAAAGAAAGTTATTCAACGGAATTGTGTTCCAAATGTCACCCTTTTTACACTGGTAAAAAGAAAACTGTGGACACTGCCGGACGTATCGAGAAATTCGAAGCAGCGCGTAAATTAGCCGAGAAAAAGCAACAAACTACCAAAGAAAAAGCTCCTAAAAAGCGCAAATCTGTAGAAGAAAAAATCAACGCTGAACTCCAAAAAGAACGTGAACGCGAAGACCGTGAAGAAGCTAAACTTCAAGAAAAACTACAGAAAAAACGTGAAAGTTACCGTGGTGTAAATGCCGAAGAGCCTGAGACTCCTACCGAAGAAACTGCCGTTGCCGACGAAGCTCCTGAAGAGGTTACCGAAGAAACTGCCGTTGCCGACGAAGCTCCTGAAGAGGTTACAGAAGAAGCTGCTGTTGCCGAGGAAGCTCCTGCTGAAGTTCCAACAGAAGAAGCTGTTGAAGAGGCTCCTGCGGATGAAACGCCGATCAAAGAAGAACCTCCAGCTGAAGAAGCTGAAAAGGCTGCCTAAATTAATTTACTATGCCCGGAAACACTTTTGGACACCTATTCCGACTAACCACTTGGGGCGAATCCCATGGAAAAGCAATCGGAGGTGTTATTGATGGTTGTCCCGCTGGGATCCCTCTTTCCGAAAAAGACATCCAACCTGACCTAGACCGTCGTCGACCCGGACAATCAAACGTTACAACCGCTCGCGACGAAGCGGATCAAGTAGAAATTTTATCTGGTGTGTTTGAAGGAAAAACTACTGGCACACCAATTTCTCTCATTATTTTCAACAAAGATCAACGCTCTCAAGATTATGACAAAATTAAAGATACTTTTCGCAAAGGACACGCCGATGAAACTTATCAGTTAAAGTATGGGCACCGCGATTATCGTGGCGGCGGACGCGCCTCGGCGCGCGAGACTGCTATGCGTGTTGCTGGCGCCGCCATTGCCAAAAAAGTCATAGCTCAAAACTCCACCACTAAAATTGTAGCCTACACTAAACAGATTGGAGACTTAACTTACGATAAACCAAATTTAGATGTTATTGAACAAAATTCAGTCCGCGCAGCCGACCTGGACATCGCCGGAAAAATGAAAACTGCCATTCTAGCCGCCAAAGAGGCCGGCGACTCCCTAGGAGCCACTATCGAAGCTCAAATCATTGATTGTCCTATTGGCCTTGGCGAACCCGTTTTTGACAAATTTAAGGCTGATTTAGCCAAAGCCATGCTTTCTATTAACGCAGTTATGGGGTTTGAATATGGCCCTGGCTTTGACGTCGTTAATTTAAAAGGTTCAGAAAACAATGAAATAGAAATTGGGATTTACGGAGGCATAACTAACGGCAAACCAATTACTTTGCGCATAGCCCTCAAACCGACGGCTTCTATCAAAATTGAAGGACGACATGATCCTTGTTTAGCACCGCGCGCCGTACCTGTTATTGAAGCCATGATTTGGCTGACCATTGCTGACCATTATTTGCGAAATCTGTGCACGTAATGTTTAAATTCACACTAAAAAACACTGATGGAAACGCCCGCACTGGTGAATATTCAACACCACACGGTTCTTTTGAAACCCCTAACTTTATGGCCTGTGGAACAAAAGGTGGCGTCAAAACCCTCGAAATGCGTGATGTAGAAGAATTAGGCGCTGAAATCATTTTAGCCAATACCTATCATCTCACTTTACGACCTGGAGCCGAACAAGTTGAAGAATTTGGTGGCTTACACAAGTGGATTGGCTGGGACAAACCACTCCTTACCGATTCTGGAGGATTTCAAGTTTTCTCGCTAAGTGAACGTCGGAAAATTGATGATAATGGCGTTGAATTTCACTCACACAAAAATGGTGACAAACACTACTTTACTCCTGAAAAAGCCATCCAAATTCAAGAAAAACTTGGCGCTGACATTATTATGGCTTTTGATGAATGTGCGCCTGGCGATTGTGATCATAAATATGCTAAAAAAGCCATGGAGCGCACACATAATTGGGCTTTACGTTGCAAAAAAGAACATGAAAAACTACAAAAAATACGCGTTAAAAATGGCCAAGCAGAGCAAGCACTTTTCCCTATTATCCAAGGCGTAATTTACGATGATTTAAGAGAAGAATCAGCCAAATTTATGGCTAATTTAGATTTACCTGGAATTGCAATTGGCGGATTAAGCGTTGGGGAAAGTAAAGAAGATATGTACCGAATTTTAGATGTAGTGCGTCCACATTTACCGAAGGATAAAATTCACTATTTAATGGGTGTTGGTAGTCCCGAAGATTTAGTTGAGGGAGTGGCGCGCGGCATAGACCTTTTTGACTGCGTCCTCCCAACCAGGCTCGCGCGCCATGGCGCTTTTTGGACTCCCATTGGTCGTCATAATATTAAGAACAAAAAATTTGAACAACAACTAACTCCACTCCAAAAAAATTGTTCATGCTCCACCTGTAAAACAACCACCATTTCCTACATTCGCCATCTTCATATGGAAAGCGAAATTACCGCTCTCAGACTCCTCACTATCCACAATCTTCACTTTTTGTTAGACTTAATGCGTACCATTCGCAAACACATTAAAGAAGGTACTTTTGACGCCTTTCACAAATCCTTTACCTCTCAATTCTTAAACTCTGAATCATGATCGCTCATCTCTCTGGTAAATGCCTCTCCAAATCTGAAAAATTCCTAATTATTGACGTTCAAGGCGTTGGTTATCGCGTTTCCGTCCCTACTAATCTTTTAGAAAAAGCCGAAAACCACCTCCCCTTAAAACTACATATTCACACCGTAGTCCGCGAAGATGATTTAAGTTTATACGGATTTGCCAAAGAAGAAGAACTCCGCTTATTTGAAACTCTAATCTCTGTTAATGGCGTTGGCCCAAAAATTGCACTCGAGCTTTTCACTTCTCCTTTAGAAGAAATTCAGGCCGCCATTCTTTCTGAAAACGTTTATGCCCTCACTCAAATCCCTGGAATTGGCAAAAAAACTGCTGAACGAATTATTTTGGAACTTAAGGAAAAAATCGCTCCACTTGCCAAAGATTTAGCCGTTGAAAAAGCTAATTTACCCAAGGAAGTCCCCGAAGAAGCAGTTCACGCTCTACTCGGCCTTGGCTACAAACGCGGCGACATTAACCGTGTTTTCCGAAGTCTCAAAGAACCAATTACTCATGCCGAAGATTTAATCAAATACTTCCTCAAGAACGTTTAATGGCCAAAGCCTCCCTTATCACCGACTTAACCAATGTTTTTTACCTAACCGGTTTAAAAAGTTCTAATGCCGGAGTTTTACAAACTAAAAACAAGACTTACCTTATAACTGACGGTCGATATTTAGAAAAAGCTCAAAAAATTAAAGGGATTACCGCTCTTGATATTAAAAACAAAGAAGTTTGGCCCCAACTAATAAAAAAGCACCGCTTAGATTTAATTGAATACGAAGGTCATAGCCTAAAAATCAACAGCCTTAGTCGCTGGAAAAAGAAATTTCCTAGAATTAAATGGCAAGACAACAAACAAAAAATCGAAAAAAAACGGGCTCAAAAATCCTCCACTGAGTTGCGCAAAATAAGTGCCTCTCAACGCCTTAATGAACAAATTTTTAGAACAGTAAAAAGGTCTTTGAAAACAGGAGTGACCGAACTAGAAATCGCCAAAAAAATTCAAATTGAAACCCTTACCCAAAACGCCGAAAAATCCTTTGATCCAATCATTGCTTTTGGGACTCACACATCTGACCCTCATCACGAACCTACTAAACGCAAATTAAAAAAAGGAGACTTAATTATGATCGATATGGGCGTTACTTTAAATAATTATGCTTCGGACATGACACGCATGTTATTCACCAACTCCCCCACTTCCGAACAAGAAAAAATCTATAATCTCGTCCTTCAAGCCCAGGAAAATGCTATTTTAGCTCTCAAACCAAGAAAAACTGGAGGTCAAATCGATCGCATAGCGCGCCAAACCTTTCAAAAAAACGGCCACCAAAAAGCCTTCCTTCATTCTCTAGGGCATGGTCTAGGCCTTCAAGTCCACGAATTTCCTAACCTCGCCCCTAAATCCAAAATCCTCCTCAAACCCGGTATGGTTGTTACTATTGAACCCGGCCTTTATTTCCCCGGCAAATTCGGTATTCGTATCGAAGATCTTTTAGTAATCACTCCTAAAGGTTCCCGCAATCTTACCAAGACTCCCAAAGTTATAAAAGATTGCCTTTTACGCAAAATTTAGCTAAAATCACTTCCGTTCTAACCTCTCTTTTTTATGTGTGGAATTTTTGGTTATTTAGGGCCCCAAAACAACGCTAGTGAAATGGCCATTGACGGCCTGAAAAATCTTGAATATCGAGGATATGATTCCTGGGGAGTCGCTTGTAAAAACGAAAATGGCGATCTGTTACTCGAAAAACACATTGGCAAAATTTCCGAAGCCGACGACTTAAGACCCGAAATCCTAGACTCCATTAATCACCTTGCAATTGGACATTCTCGCTGGGCTACTCACGGCGGTGTAACAGATCAAAACGCACACCCACACTTAAGCCACAGCGGCAATATTGCTCTCGTTCACAACGGGATAGTTGAAAACTACGTTGAACTCCGCGAAGAACTTAAAAAAGACGGTTTTGAGTTTAAATCCGAAACCGACACCGAAACAATTGTTCATTTAATCGAAAAATACGTTAGTGAGGTTGGTTTTGAAGAAGGCGTAAAAAAAGCCGTTAAAAGACTAGAGGGACGTTATGCTTTCCTAGCCATTCACAAAGAAGAAGAAAAAATGATCGCCGCCCGAACTGGTTCTCCGTTAATCGTTGGAGTGGGACCGTTGGATAATGAGTATTTCCTTGGTTCAGATGTGCCGGCCTTTTACAAACACACCAAACGCGTCATGTATTTAGATGACGAACAAATGGTAATTATCGATAACTCAGGAATTCGTTTTTTCAACACCAAAACCGATGAAGCCATTGAAAAACGGGTTGTTGAACTTACTCTGGACATTGAAAGCGCTGAAAAAGGAAAGTACGCCCACTTTATGCTCAAGGAAATAATGGAACAAAAAGACACTTTAAGTCGCGCCATTAACCAAGAACCAGAACTTATTGAAGGAATGGCTCAAGCAATTGAAGATGCACGTGGTACTTTTTTAATTGGCTGTGGAACTGCCGGAAAAGTCGCCCTCACCGGGTCCTATCTTTTCTCTCGTATTGCCAAGAAACACGTTAATTTTACTTTTGGTTCGGAATTTGCGAGTTACCAAGACTTTTTAACTGACAAAACTTTATTACTTTCTATTTCTCAAAGTGGCGAAACCGCGGACACTCTCGAAGCGATTGAAGTTGCCCAGAAAAAAGGCGTTAAAATTGCCTCTATTGTAAATGTCGAAAGCTCCACAATGGCCCGTATATCTGATCTTGTTATTCCTATCAAAGCTGGCCCAGAAAAAGCCGTGGCTTCTACTAAGGCCACTACTTCCCAAATGGCTATTTTAACCTTATTAGCCTATGCCTGCGCCGGAAAATTAAACGAAGGACAACAACTACTCGCCGCCACTGCTGGTAAAATTAATGACATGTTAAATCCCCGTTACGAAGACCACATCAAAGCCCTAGCCGACAAAATTGTTGATGTCGAAAGCATGTACATTATTGGGAAAGGTCTAAACTATCCCATGGCCCTAGAAGCAGCTATCAAACTACAAGAAGTCTCTTACATCCACGCCGAAGGTTTTGCGGGAGGAGAACTCAAACACGGACCAATCGCCCTCATTACCGAAGGCGTGCCATGCATCGCCATTGTCGCTAATGACGAAACCCGCTCTGATATCCTTAGCAATGCCATGGAAATAAAAGCTCGTGGCGGTTATATCATTGGCGTTTCTCCTGAAAATTCCGAAATTTTTGACTACTGGATCAAGGTCCCAGATGCTGGCAATGCCTCCCCTATCGTCAACATCATTCCAATCCAAATTCTTGCCTATCATCTCGCTATTGGTCGCGAAAATAATCCTGACATGCCCCGCAATTTAGCCAAAAGCGTGACTGTTAAGTAATCGATAATTTAGAACTTTTTGATCAATGGCCCATTTTAGCGTGTTCATGTCTGGTGCCTCGAGTATTTGCCAGTTAGGCTCCTGCTCATTAGGAACTAAACTGCTATGGACCAAATTATGGCATTTTTTGCAGAGGCCGACTATGAAATCTGGGTCGTGGTTATGTTTGATAGCAAAACGTTTGGTGTGATGAAAGCATTCGATTGGACTATTGCAGTTTAAACACTTGTTATTCTGACGAGTGCTGACTAATTTTTTAACAGCCACAGGCATGGCTCCAGAAGTCTTTTCGCGGCCTTGCTTTTTGGTGCACTCGGGACAAACTTGAATGGTTATTTGTTTTTCTGGCTGGGATTGTTCAACAAAGAGCTCTTCGAGAACTTCTCCGAAACTTAAAGTTTCGCCACGCTCTTTTTCAATTTTTTGTTTAAATTGGCGAAATCTAAGGGCGATTTTTTCGTTAACTTCGAATGAAAAACGTTCACGTTTTTCAGGTTGGGATTCACTCTTAAGAGTGAAATCTCCCCTGTTAATTTGAACTAATTTTTCTAGAGATGTTTGTGGAAGATTTGCAACCTTTTGCGCCCACTCCTTTTCGGTTGCTGGTGTCGCAATATAAGCAACTTTTTCAATTTTACTCCAACCCTGTTCACCGCTTTCGAGTTGTGCACGTAAGGTGGGTTTATCTTTCAATTTCTCTGAAAGATTCAAAATTTTATCGACACTGGCATAACTCATTCCTCCTAATTTAGCGGCAAATTCATGAATTGAACTACAACCGTGACGACGATATGTCCGACGCTGCTTTGCCTCGGGCAACAAGGCAGCAAATTGACGTTTTGATAAAAGTGCAACACGACCGCGCTTTTTGCAAAGTTGATAAAATTCGGAATCTGATAATTTTTTGTATTTCATAGGATGGTTTTTAGGGTGAGTATGCTTTTACCTTAACAGGTTAAAAACTTGCGCGCAAGACGGGTTTAGTGATTACAAAATAATTATTCAAAAAACGCTACAGAAAAGCTCCACAATCTATCCAATTACACCTTGTTGCTTTTTTGATGAAAAAATGTTATAATTCAAAGATAATAAAAATAAAAATCACTCATCATGGGAGAAAAATTTAGTCCAAGTGCCGAAGGCGAAGGCCGTTGGGTCGAAATGAAAGACCCAGAACGAGCGGAAGTTTATGGAAATATTCATGAACGCGCCGCAGATCAAATTGACGCTGATGGGTATGACTCAATCCCGCAAGACATGGCCGATAAGGTTGGTGAAAGAGAAGACCCCCACGAAAAAACTGTAGAAAACTCCCATGACACAGTTAGCAAAGCTATCGAAGACGCTTTTCGCTCCCAATTCCCAGGAGAAGAAGAATTCCAACAACTAATGGATTATGCAGTTGGTTATTTAAAAAGCGCTCCCGAAAACGTCATTCTTGGAGTTGGAAATATCGATTACGTTGATAAACAAGATAAAATTGTAATTTATAAAGACACCTCAGATGCTCAACGTTGGAAAGTTCGCGTCGAAAAACCAGGAGGAGATCCAGAAAATAATCGTTTTAATGGCTATCTTTTCCCTTTGGGGGCAAACCAAAAAGATTTTATCGATAATAAGGCTCAAATTGCATACGATGATGCACTTGGAGAATTCACTGCTAATTCCACTGAAGACATCTTAAAAACATCACTAGAAGCAAGTTTACTAGAACCAGCCACAAACCTCAAAGTTTGTGATGTTGTTACTGAAAAACTTGGACTAGGTAAAAAAGGTGGCACAATTGGTGAGCAAGATGGAATCCCAGACAAACGTTGGGAAGTAACCTGCACTGGGACTGAGGCCACGGCTGAAGTAGTAGATGTTGCTACACATATTACTCAACCAGCGCAAGCTATTGTCCAAGCTATACTTAATGATACAGCTGGAGCAACCGCTAGAGACCGCAGCACCGGATACCCCACTATTCAAGAAAAAATTGCTCTAATTAATCCCATCATTGAAGGAATCAACAGTGAAGATTTGAAAACCCTTGTAATTAGTGACTTAAAAACATCTTTACCTACCCTCCCTTACACCCAGCATAACGCTGACTATACCACTAACTGGGAAATCACCATTGTAGACAATGCTCTTCGGGTCATTTCCACTCCTATCCCCCCAGAACACACCGAAATATTTAATGCTAAAAAAGAATTAGAAGAAGGCCCGCATGCAAATGGCGCTAGCGTCCAAGCAGGAGCCACTGCTCTCCAAGAGGCTCTTAATACAAATCCTACACAAATAGACGAATTAATTGTTGATTTAGGATTAGATGTTCCCATTGATATCTCTACTGAAATTGGCAGTGAATATACGATAGTTATTTCATCTGATGCCGGCTCTATTTCTGTTCAACCGGTATTAGAAAAAGAATCTCTCGCTCAAACAGCCACTACCGCCAAAGATGCTCTTCTCGTTCAACTCACAGCCAACCCCATAAATGCCACCACCGACTTAACCAATCTTATCAACGAATTACCAGAAGAAGAACGCGCTGAATTCGCGGCCTCTCTTGGTATTACACCCGAGGGGCTAGCATTTGATTCTGAAAATAGGCTGCCATATCTCTTAAAATACGACGCAGACGGATTAACGGTAGAACTTAATCAAGAAGAATTGAATAAAACAATAGAAAATTTAAATAGATCTCTACTAGAAGCCTTAGCTAGTATTACAGAATATCCCACTACACCAGCTACTGGTGGAACCCTAGTTCCGACTGAGTCCTTCCCTGGAAACATTCAAGCCGCCATTCAAAACATCAAGGACTTAATAGAAAAAACTCCCGCAAATAATATGGATCTTTGGGATTTTTACCAGGGCAATCAAATCATTACTTATCCTAATTACGAAAAAACTCTCATCATTAGAATAGAGCCTACTCAAGCAGACAAAGTCTTAATCTCCACAGAAACAACAGAATTTGGAAACGCCCGAGAAGCTCTAAAAACTCTTGTCACAAAACTTGGAGACAGCAGTGCCACTCCTACGGAAGTACAAAGCTTACAAAGTTTACTCCAAGCTGACACCGGAGTAGCCGAATCATTTGTTGCTACTTATTTCCCAAATAATGACGAGACTCATTCCATTTTAGAAGTAGCTGGCCCTAATGACACCACACATACAATCAAGGTTGATTCTAACAATGCTGTAACTACGGATCCTGAATTAGAAGCGCCAAATGGACTTCCCCCTGCGACTCTTGAACAAGGAAAAAGACAACTTACTTCTATTCAAGAGGCCATTAAAGGTGGAACTAATCCCAACCAAATTACTTCCATAAATGTTACTGATTTAACTTCCACTATCACCAGCGTCGAAGGCGAACAACGCACAGCACTCCTTACTGAACTAGGTCTAAATGGTGACAACACTGTATTGGTCAATTCTCCAGGTACCCAAGATAATGACGAACACAAAATCCCTTGGCTACTTTCTTGGAACGAGGGAAATGCGACTACCCCCGGAACAATCGAAATTCAGCTTGATCAAGACCTATTAGCAGAAAGGATAAATAGCATTAGTGACAACCTATCAGACGCTTTAAATGGCTCAACAGACCACGCCCAAACAGTAATCGAAATGCAAACTTTTCTAGACACTATTCCCAGCAGCTTTGACATCAATAAAGGAGTTTGGCTAGGAAGACTTACTAATAGTGTCGATCCCAGTAGTTTAGCTTGGTGCAGAATAAATACCACCGCGACAGACCCACCTAGACATGTTGCATCCATTGAATCTGAACCAACTACAGAACAAAAAACTATCTTAACCAAGTTTAATGAGCTTAAAACCGCAATTAATACAAATCAAAATCGAGAAACTCCATTACAAGCTTTAAATAGTGCTATCGCTTTAATAAGTGACCACCCCCAAAAACACGCCCTAATTGATCATATTAATACAGTAAGTGCTATTAATCATGAAGGGACAAAAATAAATATCATTTACAACTGGATAGACCCTATTGGCTTTCATTTGACAGAAGATGCCCCCACAGATGATGCAGAGGACGACGAACAACTAGACGATGACGCGGAAATAAGCTCAGAAGAAATCACCCAACTCGCCGCGCCAATTATAAAAGAAATCGCCAAAATAGAGCCTCCAAACATCCGTGATGCAATTCCAACTACAGAAGATCTCCAACCCCTACAAACTCTAATTAGTGCCCTTGATCCAGCTAAAAAAGAAGTTGTTTTAGAAAGAGGTACCTTAAACATTGAAAAAGAATTATGGTTTCGAGTTACTAAGGGTCAAAATATCGCTGTAAAATATACACTTAATGTCACTGACGCTAATGAAGTTTCTTTGCAATTAAATTTCGAAAAATTAATTGAAGATTCTACCAATGATTACAATAGAATAATCACTGGTATAGAAACCAGCGGAGGAATTAATGAGGCTTCATTAGACGCTTTTTCTGCTCGTCTAAAAATTATCAAAAATCATGGAACTCAAGAACAACAACGTGATCTTATAACTAGCATTTGTGGTGAACGAACACCAATTGGCACAGTTCATGAATTCAACAGCAATAATGGAAAACGAATGGTTGTTTCACTAACAACTGAAGATCCTTACCTAAGGCTCGAAGAACATGGTTTAACTGAAGATCAATATAATGACGCTACAGATATTCCTATAAATAAAGGCGTATCTCTTACAAAAGCTATAAATTTAGGAATTGTTACTCTTCAAGACCCTGATGAAGATACTGAACAAGACTGGCTTCCATTTGACCCAAGTCAATTTGCTTACTTATATCCCTACGCAGACTTATCTGACCCGGCCGAAAATGTTGAAGATTATGACCCCTATTACCGCCTAGTCCGCATCGCTGACCTCCCAGCCACCCCATAGCATGCTATAATAAGAGCCCTTCTTTGACCTCCCTTAAATGACACTCAAAAAAAACACCAAGATTGTTTGTACGCTCGGACCAGCTTCGGATAATCGGGATATTATTGAAAAAATGTTAAACGCGGGCATGAATGTGGCGCGGCTTAATTTTTCGCATGGTTCGTATGAACATATGGAGAAAATTTGTCGTAATTTGCGAACCGCTAGTAAACGAACCAAGCACAAAGTAGCGATTATGCAGGATCTTCAAGGACCTAAAATTAGAGTGGGCCAACTTCCCGAAGAAGGAATTATTCTAAAAAGAGCCCAAAAAATAACACTTGTAACCGGGCGCAAAACTTACAAAAACAACCAAATCCCCGTCCCCTACAAAGACCTTCACAAAGACGTTAAAAAAGGTGATTGCCTTTTGTTAGATGATGGGTATTTAGAGGTTGAAGTGACACATAAATTAGGGCACGAAATAAATTGTCGCGTCAAAACTGGCGGAGTGCTAAAAAGCAACAAGGGAATTAATTGTCCCACCGCCACAATTCGGGCCAAAGCTATCACAACCAAAGACTTAAAAGATCTTGAGTTTGGGCTTACACAAGACATTGATTATGTTTCACTTTCGTTTGTAAAGTCTGCGCAAGACATCCAGGCCTTACGGGCCGAGTTGGTCAAACGTGGCCATCCCGAGGTGCAAATAATTGCAAAAATTGAACGACACGAAGCTATCAAAAACCTCGACGGAATTATGAAAGAAGCAGACGGGATTATGGTGGCACGCGGTGACTTAGGTTTGGAGATTCCAGCCGAAAAAGTCCCCATCGCCCAGAAAGAAATCGTTCGTTTAGGTTTAATTCACGGAAAACCGGTAATCATTGCCACTCAAATCCTGGAATCAATGATATCTAATCCGCGCGCCACTCGCGCCGAGGTTAGTGACGCCGCAACTGCTATTTTTGATCACGCCGATGCTTTTATGCTTTCTGGTGAAACCTCGGTTGGGAAATATCCAATTCGGGCAGTTAGCACTCTAGCCAAAGTTGCTCACGCCGTAGAAAAAGAACTTCGCAAAAAAGAACACTTAATAAACCTCCCCCACAAAGACGAAAATGTTTATGTTAGCGATGCTATCAGTTTAAGTGCCGCCTTACTGGCTGAAGACATAAAAGCCAAAGCCATTGTGGTCATCACCAAAACTGGTTACACAGCTCGTCAAATCATGAAACACCGACCCACTATTCCGGTGGTAGCCATCACTTACGATCCCAAAATCGAATGCCAACTCAAACTTGTTTGGGGAATTAACAAAGTGCACATCTCTAAAAAGCACATCACCACTGACATTATGGCCGATGAAATGGTCCCCAAAATCCTTTCCAAACTAGAAGTCGCCCAAAAAGGACATGAAGTCGTCATTGTAAACGCCGGCCGCAACAACAACTTTATCTCGACGATTGTGCTATAATTCCCACATGCGAATTTTAGGTATAGATCCCGGATTAGCCACCATTGGTTTTGGAATAATTGAATCCGAAGGGCCTAATTGTCGCCCTTTAGATTTTGGCCATATTTCTACAGCCAAAACTCTTTCCAGTGCTTCTCGTTTAAATCAAATCGCTACCGACCTCGAGGAAATTTGCAAAAAATGGCAACCTGACGTTTGTGCAATTGAAGAACTTTTTTTTAGTAAAAACGTAACTACCGCTTTAAAAGTTGCCGAAGCCCGTGGGGTTATCTTGCAAACCTTAAACCGAGCAGGGTATTCTGTACACGAATACAATCCCGGACAAATCAAAATCGCAGTTACGGGTCACGGCAAAGCCACTAAACCCGAAGTGCAAAAAATGGTCACCCTTATCCTAAAATTAAAAGAAATCCCTCGTCCGGATGACGCGGCTGATGCTCTAGCCATAGCGCTCTGCCACGCTCACACCATGATTCACGCTCCCTCCTTATGAAAAACTTCCTTGTTGGCTTTGTTTTTTCCACTCTCCTCATGTTCACCGTGGTTTACGGCACAGTGGTCAATCCCAGTTTAATGACCAATATTTTTGATGCTTCCGAGCCACAAGAACTATCCGAACCCGTAGACAACATCACAACTACTACCGAAGAAGTTTCCAACAACCCTTCTTATTTAGAACGCATTCAAAAAGGCGACACTTTATTTGAAGGCGGTTATTATCCCTTAGCCATTACTGAATACGAAGTAGCCACTACCTTGGAACCAACTCTTTCCGAACCTTACTACAAACTTGGCCAAGCTTATTTTTATGATTACAGTTACGAAACCGCCCGCGAAGCCCTTGATATAGCCATTCAAAACAACGAAAACAATTTAGAAGCTCAACTTTTATTAGGAAAGGTCTACATCACTATTGAACAATTTGAAACCGCCAAAACTCACTTTGATTCTCTTGGACGTGGCGTGGCCCGAGTTGAGTATTACCAAGGGTTAATGAATGTCTTTTTTAAAGATTATGATAACGCCGCTATTAACTTTAACTTTGTGATTGAAAGCGGCGAGGACGGAACTTTGTCTACTCATTCCCAAACCTATCTCGCCGCCATCGAGGAAGCAGCGCTCGCCGAAGACGGCTCGCCTCTCTACCTGCAAACCCTCATTGCTCAGGGTTTTGCCGAAACCGCCGAAGTCGAACTCGCAATGGCTAGCTTATACGATGTATTGCGTGAAGAGCCCACTTATCGTGATGCCTGGATTATTCTAGGCCACGCCTACTTAACCCAAGAACTTTATCGCGACGCCCAAGACGCCCTTTTAAAAGCCCTTGAACTAGACCCTACTAAACCAGAAACTCGTTACTTTTTAGGTCTCTCTTATTTTGGTGAAGATGATTATGCTTCGGCGGTCACTCAACTTAAATTAGCTGTTGAAAGTGGCTACGAACCACTGGTCCAAGCCTATCAAAAACTAGCTGATGTTGCGGTTTTAGCTGAACAATTTGACATCGCTGTCGATGCCTATGAAAACGTCCTTATTTTAAATTCCGCTGATGTTAACTTATACATCCGTCCCATCTGGCTTTATTTAGACAAATTAGATTACGCAGACCGCGCCCAGGAACTAGCTGAACAAGCTGTCCAAGAACACACCAACACAGCTATGAGTTACAACTTATTAGGTTGGGTACAAGTCGCCCAAGAAGATTTTTCCAATGCCGAACAAAACTTAAATTACGCTCTTATTTTAGATGCCAACTTAGCCGCCGCTTATCTTAACTTAGGTTGGCTAGAACAAAAAAGAGACAACCTTGAACAAGCCAAAGAACATTACAAACGTTGCTATACTATTGACCCTTCTGGCTCAGTCGGCAATTTAGCCGCTAATCGTTACAACGAAATTTTAACCCAAGAAGAATCTAACCCTCCTACCTTATGACCATCTCAATTTATATCCTACTTTTCATTTTAGGAGTTCTCTTAGGCAGCTTCTTAAGCGTGCTAATTCATCGCCTCCACACCGGCGAAAAAGGCATTATTTTGGGTTCTTCTTTTTGTCCTAAATGTAATAAAAAGTTAAGTCCCCTCGAACTCATTCCCCTCATTAGTTATCTCCTCCAAAAAGGTAAATGTAAAAAATGCAAAAAACACATTGCTTGGCACTATCCCGTTCTGGAACTTTCCACCGGTTTACTTTTTGTAGTAATAGCCATGACCGGCTTCACACCTTTGCCAATTTATCTTGGCTTTACCCTAATTTTTGTTTTTATCTTTTTTTACGACCTTCTTTATCAAGAGATCCCAGACGAAATCATGCTCCCAGCCATTATTTTGGCTGCAGTTAGCACTCTTCATCCCGAAACCATTACTTTCTTAGACGGACTTTATGGAGCCCTTGCTCTCACTCTTTTTTTCCTAGCTCAAATTATTATTTCTCGTGGAAAATGGATTGGTGGCGGAGACTTACGCATTGGTGCTTTTATGGGTTTTGTTTTAGGCCTTAAATTGACTATTCTAGCCTCCTTTTTTGGATATCTAGTAGGCGCTATAATTAGTGTCGGCCTCCTGATAACTGGCAAAGCTGACCGCAAAACCATGATTGCTTTTGGACCTTTCTTGATTATTGGGACTTTAATCGCTCTTTTTTACGGACAACAACTCGTTGACTGGTACTTAAATCTGATTGTGTTATGAAAACTAAAAACCCTGTAATGCTCGTAATTCTTGATGGTTTTGGTGAAGGCAAACCACGCGATCCCGGCAATGCTCCAGCCCGAGCAGACATGAAATTCTACAAATCTCTTTGCAAAAAATATCCCAAAACTCTCCTAAAAACCGACAGCCAAGCCGTGGGTCTTCCCAAAAAATCACAAGGCGGCTCCGAAGTTGGCCATTTCACCATGGGCTCCGGCCGCATCACCCGACAATCTCTAGAAGAAATCAACCGCTCCATTAAAAAAAGCGACTTCTACAAACTCAAGCCTCTAAAGCAAGCTTGTAAACGAGACGTTCTCCATTTAGTTGGCATGATCTCGGACCAAGCTCTACACGCCAATATTCAACATTTATTTGCCTTACTCGAAACCGCTAAACGCCAAAAAACTAAAAAAATCTACATCCACGCCATTTTAGATGGTCGTGATGTCCCCGAGAAAAGTGCCTCCAAATATTTAAAAATGATTGATCGCCGTATAAAAAAACTCAAACTTCAAGGTGTTGCCGAGGTAGCCACCATGATCGGCCGTTATTATGCCATGGACCGCGACCAAAACTGGAAACGCACGGAAAAAGCCTACAACCTACTTGTTCTTGGTAAAGGAGAAAAAGCCAAAACCCCACTTCAAGGAATCAAAAACGCCTACGCTACCGACGTCCAAAGCGATTATTATGTGGAACCCATTATTTTAAATTCTAAAGCCACTATCAAATCCAAAGACGCCGTGGTTTTCTTTAACTACCGTACTGACCGCGCCCGCCAATTAACTTGGGCCCTAACAGGAGAAAAACCACCCAAAGACAGTGGCGTTAAAAAACTTGGTTTCAAACCAAAAAAGCGAGTTCGTCCCTATTTTGTAGCCATGGGCCCTTACTCCGAAAAAGCACCTGTTTTATTCCCTACTCCACTTATCAAAAAAAATCTGGCTGAAATTTTGAGCACCAAAGGCTACCGCGAACTACGCATTGCTGAAACCGAAAAATACGCACACGTCACATTCTTTTTTAACTCCCAAATCGAAAAACCATTCCCTGGGGAAGACCACATCCTAGTTCCTTCACCCAAATGCCCTTCTTACGCCGAAAAACCCGAAATGAGCGCCCGCAAAATAACCAAGCACCTAGTAAGCGCTCTCAAAAAAGAGGACCACGATGTAATTATTGTAAACTACGCCAACGGAGATTTAGTGGGACATTCTGGAGATTTAAAAGCAGCCATTGAATGCTGCCAAGTTCTCGATGAATGTCTAGAAAAAGTCATCCCCACCGCTCTTAAGCATGGCTACACCACCATCCTTACCTCTGATCATGGCAATTGCGATGAAATGCTTTATAAAAACGGGGAGCCCAAACCATCACACACCTTAAATCCTGTCCCTTGCCTCTTGATTTCCGATCAAAAATACCGCCTCAAGAAAAAGCGCGGTCTTCAAGATATTGCCCCTACTATTCTTGAACTTCTCAAAATCAAAAAACCCGCTATTATGACGGGTGAATCCTTAATCAAAAAATCTTAATGAAAGCAGTTGTACTCGCCGGCGGATCCGGCACTCGCCTTTGGCCACTCAGTCGAACTTCTAAACCTAAACAATTTCAAAAACTAACCTCCAACAAGACCATGTTTGAGGAGGCCATGGAACGAATAAATTTTTTAAATCCTGAAGATATTTACGTAGCTACGAACAAAAAATTTGTTCAGCTTGTTAAGAAACAAGCTCCAACCATTCCATCCGAAAACATCATCGAAGAACCAGCCCTTCGCGACACTGCTTCTTGCATTGGATTAGCCGCCGCTGTAATCGCACAAAAACATCCAGAAGAAGTTATGGCTGTAATTTATGCCGACCATCTAATCCAAGAACGTGACGAGTTTGTAGAAAAATTAAAAACAGCCGAAAAAGTCGCAAACGATCAAAAATCCCTCAACATCATCGAGGTTAACGCTAAATTCCCCAACGTAAACTTAGGCTACGTCCAAGTTGGCGACAAAATTGATGAAGTAGATGGCTCCCCCATTCTTTCCTTTAAAAAATTCACTGAAAAACCTGATCTTGAAACTGCTAAATCCTTCCTTGAATCCGGTGATTACCTCTGGAACACGGGTTATTATGTTTGGCGCGTGGATGTAATTTTAGAAGCTTACAAAAACCATCTCCCAGATACTTATGAACGCTTAATGCGCATTCAAGACGCAATCAACACCCCGGAATACGAAATCACCCTAAACACCGAATATCCCGAATGCCAAAAAATCTCAATTGACTACGCCATCATGGAAAAAGTTGATCCCAGTACCGTCCGCATCATTCCAGCTGACCTGGGCTGGAGCGATATTGGAACTTGGCATTCCCTACACGAAGAGCTAACCGATTCTAAAGACGCCAACTTAACCCGCGGCCAAACTCTCGAAATCGAATCCCAAGGCTCTATTATCTATAACGACGACCCAAACAAAACCATTGTCACCGTGGGCCTTGAAAACCTCGCCATCATTAATACTCCCGATGCACTCCTGATTGTCGACAAAAACAAGTCCCAGGATGTTAAGAAAGCAGTGGAAAAACTAAAAGAAGAACAAGAAAACTTGCTTTAAACCAACAACTCCCCTCCTCGCGCTCCCATAATATGGTCCACAAAATCGCGTGGATCAGGATATTCCTCTAAAAAGGCCTTAATTCGGTCTATTTTTTGCTCATCACGTCGTGTTTCATGACGCATTAATTTTTCTAACTTATACCTTGCCTCCTCGTAAAACAAATCCTCAGCCTCAGCCCATTCAAGCCCTTGAGCATTCATAATAAAAATAATACGCTCTCTAGCATCACCTATTATCTCTTGCTCTAACATTTTTAGTTTCATTGCCTTCATGTCACTTACTGATTGAGCTCTTACATCCCTACTCCATCTACTAACCTCCGCATCTCCCATAATCGCCAAAGCTTTTTCTCGTAATTCCGGATCACAAATATCCTCATACCCAGTGATTCCAAACTCGGCCAAAGTTGCCAACAACTCAATCATAAAAAATTCTCGCATTAAAGGCAAAGGATCCTCTCCAACCAAGTGTCTAAATAAAAGGGCGTTAGTCCGCAAAGAAGCAATTTTATCGGCCTGAACTTCACTTTTATGCACCACTCGAGCATCATAACCATTTCCTCCTCCGTAAAACAAACCTTGAAAATGTTGAATTTCCGCAAATTCCGCTCCCCTAAATCTACTTTTTGCCTGCCATACTTCCTCCTTCCGCTCAGGATCCACACAATCTTCTGGAGACGGACACATTAACCCCTGACTAATTAAAGGATAACGCAAAGCCAATTCCGCCGGCTCATACAATGAATCATCTAAATATGATTCTATACGTCTAACCATATCTTCATCCTCCTCACCCATATGCTCCTCTAATAAATCCCTTCTTTCTTCGTTATCCCACATAACCCAGGCTCGCGCATCTTTAGTCGCAAGTGCCGCCTTTTTTCGTGAAATCAACATATTCACAAACATCAAAACTACCTCTGGTCTAAAAATCACCCGATCCCCACACCTCTCAGTTAAAACAAAATCATTATCCGGGACAACCAATCTAGATTCATCCGCCGGATCAATAACTCCTGGAAAAAAATCATTTTCCTCCAAAAAGCCAATAGCCTCCTCTAAACTCCCAAAAGATAATCGACACAGAATTTTAGCTAATTCTACCGTATCAGTATTTAAATTTAACCGACAATTTTCACCATTTAACAAAAATTCTCGACGCTGATCTTCACCCATTTGCTCCCAATCTCTAATCATACCCATCGAATTCACTGCATCCCAAACCTCACTGCTACTCCATCCCATTTGCTGAGCTAGCTCCTCAACCGGATCTATTTGAACTTCCTCACCAGATAACCGAGCCTCTTTTCGTAAGGCAGCACTCGAGTGTGAAACTTCCCCATCCGGGAAATCAAATTTATCAACCATATTATCTTTTTTTATTTAAGGCCGCATTAATAACACCCCTCACCTCTTCCGTCAAGCCAAACTCTCCGGTGTCATCCCTTTCTTTTACCCCTGTTTTCCGTTAAAATATCGCCGTTATAAAAACCCTCCTTTATGGAAACCCAAGTTAAGGTTAAACCCTGGGGCAGAGAAATTTGGTTCGCGCATAATGATAAATATGCGGGGAAAATTTTGGAACTTACCAAAGGCCATCGTTTTTCCCTTCAGTATCACGAAATCAAAGAAGAAACACAGTATCTCTATTCCGGAAAAGTCCGTTTCTCTTATGGAACCGACGAAAACAACCTAACAGACATTATTCTTTCTCCTGGCGACAAACTAGATATTACGCCAGGCATGATTCACCGCGCTGAGGCGCTCGAAGATTCACAGATTTTCGAAGTTTCTACTCCAGAACTAGACGATGTTGTCAAAATTACTGATGACTACGGCCGTTCTGGAAAGGGCAACGACGAAGAACTAGATCGCCAAATTGCGGACCAACAAAATTAATTTCTAATCTTATCTAAACTCCCATGAACAAACGTACTATTACGCATCTTACCCTGATTGCGCTCGCTATCATTACCCTTGGGTTCTTTAATCTTCCCTACAACACCCAAACTAATATTCTTTCCTCTACTCCTGACAGTTTTGAAACCCAAAAAATTCAACTTGGTCTCGATTTACAAGGAGGAACCCAACTTGATTACAAAGTAGATTTACGAAAAGTGGAAGATCGCGATCAAGAAGCAATTATCGAAGGAGTTTTAGAAGTCCTAACCCGTCGTGTTAATGGATTAGGAGTTTCCGAACCAAACATTTACCGCTCCGAAATTGCTGATGAACAGCATATTATTATTGAATTAGCTGGGATCAAAGATATCGACGAAGCCAAAGCAATTGTTGGAAAAACTATTCAACTCGAATTTAAAGAAGAAGGTGGCACCGCCATTACCACTGAAAATCGCGCTCAAGTTGAAGTTTCCGCTCAAAGTGCTCTAGACCGAATTTTAGCTGGCGAAGATTTTATGGCTATTGCCTCCGAAGAAGAACTAGCTAACCCTGGAGTAGCCTTTTACTTCCCCAGTGACGAAGAAGGTCATGTTTTAGAAAGTTATTTAGCTGATGGTTATGCCGAAGCTTTAGCCACCATGGAAGTTGGCGAAACTCACTCTGAACTTTTACAAACAAGTGATGGCTATACTTTTGATACTTACGGAAACTTAACAGAACTCGAAGGTTATTTCATTATTAGATTAATTGATGCTCGTGATGGCGAAAAAATCACTGGAGAAGACAAAGAGGTTGAAGCTCGTCATGTTCTAGTTGCGGCCGAAGACCGAGAACTAGCCGAAGAACTCTTAGAACGCGCTCAAAACGGTGAATCTGTCGAAGATTTAGCCAAAGAATATTCAACTGAACCAGGTGCTAATTCCTCTGGTGGTTACCTTGGATTTTTTGGCCCTGGGGCCATGGTTAAACCATTCGAAGATGCAGCCTTTGCCATGGGAGTTGGTGATGTCTCTGCCAACCTTGTAGAAACCGAATTTGGGCTTCACATTATCGAAGTTATTGATATTAAAGAAGCTACTTCCGAAACCGTTATTGAAACTGAATACAAACTCGAAAAACTCTTTTACTCCACCGCTCCAGACCCTTGGAGAGACACCAACTTAACTGGTGAACATTTCACGCACGCAGACGTTGCTTTTTCTCAAACTTACACTCCTTATGTAACCATTGAATTCAATTCCGAAGGATCCAAATTATTTGAAGAAATCACCGAAAAAAATGTCGGCAAACGAGTTGCTATTTTTGTAGGTGGAGAACTTATTTCTGCTCCTAATGTGAATGAAAAAATCACTGGTGGCCGAGCTCAAATCTCTGGTGATTTTACCGTAGAAGAAGCCTCTGAATTAGCCCGTGATTTAAACACTGGTGCTATACCCGCTCCAATTATTCTTGTTGGTCAATACACCATTGGGGCCTCACTTGGACAAAGCGCCCTAGATACTAGTTTAAAAGCTGGTTTAATTGGTCTTATCATCCTCGTGCTCTACATGATGCTCTACTACCGCCTCCCCGGTCTCTTAGCTAATATTGCGCTTTCTCTTTATGCAATTTTGCTTATTTTCTGCATCAAAGTCGCTATGCCACTAGTCTTGTCTTTAACTATCTCTCTGATTGTTTTCTCGACACTAGTAGTGTTAATTATGCGCAACAAAGATTCGGGCTGGGAAAAACTCCTATCTTTTATGCTGGCCTGTTTTGTGCTGTTTTTCTTAACCTACCTTCTATCTAGCGCCGTAGTACTTACGCTTGCTGGTGTGGCTGGTGTGGTTCTATCCATTGGAATGGCAGTTGATGCCAACATTCTTATTTTTGAACGAATGCGTGAAGAATTACACAATGGCCGCCCTTTATCTGGCGCTATTGAAGTTGGATTTGATCGCGCTTGGAGTTCTATTCGTGATTCAAACTTCTCCTCTCTTATTACTTGTGCGATTTTGATTTATTTTGGAACTTCAATTATTCGAGGATTCGCGGTTAACTTGGCGCTTGGTATTTTGATCTCTATGTTCACAGCCATTATTATTACGCGAACTTTACTTAGAGCTTTAGTAAAAACTAAACTTGGCAAAAGTGATTTCTTACTTGGCACTCCCAAGAAATCTCACCCTCGTCTCCCAATTATAAAAGCACGCAAAATTTGGTTTGGTCTTTCTGGAGCTTTAATTATTGCTTCTTTAATTGCTATCCCATTAAACGGTCTTAATTTTGGTTTAGATTTTACAGGAGGAACACTACTCGAAATTCAATTTAACGAAACCGTCCCAACTTCAGATGAAGTTTCAACCAAAATCACTGAAATCGAAGAAAATCTCTTAGTCGTAGAAGACACTGTATCTACTGTTACTGAAGAACTCGAAGAAGAAGTCTCAACCATCGAGGATGCTCCACAAGCAATCCTGATGGAAGAAAGTAGCTTAATCGCTCTAGAGGAAGATCAAGAAATCCCCGTAGACTTTGGCGAACCCGTCATAGTTTCAACCAGTGAAACCAGCTACATGATTCGAATGAAGCACATTTCTAATGAATCGCACGAAGCTATCATTGCCACTTTCACTGATTCCTTTGGAGAAGTCGAAGAAACTCGCTTTAACACCATCGGTCCCACTATCGGAGCCACTATGAAAACCAAAGCAGTCATGGCTCTTGGTTTAGCCTTAATAATGATTGTTTTCTACATTGCCTTTGCCTTCCGCAGCATTCCCAAACATACCAGCCCATGGCGCTTTGGTTTAACAGCCATTGCCGCTCTTGTGCATGATGTACTTATTACCCTTGGAGTGTTTGTTGTCTTAGGAAGCGTTCTCGGCGTAGAAATTGATGCTTTATTTGTGACTGCTCTTCTAACTATTATGGGATTCTCGGTTCATGATACGATTGTTACTTTTGACCGTGTTCGTGAAAACTTAAAGAATCAAAAAGCTGGTGAAGACTTTGAAGACGTTGCCGAACGTGCCGTTAACGAAACCTTGGCTCGATCTTTCAATACTTCTATTTCTACTCTATTTACTATTGCAGCACTCTTCTTCTTAGGAGCTGCTTCTATTCATTATTTCTTACTTGCTCTTATCGTTGGTTTGATTGCTGGTACTTACTCCTCAATCTTTACGGCCACACCATTACTGGTGGCCTGGCACAAACGAGCCCATAATAAGAAAAAGTAAATATTTTATAAACCTTCCCTTATGTTTAAAAAAGTAGTCTCAACTATGGCTGTTTTAGGAATCATGATTAGTCTTATCCCTATTGCTAGCGCCTCATTTAATGATGTTTCTTCTTCAGCTTGGTATTCTTCGTATGTAGAAACTCTAGCCGATCAAAACATCCTTTCTGGGTACAGTGATGGCACGTTTCGTCCAGAAGAGACCCTAACTCGCGCTCAAGCCACAAAACTAGTAGTCGCCGCCTTAATGGACGAATCTTTTCAAGAAAACGATTATGACCACAGTTTTTCCGATGTTTATTTAAGTGCCTGGTATACCATTTATATCCAAACTGCCGAAAAATTCTATTTAATTGACTCTGCCAACAATTTTGAACCAAACGAATCCATTGATCGCGCTGCCTTTACAAAATTAATTATTACTGGCCTCGGAATCGAACCAGACGTTGATAAAACCGAAGGAAGTCCCTTTACCGATGTTGGTACTAGTGCTTGGTACTATGATTATGTAAAAACTGCTTACGATATTGGGTTAATTTCTGGCTATGATGACGGCACTTTTCAAGCTGGAAATTTAGTTAATAGAGCCGAAGCCGCTAAACTAATTGCCGAGGCCCAAGAATATCAGACTACAAATGGTCAGCACTATGGCTCTTTTGTAGATTGTGACGATGATCTGTCTTGTTACGCTGAACAGGCTGCTACCTGTGCTTTTAGCGAGTTAGATGTTAGTTTTTCTTTTGAATTTGGCTACACAATAAATGAATCCATTCACACTGAACTACAAGGCCTAGTCGATGAAAAATGCCAGTATCTTACAATAGTTTCTGATTTATATTTTACTATATCAGACGAAGTCAAAGAAGAATTATTAGCTAGTGGCTACACTGAAGAAGAAATTGAAGAAGAATTAGCTCAAAATAACGAAGATGCTCTCCTTTCCATTGGCAATGGATATTTATGTGAGTGGGACATTGAAACAATCCTCGGAGATTTAAACACTTTAGAAGAATTTCTAGAAACCGGCTCTGGATCATTTTCCGGATCATCAGACGACACAGAACAATGTGAAATGATTTTGTAGACTTGCCAAAAAGAATCCGTATAATACAAGGGAGTCTGAAAATGGCTCCCTTTCAAATTGTGCGCCAGTAGCTCAGTGGATAGAGCACTGGTCTTCGGAACCAGGTGTCGGGGGTTCGAATCCCTCCTGGCGCACCAAATAAATTTTACAAAAAGTCCTCCCCCCAAATCTCCAAGAAGTAATCATGGACATCTTCGGTAAACACATATTCCCACGTCCAATCTAAGACCAGTAAACGATAAATCTCTTCTGAGACCTCCGCTCGAGTTCGGCCATAATTAGGATCAAAACTAGTTCCTGATTCTTCCAGCAAACCCATATCATAAGCTGTTTTTAAATAAGGGGCATACCAGGCACTAGAATAAACATCTTCATACGGGAGTTCATTCAAATTCGCCCAACTCGGCACTTCCACACCATAAGACTCCATAATCATTTTCAAAGCCTCCACTTTACTCACCGTATTTCCTGGATAAAAATTTCCATCACTATAACCTTGAACCCAACCTTGTTCCTTGGCATAACAAACATACGATGCAAACCACTCATCCGTCACGTCTGGAAAACAATCTCGATAAGTATCTTCATCTGGAGTTTCGCCTAATGACCCATGAATCATCACTTTTATTAACTCCGCCCGATTAATAGTCTTATTTGGCTTAAATGTGCCATCCTCGTATCCTTCTAGCACTCCTATATAAGTCAAAAACTTAACTGCTTCATAATTACGATGACTGGAATAAATATCAGAAAAATTCACACCCGCTATATCCACTACAATTTCATTACTATGATAAGCACTTTCCTCATAATTTCCGCTAAATCCAGTTACCGTAAAATAAAATGTATCATCCCATAAATCAGTAATTGTAGCGTGAGTAATATGTGCTCCATAAATTATTTCAAAATGAGTATAATAACCACTATCTGTTCCATAATTTACATAATAACCAGCCGCGTCTTCAGCCCCAACTCTAGTCCAGTTCAAAGTTACAGAATTTTCGGTTGAAGAAAGTAATTCTACCTCCGTAACTGTCAAATCATCAAAAGCCCCTTCTTCGGTCCAACCATCAATATTTTCACCAGCCTCATCCCCCTCTTTATCAGAATCATCTTCAACTTCAACCTCTGTTTCCTCTATTGTTGTAATTTCAACTTCCTCCCCCTCCAAATAATCACCAACCGTCGCTGAATAAGTATAATCATACGCAACAGAAAAAGCGTCTTCTTCACTTTCAATACTAGCTGGATCATCCGAAAGCGGAGCCAAAATAACTGTAATCAAAGTGCAATCTTCCATAATTGGAAAAGTAATCGTTCCTTGCCCATCACCAGCGTCAATTCTAGTTGAAATCAATTCCTCTGTTAAATACACTAAATCTGTTTCTGGCAAAACCATTACTCCTAAATCAATTTCTGAGCTTTTGGATAAAGTTAACTGAAAATCACTACCCCAATGCGTAGAATTAACCCAAAATTGCAAATAATTAACTCCAAACAAAGCTGGATTTTGGTAATACCAAGTTGATTCATCTTCAATCGGGTATTCATCTGAATAGTGTAAACCTTGAATATCTACCCAAGGATATTCTGACCCCTCTTCATAATAACTTCGCAAGTAATTCCAATAAGCAAAATTCATATAAGTATCCCTAATATCGTCTCCTTGGTCCGAAACAATCTCACGGTAAGCCTCATAGGCATCCCAAACATCTGGGGTCTCCTCATTAAAATAAGCATCCACTACATCGGCAATCAAAGTCCAATCTTCATAGTATTCACTAATAAAAATTGGCCAAATAGAAAGAGCGTATTCAAACAAACTACCATCTGGAATAACCCCCGTAAAAACTGAATAATCAGGATAATTAAAGTAATGATAAAGATAATTGTAGTAATCATCTACATCGTCATACATATATTCTTCTACCCAAGTCGCAGTTTGCTCGGCAAAGTTAATATCTTGATCATAACCCGCAAAATATCCCTGATATCCAAACTGAATAACATGAAAAAGTTCATGCGCAATCGTCACTTTCAAAAGCTCAGTATCTAAACCCGGATCAACCGCCATATAAATTTCACCATTAGGCAAAATACCCGTTACACCCAAAGTCCCTTCATCTAAATAAAAATCTCGATCATCCAGAATTAAATACACTTTTTCTTGATCATCCAAAGGCGAAGGAAGACCCAAAGTCCCCACTTCCTCATCCCAACTATCCTCAGCGTATTGTGCAATTTCTTCCAACAAATTAGATTCACCATCATAATCCGTATCTTGACCATTTTTGATCGTTTTACTGAACTCAATCATAAAATGTTCAGTATCAATGGCGTTTATTTTGTGAGTCCCACCATAAATATTAGACTCAAAACTAAAAGCTAAGGCCGTGTTAGAGATTAAAAATAATCCAATTAACAGACCAAAGGCCCCCATAACGGAGGCCTTAATTTTTCGGGAGGGTAATTTTTTCATAAACGTTGTTTAAAGATTACATGGTTGACTCTTGAGCATAAAACTCATAAAGCAATGTAATCATCTTAAACATTTCTGCCCGATTTACCAAGTTAAATGGTCGGAAATAGCCATCAGGATAACCAGACACAATACCGTTATCCACCGCGGTTTGGATCATATCAGAAGTACTATCATAAAGCCCTGAGCCATCCCCTACATCAGGAAAGGAATAGGTATCATACTCTGTGTAATCAATACCTAAAATTTCGAAACCTAGTTGAATAACTTCCCATCGATAAGCTGGGCTTGTCCCCTGGCTTAAATCTGTTCCAATTACGTCATCCAATATCGTAAGCTCCAAACCAGAGTTATAAATGCATTGGACATAACCTTCAGCCCAGTGATCTTCCATCCAATCCACATCACTAGTTAAATCCACTGTATCTGACTCACAACTAGTTTCACCTAAACCAATATCTAAATGATCAGCCAACTCAGACATAATCTTAATTAGCTGCAAACGAGTTAGATTATCAGCCGGTCCAATATGCCCCGTTAGATTACCGAAAGCGTCTTTATAACCAGAAAAGAAATAAGCAGTAGCTACATCCATATAATGCGCATACCAAGCATCATAATCCGCATCTAACATGTATCCAGCCGCAGCCTGCACATCTTCCATTTTTTCTTCTAATTTTTCTTTAGCAATTCCAAAAATATTAAGAATTTTATCATTCAACTCATCACCAGTAAATGTGCCGTCGTTATAGTCATCTAACGCACTTTGCACCGTAGAAGTAATAATGGCTAAATCTTTTCGTAAATCAATAATCAAAGGATCTTCATCCTCATCATCACCAGGTAAAAGATCGAGCAAACTATCAATTATCGCATCTGTAGTTGTCAAAACATCATCATCTAATTCTCCGGTATCTTGAACATCATCAATAACATCTACTAACCGATAAATTTGCGCGTGAAGTTCAAACAAATCACTAAAAATTTGATCTGCAGCTATTAATAAATCACTACGATTCTTAAACATATCGCTAATCATGATTTGGTTACCAGTGCCATCATCTAATTCAAAAATTCCTAACTCATCTTCTAGACCAAATTGCTCATCAAAAACCTCATCACCATTCTCATCTTCCACAACCACCTCTATATAACGATCTGATTGCGAATCACTAAAAGAAACTAAAGATAAAAATCCATCCATATGACCAAAAAGTCCGGCATCTAATTCCATCGAAGATTTATCATCAGAACGAACCAAATAATCATAACCTTCCTCTTCGTGAACCTCGAGCAGCATTGGCATATAACTTCGAATAATAGATCCTTCATTTAGAGAAAGATTAACGTTATAAAAAACATCCTCCTCATTAGTTGAACCATTTCCATCTAGATTACCAATCCTAACTTGTAAAAGAGCTGTGTCTTTAAAAGTTTGAAACCAACTAGAAAGTTCAATCAAGTTAAACATAACCTGATAACCATCTGCGTATTCATACTTGTAATAACCATCCTCTACCAAATCATCTAGAAATACTTCTAAACTTGTATTGCTATATTCAGAATTAAATTCAATAAACGGACCATCCCATTCACCATCACCATCATCATCCAAATCCGCTTTAATCTTAAACAAAATCCCATCTTTCCCATTATAAATAGTAGAATCAAAAGATGTCATCGTTGGATTCGTATTTCCAAAATCAATGAAATCCTCATCTTCAAAACCTAATTTATCAATTGGACGACCCACAATTGAATTTTCAAAATTTACGCTTCCGTCCCAGCTAGTTGGCTCTATGTCATCATCGTCACCAACATATCCCCACTTAACTGTTAAATAGTAAAGATCTGGATAGTCAGAGTCTGTCCAAAGCTCTTCAAATCACTAAACACATCATCATCAAAATCATCTTTATCCACTTCATCAATACCATCATCAACATCATCTACATCAGTATCAGCCACGTAATCGTAAACAATCTCCATTACTAAATTTGTAACCTCCATACAGTTATTATCATCATCTAATTCTTCCAACTCATTAGCTGGATCAACACAAGCTTTTACATCATAACTTTGGCTATCATCAAGCACCAAAGGTTGAATTGTAGAAACTCCATCAACTACCAAAAATTCTCGATTACTTTCAGATAAAGTCGAAGAATTATAGGTGTATTCAGGGTTATCAAAATCATCAATATAAATATAAAGACCCACCTCCGTATCAGAATCTACAACTCCTTCATTTCCAACTTGAACACTTAAACGATTACTTTCATCAATATAAATATCTTGCAGCACTAAATCAGCTAAATCCTCATCCACTACAACTGTTTGCGCTGTTTCAAAAGTAAAAGATTCCTCCATGCAATTATTGTCCTCATCTGATTCCTCTACAGAATCTAAATAATCCACACAAACTTCTATTGTTTGATCATCTGTCACATTAAATGGTTGCAAAATAGACGAACCATCAACTTCCACAAAACTCTGGTCAGCTAGAGTTTTCCAGGAATAAGTCTTATCAAGCTCACCATCCACCCAAATATAAGTTACTCCACCAGTAGTAATTTCGGCATCAGCTTCTCCTTCGTTTCCGATTTGAATAGAAAGAGTATCACCATCTAAATAAATATCCTGTAGCACTAAATCTGGCAATCCAGCGTCAAAAGTAGCTTCTAAACAGTTATTTTCTTCATTTAATTCTTCAACCACGTCTTTTGCGTCCACACAAGCTTCAACAGTATGAGCACCAGTCAACATTCCGGGGCTAATAGTGGCACTTCCATCTACTTGTAAAAAGCTCTTATCATTCAAAGAAGTCCACGCATAAGTGTAGGACAGCTCTTCATCAATATAAATATAGGTATTTCCGGCGGTGGTTGAATCCACGTCCGCATCACCTTCATTCCCAGACACCACATTAAGATAAAAATCATCATCAATAAAAACTTCTTGCAAAACTAAATCCGGCAAATCAGATTCTAAAGCTACTGTTAAACAGTTATCTTCCTCGTCAGACTCTTCTACAATTCCATAATAGTCCACACAAGCTTTAACTTCGTGACTTCCTTCTAAACTCTGAGGATTAATAATTGATTCGCCCCAGGCATTAAGAAAATCCTTATCTAATAAAGTAGTCCAAGTATAAGACCAAGCAGTTGTTTCCATATCATCAATAAAAATTGACGTCAGCCCGGCTGTACTAGCATCAATATCAATATCACTCTCATTACCAACTTGAATATTTAAACTACCATCGCCATCCAAGTAGATATCTTGCAAAACTAAATTAGGAAATCCATTTTCCAATTCCTCAGTCGCACAATTATTGTCTTCGTTTGATTCATCCACGACATCTGTAGCATCCACACAAGCCATTACCGTATGAACACCATCTAGCATTTCAGGACGTAAAACTGTTCCAACACTTCCCGCAACAAGGAATTCTAGATCCTCATCAGCCATAGTTGACCAAGAATAAGTCCAAGCTGGAGTATCCATGTCATCAACATAAACAGTCGTTTCGCCTTCTGTAGCAGAAGAGACATCCTCGGTACCAGAATTGCCCATCCAGACACTCAAATAGCCTGAATCATCCACATAAACTCCATACATTTCTAAATCATACGTGGAGTTGCCTGAAGCTACCGCCAAAGCTAAACTTGGCAATAACGAGATAGATAGCGTTGCTATGGTAAGAACGCTAATAAGTTTTTTGAAAACCATGTTAATTGGGTTAAAGTGTATAAGAACCTCAAAAAAGAGGCTAACATAATTTGCACACCAGAAAAACGAGACTTGCTTTAATTTATTACAAAGATAGATAATAAGGTTCCAAAAACTCTTTACAAATTTTGCGAATGTATGCCGAGATCTTACTGCCCGTAAAAATTGGACACAACAAAGGTTTAACTTACAAAGTCCCTCAAAATTTGAATATTGAAATTGGCAGCGCCGTTCGCATTCCTTTACGGAACCAAATCAAAACTGGAATTGTGCGTGAACTTCATCAAAAAGAAATTTCTTTTAATACCAAAGATATTATCTCGACAAAAGAAGGAGGGCAAATACTAGCTCCCTGGCAAATTGAATTAGCAGAATGGGTAGCGGACTATTATTTTGCGCCTTTATATAAGGTGCTCAAAACTATGCTTCCCAAAAAAATATGGACTTCAACTTCCAAAATCCCCTATGAAACTATTTATTTAAGGACTGACAAAGAAGCTCCCTCCTCACTCGGTTCTAAGCAAAAAGAAATCATAGAATTATTTTCCACCAAAAAAATCTATACCCGCCAAGAACTAAAAGCCTATCCCCTCGCCACTATAAAAAGTCTTATTAAAAAAGGCCTACTCACCGAATCAACCGGCGATATCAAGGGGCTCCAACACGAGTCACTTCACCAAAGTTCCCCCAAAACTCTAGCGCCAGAACAACAAATAATTTTTGATGGAATTTTAAGCACAAAAAAACCTATTTCTCTCCTACACGGAATAACTGGTTCTGGAAAAACCGAAATCTACCTTCAACTTGCTCAAAAAATGGTTGCCCAAGGCAAACAAGTTATTCTAATGGCCCCAGAGATTTCTTTAACACCACAATTAATTGATTATTTTGCAGATTATTTTCAAGGCCAATTAGCTGTTTTGCACAGCAAACTATCACTTGGTGAACGAGAACGAGAATGGTGGCGTATTGAACAAGGACAAGCCAAAATCATTATTGGTTCACGATCAGCTATTTTTGCGCCTGCTAAAAATGTAGGTTTAATTATTATGGACGAAGAACACGAATGGAGCTACAAACAAGACCAAACTCCTTATTACCATACCCGCGATGTCGCTTTTAAAATCTCCGAACTAACAGGAGCAAAAATCATTTTAGGCAGCGCTACCCCAGACATTCAAACTAGATATTTAGCAGAGACTGGGAAAATCAATCTATTTACGCTTAAAAATCGCATTTTACCCGGCAGCTCACTACCCCAAGTACAATTAATAGACATGCGCGCCGAACTCCATAAAGGGAATCTCAGTATTTTTAGTGATCAATTAGCTAATTCTTTGGCTCAAACTTTTCAAAACAAAGAACAAGCCATTTTGTTTCTTAATCGCCGTGGACATTCCTCTTCTATGCTTTGTCGAGATTGTGGACATACTTTGCAATGCAACCAATGCGATGTCAGTCTTACTTGTCATCGATCTAGAGCTGGTAATGAATGGTTAACCTGTCATCATTGTGGTGGGCACAAAAATATTCCCGAAAAATGTCCTGAATGTCAGGGGGCAGCTATCAAATCTATTGGCATTGGAACCCAACGAGTTGAAGAAGAACTTCAAAAACTTTTTCCGACTATGCGAATTGCGCGCGCTGACAAAGACACCACCACCCAAAAAGACAGTTTTCAAAAACTATATAAAGCCCTTAAAAATCACGAAATCGATGTTTTGGTTGGAACGCAAATGATTGGAAAAGGACTAGATTTACCAAATGTGACGCTGGTTGGTGTGGTTTTAGCTGACATTGGTTTACATATTCCAGACTTTCGCGCGTCAGAAAGAAATTTTCAATTAATGATGCAAGTCGCGGGGCGCGCCGGTCGAGCTGAAAAACCAGGACAAGTAATTATTCAAACCTACAACCCGGAACATCCCAGTTTAGAATCAACCAAAGAACATCACTATCTCCCCTTTTATGAAACTGAATTAAGCACTCGAAAAACCTTAAACTATCCCCCATTTACCCGCACTATTAAGCTAACTTTCAAGTCTTTTGATCAAAAAAATTGTTCACAAGCAGCACTCGAACTAACTAACCTCTTTAAAAAAGAAATTCCAAACCACATTATCGACTGTGCTCCGGCCCTAATCTACAAAAAACACAACAAATACCGCTACCATGTTTATTTACAAGGACCTAATCCTCACCAAGCTCTCAAATCCTTTCTTCAAAAACATCCTCTAAAAGAAGGTTGGGTTATTGATGTAGATCCAGTGGTAATGAACTAACATTTTTGGTATTGTTCCAACGACGTAATAACCTCCAAAATCTATGAAACGCGTTCTTTCCGGTGTTCAACCAAGTGGGCACCCACACATTGGCAATTATTTAGGCGCTATGAAGCGTCACGTGGCTCATCAAGAAGAATTTGAGTCTTTTATTTTTATTGCTAATTATCACGCCCTAACTACTACTCGCGATGGCCAAACTTTACGCGATTTCACAACCGAATTAGCTCTTGATTACCTCGCAATCGGCCTAAACCCAGAAAAAACTACTCTTTTCCGCCAAAGCGATGTTCCCGAACACACGGAATTAGCTTGGATCTTATCTTGTATTACACCAATGGGCGTACTTGAACGCTGCCATGCCTGGAAAGATGCCGAAACTAAAAAGAAAAAAGAACCTTCCGCTGGGCTTTTCACTTATCCAGTGCTTATGGCCGCGGATATCCTCATGTACAAACCAGACTTAGTTCCAGTTGGAAAAGATCAAAAACAACACGTTGAGGTTACGCGCGATTTAGCCCTTAAATTCAACAATCTTTACGGCGAAACTTTTCCCCTACCAGAGCCAAGTATTAACGAAGAAGTTCAAACTGTGGTTGGCACTGATGGTGAAAAAATGAGTAAAAGCTATGGCAACACTATTGCCTTATTTGGAGATGATGCGCAGCTTAAAAAAGAGATCATGGGGATTGTTACTAATTCCACACCGCTTGAAGAACCAATGGACTTTGAAAATTGTAATGTTTTTAAACTTTATTCTTATTTTGCCACACCAGAAGAAATTCAAACTCTCAAAGATAAATATCAGGCCGGAGGATTTGGTTATGGTAATGCAAAAAAATCACTTCTCGAAAAACTTCATGAAATCCTAGACCCTTTTCGTCAAAAAAGAGTTGAGCTTAAGGGTAATATGGATTATGTTGAGACAGTGTTAAAAAATGGTGCGAACAAGGCTCGAGCTGAGGCGCAAAAGACCCTAGCGGAAGTTCGAGAAAAAGTCGGCCTCTAACCCTCCAACCTAACCCATGTCTACAAAATTCATCTTCGTAACAGGAGGCGTGTGCTCCTCGCTCGGCAAGGGAATTGCCAGTGCGTCTATCGGCACTCTACTTAAAGCCTCCGGATTTAAAGTATTCCCCCAAAAATTGGATCCTTATTTAAATGTGGATCCCGGAACTATGAGCCCTTTCCAGCATGGAGAGGTTTTTGTTACTGACGATGGATCTGAAACAGATTTAGATTTAGGTCACTACGAACGTTTTATCGACACTAGTTGTTCGATTCTTTCTAACGTTACCACTGGCCGCATCTACACCGAGGTTCTCCAAAAAGAACGCCAAGGCGGGTACCTAGGAAAAACCATTCAAATCATCCCCCACATTACCAACGCGATTAAAGACAAAATCAAAGCCGCTGCCAAAAAATCTGGCTGCGATGTTTTGATGGTAGAAATTGGTGGGACTGTTGGTGACATCGAAGGACTCCCCTACATGGAAGCCATTCGCCAACTTCGACATGAATTAGGGCCCGAAAACACGCTATTTGTGCATTTAACGCTTCTTCCTTATCTAGAAGCCTCAAACGAAGTTAAAACTAAACCAACGCAAGCATCAGTACGTGAACTGCGTGGAATTGGTATTCAACCAGACATTATTCTGGCTAGATCCGACAAACTAATTGACGATGATATTCGACGCAAAATTTCTCTATTCTGTGATGTTGATTTCGAGGCTGTTATCCCCGCCTACACCGCTAAATCAATTTACGAGGTGCCGCTAAATCTACAAAAATTCAAATTAGCGCAATTGGTCGCCAGAAAACTTCATATGGGCAAAATTAGTCCTCGTATTAAAGATTGGCGCGATCTAAACGACAAAATTAAATCCAAACGCAAAGAATTAAAAATCGCCTTAGTTGGTAAATACACCGGCTTAGAAGATGCTTATATCAGCGTTATCGAGTCCTTAAAAATCTCCTGCTATCACCAGGGCCGCCACTTAAAAGTCGTTTGGATTGATTCCGAAAAATTAGAACGCAAAAACAAGAAAACCTGGAAAGAACTTGAATCCTGCGCTGGAATCGTTGTTCCCGGCGGATTCGGCATTCGTGGCACTGAAGGTAAAATTGCAGCCGCTAAATACGCCCGCGAAAACCGCATCCCATACCTTGGACTCTGTTTAGGAATGCAAATCATGAGCATTGAATATTCCCGCCACATTACCGGCAACTCAAAACTCACTTCCGAAGAATTTGATGAAGACGAAAAACTCACTCCAGATGATTACGTAATTCACTTTTTACCTGGACAACATAAGAACAAAGATAAAGGCGGCACGCTTAGACTTGGTGCCTACCCTTGCAAGCTAACTCCAAACTCAAAAACCGCTAAACTCTACAAAAAACGCACTATTTCCGAACGTCACCGTCATCGCTATGAATTTAACAACAAATTTCGCGAAATCTTAGAAAAGGGTGACTATGTAGTGTCTGGAATTTACGAAAAAGAAAATCTAGTTGAAATCGCTGAGATGAAAAAACACCCCTTCATGATTGGGTCACAATTCCATCCAGAATTCTTATCTAGACCAAGCAAACCACATCCTTTATTCTACGGATTTATAGAAGCCGCTACCAAAAAGAAATAAAGCCTTAATTCTTGGCCCTCCCAAAAAATGCGTTTTAAATACACCGCAACCAACACGGAAGGCAAAAACCTAACCGGTATTATTAATGCCGAAACCGAAGAGGAAGCTCGCGTTAAACTTAACAATTTAGGGTTTTCTATTTTGGGAATAAACACCGTAAATGAAACTGATGCCAACGCTGGCGCTGATTTAGAAAAATTTGAATTTGAGGCTGTTGATAAAAATGGAAAACAAATTAAAGGAAGCATCCCCGCCCAAAATGCTGAACTAGCTTACGAACGTTTAATTGATGAATATAGTTTCACTATCCAATATTTAGCACCAACCAACGCCTCCCCAGAAGAAAAATCTCAAATACGTACTCTAGGAATTCAAGCTCTAGCCACTGTTTACGAAACCTCACACCAAGACAACAAAGGAGACCAAGCCATGCAAGAAATTGTCGAAACTCCCGAATTTGTCCAAGAAAAACAAATCCTTATCGTTCAAGTTGATGACATTATAGATAAAATTCACAACCTTTTAACCCGTTTTGAAGGCAAAATTTCTCCTGAAAAAAAGGCCTTAATTGAAACGGACATCGACAAATTAATGCGTATCAAAAGCTCCAACAATCTCGATTATATTCGCAACACTTGTAAAGAACTTTTAGAAAAAACTCAGGGCGAAGAAATCTTTTTAACCAGTCAACATCACGAACAAGAACGCAGCTCCATGGTTTTGGAAAGCCAAAAACTAATGATGGAATTAAACAAAGCTGCCGGCTCCAAAATGAATGTTGGCCTTCAAATGAAATCCGGCTTAAGTAAATTAGAAGAAAAATTAGCTGGAGGAAAGTTCGAATTTTTATTAGAACCAATTAAAAATATCCAAGCCTGGTTCACTCCAAATCCAGAGGCTTTAATGATTCAAACCCAACTTAAATCTATTCGAACTCAAGAATGGGCGGCGCTAAGAATAGCTATTAAATCTGGAAAAGACACCCGCCAAGCAGCCATCGACAACTTTAAAACTCTATACGCGCAGGACAAAGCCATTCGTGCTAAATTACGTGCTTTTAAACAATTACGTCACGAAAAAAATCTCATGATTCGCAAAGAGCGTGAAATCTATTTCATAGAAGAAATTTCTACCTTTTCGGGATGGCTATTGCTGTTTTACTTAGCTTATTACTTTCTTGGACATTACGTCATTACTCAAGGACTTCCCTTAAACCCAGTTTTAGGCATTCCTTTTGATCTAAACGATTCTGTTCTATTTAAGTACCTCTTAGCCATTATTTTTATCATTCACGCCTCTACCAGCATTAAACTAAACTTTTTTATACGGAGCCAAGTCGCCACCGCGGTGATTGGAACCACCACTGTTCTTTTAAGTCTAATTGTTCTTTTTAATTTTTAAATTATGTTTCCGACTTTACTCAAACTTGGCCCCTTTACTTTGCATTCACTATGGCTTTGCGTTGTGATTGCAATTCTTGTAAGCACCTTATTAACCTTAAAAAAAGCCAAATATCAACGTATGGATGTGCATTTTTTACTAGATCACAGCCTGAGTTTATTAATAAGTGCTGCTTTTTTCTCACGATTAGTATTTGCCTTAACTAATTGGGGTTATTTTGGGCCACCAAGTGTTTTCGGCACTCTAACTCAAATTATTTCTTTTTGGGAAATTGGATATTCATTTTGGGGCGCGGTGCTAGGATTTCTTTTAGTATTTATTTGGCATTGCCGTCGCAAAGGAGAAAGCCCCATGGATTGGCTAGAAACGACCATCACTCCCCTTTTTATTGGCATTATGATTGGTAATTTTGGACAATTTTTGGATGGGCAAGCCTATGGAAAAGAAACCATCCTACCCTGGGGAATTGTTTTTGAAAGCACTAATGTTAAATACACGGTTCCAATTCATCCCACTCAAATTTATTCAATTATTATTATTGCCGCCATTCTTCTCACTAAAAAGAAGGTTATTAATAAATGGCCTATTTTATCCGAAAAATACAACTGGACAATTTTTGCTTTAAGCACTTACGCCTTAGCAAGATTTTTATTAGAATTTGTGCGTGGCGATGACACTTTTCAGATTGGCCCAGTCCGAATTGGGCATATTGTAACTTTTCTTTTATTTGCACATTTAAGCAGAGTCTTATATAAAAGAGTGCGTAAAACTAACCCACACAAAAAATGAACCCTTTCAAATTATTAAGTCCAAGTTATTTGTTTGAACTTCAGCCCGGATCTGAATTTAAATTTATGGTGATTTTAATTGTTTTCTTTTTGATTTTAGCTATTGGATCTTTCTATCTAGATGCTTGGATCAAAAAACAACCTCATAGAAACGCTATTAAAAAGCTTTTACCTCATTTCCCAAATCGATTAAGAATCTTAGGAATTATTGGTTTTGTGCTTCTTTTCTTCCGTTACGAAAATATCCCTTACTTTGCCATGCGCATTTTATTAGTTTTACTTTTATTAGGAATCATTTCGTACATTGGCTACAGCCTATATAAATTCAAAAAGCACCTTCCCGAACTTTTAGAAACCCGAAAGAAAAAGAAAACTCATCATAAATATTTACCAAAGAGTAAGAAAAAGAAGAAAAAGAAACGCTAATATGCTTTTAGACACACTCAAAAAAATTGGGTTTTCCGAAAAAGAAGCTAGTGTTTACCTTCAACTTATTCGGCTTGGATCACAACCAGTCTCTACTATTGCCAGTAAAGCCGAAATTAATCGTACGACCACCTACGACATCATAGAAAGCCTCACTAAAAGAGGGCTCATTAGCTCTACCAGAAAAGGTGGAACTACTTATTTTAAAGCCCTGGACCCCAAAGAGCTTATCAACTACCTAGAACGCGAAAAAATTGAACACACCAAACGACTCGAAAAACACCAAAGAGAAATTAAAGATGTCCTTCCAGCCTTAATTTCCCTAGAAAACCCAGAAAGCACTAAACCAAAAGTTACTTTTTACGAAGGTAAAAAGGGTATGCGTCAGGCTTACGAAGACACCCTCACCTCTTCTGAGTCCATCCTGGCCTACGCTAATGTCGAGGATATGCACAAAGGCCTTCCGGACTTTTTTCCCGAATATTACCAACGTCGTGGAGTAGAGAAAAAAATCCACATCAAAGCCATTATGCCAGATAACCCCACCTCTATTCACCGCGCCAAACAAGACAAAAAAGAAAACCGCGAATCAGTCCTTATCCCCCAAGATAAATACGACTTCTCTCCAGAAATTAACATTTATGACGACAAAGTTTTAATTGCTTCCTGGCGTGAAAAAATGGCCATTATCATCAAATCCAAAGAAATCGCTGACTTACACAAAAAAATGTATGAACTCTGCTGGAAACAGGCCAAACAAATAGAAGACGAAACTACTTAAGCTTAAGAATCTTATAAACAACTTTTCCAGCTGGGACTTGAGCCTCAACCTCATCCCCAACTTTGTGATCAAGCAAAGCTTCACCAATTGGAGATTCATTTGAAATACGGTGACTCAATGGATCAGCCTCGGTTGAACCAACAATTGTATAAGTCTCTGTTTCGCTTTCACGAGGTTTAATTCTCTTAATAGTAACGTCACTTCCCAATTCCACAACTTTACCTTTTTTATGGGTAATAATTTTCGCATATTTCACTTTTTCATCTAATTCAATAATTCGAGCTTCCAAAAAAGCCTGCTCGTTTTTTGCCTCTTCATACTCTGAATTTTCAGAAAGATCACCGTAAGAAATCGCTTCAGCCAAACGCTTAGCAACCTCTCTACGACGCACATTTTTTAAATTAGCTAATTCGTCAATTAACTGTTTCAAGCCATCCTTTGTCACAAAAGTCACTTTTTCATCTTGGGCAGCTGGATTCATAATTAAAAAAAATTAAAGATTACGAGCGAATGCGAACACTAGTTGGGTGTTCTTTTAGTTTTTGAAGCACTTTAGCTTCGATTTGACGAATACGCTCACGAGTAACGCCAAATTCTTGTCCAACTTCTTCTAAAGTATGACCAATTCCGTCTGTGAGACCAAACCGCATCTCAATAATTTTGCGCTCTCGTGGAGATAAATATTGGAGCATTTCGTGAATATTCTCTTTAACAATATTTCGGTTAGTTAAATCTGATGGAGAAAGTGAATCTTGATCCTCAATAAAATCTCCTAACTTACTGTCCTCCTCAGCCCCAACTGGAGCCTCAAGAGAAACAATGTCTTGAGAAATTTTCATGATATGACGGACCTTTTTTACTTCCATAGTCATTTCAGCGGCTAGCTCTTCGATCAATGGCTCACGACCAAGCTCCTGCACCAGTCGGCGCTGGGTGTGCGTAAGTTTATTGATCGTTTCCACCATGTGGACCGGAATACGAATAGTCCGGGCCTGATCAGCAATAGCTCTAGTGATCGCCTGACGAATCCACCATGTTGCGTAAGTAGAAAATTTAAAACCACGATCTGGATCGAATTTTTCAACAGCACGGAATAAACCAATATTTCCTTCTTGAATTAAATCTAAGAAAGAAAGTCCGCGTCCAATGTATTTCTTGGCAATACTAACCACCAAACGAAGATTAGCCTCGGCTAATTGTTTTTTGGCAGATTGATCACCTTTGGCAATTCGACGCGCTAAATCTGCCTCTTGCTTAGCTGTTAACAGATCAACTTTTCCAATTTCACACAAATACATTCGAATCGAATCATTAGCAATATCACTTAAATCAACTTCCTTCCGTGCTTTCTTATCAGCACTTTCTTTAGTCTCTTTAGTTTCCTTTTTACCTTTCTTCGTTTCGTCTTTATCTTTTTTCTTCTTATCCCAAATCAATTTATCTTTCACATCAATCACATCTATTCCTAAATCTAAAAACAACGTATAAATTTCATCCAATAACAAAACATCATTTTCAATATCCGGAATCGCTTTCATTAATTCCTGTTGCGTCACAAAACCACGTTCGCGACCTTTTTTGATCAGCTTTTTAACTGCGGGGGGATAATCATCGAGCTTATCGTCGGTGAAGTGAGAAATGAACTTTTTTGTTCGAGCCATAAATTTAAAGGGAAATGAGACTGGAATATTCTTGAAACAGCTTGGCTTCGGCCTCACGATCGTTCGATTCTTGAGCTTGTCGGATCTTATGCATTAGCTCTTGAGCTAACTTTTGCTGGTCCGTTTTTTGGAGCCTCGCTCCTACGGCCTGCATTTCCCGAGTGATCATCTCCTCGGAAAGATCCGAATTTCTCATTTCTGCGAATAGCATTGCAACTTCCCATTTCTTCTGTTCTTCCTCGGAAAAATCATTTAAAATTATACGAACGTCGACACAAGCCTCGGCATTATACTGAGAAACAATAGATTTGTAAACCGTTTTTAAGGGTTCTTCAAACATGTTTCCTGGAATCGTCAATACTTCTTTTCTAACCTGTTCCGGGAATTGCAACAACATGCCGATAAAATATTCTGAATCAGACGGTTTTTGAGAAAAATTAGTAGGGACCTTTCCCTGGTGAGTTCTAGTCGCAGCGTAAGGATCTTTTTTAAGAGAATTAAACTCATCATAAACAAAAGATGGATCTGTTTTAAGGAGAAATCCTAACTGCTTAATAAAATGATCACGTTCCAAAGATCCCGCCTGTTTAAGCAAAGGCAAAAACGCCTGCAAAGCCTGTTTTTTCCCTTCCATAGTTGAACAATCATAAGCCTCCCCCACTTGATGTAAATAATAATCTAAATAGAATGGCGCGTTTTCAACCGCATCTTCCCAAAGTTTCGGGTCCTGCTTAATACATTCATCAGGATCTTTACCCTCTGGAACCTGAATCACCTGCATATTAAGACCATAATGCTGACCCAATTCCACAGCTCGCCGTAACGCATCATGCCCAGCTGAGTCAGTATCAAAAGCAAAAGCCACGTTCGGAGTAAATCGCTTAATTAATTTAATTTGCGCTTCAGTCAAAGCCGTTCCCGAACTAGCCACCACATTTGTTGTGCCCGCTTGCCGCGAAGCCATTACATCCATATAACCTTCTACAACGACCACTAAATCCTTTTCTCGAATCGACTTTTTAGCCTTATCAAACCCATACAAAACATCACTTTTGTGATAAATTGGAGACTCAGGCGAATTCAAATACTTAGGTTGTTCTCCTTTTTTTAATGCTCTCCCTCCAAAACCAACTACTCGCCCTTTTGAATCCCAAATTGGAAACATTAAACGAAGTCGAAATCGATCATAAACTCGTCCTCCTCCCGTATCTTTAGCAATCACTAATCCTAGCTCCAATAAATCCTCTTTTGAACAATTTTTTTGCACAAGATGTTCGTAAGTTTCTTCAAATGAATCTGGCGACAATCCAACCTGAAATTCTTGAATTGTGCTGGCTGTAAATCCTCTATTCTCCAAATACTGAAGTGCTTTTTTCCCTTCTTTTGAAGAGCGCAATAAATCCTGATAAAACTTACTACATTCCTCATTAATTTCGTACAAAGTTTGCTTATGATCTTTGATTTCTTTCGATACTGGGGCCGCCATTTCATATTGCGCCATATCCAGACCGGCCTTATCCGCTAAAAATTCTATTGATCCTTTAAAATCCAATCCTTCAATTTCTTGAATAAAAGTAAACATATCACCGCCTTTATTACACCCAAAACAGTACGCTAATTGACGTTCTGGGCTAACCACAAAACTTGGTGTTTTCTCCTGATGGAAAGGGCAACAAGCCTTTAAGCTTCGGCCCGCACGTTTAAGTTGTACATACGGCGCCACCACATCCTCAATAGACAACCGATTTTTAATATCAACAACAATATCTCCTTTCATAAAAACTTTTAAGGGACGCCACTATAACTCATTTTACGGCCGAAAACGAGTCAACATTCTTGGGAATGGGATAGTTTCACGAATATGCTCAATTCCACACACAAACCGCACCATTCGTTCGAGTCCAAGACCAAAACCACTGTGCGGCACTGATCCATATTTGCGCAAATCCAAGTACCATTGATATTCCGGACCCTCCATATCCTCTTCTTCAATCGCTTTTTTAAGAACTTCATAGGAATCCTCACGTTGAGAACCACCAATTAACTCACCAGAGCCTTCGGTTCCAATCAAATCATTATTCAGGACTAATTCCGGGTTTTCCGGGTCAACTTTCATATAAAACGGCTTAATCGCACGGGGCCATTTATGAATAAAAACCGGCACATCGCTATCTTGGGTAAGAGTTACTTCATCGTCGTTTCCAAGATCCTCGCCAAACTTAATATCAGATCCTTTTGAACGAAGATCCTCAATCGCTTCGGTATAAGTTAAGCGCTTAAATGGAGCCTTAATTTTGGTTAATGACTCTGTGTCGCGCTCTAAGATTTCAAGCTCTTTTTTACATCGCTCCAAACACCGCTCCACAATAAACACCACCATATTTTCTTGAATTTCCATGTTCTCCTCGTGCTCCACAAAAGCCGCCTCCGCATCCATCATCCAAAACTCAGTTAAATGACGTTTAGTTTTGCTTTTTTCCGCGCGAAAAGTAGGACCAAAATCAAATCCCCTACCAACCGACATAATCGCAGCCTCCAGATACAATTGCCCAGACTGACTCAAGAAAACTTTATCATCTTCAAAATATTCAAGTTCAAACAAAGTAGTAGACCCTTCACACGCATTTGGCGTCAAAATTGGAGTATCAATCTTTATAAATCCGTTCTCGTGAAAGTAGTCATAAACCGCAGTAATTACACAATCCCGTACGCGCTGAATCGCCCACTGCTTCTTAGATCGCAACCACAAATGACGATTATCGAGCAGAAAATCTGGACCATGCTCTTTTTTGGAAATTGGATACTCTTCTTCGGGGACGTGAACAATTTCTACACCTGTTACTTGAAGTTCAAACACGTCATCTTTTTTTGGATGCTGCGAAACTGTTCCAGTAATCTTACAAGAAGTTTCCATGGTCATTTTTTCTACAATTTCAAGCAATTCTGGTTCAGTCACAACACCCTGTGTCATTCCACTACCATCACGTAACTGAAGGAAAGCAATCTTTCCACTACCACGTTTGTTAAACATCCAACCACGAATAGTGACTTCTGCGTCAACGTGGTTTCCAAGATCTTTTATAAGAACATTCATAAAGAAAAAATTAAGTTTTATTTGTACGGCCTTTCATGACCACTAATCCACCCAAAATTACCATAAGCACCAGCATCACCGAAAGAGCAACCATTTTTTGAGCAGAACCAAGAAAAAGAGCTGTCCCTCCAAAAATCACCGACACGGTATAGATAAAAAACACTGCTTGTCGCTCTGAAAAACCAGCCTTCATAAGCCGATGATGAATATGACGCAAATCCCCTCTAAAAGGCGACTTCCTTTGATAAAGACGACGTCCAATCACCCATAGCGCATCAAGAATTGGGAAACCAATAATAAGAAGCGCTGTCGCAATCTTTCCTCCTGAAAAAATCGCCAAAGTCGCCAACATAAATCCCAAAAACATACTCCCCGTATCCCCCATCAAAATCTTAGCCGGTGTAAAATCAAATAGCCAAAAAGCCAAAGCACATCCCGCCAAAATAACCGCCAATAACGCCACGTCCGCTTGGTCAATATAGTGAAAATTTGGACGAATCGCGAGAATAAACATCACTACTGAACCAATCGCGGTCAAACCACTAACAATCCCCGGAACGCCATCCATCCAATTCAAAGTATTCATCAGCAAAATAATCCACAAAATCGTAAACAAATCTGCCAAAATCGTAAAATTATAAACCATATCCCCAATCGCTATCGGAATCTCGTAAGTATCAAGATAAATTAACCCACCAAACGGATTCGTAACAGAAGCAATCCCCACTCCAGCCAAAACTACCGTAATAGCTGCTAGGAGCTGCACACCAAGGCGTAAAATCGGACTAAGACCAATGCGATCATCCAAAAAACTCACCGTCACAATCATAGTCGCCGCAATCACCACCCCCCACAAATGTTTATCAAAATCCATAAAAATTCCCAAACAAATTAGGAAAACTGCAAAAATTATCAGACCACCACTATAAGGAATAGGCGCACGCTTAAGACCGTACTTTTTAGGCTTATCTAAAAGCCCAAGGCGCGGAAACACGTAAAGCGAAAAAGCAGTCAACACAAACGTGAGGGCAAAGGCCACAAATCCGGGCAAAAGATACGGCTGGAGAGCTTGTAAATAAGGAATCATACGGGCGCTATTTTACCATAAAATTTTTCACGGGAGTCAAAAAACCACTATTAAGTTCAGCAAGGCTAACAAGCGTGTCGTTGTAAAAAACCGCGAAGATGGTGTCGGTGTGAGGCGGTTGCAAGGGAGCTCCAGATGACGACGTTCCAATATGGACTTTTTGGCCTTGTTGAAGCGCAATCATTTCATCTTTGTTTACTTTTACTGGGGGCCAACTAGATACAATTTCTTCAAGAGAAATTAGGTTTTCGGGGGAAGTTTTTGTGATATCGATTGCTTTGTTAAGCATGAATTGCCCGACATGCGTACGACGAAGAGCGGTCATAATCGCGCCACAACCGAGCGTTTGGCCAAGATCGTGGATAATTGAACGGATATAAGTACCGCTGGAACAATGAATATGGAGCTGGTCAGGCGCTACAAGAGTAAGATCATGGATATAGACAGTTCGCGGTTTGAGTTCAACTTTTTCTCCACGACGAGCAAGATCGTAAGCGCGTTGACCGTTTATCTTTAATGCAGAAAAAGCGGGTGGTATTTGTTGAATTTCGCCTCGGAATTGTGGGAGAGCAGCTTCGATTTCATCTGAGGTTGGGACTGGGGCGTCAGTTTTAGTTATTTTGCCTTCACTGTCATAAGTATCGCTGATTTTACCAAATTCAAGGGTTGCTTCGTATTCTTTATCAGCCCCCATGAGGTATTCGATTAATTTAGTCCCCTCTCCTATAGCAAGCACTAAAACTCCAGTTGCGAGTGGATCAAGAGTACCAAGATGACCAATTTTGCGTACATTAAGCGCTCGACGAGCTTGCGCCACCACATCAAAAGAAGTGATACCTTGGGGTTTGTCGACAATAAGGAAGCCTTTCATAATTTTAGGGCTAACTTTCCATATAACGATTTCCGCGTTCTACTTGCCCGGGGAAAATTTCAATCTCTACTTCGCGACCCAAAAAATTACGAACAATTTGACGATCATCAGAAGGGATATGCTTTTTGCCAACTACTTGAAATGGTTCGCAACCTTTACCAGCAACTATCACTGTGTCCCCCTCACGAGCCATGGCCAGACCAAGACGGATCGCCTGGCGACGGTTGGGAATTTTCCAGAAACGAGACCCTTCCAGGCGATTAATACCGGCTGATACTTCCTCGATAATTTGAAGGTTATCTTCGGTGTAAGGATCATCATCAGTAAGGATAATTTCGTCTGCATATTTATCAACGATTTGACCCATTTTAGGGCGTTTAGTGCGATCACGATCTCCTGTTGCTCCAAACACCATAATAAGGCGATTTTTAGTTAATTTTCGAAACATAGCCAGCAACTTTTCCAAAGAATCTGGTGCGTGAGCATAATCCACAATAACAGAATATTTTTGCCCCTCATCAATGCGTTCAATTCGACCAGGAACAGGTCGAGCTTGCGAAAGCGCGTGTTGAATTGTTTGTAAATTTATCTGAAGAGCAACACCCACTGTAGCGGCCGCCAAAGCATTTTCAATATTAAAATTACCGGGTAATGGGAATTCTATTTCCGCTTGATCGTTTGGAACTTTCAAAACAAATCGACTCCCAGACGCTGTACAAGAAGGCGCTAAAGCTTGATAGGAACCCTTTCGCATTCCATATAAATAAACTCTATCCGCCACAAATTGTTCAAAATAATGAGCTTGCGGATCATCCGCATTAATTACCGAAATTTTGGGCACATTAGACTTACGCTTAGTAAAGTTAAGAAGCCCAAAAAGTTTACCTTTGGCTTTGACGTATTCCTCTTCGTTCGCGTGATAATCAAGGTGATCATGAGTAAGATTTGTAAAAACCGCCATATCAACACTCACTCCCCACATTCTAGACTGATCCATAGCGTGAGAAGTCACTTCTACTACGGCATATTTACAACCTCGATCCGCCATCCAACGCAATAATTTTTGAAATTTAAAAGGCGGCAGCGTTGTCATTTTAAAATTATTCATAAACACTTGATCTTCAATATGAAAATCAGCGGTTGTCAGCATCCCTGCTTTGTAGCCAGCTTCTCTAAGAATGTCGAAAATCAGATGACAAGTAGTTGTTTTTCCGTTTGTTCCAGTCACTCCAATTACTGTCATTTGATCGGCTGGAAATCGATAATAAACCGCCGCCAAAATCGCCATTATTTTATGATACAAAAGGCGTATGGGATGATGTTGTGGAATTCTGGCTTTTAGTTTTTCAAGCATGGGAGGGCTTAGGCAAAATATTTTCTTGCGGCCATGATATCCTGCTCTATCTGTTTTTTCAATGTTTCCGGAGAATCAAAGCGCGTGGTATCGCGAAGACGATTCCGAACTTGCACAGTGACGGGTTCAGAAACTTGGGGATCTGTTGTATTTAGGACGTGAACTTCGATCGAAAATTCAGACTTTGGAAAAGTGGGCCGCGGCCCAACATGCATGACCGCTTCTTGCGCCTCTAAAAGGACAACATAAACACCAGGGTCAGGAGCCTCTCCAGATTCAATTTGAAGGTTAAGGGTGGGGAACCCAAGTTCCCGTCCGCGGCCCTCTCCTTTAATGATTTTGGCCGTAAAACTTTGCATCATACCAACATTGCTAAGACCCACCACCACAAATAAGCTAAATCATTTTTGAAAAACGGCGTATCAAACAAACCGTGTGCCAAAATCACCACTAACATAGACAATCCAATTAACTGCAATTGCGTTGATGGTCCATGTCTAAATCGATTCCAAAACCGCTGCAAAAATGGTGGTAAATGCGGCGCTTCGCGATGAAGAATTTTAATAAATGCCAAAGTCACCAACCAACTCATTGCAAACAATCCTAAAAGACCTGTATTAAGCCAAAAAGCCAACACCTCATTATGCGGATGCAGCATCACCCATTCCAATGGTGCCCTCTCCAAAACTTCTGGAGCAGCTAACATATATTGCACCTCGAATTGGCCAAGTCCAACCCCGAGTATCGGCGCCTCTTTTATTAAATTCAAAGAAACTTCATAAACTTCCATTCTTACACTCGAAGAGGTGCGTCCTTCAAAATCCAAAAACTGTTCAAACTTTTGTGTTCCCTGTTGCGTGACTAGCAAAACCGCAACCAACGTGGCGGCAAAACCCAGTCCCCACAACTTATGCTGACGTGAAATCGCTGGATGTAGTAATAAGTATGTGGCCGCGCCCAAACCGAGCGCAATAAACGAGGCGTAGGACTGCGTCCCCCATAAAGCAATGGCCATCACAATGGTCATCCCTAAGAAAACCCCGGCCAAATTCCTATTTTTCTCACGAAAAAATTTCACAGTCAAAGCTCCACCAGCCAGCAAAACTGGGGCTAAATAAAGTGCTAAATAATTAGCTGATTCAAACGGTCCAGAAGCCCGAGCATCCACGGTAATAAAATCTCCACTCACCATCTGATAAACAGCCCACAAGGCCAGCCCAAATCCAGACACTACCAAAGCCTTAAAAGACCGTGTCCACCACCTATCTTTTCCACGTACAGCATTAGCCATAAAAAAGAACAGGGATGGCACCACAATCCATCCTTTCCAAATCCCCTGTGCAAGTCGTTCACTCTGAATTTCTAGACCATCAATATTAGCTGTAATTTCCGGCACAATATTCATAGAAATCGTAGCGGCCACCAAAAACAAAACCATAGGCCATAATGGACTTTTCTGACCCTGCTTAACATGACATTTAAACCATTTAAATAAGTTCTTTTCCCTTACAAACTTAACCATCCCCCACACCATCAAAACAAGCACCACCACTTCCAATAAAGTCGTTGGGACACCAAGTAAATCAAACCGCACAAGATAGAGCGGAAACAAAAGTGGTAGTAAGGAGACCCAAAAACGATATTTCGTCATATTAGATATATTAATCTAGGCTGCCCCAGATGCCAAATCTCTCAAAACACTTTCTGGATCATCAGCCTTAGTTACTCCTGATGCCAGCAAAACTCCCGACGCACCAAGCTTAATAGAAATCCGAACATCTTCTGCATTTTTCACGCCCGCGCCGACCAGAGTTTTTTCACTCCCGATCAGCTCCACGGCGCCGCGGACCACCTCGGGCTGCGCTGTTGACACCGAAATATCACCCCCAATTAATTCGGGCGGCTCCACCGCCACTAAATCCGGCCCCAATTTCGCAATTTCGCCACCTTCCTCAGGTGTTTCGGCACAAACCACCACGTATAAACCAACCTCTTTTGCCCGCTTAATCGACGCTTTTAACAGATCAAAATCACCATCTTTCACAATCCGTCGTTCAGAATGATTCAACAACGTTCCGTAAGCCCCCGCTGCCTTCACAGCCTCAGGCAAAACATGCCCGGTATACGATCCAAAACCAACCGGATCAATATGCTGCGCAAAAACTGGAATATTCACAGCCGCAGCAATCCGCCCAATATCTGTCGTCTGAACCGCCACTCCCATCGAAACCCCAGTCTCCTGCATCACTTTGGCATGCAAAATCGCCAAATCAAGCGCCTCTGAACCTATCGCCGACTCATAAGTTTTAAAGTTCGTAATAATCACTGATAGTTGCATGGCCCAAATTTACCGTTCTTACCTCAAAAAAGCACGCCTTACCCATTGATTTCTTCCCCTTTTTGTGTTAAAATTAAATGATTTATAAAACTAAAATCAAAAAACCATGGATTCTCTCCAAAAACTAAAACAAAAGGCCTACTGGTTGGCCTACGACCATCTTGCGTCCACAAAACCAGCCCGACTACTTTTCTTTACCGGTGGTGGCGAAAGCTATAATCCCGAAAACGAATTAGCTGAAAGGCAAAAAGAAATGGCTGAAAAAGGATTAGAAGATGAATTAGCTGCTGAATTCAAAGCAATGTCAAACATTGTTGAATCAGCCATCAGGGAAGGCCTCACATCAGCCGAAGAAACAATGATTCGAACACAAATGGACACATTATTAGATTCAAAAATCACTAATTTAGAACGCGTCCAACAAGAAAAAGGCGCCACCCTCGAAAGATTAAACTACATAAAAACCCACGAAAACTTAAGAAAAGCTTTTTCCAAACTTAATGACAAACAATTTCAAGCTTTAACAAATTTAATCGAGACTGCTGAATCTTCAATTCAAGCCGGCAATCTAGACCCTAAGAATCCTCCAGATTTAAATGCCGCCAACGCTCTTGAAAGCGCTTGGATGAATAGCGATCACAAAGCCCTAGGCATCACCCGCCCCGGACTCAAAAAAGTTCGCAGTGCCGCCCAAAACCTCGTCGCCAAACTCGAAGCAAGCGCTCTAGATAACGTTACCGATGAAGAAGTTGATGAATTTGAATTTGAAGGATTTGATCCTGATACCGGCGCCGAGCTACCTCCAGAAGACGATGCCCCATCTCCAATTGACGAAGAACCAACCCCTGAACAAGACCAAGTACTCGCTGCCCTCGAAGAAGAAGAGTCAACTGTCGAAAAAACTCCCGAACAACTCCGCGCAGAACTTCTTGAACAAGGACTTATTCGTCAATTAGAGCTAAACGAAATGCAGTTCTTATTACATAACATGGCGGCTAATCACGGCATGACCGAAAATCAACTTCGCCAACTTAATAATAAATTAAGTCCACGCCTAAATATTAAAAACGCAACCGACGGCAGCGGAGCCTATGTTTACGCCGAAGACATTGTCTACGTCTACACATCCACCGAAAACGCAATCCAAGCCGAAATTGCGCTTGGCTTCCGTGAACCTCCACCACAACCTGAAGAAATAGTGACCGGCGAAGACGTAGCCCGGGCCGAACGTGAAGGCCAAATATTTGAAGCTGAACTAGCCGAAGAAATGTATGGCCAGGAAGGTGCTCGCATAGAATCAACTCGTCAATCTTTACTAGAACAAAATGGTCTGGCTAGCCGACGCGCTTCCTTAACTGGAACACTCTTAAATCGTGACTCAAATCTTACTTTAGACTCCAGCATGCACAACCCGTTTACAGCTACCCGAACCCTAGGCCTTATGAATGGCCTTATGAATGAAGGAGGAACTTGGGAAAGCTTCAAACCCCTTTGGAACCATGTTGATGGTCGCAACGCTGTTGAAAACTGGTTAGAAGAACAATCTACTTTCGAACTTGCTGATTATGATTTAGAAAATTACTTAATCACACTGGCCAAAAAAGAAGGCTTTGCTATCCAAAAAGATTTACAAGACATCTCTTTTGAAAAACTAATTGATAGTGTTTACGGCAGTGGTATGAGTGGTGAATCACTTATTATCGCTCTTGCTGCTCAAGCTGGTGTAGGAATTGATAATTCTTTTCGTGGAAAAAAACGTAAAGAGCTAACCGAAGAAGACAAACGAATAAAAGGCATTCTCCGCAACATCCAAGGTGATTTCCGCAATGATTATGACCGCATGCTCGATACTCTTACACTCGAAATATCTGAAAAAACTTATGTGGGTAATGGTGAAGTTGACATCACCCTTCAAAAAGCAGATGGGACCGAAGCTATTACCGCTCGAGTCCCCCTTCACCACGTTGTTCAGCTCCAAGAAGGAGACCTTGATGTCCCCTTAGCCGACAAAACAGAACAAGACATTCAAGATCTAATTGATAACCGACCAGAATCTCCTATTTTTGTCGGACCAACTGGCAATTTGCTAGCTCTAGATGGCACTAATTTAACTAATAACGTCACTGATGGTGATTTCACTAAACTCTCCGAAGAATTCAAAACTGAACGTGCCATTGTAGCGGCCATGGAAACTATCTACCAAGACGTAGCTGAACTTTACGACCGCACGGCTGATCTTAGCTTCGTCGACTCTGGTGCTGATGAAAGTTATCAACAACGAGTCACTCGTGCTCGAGTTGAAGCCTTTAGAGCTTTAGAAGGCCATGGCGTGGCTGTTGCCAATTTTGGAGACACCCTAGACAGTGCCTTAATTACCGGCGAATACGCTGGTCGCAATGCCGAAGCCTTAGGATTTATTCGCCGTGGTGGAGAACTAACTTACGAAGACACTGAAACTGGCGGTAAATTCATCGTCACTAACGAAGAAATTTTTGATTACTATGATGGTGCTGCCGTCGTAGACGACATTTTAGATGAATTTTTAACAGAAGAAGTCTCTCATGGCGGAAAAAAAGAAACTTTCAATGTCCAAAAAGGAATGAAGTTTTTAAATAATAAATTAATCACCATCGCTCTTCGCACCAACCAAGAATTAATAGATAAATATGGAGGCTCTAGTGATGATCCAGAAATTAGATTCCAAACCGCTTTTAGAGCTCTAAAAGTTAAAAAAGAAAGCATTATTCCCACCGAAGGCACTCCTCTTGTCCCTTTAACCGCTGATCAAATCACCTTAATTCAAGAGGGTTACATGATCCATTCTACCGTACGAGAAGCCAAACAAATTACCGAAGGTAAAGAAGCGGTCGAAGCCTTAGCAACATCTGTTACTGAACTTAGATTTAAACTGAATGAGGAACAAATTGCTGGCCTTGTAGAAAGCATCGTGAGTACAAATCCCGAGTGGGACAACCCTCATAACCGAGCCATCATTGCTGGACAACTACGAATCGGGGCTGGACTTGGAACTCTCACTACTGTAGATCGCGGCCACCAACACACCACCACTACTATTACTAAAGTTGATGGTGAAGTCGTAGACATTTCTAGTAAAAGTGAAAACCTACGTGAAAGTTCCATTGATACTTTATTCACCGTTGGCCTAGGTATAAGCCCCATTAACATTTCCGGACTCGATCCTGACGGCCGAGGGAAATTTAATGTTGGATTTTCTGGCGGCGTTAATCTTCGTACCGGAAGTCCATCAGCGGCCATGGGAGTTCGTTACAGCGTAGAATTCAAAAATGGTATCGAAGTTTACGTTGATGGTGGAGTTGGAACCAATATCGCTACCCTTGGTGGTGGAGTTATTATACCAGCTGGAGAAGCTAGAATTGACCTACATGGACATATCTATCCAGGAGGAGTTGAATTAGGTGGAGCTGTCACTTTTGGCAACCTCCAACACAGCTTTACTCGTGATCTTACCGAAGCCTTTACAGATAACGGGTTTAAAGACATTGACACTGCTTTAGAAGAAAACGGTGGTGCTCCTAGTCGTGAAATGGTTGATATGATTTTAGCCACCGATGATTTTAAAGCCGTAGCCGGCCCTTATGAACAAATTTTTGGAGACCTTGGTATTAAAAACGCTCGCGATAATGAATTTTTCCAAGAATTTATTCTAATACGTTACCGTGAACAACGCAGTCAACGCGCTAGCGAGGTCTTACATGGCACTGCTGCTAATCCTTTAGATCCCGCCAATATTACTGTGGGTCTTTCTGCTAACTTCGGAGCCAAAGGTTGTGGTATAAGCGGTGGAATCGGAACCTCTGCTTACAGTCAAAGCCTAACTTTCCGCTTCCCAACCGGTATTAATTATCCAGAAATCACTGACCAAAAAATGGTAGCCGACTTACTTGGCAAGGAAATCGATGCTAGTGGTGACATCTTAAGCGGACGCGTTCCTCAACTAGTCCCCGACCCCGACAATCCCAAGAAAATGATTCTCGCTTTTGAAGGAGATGCCCACGAAGGACTTCTTCTAAATCCTGGCAACATGGATGGATACAACGAGGATCTAATGGACGATGGACTTTACCTTCGCCCGACACAACTCGCCTACAGCGAAGACGAAGGCCAAGAAATCCACGAAGGTCGGACCGTTTTAGAATTAGACATTGCTGATGCTAACGGTAGCCTAGACATTATTATTGACCCCGCTATTGAAAGTAATATTCGTACTCTTTATGGACTTGGAAGCGGCACTGTTTCTGACCATTACTTCCTTGCCTGTGCGCCAGGAACCGATGTAGTCATGCGTCGCACTAATCTTCACTACCCACAAAAGAAAAGCGGTGCCTACGAACGTACTATTATAGTTATCACTCAACCAGGCTCAGCTAAAACTTATCAACAATTACTCCGCGAAGGAGCTCCTATGCTCCACCGCGCCGCAGGTGAACGTACTGTTCCTGACATGGCCGGTAGCGATTACTTACTTAATGAAGACAGAAGTCCAATTATGACTGCTGATAAGTACTTAGGCCTTTCTGAGGAACAACAAGCTGATTGGACTGATGTCGCAAGAGGCGACCTAATGTCCCAAGAATACGCAGAAATGCTTGGTTCTTATCCAGGAGCAGGAATAGAAATTGATTCAGAAAGATTTGAAGCTGTGGTTCGCGAACTTATGGATCCTAGTAACGATAGTTCTCACAAAGACTTCCGCATTAAATTCAAAGATCTCTCCACGCTTGGGGCTCACCCAGATTTAGAACAACTCACCGAGCACTGCCGACAAAAATCCGCCGAAATGTTTGGTACAGCCCTACAAGGCGCTGAATTAGCTCACTTTATTCAATCTCTTACGATCTTTAGTTTTGTTGACATTCATAAAGAAGCTAGCGACCCAGAAACTACCTCCGAACGTCGCGAAGAATTACTCAAACATCAACAATATGTATATAGTGAAATGCTCGAAGGTAATCCTCCTCCTCCATGGAAAGGTTATATGAAGAGACGTCTAAATACTGAATTCAAACAACTATCTATCGATCAAAAACAAGTAAATAAAATGGTAGAACTTATTATTAGCCACCTAAGAATATCTCCTGAGCAATATGAACTGTTTGGAAAAGCCGGAGATAAACTCCCCGAAGGTGGTATATTCGGATCAATTGTTGGAACAGATAGTATTAATGGTATCCGCATTACCGAAAACTACCGTGATCAAGAATTCTACGAAACTCTTGGACTTACGGATTTTAGTCTCCACAGCGAAAATCCAGTAGAACAAGACGTGGCCAGAGCCATTATCATGATCATGAATCCACTCCCCGAAGCCACGAAAATGACCATGGAAAATCTTGATAAAATTCATAATTTCGTCACCGACGACTTCACTCAAAAAATTATGATGCTATGGGGTTATCGTAATCCAGAAGAACATGGACAATTAAAAGCCTTAACAGAAAAAGTATTTGGAGAAGGAGAATCCAAAGAAAACCTACGCGCTGCCCTAACAGCTGCTCAAACAGATGAGGGTAACGAACTTCTAACTTTACTTAGTAACGTTCAAGTCTACGCCACCAAAGCCCGCCGCGCCGAGTTAGCCGGGACCGAAAGAATTCCACTTGGAGAAAATACTTTCCTTTCCTTCAAAGAAGTCCAAGCTAGTTTCTTTGTTTTCCAACGTTGTGGAAATGTTTCTCCTTATTTAAAAGAAAACCTAGCAGTTGAAACCGAAATGGGTAATACCATCGCTGTTGCGGAAGATGCCCACGTTCGCGTCCAAGCTCAAGGAGCTGAACGAAAACTTACTGTCGGTCTTGGAGTTTCTTCTCAATTAGAATGTGTCGAAGATCGTACTTACGAAGTTATTGTGGAAAATGAGACTACTCCAGGAGATAACCCTCCAGAATTTGCACCTGGAGCATTCCAAGCTGGAGATATTGAAGTCGGCTTAGGCGAAGACCCCGGCGGAGGCGAAGACAGCGCTACTGGCACCACTGGTCCTAATCAACAAGAATAATCTAATAAAATCTAATAAAAACTAAACATGGTACTGCTCAAACCAAAAATCAAATTAAAGTCCATTGTGGCTATCGTCACCTTATTAACTCTCGCTGCTTCTTCTCTATCTTTTGCAGTTGGACGCGGTGGTGGCGGTGATAGCGTTAGTCAATATTCCAGCATTAACTCTGGAGAAACATCAACTGAAATCGACCCCATTGATTCTTCACCGAATTACGAAGAAATCACAGATACAAGTTGTGCCACAACCTATCACACTCATGAGCACTATTTTTACGCTAATAACAGTGCAGATTATGATTATTGGCTAGCAATTCACGGATTTGCCATTGTTTTAGATTATGATTACGACACCAACGACAATCCAGCGGAAAACGACTTTTTGAGCAATGTCGATACTTCCAGCTTGCGTTGTACAGTTGGTTCAGATTACACCGATTGTCCTTTTGATGTGGAAACTGATTTAGGAACAGAAATTGCCTCTGGCAGTGATTTTTATGGCACCACTGTCACCTATCAAGAACTAGACTTTTTACCTGGAAACCCACGTGGTTTACTCTGGGAATATGGAACTGACGACTATACAAATCTAAGTGACGGACCAGCCTGGTTACACGGACGAGACTACATGTGGGAAGACGTCCCTATGATTAATGAAAGTATTTCTTTTGGCCTTACTGAATACACCGAAGACTTTACGGCTACTACTACTTCTTACACCTTAGTAGAACCAATTTATATTGACCCTGCTGACGATTATTCAGACTGGAGCAATTACCACCACTTCTACACCGACGAATCCGACCCAGATGGCGATGGTGTGGTCGAAGCTGACCCAGATGGTGACTACATTTACTGGTGGGGAATGAATGGTATTGGACGCTCCATTTTCACTGATTGTGTAGATGCTTGTTCCGACCTAGAAATCACCTCCCCTACCGAAATAACCGCTGATGATACTGAGGGTGTCACTGCCCTAGAAATCTACGCTACTGACGATAACGACACTCCTGGTGAATGGGATGGAACCTATAACTATAGTAGTGATGGAACTTGTGAGTTTACTACTAATAGTATCTATGCTGCCCTTGGCTTTGGTTCAACAGAACTCGAAACTGATGACACCAGCGTTTATGTCCACAGTTGTACTCCTGGTGACACTATTTCTATTACAGAAATTGATTACCCGGTAGATTGTGCAGCCTCACTCGAAATTGGAGATGCTTGTTCGGAATTAGAAATTACTGAACCTCCAACTACTATTACAGCCTCGGCCATGGATGATGGACATGTGGTTTTGGGTATCGAATCTGGCGCTGTTAGTGGTGATGCTTGGGCTGGTGAATATGAATTTTCTGCCCTAGCTGAAGATGGCAGCCTATCTACTGGGCGCTTTCATTCAAATTATACAACTGGTTTAGCTGGTGCTGGGACTAACCCTTACACTACTACTAATCAAACTGTTCACTATTTTGATGGGGCCCCAGGCGACAGCATTCAAGTAACAGAAACTGAATACCCAGTTGCTTGTTACGATGAAATTGATTCCGAAGGACTTTATTGTTCACGCCTACGTATCTCCCCCATGGCTTTTACTTATGAAGAAGCCAGCACTCTAGTAACTATGGATGTTCGAGCTTGGGACCAGTTAGATGACGCCTGGCCCACTACTTATACCATCGAAGGTGATGCTACTTGTAAATTCACCGAAGACATTACCGATGTCGCAACTGATAACGGCTCATCTTCACTCATTTCTTCTGCTAACACCATTTACATTTACGGTTGTAGTTCCGAAGAAACAATTACTGTTATAGATTCTGAATATCCTGTTGCTTGTAATGCCGAAGCCCAAATTTTAGCCGAAGACCTACTTTGTCGCGAAATGACTGGAACCCCAGAAACCATTACTTACGAAGAAAGTCTTAGTGTTATGGAACTTCATTATGATGCTTTTGATCAAAATAGTGATGACTGGGAAAACGGAGACTATACCCTTTCTAGTGATGGCACTTGTCTCTTTACTGAAACAGCTGATGACGCTGCTAATGGCAGTGGCGTTGCTACCCTTTCTACAACTGAAACTACCGCCTTTGTTTACGGCTGTACTGGTGGAGAAACTATTCATATTGAAGAAGATTCCTACCCGGATGATTGTTTCTTTGAAATCCCTGTAGATGCACAAGTTTTAGCTTGTACTTCTATGGAGTCAGTGCCTACCTCTCTAACTTACGAAGAAGTTCAAGCTATCGCCGAAGTTCACTACGACACCTATGACCAAAATGGTGGTGATTGGGAAAGTCTTTACGAAGTTTACAGCGACCTTGGCACTTGTTTATATACCGAAACTTTAGAAGAAGCCGAAGCTGGCAATGGACAAGATTCTCTTGATTCTATTTCGGCTACTACGGTTTATGTTTACGGCTGTGAGGCCGGCGACATTATGCGCGTCGAAGAAATCTACTCCGCCTATGATTGTTACGTTGAAATCCCAATTAGTGATGAAATTCTTTATTGTGCGGCTCTTTCTACTACACCAACTTCTTTCACTTACGAAGAAAGTCTCGAAATTCAAGAAGTTGTAATCACATCTAGCAACCAAAACAGCGGCATTTGGGATGGTAATTATGAAATCACTTCTACTAATGGAACTTGTCTTTTTGCGGGCACGCTCGAAGATGCTGAATCTGGAGCCGTGGCTACTGCTGACTTAAGCATTATCGAAGAAATTTTCTATGTTGTTAGCTGTGACGCTGGCGACACAATTATTATCGAGGAAGTTGATTATTATGATGTTTGTAACGCCGAAATTCCAATTGGAGTTGAAGGTCTTTATTGTGCCGATCTCTCCACTACACCAACTGCTTTCACCTATGCCGAAACTGCCGAAATTCAAGAAGTTGTAATCACAGCTGGCGATCAAAACAACGCTGTTTGGGATGGTAGTTATAGTATTTGGAGTAGCGGTGAAGCTTGTTTATTAACCGAAACTCTCGAAGAAGCCGAAGCTGGTGGTGGTACAATTTCACTCGAAACAGAATCTGAAATTTTTTATGTTTATAACTGTAACCAAGACGGCGGAGGCGATAACATTTATGTTTTTGAACAAGCTTATCCCGATGTTTGTCTAGCAACAATTACCACCGAAGCCCTAGGCCCTTACTGTGGCGATGGCACTCAAGACTCTGGTGAAGAATGTGATGATGGTAATAATATTGATGGCGATGGCTGTTCCGCTACTTGTACACTTGAAGTAGCGCCATACTGTGGTGATGGCACTTTGGATTCTAATGAAGAATGTGATGATGGCAATAACATTGATGGTGATGGCTGTTCCTCTACTTGTACACTTGAAGTAGCCCCTTACTGTGGCGATGGCACCATGGATTCCGATGAAGAATGTGATGATGGCAATAATCTTGATGGTGATGGTTGTGACGCGGATTGTACAATCCCGGCTTGTATTAGCTTATTAATCTCCCCTACTACTACTGCTAATACGACTGAAACTTTTACTATCACTCCTGACCCAACTGATTGGGCCGGACCTTGGACTTGGACTACTACCAACCCCGAAGGTCTATTCTTTAGCGATGCTACTCCAGACGCTAGTTACAATGAAATTATAGTTGAAGTAACCGAAGTAACTTACGAAGGTGGCGAAAACGACACTATCTCGGTTTACGAAGCCGGCAGTTACGCTGATGTTTGTAGTGCCTCGGCTAAAATTGATGCCACAACTCCATATTGTGGTGACGGCATAAAACAAACAGAACTTGGCGAAGAATGTGATGAAGGAGCTAATAACGGGGTTTTCGGCAGTGGATGTTCCATTAGTTGTCAAGAAGTCCCTGGTGGAGGAAGCACTCCTGATCCTACCCCCACTCCTGGAGGAGGCAGCTCTGGTGCTTGTACTTACCTTAAAATTTTCTCTCCTGAAGATTTTTGGGAAGGTGAGAATGAATATTTCTATTCCACTGGCGAAACCTTTACTTTCACTGATTTAGAGGTTGGCGATACTATTATCATTAACTTAGAAGCCCTAGACGGGATCCTTTATGACACTGATTGGAAGGGAGTCTCTGGATCTTATAGTTATGACTATAACTGGGATTACACTGGTGTTACCGAAGTTGAAATCATTAACGGCCCCGAACAAGAAGATGAAGACAACACTGCCTACGCTGAATTTACCGTTACTGATCCTGAAGCTGTTTCTATTGAAGTTATGGTCGATACAAACACTGACTGTTCTGTTACTTTCATCCAAGAAGAAGTGGTCGAAGAACCAACTCCCGCTGAACATGATGATGGTTTAACTAAGAGTGCTTTTACTTATAATTTTGGGTGGTTTTATGCTGATGGAGGTCAAGTTGATGAATCAGAAAAAACTACCTCTAGCAGCGGTTATGGTTTTACTGGCACCGAAACTTTCGCACATGACTTTGATTATGTTTTCTACACTCTTACTTATGACCTTTCCAGCAATCTTAATGCTTACGAAGAAGGTGACATTTTGACTATTACTGACACTATTTCTGATGATGACGGAACCGTGGGAATTGGAGGTGTAATTGCTGACCCACATGTTAATGACACTTATGGTTGGGATAACGGAGAAATTAATTTCTATACCCCCGGCAGCGAACCAGATGATCCAGCCGTAGTAACTAATTGGACTAATGGACAACCATTCCGGGTTTACTATTCCTCTGATGAAAGCGACATTGATGCATGTGATGGTTTTATTACTGATACTTGTTATAGCGGCAGTGTCACTTCTGGATTAATTTTTGAAAATCTTGACGAAGCTCCAGCTGCTTACGGTGACATCGTCATTCAATATGTTGGTCGTGTTTCTAACGGAGGCTTCGATTGTGCAGCAATGGCCGCTGATCCCGAAGTTTCTTGTCCTGTTCAATATTTAGAAAACACCGCTACCGCTGATAACGGCACCGAAACCCACACCGCCAGCGCCGACATTACTATTACTTGTCCATATTTACTCACTCAAAACGCTGGAGATATTTATTACGAAGATGATATCGAAACCTTTGATATCTCCTGCTACCAAAATTACAAGAGTAGTGACTCTGTGGCATTAACTGCTGATGATTCTTTATTAGCTCGACTTTCTAGTTACATTCTTTATCAAACTAAAGAACTTGTAAATGAACTAACTGATGTTTGGAACCGTATTAAAACTACGGACAATGATCAAATCGCTAACTTTGAGGCTGTTAGTCAAAACACTACCAGCATCACTACTAGTCTGAATAAAACCCTCTACACAAACACTGAATATACTTACGAAGATACTTCCGAATATTACATTACTATTGATGATTTTGAATCTAACTTGAGTACTTTATATCAAAAAAATCCTAAACAAAACGTTTATCGCGTTAGTGACGCTGATCTGATTTTTGATCTTGGCGCACACGCTATCCCAGGAGAAGCCTATACTTTTATTGTAGAAGGAGGCCATGACTTAATATTCAAGAGCAATCTTAATTACACAGACACTTTTGACACTAGTGATTTGGATAGCGTGCCATCCATTGCCTTTATCGTAACTGGTGGCGGCGATGTCTACATTCACGATGAAGTAACCGAAATTGTTGGTGTTTACTACATTGACGGTGGTGGTGTGATGACTGGTGAATGGACTGATCCATTTACTACCCTTACTATTTACGGTTCTGTTTACGGAAATATTAATAGTTTGCTTGGCCAACGTACTTTTGCTGGTCCAGCTAACTACAGTCACGGTAATGTCGTGCTTCGCTATGACGAACGAATTTTCCTAAACACTCCTCCGGGATTAGAGGAATATATAGATGTCACCTCAGAAAGAACTGTTCACTAACAGGTGGGAGGGAAGACTTAAGGTTAACAAAAAAGAGTTGTTTTTCGCAACGAATCAATTATCGGAGCGGAGCGGGCTTGGTGTTGCGAAGCAACCCGCGACGCGAGATCATAGGTCGCGTTCGCCGCTGGAGCGAACGACGACCGATGGTGAGTGCGAAAAGCCGACTCTTTTTTGTTGAATACTCGGAATCTTTCCTTCCATCTGTTTTGTGGTACACTTCGGGCATGAGCAACATAGTCCTCTTATTCGGCGAAGACCAATTTGGCATCCACGAAAAATTAGACTTCTGGAAAGCCAAATTTATCGAAAAATATGAAGGAGATATCAACTTAGACGAGTTCGAAGGAAATACGCCCCCCAACCAGATTATCGAAGCCGCGGAATCAGTCCCCTTTTTAGGAGAAAAACGTTTAATTGTTGTTAAAGACTTTTTAAAAACTCAAGACGCTGATAGTCAAAAAAAGATGGTGGATTTATTAAATAAAGTTCCAGAATTCACGACTTTAGTTTTCTTAGAATTAACTCCCCCAGATCGTCGAAAATCTCTATTCAAAAAACTACAAAAACAAGCTCGTTTAGAAGAATGCAAATCTTTAATTGGCAATGACTTAACCGAATGGATTATCAGTCGAGTCAAAGCTTTAAACAGTGAAATCGAATGGGGTCCAGCCACTTATTTAGGCAGCCTTATTGGAAATGACTCCTGGCGCCTAAAAAACGAAATCGAAAAACTAGCCACTCATACGCAAGGAAAAGCCATTACCCGCGAAACAATTGATAAAATGGTTAGTGGGAGCGCCAACACCACGGTTTTCAAACTTACAGATTCCCTTGGCCAACGGCGCGCCGAAGAAGCCATTAATTTATTCCACACTCTCGTCGAAAAAGGCGAAGCCATTCCCATGATTTTCTCCATGCTAGTACGTCAATTTAGAATGATTATTCAGATTAAAGAACTACAATCCCAAGGCATGGCCCACGCTCAAATTGCCTCTAAAATCAAACAACATCCTTACGCCGTTACCTCCATGGCTAGCCAAACTGCAAATTTCTCCGAAAAAGAATTAGAAATCATTTACCACAAACTCCTCCAAATCGATCGCGGCCTAAAAACCGGCGAATTTCGTTACCAGGTCTCGGACCAACGTGAATTCATGCTCCAGATAGAAAAGTTTATCTTGGAGTGTTGTGCTAAATAAAACCCTAAAACATTGACAAAACAACAACTCTATTTTAAGGTACTTCCCAAAAACTAATTAATTCACTGTGCCGAGTCTAAGCACTCATCCTGCTGGATCCACCCCCATACCAGAAATTCATCCTCTAAATGGGATGATGTATCAACGTTTTGGTTTGATTTTTGATGTTAAACGAGCGAATAAAAATGGTCTAGAATATATTACAAATGTCCACACTCCCGACGGACAAAAAGTCGGTTTTTTTTGTTTCCGAATCTCTAACCCCACTTCTGATCAACCCCAAACTGTATTCATGGGAATACTAGTAACTCCTGAATTTCGAGGACGAGGAATTTCTAATATTTTTATGAACGAAATTTCTCAACTAAGCCAACTTATGGGCATTCCCTTTAATCAAACATCTAAGCAATTTAAACCCTTAATGTGTGCCCTCCTTACTAAGCATGGTTTTACACCAGCAAATAAACCAAACAGCTGTCACGCCGCTATAGTCGGAAAATCAGATGGACCCACCGCCCCTGTATTTTTTGGGCATAAAAAAGGAGAAGCCCATTTTAGAAGATCAAAACTATATACTCGCGCTACAAATTATGAAATCGTAGATTCTATCGAAGATATTCGAGATGGGATAGATGTTATATTAGGATCCCGCTATCTTCTAACAGATCGCGCCAAAATGCGCGCCAAACTAAAACAAACCTCTGCTTGGGATCCCACTCTTAAACCGACTACAGCGTAGGCCTCTTTGTATGCCAATCTGTGACTTGCTGGAACGCATGCCCAACATTTAAAATACGTCCTTCTTCGAACTGCGGCCCAATAATCTGCAAACCAATTGGTAAGCCTTTTTTGGAAAAACCACACGGCACAGACAAACCTGGCACACCAGCCGCCGAAGCTGGGATAGTCAAAGCATCCGCCATATACATAGCCAACGGATCATCTTTTGCCCCCGCCTTAAAAGCCGGAAAAGGCGATACTGGCGCACAAATCACATCCACATTTTTAAACGCATTATTAAAATCTTCAATAATTTTAGTACGGACTTTTTGCGCTTTTTTATAATAGGCATCGTAATAACCCGCTGATAACACATAAGTCCCCATCATAATCCGACGTTTAATTTCTGGGCCAAATCCCACGGATCTTTGCTTAAAATAATAATCAATCAAATCTTCACCTTCATCATCTGGTTTAGACCCAAACCGAACACCATCAAAACGCGCTAAATTAGCCGAAAGTTCAGCTGGAGTCGCAATGTAATACATGGCCACCGCGTATTTAGTCATTGGCAAACTAATATCATGGACTTCTGCCCCTTGAGCTTCGAGTTGCTTAATAGCTGCTAACACCGATTCTTTCACATCATCTTCGACCCCTTCTATAAAATACTCTTTAGGAATTCCAATTTTCAAACCTTTCACGTCTCCAGATAATAAACTAGCGTAATCTGGCACCTCTTGAGGTGGTGTAGTCATATCATTTGGGTCCTGACCAGCCATAGCCTGCAAAACATACGCCAAATCCTCAGCTGTTTTTGCAATCGGGCCAATTGTATCCCAAGAAGAAGCAAAGGCTGTTACGCCCGAACGCGAAACTCGACCATAAGTCACTTTTAAACCAGAAACAGAACAAAAAGAAGCTGGCTGCCTGATTGAACCACCCGTATCTGTTCCAATCGCAAATAAACATGTATCTGCCGCAACTGCAGCCACAGATCCCCCCGATGATCCTCCGGCTACTCGCTCTAAATCCCAAGGATTCTTGGTATATCCAAAACACGAATGTTCGGTCGAAGCACCACACGCAAATTCATCTAAATTCGTTTTACCAAGCATCACCATTCCGGCTTCCTTTAATTTCTTAACAGCCGTGGCGTCATAAGGTGGCACAAAATCTTTTAACCCCGGCGAACAAACTGTAGTTTTCACCCCTTCGGTGTTCAAAATATCTTTTATTCCCGCCGGGATCCCCTCCAAAATTCCAATTCCCTTTCCTTTTGCAATTTTCGCATCCACTTCTTTTGCCGCCTTTATAGCCACATCCTCAGTCACTGTCACATAAGCATTCAAATCTCCATTCACTTCCTTTGTCCTCTCTAAACACGCTTGCGCCAATTCCTCGGCTGAAAACTTTTTTGTTTTCAATCCCTCATGAGCTTGCTTAATTGTTTGCGTAAAAAGCGTCATATAAAAAACTACATTACTGATTTAACTTTGATTTGGTCATTCTCAATTGGTAATTCTGTGCATGCCAAAAGTGCGGCTGGATCCACGCTCGTTTTAACTTCATCTTCACGATAAACATTCTTAAGACCCGTCACCTGCGAAGTTGGCTCCACATTATCGGTATCAACCTCATTTAAACAATCCATATACTCAAAAACAGCGGAAAGCTGCTTGGAAAACACCTCAACTTCATTTTCGTCAAGAGAAAGACGCGCCAATTTTGCCACATGCCGAACCTGATCTTTGGAAATTTTCATGATTTGAGTCTAACCTAAAAACGTGTAAAATAAAACCCATGAATACTGTTGCTAATGTAAAAAAAGTTGCGCTCCTTTTCTTCATCTTATTTACCGGTGGACATATCCTGTCAACGCTCATGTTGGCGAACGATTATTTTAGTGATACTATGCGCATCCTCAACGGGACTCTAGATATCCCCGCGATTCTTTCTGGCTTACTCTACGGTTTTACCAGTCTTAAACTCTATTTAGAAGACATGGGAAAACACACTAAACCATTTGATTTAGTAGCCGGAATCCTAGGAGGAATTATCCTCTTAGCACTCCTTTACGTTAATTTTCTCCTTTAAATGAAAAAGAAAGTAATAGCCTTTGGAACCTTTGATTATCTGCACGCTGGGCACGAGAACTATTTAAAAAAAGCCGCTGAACTTGGAGACCAATTAATTGTGGTGATTGCTCGCGACCGCACTGCTAACAGTATCCGCGGCAAATATCCAGATCACAAAGAAAAAAAACGTCTCGCTACTGTTAAGGCTTTACCTTTTGTCACCAAAGCAGTCTTGGGTGATCTCGAAGACAAATACAAAGTTCTCAAAAAACATAAACCCGATATAATTGCTTTAGGCTACGACCAATTTGTTTTCACCCAACAACTTTCCAAAATACTAATTGGACTTAAATTAAATTCAAAAATCACCCGTTTAAAACCATACAAACCAGAAATGTATAAGAGTTCTCTTATCCGCAAAACCTCCCTCAAATGTCCTTCACCGTCCCTTTCCAGCGCAGCCTAAAAATGGCCATTGGTAACCTGTGGCGTAATAAATTATTAACCACAGCCACTATTTTGGTAATGGGACTTATTTTGTTTATTTTCAATGTGATTTTTATGGTGAATGTTTTGGCTAACCAAGCCATCGACAGTTTAGAATCCAAAGTAGATATGATTTTTTATTTAGAAGACACGGCTGACATCTTGGTTGTAAATCAATTAGTCCAAGATTTAGAAGCTCTCCCCGAAACCGACATAGTCACTTACCTTACCAAAGAAGAAGCCCTCCAAACCTTACTCGAAAAATACAAAGAATCCGGTGAAGCTGATCCTTTTGAAACTTATGGACTCGATAACCCTTTACCAGCCAGTATTCACTTAACAACTCACGAGGCAGCAGACCAAGAAACAATCTTAAGTTATCTGCTGCAAACCCATTACGACACGGTTTTAATGGATATTGAAAGTAACGAAGAAAACCGCCAAATTGTTCAAAATTTAATTCAAATCACTGTTTTTACGCGCAAATTACTCCTCGGCATAATTCTCACCTTTTTGATAGGCAGCACCATGATTATTGCTAATGCCATTCACATCACCATTTTCAATCGCAAAAAAGAAATCAACATCATGCATTTAGTAGGAGCCACACCAACTTTTATTCGCTCCCCTTTCTTACTAGAAGGAGCTATTTACGGATTATTTGCCTCTCTAATTGGCGTCGTACTTTTAATGGCTTTCTCTAATAGTTTAGACTTAACTGAATTCACCTATCTCACCCTAAATATTAATTACTTATCGCTTTTTATTACCCAGTCTATTTTGAGCATGTTGCTGGGGATGGCTAGCAGTAGTTTAGCAACGCACTTTTACTTAAAACACCACGCTCGCGTATGAACCCGCGTTCCTTTACCGTCAGTGGCATTATCATTCGGATGGCTGATTTAGGAGAATCAGATCGTTTTATTACTGTCCTTACTCCAGACCGCGGTAAATTAACTTGTATTGGCAAAAACCTCCGTACTTTAAAAAGTCGCCGCAATTCTCAATTAGAACTTTTTAGCAAAGTACAAATTCAATTTTGGAAAAGTCGTAACAATTACTATCTCCAAGATTGCAAATTAGAAGAAAGACACCCCGAGCTTAAAAAAAACCTAGCTAGCCTGGCTTCAGTAGCTTTTATTGTCGAAGCCACGGAAAAACTCACCGTTGATGAAAACCACATCCCCGGACTCTATGATTTATTAGAGGAAACCCTATCTTTAATTGAATTTTACCCAAAAAAACACGAAGTTTTACGAGAAGCCTACATCATTAAATTACTGAGTTCTATTGGAACAATTAGCAGCTTTCGAACCTGTTCAGAATGCCGCGAAAAACTCCCCTCAGAATCTGCTTTTTTAGATGAAAATCACACCACTATTCACTGCGTAAACTGTGCCGAAAAAAAATCTTCCCACTTACGCGAAATCCCTTTAGAAACATTAAAACTAATGCATTTTATTCTCGCCCATCAAATCACTGCTGTCCTCAAATTAAAAATGACTCGTCAACATATAAATATTATCGACGAATTTGGACGCACTTTTTTAAAACACGACCTACATTATCCCCTTAAATCCGAAGCTTTTTTAAACACCTACGGATAAAGTTTAGCTGAACAATCACGACCATTCTTGCGACAAATCACAATATAAACGCCCTCTTTTGCTGCAGGGTTATCATATCCATATCCAACCCAATCATGAAGCTGGGGTTCTCCTCTAGAATTACCAGGACCCTTTAAAAATTCCTGACCTTGTGCCAACAACGAAGTCCTTTGATCTTTAGTTAAAGTCATATCTAAACGAGTTCGAAGGCGAATTATCATATTTAAATCATCACCTGACTCAGCTTGCACTTTTTTTACAACTTCATGTATCCCCAACAAATTATCCCCTACCACTTCTGGTGATGGCTGAACTTCAGGGACAACCCTTCCATCGTCACCCCCTCCGTCGGAAAGTGGCGGAGGAGTAATAAATACATCATCTTCTGATTGATCAATAATCATTCCTCCCTCCCCATTCCCAGTGTTATAAATCACAAACAATTCACCAAATGAATTCAATCCATACGCAATTTCGTCACCCGGCAAAGGATATAACCCTCCTTCCATTCTTGATTCCAAAAACTCACTTATTCGTTCCACATAATAATCAATATCCCACAACATATCCTCTTCTATGCCTAAGCAATCGTTCAATAAATCAAAAACACTGTCTCCTTCTTCTTCAATCGTATGAACACCCATCACATGACGCTTATGATATTCGCGTGCCGTAAATTCTTGGCACTTCTTATCCCGACAAAACAACATACTTATATCCTCATCATCATTGTTGTTTCTTATAAGTCCCAATTGATCTGTTAAAACCGTACTAGCTGGACCTCTATTATTTGATTCTAAATAATTCAAATAAGGCTGAAAATAATACTCAGCTAATTTAGGCAAAGGGTTTTCTGTAATAACTGGACTTGATTCATAAGACGCATTCGCATGCTCTAAATACTTCAATGGTGAGAGCCCCGTAGAAGAAGGTGCAAATAAAGCCCCATAAGCTGGATAATTTTTCTCAACCTCTTCAGGAGTTAATTGTTCAAATGTAGTAGCGGCCGCCACTTCACGAGGATCCACTGGTGGATCTCCTCCTTGAAGCCAAGTCAAAGTTTCCGTATAACGAGTTTCTAACTGACCAGAATAATTATCGCCTGTATCCGCTCCATAAAAAGATTGAAATCCAGCATAACTCCAACCCTGTTCATCTGGGAAATCCCCAATAACTTCTCCCATTACTTTTGAGGGGCTATAATCAATTCTAACCTTTCCCGAACAACTCTTTGTCTCTCCTTCTTTCGCCTTTGGAGTCTTAGAATTAAAAAACACCACATAAGGCCCATCTTCATCAACACCCATCCCTACTCCATCTTTGGCCTGCAAAGAAGTAACCTTACGACCCATTAATGACAAATAACGTTCTAGTTTTTTTATATAAGGACTAGGGTTTCTCAAATAACCATACTCATCATTTAAAGTTCGAATCGCTTTATCAATATTCCCATCAGTTTCCAATTCTTGGAACCTAAAACTTGAATCGTCTTGATAAACGTCTAAAGCCTGACGTACTTTTTCCTCTTTAGAAATAGTATCTTGATTACACGCCGCACCATCACACTCTTCCAAAGCTTTTTCAATCAAAAAAGCCAAAAACAACCGACAAGCATTCGAATACTGATAAGTTTGACCTTCCGACATTTGTAAACGCTGTCGTGCTCGCATCCCAGGACTATCTTTATTCATCAAAACATGAAAACAAGACAACGAAAATGCCTTATGTTGATTCTCATATTTATGAAAAACTCCAGTCCCAATTGGATAACTTGTCTCCGCGCACGCTACTGCTACCATCATTGATAACAATCTCTCTTCACCCATCGTATCTATTAAATACTTAACATATGGCGCATAAAACTCATCATGCTTAATAATTTCAAGCGTTGGTCGCGCATATTCATTTACAAAATCCACCGTACTAACTGGGCGTGTTTCGGGATTAAGAAAAACTGGAACTAACGTCCCTACCTTAAAAGTATCACCACCATCAATATTAAAAGATCTACTCTGACCAGCCTTAGAAGCTCTCACTTCTGCTAAATAACCAAATCTCTCTGGATCTTGATCCGCCATTGTTTCCGTAAAATAATCATAAACATCATCACGAGAATCACCTTCTTGCACAATATAAAAATACGACCCCTCATTTTGCATAATCACCAACGGGACTCTTTCATCAGCAGTCCCATCATCATCATCTCCAATCTCTTCATCCCTCCCCCCCCAAAAAACAACATCTTGTCCCTGCCATTCTCCATTTGGAGAAGGGATTAAATGTTCAGTTAAGAGTTGTGCTTCTTGTAAAGATTCCTGAATAGTTTGCTGAGCTTGTTCAGCAGTATCATCCACCACTTCCCCATCATTACCCTCTCCATTCTGTGGCTCCGAATCCTGAAAAACTAATCTATCTGGTTTAAATTCCAATTTTTTATAAAACATAAATCTGATTTACATGACTTAAATGTATTCTATACTTTCTGAACCGAAATCACACCATCTAATTTCTCTAACTTCCTCAACAATTCCGCCAAAGTATTATAACCAGACATCTCCACAATTAAAGTTCGTATGACTTTCCCTTTTTTCTTCCCAATCAAAGGAAAATCAACCACATATTTTCCCATATCCGCTACCACTCCCAAAACATCACGCAAAAGCCCAACTCTATCTTCGGATTCAATTCGAATTTTAATCTGATATTTCTTTTTACCATCTTCCGAAGCCCAAGTGGCTTCTAATAAACGACTTTTATCAACTTTTTTCAATTGATAACAACCATTTTTATGCACCCGAATACTATTTCCTCTCGTTACATATCCAACAATTGGACTTGGAAAACGCGGTTTACAACAAGCTGACAAAACTGTTGGTAAATCACTTTCCCCAGTAATTAATACTTTATCTTGTGGCCCTTCATCTTCTGGTTCTTCAACCTCAATTTGCTTATCCAAATAATGTTCTGCCTCCTCCTGCATCAATTCTCGTTCCGAGAACAAATTACGAATCAAGGTCCCCACGTGCATTGAACCATTCCCAATCAATTCCACAATATTTTCACGATCCGAAAAAGAAAGTGCCTTTTTACCACCATAATATTTAAGCAATCCACAATTCGGCCCCAAAAGTGGTTTATTCAAACGACGCAATTCTTTATTTATAAGCTCTCGCCCAATTTTTACAGTCTTTTCCCGATCCTGCGTTCTAAACCACGCTTTTATCCGAGCCTTAGCGTGAGAAGTTTTTACAAAAGATAACCAATAACGATTTGGGTCCGGATTTTTTCGAGTCACAATTTCCACTACATCACCACTATTCAAAGGCTGATCCAATCGGATAATACTACCATTTACTTTGGCCTGATGACAACGATTTCCAACATCACTATGAATAGCATAAGCAAAATCCACAGCCGTCGAATCTTGTGGCAAATCCTTTACATCACCATGCGGAGTTAACACAAAAATCCGATCTTGAAAAACATTCACATCCATTCGATCAATTTCTGCCTCCTCGTCCGGAGAATCCATTAAATCTTCTTGCAACTGTTCTAATCCATACAACCAATCCACGTGATGCTTAAACATCTTCAACTCATCATTCTTAGTTGTAGAAACCAAAGCATCCTCCAAATCACTTATTTCATTTTTAGAAAAACCACCTCTACGTAAAAATATTTCTAACTCCTCATCAAAATATGTTTGACGTGATAAAACTTTTTCAAATTCCGCCCGTCTATCTGGCTGTTTATCTAACAAATTATGAAATCTCTTTAAAAGTCGCCGTTCGTGCAGAATATTCTGTAAATCATGCCGAGAAAAACTCAAAGTTTCTGGAGTATTATCTTTGTACCACCAATGAGAAGCAACTCCATATTCCGCCTCGCGGTGCATAGAACTAGTTCGGATCTGCAATTCCACCGGATGATTTCGCAAAACTGTTTTCCCAATCACTGTAGTATGCAAACTGCGATAACCATTAATTTTAGGAACCGCAATATAATCTTTAAATCGTCCATACATCGGGGTCCAACTATTATGAATCGCCCCTAAAGTTGTATAACAATGACCCAAAAACTCCTTCCCTTCTCGCTGTTGATCCGACAATACAATCCGCATCGCAAACAAATCATAAATACTATCAATTGAATTAGCGTTTTTACGTTTAAGTTTTTTATAAATACTATAAAGATGTTTAACTCGACTACTCACCTCTCCCTCAATATCTTCTTCTTTTAAAAATTCCACCAAAATTTCTTGCGCCTTTTTAAGATATTTAGGATCAAGCCGCCCGTGCGCTTCTACTTGAACCTTCAAATCTTCATATTCTTTGGGATGAAGGTGTTTAAAACACAAATCTTCGAGAGGTCCCTTCATGGCGTAAATACCAAGTCGCGAAGCAATTGGTGCGTAAACACGTAAAGTTTCCTCGGCAATTCTAAGTTGTTTATCTTTGGCCACGTACTCCAAAGTCTGCATATTATGAAGTCGATCCGCTAATTTAATAAAAATCACTCGCAAATCCTTGGCCATGGCTAAAAACATTTTGCGCCAACTTTCTACTTCGGCCTGGCCCTGCTGCACCCGGACTAAACTCAATTTTCCAATTCCCTCTACCAATCCCGCCACATCTGTCCCAAATTGTTTTTCAATCTGACTCAAAGTAAAATTTGTATCTTCTGGGACATCATGTAAAAGCGCTGCCAAAATTGTTTCTTCGTCTGGTTTTAATGGTAAAAGCAACTCTGCTGTAGCCAAAACATGACTAATATAAGGATCTCCTGAATAACGCACTTGTCCTTCATGCGCTTTTTTAGCCAAACTATATGCCTCTTCAACTCGTTTTGAATCGAGCGTGGGGAGGTACTCTTTTGCTGACTTTATGATTGATTGAATACTATCCTCCATACCTGTAAAAATCAAATAAACTCAGGAGGATAAGCATATCACAAAAACCCCTTTCAACCAACAATATCGCCAAAAATCAAGTTTACTCTTCCAAATTAAATTCCGTCAAAATAAGATCTAAATCAGAACCTTCCACATCTACTACTTGAACGTTGGCAATCAAAGCTTCTCGATTTAATTCAATATCCTTAATTCGCTTAAACATACTAGTTAAATAATTTTCATAAGTAGTTTTTACATTTTCCAAAACATAATACCGCGCTTTCAAATCTACTTCAGTCTGTTTTAACCCGATAAAAAGAACCAATTGCTCTTCGGCCCCTAAAGCATCAAAATCCTTCAAATCAATAAAAGCCTGGGCTTCCGCCGCTTCTTTAAAAGGCTCATTTTCATCAAACTCTCCCGCTAATTCACCCTGTAATTCCTCAATTTCATCATAATGATCCACTCCTAAATTGTAATATTCTTTAAGCTCCTTCAAATGTTCATCAATAGTTTCGGTTCGATTAGTAGAAGCATCCAAAAGCGTTTCTACATCTACAAAATAAAGATTATAAAGCGCCTCTAAATCTGCTACAAAAACCTGTAATTTAGATGAATAATCAATCGCATCTTCTTCAGATCCCACTAATACTCCGGAATCAACACCGGTAGTCCCTTCTAAACTCGTCGTTGGATCACCTAGTAAAAGCCCACTATAAATCGATGGATCAACCCAAACTTGATCACCAACCGGAACAACAACCTCTTCCGGTGGTGTTTCGTCTGGGTCATCTGGGACAGGGTCATCATCTACAACAACATCCGGGGTTGAATCAGGTTTATCATCAAAAAACTTAAAATCGCCACTAAGTAGTTTTGGAGCTAAGAAAAAGCCCGCCAAAATAACAAAAAGGATTATAAATACTACTCCACAACAAAACTTTAAGTGACGAGTTGTAAGATTAGCCTCGTGCAACAATTGGTGAATTCTTTCGGTAAGTGAACCATCCATGCCCAGTGATTCCAAGGATTCATCTTCTTCTTTTGAATCAACTACTTCACCCTCTACTACTTCTTCTTTCTCCGCAGATTCCGAGGCAAAAGGCTCAGGGTCAGGAGCAAATGGTTCAGATTCAGGTGTTGGTTCTGGATCAGGTGAGTTACCATCAGGATTTAAAAATGGTGAATTTTCCAGAGAAATATCTTCGGGTTTTTGAGGTGGACTCTTTGGTTCATCTTTTGGTTTATCACTTGGTTTATCTTTTGGACCGCCAAAAGGACTCTCATAATTCCCAAAAGCATCTTCTTTCTTTTTAGATTCATCCGGAGCTAAATCAAATGGTGATGGTTCCGGTGATACAGTTTTTGCTGGTTCAGGCGGTGGCATTGGCGCTCCCCCATCTTTATTTTCCGGCAAAGAACTTTCAAAAGGACTAGGCGCAAAATCATCAGTGGCCGGAGCAGGTTGCGAAGGTTCTGGTGACGACGTCACAGGAGCCGCAGGTTGTGCCGGCGCTGAATCAGTCTTTGGCGCCACATCAAATGGTGATGGTTCAGGCGTTGACGGTGTAACTGGTGGTCCTGGAACCGGTTCAGCCTTTGGGGCTGGCTCAGTCTTTGGCGCTGGTGTCGGCTCTGACGGCCCAGAATTATCAAACGAAGCTGCTAAATCAAAAGGAGACGGCTCTGAAGCGCTTGGCGCAGCTGGCCCGATGGCTTCCTCTGCATTTATTTCTGACTTTTCACGCGGTTGATTCATTTTTTCTTCAGCCTCCTGATGAGCCATTTCCAAATCAGGAACAGTCATATCATCTTTCCTCTGGACTGGTGTTTTTGGGACACCAGAACGCTTACGTGGCCTGCGACGACGTTTCTTTTTAGCTGCTGGCTTATCTGTTGTTTGCCCAGAATTAACTGGATCTTGACCAGCTTTTTTTGAATCATCCTTTTTGGTATCTTCATCCGGCATATAAAAATGCTATTTCTTTCCTTATATTATACCAAAAATCCACTTTTTTTTCAACCTGTTATAAGGTTTAAACATGCAGTTCATTAGGAGCTCCACTAAAAGGAGGCATATCTGGCTCCACTGAAACCCCATTAAGCAACCTCAAATAAGCTGCCAAAGGTGGCTCTTCTTCCCGACTTTCCAATCGCTGTCTAACCTGATCCATGATTTCATCCACCTGGGTAGATTGATAAACTGCCAATAACGCCTCCTGATCTTCATCATAAACTAAGGCCTCCGGATGCAAAACCTCGGCAATTGCTGGGTCCACTGGTTGACCTAGTTCATTAACTGTCAAAATCCGATCAGCCAAAGCATTTAACGATTCAATCCTGGCATTTCTCTCTCCATCTGGAGTCATTTGGTCTTGTTGAGGAATCGGAAAAGTCACCGAAGCAACCGCTCCTTTCACCAAATTACTATTACCCATTGATAAAAACCCTCCATTCAAATTTGCAAACAATGAAGTTGCCGCCAAACCTAATCCAGTCCCCCCAGCAGTTCTAGTACGACCACGTGCAATTAATTGATTATTCAAAGCGATTGGTGGAATTTGATCAATTCCATCCTGATCTAACAATAATTTTTCTATTAAATTTAATTCCTCTGGCTCCCGACAAGTGCGAGCCTCCTCTCTCAATTCTTCCAAAATCTCATCATATCCTAAACCAATCGCCTGATCACAAATTCGTAAATTCACTCTAGACAAATCTTCCGAAGAATCTAAAGAAATCAAAAATGCCTGACGATCCACCCTAGGATCTCCTTTCCCTTTCCAATCATTCCATCCTACATCACGAGCTTTTATATAAGACTTTAAATATTGAAGTTTTAAGGCATTTTTCATAATTTGCAAAACCATATTCTGAAAAAACGCTATATCTACCTGAATCATATTTAAAGCTACAGAATCTACATAAATACCAATAACACCCTCTTCCAAATCAGTTATAAGAGTAGGATCAGTTAAAATTTGAACTTTATATCCATAGCTACAAGCCAATGATTCAGCCGTCTCTTGAATATCATGCAATTGTGGAGACCTAACTTCATTACGTGCCCCCAAAAGAGCCAATTGAGTCTGTAAACTATTACGAGCTATAACTTGTGCTTTTGCTGATCTTTCATAAACAGGCTTTGTCCTTTCACTCAATTCACACCTCATTATTTGAAAAGCCGCCCCCTTCATGTGAGTCATAGCTTTTTGAAAAAAATCATGCGCTATAAACCCTAAAAGTTCCTTAATAAAATCTGTGTTTGGAATAGCGTGAATAAGCCAGAAACTAATCCCTATTTTATCAGACGCATCCATTACACGTTGTAACTTTTCATTTAATTCCGGACCCTCTTCGTAACACAAAATATCTCCTAAATCATCTATTGCCTGTTGCAATTCAGTAAGCCCAACTAACATTTGTTCAAGCCACTCCACCATCAAAAACTTCTCTAAAACCTGTCGCTCCTGAACTGACGCTAAGCCCTCTTTAATCGTTCTTACTTCTGGCTCACTTTGAAGTTCTCCAATAACTCTATTAGAATCAGCTAAACTACTTGCAGCCTTAATCATCTCTCCCCAATCTTCTCGTTGTAAAAAGTTCTGCACTGCAGCTCTTAATTCCGGTGACAAAATCGACGTATCCACATCATGTAAAGCACACAAAAACGAAATATCATTTCGCTCCCCACCAGACTCATAAGAAGTTGGAGCGTGAAGTAACTTTAAAAGCTGAATTGTTTTAGGACTAAATTGTTCTGGGGCGGCGTCTCTATCTTCAAGAGAAGAAGTCATTTAAATTGTTTTAATTTAAGAAGAAACCTTAAACTAAAACTTAAATTATGTCAAGGTGTTCAACAAGTTACACGCCAACTCTGACTTAGTCCCCCGAATCGATCGCTGCTCTCGGTCACTAATCAAAACAAACTCACCTTCCTCTGCGTTAATCATTTGCGGTGAATTTGCTACCAAAATATCCACTCCTTTATCGCGCCTTTTCTTCTCGCCCAAATCTGTTAAATCACCAGACTCCAAACCAAATCCAATTACAATTTGATCCGATCGCTTCATCTTAACAACCTCTTTTAAAATATCACGATTTTCTACTAATTTCAGAATGCGTCCATCCCCAGTTTTTTTGAGCTTAACATCCGAAACCCGATAAGGTCTAAAATCCGAAATCGCAGCCGCAGAAATATAAAAATCACACTCTTCAAACTCATCCAAAACTGCTATTCGCATTTCTCCAGCAGTCTTCACACAATCAATTTCCAAATTCTCGTGCGCTATATAATCAACATCCATTTTCCCAGAAATAAGCGTCACTTCCGCCCCACGTAAAAGCGCCTCTCTAACCAAGGCCAACCCCATTTTGCCACTCGAATAATTCGTTAAACAACGAACCGGATCAATTGGCTCAGCTGTGCGGCCAGCTGTAATCAAAAACTTCTTTCCTTTTAAATCTTGCGGAGTCATTAATTGCTCAGTTCGGAGCAGAATTGACTCCAAAGGCGCCAAATGACCCACCGCGTAAATCCCACACGCTAATTCCCCTTTTACAGGTTCAATAATCGAAACCTCCGCGTGACGCAAACGTTTTAAATTTTCCTGAACAATCGAATGCAAATACATAGCTTCGTTCATGGCTGGCGCTATCAAAACTGGTGCCCGTGTGGCGAGCAAAGCTGTTGTTAACAAATCATCGGCCAAACCCGTAGCATAACGTCCTATAATACTTGCTGTTGCTGGGGCCAAAACCACTACATCTGCCGCTTTCATAATCTGTAAATGAGGCATGGAATCATCTCCTGAACGATCAAACATTTGATGGTGCACTGGATTCCCGGAAACTGCTTGAAAAAGCTGTGGGCTTACCAATTCAGTGGCATGCGCTGTCATAAAAACATGCACCTCTGCTCCTTGTTTTTTAAATAAACGCGTTAACTCCAGCGCCTTATAAATCGCCACACTACTGGCTACTCCCAGAACGATATTTTTTCCTTTTAATGACATTTTTATAGGTTAGATTTTGTGCCCGGGCACAAAATAATATTATCAATTAAACGAGTTTTTCCAAACTTCACGGCCACCGCTAACACCGCCGCCCCTTCAACACGATCAATTCTAGCCAATGTTCGCGCATCACGAATTTCGGCGTATTCGTAGGATGGAGCTTCACGCAATAAGTCTTCCACCGCCCCTTTTCCTTGTTCAAATAATTTGTTCACACCTTTTAAGTATTGGCTTATTTTAAGCGCTTCTTTGCGTTCTTCGTCATTCAAATAAACATTCCTTGAACTCATTGCTAGTCCATCTTCCTCACGCACTGTCTCACAAACATGCAACTTTATTTTTGGGAAAAACTCTTTAATTAACCAATCAATCACTCGTGTTTGCTGATAATCCTTTTGTCCAAAATAAACATCTGTAGGCTGAACCTTTTCAAATAAACGCTTTACTACTGTTGCCACCCCTGAAAAATGATCTGGCCGAGAAGCCCCACACAACGCATTTGTTAACTCTTGCGGCGGCTCAATTCGTGTCACATTCTCTACTCCCTCCGGATAAATTTCCGCTATAGTCGGACACCAAATTTCGTCTACTCCTTCTTCTAAAAGCAAATTTTTATCACGTTCCAAATCTCTTGGATATTTATCAAAATCTTCCCCTTCCCCAAATTGCGTTGGATTCACAAAAATACTCACCACCACCCGATCACAATCCTTTCGCGCAGCTCGTACCAAACTTAAGTGCCCCTCGTGGAGAGCACCCATAGTTGGGACAAAACCAATCCTGTTATTTATAGCTTTGATCATGGGATGGAAATATACCACTTTCCACCTCGGATTTAAACTTTTCCGCAGCGGCTTGCATAATATCCCCCATTTCAGCGTATCTTTTTACAAACTTTGGCTGAAAGTCCGAATATAATCCCATTAAATCTGAAACAACCAACACTTGACCATCACAATGCGGTCCGGCTCCAATTCCAATTGTAGGAACTTTTAATTTTTCAGTAACTTTTTGGGCCAATTCAGATGGAATACATTCCAAAACAACCGCTAAACAACCAGCTGCTTCCAAAGCCTGAGCTTCTTTTAGCACTTCTTCGGCCTCACTCTGACTACGCCCTTTAACCTTCATTTTGCTTGTTTCCTGAGGTTTAAGACCAGTATGACCCATTACCTCAAAACCCGCCTCTACCAAGGCCTCACAAATTTCTGGACAACCTTCAATTTTTAAAACTTTTACTCCTGTTTCAGCTGTTAATTTACGCGCACTTTCCATAGCCATTTCAACTGTGTCATAAGAACTTTTTGGCAAATCAGCCACTACCAAACCCGAAGTATGCCCTCGCATCACCGCCATAGTATGCCGAATCATTTCTTCCAAAGTTACAAAATGAGTCGTGGTATCACCATAGACCACCATTCCTAATGAATCCCCCACCAACAAAACATCTACCCCAGCTTTTGATAAAACTTGAGCTGTTGGGTAATCATAAGCTGTAATAACAGTGATTTTTCGCTGGTTCTTACATTCTCGAAGAGATCTTGGCATTAAAGCTCAAGGCTAAAATCAGTAGAAAATCCAGCATTAACTCCTAAGGCTGTTCCCAATGGACCAGCGGCAATTGCCCATAAAAGCAAAGACACTATGCATACGATAATTGTTTTCAAAACTCCAAATCCAAATACAAAATCCATCATTACAAAGAATAGAATCATCACCCAAATTAGAGCCAAAAATCCGACTAAAGGAATAAACAACAACGCCATTGGCGAAATAATAAAACAATAAAGAGTCATAAACCCTTTAAGATCAATTTCCTCCTTTCCTTTAAACAATTTCGTTGCCATATAATATATAATCGCCATTAACAAAAGCCCCATCACAAATCCAAATAACCCTTCCTTTAACATATCCAAAGCACCAAATGCATTGGGAGTTACTCCAAGAGTTTCCATTAACCGATTAGCGGCTCGCAGTGAAAGCCATTGATTAAAAACTGTGGCTGATTGAACCAACGCATAAATCGCCAAACCAATCTTAAAATAATCATGATTCTTAGCCACTCGTCCCATAGCAGCCCGATCACGTTTTATCACCCCTATCAAATCATCCTTTAAGCTGTGTTTTGACTTTTTGGAAGAAGTATCCATAAAATTTAAGTTAAAAAAATATTAATTGGGGATTACGTATAATCCGCCGTATAAATTATCAGCATTCAAATCTTGAAAAAGCGTTAAAAACACAAACACCACCACCACCGCTACAATCAGAGCCATAATCGCCTTTTCAGCAGTTAGTTTTTTAATTTCAATCAAGGTTTTAACTATAAAAACCATCATCCACAAAAACACTACCAAAGCCAAAACTGGAAAAATATTTAAAAATCCAATAATATAACCATGACCAATTACTCGGAGTAACCCATCAAAAGTTCCGTGCGCTTTAAAAAATCGATTAGCCACAAAATGCAACAAATAAATTGAGCCCAAAATAAGAAAAAATGCGACTAAAGCATGACTCAAAGCCTCGAAAACAGTTGGCCGATAAACAACCGGTCCGTATTTCACTGGGAAAAGTAAAGAACCCATAGCCCCAGCTAAGGAAGAGAGAAAAATAATTAACACCGCAATTCTAGTGGCTGAACAATCCTTATACACCGCGTGCATAGCCGGATGATTCAGCTTGGCAACCTCGAAAGCTTGTAAAAGAGTTTTCTTAAAATTCATATGGGATTATTTTACCATAGCCGCCCCAATCGCCGAAACATACTCTGCATTTTTCGGTAAAACAATCTCACGCTCATAAAGATCTCCCACTTCAAAAATAATATCCTTAATCGGATTTATGCGAGTTAATTTACCTGCTAACACAATTGTCTTTAGGTTTTCTGCCTTGGCTGCGAAAACAGCACTAGTCGCAATGGTTTGACCAATTAGATTGGCGAGGCCCGCGGCCAAGTCCTCCTTAGTAAACTCAATTTCTTTGGCCCCGCGGGCCACTTTCCCCAAATTTGAGGCAGTCATATGCCCTGGCACCCTCCCAATCCCCTCACCCACAATATCTTTTACACTTAAATCTACTTTCCAACGATCCCCGCTCTCAAACAATTTTACCAAACGATCTGGATCAGATTCCTTTAATAACAAATCACACAAACTGATAAATGTTCCTCCTCCTACTCCTGTTCCTCCAATATGTTTAAACTCCTCTCCGCGCACCGCCACCATACAAGTTCCAGTTCCCATACTTACTACCAAAAAATCGCGCGCACTTAAACCACTCTCCTCAAATAATCTCTTTCCTCCGGCCCCAATTGCCTCAATTTCATTCACGTGACGCACTAACACCCCATTCAATTCATTTACTGCTCGATGACTTTTTCCTCCTGTTACACGAACTTCATCTAACCCTTTCAAATCAATCCCCACATCCGCTACAAACTGTTCCAAGCTACTCATATTAATTTTTCCCCTTTCATAAGAATCAAACGCCACAAATTCCGCACCATGAAGCCGCACCACATCCACTGTTGACCCCCCAAAATCAATTGCAAGTATTTTCATGAACCCCATATTACCAGTATTTTCCCCAACAAAATAGCGATTTGCCAATTGATCTTACCCAAAAAACATTCTCATTAAAGGTTAAATCCGGTAAACTTTTGCTCGTTAAATTTTAAATTTCCTTAACCCTATAAAGGTATGTCAATCCCTCTAATGGCTTTGATCGTGAGTGCAGCCGTTCTTGTTTACGCTGTAATCATTGTAATCAATGTTCTTAACAAAAAACCTGGCACCACCACCATGCAAGAAATTGCTGGTGCTATCCAAGAAGGTGCTATGGCTTTCTTAAACCGCCAATTCAAAACAATTGCAGTTTTTGCTATTCTCATTTTCCTTGTTATGGGCTTTGGCCTTCCGCAAGGCGAATATCACGACGGCTATTTAATGGCTCTCGGTTTTATTGTTGGTGCTTTTTTCTCCGCTTTAGCTGGTTATATTGGCATGGGCATGTCTGTTCGCGCCAATGTTCGCACTGCTAACGCTGCTAAATCTGGATTAAAAGAAGCTCTTAACGTTGCTTTCCGTGGTGGATCTGTAACTGGATTCGCTGTTGTTGGCCTCGCTCTACTTGGTGTGAGTGGCTTTTACGCGCTCTTTACCATGGTTTGGGACGTGCCAGTTGGTTACGCCCCTGATCTTTTGATTGGATTTGCTTTTGGAGCATCACTTGTTTCGCTCTTTGCTCGTGTTGGAGGTGGAATTTTCACTAAAGCCGCGGATGTAGGAGCCGACCTAGTTGGTAAAATTGAAAAAGGAATCCCCGAGGACGATCCACGTAACCCCGCTGTTATCGCTGATAACGTTGGTGACAACGTTGGTGACTGTGCTGGTATGGGAGCTGACTTATTTGAAACCTACGCTGTAACGTTGATTGCGGCCATGATTTTGGCTGCTTCTACCCTCCTTGATACTACTGGACAAATCGCGATTGAATTCCCACTCGTATTGGGTGCTATCGCCGCTGTAGCTTCTGTTATTGGTAGCTATTTTGTCCGTCTAGGTAAAGGAGAGAACATTATGGGCGCTCTTTATAAAGGAACCATTGCCACTGGTGTTATTTCTGGGATTGGATTCTTTTTCGCCAATAAATGGTTGATGGGTGGTGATATGCGTATTTTCTACGCCACTCTCGTTGGTTTAGGTATTACCTTCTTTATTTTTGTGATTACAGAATACTACACTTCTACTAAATACAGACCTGTTCAAAGAATAGCTGAGGCATCTAAAACTGGAGCTGGAACCAACATTATCGCTGGTCTTGCGGTTGGATTGTTCAGCACCTTCTGGCCAGTAGTTTTGATTTGTACTGGGATTGCTCTTTCTTTCTGGCTTGGCGAAACCTCTACTTTAAATAGTGGAATTTACGGTATTGCCTTGGCAGCTGTGGCCATGCTTTCTACTACTGGAATGGTGATTGCCATGGATTCTTACGGTCCAATTACTGATAACGCTGGTGGAATTGCCGAAATGAGTAAATTGCCTGAATCTGTCCGTAAAAACACTGACGCTCTCGACTCAGTTGGAAACACTACCAAAGCGGTAACTAAAGGTTACGCTATTTGTTCAGCGGCCCTAGCAACATTGGTACTATTCCAATCTTACAACGAAGAACTTATGGCTAACTCAGCTGGCGAAGAATTTATATTTAGCTTAACTGATCACCGCGTGATGATTGGTCTCTTTATTGGTGGGATGCTTCCTTTTTTATTCAGCGCTCTCTGTATGGAAGCCGTTGGAAAAGCCGCTCACAAAGTTGTCGAAGAAGTTCGCCGCCAATTCAAAGAGATCAAAGGAATTATGACTGGAAAAGCTAAACCTCAATACGATGTTTGTGTTGATATTGTAACTAAGGCTGCTCTCGCTGAAATGGTTGTACCTGGTGTTCTTGCGGTTGGTGCTCCAATTTTTGTTGGTTTTGTTCTTGGTCCTTACGCTCTTGGCGGATTACTCGCTGGTGTGATTATTTCTGGGCTTCTCCTTGCACTCTCTATGTCTAATGGTGGAGGTGCTTGGGATAACGCTAAAAAATATATTGAAGACGGACACTTTGGTGGGAAAAACTCCCACGCTCACCACGCCGCTATAGTTGGTGACACGGTTGGTGATCCTTACAAAGACACTGCCGGACCAGCTTTGAACGCCTTAATTAAGGTTATCAATACTGTGGCGCTTATCATTGCACCTTTAATTGCAGTTTGGAGTTTTTGGGGGTAATATAATTTCCTATGCAAAACCTCCCAGTTAACGAAAATAGAAATCATCAAGGCTTAGAGGCCTCGCTTACCGCGGGGGCTCTAAGTCCTTTTGAATTAATATTTAAAGTCGACCAAATCATTGATGGACATGCGGTTTTAACCTCCCAAGAAACTGGGGCCATTAATTGGCCTACCGCCCGCACCCCCTCTAAATTAGAAGTAGGAGATCAAATCATATTGGCCTTAAATCACTCCAACGGAGCGACCCCAGAAAACAACAGCAAGTGCTGCGAAAACTGTAATGATTTAAATCACTTGAGAACTTTGCTCGAAGAACTGGTTAGTTAAATTAATTCATCAAAAAAGGCCCCTCAAAACTGAAAGGCCTTTTTAATTTATCGTTCTTAATCACTTCCTTCTTCACTCTTCTCTTCACCTTCCGCACCTTCTTCACCTTCCGCACCTTCTTCACCTTCTTCACCCTCTTCACTTTCAACTGGGATTTCCTCTTCCTCTTCACGCGGAGCCATAACAGTCACCACACTACGTTCTGGATCAGTTATAACTTCAATATTTTCCGGAACAATAAGGTCACTAACATGAATAACCGCATTAAAGTCTTCTAAACTAGTAATGTCCACTTCGATTGAGTGAACCAAGTATTTTGGTAAACATTTAACCTCAAGTTCAGAAATATTAGTCATAAGTATTCCACTTAGATCCTTCACAGCCGGCGCAATTCCCACAAATTCGAGTGGAATATTAGTATTCACTTCTTCATCCATACGCACGTTTTTAAAATCAACGTGCAATATCTTTCCAGTCATTGGATCGTATTGAATTTCATGAACCAAAACTGTAATTGGTTCTTTCTGACCTCCAACTTCCAATTCAATCACTGTGCTTTCACCAGCTTTTTTATAAGCATGACGAAAAGCTTGATAATCCATTTGCAGAGACAAATTTTCTTTACCGTGACCATAAAATTCAGCCGGTAAAATACTTTTTGAACGTAAGTGTTTAGGTTTTAGGGCTGTGTCTCTTTTTTCAGCCACAAGTTGTACAAAATCCATAATAAATAGAGTTTTTAATTTAAGAGCACACGGATACTAACTAAAAACTTGGGCTTAATCAAGAAAAAATGCACCTGGCCATCTCCTTAAAACTTTGATATGAATAAATGGCCTACAATTTAAATCCAATTTCCCATGAACAAAATGCAACAAATGAAAGATCTGTATAAGCTTCAAAAACAGGCTAAACAGATCAAAAAGAAGCTTCAAAATATTCACATCGAAGCTGAAGAAGAAGGTGTAAAAATCACAATTAACGGTGAACAAGAAGTTGTTAAAGTCGAAATTTCTGAAGATGCCATAAAAGATAAAAATAAATTAGAAGCATCAATTTTAAACGCTCTTAAAAAAGGTCTCAAAAAATCTCAAGAAGTCGCGGCCGTAAACATGAAAGATGTTATGGACCAAATGGGTATGAATTTACCAGGAATGGGATAATCCTCTCGTATGAAACGAAAAAATCGACGTAACGGGTTGGGAATTTACGTGGTAATAATTGTGATAGCCATAGTTGGCTTAATTATTTTCAAAAACTTCCCAAATTGGCACACTAATTGGCTCGAAACACCAGCTAGCAATGATGCCAGTTCAATAATTTTTGAAATAGAAGCTGGTGATAGTGGTAAAACCGTATCTGAAAATCTAAAAAAAGAAGGTTTAATTACCAATGGTTGGGCTTTTTATTATTACTTAAAAAATAATGATCTAGGCCAAAGCATTCCAATTGGTCGTTTTGTGCTTTATCCCACTATGACTCCCCTTGGGATTATCGAAACCATCACTGGTGATGTTGGCCAAGTAGTTTTTACTATCCCTGAAGGCTATACAATTGCTCAAATTGACGACAAATTGTATAAAGAAGGACTAATTGAAGACGATAAATTTGAATACTGTGCCGAAAACTGCGAATTCAAACGCGAATGGGGCCTAATGAGTGGTTACTCCAGTTTAGAAGGTTACCTTTTCCCAGACACCTACTTTATTGATCCTAACACTTTTACCCCCGAAAAATTTATTGATAGATTGCTTTATACCTTTGAAGAAAAAACTCTCACTGCTGAAAACATTACTTTAATCGAAACTAGCAGCCGCACTTTAGACGAAATCGTAATTGCCGCCTCTATCATTGAACGAGAAGTGTTTTTGGACGAAGACATGGCCCTAGTTTCTGGCATTATTTGGAAAAGATACGACAGTGGCTGGGCCCTTGGAATGTGTTCCACAGTCAACTACATCACCGGAAAACAAGAAGTCACTTACGAAGACACTAAAATCGACTCCCCCTACAACACCTATCAAAATGCTGGGTTCCCTCCTACTGCCATTTCTAACCCGGGATTAAGCGCTATCGAAGCTGCTATAAACCCCCAAGCCAGTGAATATTGGTTCTTTTTAAACACCTTAGATACTGGCGAAACTATTTACGCCGTAACAAACGAGGAGCACAACACTAATAAAGCAATTTATTTAAATTAACCTCTCTTTTTCATGGATCCTTTTTACATTGGAATAATCGGAGCTGTTATTCTTGTTCTTGGCGCAGCCTGGCCCGTAAAACCCAAAATTCATCCTGCCAAAACTGTAAAAAGTTGGTTATTTGCCAGTGGCGGTGTTTTTATGTTTGCTTATGCCTTACTTGGTTATTTGGCTGGTGGACCAATCTTTTTTGTAATTCTCCAAGCACTCGTCCAAATTTCCAGCCTACTTATGCTTTTTAACACCCCAGACAAAATTGATATCCCAGTTATTGGAATCTCTGGAGTCGCTTTAATTATCTGGGCACTCACTTTATTTGAAGACTACACGACTTTGATTTTTATTTTTGGATTACTCGGCATTGCCCTCGGCTATGCTCTGGGCCCAGCTACTAAACGTGGAAATATTGCTTTAACAACCGGAAGCTTACTAATTGCCGTGTTTAGTTATTTAGTAGCGGATTGGATTTTCTTCTGGCTGAATACTTTCTTTGCGATTTTCTCGGGATATTACGCCATAAAACTCACCGCAATCCCTCCAAAAACTCGCCCATCTCACTAACTCCACCATTTACCAGCGCTTTTATTGCCTGTGTACAACAGATCGCAATGTCAACTTTGCCTTTTAAAAAATCCACATCCTCTTTTTGTTGAATTCCAAAACCCATAGCAAGTGGAAGGTCTGTAGCGGCACGGGCACGAGCAATATAAGCCTCCTCCTCGGGTCCAAACTTAGTATGTGTTCCAGTTACCCCTAAACGAGCCTGACAATAAATAAACCCACTAGCCTGAGCTGCAATTTTACGCATTCGTTCATCTGATGTAGTAGGCGTAAACATCAAAATCGGATCTACATTGTGCTCACGACAAGCCGCAATATATTCCTCAGACTCCTCGACCGGCAAATCTGGCAAAATAAATCCCTTAACACCAATTTTAGCCGCCCTTTCGACAAACTCATTCACACCGTATTTATAAACAATGTTGTAGTAAGTCATAAACACAAAATTCACCTCGGGATAATCACGACAAACTTCTTCGGCAAACTCAAAACACTGTTCAGTTGTAGTGCCTTTCTCCACTGATTCTTGTTGTGCGGCCGTAAAAAACGGCCCATCGGCTTGAGGATCAGAAAAAGGAATTTGCAATTCAATAATATCAACCCCAACGCGCGCCATCTCGGCCACCGACTCAAGGCAAAGTTCAAATGACGGATAGCCAAGTACGGCGTGTGAAACAAGTAAAATCTCCTTATTATCTTTAAACTTCATAATCTTGGGCTTTAGAAATAATAAATTCTTTCCAGGACTGATCGTCATAAGCATCGGCAATCGTAAAAATATCTTTATCCCCACGACCGGATTGATTGATAATAATTACATCGTCCTTGGATAATTTGGGGGCCTCTTTAAAAGCCTGCGCAAAAGCATGGGCTGATTCTAAGGCTGGAATAATTCCTTCCTTTTCAACCGCTAATTGATGTGCGTCAATAACTTCTTGATCAGTAGCTGCTTCAAACCGAACGCGCCCAGAATCTTTAAGGTGAGACATAATTGGCGAAACACCCACATAATCTAAACCAGCCGCAATAGAATGAGTTTCTTGCAATTGCCCATCATCATTTTGAATAAAATAAGTTTTGTAACCCTGGGCCACGCCAAGCGAAGCATCACTAGCCGCTAATCGAGCGGCGTGTTTTTTGGTGTTAATTCCTTCCCCCCCGGCTTCTACTCCAATTAGTTCAACTTCATCGTCTAGGAAGCCTTGAAAGATTCCAATGGCGTTGGAGCCGCCGCCCACACAAGCATATACTTTAGATGGCAAAGAATCTTCGGCGGCCAAAATCTGCTCCCGGGCTTCATCGCCGATTAGGCGCTGAAAAAGTGCGACCATCTCTGGAAAAGGGTGTGGACCACAAACTGTCCCCAACACGTAATGAGTATCTTCAACGTGCGTTACCCAATCTTTCATAGCTTCGTTAATCGCATCTTTTAAAATACCTGTTCCGCTGGTTACGGGAACTACTTTAGCCCCTAATTTTTCCATCCAAAAAACATTTGGACGCTGACGTTTTACATCTGTTGCGCCCATATAAATTATACATTCCAACCCCAACCGAGCCGCCATTGTCGCTGTAGCCACACCATGCTGCCCAGCTCCGGTTTCGGCAATCACTCGCTTCTTTCCAAGACGTTTTGCTAACAATCCCTGCCCAATCACGTTATTAAGTTTGTGAGCGCCAGTATGATTCAAATCTTCACGCTTAATATAAATTTTGGGACCGTCAAAATGTGAGGTTAAATTTTTTGCCAACATTAATGGCGTTGGCCGACACGAAAACGTTTGCAATTCATGATTAAACTCCTCCCAAAATACACTATCGTCCTTAATCGCCTCAAACCCAGCAATTAACTCTTCAAACACGGCGTGGAGCACTTCTGGGATAAACATCCCCCCAAACTCCCCAAAATATCCTTTGTCTGATTTCATATTTTCATTTGGTTAAGTTCTTGCATTAAATTTTTAAAATCCTCCTCATTTAGAGATTGCTTACCATCCGAAAGCGCCTCGGTAGGATTAGGATGCATCTCAACAATCACACCATCCGCTCCAACCGCCTTAGAAGCTTTTGAAAGCGGTGTTACTAATGAATACACGCCTGTTCCATGACTTGGATCCACCACAATCGGCAAATGCGAAAGTTCTTTTACCAATGGAACAATATTAAGATCCAAAGTATTTCGTGTGGCCCGCTCAAAAGTCCGTATTCCACGTTCACACAAAATCACATTTGGATTCCCTTCATTCAAAATATATTCAGCCGCTAACAAAAATTCTTCGAACATAGCCGATGGACCACGTTTAAGTAAAATTGGCTTTTTAGTGCGACCAACTAATTTTAATAATTCAAAATTCTGCATATTACGCGCCCCAAGCTGAATCACATCTGCATATTCAACTAACAAGTCCAAATGATCTGCATAAAGAAGTTCTGTCACAATCGGAAGACCAGTTTCTTCTTTGGCTTTGCGCAATAATTTGAGCCCCTCTTCACCCAATCCTTGAAAAGAATACGGACCAGTACGAGGTTTGAACGCACCACCACGAAGCATATTTGCACCAGCCGCTTTTACGGCCCGAGCTGCCTCCATGATTTGCTTTTCAGATTCCACGGAACAAGGTCCGGCAATCATCACAAAATTACCTCCCCCTACTTTTACACCATCCACATCCACAATTGTGTCTTCTGGATTCCATTCACGACTTACTAGCTTATAAGGCTTAGACACGTGAATAAGCTCCTTTACTCCTGGAAGATGAATCAAAGAATCACCATCCACGTAACCAGTATTGCCCAAAATTCCAATAGCCGTACGATGGCCGCCGGGCAAAACTTCGGCTTTCAAATCCATGGCCTCGACGGCGGCCACAATATCCTTAACATTTTTATCGGTCGCAGACCGATCTAAAACAATTAACATTTTTTGAGGTGGTTAATAAATTTTTTAATTAAATCATAATTTTTTTGACCATTTTCCTCTACTCCCCGCGCCACATCCACACAATACGGCATTAAATCAGCCGTAACTTTTTTTACATTTTCCGCATCCAATCCCCCAGCCAAAAAATACGGAACTTCTGGCTCCTCCCCCATCTCAATTACCCCCTCTTCCCCTTTTTTCAAATCAAACAACGGAATCACTCCCTCATAAGGCTCTTCCCCCACTAAAAACGATTTAATAACTGGTTTTTCAACCTGTTCACAATACTCTGCTGACTCATTTCCATGCAACTGCACAAAATCAAAATTCACCCCAATTTCATTTACTAATTCAAGCGGGGCATCTTTAAACAAAGCCACTGTTTTTGCTTTCTCAACCTCAATCTTTCGCGCTTTTTCGGGGTCAATATAACGAGGGCTACTTTCTACAAAATTAAATCCCAAAAACTCCACTCCCAACTCTTCACAAGCCGTTGCTGTTTCTTGATCTTGAATTCCACAAACTTTCACCAAAGGCCGCTCTTTTTTAAATTCATAAACTTTCGTCGCTATATCAGAAGCTCGCAAAATCGCTGTCCCCACTAACATGGCATCAGCTTTACCTCTTAACTTTACTGAATCATACCGATCACGAATCCCGCTTTCCGAAACCAAAATTACATCATCTGGAATCTGCGACCGCAAACGAAGCGTTGTTCCTACATCAACCTGAAAAGTCTTTAAATCACGATTATTCACACCAATAATTTTTGCCCCAGAATTAAGCGCTTTCTGAACCTCTTCCTCCGTATGCGTTTCCACTAACGCTTCCATCCCTAAATGTTGCGCCTTCTCCCGAAACTCGCGCAACTCATCCTCTGACAAAATCGCAGCAATTAACAAAATTGCATCCGCCCCCATATGGGCTGATTCCACAATCTGCTTTTCATCAATCACAAAATCCTTACGAATAAGTGGTAAAAAAGTTCGCTTCCTAATCCTAGCAAATAACTCCTTACTTCCTCCAAAAAACTTTTCATCGGTAACCACAGAAATCGCATCCGCTCCATTTTGTTCATATGTTCGCAAAATCTTTTCTGGCTCTATATTCGGACAAATTTTCCCGGCACTTGGCGAAGCCATTTTAATTTCCGCAATTAACGACAATCTATCCTTTCCTTTCAAGATTTTTTTAAATAAAAAACCACGACAATGACCAGGCTCAGGAACTTCCAAGTCCTTCATTTTCGCAACTTCTTGACGCTTAACTTTTACAATATCATCTAAAATACTCATACTCGGTGACTTAACGAAATATATTTATGAAAAAGATCATAGGCCTTCCCGGTATCAAGCGCACTTAAAGCTAATTCATAACCCTCTTCCATAGTTCGAGCTTTATCAGTCAAAAGAAAACCAGCCGCACTATTCAAAAGCACCAAATCACGTACTGGGCCCGAAACATCACCCGTCATAACACCATCAAAAATCTCCGCATTTTGTTTAGAATCCCCTCCTTCAATATCTTTAAAAGAAACCGGCTTAATGCCAATTGTTTGCGGGTCAAATTCATAAAAAATCAAATTCCCATTTTTTAATTCAAAAACATCGGATTTTCCAGTAATTGTAAGCTCATCTAACCCGTCACTTCCATGAACTACCATCACCCTTTCATGTCCTAAATTTTTAAGAACTTCAATCATTTTTTTACCAGATTCTAAATCAGAAACTCCTAAGATTTGACGTCGCACGGACGCTGGATTAGTAAGTGGTCCTAACAAATTAAAAACCGTACGTCTCTTAAGTTTTTTACGAACCGGCATCACATATTTCATGGCCGGATGATAAAAAGGCGCAAACATAAACCCAATTCCCAAAGTGTTTAAGGTTTCCTCAACCTGTTTTGGATCTAATTCAATCTTTGCCCCCAATTTTTCCAAAACATCAAAACTTCCACATCGACCACTTGCCGCTCGATTACCATGTTTCGCTACCGGAACCTTACCAGCGGCTAACACAAAAGCAGTCATGGTCGAGGTATTGACTCTTTGCAAACCAGAACCTCCAGTTCCACACGTATCCACTGCTTTTTCAAAACCACGCACCGGATTCACAAATTCTCGCATTACTTTAGCCATCCCCGTAATCTCTTCAACTGTTTCCCCGCGATCTGCTAATTCAATCAAAAGCGCTTCCATTTCACTCTCTTCCATTTCACCTTTAAGCATGCGTTCCATTAATTCAGCTGCCTCATTTTCCGTATAAGTTTTAGACATCTAAAAAACTTTTAAGAATAGTTTTACCCACTTCAGTCCCAATACTTTCGGGATGAAATTGAATTCCATACAAAGGATATTTTTCATGCTGTAAAGCCATAATTAATTGATCCCCACTTGTTTCGGCAGTCACCTTTAAATCTTTTGGAAAAGATTCTTTTTCAGCCATCAAAGAATGATATCGCATCGCCCCAAATTCTTCGGGAAGACCAGCTAAAATATTGGGATAAGGCAACTCTTCAACATCCAATCTTTTCACTTCCGAAACCTTGCCATGCATAATCTCCGGAGCCTGCACAACTTCTCCACCATGCAACAACGCAATCCCCTGATGTCCTAAACAAACTCCTAAAATCGGCTTTCGACTAGCTAATTCCTTGATAACAGCCCGGCATACACCAAAATCCTTGTCATTGGCTGGGTGCCCGGGCCCCGGCGAAATAACAATATGACTGGGATCCATTTTTTCAATTTCTTCCAACGTAATTTCATCATTCCTATAAACCACTGGATCACCCCCTAACTCTCCCAAATACTGATAAAGGTTATAAGTAAATGAATCGTAATTATCAATAATTAAAGTTTTCATCGTCTAAATTTAAGGTTAAAGAACAGATAAACAGGACTTAGCTTTGTGCAAACATTCCTCATGCTCGCGTTCTGGGACTGAATCGTAAACAATCCCGGCCCCGGCTTGAATATAAGCTTTATTTTCTTTACAAACCATAGTTCGAATCGCAATCGCAAAATCCATATTCCCGGAAAAATCAAAATAACCAACTGCTCCCCCATAAATTCCTCGTTGTCTCTTTTCTAATCCCGAAATCAATTCTGCGGCCCGAATCTTCGGCGCCCCCGAAAGAGTTCCGGCCGGAAAACAAGCTCGAAAAACATCAAACATATCTTTTCCCTCACGCAAATTACCCGTAACATCTGAAATCATGTGCATAACAGAAGAAAACCGTTGAATATATTTCTCGGCTGGCACAATCACTGTCCCCACTTCCGCCACTCTTCCCACATCATTTCGCCCTAAATCTACCAACATCATATGTTCGGCTAATTCTTTGGGATCTACTTTTAATTCCGCTTCCAACCGCTGGTCTTCCTCTTCATTTTTTCCTCTAGGACGTGTCCCCGCAATCGGCCGCACCAAAACTTCACCACTTTCAACTCGCACCAGTGTTTCTGGCGATGCTCCCACCACGGCAAACCCTTCAAACTGCAAAAAATACATATACGGCGATGGATTCGCATGTCGCAATCCTCGATACAATTCAAAAGAACTTCTTTTGGTCTTAGCCACAATCGAATGACTAACCACAATTTGAAAAACCTCGCCCTCTTCAATATAACGCTTACATTTTTTAACTTGTTCTATAAATTCATCCCTCCCCGGCTCTAATTCGTAATCTGTTACCCCCTCACTCGGCTCAATAAAAGGAATCTGCAATGGAGCTTGAATTTGCGCCAAAATTTCATTCATTCCATCTTCTTTTTCTCCTTCTCCAACTAAATAATGCAATTTAGCCACGTGTTTTAAGTGATCAAAACAAATCACCACTCTTGGTAAAAAGAAAATCCCTTCTGGGATATCCATTCCAGCCTTTTTTTCAGATTTAGGAATATCTTCCACATGATGAATTACTTCATACGAAAAATAACCTACAAACCCAGCCATTAAACCTTCTCGCACTTCCTCCTCAACTTCGTAACTTTCCATCTTCTCTTTAATCAATTTTAAAGGATCCTCATTTTCATCAAACTCCAAAACCTCAATTGGATCAAAACCAATAAATGAATACCGCCCCATTTCACCATCTTGTTCCGCACTCTCTAGTAAAAACGAATGCTCTCGCCCCAAACAAAGCTTATAATAAAGCGATATCGGCGTCTCGGTATCCGATAAAATTTCCCTAGTTATAGTATTGTATCGATTCACCAGTACAAAGTTGTTAAAAAAATAAATTTAAAGAAATAAATTAAACCCTCCCTTACTCGCCCTTATCGCCTTAGCACCGCGCGTAACTTTATCAATACTAACTCCCAGTTCTTCCTTTACTTTACGCTGAGATTTACCCTCTGAAAGCAACTTTACAATCTGCCAACGCTCAGCCACTTGCTCTAGTTCATGAGGAGTTAAAATATCTCGCAAAAACGATTCTGCCTCCCCCACGGTCTTAAGCCCTGGGAATAATTCAAACAACTCATCTAAATGTTCTTTATTCATAATTAAAAGTGTACTGTTATATAAGTACACTATAGCTATCCAAAAACTAAAGTCAAGTCTAAATTATCTACTGATAATCATTACCGTTTTCTTCATCCGACAACCTAGGTCCCATACAAGAAACCCATCGCATTCCAGAACTACTTCTAACTCCTCCCCACCCCCAAGGACTTTGATCTGTACTAGGTATTAAAGCCGGATCAACTAAAACGCTTTTTCTTTCAACTTCCCAATCATGCCCTTCATTTCCCCCTGGCCGATCCTGCACCGGAGGTAATTCAATTTTAGAACCCTTTTTCTTTAATAATACTAACAACTTTTCATATAACGCCCATTGCTCTCTATTCATAGAAAAAACTTTCTTAGCTTGTAAATAATTCATTTGAGTTCGTGACAAATCCATATACCTACTAAATCCAGCCAAAGGCAACTTACGCTCTTTAGCTAACTTAATTAATTCATCCTTTGCCTCCTCAGAGATCATTTTTAACCCGTTTATCGAAAAAGGATCTTCCCTTATTTGTTCTAAAACACTAACCCAAAACTTCTCGCAAAGTCCTTTCAGCAAGAGCCAATCTATCTCTCATATTTAAAGTTACCTCATAAAGAATCTCACTTACACCTATTGCTCCATTCTCAGCTCGAATAGTCTCAATTAATTCTTTGGAAGCTTGCCGCTCATCAACAATTCTTTCGGAAATTTCACTCAACAAAACAATTTTTAGGGGTGGGAACGCACAAATTGTAACACAAAAAATCTACGGAGCAACCCTATAAATTTCAAACGTAAAACTATCACTTACATTACCGTCTACATCTTCGGCATAAACAACATAAGTATTAGTCCCCACATCATAATTTAAGTGTTGATCCTCGCAATAATAACTCCATTCCCCGCTCCCAGCCACAAACTTAGTTAACTGAAAATCATTCACATAAACTGACGCCGCACTTGTGCTTACCGTCCCCAAAACTAAAACCGAAACCGCACTAGTTGAATAAGTTCCATCCAAAAAGTCCCCATTTAAACTAGTTACCGCTGGAGCAGTTAAAGGCGCATCTGAAACTGTTTCTTCAACTGTTTCTTCTTCCGCCACAACTTCCTCTTCAGTCTCCGCTTCAGCTTCGTCCGTTGACTCATCAATTTCTGTTGTCTCCTCTTCTTCTACATCCAAAAATCCTTCTGGCACTTCAACAATCACTTGTAAGGACTCACTTTCTACACCAGAACCATTCTCTGCCACAACTGTAAACATATTGCGACCTTCTCTTAAATTCCCATAATCAGCGGCCAAACCATAGCGCCAAGACAAATCACCAGCCTGATAATGCTGCAATTCATAAGAAAAACCACTTCCGGCTGCATCATAACTAGTAACCGTTACTTTCACCGCATTTTCAGATACGGTCCCGTGTAATGAATAAGGCAAAGAATCCTCCTCAGTCAAAATATATGGACTAGCCACTGGGATTGTTACTGCCACAGTTGGTGGGGTTAAATCCACCTCCACTTCCTCTTCAGCTTCTTCAACCTCCTCCTCCACAATTTCCTCCTCAGTCTCTACTACGTCAAACGTCCCAATTGTTTCTGCACTATTTGAATCATCCTCTTCTACTACAACTGCTAACATCTGCTCATCTTCAGAAACATTCCATTCATACCAGTGCGTTTCCTTCCAATCATCCGAAAGAGCTGCTAACAAAGAAACTGGCTGCCTAGCCATCATTGTTGCCATATCTGCCGACGTAACTTCAATTTCCTGTCCAACTCCAACTTTAATCTGTTCTAACACTACTTCTCGATCCGAATTTTGTTCCAAAACTTCCACCAAAACCTCCCCTTCCATTACACGCACAATTTCCCGATCAGTAATAGCTACCTCAAAAATTGTCCCATAAGAAGTCACCCGTAAATTATCAGTCAAAACCACCATTCGAAGCGCATCGTCAGAAGAATCTTCTACATTTAACCAAACACTCCCGGTTCGAAGCGACATTTCAATCTCATCCAAATCACTCCCTGTTTCAATTTCTTCAATATTCACCTTTGTTACTTCATCCATTCGCACGTGAGTTCCATTATAAAACTCCAGTGTCCCACGACTTTCCCGTTCCATAGCTAACATGTCGCCCTCTAACACCAGCTGATCATCATAAGCTTTGGTCCATTCAGCCTGACCCCAAGGCAAAATCTCAGCTCCTCCCTCGGTTAAATCAAAATTAATTTTATTCTTAAGTTCTGTCTCTTTCTGATCTATTAAAGCCCAAACAAATTGAACAACCAAAATCAAAATAATCCCGCCTAAAATAATCAAAAGAAACGGCCATAGGAATTCCATGAATCGTTTTTGACGGCGAAGATGCGGACGTCGACGTCTAGACATAGTAAATAGGTTACAAAGTGGTATGTAAAATAGTAGATTTTTGGGCTTGTGTAAAGGAAAAAGAAGACTTAGAAGAGCTGGCTGGCTAATTTTTCTTAACTGGAAGGAACCTTTTTGGATACATGATCCAAAAAGAACCCTTCTCGCTTCGCGTTACGTTTTCGAAAAACTACCATCCCAGCTCTTCTCCCCCAAACCTAAAGGCCCATCTCCTGTTTAAGAGCATTTACATCTCTTATCAACCGCTGATCTTTGCGCATCATCTTTACAATCTTATCTACGGCGTGCATTACAGTCGTATGATTGCGGCCAAACTCTTCGCCAATTTGTTCAAACGAAGCCCGAAGTTCCTTTCGAATCAAATACATACAAATTTGACGTGGAACCAACACCTCTTTTTTACGAACTGAACCTGTTATGTCGCTTTTTGTAAGTTTAAAATAATCCGCCACAATATCAATCACATCATCCGCTGTTTTGGCCAAAGATTTATGTTCACGCCCATCATCCAACACTGCAAATTCACCACCACGATTCAACTTCTTCATAATCTTAGCCACCGACCGAATCGTTGGAGTTGATTGTTCTAATTCATATTGAGCCACAGCCTGCATCAACACTCCTTCTAATTCCCGAATACTATGGTGCACATTGTAAGCCATAAATTCCAAAACATCCGCTGGTAAAAGCACCTGATACTCCCGACATTTAGCATGCAAAATAGCCAATCTCGTCTCATAATCCGGGAACTGCACATCCACAATCATTCCCATTTCAAACCTGCTAATCAAACGATCTTTAATATCACGCAATTCCTTTGGTGGCCGATCCGCACTCAAAATAATCTGCTTATTAGCATCATAAAGCTCATTAAAAGTATGAAAAAACTCCTCTTGAGTTCGCTCTTTGTGCGCCAAAAACTGAATATCATCAATAATCAAACAATCCACATTACGATACTTAGTTTTGAATGATTTAGCCTTTTGATTTCGAATAGCATCCACAATCTCATTCATAAATTTCTCGGAAGTCATATAAGCCACTATTGCTCGAGGATTGTGTTTAATAATCGCATTACCCGTAGCCTGCAAAAGGTGAGTTTTTCCCAATCCAACTCCCCCATACACAAACAAAGGGTTATAAGCCTGACCCGGCTTTTTCGCAATCGCCATACAAGCCGCGTGTGCCAACCTGTTCTCTGGCCCAATCACATAACTTTCTAACGTATATTTAGGATTCAAAGTTTTGCTTCGAACTCCATCCGTATTAATCATATACTCCTCTTTCCCGGGCATTTTACGCACTTTTTTTATTGGCTCCGAAACTTTATTCACATCAATACTTCGAGCATCATCTCCTTGCCCTAATTTCCCATCTACTTCATACAAAATTTCTTTAATCTCTGGATCAACTGACTGCGCTGCCGACAATAATTCTTTTTTATATTTATTCGCTGCCCAATCACGCGAAAGCACCACTGGAAACCCGACAGTTACTACATTCTTCTCTTTATTCAGTACTGTTGTATGCTGAAACCACGTTAAGAAATCAGAACGTTTAAGGTTTGGCTCAAGAGCTTTCAAAACCTCTATCCAAAAATCACGATGAGTAGTATCAGACATAAAGGAGGTCCAAAAATTGGGCTTCTATCATAATGACACTAAAGCTTATTAACAAGGGGAATTATGAACGACCCTGGTGCCATTCTAGAATTTTTTCCCAATAAATATCAATCCAATGAATACCAACAGACATTTCTTCTTTCTTATAATTAAAATAATCTATGGCTACGTTCATAAACTCTTCAAAAGTCATACCTGGTTCAAAACCCTCTACAGGGAAACTAAAACCTCCTAATCCATCAATGCGAACTTCCATATAACCAGTCGTGGAATCATATCTTATTTCCCCAGACCCCCCAAAAAAAGTTCCTCCAATAGAATTTTCACCTTGTTCAATATTTTGAAACCCTGCCAACCTCGCATAAGTTTGCAATCGCGATTTAGGCGTATGAGGATCTTTACTCCATTCTATAATTTCCTCAGCACTTCCATACATGACTGGGAAAGCCACAAAATAACGGTCAACTAAATTTAAAAACTTTTCAAAAGTCATTCCGGGATCATAGTTCTCAGGAAAATCAATTATCCCTTCTGAATCATTCCGCATTAAATTAAAATTTTCTTTATCAGCATCATAGCTTATTGTTAGAATCATTTTATTAGGAAGAATACCTTGAACGTAACCACCATCTGGCCCCTCTTCAAAAGTTGGCTCCTCTATCCCAGCCCAAACCGCCATTCGTAGTATTTTTTGCTCTGGAGTTAACTCCGGAGCCTCAGACGCTCCTTCGGCCGGCGCACTCTGTTGAAATATTAAACGATTATTTTTAAACATGGTTTTTTTGTTTTAAATTTTATTAATTTATTTAATTAGGTAATTCAGGAAGATTTTGGGATTCGTGCCACTCAATTACTTGTTGAGCACTAACCTCTTCTGTTGGCTCTTTCTCTTCCTTTTCACGACCAAAATATTGGGCAGCCATGGCCAACAATTCTTCCAAAGTCACATCTCCCGGATCAAAATTTCTAGGGAAAATTACTTCGCCTTGTACATCTCCTTTATTTTTATCAACTAATTTAAATCTATAAGCCTCAGCATCTGTCCTATAAGACACTGTTACTGAATCAACGCCTGTCACAGCAACCTCATAAAGAGTCACTGAACCTTCAAAATCCCTTCTAAGATCTCTTGAGTCTACATCAGGAGGTGGTGTTTCTAAATTTCCAATTACCTGTGTATGAACATCTAGTGAGGAGTTATTCGTAACTAATTCACTTGCCTTCAAAACTCTATCTTTAGCTTCATTCCCACGTTGCCAGTTAAAAACATCGATTGGATGTATGCCATTCAAAGTATTACGTGGAGAAAAACCATCACTATTTCCATAATCCCCCACTAAATCTACAAATTCAGCAAAATTCATACCCTGTGGAATATCAAAGTTTTTTAAATGAATTTGCATAGACCCTTCACTATTAGAATCTAACTCTAATTCTAAAACTAAGATATTTACCCCATCCATACTCATCTTTACCGTTGCCCCTGGATATTTAGAACTTTCACCTAAAGTCCCCTTTACTCGATTTTTATCTCTATCTTCTTCTAGTTCCGATTCTTCTATCCCAGATTGATCTAAATCCAACAAACTCGCATAGCTCTCCAAAACCTGTCTTTGCGCCTCTTCTTCACTAACTTCAGTTGAAGCTTCCATCCCCACTTCAGAGCCTTGATCTTGGTCAAAAGATTCCTGACGAGACGGCCTATTAGCCGTAGATATTGAGACTAAACGATTATTTTTAAACATGATTTTTTTGTTTTAATTTTTAAAATTTATTAAATATCTGAATCTAGATCCTCATCCAAATCTGCCACGGCCCGTTGTTCTTCTTGCTCATCAAGGTTACGAGGAATAAAATAAGTCGCTATTTCTGCTCTCTCTGCTTTTCTTTCTTCAGCCCGTCGCCGTGCCGCTGCAATTTCTACATCTTCCACATAATCTGCCAAAACAATCCGGTCACATAATCCCGGATTTTCTAAACTCCTAATTGTTATACTTTCTTCCAAACCGAACCTAACTACAGCCTCAGGAACCAACCACTCGTTTATTTTCGGTGCATCTCGCCCCGCATCATTATTAGTACCCACAAACTGAATTATCACCCATCGGCTATCAATACGTCCCGCCATGGCCACTGAAAACCAAACATTTTCGTAACCCTCAGCTGGCGTCCCTGGAATACTACTATTCCATAAAACTTTAACAGCCTCCAAACCATAATCTTCAACATAACCCTCCAAAAATTTTTGGGCCTTTCGGCGAACTTCCAAATCTTTGTCCATTTGCTCCTCTTCCTCTCTTTCAGCCTGAAGCTCAGCCTCTTCTGAACCAGGAAGTGGCCTAGATTCTATACGCATCACAGTAACTTTCCCCGTAACACGAGTTTTTTTATTAGTATTTTTCTCAACACCATCATCAGGTTTCATTTGTTCAACCATACTAAGATTTTATTTTTATTTCCCTTAATTATACCACAAAAAGCCCCAAGCCACAACCCTTAAACACCTATTTTTACCCTCTAAAACAACCGCGCAATATCCTGAAAAGTAACCATAAAAATTACTATTATCAGGAATAAAAATCCTAGAGAATGAATCATCCCTTCCACTTTGGCATCAACTGGTTTACCACGTACTGCTTCCACAATAATAAAAGCCATTCGCCCACCATCCAAAGCCGGGAATGGGAAAATATTAATTACTCCTAAACTAAGCGATAAAAGCGCCACAAATCGGATAATAGCGGCAAAACCTTCCTGAACATACAAACCTGTCATTTGCGCAATTCCCACTGGACCAGCCACTCCTTCTGGCACTGAAGCTGTCGTAAAAATATCTCCAAATAACTGCCCGACCATAACCGCGGTATAAGCTGAAATTCTCTTCATCTCCGAAAAAGCCTCAATTGGAGCCTGGTGCCACGCATATTGAACATCCTGAATTTCGGTCACCGAAGACATCAAAAGCCCATCATAATAAGAAAGAACCTCGTTATCTGAATCATAATACAAACCTAAAAGCACCCCAATTAGTCCATCTTCCCCACGTTCCATCTCGTAATCAATATTAACGCTATCACGCCTAATCCTATAAATAACTGTATCCAATTCACTTTCTTTAACTACCGTTACTGCTTGCTCTGGAGTCCAAACTGTTTCTTCATTTACACTAATTATTAAATCTCCCGCCTGCAATCCAGCTTCCTCGGCCGGAGTTCCAAAAAAGACTTGGGAAATCATCGCCCTATTACTATGTGGCATCTCAAGTGTGACAGTTTTCACTTCTCCATTCCTAAAAACTTCAAAAATCCATTCTGAATCACTAGTAGAAGCTAACAATTCACCTAATTCTTCCGCATAAAAAATCTGTTGATCATTTAATGTCAAAATCACATCACCAGGTTGCACGCCCCAAGTTTCGACCTCGCCCACAGTTACCCGCGGCATCTCAAAAACATTAAAACTTAAACCCACTGTTGTTCCTTCCACATTTGGATCAAATTCCAAACCATTTAAAGTAAAAGTCTCATCAGAGCCAATAATTGAATAAACCTGCGCCAAATCACGAATTGACTCTCCATTTATCGTTTCAATCTGATCTCCTTTCACAAAACCCAGATTTTCAGCCCAAGACCATTCTTCGACTGAATCGACGTAAAGACCAGGTGTTAATTCAATGCGCCCATCCCTAATAAACCCCATAAAATCATCACCATTTACCATTAAAGGCTGCATTCCCATAATAAAACCCACAGTCAAAAGCACCCAAGCCAATAAAAAGTTCATTAAAACACCGGCACAAACCACCTTGGTCCGTTGCCATTTAGTTTTGCGCATAAAAGATCGTGGACTTTTAGATGCCTTTTTATCACGAGGATCCTCCCCTAACATCCGCACAAATCCCCCAAAGGGGATCCAGTTAATGGAATAAATCGTTTCGCCGTGCTTTTTGCCCCAGAGTCGCGGCGGCAATCCAAAGCCAAATTCTTCTACCTTGATCCCGTTCCGCCGCGCCACAAAAAAGTGGCCAAATTCATGCACCAAAATAAGCACAGAAAAAATCAAAATAAACACCAGGATAGTAAGAAGTAATTGCATAAGGAGTTATTAAAAAATTCACAAAACAAGCGCCATTAATCGCGCCACATTAAACTGTCATTACCGCTTCTTCTTTTGACTTAGAGGCTTCCGCAACTTTGCTATTATAATCATCAACTTTTTCTTGTAAACGTTTCTGAGCTCCAGTCGCATCATCTTCGGTAATTTCTTTGTCCTGCGACATTTGTTTAAATTTAGAATGAGCAGTTTGTCGCGCATTTCGGATAGAAATCCTGGCTTCCTCGGCTAATTGATGCACAATTTTCACAATATCTTTTCTTCTTTCTTCTGTTAATGGCGGAATTGTCAACAAAATTGCCACTCCATTATTAACTGGATTTAATCCCAACCCCGCAGTTTGAATCGCTTTTTCAATATCTCTCATCACAGATTTATCCCAAGGCTGGATTTGTAATGTTTTTGGATCTGGCACACTAATATTCGCCATGTTTTTAAGTGGCTGTTGTGAGCCATATGCCTCTACCGAAATATGCTCAATTAAACTTGGATTTGCTCTCCCAATCTGTAATCGAGAAAACTCATCATTCATATGATTAAGGGCTTTTTCAAAATCAGAAACAGCCGCTTGAATAAATGGATCCGTACTCATTTTTAAAAAAGTTAAAGATTAATTATGAACGCAAGTCCCTACTTTCTTCCCAGCTGCTGCCGCAGCTAAGTTTCCTTTTTTCATTAAATCAAACACCCTTACCTCTAAACCACCTTCCCGGCACAATGTTGAGGCAGTTATATCCATAAAAGCCAATTTTTTCTTAATAACTTCATCAAAAGTAATGGTTTTATATTTTTTAGCATTTTTATGTTTCTCAGGATCTTTATCATAAACCCCATCAACCTTGGTTGCTTTGAGCAAAACATCACAATCAAGTTCAAGTCCTCGGAGCGCCGCGGCCGTGTCGGTTGTAAAAAACGGACGGCCAGTTCCGCCGGCGCAAATCACAATTCGCCCGTGTTTCAAATGATCCAAAGCTTTACGTCGTACATATGGTTCCGCAATTTCAGACACTGGCAAAGCTGACATTACTCGACATTCCACTCCTAATCTTTCCAAAACCGCTTGCACAGCCACGCCATTCATAACTGTGGCCATCATTCCCATAAAGTCTGATTCAACTCTAGGAATTCCCTTACCCTTATTATCCCGATATCGCCAAATATTTCCACCACCAATAACCATTACTACTCCCATTTTTTTCGAAATTGCCACCACCTGCTTAGCCAATTTTTCTAACTTCACAAAATCAACCGAATCATCGCCCTTCCCGCGCAAAACTTCCCCCGAAAACTTAAGCATAATCCGTCTGGTCTTTTTTTTCGCCATACTAATTTAGAATAATATAAGTTAAAATAATTCCTAAAACTAAACCTGCTAAAAACATAATTGGCATGCGTTTTTCCTTGCCCCTATCATGAGAATTAGCTAAGTCAGTCAATAAATTTCCAGAAATAACTACTTCTTCCTCCGCATTCTTTTCCACAATATCAATAAAACTATGATTCGCTACTAACTGCACAAATTTCGCAAAATTAACCGTCACGGTATTACTGACACTCTTTGGCGGTTCAATTCCCAAATCTTCATCCGAAATCGCTGTCTTCTCAAAATCAATCTCCATATCCTTATCATCATCGTCCATGGCCCGAATCAAAATTGAATCATCGTCTTTTTCTTCGTGCGGCAAGGTGATGTCGTCCATAAAAGGGAGGTAAAACTTTGTCTAAATAAGGATACCAAAAGCCTCCCCCGTTGACCAGGAAAAAATCATTCAAAAATCACCAAACCCTAAAACTGCACATTTTGCTGCTTTAATTTAGAACGTCCAACTTCAGATTCTTTCAAGTGATAATCCGCTAGCACAATTCCTAACTGTTCGGCGGTTGTTCGGGCCATTTTCCGAGGTCCAGGCAACCACTCCTCCACTCCATCCATAATAATTGCTCCCCAAAAATCTCCATAAAGATCTCGAATTGCGGCAATCATTCGCCCATCATTTACCAAATGTCGACGATCTCTTCCCAAAATATCTTCCACTCCCAACAACTCCTGTGTTGAAAGCGAATAATCACCCCAAGTCACTTTCACTTCCAAGTGCCCAGTAACCTGATTTTTCAAAGCAATCGCCCCCTTAGGAGCCTGCGTGGCCAAAGCTAATTTACTACTCACTCTCATTAATAATTTATCAATATTCCCTTTAAAATCATGCATCATTTTCGAAAGATCATACATGGCCACCAACTCCTGATTAGCCCACTGCAATCTTTGGTTAACTACCTTAAACAAAGCCAGCAATAAAGCACTCGCGGCTTCTGGTTTTTCCACCAAAAGTTTTTCAAAATCTGTTTTTTTAAGCACCAAAACCTCAGAATCATCAATCGCTATTGTCGATGCCGCTCTCGGCTTCTCAGATAACAAAGATCCTTCTCCAAAAATCGATCCTGGATCCAAAATTGCCAAAACTTTCTTCTGGTCATTACGAATCCTTTTCGCAACCTCAATATGTCCATTTAATAACAAATAAAGTTCTGAACTCTGCTCTCCTTCCTCAAAAATCTGTGTCCCTCTTTCCAAATATTTCTTTTCCCAAAGACCTTTCCCAGAAATAATCCTCTCCTGCTCTTCCGGAGCCAGAGCGGAAAAAAAATCTTCAATTTGAGAATGAAAATCCTTAGCCATTTAAGAAGATGGGTTAGATGAATTGGGGGCGGAAATTTTCTGTTTAAAAGCCTCTACATCATGGGCTTTAGCCATAGCGGCCTCTGGACTTACTGTACCATTAGCCACTAAATCTGCCAATGAATCATCCAAAGTTTGCATCCCCTCACTTTTACCAATTTGTAGCATAGAATAAATCTGATGAGTCTGCCCTTCTTTAACACAATTTCGCATGGCATCGTTCATTATCATAACTTCAAAAGCAGCCGCACGACCTTCTCCGTCAATTCGCGGCACCAAAGTTTGCGAAATCACTCCAAGCAGTCCCACAGAAAGCTGCGCCCGAATCTGTTCTTGCTGATAAGCTGGGAAAACATCAATCATCCTATCCACAGTCTGAGCTGCATCGGTAGTATGCAAAGTCGACAACACCAAATGCCCAGTCTCTGCCAAAGTAATCGCTGCGGCAATAGTCTCTAAATCTCGCATTTCCCCCACCAAAACAATATCTGGATCTTGCCGTAAAGCCGACCGAATAGCCGTACTAAATGAATTCGTATGTGAATTCACTTCTCGCTGCGTAATCAAAGCATTTTTTGAATTATGAATAAACTCAATTGGATCTTCAATTGTAATAATATGCGCCTTCCGATTGATATTGGCATAATCAATCATCGCTGCCAAAGTCGTAGATTTACCACTTCCGGTTGGCCCAGTTACCAGAACCAAACCACGTGATTTCATCACAAAATCTCCGAAAATTTGTGGTAATCCCATTTGCTCTAAAGAAGGCGGCTCACTCGGAATCGATCGAAAAGCCAAGGCCATTCCCTCCTTATCCTGATACAAATTCACTCTAAAACGACCTACATCCGGCGCCCCATACGAAAAATCTACTTCCTTCTGCTCTTCAAAAATCTTAAATTTATCTTCTCCGGCCACATGCTTCGCCACCTCTATAATTTCCTCTTCTGTTAAAGCTGGAATTTTATCAGTTGAATAAAGTTCCCCATTTGGTTGCCGAATAACTGGCGCTTTCCCCACTTTTAGATGAAGATCTGGCGCATGGTGCTCAACAACTTGCTTTAGAATAATATTTATATCCATAAATATGTGAATTTAATCCTGTTATTATAGCACAAAATAACCTTAAAAGGAAGCTATTACCTTCCCTCCGCTCCCCAAAAATGATAAAAAATACACATGAACGAACGCCAAAAAGCAATTTTAGAAATCCAACAAACCGCCCTTCAGGTAATTCAAGCCCATTACGCTGACTTCCCATACCACAACAGCGTTCACACCGGCTTTGTTATCGAAACCGCAAACTTACTCGCTCAAGACGCTGGGCTCCCCCAAGACCAACTTGAACTACTAACACTCATGGCCGCGGCCCACGACCTAATTCAAGCTCACGATCCTCTAACCGACGACTATTTAGGCGAAAACGAACACCAATCCGCCGACTGGCTAATTGAACAAATGCACATTGCCTCTGAATTCGAAGAAGACGAAATTGAACAAGCCCGCCGGGGTATTGAAGCAACTTTTATCCGTCACCGCGAAGACGGCATCAAGCAATCCGCTGAATTCGGTGATTTCTTAAGTGAATTACTCTGCGACGCTGACTTAGCCAATCTTGGTAGCCCCTGGGAAATTTATTTCCCAAAAACTAAAGATTATTTTAAAGAAATAAACCCTCAAGCCACTGATGAAGATTGGAAACATTATTTACGCCTCCAAATTCCAATTCTCCGCCAACACCATTACTACACCACTGTTGCCCAAGAACGCTTTCATCATTTGCGTGAAAACGCCACCAAAATCGAAGCCCTCCTCAACCCCTAAACCCTCAATCCAACTCTAAAACTTCTGGCAACCAATTATTATATTGGCCTGCTTTTTTGAGTTCTTCTTTGATTTTTCTCATTTCCTTTCGCCACATGCCTTCCGAATAACTTTCATTCAAAATCATATATTTCCCATGATTTACCCCAACACAACCAAACATATGATGGGAATTAAAAACCCTTACACAAAATTCTGCATCCTTAGTACTCCCACACTGCCAACAAAAATTACAATTATAAAGATCGTAACCAATTGAACACTCATACAAAAGCTCACCAGTCATACATTCCGTATCATAAATATCCTTACTTTTATCCACAATATGATAAGAATTCGCCGCATCCTCTACGTCTTTCATGGAGTAACAATTATGACAATTTTTGGAATTATAAATATGATCACCAGTACAATTTTCGGCATTTAATTGTACCGAAGCAATCTGTGGCACCTTTAATCTTAATTTTTCCACTTTTGCCAAAATCTCTTCTGATGTCATCTCCTTTAATTCCTCTATCTTTTGCTCATATTCTTCCTTTTCATAAGGCTTATTAAAAATATGAAACGATTTTTGCCGCAATCCAGCGCACCCAAAACAATCACTACAACTCTTTAAATCATAACAAAATTTAAGATCTCGCGACCCCACACATTCCGCACAGTAATCACAGTTATAACAGCGCTCACAAAACGTGCATTCATAACAAAGTTCACACTTCACACAGTGATAAGTATCTGAGCAATCTTTTAATGTATTTGGGTAATAACAATAGTAAGAATCCTCGCACTTATACCCCACAAAACACATGTAAGAATCTTTGGAAAAAGACAAACAATGCACGTAATCAGAATTCTTATTATTCACTGATCTAAGTGCGTAAGTTGGCTGGGATTCAAGTAGTTTTTTAAATTTTTCAAGGAAATCCATACGCCGATTATAACAGAAGCCGCCGCCCCACAAAAATCCATTCATTTTTTGTTCATTTTCATTTCATTTTTTTGTTAAATTTTCGTCATCTCAATTTGGTAGCGTGGAATTGTTCATTATGGGGGCAGTATGGTTACGTTACGGGTCTTGACAACTTAGTAACAGGGGTTCAACTCCCCTTGCCTCCACCAATGAACACGAAAAAGGCCCTCTTACTTGAGGGTCTTTTTCTAGCAGTAGGCCACGAGTCTTGACACCTTTATTATATCACACTACCCAAGATGCTTCCAAAAGCACTCCTGACAATACACAATGTATTTTGACTCTGGAGAATAGGTCGAAATCATATCGCTCTGACATTTATCACATTTACGCTTATACAGTTTGCGTTCATTACGAAGAGATAAACGCCTTTTTTGACGACAATCCGGACAATTATCCGGAAAAGGAAGATCTTTTTTCTTATAAAACTTTTGTTCCTGCTCAATAATCAAAAAATCCTTATCGCAAGCCTTACACTTAGAAACTTTGTTAGCAATTGTATCGTCCGCCATGATTAAAGGGGTTAAATTATTTAAGATAAACCTGGAATAGCCAGTTCTGAATAAGTTGTAGGAAGATGTTTCCCATACTCCCCAGTTTTACGCATCTCGGCCTTAATTTCAGCCACTTTTTGATGGTATTCCTCCTCCTTATACTGCTCATTAAAGATGCAATACTCGGCTCTATTTAAAGAAAAACAACCAAAACAATGATGCGAATTATAAACATTTTCACAATACTCCAAATCATAAGAATCGAAAACCCCATAACAATAGTTACAATTCGTAATATTCATGGCTGACATAACCTCGTAGTTAAGCTCTGATTTATAATAATTATTTGAACATTCCATCGAATCTGTGATCTCCTCACAATTATTCATGTAAGCACAATCTTGAAGTTTTTTAACGTCATAACAATAGTAAGAATTCTTACAATTATAGATGTAATCACCAAAAACCTTTTCATTTTGATCTCCTCGCCAAAATAATCGCGGCATTTGAACCTTCAACTGTTCCATTTTTGTCTCAATCTCCTCACGCGGCATTTTTTCTAACTCTGGCAATTTCGCCTCATATTCCTCTTTGGTGAATTTTTCATTAAAAATATAATACTCACTCCGACGAAGACCAACACATCCAAAACAATCATTTGATCCCACCATGTCAAAACAATACTTTAAATCACGTGAACTTTTACAATCCTGACATCCCTGACACTGATAACATTCATGACAATCCACACAGTCGTAACAAAGCCGACAATAAAAGCAGTAATCACAATCCACGCAGTCCTCAGAGTTATACAAAAAATATCCGTAATAACAGTCCTCATCATACTCACTTCCCACCAACAAATAACAATTTTTAGTATTCCCAGAATAGTTAACAAAATTGCTATTTTCACAGTTTACATAGATTAGGCCGGCTCGTGGGTGCCTAGACCGAACAGCGATCATTTGTTGAATGTAAGACATAATAGTTGACGAATTAGATAACGATGTCATGGTAACAGTTCGTAGCAATTTGTCAATCAATTACAACCCAATAGAGTTGTCGGAAAACTGTCGACAATTATAACATTTCCACCAAATCAAAGGCATTTATCGGGTTAAACTCCGCTGCATGTTCACTTAAATATTTAACTGTATTTTCATACAAAGCCCAGTGCTCATCCTGCCTAAAATCCGGCCTAAAACTCGGGGTTTCTTCATGCACTCCCACCACAAATGGAGGCTCTTTAGTCACTTGCTTACCATCATCCTCCCAATAAACCGGCCAAAAAGGTGTTCCTTGCAAATAAAAATTGTTCTCGTGGTATTTCATATTAATAAACTGTGGCCCACTTGTCGCCTCTACCATTTGCTCCACTGCCGTCACAAAAACATCCTCTCCTCCCACATGCGAACGTGTCCATTCATATAATTTAACCTCAGAATGCTCAGGTCTCACATAAGATTCATACCTTATATCTCCTAAATCTGGATCGTTTCGACTCACAACAAACTGCCCTCCCTTATCCTTATAAACCATTGCCAGCACTTCTCCAATATCACCCCCAACAGAAACTCCTGTCACCAACGGCGCATACCCAATTATATCCTTTACAAACTGATACCCGCCGGGCTCATCCAAAGTAAGCCCCGTCTCTAAATCCAACCGATATTCCTCATATTTTTCAAGCGTGTCATAAAGCTCCAACTCCCTCATATCATTAAGCCCAGCCAAATGCTCAAACCCACTATAATAAGGCGTAGCTGGCCGGACATGATAAGATACTGCCACCATTTCAGAACTAGCCAATCGCTCCACTAATTCCGGATAATCCGCCACATAATTTTGAAAAGCCGGACCAGTCACATAAATATCCACCGGCACCTCATACTGCTCATGAATATCAATAACACGGTTAATTGCCTCCGCACTATTTTCTGGATACACCCAATCATGCACATTTAAGGTAAAAAGGGTGTAAATATCCTCCAAATCATCCGCTATTGCAGACGCTGTCACAACAACTCGAGTTGGTTCAGTATTTTTTACGATTTCCGGCTCTTTTTCGCCTAAGTAAACCTGAACTACATCCCACTGACTCGCCCATTGCAACACTCCCTCATTCTGTAATTTTTGTGTTTCCTCAAAAAAGTATCGCAAAGCATCTTCATTTTCCGCATCAAAAATCGTGACCGGAAAATAAACATTCAATTTCGCCACCCGTGTTTTATCTCTAATAGATTCCATCTCCAAAACCTGTTCCAAAAACGCATCAACATCTCCCCTCGTTAATTCCGCCTCATCATCAAACCCTCCACCATCCGTCTGACTCGCAAGCGTGCCCATATCTCCACTACTCACCACTAATTTTCCATCCTCATCATGTTCAAAATCTTTCAAATCTTTTAACTTCATCAAATAAATCCGATCTTCCAAATTTTCCGGCGCCGGACTATGAAAAATTTCTAAAATATATTCGTCGGTCCAAGTCGGATCTGGTCTATTTTCTTGAGGAATTGGAAGCAAACTTCGCGCTACAATTCCATCGATATACTTAAATCCCGCAATTTCCGCTGCCGTCACCCAATCATTTATACCATTCCCACCAGAACAACCATGATTATTTTCTTCTCCAATCAAATCATCAACTAACGCCTTATTGATCGCAAAAGCTTTACTAAACTCAATCGCATTTAATTCGTTATCAGTATATTTGGGCCCCAAATCACAATGCGTACCCACCCCATGCCCGCGATCCATAATTTCCTTCATCATATTATGATCCCAAATGGTGTTAGCCCTAGCAAACGGCTGTTCAGATTCAATCGTCAAAATCGCGTCATACTCATCCGCCATATCCATTCCATATCGAAGCTGATCCACGTGATTCCAAAAACTATCTTCCCTTTCATCATCGTTATGCCCAATTTCCATGTGAGTCATGGTGGTCATGTAAAGTGGGTATTCTACGACTAATTCTTCCTCGGGAAAATCTGGTAAATCTAAAGGTAGGGGCTCTTCTTTTACATCTTTTACAATCTCATCTTTAAAAAAATCCAAATAATAATAAGCCCCAGCTGAACCGGTCAAAATAAGAAAAAATAGAATAAAAATTACGTTGCGCTTCATAAAAGAGAGGTTAGTTTTCAAAAACAGTTTACCACTTTAAGAAGGTATAACCTCATCCATCTCCTTTTAGAGAAGCTCGATAGTCGTAAAATGCGAATAACAAGTTGAAACTCCTTTTCCTATTGAAAACGGATATTTTGCAATTCTAATTGTAATTAAATCTTCGCTAGTAGCATTTAAAATCACCTCTGAATCCTCGGCTGAAAGCTTTATTTCTTGATAACCAAATTTATCAGAATGATTTGCATATTCAATTACCCCATCCGTAATACATCCTAAACCAACACTATTTTCACCAAAAAAACTATTTCCCTGTTTGCTATCTATCATGGCATAAACATCCTCATCACTAGCCTCCAAAACTTCAAAATGAGCATACTCATACACCTTACAATCTTCCCCATTACAATAAAATTCTGGAATCTCCACCACATTCACATAACCCGTTAATTCAACCTCACCATAATAACCCCATTCATCCGTAGTAAAATCTGACATCCCTCCACAACCCATCATAAAAAAAGCGGCCAGCCCAATAATTATCGTGATTTTTTTATTCATTTTTGAAAAAATTAAGAATTTCACCTTAATAAACTAGCTCAAACCATATTTATTACGCAAATTTGTGCCCGGGCACAAATCCCCCCTAAGCGGAGAAACTTCCTTTTGAAACATTTGAGGTTCTTTGGCTGGAGTTATGCGATGAACGTATTGAAAAAGGTAGGTTTCCGTGAGGAAAGCCTACCTTTTGATTGAAGTGAATCGGATAACTCCCCAAAGGTTCTCCATGTTGAGAAAGGGAGTTTCGTAGCGTCTACATCATTCCACCCATACCGCCCATTCCACCCATACCGCCCATGGCGGCAGCAGCGGCAGCAGCACCTCCATCATCTTTTTCTGGGAGATCAACAACTGCACCTTCCATGGTTAGGAAAATCCCAGCCAATGAACCCGCGTTTTCAAGAGCAAAACGAGTTACTTTTTTCGGATCAACAATTCCAGCTTTAATCATATTAACCATCTCACCTTTTTCAGCGTCATAACCCATGCCAATTTCGGCATTACGAATCATATCCACAACCACCGCGCCTTCCTTTCCTGCATTTTGCGCAATCTGGAAAACTGGTGCTTGAAGCGCTTTCAAAACAATATGCATACCAGTTATTTCATCATCTTCACCACGCATGCCTTCCAAAACCTTTGCAGCTTGGAGTAATGCGGTTCCTCCGCCAGAAACAATTCCTTCTTCTACAGCCGCACGAGTAGCAGAAAGTGCATCCTCGATACGGTGTTTCTTTTCTTTAAGTTCAACCTCGGTAGCAGCACCAACCTTGATGACACCCACACCACCAGATAATTTGGCAATGCGTTCCATGATCTTTTCTTTGTCGAAATCAGAGCTAGACTGATCTAGCGCCACTTTCATTTCGGCCACACGATCATCAACATCAGATTGCGGCCCTTTACCTTCTACGATCGTTGTATTGTCCTTAGAAGCGATTACTTTGCGAGCTTCACCAAGATGACCAAGCTCCACATTTTCTAAAGTAAGACCAACTTCCTCAGAAATCACCGTACCACCTGTTACAGCAGCAAGATCTTTGAGCATTTCTTTGCGACGATCCCCAAAAGCCGGAGCTTTTAAAGCCAACATGCTGAACGTTCCGCGCAGCTTATTCACAACCATAGTTGCTAAGGCTTCACCATCAACATCTTCCGCAATAATTACCAATTCTTTTTTACCACCTTGTGCCAATTTTTCGAGTAATGGCAGCAAAGCTTGAACCGAAGAAACTTTCTTATCAGTAATCAAAATCTTGGCATCTTCATAAACCGCTTCCATTCGACCTGGATCAGTCACCATGTAAGGCGAAATATATCCATTATCAAACTGCATTCCTTCTACAACTTCCTTCTCTAAACCAAAAGTTTGAGATTCTTCAACCGTAATCACACCGTCATTCCCCACCATTTCCATGATTTCGGAAATAAGACGTCCGACTTCTGGATCTTGAGCTGAAATAGTAGCCACTTGTGCTACTTCTTCTGGAGTAGAGATGTCTTTTTTAACTTTTTCAAGCTCTTCAACTACTTTAGCCACACCTTTTTGAATTCCACGTTTAAGCGCAATTGGGTTAGCCCCAGCCGCAAGATTACGAAGACCTTCAGAAATAAGAGCATAAGCCAGAACAGTAGCCGTAGTTGTACCGTCACCAGCCACGTCATTTGTTTTGGTAGCCACCTCTTTTACGAGTTGCGCTCCCATATTTTCAAACTTATCTTCTAGATCAATATCTTTTGCAATCGTCACTCCATCATTAGTAATAGTTGGAGCACCGTATTTTTTATCGAGAACTACATTACGACCCTTAGGCCCCATGGTAATTCGAACCGCGTCGTACAGTTTACGAACACCGTCCACCATTTGCTGGCGAGCATCGTCACCAAATTTAACTTGTTTAGCCATTTTATTATAAAGTTAAGAATTAAATTTTTATGAAACAACTGCGAGTACATCACTTTCGTTAAGGAAAAGAAGTTCCTTCCCATCATGTTTAATCTCACTTGGGCCATACTTACTAAAAAGAACCGTATCCCCGACATTAACAGTCATGGCATTTCGTTCGCCTTTACTGTTCATTTTCCCGGGACCAACAGCTAACACTTTACCTTTTTGAGGTTTTTCTTTAGCTGAATCTGGCAAAACGATCCCAGATGGTGTGGTGGTTTCCTCCTCGAGGCGCTCAACTACCAACCCATCACTAAGTGGTTGTAAACTCATAGTTTTAAGGTTATTGATTATAATATTTTAGCACTAAATACCAAAGAGTGCTAGCACAGTATAGCTGAGAGTGCTAAAGGGTCAAGGTTATTTTTAACTCAAAAACCTAAGCCTACGCTCCTAAAACTCTCTGAAAAGCAGAGTCTTTCCGCAAAAACCTTCTCAATTCAGCAATTTTATCTTGTGCTCGTTTTCGGGTTACATCCTTACCCCCTTCTTGAACAAATGCTATTAAATCTTCTTGAGCTAAGTCTTCTTGAAGTCCTTCCCATACTGGATTCCAAACTTCATCAAACCTTGTTCCCACTCTAAACCGCCCGCGAGCTTCATCCAAAGCCTCAAGTAAATCTCGCCCCAAAACTAATATTTCCGTTCCACTACCATCCACAAAAGGCTCCATTTGTACAGTCATAGGAACCTCAGTCATCAATCCCCCTTCATCACTCTCTTCTAAATCCTCTTCACCTATTGATTTTGTCCCAATTAAAAATTGTATATAACCTGCCACTACCAAAGCACAATTTCGAGGAGTCATTTCATCCAAACTATTTACCTTACCAATTAGTACAGTCGCTAGTTCAAACGCTTTATCATCAGTTATTCCCCTCAAAGCCCTTTTCATCTCCTTAAGTGTTGATTGAAAATAAATAGCCAAAAATCGATTCCTTTGACTACCAGAAATTACTTCATCAGGCTTAGCTAAAAATGGACCCAAAAGATCATCAAGCCTCTTTGCAGACAAATCTTCCAAATCTACTCTTTCCTCTTCTGCTCCCTCCTCACCGTCCTCAACCTCATCAACAAAAACTAAATCATCGCCTGACATTGTAGCTGGGTTATCAACTAAAACGACATCCGGCTCATCATCAAATGAATCTAAATAACCTAGGGTGGCAACCATATTGTTTGGGGTGAAAAATAACTTTGGTGAAAATTATAGCCACAGAAACATGTTTGTCAACCCCACCTTCCAAAACCTATGTATTTTCTTCAATTATAGATAGTAAACGGTTACGTAATTCTGGATGATTTTGAAGTACCTCAATAATAGGTTTTTCTATCTGACGAATACGCTCTCGAGTCACTCCCCACTTCCCTCCTAACTCTTGCATAGTCCAAAATTGTTGATCCTCCCCCAATCCAAAACGACACATAAACACATCCCAGGCTCGCTCAAATTGACTATCCCTTAACTCAACTTCTAAAATACCCCTTACCTCTTTGATTAATCGGCTCCGGTCCCCGGATAAATCCGCATCCACAAATCCTGGATCTTCTGCTCCCATAAAATCACCCCGGCGACTTGCATTACTATCCTCATCATTCATTGGCGCATCTAATTCCACATCTGGCTGCGCCACGGTTCGAGCAAATTCTATCAATTCCCCAACTTTTTCCACTGATATTTCCATCTTTTCTGCAATTTCTTCTGGGGTTGCATCTCTTTCATGCTCTTTCAAAAAAACTGCTCGCACTTTTTTCATTCTTTGAATTGCATGCTGTTTAGGAACTGGAAGACGGATCATTCGTCCATGATTCTCTACATATCTAATAATATGAGCTCTAACATGCCAAATAGCATAAGTACTAAGTTTATTACCACGCTCTGGATCAAATTTTTCAACTGCCCTCATTAACCCTATATTCCCCTCTTGGATAAGATCAGCCAAAGGCAAACCACTCCAAGTAAATTTTCTAGCCTGCCACACCACCATTTTAAGATTTCTAGTCACTAACTCATTAAAAGCCTCCGGATCACCAGCCGCTTTTCGCACCCCTAACTCATACTCTTCATCACGAGTTAAAAAAGGTTTCCGCGGACCTAACTGAATAACACCATCGACTGCGCCATCTAGCGTTGAATCTTTTCGTTTTCGTCGAGGCTTTGGTTTTGATTTTGGTTTTGGATCCTCTCCCACTTCACCCAATAATCCCACTGCTTTTTCATACAATTTCAAAGCATGCTTATCAGTTAAAAAGTCCGCCACTTCTGGCTGCGCCAACCTCCGATTAGGCAAAGCCTCTGCTTCTGCTATTAAGACCTGCAACTCTCCTTGAATTAATTGTTCTTTAGCTGACTCCAACATCCTTTCACTAATAATTCTACGATAAGAAATACGTGCAATAACGTGCAATACTCTCAATATTACTTGAATCAAGAGATCTCGCTGCTTAGGACTAACTGATCTTTCTGCTAACGTTTTATTAAATTCAGCTACATAAGCCTGAATTTGTTGCAAAGAAAACATGCTATAACGAACAACTAATTGAGGATTTGCATCAACTTCCTTTCTTAATTGACCATCACTAGCTAAAAATTCAAACTTTTTCCACATTGTGGCCTCGGTCGTACGATGCTCTACCCATCCTTCTACGTGATCCCACCTCATTCCAAAAGAATCTCTTAATCTTTGAGACGCGTACTGATTAGCTAATTTTTGTTCTATCCGACGGACTGCATATCGACGGCAATATCCAGATGGCTTATCTAAATAATCCTCATAATCTTGTGGTTCAGGGTAAGTTTTACCGCAAGTATCCGCTTCTAATTCAATCCCACCCAAAAAGAAAGCATTAGCCCGCAATTCAGTTAAATTAATTGCACTTCTCGCTAATCTTTCAATCCACAAAGGCGAACACCCCAAATTACTTAAAAAAGCCCTTTTTAATTGTTGAGCAGGGGTTAAATTAGTCGGATCTAATAACTCTTCGATATCTTCTATATCTTCTAATTTTCGATAAAGTTTATCTGAAGTAATTTCTACCTGACCCGACTCCAAGTAAGCAATTCTCTCCAAAACTCCTCTTGCCCGAGCGCGTGACATACAACAAGTTTCCATATCCCCATATCCCAACCGATGAAATCTTAAAGCCTCTCTAACTTTTCTCTTTAAATCACACAAAGCATGCAAAGATTTTAAAACCTCTCTTAGCTGCCTATTAACAACTCCTCCCTTCGCAGTCCCTACTGATTCTAAAACAGTGGCTAATCTTTGTTGTTGGGCAGGACTCGCTTCTTCTAAAAGTTCTAGGTGTGTAATTCTTCGATAAACATCAGAGTTAAGTTGCTCACTTACTTGCACCGCTAAACTTTGCCCATTCCCCCAAAACTCCTCTTCGGAAGTCAAATCGCGACGCTTTTGCTGGCGTCCTAAACGAAGAGCTAACTCTTCCCGAATTTTAGTTGGCAAACCAAAAGCATTCATTAAATTAAGTTGCGGTGTACCAATCCCATAACCTAACAAATTATAAACCCGACAATACCCCGCCAAAACATCTGGATCATGCTGATCTAAAGATTCCGGCACAAGGCTAGGATCAAATCCAAAAGTATCCCCCAAATCTGCTAATCTCTCCCCACGCGTTAATTGCTTCCAAGCTCTCTCCACTCCACGATCTCTTTGCTTTTGTGAAGCATTAATCCAGGTCCATTGACCCTCAAACGGAACTCCACGCGCCTCAATCTCTCGAATAATTTCTAAAGTCCGGACTGTTGGGTATATATAATCTGGCGGGTCATTCAATCCACGCTCAGCCAAAAAATCAGTAACCCTTGCTTCTGCCTCCGCCTTAGCCTCTGCTGCCTTAACCTCCGCCGCCGATGGACCAGGTGTCATTTTCGCCCTAATAACCTTCAAACTTTTATCCAAAAGAGACGGTCTTATTTCCCCAAAATGCTCTAACATAAATTCTGCTTTAGCTAAAACTGTAGATGGACGAAGTCTTCCAATTGCTCTCTGCAAAGACTCAATTGGACAACCTAATTCCTCTAATCTCTCCTTAGCTGCTTGTTCTTCTATAGTTAGAGAACCATTAGAAGGAGGCCTCCCCACAGGAGCAGAAGGCACTGGCGTTGATTCAGGCTCAGACCCTGGTTCTTCTCCTTCATCCAACACCTCTAATTGAGCTTGAATACGTTGATAGCTCTCCCCTCTTACTTTTAAAGCCCGCGCCGCCCGCCGCACAACTTCCCAACTATTGGAATGTAAAAAGTGAACATATAATTCTCGCGGCGCACCTTCCTCCTCAAAAATAGCAATCCTTTTTTCTATTGTTTTAACTGGTGTCGCAATATAAGAATAGAGAATTTGACGCATATAAGTTGGGATATCTAAATTATCCCGAAAAAACGCGGCCTTATCTCGTAAACCCTGAAAAGATTTATTATCTAGACCCTCCACAAAATGTGTTTGTGCTGGTGGTACAGTTATCCCTTCTCGCAAAGTATGTTGCAAAACGCCTCTTATGTATGGGCACGAAAGACGCTTACTAGAAGGGAAAGGTTTCCCTAAAACATTCTGTTCCACATAAGAAATTAATTCCGGCCGCGGCATATCATCAAAATCTTCCGGTTCCGCCTCAAGCCGAAACACTGGCGGAGCCTTTTCCATATGCGCAATTGTTCTCCGCCCCTCAAAAACTCTTCTTAAATTTTTTCGAATAGCGGCCCTAGGATGATCCGTAATTTTTTCTAAACGCTCTCTAGTTATCCACATATTATAAATTTGTATTCCATATTCACTAAAATACTGCGTCTCTAACAATAAATGCTGCCAAACAAATGGATAAGTACGTTTTGTTGTAGAACCACCAACCGGAATCGGAATAGTAGTCCGTTGCACAGCATTATATAAGTCTGTTTCGATGGCTGTTCGAATTCCATTTGCAACCGCTTCCCAATCATCGCCTTCGTAATCAACCTCTTCTGGCATGGGAACCCTTCCTAACTCCAAAGATTTTTGCAAAACACCATGAATCAATCTCTGTAGCGGAACTAAACATCCTCCCTCTCGGTCCGTGTGCGCTAAAACTGTACTTTTAATAATAAGATCTATTGCTTCCCGAATCCCACCAAAAGTTCTTACATATCTAGAATTATTATAACGACAATCTTTTTGTTCAGGAAACATCGTTCCCGCCTGATAAGTTCGATTATCAGATGGCAGTCCATTTTTTTCATTATACGCACGCCACAAATCCTCCTCTAAAACTCCCCTCAAAGACTCATCTTCCGTGTTCGTCACTATAAATTCAAATCCCATCCGCTTAACAACGTCGTGATAACCTCCCCCAATTTCTGCTAATAAATTCCGTGATTGAGCTGCTTTATGAGTCCCATACTCTGGGCACTCCCCCACAAAATCCTCTAATGTCCCTGGATAAAAAGTCGAACGACCAGCCGCTTGCCGCGCCTCCCAATGACGACATTGAAAATGATATAACTCCAATAAAAATTGTAATTGGACTTTAGTCGCTTCAACGTGTCTTTCCACTAAAGTAGCGATCTGTTCCTGCTCGGGGTCTGGGGAAACAAGAGCCTTTTCTCTAACTAATCTCATGGGCTCATCCCAACTCGCCAAAACCACGCCTAAAGCACCTTTTGTGACATCGTGAACCAAATGCTCCCGCGTAGCCAACATAATGGAACACAAAGGCTGTGCAGCCCGCATTACATTAGAATCAACCGCTTTCTCTATAACTGTTTGCGCCGGAGAAACCCAAGAAGTCTCAAGGTGAACATTCATAAGATATAAATAAGGAAGGGATTATAACAAACCCTCTCTTATTTTGCCACATCTTCTACCCTCGTTTCCCTAAACACCTCAACTTTAACTTCTCCAGGGAATTGAAGTTGGTCTTCGATTTGAGCGGCAATACGGTGCGCCATTTTGGCTGCTTGCAGGTCATCCACCACGGTTGGCTCTACAAACACTCTCACTTGGCGTCCAGCTTGCACAGCGTAAGATTTTTTCACACCTTCGTGCTCATTAGCCACGTTTTCTACCTCACGCAGACGTTTAATAAAGTTTTCTAAATTATCTTTATCCGCGCCTGGACGAGATCGAGAAATCAAATTTGCGGCCTGAATAATTTTTGCCTCAATAGATTCTGCTTCGATTTCACCTTCATGAGCTTCAACACAGTGAATCACTTCTTTAGACAAACCAAATTTATTCAAAATATCACGTCCAATAGCCGCGTGTGGTCCCTGAATCTCATGATCTAGAGCTTTTCCAATATCATGAAGAAGTCCGGCCTTACGACACATATCAACGTTACCGCCTAACTCCGTAGCCAAAGAAGCGGCCAACAAAGCTACTTCCATAGAATGCTTAAGCACATTCTGACCATAAGTAGTTCGGAATTTAAGACGTCCCAACAACTTAACTAATCCTGGCGGCAACCCAGCCACACCAGAAGCATAAACTGCTTTTTCTCCTAAATCTTTAATTAATTGGCCTACTTCATCCTTAGCTTTTTTCACTACTTCTTCAATTCTAGCCGGATGAATTCGACCATCTTCTAACAACCTTTCCAAAGCAATTTTTGCAATATAACGACGCACCAAATCAAAACCAGAAATCACAATTGAACCTGGAGTGTCGTCCACAATCACATCAATCCCCGTCATTTCCTCAAAAGTATTGATGTTTCGTCCTTCTCGACCAATAATTCGACCTTTCATATCATCACTTGGAATATTTACAGTCGTGGCCGTAGATTCCATAGTGGTCTCAGCTGCATATTTTTGAATCGCATCCACAATAATAAACTTAGCCCGGTCATTAGCCTCATCGCGTAAATCTTTTTCCGTCTTTTTAATCTGTGCCACTAAATCATCTTTAGCCTCCTCTTGAACCTTTTTCAAAAGAAGATCACGGGCCTCTTCCTTAGACAAACTAGCCACCCGTTCCAATTGACCTTTTTGTTGTTGATAAAACTTTTCAACTTCAGCTTTTAATTCTCGAACTGCATTTACTTTCTTTTCTAACTCAGACCGAGACTTTTCTGACTCAGTCATTTTCTTATCAAGCAGTTCTTCTTTTTGAACAATACGTTTTTCAATTTTTTCCAGTTGAAGACGCTTTTGATGTTCTTCCTTTTTAGCTTCTTCTTGAATTTTGAGAGCTTCGCTACGAGCCTCAAAAACCATTTCCTTAGCCTTAGCCTGAGCATCATGAAGATCACGTTTACGCTGATCTTCTAAACGATCTTGCTCCTCACGTTCCTTCTTAAGTCGAACATAGCGTCCAGATCCAAGACCAGCGCCTAAGCCCACTAGAAGTAATAAAATTGATAGAGATGTCATTAAACAGGGGGTTAAATTACCCTCTGCACGCCACGTGCCCCTCCTTGTAAGGGACTCTTTTTAAAACCGTATTGAAACTAAAAATTTGAGAATTAACAGATTAATTTAAACGGAAATCAAGGTCTAACTACAGATAATTGGCTATGCAAGGGCTCTTAAAAATACAACCTCAAAATACTGGGTGTATTAGGGAAAGTCAAATGTTCATAAAAATTTAATTTTCCGTTCATTTTTTGTTTAAATTTTCGTCATCTCAATTTGCTAGGCTAAAGACACTTCATCCTTTAACCCCACCCTTTATGAAGAAATCTCATCCCTTAATTGCACTTTTTTTTAGCGTTTTTTTAGGCAGTCATGTTTTAGCCGCAAATTGGGCTTGGTCTAGCGAACCAACGCCTGGTGCTCTTAATCTTTTTCCCGCTGGTGAAGAGGAAGAAATTGAAGGAGACTTAGCTAATGGCGATCTTTCAGAAAACATTATTCTTTCCGAAATCATGCCCAACCCCGAGGGAACCGACACTGACACCGAATGGATCGAAATCTATAACACCAGCACTACTGACATTAATTTAGGCAATTGGTCTTTAGATGATGCCGAAGGCGGTAGTGCCCCCTTTGTTTTCCCGGCTAACACTGTTGTCGAAGCTCAAGATTTTCTTGTAATTTATCGCAATGAATCTGGATTAGCTCTAAATAACGACACTGATTCAGTTCGACTTTTTGATTTTGAAGAAAACCTACAAGATAGCGCTACTTACGAAGGCAGTGCTCCGGAAGGCCAATCCTATGCCCGCATTTTAGTAGAAGAACAAGCCTCAGCCAGTTTCTTTTCTTATATTATTCCTGTCGCTCAAGCCAAAAGCTTTGATAACTCCCCCACTAATTGGGAAACTGTCCCCTGGGAATGGACCAAAGAAATCACTAGTGGCTATTTAAATCCCATTTATTATTTAATTCACGGCGTGGTCGAGGAAATCATTCCTTTTGAAAACAAAATCACTCTTAGCAACCAGGACCAAACCATGGAGGTCTCCTTAGATGAATTAAATATTAACGAAAACCTCAAAACTTCTTTATTAAAACCTGGTAACGAAATCAGCGGTTATGCCAGCAAAACCGCTAATCAAACCTACAAACTACAACGATTCACCGACAACTCCACCGAGACTTCAACTACTAACCAAATAAACTGGACCAAAAACTTAGCCTTATTAGGGATAATTGCTTGTGTGGGTTTTTACTTTATCGTTCATAAGAAAAAGGCTAAGCAATAACTTAGCCCCTCTTTTTAGTTACGGGTTTAACTGCTTATAAATTAGCAGTTGCAACCACCGCCGCATCCTCCGTCCATAGTTCATGAGGTTAAAAAATAGGGCGAAAGTAAGATTACCATATAACGCTCAAAATGGTAAGATTAAGACATGCAAAAGATCATCAAAAGAGACGGCCGAGTAATGCCCTTTGCGGCAGCACAAATTACCGAAGCTATTTGGAAAGCAGCTCAAGCAGTTGGTGGCGAAGATCAGGGAATGGCTCAAACTGTTACCAAAGAGGTAATTGAGACCTTAGAACAAACTTTTGAAAAATCTCATTACCCCACGGTGGAACAAGTCCAAGATTTAGTAGAAAAAATCCTAATTGAAAAAGGACACGCCAAAACTGCCAAAGCCTATATCCTTTACCGTCATAAACGCACCGAAAAACGACGTTTACAAGAAAAACTAATTGGCTCCCCTACCAAAATCCCACTTTCTTTAGAGGGGTTAAAAGCTTTTGAAAAAGAATTTCACGAAACCCCAGAAGAAATTTTTCAAAAAACCGCTCATTCCTTAAGCAACAACAAAAAAGAAGAAACTATTTTTTATAATTTATTAGCTAATTTAGAATTTCTTCCGCATCCACACATTTTAAAAAACGCTAACAAAGAAAAACTTTCTTTTCTATTTCATGAATTCATTATCCCAACTAACGAAATTTTATTTGAACATTTAAAAAACGCTGATTTACTTCTGCAAAACAACTGCTCTATTAGCATAAATCTAGATCAAACTGATAAACCCGCTAGTTTATTAAAACTCTTTCAAAGCACCTCTGAGTTAAGTTCTAAGTTAAATCAAAAACAATCCCAACACTTAGCCACTATTTCACCAAACCACCCATCCTTACTTGATGTTCTTACTTTAAAAAATGATGAAAAGAACCATTTTGAAATCCTACAAACAGAAGACGAACCAAATGTCCTTCCAAAAAGTCACTTAAAGGCTGAAGCTTATGAACCGATTGCCCTGGGTTGGATTAATTTAACAGTTGTCGCTCCAGAAAAAATCTCTGAAATCGCTAACAAAGCGGCTTTATTTTTAAACCGAGTTTTTGAAAAAAGTACTTATCCTCTTTCTCTTATTCAAGAAAAAGCAAAAAACAAGCGCTGCAGCCTTGGAATAATGGGTTTAGCTGAGGTCTTATATACCCAAAATATTGACTACATTTCATACGAAGCTGGCGTATTTTTGCAAAACATCCAAGGAAAAATTTCAAAAATCGAAACTAATCTTACTTCTAACGCTTTAATTGCTAATCTTTTTGATACAACAGATGGGACTGAACCTTTTTCTAAACAATCTCACCTAGAAAAAATTGCTATTAAACAAGGGTTTCACTCCCCTAAACTAATGACCGCTATTTTAAAAGCTGGTTCTTTAAAACCATTTGATAAAGAGATCCCCGAAAACATCCGCAAGCTCGTATTTACAGCCCAAGATTTAAATTCCCTCCCCCGCCAACATCGTCCTCTTCAGGAAAAAGACTTGCGTAAAGTTGAAAAATGGGTTACAACATAAATCCGCTTTAACCCATACCTATGGCTGGTCAAGAAGCTTTAGCAAAAAATCGCCTCGATGAATTAGAGGGGCGCAATATTAAAGAGACCCGTTCTAACCAAGAAATGTCGGAAGAACACGATAAAAATGTTCTTAACATGGAGGCCGGAAATATTCGCCAAGAAATGCTCGAGAAAATGAGCACCGAAAAAGGCGTTATCTCCAAAGACGAAGAAGCAGATTGGAAAAATAAGGTCGATAATAACCAAGAAGACTTAAGCCGACTAAGATCAATTAAAGATGATTTTGAGGAACACTGGCGCCAATCTTTTGAATTACGAAAAAAATACGAAGGCAAATTATCTGGAGCGGACCGAGAAGGTATGCTCCGCCAAGGAGAGCAAGACAAACTAGCCGAAAGCTTTACCGCTAGCGGGCTTAAGGAAAAAGAAAAAGCCCTCCGAGAACTAGAAAAAGAGATTAACGAACGAGGAAAGGAACTCAAAAAATTCTTAAAATTAGAAAAAGCTGTTCAAGAAAAACGCCGTGATTCTTTGGATAAAGCTGGAGATTGGGACGAAAAAATTCGCATTTTAGAAGCTTCCGAAACTGAGAATCAAAATTTCCAAAAATACCGCAACATCTTCAACAAGCACAAAGACAAACTTGCCAGAAAAACTGTGGGTGAATATTTGGAATGGTTCTTAACTTTATCTGACAATGAACAACATTCCGCTATAAATAAAGTTGAAAAAGATGATATCGAGCCACGTGTTGAACTTTTTGATATCCACAAAGATCTTCCCAAAGAATATCAAGATAATAACTTTAAAGAATGGGGACTAAGTCGACGCGAACAATTTTTAGGTGACGTAGAAAAAAAACTAGAACGCAGTTATCGCAAAGAATTACGCGAAGCTGGTAATGTTTTCTCTAAGGAATCCATTAAATTTTGTCAGGAAAACTTTAAAAAAAGTAAACCCAGCTTAAGTGACCGACTCAAACATAAAGTCACGTTTTTAGAAGCTCTCCCTGGCCAAATCAAAGCCGAGAAAAAACTTAACGAACAATTCGAAAAATTCCCAGACGAAGTCCAAGACATGCTAGAAGAAAAATTCTATGACGCCACTTTTGAAAACAAGAAAAAAATGCTTACTAGAGAGGTTCCTAAAACCGCAGATCAATATGGGAAATTACTCAACCAACTTAATAATAAAATGGATCCGCATATTGCCGAGGCTGTTCGTGGTGAATTTGAAAAAGCAGATTCTCTAGAGGGGAAAAAAGAAGTTATTAAGCACGCAGCAGAATTCCAAAAATCCAAAGATCGCTATTTTTCCAAATGGACTAAAAACGCCAAAACATTCCGTTCTGACATTAGTGTTTATGAAAAATGGTATGGCGAAAATGTAAATTCTCTAGCCGCTGCCAAAAAAGCCGAAGCCGATTTAGATAACATGGTGGAATCCCGCCAAAAAGTACATAAAGCTACAGAAAACTTACCGCCACACCTAAAAGACCGCATGAATGCTTCTCAATCGCTTGGAGAACGCGAAAAAGATCTTCACTCACTTAAAGAAATTGCTCGAAACTATCAATCAACTATTCCTTTCCTTCTTCAAAACGCTACGGCCGCTGAAAAAGACGAAGATTTGAATCTTGCGCTTAATTTCTACATGCAAGCGCTCAAACTCGATCCCGAAAGCCCAGATTTGCAAACCTTAGTTGCCGCCTTGCGACAAAAAGGAGCTGTCCCAACCCTAACTCCATCTAACCCAACTGACGAAGAACAAAACGAAAGAATTTTGAAACAAGTGGATAACATGACTGACATCACCAAGGACGCCGAAGAATTAGCCCGTAAACAAGTCTTACTTGATCTTTCCAAAAAACATCACGAACAATCCTCTGCTGGTGGTAGTACTACCAAGGCTCGCGCCAAAGCTTCTATCAAAAATCTAGAGAAAGAAGATCAAGACACAGCTGAACAAATCATCGAAGATCATGGGGATTCTCACATCGTGGATGAAGAAGGCACCATCCGGAGCAAAAAGAGAATTAAAATGCGCGGAGCTCAAGTTAGAGAAACTCAAGAGCAAATGAATCAATTCTTTGGTGAGAAACAACACAAAGGTGAAGTTACTCAAAAAGGTATTTCGGAAGTTGCTTTTGAAGATGATAGTGGCCGGGAAGTTGAACTTTCGACCGCTGAAAAAGAACTTGATACACAAACTACTCGCTTAGCTAGTGAACGCGAAAAACGATTCCTTAGAACTGTTCAAACCAGTGCCGCCTTAACTGAAGACCAATTAAAAGAAGTTAAAAAGGCTTATGCTAAAACTCATAACGAAGATGAACGAAAAGACATCGAAATTGAACGTTTAAAAGCTTAAGTTAACCTTTAACCTCCCAAAATGATTCATTGTTACACTGGCAACGGCAAAGGTAAGACTACCGCTAGTTTAGGAGTGGCTTTTCGGGCGGCTGGTTATAACTGGAACACTTGTATTATTCAATTTATGAAAGGCACTTGGACCACTGGCGAAGTTGAAGCTGCTAAAAACTTTCCTAACATCGACATCATCCCGGCTGGCAAAGGCTTTTACAAAATCCTAGATGATCAAGTATCCGAAGAAGAACATCAAAAAGCCGCTCAAGAAGCAGTTATTACTATTCAAGAACGAATTCAAAGTGGCAAGTATTCTCTGATTGTTTTGGACGAAGTTAACGTAGCCGTTAGTTTAAAACTAATTCCTACTGACGTTATTTTAGAAATTTTAAAAAACGCACCAACTGGTATTCATTTTGCCCTTACCGGACGTAACGCCCCTACAGAATTTATCGAAATTTCAGATTTAGTTACAGAAATGACCGAAATCAAACATCCCTTTAATGAGGGACAAACTGCTCAAAAAGGCCTCGACTTCTAAACAAGCCTAGCCTCCATACTTAAGTCCGCTATAATGGCTGGGCAATTTTAAAAAAACCTCTCATGAATGAAAACACTTACGATTTAGTTATTATTGGTAGCGGAATGTCGGGAATGGCCGCGGCTATTTACGCTGGCCGATTTGGAATGAAAACCATAATCATCGGAGAACTTCCTGGCGGAACCATTACCCTTACGCATTTAGTTGAAAACTATCCCGGATATAAACGTTTAAGTGGACTTGAACTTGCCGGACATTTACAAGAACACGTGGCCGACATTGGTGTTGAAACGAAACAAGGAACCATCAAATCCATCACTAAAGATAATGAAATTTTTGAACTTACTGCGGAAAATGGCGACACTTACCAAACTAAAACTGTTTTATTAGCCACCGGCACTGAACATCGTAAACTTGGCGTCCCTGGAGAAGCAGAGCTCACTAATAAAGGTGTTTCTTACTGCGCTACCTGCGACGGACCATTTTTCCGAGACAAAGTTGTCGCTATTGTTGGTGGAAGTGATTCTGCAGTCAAAGAATCTCTTCTTTTAGCTAAATACGCCAAACAAGTTTATATCGTTTACCGCAAAGAAGCTGTTCGCGCTGAACCCATCAACAAAAAACGCATGGAAGAGGCTGACAATATTGAAGTGATCAACAACACCAACATTACTGAAATCTTAGGTGATCCAACTGTTAACAAAATTAAATTCGATACTGGCAAAGAATTAGAATGTCAGGGAGTATTCATTGAAATCGGCCGACTCCCCCGCACTGAGCTTGCCAAACAATTAAGTGTTGACCTCAACCCAAAAAATGAAGTTATTATTAACAAAGCCTCGGAAACAAATATCCCGGGATTTTTCTCTGCTGGAGATTGTACTAATACAGATTGGAAACAAGCAATTATTGGTGTAGCTGAAGGCTGCATGGCCGCTTACTCAGCTTACCAGTACGTCGAATAGCCCCCAATTAAAACCTATCTGCGTCAACCTGAAGTCACGTGCATTTTTTTAAATTTAGGATTATTATAATTGCCTTAATTTTTGGCCAAAAGACCTTCTAAAATGAACTTATATCATCCGTCTAAATTGCCGTTCCCAACCGATCTTCTCGATGAAGTGAAAGGGTTACTTGAACAAGCTCAACGGATTTTAATCATTTCACATCGTGGCCCAGACGGAGATACTGTTGGCTGTAATTTAGCCCTTAAACAAGCTCTTAATAGCCAAGGAAAACATGTAACTTCCGCTTGTGTAGATCCTCCGCCTGAATATGCATTTGTTTTAAAAGGGGCTTTTCATTTTGTGAATGATTTTGATTTAAATGATTTTGATTTAGTTATTGTCGTAGATTGTGGAGCTCGAAATCTAATGACTTTTCACCAATCTAAACCCGAATTATTAGAAGAGAAAATCCCACTGATTAATATTGATCATCACCCTTCTAATGACTATTTCGGTACGCATAATTTAGTGCATGACAGTGCCGCGGCCACCGCTTTTACCATTTATCACCTCTTTAAATATTGGGATTTTCCAATTACCAAAGATATTGCGGAGTGTTTAATGATGGGCCTTTATTACGACACTGGCAGCTTTATGCACTCCAATACTAGTGGTGAAGTTTTGCAAATGGCCGCTGACCTTATGAATAGTGGCGCTCGCATTAACAGAATGGTCAAAAGCATGTTCCGTAGTACCCCAGCCAATCAACTCAAATTATGGGGACGAATTATGCAACGAGCCCGCGTTACGAACCAAAACGCTGTTGTTTCGGCGGTTACGAATCAAGACTTTCACGAATGCCAAGCCACGCCAAATGACACTAGCGGCGTAATTGATTATTTAAATTCAGTTCCCAATAGCAAGTTCTCTATTCTTTTAGCAGAAAATGGACCAGACAAAATAAAAGGCTCGCTTCGCACTCAAGATGATAATATTGATTTATCCAAAATTGCGGCATTATTTGGAGGTGGTGGCCACAAAAAAGCCGCTGGCTTTACCCTACCCGGAAAACTAGAACCGGAAATCACTTGGAAAATTCGTCCAGCTAATTCCAACCACAAAACCGAACAATAATTTGGCTAAACCCAAAAAATTTCGTATCTTAAAAGTATGAAGATTTCTATTCAAACACGAATTACCAAAAACGATCTACTCGTTCTCCCTTTTTATGAAGGGAAAAGTCCTAAGCCAACTCAAGACGAAGCCCTGCAAAATCAGCACCACCCAGATTTCGAAGGAAAACTTTCGGAACAGGTAATGATTTATCAAAAAGATAAAATTTCCCCGCGAATTTTATTAATTGGATTAGGACCACAAGACAAAGAAACCACCGAAACCTGGCGTCGCGCTGGTGGGAGCTTAGCCACACAACTCAAAAAATCCATTCAAAACATTACTATTATTCCACCTAAGGAAAACATAGAATTTGTAGCCGCGTTTGCAGAGGGCCTTTTATTAAAACACTATCAATACGAAGAAGTTTTTACCGATAAAAAACGTAAATTAACTAAAATCCAAAATTTAAGTCTTATTATTCAAGACAAAAAAATTGGTAATGCCCTAAAAAAACAACTCGATGAAATCATAACTACTACCGAGGCTGTGCACGCTGTTCGTGACATGGTTAATGCTCCGAGCAACAAAATGAGCCCTTCTCTTTTAGCTAAAAAAGCCCAAGAAATTGCTAAAAAATCACGACATTTGACCTGTAAAGTGTATGGCGAAACTCGTCTTAAAAAAATGAAAATGGGCTGTTTAATAGGGGTTGGACAAGGAGCACAAGAAGAAACTAAATTCATTGTTTTAGAACATAAATATAAGTCCAAAAACAAAAAACCAATTGTTTTAGTGGGCAAAGGAATTTGTTTTGATGCTGGTGGGATTAATATTAAAATGCGTGAATTACCAGAAATGAAATTTGATATGGCTGGCGCAGCCACAATTTTAGGTGTTTTTCAAATTTTAAGTAAATATAAGTTACCCTTACATGTTATTGGGCTGGCACCCTGCGCCGAAAACATGTTGGGATCAAAAGCGGTTAAACCAGGAGATATTTTGACCGCCTACGACGGTACTACCATTGAAATTAAAAACACTGACGCTGAGGGGCGCCTTGTACTTGCCGACGCCATTGCTTATGCGATCAAAAACTATAAACCATCCAGTATCATCGATGTTGCCACTTTGACCGGCGCCGCGATTACAGCCTTGGGTTACGACATTAGTGCTTTGGTCTCTAACAACAATGACCTTAAAAAGGCGTTAAAGGGCGCCGCCCAAGCAGCTGACGAGAAAATTTGGGAGTTACCCCTAGATGCTGATTATAAAGACAAAATCAAAGGTCAAATTGCCGATTTAGATAATTATTCAGCTGAAGTTAGCGCCGGAACCATTATGGGCGGCGCCTTTCTCGAACACTTCACTAAACAAACTCCTTGGGCTCATATTGATATGGGCGGCAGTGCTTGGGCCAAAGAAGAAAAACCCCACATACCAAAAGGCGCGACCGGTAGAATGGTACGCACCTTGTGGAAATTTCTTAAAAACTCTTAACTCTTACGCCGTTGTTGGTCTAAATAACTCTGGTTTGCTTTTGTAAACTACAAAAAACATAATCGGAAGAATAACTAAAAGTGCCCAAACTCCCATTTCTGGGGTATTTGGAATCGTCGTAATTGCCGTAATCTCAGCTATCGACCAAGCAGCGGCATCACCATGATTTTCATAATTCCAAATACGTAAATAACTTGCGGTGGCAGAACCAGTAACCTCAGCTGTTAAATCATTATCATCATCATAAGCAGGAATTGTCCCAAAATCATACCACTCTGAGGTCGACGGCCCATACTGAACCTTATTATTTGGATTTTGATTAGCTCCACTCCCAGTAGCTGCAATTCTATTAGCCGAACCTCCCCAAGCTCCATCCGGACCATGGGTAATATTCAAACCTGTAACATTATAAGAAGCTCCTAAATAAACTGTAAAAAGAATCGGGTAATTAGGACCATTAATATGAATCCCTGTAGAACTACTTCCATCCATTACATCTCCAGTAAGATGAGGCGCGGAATCACCAGTATTATAGACACAAGCCAAATCAACTGCGCCATTATCATCCTGTTGATCATCTCTACAAGAACCCTGACTTGGCGTAACACTACCTGCCAAAACAAAATGAGGTACAACCAACACCGCGATAACTAATGCGGCCCCTATTTTTTTTATATTTTTAAACACATTTTGGAGGCTAATATTTATATAAATAAAACCATTCACCTACCTAAAAGTCAATAATTCCCCCACATACCAAAAGGCGCGACCTAAAGAATGGTACGCACCTTGTGGAAATTTCTTAAAAACTCTTAACTCTTACGCCGCAGTTGGTCTAAATAATTCTGGTTTGCTTTTGTAAACTACGAAAAACATTATTGGAAGAATAACTAAAAGCGCCCAAACTCCCATTTCTGGGGCAGTAGATGCAATATAAGTAACTGTAAAATCTGTTGGCTGCCATCCAGCACCAGGATTTTTATTCCCTGCATTAGTTACCCTTAAATAACGAGCACTCACTCCAGCTCTAGAAATAGTCACATCATCAGTTCCATAAGCTGGGATACTCCCAAATGAAGTCCAATCAACATTATTAGTACTATAATCAACTGTATTAGAAGCATTTGTTCCCGTTGGAGCAATATGATTAGTACTACTACCATTCACTTGAAGTATTTCTAACGCTGTTACTGTATAAGATGTACCTAAATCAAGTGTCATCACAATATTATAATTAGGCCCAAAAATATGTTCACCCGTAGTATCATTATTATCAACATAGAGTGCATGATTAACCGAAGTTGAACCATTAACTGTACAAGGATCATAAGAACCATCCGCACAAGCAGCAGTAGTAGGCTGCATTGTAGCTGCCAATGCAAAATGCGGCAAAATAAACATCGCAACTATTAGCGCTGCAAAAACTCTTTTCATATGATTAAACATATTTGGGAGGGGTTAAATTATTTATATACTATAAATAAACCAAATTAACAGAAGAAAATCAAGAAAAATCCCTCCTCTTTTTTTAGGAGGCTAAATTAATGGAATTTAAGAAATCCTCATTTATGGCTTGTTCAAAGGCTGGAGCCTGCCCAGTACCTACCACCACCACTTTATTTACTTGTTCTGGGAAATAGTAAATATTTGTATTCAAACGACAATTTTCATCAAAATCATCCCCAAATGGAAAAACCTGAGAATTAAACCCATAAACTTCTTTTTCTTCAGTTATAGAAATCTCTTCAATTGAACAAGCTTCGCTTTTATTTAATAAAATTGTCCATAAATGATTAATCATTCCTTCTCCTCCGGTCGGAGAATCAATCATTTCTACAGACAAACTAGCAATTACGCTTTCATCAGTCATTAAAGAAACTACTCCTGTTTCGCCATCTTCACTTAAATCCTCTTGTAAACTCACATTCTCACCATAAGATTTAGATGGGTATTCAAAATCAAGCCCCAAAGAATCAGATGAATAAATCATGGTTTTGACGCCACAGCCTGTTAAAAACACAACCGCAACTAAAGCAATTAAATATTTTTTCATGTTTAAATTATTTAAAAAATAACGAGGTTTTAAATTATACCCCTAACTTTAAAAACCACAAATTAATTTGACGCCACTTCAGCTAAACTTTGCAGTGCACTTGCGTACTTTGCATCCTCATAAAGATAAGAATTCCCTCTATTATATCTCCAACCACCAACCGAACACCCAGATGATTTTGCCTTAAGAATAGAAACTAACTCAAGTAATTCCTCCGTCGTAATCACACAACGCCCCTCTCTAAATCCATCGTGCCCACTGGGACAAACTCCACCATAATTCTCAGCTAACTCCCAATCCAACAAATTCACTCCCCAAATAATATCTAAGCCAAGCTTCTCCGCCGCTTCAATTTGATCATTTATAAAAGCCTCTAAACCATCTACCGATTTAATTTCTGATATTTGGACATAAACATGGGTTAGATGCTCAAATTCATAACCCTCAGGATGCTTGACAAGCAGATCAGGGGCATCGTGGCGCACTATTAAAGGAAAATAAGCACCATCAGGTATTTCTAAAACTCTTTTTGTCTCTTTAGCCATATCATCCAAAGTAGGAGAATCTGGCCCTTCATCCTCAAAAAGCCCTAAATCATCCAAAAGCATCACTCCCTCCAAAACCTCACCATTAATAAAATCTTGTAAAGCCAAGTTTAAATCCTCGTTCTCCTCGAGTGAATACACCTGCATCTTGTCTTCCCATAATTCATAAGAAAAACTATCATCGTCATCAGCACAATCCTCTCGTTTGGTTAATTGGGGCGTAAATTTCAACCCTGAATCCAGCTCTAATCCTGTATCTCCTGTATCTCCCGTATCCGGATCCAAACTAGCCTCATAAACATTTCCCGCTAACCATTTAACATAAACCTCATCTGAGCTAATTATTACTCGATTCACACCAACCGCATCAGTCACGTTACGCAAATCTTCTGGATCATTATAAATTGCATCATCAGGAGTAGTACCCCCAAACTGCCAACCATAATCACCAGGTACCGTATTAGAACATTCAACAGTTCTGTTAGTGTCATCTAATACTTCTTGCACTCGACAACCCGTATCCAAGCAGCTAGCCAGTAACATCGTAGCAATCGCCCTTGGTGAAACAACAGGTCTTGGGGTTGGCCTCTGAATTGGTTCTCTATTTAGATCAAACATCTACCATAACAATAACATTTTTTACATTAAAGTCAAGGGCTAACAAAACGAATTGACCTAAACCATAAAAACAGCGCACAGCCAGATTTCAATCTATATTCCAATTCTTTTGAAAAACCCACCAAGTATAGTAAAATCCACGCTGCAATGAACAAAAATCAAAGACAACTCGCAGAAGAAAAAATACCAAAACTTCTATTTAAACAATCTTTCCCTGCAATTATTGGGCTTCTTGTGATGAGTCTCTACAACGTAGTTGATACTATTTTTATAGGACAAAGCGTAGGGACTTTGGGTATTGCGGCACTGACAATCGCCGCTCCAATACAAATGCTAATTATAGCCATCGCCCAAACAATTGGCATAGGCGCTTCATCAATAATCTCAAGAGCCTTGGGGTCAAAAAATATCGAAGAAGCAGAATCCACTCTTGGGAATTTCTTCACATTGATCTTGGTGTTTGGCCTCATAACCACAATCCTTGGTCTTTTATTCCTGACGCCTTTAGAACTAATATTTGGAGCCACCGAAACTATCCTTCCATACGCAAATGAATATTTATCAATCATCCTCTATGGAGCAGTATTTCTATGTTTCACAGCTGCTGCAAATAACATCATAAGAGCCGAAGGAAATGCAAAATTCGCAATGGGAATCATGATTGTTTCCACAGTCATAAATTTGATTTTGGACCCAATCCTGATTTTCGGTTTTGACATGGGCTTACAAGGCGCGGCCATCGCTACAGTCACGGCGCAAATAATAACCTCACTGCTTGCCCTTCAGTATTTCTTAGGAGGAAAACACAGCATAACGATTCGCCTCAAAAATCTAAAACTAAGACTTAGTACCACCCGAAAGATCCTGGCAATTGGAGCGTCTTCATTAACAAGGCAAAGTGCAGGAAGCGTGAGTCAAGCCATCATGAATCACTCGCTTGGATTTTACGGCGGAGACTTGGCAATTGCCGCTTTTGGAATAATTGCAAAAGTATTTATGGTTGTGATGATGCCAATGTTTGGATTTGTCCAAGGGATGCAGCCAGTGCTTGGATTTAATTACGGTGCCAAAAAGTTCAAACGAGCAAAAGAGGCCTTGAAGTATTCAATGAATGCAGCGACCGTATTCTCCATTATGGCTTTTGTTATCATAATGCTTTTCACACGTCAGATAATCTCTGTTTTCACCTCAGATGCAGAGCTAATCAATATGTCAGTCTCTGCGGCAAAAATTGTGTTTATCTTAACGCCGTTTATCGGATTCCAAGTAATTTTAAGCGGTCTTTACCAAGCACTGGGAAAGGCCGTCAAAGCAATCTTCCTCTCAATTTTAAGACAGCTTATCCTTCTAGTCCCATTCGTCCTTTTGCTACCACTATTTTACGGTTTAGAAGGAGTCTTTTACTCATTCCCAGCTGCAGATCTTTTTGCCGGAATCATTACAGGCTGGATGCTTTACAGAGAATTCAAAATCTTTGATCGAAAGGCTTTGGCTAGTACTGACACCACTTAAACACCGGGAAAAAACTGTGACCCCACTCGCCGCTCCATTGTTCCACCAGCCATTCTGCTGGAGACTTCTCTTTTACAAAAATAAATTCCTTAATCGGCTCTAAATAATAACTTTCATCACGTTCGTATTCATCTCGAATAGCTCTCTTTTTGAGCCCTTCTTCCGCTAATTCAATCAGTTTTTTCGCAATGTCCAAAACCTTTTCTCCTTTAATAGTCGCCTGGGTGCCCAACTTTGCAATATCTTCCTGCAAAGTTTGATACTCATGATGAGACCAATGCTTCACCATTTCCTCTAAAGCCAATAACGAGGAGTCACTATAAGCTAATCCTTTAATTAAAGCCGCCACAGACGGAACCATCGAAGGAGGCAAACTATCTATAGAACGAATTTCAATTACTCCCTTTAATCTCACGTCTTTCCAAAGTGATTTTGTATGGAGATTAAAATCATCCTGCGTCGCATAATAACCATCAAAACCATTCTCCATATATTCCCCAAAACTAATTTTTGGATAAATATATTTCTCACCCTTTTTCAAATATAAAACAGGTAAAGACAGAGCATGATCAATCCACGCTTCAAACCCAAAATCTGAATCATATAATTCCTTAGAAACAGGATGAGATATCAATCCTTTACTCGTTACATAATAACGAAAACTCATAGACCCATTAAACTCTTTTTTTGAAAATGGAGAATTTGCATACATAGCGGTTAAAATAGGGGAAATCTTAAAAAAGACTTTTGCCTTCAGAGCAAAGTCTTTCTCCGAAACATAATCAATGCTTGCATGAATCCCCGCTGTTTTTTTATGCCAAGCCAAGCCAAAATCATTACCAGTCGTTTTTTTGATATGCTCAAAATAAGTCTCAAAAAGTTTTTTTCTAAAATCTGGAATGCTTTCGATATCCTTGGACATACTCACCGGATGATACCCAATTCCTAACCAACCGATGCCAAAAACATCCGAAATTTCCGCCACTTCATTCTGATGAATCCTAAATTCTCGCGCTAGATCATGAATTGATTCATGCGGACTACCGGCAAGCTCGATACGGCCGTCTGATTCCAAATTTAAATAAGCGTTACCTCTTTTGAGTTGAAGGATGTACGCTCCCTTTTGCTTAGTAATCTCCCAACCTAACTCTTCATAGAGTTTTCCTAAAATAGCTAAATACCCCTTATTTCCGGTATACGTGGCGTTCTCGCCAGTACGAGTATAAATTCCGATTTTCTCTACCTCCAGACCGATGCGAGGAACTTTCTCCTTCGACGCTTGCTCTTGGAAATACTGTATAAGAGATTGCCGCGTCAACGGCTTCAGCAGCGTCTCATCATCGCCTTCATCAGATAAAGTCAAAACAAAATATTAAATATCACACCTGCTCAAGGTAGCACGGCAAGGGTGATATCCCTAATAGGGTGCAGTTTTTAATTGGCTGGCCTTCTATAACGAAGTTCGGACTTATTTTAAAGGTTCTGGAAGCTAGCTTCCAGAGAATTATTGAAAAATGCTGGTGCAGGCGCGCGGTGCGGCCGGCCACCGCGCGCCTGAGGAGATGG